>JAABUI010000042.1_pt1 | contig 214107 bp, 185 predicted proteins | sample 5559111 | NCBI WGS metagenome assembly JAABUI01 (sample SAMN10711870, study PRJNA513365) | rock metagenome | isolation source: Antarctica rocks | place: Antarctica: Victoria Land, Buttleship Promontory | reverse complement strand
TTGAAAATAGTGATCAATTTAATCAATTGAGTAAAATGTTTCTTACAAAATTGAGTTATTGACTTAGCATTTGACGACGAACGTCAGAAATCAAAGGAAATAAGCACAGAAATATCACAAGACTCATCTATCTTGCTCATTTTATTTCTAATTTATATTCGATACTTGTTTTCAAAGATTCGCGCAAAGTTCGGAAATTTACAGTCATTCAGCTATATTGACGACGTGATGCTATACATTGAGGGAAGAAATATTGACAAGAATGTGAAAATGCTGAAAAACGCAGCAAAAATCGCTTTCACATGAACTTAGAACAACGCAGTGCAATTCGATGACTCGAAATCTGAATTGATACACTTTGAAAGTCACAAGACGACATTCAATCAAATGATTATTCTACTCAATAACATGATCATAAAATCAAAGACATGCATACGATGACTAGAAGTCTAACTGAATCGAAAGCTCAACTTCAAAGTTCATGTGCAAACGAAAATCGCGACAGTCACAAGAACGCTACACTCGTTGTTTAGATTAATGAATAGCGAGTGAAGATTAAATATCAAATCAGAAAAGCAGTTATATCTGACATGCGTCACGTCTATTAGCGATTATGACGTCGAAATATGATGAAATAATCAAAAAAGCTATTTAGTCAAATTTCGCAAACTGCAAAACGCTGCATTACGAAAAATTCTGAGTGCATTTCGAACATCATCAATAGATGCTATGCAAATAGAAGTCGAAATTTCGTCGATGAAGATGCAATTAGATCAAAAGTGCAAGAACTATGCAATTTAAATAGTTGAATTATTGAAAAAACACTCTGTCAGAAAAAGAACATCTATTTCGTACTCATCTCAATACTCTATTGAATTGAACCTAGATCTGAACGTATTGAAATATCTGAACTGAAACGAGATGAAGACGAATTTACCTCGAAAAGTCAAGAAGTGCAAAGACAGACTCATGCAGATATATTAAATATTGAACAAAGTGCAAAAAACATTGAATTCAATAAAAGAAATCGAAATTTCTCACTTCAAGAAATCGTGAGGTCAAGAAATCGAGTATTTAGCAAAAATTCAAACCGAATTTGCAAAAAGCGAAACTCGCGAAACGATCAATACACACTACAGAGAATTAGAAAGAATTATCAAAAAGACGAAAAACATAGTGATGTATATTGATGCATCGTAAATTCGGAAAAAGATAGCAGAGATCGAAACAGAAACTGAAACAACAGTGATATTCACGCATGAACTCATCAGATTCAGCAAAGCGACAAGCGTTTCTGACAAAATAATCACAACGAAAGCGAAACTGCAAGCTATTAGCGATGCAATCGCAATGTGCAGCGAAAAAGCACTCAAAAACAGCGAAATTTGAATGTACATAAACAGTCAAATGACTTTGCAAAGACTAAACGCAAAGAGCAACGTCAATGCGAAGTTATTCAATGACATACGACAAAACTTGACCAATTTACGTCGAAATCAGTGTCAAATTCGCACACAGTGAATATCGAGTCGCAAAAGCATTATTGAGAACGAAAAAGCAGATCAATTGATCAAAAGCGCTGCTCAAAAACTATCAGTTATCGACAACATGAAAGCAATCATCATAAGCTTCGTCAAAAAGCAAATTTGCAAAAAGACGAAATTACAATGATTAAATGCATGAAAAAGCAGCATCAAGAAGGGAAATCAGTATCAAAAGCACATATCGAACATGAATTTAAGTCAGAAATCACTAAAAAAGCTTAGAAAAATCGATAGACTAACGTTTTCAACCTTTATTCAGTTGAAAATGAGACACGACTATTTCAAGAGTTATTTGCATTAATTATCAGAGAATAATTCGAACAAATGCTATGAAATATGCAATGCGAGTCAAACGTCAGAGCATTTACTACTAAATTGCAAGCATTATAGATCAAAGCAGATAAAGCTTAAGAAAAAGACTCAGCTCAAAAACACAGATATCATATTGACGCTGTTCATCATCAAAATCGAAAGAATTACAACACTAAAGTATTTGAAAAATACTCGAATTGCAATGAGAAAATGACTATTAGAAACGGAAGAGTAGAACGCGAAGAATGCAAAGAAACAAAGAAAAACGAAAGTATGATTGTGAGAGTTTGAGCGAAAGCGCTTGTATATGCAAACTATCGATGTGATTGATTAATGAAAAAATATAAAGCAGCGACTTTGATCAGATTACATGTAACTTAACATACATACAGCGTCTAGACAATGTCATAGTCATAGACTGCATGCACTTAATGGAAAAAGAAAAAAAAAACTATATTCTTTTCTGCAGACATTTTTCAAAAAGAGAATGTATTTGTTCTGACGTGTCGTTGACGAGTCTGCGCATTATTTTATTTATGTATTCTGTATGTTTTAAAGTCTTGTTGAACGTTGTCTTGTAGATAACTCTTTTAATTTCATGATGCATCAGCAAAGCATCATTCTCAATTGAGAACAAATACTTGAAGTCTTTTGTGTTCAGCATAAGAATCTCTGAAGATGATGAAAAGTGAGTCTGAAACATCATCTTCATCTTATTTTGCATTGTTGTAGCAATGTCGAAGCACTTTAACTTGATCAGAGAGAAAATTGTTGCTTGAGTCAATGTGTCTGCAATTGCATTTCTTGCTTATTTCGCAGTTTTAAACAGTTCTCTCGAGAATTGTTCAACATTCTGCATGATCTTTTAATATTCACTGCATTTTTGTTTTCTGATGATCTTGCTCTTCTTGTCACATGCTTAAATGTACTTTGTTCAATCATTGATGATTTGACAGCTTTTTCTCATTCATTGCATGCTTTTGATGATCTTTGTACACTTCTTCATTCATTCTGCTTTGATCATTTTGTATGATCTCGCTCAGAAAGTAAAAATCTTGATGATTTTCTTCAATGCATTCAGCAGTTGTTTAGTGTACTCATTTATGCATCAACGTCTTATCTTATGATTCAACAATAATTTCAACATTTGTTCTTTTAAAGTATTAATGAACTTCTCTTTATTTATTGTCTTTCAGTTGCAACATGATTTTCGCGCTGACTTTTTGCAAACTTTGAAATTTATAATTGTCTGTATTAACAAATGATTTGAGAAGTTTTTCATTTTTTTGTTAATTTTGCATTGTATTAATTGATTCATAATGTCATCTGTCGTGAAGATAAAATTTATTGTCATTTGAAATTTCTGATAATTTCTTGTAATCATGTCTTAAGATAACATCAGCAATGCATTGATATTTGTGATTATTTTAAGTAAATCATTTGACAATAAATGCTGTCTTAAGTAGAATAATTTTTCTCATGTGAGATGATGCAGATTGAAGTCTTTTACAAGAATGCATTCTTTCAACATGTGTAACATCTTTTCAATGTTTGAAAGATTTTCTTTTTCATGAATGACTTTGTGATCTCTGAGTGATGAATTGTATGCTTCATGAATGTGTATAGCTTTCTGAGTTGTCTGTGTATCATCTGTTAATGTTTGTAACATAATCATGTTTACATCTTTAAAGTGTCATGTTGAGTGTTAAATGTTGCTGTCAATTCTCTTGTTTATGTAAAAACAGATTTTATTTTCATTATTCTTCAGCGTGAAATTGACAGTTGTTGAGCAATACACTCTGAAGTTCTCATCAAATCATCAGAGTTCTTGAAGAATCAAAATGTCATAATTCTTTATCTTTTTCTCATGTAGTAATATTATCATCATCTTTTCTCTGAACTTGTGAACGTTGTACTGTAGTATTCAAAGCTTCTTTTGCTGAAACATTAAAGTTCACATTCAAAGCTGTTTGATGTTCTCTTGAATGTTTGCAATGTGCTTACTTCTTTTGTAAAATCTTCAAAAAAAGATAATACTGAAATTAATGTGATTAATATTGATTTCAACTCATTTGTTTTTGACTTCTTAATTAAATGATTCAATATAGTGTTTTTGAATGTGATGATCACATTGAGCAGATGACTTTCATTTGTTGAGCGTCTTTGTTTTCTCTTCAAGTCATTGTTTATCAGTGATTTCAGACTGATAAATGTTTCTGTGAACATCTTCAACATCATCGCTTTAAGTTTTCTCTGCTTTCGTACGACGTAATATAAAGATCTGTGTTTCGTGACTCTCTTTATTCTCTCTTTTTCGATCTATTGTTTATGACATTAAGAATCAAAAACTCTGTATATATCTTGATATGTTTCACATTTTTACATGTCTCAAGTCTGTTTATGAGAACAATGCTTCAAGTGATGATTTAGCATGCAGTAAATGCATCTTTGCTTATTTCTGCATTCATATGTTTTATGATTGTAGTCTTGATACTTTAAACACTAATGTGTTCTACAACTTAAATCATAAAACTGCGTGATTTTTATATTGATCTCATGACATATTTTCTCATCAATTAACTTGTTCATCATCTCAGCGCTGACTATGCATATCATCAGCAAGATGTATCTCTTTTGTTCATTATTCTTTGTGAATCACTTAACTTTTTCAATCATCATCTTCAAATGTATGTCTTTATTGATCTTGATAAGTGTTTTCACTCTCTTCTTCTCTATGTTTTTAGACATTTCTTCAACTTTAATTTCATGTATCACTATTTTAAAACTAATTTTGTGCAAACTTATGTTCAATGAAATCTCTTTGATTCAAAAATCATTTTTCTTCAGTATTCTCTTACTATCTTTTATCTTGATTCAAAATATCAATAAATTTGATCATTTTTTCATAATTTTTATATTCTTGCGCGTCAATAACATCTCATCAACATTAATTTCTCTTACTCATCTCATTATGTTCTTTGTTGTTATCATCATGATTTTCTTGATCTTCTCTTTCTTTTTAACAAAAATCTTAATCTTAAATTTCTTACAATGATGTAACATTGACGCTGAGAACAAGATAACTTTCAAATGACATTATTGACTTCTCATTCACTTTCTTCACTCAGTTGTCAATGCATTTCTTCTTCTTCATGAACTTTTTTTCAAGTTTACTCATTATCTTTTTCAATCTCTTCAACTGATTCTTCATGCATTGATTGACAGTTGATGCAGTGACGCGTTGACGCGTCAGCTTTTCTATCATCTCTATCAATCTTCTTATTTTTCTTCAAAGCATCAGCTCATTGTTTCTACGTTCGTTGAACTCATAGAGTACTTGCAACTTGTTCAATTTCTCATGTATATTCTTTGTCTTGATTGAATTTTTCTGCAAAATAATGATACTCGTTTCTCACTCACTCACTGATGTTATGTCAATGATACTCATCATCTGTCTTTGATGATCAGAATGAAGCGCAAGCATCATGTTAATGATGTTTTATTGTCAAAAGAAATTGATTAATTGATGTTCAAGATTTTTAAAGTAAATTGATTTGCTTTTTGCATTCAGCTGTTGATTTCATGCTGAAAAAGAATGAGAATAGAATTTGTTTCTACATAAACAAGAGAATTAACAGCAACATTTGACACTCAACATGATACTTCAAAGATGTAAATACAATTATGTTATAAACATTAATAAATGACATACAGATGATTCAGAAAGTTATACACATTCACAAAGCATACAATTCATCACTTAAAGATCATGAAGTTATTCATGAAAAAGAAAGTTTTTCAGACATCAAAAAGACATTATACATGTTGAGAAAATGCATTCTTGTAGAAGACTTTAATCTGCATCATCTCACATGAAAAGAATCATTCTACTCAAAACAGCATCTATTGTCAAATGATTTAATTGAAATGATCACAAATGTTGATGCATTACTGATGCTATCTTAAGACACAATTACGAGAAATTATCAGAAATCTCAAATGACAATAAATTTAATTTTCACGACAGATGACATTATGAATCAATTAATATGATGTGAAATTGATGAAGAAATGAAAAACTTCTCAGATCATTTATTGATACAAACAATTATAGATTTCAAAGTCTGCAAAGAATCAGCATGAAAATCACGTTGCAACTGAAAGACAATAAATGAAAAGAAGTTCATCAATATTCTGAAAGAACAAATGTTAAAATTATTGTTGAATCATAAGACAATGCATAAATAAGTATACTAAGCAACTGCTGAATGCATTAAAGAAAATCATTGAGATTTTCATTCTTTGAGCGAGATCACATGAAATGATTAAAGCAGAATGAACAAAGAAGTGTATAAAGATCATTAAGAGTATGAAAAGAAGTTGTTGAGTCATCAATGATTGAACAAAGTACATTCAAGCATGTGACAAGAAGAGTAAAATCATCAGAAAACAGAAATGCAATAAATATTGAAAGATCATGCAGAACATCAAAAAAATTTCAAGAAGACTGTTCAAAACTGCGAAATGAACAAGAAATGCAATTGCAGACACATTAATTCAAACGACAATTTCTTCTTTGATTAAGTCAGAATATTTCAATCTCATTATGATAATGCAAAATAAAATGAAGATGATGTTTTAAAATCACTTTTCATCATCTTCAAAGATTCTCATGCTGAATACAGAAGACTTCAAGTACTCATTCTTGATTGAGAATGATGCTTCGTTGATGCATTGCAAGATTACGAAAGTCATCTACAAGATGATGTTTGACAAAATTTTAAAACACACAAAATATATAAATAAAATAATGCGTAAACTTGTTGATGATGCATTAAAACAAATACACTTTCTTTTTGAAATATGTCTGCAGAAGAAAATACAGTCAACTTAGTTTAAAAGCATGATCACAATAATGATGTAAAAGTTAAACAAGAAAAACTACTTTAATGCAAAAATATATAAATCAATTGTGTTACTCAACACACTGAGTAAAATACTGAAGTTTATCATATTTGAACATCTGCAAAACATTATAGAAATGTGCAACTTGATATTGAACATTCAGATAAAAGTTTGTAAATATAAATTAATAAATATGATTCTGCAACTGATTATAAAAAAGATACACATTGTATAAAGTAATACAAAAAAAAGAGTAGTTTCACTGCTGAATCTGAATGAAAAGAGTGCATTCAACAATGTAATACATAGCAGATTCTTGCATGACATGAAAAAGAGAAAAGTTCTCAGACTGCTTTTTAAATTTGTCAAGAATTTTCTGAGAAATTAACACATTATGATCATAATCAATGATTACACAACGATAAAACGCAGCATGAACATCAATATATCATAAAATTCTTTACTATCATCAATATTATATTTGTTTTACAACATGAACTTGTTAAAAGCATGTGATGACATCAAATTGAGAACAAGCTTCACAAATTTTATAAATGACATCAATATCTTAATATATAAAAGGTTCATGAAGTGCAATTGCAAAGTTTTTAGCAAGATTTATGATAAATGCAAACAGTGATCAAAAATGCATGACATCAAGTTTTTAAAGACAAAGCATGAGTTGATTTACTTTACGAGAATTTTTAAGTAATTCAATATGAATGTTAATGTAAAGTTAATAAAACATCAGATTAACTCAAAATCAGATATTAGAGTTTTGAAAGTTCAATTGAACTTTAAGTTGAAATGAGTGATTCACATGCATCATGTTGAAGCAAAACTAGTGATTAAACAAAAGATCATGCAAACAATCATTAAGTTTACTTGAGACTCATCAATGATGATAAAAAAACAAATATACTTTGTGATGATGCATTTTCTGCTTAGTCACGAAGTCATCATATGATACATGTCACAAAGAGTGAAGAATCATTGAAAAGATTTAAATGTCAAGCTGAGATCAGTATAAGAAAAAGCATTGCAACAAATCATCAACATTTATCATGCAACATTAACAAAGACTTTACAGATAGAAATAAACACAGCATTGATAAATATTCATTTATAAAAGTTGATACAAAAGTCAATAATAAACATGAATTCTTGAAAATCAGATGAAGTTATTAATATGATGATGTGTTAAATTTGCAACAACTTGATACTCAAAAGAAGTTGAAAATCAAAGCTGTGTGAGACATTTTTGCAGCTGAAGCAAAAGTGAATGAAAGAAATATTTGAATAAATAAAGATGAAGTAAAATCATTTTTACATGATGATTTTCTGATCAAAATCATCAAGAATAGTTATAGTTGTAAACAAGAAAATATTAATAAATCAACATTGTTTTAACATATTTACATTAAAGCAAAGAATTTACTTGAATGATAGCAACAATAGAAAGAATGTTATGATGATTGCAATAAGAATTAACTGAAAACTAAATAAAAGATTGAGAAAATTGACTTTAATCATCACTCATCATGAAAAATTGAAAGAATTAATCGCAAGAGTGAAACATCTTGCAGATGTAATGACAAAGAATTGAAAATATCATGAAAAGATATACAAAGTATATAGTGATAATCAGACTTTTCTGAAAACAGTAAAAGTTATGATATCAACAAAAGATCAAACACGTCTGCAATGAGTTCAGATTGCACATGAAAGCATTTGATCTTAAGAAGTCACGCTGAAGTTACATTGAGTGACAAAATATGCAGAAGTACTTGAAAATAAAGCAATGAACAAGATGATTGATAACACATATGATTTGTTTTTATTGCTGACTGAGCATCAGCACACTAAAGTGATAACAAGATTAATGCTCATACAGAAACAGATTAAACAAACATGAAGAGTAGTCTGAAAAGAGAAATTCAACGCAGCTCATTTTTAATATCTGACATCAGAGATGATACATCAACATCTGTGACTGCATAAAAATCATGCAAAGTCTCACAATGCATTATTGATGCAGTTATGCATGAGAAAAATTGACTTCAATCAATTTTTACATGAAAGATGAGTACTCAATGTCGTTATGATGATGTGCAAGTATGACAGAAATCAAATGTTGATCAAGCACATTTTATTAACATGTTTCAGATGAAAAGTAGAATGAAAAGTAATGCAATGAGAAAAGAACATCACGAACTTAAGAAAGCTCTTAGAAATCATGAGTGCAACGACGATGATCATTCAAATGATATTCTCAATGAGCATACTGAATCAATTTTAAGCTGTGACATCATCAAAGAATCAAATGAAAGAAAGAGAAAATAAAAAAGAAACAAACTTATAAAGTTCTTGCATTGAAAACAGTTATAGTATAAAGTGCAGAAAGAGACGATTTTTGATGCAATGAGAGCGCTGCGCTAGCGCAGCGCTCGCTACAGTATATAGAATCTCACACAAATTCATAATGAATGTTGAATCAAGTAAGAAAAAGAAGAAAAAAACTTATTTCTTATGCAATCTTCAAATGTAAAAGAGAGTTCAATTTTGATTTTTGCTTCAGCATGTAATCTTCTTTGCTGTTCTGAGATTGATTAATGACTTATTCTATTCATCTGAGCTTGCTCTTTGATTTGTTACTCAAATTACTGTTTAAGTTGACGATTTTTTCTTCTTTTGATGAACTTTTGTTTTGTCATTGATTTTGATCTGCGTGAGCATGAAAAATTTCGATTTTCGATTTTTATCTTGCGATGCAATTATTTGTGAAGTTATTAAGTTGAATGAAAGCTCATTTTGATCATATGATTGTGCTCTTTAACTTGTTGATCAATTTGATATATCATACACTTCAATAAATCGCTGTCATCACATGCACTTTAATATCAATATTCATGACAAATCAATCATGTATTATATTACAAAGCAATAAATATGAGTTCATGATAATACAACAGAATGATGTCAAATTGATAATAATTAAAATCAGCTGAGAATGAACGTTTAATGACTTGTAAAATGCTTGTAACATGAAGAAGAATGAATGTTTATGATATAAAGTAAACAAGACAGACAAAATTTTAAGTGATGAGAAGAAATATAAAAACTTCATGTGCAAAATGAGAAAAAAAAGCATTGTAAACATAACTCATGAAAAGAAAGAAATTAGAAAAGAATAAAACTTAAGCACAATAGTCATTATAATCAAATGATTTAAACAAAGTGAATATTTTGCTTCATACTGCAATAGCACTTCTGTTGCATATGCTTACATGAGAAAACATGATATTGATAGTGATGCAAGTGCATTAATTGAATACTTCAAACATTTTGCTCAAGAATGCACAAGCGCTTATGTTGCAGATGTTGTCATGAGAGAACATAGTGTTAAAAGTGATGCAAATGCACAATAAGAAAAAAGTGATAATATTGAGAAGAATAATCAAAATGTTTATAATGACATTGATTATTAAAGAACAAAAGATACACTGAACACTTTAAGCAGTCTGTGTGACATTACAGCTATGTTTGCAATGTATAATAATTATGCAGTTGACAGCTTGATTATTGATGATAATTCTAATGATGAAAGATCATGCAAAGATAACAGTGAATTACATGCTTCAATGATATTATTCAACATTATGATTTTAATTGTTACAAATGTCAAGATCATATTTGTTGAATCAAATGATAAATAAACATACTGCGCTCTTAAAAGTTCTAGAAATGTTGATAATTTTATGAATATGCATCAGTTAAAAGTGACGCAAATCTGAAACATAAAATTAAATGAATATTTGAGATATTAATTACTAAAAGCGCTAAAATCTGTCTTTGTCACTCTTTACAAATTGCAAATGAAAAGAAACATTTCGTGATATTTCATTACTTAAGTAAGAAGACTCAGAGTTTGATTCAGAAGTGTAACTAATAACAGACTCAGATGCTCATTTCTTTTGAGTCTCAGCAGATCACGAATTGCGAAAGATGTCGTCTGCTTGCTCATCGTCGCTCTTTTTACTTTCATTCTCTGTTGAAAGATGTCAACTTAACTTGTCTCTGTGCTTGCAAAACTATTGAATGTCTTACTATTAATACAGTAGAGTAGAGAGTGTGATAGATAGATGAGATGCAACTTCAACTAGTCTCAAAATATTAGAACGTCAACGCTTGAACTCATTATATTCATCTCTATGCTGTGATCTGTTTACTATCAAATCATGACATTATCAATTTATACAACACTGAAATTAAAGATGCAGAAGCACAGAAAGAAGAAGAAGAAGCAGAAAAATGTGAAGAAAGTTGATAATCTTAGATGCAACAAAGTCTACTTCGAAGAACAGCAGAAGTAAAATCAGTCGTCAAGTCTTCAGTCTCATGTAATTCAATTGATCAGCGCAAATCTGAGCTTTTGATTCGCTAGAGATTTCTTCTCACTGAATGATGAGATGAGAGCTGCAGAATAATCGATGCTGTACGATCTATGTCACGTCTTCAGATCAATTAGTTTCTACTATGCATAGAATACTTCACAATAGCATCGTTCAACACATGAAGACTCAAGACTCAAAGTCATAGCAACTTTATTCATCTATGAGAACATTAGAATTGAAAGTCATGCACTCTTCTTGCTCAGAGCAGTTGTCGCTCGTCTCGTTTCGAAAATTGTATTTTCTTGAGAAAGCAGCAGAAATAGCGACTCAGTTTGACTACAGCGATGATGATGTTAACAAGTGTGTTACACGATTTATACAAGAAATGAGTACGTGAAGATCATATTGTGATAGAACTTAAAGAATAGCTAACGTATCATTACAGATGAAGAATTACAAGAGAGAACTTCTGCTATGTGTCAGATTTCTATCTATATTACACGCGTTGTCAACGATAAGAAAAAGATGAATCTGCGACGTGATTCTAACAGAATCAATAGATCTCTAGCTAATCATTTCAGAGTCTCTCTCTGACTGTAAATCTTGATGACACTAATCTTCGCGTCTGTTCTGTGAACTTACATGAAGATATCATGTTTGAAGTTATGCAGTTCAAGAAAGCTATTTCACGCGAGCTCATGATGACACAGAACGTCGCAGAGCTCTTTTATCTCATTACAGAGCAGATTGAGATGTTTCTCAAAGCTCATCATTCAAATTGTTTCAACATGTTCAAAGATTCAAAGATTTTTAGCCTTGAGCTTATCTTCTCATATTTGATTTACCAAAACGCAGTCAACTCGGGAATACTATTGCGCTGAACTAAAGGCTTTGACATTTCAGATGTCATTGAACAGAACGTTTGCAAGCTTCTTCAGCATGAAATCGACCTTTGACGACTGTAAGTGAGAGTCACAGCTCTCGTCAATGATGCGGCAGGAATCATCATGTCTCGTGCTTACACGCTACCTATATCTAGAACGCGCACTTCGATAGGTGCAATCTTTGGCACTGAAACAAATGATGTCTATCTCGAGAAGCTTTGCAATATCACTAAGTCACTTGAAGGGCAACAGGACTGCTCTACCGATGAAATGTTCATTAGCATTGAGTGAGACTCTTTTGACAATCATCTATCGATTCTCTTGAACACTGCTTATGACGTCGAACTTAATGAAGTCAGTGTTAATTCTGGCAATCAAATGTTTGAGAAACGAGTCTCTGAGATGTTTCTCGATGAGCTTCTTCGAACAATCACCTCAGCGATGCATACGAACCTCGAGATCAAACTCTTTCACAGCCACGATTTGAGCATCGCAGCGAAGATTGATGACAGGTTATCATTACATACGCGATGAGCGGTCGACTCGTCAATTCTTTCAATTGCCGAAGCAGACAACGCAGATGATTTGACGACTCTAAGGCAAAAGATCGTGAACGCGCTCGGCATTTCGGCTTCTCTAGTTAGTGTCGAAAGCGCTCGAGCGGTCAAAGTGATTGCACACGCGATTGGAAAGCGTGCTGCAAGATTGGCTGGCATGACTCTGAGAGCGATCGTTTTGAAGAGTAAGCGATTGATCGATTCCAGAGACTGAAGCTGGAATGAGCGTTACATGAGCGCCAACGTTGAAGATATCGTCAACAACGTTAGTACGATCACAACGGAATTTAAAAGCGCGAATACACTACAAGAGAGCAATTTCTTCAATGTTTTAGACGATCACGCCATTATTGACATTGAAGTTGACGGCAGCTTAATCGAGTGTTACCCCGGATTTGAGACATACATGCGCGAGGCTCTAAGAGCGGTGGAAGGCATTGACTCAGTTGGTGAGAAGAGGATCAGAATTGGTATTGCAAAGGACGAGTCTAGCGTTGACGCAGCTATCATTGCTCTTCTTGCAGCTCAACGAGCATCAATCGCTTTATAATCGCTTGGAGGCTTACGGAGAAGACAAAAACAAGGGCAAGTATTTAGAGATTAACGGCAGGCGGTAAGAAGCTGCTGATCTCGCACTCAAGACTGCATTGCTCTATAATTGCGTCGTTGAAAACGTCAAAGTGTTTATCAACTGTCACTTTTGTTCATATATGAATTCTTTCTCGGTATATGATGATCTTGAGACACTTCATGATGCACCTCGAACTTTATTGAAGGAAATCTATTACAACAACGGCTCGTTGTAGCATCGCGAGCACAAAATCTATTACTCTTGATTTTCCTCTTTCTCTTCTTCAGCCTCTTCCTCTTTCTTTTCTTCCTCTTTCTTCTTTTTCTCTTTCTTCTCTTTCTCTTCAGCAGAATCATTCTCACTGCTCTGAATCTTACATTTGAAAGACGTCAGATCATCGGGGCAAATTTGCGAGCAAAGCTTCTCGAAATCTTCGAATACACTTCAAGTTCAACATGTCAGCAATGAAGAAACTCACGAACGAAAACTTGACATACTGTTCGCGATAATTACTCTCTGGAATAAGCGTGGCGACCGTAGTGTTGAATCGCAAAGAATAAAGCAGATTTCGCAAGTTTCAATCATTCTCTATATCATCATTAGTCCGGGCTACCTTTCGAAACATCGAGTAGAGTATTCACTAGCCTGACTCACTTGTCGGAAAATACCGCTTATAGCTTCTAATGTACGTCTTACTCCCCAGCCTATGCCTCGGCGACCTTCAGTTCCCAAGTTCGTACTCATTGTGCTCATAGAACGCACTCCCGTCAAACACAAACGGCTCTTCCGTCTTCATATCCGTCGCTGTATTCTGGTCCCAGATATTTCCATGGACAAGACACGGCTTGATGCTTCTCCCGTCGCTCTGTAGCGGACCCAGCAGCCGAGGGATACACTTGTCTAGCACGAGCTGCTTGCGAAACTCAAACTCTGGCCAGTGGGCGTGCTTTCGCTTGTTCATCTCGAACACGTGCGTCAGCTGTTTCCGATACAGTGCGTTCCAGGAATCTTCCCAGCACATCGTGAGCTGGGCCGCCTTGCCGTGGCACGTGGTGGTGTGAAAGCCGAATTTCCCCGTCGGCGACACAGACTTTTGGTGGAACTCGGCGAGATGAGACGTGAAGCGCGTGGGCTCCGGCGGCTGCTGGCCGATCTCACGGAAGTCTGCAAGAAGGAAGTAGGTGGGCGGTCCGGCGGCTCGGTACTGATCCCAAGCGTGGGGTTTGGGGCAGAAGGAAGGGGAAACGGCGTGGATGGCCTTGTCGGATTCGAATTGGCCTTCGCTCATAAGCTTGTCGCTTTCTTCGGTTGTGACTCAAGGATGATGTTAGGGAGATGCGACGTAGAGGAAGGGAACTTGGATGGGATACTTTGAGGAAGTAGGTCACGATTTCGTCATCAGGCAATCGGCAGACTATTTTGGCTTGACGGGCCCATACCCACATTTCATATGCGTGGGATGAAATGACTTCGGCGCCGGAGATGGAAAAAGCTACATGTTAGAGCGAACGCATCAGCTAATGCCTGCATGAACAGATGGGAAATGAATAAGAACCTTCGAGAACAGCCTGGTTCAGCTCAAAGTTTCCCTCGATGACACATCGACTTATATCATCGATTCGAGCTGTCATTGTCTACAGATATCTTGTTAGGATCTCTAGAAGAGAAGTACGCAGTATGAAAAGCTTTTGCTAGATATCTTTTACATGAAACTGCAAGGCTTTGGAGATGAGGTAGCTCATCTCACACGGCTCTACCAACGTTTAGCCAACTTCAGGCTCTCACGATGCATTCATCACGCACGACTGGTGTGTCTGATTGGCCCATTGTATTCAATCGTATTCGCCCATAGGCGAGGGTTACGCAGCATTGCCTAGATTTACTACGACAGATCAATTAAGCGATTCTCACGAAACCGCACAAAAATTGAGGAATAGATACTTCGTACAAGACTTGGTATTTGACACTGAACACACTATCTTATGTGATATCCTGACAACTCTTCTGGTTCTTGCAAATACGATATAGCTGACTTTTCAGTAAGTTTCAATTTTGGTCTGTCACGACTTTTGTTTCCACTCTCGTAAATCGATTCACGGGGAGCGAAATCGGGACCAACTGTGCCCAACCGAGCTTTCGCCCCTAGCTCGTCGAGATGAAGTGGAAGTCACTGCTTGTACTTGTTTCCTCGTTTCTGCTAAGACAAACGATCTGAAGGTTTAGACATATTTCTGGGACATTGATGACCTTTGTAGCGCTTAGAGTGCATGCCGCATGTGGCTTTCAAGGTCAGAAAACCCTTCCTGCACAACTTTACGTTCAGCAAGCTCGTTCGCAAATCTGAGCTTGTGGGATAGGTCTCAATCATCGTCGTGGCAGGCAAGACCGTACAGCATGCCCGCTATGAACGTATCGCCCGCGCCAATCGTACTATTCAGAGTCAGAATCGTAACGTCTGAGCGAGTAATTTACAGGACACACTCAATGGCGTTTTTTTCCTCCGCCACATAAGCAGGACATTGTCTATAGGTGAAGCTGGGTAGTTCTAGCGCTGAGACATCGGCGCAGCCTCAGGTGCAGAATAGCAATGAGCTGAGAGTTGGCTAAGCGCAATGAACAAAAGGGACGGCGAAGATGCATGACGTACGCGTTGAGTGTTAGAGCAGCTTGCGCTTGTAAGCAGTCTTCAGGAGTCTCATAACCGTTTCTCTAGACGAGATATATAGTCGGCGTGAATGAATACATGGGAGAATCGGGGACTGCTCACCTGAGCTCAGCTTTTGGAGTAAAAGACGACGTCTGCATCTGCGGCTAGGTCTCGCAATTCGGCGCGGGTCGGCTTCTCAACCTCTACGCTGATTCTGACGGTAGGGAAGCGTTGGCGGAGATACCGCATACACTTCAGAGTAACTTCTGGTATTCGTCTCTGACAATCGTCAGAGCGGCTTAAATATAGTTAATGCAAGAATGAAGTGCGACTCGCTTCGAAATGACATCAGCTCGTCTCGTTTCTCAGCTCGTCAGCAATTGCATTAAACTCATTACTCGTCAATTTCGGCAGCTCGTTGTAGTTGATGAGTGTTCTGCTGTCAGTGGAACGGCTTCTGATGATGTAACTGGACGCTGACTCGTTGCAATTCTCTCGATAGACGCAGTGTGTTAGATCGACTGTAGGCTCGAAGGAGAACTTGATCTGCTGGGCTTCTGGCGATGAGCTCGAAGGAAGGGCAGCAGACAGAATCAGAGAGACTGGCTTAAGTCTGTTGAAGTCTAGCAATTGCTGAAGTACCTCGAGAGTATTGGGGGAGTTTCCGTCACGGCGTCGAACAATGCTCGATGCGCGTAGCTTCTCGTCTTCTGATGGGTAGTGCTCAACGCTGTAGGGAAGCGGTCAGATTCTTGTCAAGATGTAGACAAGCTTACTTACGTTAGAATTGTATCGAGATAGCAGGCGTCTACAGCGAGGAGGTACTTCATAATGATGATGATGGTATGTTTGTTGAAGCGAACCTATAGAAATTTCAATCGAGTCAAATGCGCTCTTCTCGTCTATACGAACACATCGAATATTTTCTATGAACAGTTCTGAACGAATCAGATCTATGAATCATTTGAAGATATGAGGGGATCGAGGAAACCATTGGGTTAATCAGATCAGATCAGAGAAGATAAGATAAGATACTCGTAGGTAATAAAGTAGTAAATATCGACCTCGTATAACACACGCTCAAGAAGTCTTCTGCGAGCAGGATCAATAACTTCTTTCACTAGATATACAACGAGTATATCGTCAGGAAAGTCAGCTCCGTTCTGACGTATCGGCACTAGCTCAGCCAAGTGTATATTAAATATAAGGGTCGACGGATGAGTTCGCTGGTGTTGAACAAAGTCTACAAGGTACGCTGCTATAAACGCAAGAGTACTTTCGTACTGAGTAGTATCAACGAGAATGAATCAGTTTATTATTAGATCTCTGAAAGAAGAGTATAGCTTGAATGATAGCGAGACGAACAAATCTTTATTATACGTGGAAGACTTCTTGAAGGTGCTTCGTTGTCACTAGGTGACTGACACTAACTTCTTCTCGTACGAATCTCAGCGGATACAGATCGCCACTCTCTTACTGACTGCGATCATCGGTTCTCGCTCTAGGGCGCTGCTGAGAATCATCTACGACGATATCGATCTGTTCGTCTTGCGCGATCAAAAAACGGATGAGGTCGCTCTGACTCTGCAGCTTCGCTTAAAGAAGATCAAATCACGACAGAAGCGAAAGCGATCGTAAGTGGTAACACTCTTCGTATCGCTCAGAGATACTGACTCTAACGCAGGAAAATCTACATCTTCTTCATAAACGACAATTCTATATTCTGCGTGATTTTCTATATCGTTGCTCTTGCTTGCGATAACGAAGCTTTTCGATTCCCCAAAACCACTCTACGAGTAGTATTCACGCACGAAGTAGGCTCTGAGTTGAACTGTCAGTCAATTCAGTGGCATGAGGCGATTAAAGACAAGCCCGTCTTACGCACGTTCAGTTGTTCGGATCGAGGAAACGGTCAAGAGTCGCGCGAGTCTCTCTTCTACAGTTGATATCAGGAATAGATGAAGCATTTGAAAGAAGAGATCGGCTTCGGGCAAGTATTAACTACTTATTACCTTCGTCGAGCGACGAGTAATCAGAATCGCGGAGTCAATCTAATCGTTGAATGCATTGACTGACTTGAATCAGTATGTGTTCATTGTTCGTCAGCGAATTGATAAGTATCTTTACGTCTGTGTACAATTATTCTGACGAGGATAATTCAGACAAGAAGACGTTGAATTCAACATACTATGTTGATATCAAATCAGAAGAACTGCGAGACATCTTGAGAACGGTTCTACGAGACATTCGCGCAGTCAATCTGAATGAAGATAAGCTCGTCGTATGGCTCTTCTCACGTCTGCTAGCTCGAGTATATCGCTGACTCTAAGTCTAGGTGAAACAAAACCTGCTGTAAAAGGACAGAAAGAAGAACTCAGAAAGAAATTGACGAAGGCGGAAGAAAGGCACAAATTGCGGAAAACTATATCGACTGAAAAAGAAAAGTCTATCGATAGTGGTTCGAGCTCGACAGAGAAGTGCAACACGATACGGAAGGATAAGTCGGAGAATCGGAGAATCATTGGGAAGGTAAGCACAGGCTGAGAGTTTCGGCGCAAGAAGAGGGAAAGAGAGACATTTCTGACCGTCGGGTATTGGGTTTTGCGGGAAACACGATGAGGTCAGATGCATATTGTCTTTCCTTCTTCGCGTATGGTCACTTTGAGAGTCCCAATTGCGTGTGGCATCTTAGAACTAGCAAAACTTTTCATTGTCTTTCTTTTGCCGTTGATATCAGGTCTTAGTTCTCTTATACGATGCGTTGTATGACAATGCATGCATATTGCGTTCGGCATTTCACCCAGCCTTGCCCGAACGTGTCGCTTTGCGAGGCTTGAAGCCTCGCTGTATTCTAGCTCGTGTCTCAAACTTCTGCAGCAATCGCTGAGCGTTCCTCAATTCGCTCTTGAGCAGTCATGTATTCTTTCAGCGCACCTTGTACTCACAGCCTGTTCTTGCCCGTCTCTTACTCAGAATCCTTCTGATCTCTCACTCATCGTCCTTCTCCCCCTTCTCCAATACTAACTCGCCTTAGCGTGGAGACTGTTGGGAAACTGGTGAAGTGTTAGCACGGGGAAAGCTTGCGGCCGCCGCTGCTTCGTAGCCGTCTTCGCCGACGATTCGCCCACTTGAATGCTGGGGTGGAGCCACGTCGAAAGACGTCGTCTGATCGAGAGATTGAGTGGGAGACTCTGAGACATAGAGAGCATTCAAGCAACCGAGGGTCTTTAGCTCTTCCCTCGGGTGAAAGCTGAGGAAGTGCGCAGTTTCGGTCTCTGGCTCAACGCTGGTGGCTCTGGTGGAGGCGCCAGATTCGCTGGTCTTTCCGTCGACATCGTCAATCACGAGAGGGTCATCTGAAGTATGTCAGAGGAAGGGTCGGGACGCTGGTCAGAGATGCACTTGAGGGCTCATCTTGACTGTCGTTAGCCCCGCTGGATCGACTCGAGCCTGTTGTATTCTCGCGTTGCTGAAAGTCTCGTCAGAAGGGAAGTCGTCGAAAGACAGGCTTTGATAGTGATCGAAGTCGTGCGAACTCGAGGTCACTCATTTTCTCGTCGATAGTGTCTTTCGATCTTGAAAGAATCTCGAGTGCCTGTGACGTTCAACAGTTCATCTAATCTATCATTTCTTCTATTCAAACGGTAGAATTTTGGCGCCAAAAGGTTGAGAGAGTCGTAGGGTGGTAATATCAGAAGGGTTTGCGACAATGTACTATATCACGTCTTTGATGATGCTCAGCGATGATGACATGCACATATTGGCACAGATTTGTGCAGCTCTTGCTTCAATTTCGAATTATTCAGGAAAGATAAAGTTCTGATAGTTCTTCAGACTCTTCTCGATACATCTCTGACTTCAACTCTTTTCTGTCATCATTCATTCATGCAAATCTCTTCAACGTCACTTTTCATTGTATTCTCAACATCAACGATTCTTCAATGTAAAGACTAACATGTTGTGACTATTGCTTCTCAGCAGAAGAATATTCATCTCATTGATAAGAAGTTTATGTTCATTCTTTATCTTTTTCTCTCTTTCTTTCTTTTCACTGAAAACAGTTTGTAAAGAGTGACAGAGATAGATTTTAGTGCTTTTAATGATTAATATCTCAAATATTTATTTAATCTTATGTTTCAGATTTGTGTCACTTTTAGCTGAAACATATTCATAAAAGTGTCAAAATCTCTAGAATTTCTATGAGCGCAGTATGTGTCTTTATCATTTGATTTAACAAACATGATACTGACATCTGAAGCATTGATAATCACAACGTTGAATAATATTATTGAAGCATGCAATTCACTGTTATCTTTGCATGTTCTTCTTTCATTAAATTCATCATTAATGATTAAACTATCAACTGTGCAATCATTATACATTGCAAACATAGCTCTAAAGTCACACAAACTGTTCAAAGTGTTTAATGCATCTTTTCTTCTTTAATAATCAATGTCATCATATGAATCTTAATTATTATTCTCAATATTATCACTCTTTTCTTATTGTGCACTTGCATTACTTCTAGCACTATGTTTTCTCATGTCAGCATCTGCAACATAAGTGCTTTTGCATTCTCAAGCAAGATGTTTAAAATGTTCAATCAATGCATTTGCATCACTATCAATATCATGTTTTCTCATGTAAGCATATGTAACAGAAGTGCTTTTGTAGTATGAAGCAAAATATTTGCTTTGTTTGAATCATTTGATTATAATAATTATTATGCTTGAGTTTTATTCTTCTTTAATTTCTTTCTTTTTGCAAATTATGTTTACAATGCTTTTCTTTCTCATTTTATGCATGAAGTTTTTATATTTTATTTCATTGCTTAAAATCTTATTTATCTTATTTACTTTATATCATAAATATTCATTCTTCTTCATGTTTAAAACGTTTCACAAGTTATTAAACTTTTATTCTCAGTTAATCTTAATCATTATTAACTTGACATCATTTTGTTGTGTTATCATGAACTCATATTTATTACTTTATAATATGATATGTAAGATTGACAATGAGATTCATCTGTACATAATGTTGACTAAGAATCTTTTAATTTTATTCTGTGTTTGAATAGAAGTCAAAAAAGTCAAGAGATCTCAATTCAACGCAGTTTGAATGATGTTAGAACGTTACATGATCAGAAAAGTCATCATGCAGAGTTTTCATTCATACGACAACATTCTTTCTAACAGTCACAATCAATCTACGAAGAAGATTAATGACATGTCAATGTCAGTAAGAAATGAAAAGATACTACTAGTGAAAAATATAACTCAAATGAAGAGTTTGCAAATTGTAACTACAAGTGATTGAAGAATTTGCAATTCATCGACTGCATCGATATTGAAACATCTTCATCACATTGACAGTGTTGTTGAGTAATTGATGAAAAAATATCAGATAGAATAATCATTTCAAGTATTAAAAGACGTGATTACAGTGCTCGAAGAAGTAGTGACTCGTTGATCATGCTGATATACTGAGAAAGCTTAAGCTCATCTTCTTTACTTGACATCAAGTCATTCATCTATTCACATGAAAAATTGAGAGCTCAAAAGAATGATCAGAACGCATTCTCTTTTATCAATCAGAGTCAAACATCGAACGATTATGATTGCATGTTTATACTAACAATTCATTCAACGTCTACGTGACATAAATCAAATCAAGAGAAGAAAAGAATTACTCAGTACAATCACACTCTATCTTCTCATCATGTGCATTTCTCTTTCATCACATATTTCTCTGCTCAATGAATAACAATCATTGAATAAGAGAACACAGCTCTACGTATGTTACAATCATGAGCATCACGAATGCAAAGAAAACATCTTTCATCTTTGAATCAAGAATCGAATCAAGACATCGTTGTATAGAATATTATCAATGAAGAGCAGAGCAAAGATGATGTGTCATAATCAAACAGCAAGGACACTTTCATCAAGAGTTTACTTGAGCATCACATGCTGAATAAAAGCTATAGATTCATTACTTGATAACACAGTGTCAATCTCATTGTTTCGACTGCGTGAAGCAGTTGTATAAATGATAAGTGATTTTCTTTCTCAGAGAGTTTTGTTCACTCAATATAAATAGCATAGAGTTTCTCATGAGTCAAGTCTAAATCAATGTCACAAGAATGTATGAATTACAATTACAATCACAATCACAATATAATATGTAATTAATCTTTAATTTATAATGTTAAGTAAGATTTCTTACTAAAAGTTTACTTCTTGCTAACTTGAACATCATTAATTGATGATTTATTCTCTGTATTCAATTCAATTAATCTTTTTTACATAGTATCAATAATTGAAGATTTAGTTATAAGTAAACTGATCATTAAGTTGAGTTTCAAGTTAACATTTTGAATTCAACTCAATTCAAAGTCAAGTTGCTTACATTTTCAATTCATCTCAAGTCAAATTACGCATATTTTCAATTTTATACAACTCAACTCAACTAAAAATTGAATCAACTAAACTCAACTCATCAAGAACTTAAGCTTGACATTAAGAAAGTTAAATATAGAAATTTTTTCAACTTTTGCATTATCTTTTTGCATTATCTTTTTGATAAAGAATCATGATAAAGAAACATGAAGATTATTTGACTTTGATAAAAAGTCATGACAGAAAAACATTGTTGCAAGCGTGCACTTCAAGTTAGTTTAACATAAATTATGTTAAACTATCATAAACTAGTATAGAACTGATGTTGACACGCTAGCGATTTAGTGTGTCTTCATGAATAAAACTCATGACGTGTTTTATCTTTCTTCTTCTTTAGCTTTAAACTTCTAGTTAAAATACATTCATATGATTCGCTTTATGCAAATTCATAACATTAGTTCAAAGCTCATTAATCTTGCTATCAACGTGTAAATAATATAAAAACAAGTTACACAACTTAAATCAGAAGTTGAATTCAGAAATTTTAATAGCAGAATCAGAACTCAAGCTCAGAAAGCTTGATAAAAATCAGAAATTTCTAAAGAAGAATCATGATTTAAAATCAAAAATTTTAATAGAATCAAAACAGAAGAACATGAACGCGTTGTTCTTGACTTACTTTTTACTGAACTCATCATCAAAATTGAAATCAGAAATTTCAGCAGAACTTGAACTCAAAAAGTTTGATTGAAATCAGAAATTTCAACAGTAACATCAGATCTTTTTCGATCAGCAATTTTCTATTTACACAATGATTAAAAGCTCAAAATCAGCAAGCACTGAATCAATGAGCATTGCTCATTATAAACTTTGAAATGCTAGAAGAAAATCACTTCTATCACAGAATTGAACAGCATCAGAAGAAGACATGAATGCATCATTGAATACAGAATAAGAAATGAATATGAACATGTTGCTTTTTGATCATGAAATGATCAAGATCAGCATCAACACTGAATTGAATGCTTAAATAAACATTCATGAAGTTGATGATATCATTGTCTTTATTAAGTACATATGTCAACAGCACGACATCAAAATAAAGATTCCTAATGACATGATTCAGATGTTCAAAGATGTTAATGAAATAAACATTACATTGAAAGAACAGTTAAGAACTCAGCAGACTAGTCTGCAAAAAGAAATAAAAGATAGAAACATGATTATATGTTATTTAAAAATTATCTTAAGTTAACAGAGTTCTTCTATTTCAGAAGATTGAACTTTAAAGTCAATTAAGTTATTGAACTTTTCATTGTTTGAAGATTCATCACAAGATGTAAACAATTAATTATTGCGAATGCAAAATAAGTTGAAGATCAACAAGAATCATTTTTCTAGTGAAGAGTTGAAAATTATCTACATAGAAAGTTGAGTCAACTGTCAATGAAGCTGCGATCAAGCACATAGCATCGCGAATGAAAAACACATCATTGAACTCATTTCTAAAAGTTAAAGAAGTACTATTGATCATTAATAAATGTATGATGATTTCAATCATCATCACACGACTTAATGACAGTACTTAAAGCTGTATCAGAACAAGATTTTCTTTCATGAATTTTGAATGAAATTTCAAAGATTCAGCGCAGAACTAGAATACAATAATAAGATTCTACTAAATGATTTTCAGCATAAGATTAGCTCAGATCTTTAACAAGCAATGCTCAATGAATGAATCATGAATTTGAAGAAGTTTATTAACATTTGCATGCAAGTCAATGTTAAATTGATTGAATTGAATGTTTGATTAATCATCAAAGCATTAATGATTTTAGCTGCTTGCTCTGTCATTAACACTTTATCTGCTTGATTTACATCATCAGTCTTTGCATGAAAGAAACTCAGAATATCCAATCTTGATCTCAGCAAGAAAGAGTTATTGAAGAAAGAACTTTGCTTCAAATGCGAAAAAACAGAACATAAAGCATATGAATGTCTTGAAACAACTTAAGTGTATGAAATCGCTGCAAATTTGAAAAACGATCTGCTTTCATTAAAGTAGTGACTGAGAATAATATACTCATATTCTGTTTCATCAGCATGTTTGATGATTCATTTGATTTCACGTCGTTCACTGTTGATGTCATCTTGAGTAGTTTAGAAAAGATATTCAGATTTTTCGCTCTGATAAATACTGAAGTCACTGACATGACTTTCATTGATGAATCTTTGATGTCAGAGTTATGTGAACACTTTGATATTCAGTTAATATCACTGTCAAAATCAAAGTTGATTCAATTATATGATGAAATCTTTGATCAAAAGTTGATTACACACGTTCTGTATACATTGATCATGATACAAGAACACAAAAATGAAATGATGCTTTTATTAATAACTCATTTAAATCAGCATAAGATAATCATTGAAAAAAAATCAAATTTCAATAAATTCTGCAAACAATTAATTAATATCATCATTGAAGATTCAAACATTGAAATCTGTTGTTTCAGAAGCAAGCAGTCAATCAGCATTTTACAGATCTGAATCAAGCGAAATCTGTAAAATGAAATGAAAGAACTTGAACTTGATTGTTACATCAATGATTATCTTGAAGAGATTTATGAATCAAAAATCAGTGAATAAATTCATTGAATTTGCTTGATTCATTGAATCTGCACTCATATGAAAGCAAAGCACTTAAGTTGATCTCAATCAACTTGATAGAGAGTCATGATGAGAAACATAAAGATTGTTTGATAGAAAGGTTTAATAGAAAGTCATGACAAGAAACATGAAGACTGTTCAATCAAGTTATTTACATCTATCTATTTACTTCTTGTCGAGTCGAGTCAAGTTGTCGAGTTGAGTTGTTAAGTTCAACTTTTCAACTTGAGTCTTGACGCGACTTGAATTCAAAAATCTTTCAACTCGACTTGATGTGATCAGTTTACTTAAAGTATTACATTGTCATATTACTTTTATAAACTTCGTTTATTCATTTAGTAAACTGAATTCTAACAGAATCATCCTTGTTTCTTGATCATGTATCAAAATCTCTAGAGTTTAGTAACTAGAAAATTCTACTCAATCTCAAGTCTCAACACATTCATAAGATGACTTGAATTCTATAAGCTGACTTTGTATTTTCTTTATTATTAAGCATGATTATGAATGATGATAGTGAGAAAGCTACTTAGTAAAAGCTGCTGAAGTTTATAGAATAAAGTTGAATTCTCAACAAAACTTTAATAAAGAACTGAAATCTTCTTCAATGTTATTTATTTCAATACATACAAACTTGTATGAGAGTGCATTAGCGAATTTCAAGAACTTTTGATGTTATTTTTCGTAAGGCTAGCCTTGTACAGGTTTTTCCTGCAGCGAGCTGAACATTGCATTAGCAAAAAGTCTCTTAACAAGAATTATTTGTATGAGGGCGTAAGTCAGCTATATTTGAACAAGCTCGGCAACGCTTAAGCAATGTTCAGCTCGCTGCAGGAAGAACCTGTAGTCATTGAAAACCTTGTACAAGACATTTCAATCTAAAAGTCTACAAACATAACAGATCAGACCTCAATAGTGAAATCATCTTGCTTCATCACCATGATGCTTCAAATGAGGCTCATCATTTCCTTCATCCTTCCCTTTCTTTCGAACATCATTCTATCGTTGGCACGAGATCTAATCTTCCCACTCATCTTCGATCTTCATTCACATCAGGTGCTCATCGAATCGACCAGGCTCGACGATGGCATTGATATCATTACCGGCAGCGATTTTGCGAGCCTGACAACTTTTGCCAATTTGCCGTATGCGAACTGTTTTGTTGACGAGGTGATGAAGGCGCATGATGTTGCAATATTGAGGGCGCCATTTGATACGATCAGTCTACTTGCGCTTTACATATCATCTTGAATCCAAATTTTAATTGAATAATCTCGCATTGTTCTCGTGATGTATCTAGTTCTTTGTTTCTTAGCTCGAGAGAATATAAGACAGTCGCTGTAGAAAGGCTTTTAAGTTGAGTTGAAGCTTTCGATTCTCGTTAGTCAAACGTGACGTTGCAAATGCTTGAGAGCTATCTAATTCTTTTTGCATTGGTAACGTTGGTAATGAAATGCTTGATGATCAATGTACGATCAAGAAACTCATCGGAAAGAATGAACAGCTACAGACTAAATCACGTGAATTTCATTCACTCTCTAACATCAATTCTGTGATCATGTGTTTCTACTGCATCTAAGTTCTTATAGAGCGTCATTGCACGACCTGAAGCTCGCTTCGAACCTCGAGGCATTCGAATTGATTCTCAGCGAATTAGTGCTCGTGACGGCTGAAATGTCTACACTGGTAGAAGTCTCGATTTCAGCACGAAGGGTAACCTCAGAATTCTATGTCATGAATCTAATATTTCACACAGGGAAGAATTCGTTCATAGACTGAGCGAGAATCATAGACTGCAACGATGCTTCTCTGACATTTCTCGATAACATTATTGCTCTAAAACAGCTCGAAAAGGCGCACAGAGTAAGCATGTCTCGTCACTAGAAATAGAATGCCCCATTTCAGCTTCACCTGTGTTAGCTTTTGTGATGGAAATATGTGCAAAGGCTGAGAATGATCGAGATTATATTCGATCGAACTGCTCGGACAGAAATCAAGTTCAAGATCTCACGTATTATTACCTTAGAAGAAGATCACACTACAACTCTTGCTGCGCTTCGCTCGACAAAGTCACGATGGGGAAAAGTGTCGATCATTCATTTTGATTCTCATATAGGTTAGTTCAGAGTATTTTGACTGCTTAGATATCACACATATTGTAATGACTGACGACGACTGACGACCGTATAGATACCTGGAACTCTAAGATACTTGGTAGGTTGCTATATATTGAAATCTGCTCGTAACTGACAATTCACACAGGTGAAGGTATTTCAGACTATGCGTAAGCTCATGAAGAAAAGACGATCGAAACTCACGCGTTCTTGAGGAATTGATTGCTGAAAGTGCAATGTTCATCTAGTGACGTAAACCATGGTAAGATCAATCACTTGTATTTCAACCGAGTGTCACAACTAAAAGCTGTTGTAATAGGCACTTTCCTGCATCTAGCCCACGAAGAAGAGTTAATTCGCAACTCATTCATTCATGCAGATATTCGAGCACCTTTGGTGAGGCGCAAGGGAGACATGCGGAACGACGTTCGGTGTGGCTTTGAGACTGTCAAAGCCAGGAACATTGACCGCATTAGGGTCGATGGCATTATCGAGAAGCTCAAAGACCGCGTTGCAGGCACAAGAGTATACGTGTCCGTTGATATTGATGTACTTGATCCTGCTTTTGCACCAGGTAAGCCATCTCAAACAATCCAGGGTCATCAATTTTCCTGAACTCTCTACCTACTTGCCGGAATCTTCCATTGGGACTTCGTCCGTGACAAAGACATTATCAGCTGACGTTAAGCAATAGCGACTGGAACGGCAGAAGTAGGTGGATGGTCGACGCGAGAACTCCTCTCGGTTCTTGATGGTCTCGAAGGTATTGATATCATCGGTGCGGATGTTGTCGAAGTCGCCCCAATTTATGACAACCCGGGAGAGACGACTCTTTTGGCGGCCGCAGACGTAGCCCTCTCGTTGTTGACACTCATGATAGAGGTACCTGTGAAGTCATAGAGAGGAACCGCTTCTACGAGCCGAATACATAGATCTGATTGGTAGCAGGTAGGTGGTTCAAATAGAAGAGACAAGTACCTGCCAAGCCTGGTCCAAAGCCTACAAGGCTGTGATGCTTTGTGGGACATGACACCTCGGGTGCACGTGCCTCATCTGATAAGAAGAACCCTTATCTCGGGCGCTATCTTAGTGCCCCGCATGCCCCGCAACCCTAAGGTACCTTACTGCACCTTGAAGTCGTCTTCAACTCAATCGAGGGAACTACTCCAAACGTCTTTGTTTCTTGTCCAAGTGACAAGCAAAGTACCATTATCTGATACCTCGAGGAATATTCACTCTCAATCTCCGATATCTTTATCATTGTCATTGTGCCACAACAACTCCTCGGCAGATATCCGAACGTTTCCCGGAGAGCCACTCTATATTACACTACTGCAAGCAAGTGCCCTCCACGAGCCATTCGTTATACCATCGCAAATGCCAGCGCAAGAGGGTACCCGGAGCTTTGACCCTAAAGATCCTCCTAAGCTCAATCCGCCAAAAGACGATCCTATCAGCGTCGAAGAGCTAGCAAAATGCGACGGTATGCGATTTCAAATTGCCATTCTCCGCCCTGGGGAGCAGCAGCTAATCGACCAAACAATGCAGGGACTATCGAGGATCATCCTACGTATGTAGCGATCAAGGGCACGGTTTTTGATGTCTCTGCGAACAAGGCTTATGCGCCAAAGGCTTCATACCATGGTAGGTTCATAATATGATTCTCTTAGAGCTCTGTTGGCAGCTGTCAGGCCCAAGAGCTCTGGAATGAAAGTGGAGTCGCTGGTAACCTTTGCATCCTGGCAGTATTCGCAGGGAAAGATGCCTCCCGGGCTCTGGCCCAATCGTCATTGAAGATCGAGGACTGCCGACCCGAGTATGAAGATCTCGAGGATAAAGACAAGAAAGTGCTGCATGATTGGTTCACGTTCTTCAGCAAGAGGTATAACATCGTCGGCAAAGTGCAACGCTGAAAATTTCAAGCTAGTTATAGGAAAGCGTTGTCAGGGTGGGTCACCTTGCTATGGCTAAGATATTACGTCGACATGGACAATAACCATTGTATGTGGCCTCGCTAGATGTACGACGGGAGCATTGGGTACACCACATGGCTGCACAGTATCACGAGCTGGGTAATCAGTTTTCAGACTCGACTGTCCGCTGAGGAAACTTTGACTTTAGATAGAGCGGGACGTTCTCATTGGCTATCCCATGTATTTGTGACTGATTAATGTAACTCTTCAGGTGTTCTGCATGGTGATAGCGGCTCCTTGCATGCCCACACGTTGTTGCGCCGCGCAAAGCACGATGGCATCGGCACCAGATGCGCGTGCCGAAAGGTGCCGAAGGTTGTCTGAAGTAACGTCGACGTTGAGCAAAACCATCAATTCCTGCATGCTGCAGGTAGAAACTCTGTTCTCAGTATTTCTGAAAGGCGAAGCCCAAATATTCTTCAATATACGATTTTATTTGAGCCTCAGAATTGCTGTGCAATGCTAGAGAAGGACACTGTTGATACAAAAGGTTTATGATTGTTGCTAGGTCGGGTACCACAACAAAAGTAGCAGCTTAATCGGCTAGAAACGAACGGCATCCATCCATTAAGCTCAATCGTCATAATAATATCTTGAAATGTCTCACCGCCCGTCGAAAAAGAATCCAACCACTCAACCTGTTACGCTCGGTTTGCAGCAACCGAACCCCAAAACCAACTACATTCACCCACTAAGCTTTACCATAAAGAAAATCTACCGCCATATCCATACCCCAATAAATTACCAACAGCATCCGAAGCCATGCTTCATGTGTGCTTGCCCTAGTTGTTTCCGTGCCAATCGCACAAGATCAGACGTCCACGATAGCTTCTCATACTGATGCCTTGGTTTTGATGCCTTAGCGGACCCCGGAATACGGATGCTGGAGGTGGTGACGTGACTGCTGTTGTTGCTCTTGTTGTTGCTGCTGCTGATACTGCTCCAGCTGTTGTTGCCACTGTTGCCGGTTTTGAATCTGCTGCGGAGAACCGTACTCCTTCCGCATGGCCTCCCAAAACGCCGTCCAGCGCTCTTGATTGGGCGACTCCGGTACCTCGACAGAGTAGTTGCGCTGCTGGAAGAGGTCGGTTGGTATCTTTTTAGCGTTCTGACACCCAGGGCATTCGAAATGGCTGTTTTCCAATACGCGATAAAGCGTTTTGACACTTTCGCAAGTAGGCCAGGTACGTGCATGGTGGCATGGAGAGCATCGAAAATGGGTCTGATGGCCACAGGCCCACGTAGTTTGCTCGAACTTACACATCGTAGCTGATTCTATTGGCCGTAAAGCTTCGTCCTTGACGCGCAGAGCGTTGGAGACTGACGATTTGTTTCTTGATCTGGTATAGTAGCTCTGGGGGTACCTGACTACTGTAGGCAGAGATTGGTGGCGGCGCGTAGAAGGTACATACAATACTGGAGAAACGAAGCATGAGCGATTTGTCGACCATTCTTATAGTTTTACTCGTTCGTGTAGACGGAGTCTCCGTGTGTGTATGCTTTGCTACTTACATTCGTTGAGTGGGCTAGCTGGATTCATCGTTGGAGTTATTCTCTTTGGGTGGCCCTCTTGTTGATTCTCAGTGACTTTGAGGCTGCAAAGCGATTTGGAATTAATGGTTTTTGGGTTTCTATTTATCTACCCTATAGGGTGAAGCTGCTTATCTGGGGAAGGGTTTCTTGTTGAGTCGTGGCACACTGCGATGAATGTGATATCTGTTATTTGCCTGCTGCAAGCAGCAGATATCGTCGATAAATGCCATCGGTTCTTGTGCGAAGTGAGATATTTTGTGACAGGTTTGACAATATCTGGACCATGATGGGAGCGTCGGTTTTATCAGCGTGTAGAGTATCTGCAAGACATATCAGAAGTAGAAAGCGGAAACCTGCAGGTGGAGGTCCCGAGCCGTTGTATTGGCGGCTTGCTGCACATATAGACTTTAGGTACAATAACTCTTACTCGAGGCCCAATAAAGGCCTCTGCCCAAGCACTAACCAGCAAAGACATCTCTGGTCATCAAAGTATCTGCGTCAAGCACACGTACGCAATGCAAGCTCCCGAGCAACCCCATCACCTTAGTCACTGGAGATTCGAAATGTCCTCTAGGAAGATTGATAGGACTAATGCTAAACCATGCCAAGGTAGTATCTTGGTCAAAATCTGCCCGATTTACACTGAAACATGTCGCGACTCTCGAATATGTTGATCCGTCGGGGACCTTTGGCAAATCACTTTTAGTTTGTTGTGGCCTTCTTCCTCGACCTCCGAATCATCCTCTTTTTCTCAATGATTTTCTGCCTCTTCGCAAGCTTTTGAAGGTCCACCGCATTACCATGATTGGAAGCTGCGGTCGAAATCTTCGAAGCGTTGCTATCCCTTGTATCAGAAACACGATTTTTCGTGGACCCTTTCCTAGTCTTCGCCATTGAGGCATTCCTGCTTAGGGCCTTGGGAGTCATTTGAGGTATCTCTCCTTTTTCTCTTTTTTCGGTAACGAGTTTGGATCTTTCACGTGCTTTAACCTCCCTTTCGCGCCTCCTTCCAACCACTTCAGCGTTTTCGATCGCGAATTCGACAATGAACCGCTTGCTCTTTTCTTTCACGGCTTCTCTCGATATGCTTTCCTCATCTACACCCCAAGATGTGTGCCCCACTTCGTGGCCGTTCAACCAACGAAGGCCCATGAGCGCCCATCGATGTGAAGTGTACTCGATGAACCCATACCCTCTACTACGACCTGCGCCGCTATTTTCGGCCACCTTCGCGCCTTCCCTGCCCTCAAAAACGATCTTTGCTTGCTTGACGATTCCCTTCCCTTTGGCTTTTCGTGCTCTCTCAGCCTCCTTCAACTCATTGCCGTCACGAGAGAGTTCCTCTTTCGACAGTTGTTGCCTGATTCCAGACTTTACATTACTGGCGAAGCCGACGACAGCCTCTCTTGCTAAGGCCTTAAGATCTTTTGACGTTATACTGTGTGGGAGATTACGGACTGAGAGTCGAGTAAGGCTAAGATGAAGTGTTGGATTGCTTCTGATCAGAGTCTGTCTCTGCTTGGCACTATCCTCTCGTAGCTTGATTTCTGACGGCGTAAGTTTATCGTACAGAGGACTGTTCGATGGGATTGTGCCTTCGGATAGCAAGTATAGTCGTCGCCTGTCCTTGTCTCGTACATCTCGCACAGAGTTGCCGGCAACTGTAAGCCGTACAGCCTCATTTCGATCCACCGCTCGGGTGACTTGCAGAATCCGACCCTCAAGACTGAAGCGGCCAGACTGATCGATATTAATATCATCGAGAAGTGACTGCTTGACCGATGGAACGGCTTTGCTCTTATATAGGGGATTCGCTTTTCCTGGCGGAAATTCTAACTTGGGAGATTCTCGCAGACACGCGTCGGCATCTTCCTGGTTGAAGAAACAAACAAAACCTGTTCCTCTTGACCTCTCTGCGGTAGGATCTAAAACTATTCTCGCATAACGTATTGGACCAAAAGTGGCGAAGTGCTCTTTCAGTGAACCGTCTGTGGCTGTAAAAGGAAGATTGCGAATGAACAAGGTAGAAGAATTATTTTGCCGTCTAGTAGCTACAGCTTCATCGGGCCTGTCCTCGACCGAAACTTCACTGTCCTGACTGTTAGATAAATTAGGCTCTGCATCGCTTTGTGCGATATTGCTAGTATGTATATCTTCCTCGCCCTCAGACTTGACACTTTGAGAACCTTGTATGCCCATGCCGTTGCGCTTCTGAATCCGAGCTTCGACATCTTCAACGCCATTGTTTAGCGTCTCCCAAATATCCTTCTCTACAGCCCAATCAACTGCGAGTGTCCGTCCCTCAATCTCCTTCCCATTAGTAGCCTTCAAAGCATTCTCCGCGTTTTTCTTTCCGCGTATGACGACGAAGCCAAACCCAGCCGAGAGGCCGGGCTTCTTCTTCGGTAGTGTGGCGTACTTCACCTTGCCAAAACTTCTGAAGAGTGCCGCCAATTGCTGCGGCTTCGTAATAGTCCAGGGTAAGTTCCTGATGATGAGCTTTGGCGGTTTGTGACTTTCTGATCTCTGCCTATCTCGCTCGGTCTTGGCTTCGGTCGGCACTGCTGAGGATAGCCTTCTTTTGTGCCCGGTTGACTCGTCCGCGTGTATATCCCGATGGCGGGGCTCTGCGATTTCAACCTTGATTTTTCGACCCTCGAACGTGGACCCATCAAAAGCTTCTCTAGCGCTTTGTGCATCTTCAACATCAGCAAAAGTGACAAAGCCATAGCCCTTCGATTGCTTCGTTACAGGGTCTAAAACGACTGTTGCGTGCTTCAGAGGGAAAGATTGAGAGAAATGTTCGGTCAAGCTTGCCGTGGTGACGTCTGCCGGCAATGAGCGTACAAACAAGGACCTTGCTTGTAGCTGCTTCGTAGGTTGATTTGCGCCGAGAGCTTGTTCCTTTGTCTGATTGGCTTCTTCCTCATGGATGGCAGTAACAGCGTCTTGACCACTGATCGAGAGCCGTTGTCTTTTACGTCTGGACGTCATGATTGTGGTTGCGATCTGATATCCCACCGCAGCAGACGATTTCTAGAGTTTAAATATTACACAATTTCATGTTACAGAATTTGGTACATTGATCCACTAGAACTAATGTTAAGGCCGTAGTATTTATTACCGGGATCCTCCCGAGCTTGCCGACGACTAAAATGCTGCCCTAAAACATTGGAAGTGGCTCCTGGCCTCCACTTTGTTGTAGCTTTAACAATAATCACTCTCAGGCTTCGGGAATAACTGTTCGTTATGTCAATCTTGCAATTCATCAAATATATGATGACTTATCAGCCCCCGTCAATAACGGCGTCTGCGAACACGAATTTCTACGTTGAGTTGCCTTGGAACCTAAGGCAGCCTCCAGTCTCGTAAAGGACGTAAGTGTGAAGCTGTTCGCTGTGTCACTAAAAGCTTGCTGTCTGAGTCCGCAATTACTGCCATGTGCATAACTAATGTGCCTATATACATATATGAACATCCTGTCAAAGAAGTCTGATATATCACAAGGGATCTCGGAACCTCTTAAACTCCATACGACAAAGGACCACTAGTACTAGAGATACCGCTCCACGAACACCCAATATCTATGACAGCCTTTCAGAAGGCTCTTTTAACTGATTGTTCAGGCTATCTTTACATTCATGGTTACCGGCGCTAACTCTTCAAGGCAGTGCTTATCGGATGACTAAGTGCGGAGAATCTGGGATAGAAACTGGTGTACCCGGATATATCATGGATGGCGATCCAGCTCTCGAATACTCAAAGGAATGTGAGTGCAGGAGCGGTGGTGTCTGGCAGGATACGGTCAGTGACCACTCGTCAACACTATTGGATCAGAAGAAAGAGCGTAGGAGTTTAACGTTCGAGATAAGAGGAACCCGAGGAAGGAAATTAGACGAATCAAGACTATCAGAACTGATAATAAAGATCAGGAATATTTACATTTGGATCTGATTCTTGGTAATGCTGTGAGGTCGAAATGTCCATTGAGGTCATTGGCGCATAACTCATGCTGAACTGACTGAGCATGTCGTCGCTCTCGAAGAGACTGTCATTTTTGCTTGAGCCCAGTTCGTAAGGTGACATGCTAGGTAGGGTTACCGGTAGCGGTGGCAGGTACACTTGTTGATTGGGATAGTCTGAATAAGGCGACGGCAAACTGTGGTATGAAGAATGTTGCGGATACGGTGCGTGGATGACCGGGTCGGGTAGCGGGTACGAGTATGTGAACGTTGGTGGAGGAGAAGCTGACGCATCCCTTTGGTACTGGTGAGTAAACATTGGGGATCGATCGTCTGTCATCCTCGAGTACTGCGTTGGTGGAGGATCTGGTGATGTTCGCCTCGCTCGTGCAGAACGCTCGTTCCTTGACCTTTGCCGCTTGATTCCATTCTCATTGTTTTGCCGCATCTGCTCTACGGAGGCTAACTCCGCATGGGACTGTTCCGGGGATATGGATGATGAGCCAGCCCTTCTCTCGAGGTCCTCAAGGCGTCTCTTTATCTTCTTCCCTAATTGTTGTTAGGAATCTATCCCAACTTTGATTCCTAAAGGTAAGGTCTCAAATTGGAGCCAGGCGGTGCTTACGATAATTGCGTTGGGCGATTCGGTTCTGAATCCGTCTGCGTTCGGCTAGGTCCGATATTTTGGTCCAATCCTCATTCGGATTGGCACTGGCGCTGAAAGCGCTGCTGGTACTATTTGGGGAGGAGAATTTCGAAGAGCCATGGCTAGATGGAGCATACGGATAGCTGTCTTGGCGTTGCATCACGTCTATAAGGATGCTGAAGTAAATGGTGTGCTACGAAAGAGTCAACCCAACAAAATTTCCGGAGTATGATGTACGGTGGTACAAAGGAATTTCAGCCTGATGGTCAGATGAAAATACTGAAAGGCAGAAGGGACGGTATTAATATAAATTCATGGCTGCCATGGACATATTTGGTACTTGCTCGTATATTCAGCAGCTGGCCTGCGACTCCTTCACATCCCTGCAGACACATGGTCTGCCATACTCTACCGAGAGCGTCTCCCCTGCCTATGGATCTACTTAATAATCATCCCGCAGTCTCGGCGTGTGGGGTCCAGGATGAGAGGAATCAGGACCGAAGTGCCGGGAGGGTTCAGTTCGGCGAAGGAACGTTAGGGTCATATCCAATTTGGTAGGGTTACGCCCGGGTTACTCGTACACCGTGCATGGTAGTACCAATGGAGCGTGGGCTTGCTGTATGCGACGCAATTGGGGACCAATGAAGACAGCAGGATCTATTACGAACCTCGGGGCTTGTGATGGCGACAATCCAGCTGCCGGCGAACTAATCGTTTGGACATGAGGGACTCACGGAGGCGTTATCGACAAATAGCAACAGCTGCTACGTTAGTGTGTTAGCCTGCGATACGCACAAATTATAGGGCTGAAGGATCGGCTGCAAGCCTGCAACAAACACCAGAAGAAGAGCGCATGCTAAGCTCCGTTAGTCGAATGATAATTGAGGATAATGTGGCCCAAGGTATATCTATTAATGGCTATTACTGTAATTTCAAGGTACGTACCCGCGCAAGTGTAGGCTGTGCAGCTCCGTCTCCCTGTCCAACCAAACACCAATGGCGGTCTGGAGAAATCGTCCAGATAAACTCGTGATAGTTTGGTGGTCGAAAGCTTCTATCTCTCCAGGTGCTCCGGGCTGTTTTAGCAGGGTCATACCACAAAGCGGTCAACAATGATTGTGCCTCCGTCTCCGTCTCAGTCTCGGTCCTCGCACCTGTAGGACCAGTAGCTGCTCTGGTGTTTGGCCACCTGGGTTTCCTCTATTACTCAGCAGATCATGTATGTAGGTAAGGTAGTCGTTCACCAAGTGTTCAGTACCTACCTGCTTACTCATCGACACAGCACTGGGATCCACCCGGAGGGCTGGTACCCGGTCTGCCATGCTCAACTCTGTCTTTCGTTGTTGCTTTAGAGCCCGTTTTGCTTAGTGCAGACTACAAACCTTATGACATGCCCAACATCCTACTCGAGAACGGTTACTAGGGAGAGCCCGTGGCGGAAGGACCGGTGTCGTGGGCTTGATGACACATCCATGAATCATGATAACGAGCATGTAAGGTAAAGGTCCTGGCTGACAGCTCGACACCGCTTTTTGCAGACTTGCCCAAACGGTAAGACCCTGTACTGTGACCACCCCCTTTTACCTTTACCATAAGGTATCCGGGTATGCTTGCTGTTATCGGGTGTGACTGGTGTTTCTTCAGGCCTCGTGTGCTAAGCAGGGATGCTTCTGCATTAGTGCGATCCGATTCTGCAGAGACGAGCTGCTTACTCAATACCCTAATTAACCCCTCCTTGAGTGCGTGAGTGGATGACGAGCTTCGCTTCTCCCACCAATGAAGAATAAGGTGCTAGGTACCTTATCCCCTTTCTGAAACAAGTCGCAGCCCTACCAAAAGAACGATCGACACGACGACACTAGAAGACCAAAGAGAACGACTTGCAAGTTGCGGCGAGCGAAATTGGTAATCCTTGCGTGCCACGCGGCGATGTACATAGTCAGGGGTCAGCAAAGCTTTACGGAGCTGAAAAGATCGTTTGCGGCAAGGTACCTCAAGAACCTCACCAGGTGATCCTGTATCAGAATTTGTCAAAATATATTGCCCGAGCCCTTTCACAAGGCGATTTTGATGCTCTAAAGGCGTTGCTTGAAGGAGGTTATTGGCCTGTATCTCTTCTCGGCTTGTCGGCGCCATGTTTGAGGTTGGTTTATCCAACTTACGAGTATCACGTTCGCCTGATCAGTGATGGCATTGTTCATCAAAATCATCATCACTAATCCAAAGCTGCATAAGGTATTCCGTACGAAGTTTCAGTATTTCGCTACTCCTGTTCATGCTGGGATAGCTCACGTCTCTTCGTTTCGCTTCCAAAAAGAGCCATGACGTCCTTCACAATCACCTACCATTTTCCTTTCTCTCCTTTAATAGTCAAAGCTGCTGAAAATAGGCGTTGTGTACTGACTTCCAAGCCTCATCCTAGCATAATTTGCACATGCCTGGTTCCCATATACATTCATTCCGTTCTCCATTTCCTTCTCATCTTACAGTGGTCAGGGCACTGATAACATGGGATCAATCGTTGTACGTAAGTGATCCTTGATTGCCAACTACCTTTCATATTCATCGTTCTATTTAGGGAGTTCATCTACAGGATGCTTACAAACGACCTCACGGACATCTTGAAACCATTCACTCTTCTGAACGTTTCTTGATAGGTCACCAAAAAGGTGTTCTTTGCATTGGGGTCGCTAGTTATTAATAGCATTCAATTGAACTATTGCTTCGGCCAAAAGTTTCGGTCTCGCTATTGTTCTGGCAATTGGAGTGTCCGTGGTAAAAAGAAGTAGTCGTGCCATAACAGATTGGATTGTCGTCTACCACCTCGCCCCTAGTCATTCGTCCACGCAATAAGGTACGCCTAGAGGGGCCCAGACTCAACCTTTACCCTAGTTAAAGGCGGATTCGACGAATCGGTTACCGTTATATAATTATGTCAAAGTCCAGCCTAGAGAAGCTACTCCATACTTTAAAGCAGATGACGGCTTATGCAAGACACGAAACTACTTGACGAGCAATACGATTACTTTCGGACACGGTTCCTTTAGAGATATTCACCAACTTTTTTTGTGGTCCTTGATCTGCCTGACATCATTTTCTAGCACCCTGAGATATCACCTCTCAATAGGTTTCAGCTTCAGCTACCGTTGAACCATGTAGACTCGTTTGACCTGCTTGGAAATGGTTTGTGAGCTCATGTACCTATATTGTGTTAGAAGGGAGCGGCGTATTCCAAAGTACGTAGCGCGCTAAATCCATCGTCTGTCGCATGAGCTATTCAAGACAAACCATTTTGCAAAATGATAAACTGGAGGAAATCCCAAAGCTACGTTGTATCTCCGCAGCAACCGATCAGATGTATAGTAGGTTCTGTAACTTGTTCTGAGGGTCCACTATTTATTTATCGTGGCTTTCGAATCGCCGAACAAGCATAGAAACACCGCGCAAGGCACAAACTATGGTCATAATGCTATATGAACTATAGCCCTAGCTAGATGATTGTCTATAATTTCTGCATGGCAGCCTACAGGGGAAAATAATCGTTAGCCGGGGCTATTGAACGTAATGCAAGAATTGTGCTCACCACATCCGTTGACTGTACATGCTCTTCATCTTCCTCAATCCGAGCCTGCAAGTCATCGATCGAGACCTTCTCGTCTTCGACGACCAAGTTGACCTGCAGTTTCTTGATCCCAAAGGCAAGAGGTACAAGTTTGCCAGCGCCCCATGTTAGACCGTCGATCTCAATAGAGCGCATAGACTCTTCGAGTGCTTTCATGTCGGTTTCGTCATCTTAAGTTATGGTGCGTTAGTGCAGTATTACCCCCATCGAAAAAGGCGAACATACCCCAAGGCTTAACATCCAGAGTGACGATACTCTTCGCTGCCGGCTTTGTCTTCCCCTCCTTCTTCTTCTTGTACGCTGCCAAATTCGCTTCTCTAACTTTCTTCGCCTCCTCATCCTCTTCCTCATCATCAATTCCAAACAAGTCATCATCCTCTTCCTCCTCAGCGGCAGCACCACTTGGTGCATCCTTGGGATTGATGGTCTTCTGAGTTTTTTCGGGACCGTAGGTTGTGTATGCCTTAGAAGGATCGCCAGGGAGCGAAGAAAATTCGGATATGTAGCTTGCGATGTGCTTGTGCCAGCGATAAGCGTGGGGATATTTGGTGACATCAGGGCGCTCTTTGAGGGCTTTGAAGGAGGCGACGTCTGCTTGTGATGGACCATAGCTTTGATGTTATTAGGCACTTGTATGCATCGAGAACATGACAAAGCCGCAAGTGTAATAGTGAAAGGTTCAGAGGTATGCTGTGCACATTGGAAGTAGTCATAGGTGGGGTCTTAAGCCGCCATACTCAACACGGACCAAAACTGTTCTCATCAGGGGAAAACGGAAAGGGGCTATATGAGCGTATCATTAATCTGAGATATGTAGCATACCCAGTAATGTAGCTGCGAGTCGTCAACCAGTTGTTGAGCACTAGAATTGTGTTAGCAGGCTCGGTGAGGATCGGGAAATAGTAAGTTACTGCTAAGGCCATCCTCTGACTGCAAATCCGCGAAACCCATTGTGATAGTCTGCGACTTTGACGAGGAAATATGCAGTGTGGTTGCAGTACAGTAGGACTTGCTGTAGGGATTATGATTTTGAATTGCACGCTCCAAATTTTGTGGATGCGGAAGGGATAAGGGGCGCTAGCATAGTTGATGCTAGCGACTCGCGCGTGTAATTTATCTGGCGGAAACTTTACCTGTTAAGTTTACCACGCGTTTACGGAATACCACGAGAACATGGCATGTCGTAATTGGCAGACTACGAATTTCCATCATGTTCTCCGCCTTTTCCTGTAATCCCCCTCTGTCTTGCTGCCTATCAATAGATCAACGTGGCAATGAAGGCTTTACGGCTACAGCAAACATCGAATTGGACAGTCTCAAAATGCATCAATACGCGGGGTCCGTTCAGTCATGGACGTTTCCCTACCACATGTCTCGGAGTCGATCGACTGATTCTGGGAAACCATTGTTGGACTGTTCCAAAGATTTGCGCTGTTCGAGGTTATGCGCATGGACGACCGCATCCACCTGGGGGCACTCACCGGATGGACATGAGCCCTGGTGAAGGGGACGAGAAGTCGGCGTTGGAGCTCTACGGAATAGATCTGACGGCTCGTGCAAAAAAAGGGAAACTAGATCCTGTCATTGGCCGGGACGCCGAAGTCTACCGAACAATACAGATACTCTCTCGAAGAACGAAGAACAACCCTGTGCTTATTGGTGCTGCTGGTGTAGGCAAAACGGCAATATTGGAGGGCCTCGCACAACGTATCGTAAGGGGCGATGTACCGGAGAGCATCAAAAACAAGCGTGTGGTCGCCCTTGACCTCGGCCAGCTCATTGCAGGAGCTAAGTTCAGGGGTGACTTCGAAGAACGCTTGAAGAAAATTTTGAAAGAAGTGGAAGAGGCTCACGATGTGATCTTATTCGTGGATGAGCTACATGTCCTACTCGGACTTGGCAAAGCCGAAGGAAGCGTTGATGCCAGTAATCTTCTCAAGCCGGCGCTCGCGCGCGGGGAGGTTCAGTGTTGCGGCGCAACGACTTTGAACGAATATAGACTGATAGAGAAAGACGCCGCTCTTGCTCGGAGGTTCCAGCCAATACAAGTCGGAGAGCCGTCGGTGCAGGACACAGTGTCCATTCTTCGTGGAATCAAGGAAAGATATGAGGTGCACCATGTAAGCATATGTTCAGAGTCAATATTTCTGTACATGAGTCTCGATTATTGTTTCAGGAGTACACTTCGCGATACTATTTCATAGCTAATGGTCCTGCCTAACCACTATGATAACTCTAACATCTTTGTAGGGGGTGCGTATCACAGACAGCGCTTTGGTGGCGGCTGCAGCCTACAGCAACCGTTATATCACCGACCGTTTCTTGCCTGACAAGGCCATTGATTTGGTTGATGAGGCTGCTTCGGCGCTAAGACTACAACAAGAGAGCAAACCCGACGCCATCGAGGAGCTCGACCGCCAAATCATGACCATAAAGATTGAGTTAGAATCCCTCAGAAAAGAGACGGACGTCCTGAGTAAAGAGCGAAGAGAGAAGTTGGAGTCCTCCCTGGAATCAAAGCAGAAGGAAGCTGCAAGATTGACGGAAATCTGGAATAAGGAAAAAGCCGAGATCGAGACCATTAAGAATGCGAAAGAAGAGCTAGAAAAGGCACGCATTGAACTTGATCAGGCCCAAAGAGAGGGTAATTTTGGAAAAGCAAGTGAACTGCGATATTCTACAATTCCTCGGCTCGAAGCTCGGTTACCGCATGACCGCTCCGAAACCTCTGCTGCCAGTGCTCAGGGTCATACATTGATACATGACTCTGTCACAGCGGACGATATCGCTAGCGTGGTATCCAAAGCGACTGGAATTCCAATCACCAAGCTGATGTCTGGTGAAATCGAGAAGCTCGTGCATATGGAAGACTCGTTGCGCCAATCCATCCGGGGACAAGATGAAGCTCTCACCGCAGTAGCGAACGCAATAAGAATGCAGCGCGCAGGGCTCTCGGGGGATAATCGACCTTTAGCATCTTTCATGTTCCTAGGACCTACTGGCGTGGGGAAAACGGAATTATGCAAGAAGCTTGCAAATTTCCTGTTCTCGACCGAGAGTGCAATGATCAGATTTGATATGAGCGAATTCCAAGAGAAACACACAATATCTCGTTTGATTGGTTCTCCTGCGGGCTACGTAGGGTACGAAGATGCTGGACAACTCACTGAGGCTGTGCGGAGGAAACCTTACGCCGTGCTTTTGTTCGATGAATTCGAGAAGGCCCATCGAGACATCTCTGCTTTGCTATTACAGGTCCTCGACGAGGGCTTTCTTACAGACTCTCGAGGTCAGAGAGTTGACTTTCGAAATTTGCTAATCGTACTAACATCAAATCTTGGTGCGGATCTACTTCTGCATGAAGGGCTCGGGGACGATATCAGCCCCGAAACCAAGAAGGCTGTTATGGATGTAGTCGGTTCTTCTTTCTCCCCCGAATTCCTCAATCGCATCGACGACTTTATAGTGTTTCGCCGTCTTCCTAAGACCGCATTGAGGGATATAGTGGATATTCGTCTAAAAGAACTGCAAGCGCGTCTTGATGATCGTCGCATCACTTTAAGTGTCGATGACGAGGTAAAAGATTGGCTGGCAACCGAAGGTTATGACCCGCGTTATGGAGCACGGCCGCTTAATCGTCTCATATCCAGAGAGGTTGGAAACAAGTTGGCAGATAATATCATCAGAGGGCAAATAAGGAGCGGACAAAAAGTCAAGATACATGTGGCCGAAGCCGGAAACGGCTTGGAAGTCATTCCAAATGAGAAGGATAACTCCAAGTCTTAGGCCTATACTACAACATAAGCATCGCCTTGGGTTTAAGTACCGGAGTGAGTCTGTAAGATGTCAGTACATGGTTGTGTCATTATGTAGGTGATCTCTACATAGTCACATAACGATGGTGCACGTCTACTGGTACCGCCAAGAATGTATTTGCACTCGTAGTCTGCCTTGCCGATAGCCTTTGAGAGCAATAAGTCAAGATTTGGTGAAAGAGCCGGGTTGACCGCTCAGCTCATCCATCAGTAAATATACCACTCCTTTTGTGCTAATTGGCCTCTTCAGCACATTCAACGATAATTGAGAAGCTTATTTTATTGGAGGTTCCAGTATACACTTGGCATTCAATCAAGATGAATCCTTGACTCGTTGGTATTTATGTTGGTACACCTTCGCTTGATGTTAACCCCATGCTCCATGTTGTTTTGCCTTCTGCTTCCCCTTTTTTCACATGAATTACGTACCTACATGAGAATTGTTAGCAATGGCATTCAAAATACCTTCAAAACGCCGTCGAAGTTCTTCCATTGTCACCCCAGTTGTCGGTCAGAGCGACAGCATCCGCTCATCTTCAGTGGCACGATCATCGTCAGTCCCTCGCATAAAGCCCGGAGGACATCCACAGCAACAACTTAAGAGGAGGGTTAGCATGCGTCCGTGAAGCAGTGGGAGAAATTCTGTAATTCCATCTTCTCGAGCTGGTTCCGCCACCCTCAATTCCTCATCACCACATCATACACCGTCAGGCGTTGACGTGTTGGCAGAGCCTGACGATGAAATTTCGGTGCGAGAGGACAATGATTCTCTCAACGAAGTTGTCATGGCTGTCGATTTAAGGGATAGAGGAATTGTAGGCTGTTGCTACTACGTCGCGAGGGAGGAGAAGCTTTACATGATGGAGGACGTTAAGAGTGGTGGGATTGAGGTTATTGATATTCGTGAGTTGCCTTGGATCTAGGGTTCGATCACCCCTAATGGAGAGCAGTGAAGCTCCATGTTCAGCCTACCGTCATACTATTGTCAACAAGAGTGGACGAAAGTGTAGATGCTCATCTGGACCCGGAAGGAAGGAGTCGAAGATCAGTCGATGGAGATGGTATGTTTCTAAAATCGCTTATGGGTTAATTGGCTTAGCCTACTCTGCAGTGAATCAATTCCGATTGCCTTACGTATTAGAAATCCGTCCTTCTCCAGAGTTCGGCTACGAAGCCGGAAAGAACAAACTGGTGAACCTTGGCCTTGGTTCTGACGCCGAATCGCAAGTGTCTTTCCTCACTCCTGGAGATACTGATGCCTACGATGATCAAAACGGTGGCAATGACACTGGCTACACAGGACGCCAAGGAATACTGTTGAGGTTGTCTGGCAAGATTGATATCGAAAGCCGTCTTACAATTGGCTGTGCCGGAGCAGTGCTAACGTATCTGCAACGAAGGAAGGCTGTATATTACCTACCTGGAGATACTGATGCTAATCTAGCATTCCGCATCTTGACAGTGGAGATGTTCAGCCTGGGCGGCTTTATGTATGTTATTATCAACAGCAGCGATTGCCGAAACTAGCGGTGGCTTACTAAATTTGCAGGTTCGTGAATGCAGATACGCTGGCTTCTCTGCAGATACTGCAGTCTGAGTCCCACCCCCAATCCCACAACCAAGGACCTACCAAAGCTTCCTCGGGATGGAAGGAAGGGCTTTCCGTGTACGGCCTCTTCCATCATCTAGCTCGCACTGCGCAAGGAAAGTATAATTTACGACAGTATTTTTTGCGCCCAAGTCTCGATGTAGGCATAATTAACGAGAGACTTGATACGGCTAGTGTATTTCTTCGGCCAGATAACAGCGGTCCTTTGAACATGTTAGTCAAGAGCTTGGGGCAGATCAAGAACATGAAGACGGTAATGATTCATCTGAGGAAGGGTATCAGCAACGGTATGGGCAAGGGAGGTGGGATCAAGAGCGGTGTTTGGTCGAGCCTCCGATCCGTAGAGCAGAAGAACTCCATAACAATTGGGGATCCATGCTGACTATAACCCAGTTTGCCTTTCATACACTGCATATACGGGATGCATGTAGTGAGCTCACCGGCGCGGAGAACCTTCCAATCTGGATCAAGGTGAACGAAGCTCGAGTTCTTCTGTCCCAGCTCTACTTAGCAGAAGTGGTAGGTGCTCGAAAAGTTTGAAACTCGTCAGCTCGCTCATATTGGAACTATGGTCAGCCAAATCGTGCGTCTTCAACACCGGTGCGCCTCTGATCAAGAAAGATGGCTTACTCGTGAATCCCAGGTTGACTTCTCATCGTCAGTAGAGATGCATCGTACAGTGGTGAACGCCGGGGTGGATGGCGATCTAGATACGATGAAGCAGACTTACGATGGCATCGAGGACCTGCTGAATCGAATTTCGCAAGAGATTGCAGCAATGATTCCCAGACAGTACAATGTGGATCTGAACGTGATTTTCTTCCCTCAGATAGGCTTTCTAATTTCCATGCCTATGAACCCAGAAACTGGCAGAGGAAAATATGAAGGAGGCGAGACAGAAGACACACAATGGGACTTAGTCTTCTCTACGGGATTAAGAGTATATTACAAAGACTTCCGGATGAGAGAGTTGGATCAGACGCTTGGGGATATGTACGCCATCATCTGTGGTAGGTTCCTTTCTATTCAATTGTCAATCGAGGTCTCTTACCTTTAGCGGAAACTTTAGACAAGGAAATAGATATCATTCATGAGCTTGGTCAGGAGGTATTAAGGTATGAGGACATGCTTAATTCTGCATCCGATATCTGTGGCGAATTAGACAGGTGTGGATCTGCCCCGTGCGGCTTGCTCAGCTATAGACTAACCGGTTAGCCTTCTGGCTCTAGCTCAGGGAGCCAGAATATACAAGTTCTCGAGACCACGCATGACGGAAAGGAATATTATCAACATCAAGGGTGGCCGGTAAGGATTCCGCCTCTCGTGGAGATCGTTGGAGTTTAAGGTCTGTAGGCACCCGTTGCAAGAGCTCACTGTACCCTCTTATATCGCAAACGACACTTTCTTAGTTGGCGGAGCTGGAGAAAATCACTCGCTACCTCCTGGGGGAGTTTCTCAAGCGGAGTGTGTCGTTGGCCATGTTGAGGGACCGAGTATGCTAATGATGACTGGACCGAATTACTCCGGCAAGAGCGTTTACCTAAAACAGATCGCTTTGATCGTGTACATGGCCCACGTAGGCTGCTTCGTGCCAGCAGAAAGGGCAGTCATTGGTCTGACCGACAAGATACTAACTCGTATTGCCACCAGGGAGACTGTATCAAAGATCCAAAGTGCCTTCATGATTGACGTTCAACAAGTCGCTCTCGCGATTTCGCTGGCAACATGCAGAAGCTTGGTCATAATTGACGAGTTTGGCAAAGGGACTGAATCTAGTGGTATGCTCGGGGCAAAATTCGGATGAAACATGCTGATACTCACACTAAGATGGTGCTGGTCTTGCCTGCGGTGTCTTTGAGCATTTCCTTGAACTTGGTGACGGGCGACCCAAAGTATTAGGAGCTACGCATTTCCATGAAGTATTCGAAAATGGGTTCCTTGAGGCTCGGCCTTCTCTATTCTTCAGTCACATGCAAGTGCGAGTCGCAATGGAAGCAGCAGACGTCGAGGATCAGATCACCTACCTGTACAAGTACGTGCCCCCAAGCCTTCTGACGCTCTATATTGACGGTTTCTGAAGCTTCAAACCTGGCCGGAGTAGCTCTAGTCATGGTACCAGGTATGCTACTTTCCATAGAGTAGGTCTGAGGTTCTGACTTTCTTATTTCAGCTGCGCGGCATTGAACGGCGTTGACCCAGCAATTATTGCCAGGGCGGAAGAGCTTATAGTGTTAAGCGCTATGGGAGAAGATTTAGTTGCTGCATGTGCAACGATGTCGGAAAAGGAAGAAGAAGATCTTAAGCTTGCCGTAAGATATCGAAGCCTTGCCGCCCGAGAATATCTGTGGTTGACCATGATTTCTAGGAAGAGACGGCAAGGGCATTTCTGATCCAAGATCTCAGGGATTTTGGTCCAGATCGTTATGGCGAAGAGGAGACAGAGGATCCTCGAGGGCTTCTGGAGAGGATGGAATTGATGCCCCGTTAAGAAGCAGCGATATTGATGGTCTGTGACGAAAACGGTTCGTGGCCAAATGTCTGGCTATCAGCCGCTCGTTTGCACATTGCTTCCTCGTCCGCCAAGATCGCTAAACTTGAATCCGTCAGTCTGAGGAGCTCTCTATCAATACTCCCCTGACATCGACCCTGGGTCATCAACCGTCATATTTGCATGACCATTACCTGCAAATCACCAGCGATTTAGTGAACCATGAAGACTTCGAGAGATCTCAACGTATTGAAAGCCCAGAGTCATTCTAATCTCTATATCTATCGAAAATTCCATAGCCCAAGGGTATCTCTAGCAATCAACACTGCGGCGAACCGATATTCTCGCTCCTTCTTGCAATATCAACACCATCCAAACCAACCACAAACCACAGAAGCCATGCCATGTCAAACCAAATGCCTTACAGTCCCACCCCATCATTGGCCCTTTCCCACTTCCTCCTGGCCCCGCACCCAATCTGCAAATTCCCTCCTCTTTGCCTACATCGCACATCATACGTTAGCCCACATCCCACAAGACGGCTCCATTTCTGCTGTTCCCACAAATATATCATAGAAAAAACCGACCCTGACATCCATAAAGCCCCACCTCTCCTCCAGGCCTCCAAACGGTCCCCCTGCCCCGTGTTCCCTCTCCACCTTGCCCGCCCAAACCCTCCAGCTAATCGGTTTCAGCTCCTCGCTTCCCAGAACCAGCCCGACACAGATCAAGATTACAGAGGTTAGCGTTTCAAGGGAGATGTCGGCGGGGAGGTTGTTGTTGGCGGTGGGTGGAGGTTGAGTGGAGAGATGGGGATTTGAGGCAGAGGCGGTGGTGAGGGAGTAATGTTCGTAGGCGGAGTAGCAGCTGTGATAGGGGTGGTTAGTGGGCATGTGGAAGGTTGGGGGAAGCGGAAGGGAGGATAGCGCACGCGTGGGAGAGGAGAAGGAGGCCGAGAAGGGTGAGGGGGCGGGAGAGGGAGGACATCTTTTCCTTTCTTTTTAGTTTTCTTTTTCTTTTCCTTGGAGATTAGCGGTAGTCACCGGAAGTGCAGGGAGTGCAGGTAGTATGACTGATGCAGCTTCGAAGTCCTGTAGTAATTGAGACTAGGTAAGGGTTTTGTTGAAGGAAGGTGAACCTGATGATTGGTGTACGGAGACCTAGGTTGGAAGACCGTGCAGTTATCTACGATCCGATTCTACTGAGCTACGAAGAGTGCTAGGTCTACTTCAAAAGAGTTCCTTATAATTTTCGTTACGAAGACGTTAACCTTAGACTGTCTAGAGGCTATACCTCTATACAGATTTGAACTATGGCTTCCATTCTCTTGATGACCACGAGGCAGCAAGTTGATACACAAATGAAAATTGTAAAAGACATATTCTATAGGTACTATATTTGGATGGGACTAGAAAAGGAGTAAATAATAGAGAGTCTCTAAAGGGAAAGTGCGTACTGTCGACGGGTGAGGTTAGAGAATTCGCGCATTCGCATACCTGTTGGCGACATCGATGACTACAAATACCACATGCTTGCATATGGGTTTACCGTCCCCATTTGAACTTAAAAGTCCGTTTGTTGTTTGAAAGCTCGATATATAGAACCACTAACATTTTGGCAGAAAATCGAATATTGCCAAGTATCATCACGACGCGTAAGGTATCAATACCCAATGCCATATGACAGGTCCACAGACCGACTACTACCCTTATACACGTCTCAAAGTCCTAATCGATCTGCTCTATTTGAGTTGAGCTTGAGGGCTGACTGCGGGAAATGGTACCGATGTTATCTTTAAGTGGCTTGACAAGAGATGATTCAACAGACATACTTTACAGTTGGCCAACCAGATGCCTTAACACACCTATCCAACATAATTGGGCGTTCCCTATCTGACCAGCATTTTTCCTACTTCAATGGTTTTATCTGGTTGATTGTGGACGTTCGAACCTCATTTCCGGCCGTTTGCGTCTTGTTTTCTCGGAGATCCTTGCGTGGCATCGACTTTCTCTGTTTCCCCTCATGTATGCTTCACGCCCCGAACCACATTGCCCCTCACCTTCGCCCAATCAATACTCGCATCCAACTCCTCATCCATCAGCCCACAAATAGCAACATTCTCCCCTCTTATAAGATAAAGCCCATGGCTAACCTCGGCGCTTGATTCCGGATCATCATGAGGCCTTATTACGCGCTCGATTGTTTGGCCCAGGACAAGGTTCGTCAGTTGATCGCAGGAAAGGAGAGTGCCAGTTAGAGTTCTGCCGTCTGCAGTGAGGACGAGAACCTTTTCTTCAGATAGGATAAGGTGTTAGCGGTGTATGTCGTCTAAGCAGTAAGAAGCGTGGAATGTGGTACTCACTGTTGACATATGGCTGAAGGGACATCATCTGCTATATTCTATTCGAGCCTTCGGTCAGATATCCTTGACCCAGAAGGTGTAGCGAGTAAGAAACGCCTTTCGTTGTAGAAGATGATTAGAAGCTGAAAGTGGCTCACCAAATTCAAACAATACCGTAATAAACTCAGTGTACCATCTTGGCACATTATTATTACGATACCAGTCGGGTAAGCGACATCTAAATTACACTCACGTGACCTATCCGTAATTTTCCATACCTGAGGTAACGTACCTTAGGTAGATTACCTTATTCCAAATAACTTCGGCGGTTTGTAGACAGAGTAATGTTTTTCGTGTACAATGTGGGGTTCAAGGTCTTGTACATCTCTTCCACGCGAAGGAAAGTCAATGCTATGAAAATCTGCCTCACGGGGAGAAATACTTATAATGCTTTTGGCTATGCCTCTTCGGGAAATTTCTGCTGGTTCTTCGGTACACAGACATTCCATGCAAGTTCCAGCGAATCAAAAAATTGTTATCATGCTCTTCTTTCTAAACCAAAAGTCTAGCGTAAATTGTCGGCCTTCACCATTGGTGCGTCATATCACATTTGGGACTGGTGGACGAATACCCCTCCCGCACAAAACGGCTCCCTCGGCCCCCACCAAGAATTTGGGCTTGTTCTTTGGTTGTACGGTTGCGAATAAAAACTTGGAATTTAATCCTTATGGAGAATTGTTTATATTAGAAAACAGAAGCCCAACATGCAAGCAGCAAATCGACTTCTTAAAGCCCTCAAGACTGGTTCAGGCCTTACCTTTGGAGCCTGGCAAATGCTGCCCGGGAGTAACCAAGCCAGGACAATTGCGCACTGTGGTTTCGATTGGGTACTGGTTGACACTGAGCATGGCAATATCGACGGTATGGGAGCGAAGGCACAGTCGCGGTGTGCAGAAGTGGCAGCACTGATGCGAGCATTCTTTACGCTTGTGTAGACAGTGCTATGCACGAAGCCGTCGCAGCCATCGCAGCCTGTGGAGTGAGCCCACTCGTGAGAATAGCAGCCAATGAAGGTTGGATGGTCAAGCGTAGGACATCTCTAGCTTTCCGCGTTGCGAGACTGGCTTATAGACTGTTTTATTCTAGGCGCCCTGGACTCCGGTGGTGAGCGATTCATCCGGTCTCTTTACCTAGGTCTCCGAGTTAACAATAGGTATTCAGCTCATGGGGTAATCGTACCACTCCTATACACCGCTGACGACGCGGAAAAGTTGGTTCAGTCGGCTAAGTTCCCTCCCACTGGCCAGCGAGGCTTCGGCTCAGTAAGTAAATTTTTAGAGAAGTTACGTTGTAAAAGAAGTGCGTATTGACTGAAAAGCCATTTCCAATGGAAAATTTTGGGGGTCAAACATCAACGGAGTATCTGCAGCAGGCAAACGAGAGCCTGGTCACAATTGTACAAATAGAGACCAAAGAGGCGTTGCATAATGTATGACCCTTCACAAAGGTGGATGCGCATGGGCGTAAAGTAGAATGCTGAGATGATTTATAGATCCACGAGATAGCCAAGGTACCCGGAATCGACGTTCTTTTTGTTGGTCCCTTTGACTTGGGTAACAACATCGGGCACCCCATCCTGGATGGCACCATGCATGATGAGCTGAGGGAAGCTATCGCGAAAGTGCAGCGTGTAGCGAAGGAGAATAACATAAGCAGTGGAATATATGCCACATCGGGAGATCAAGCCAGGGAGTTTGCTGATCAGGGATTCCAAATGGTAGGCCAACCCACGCAACTGAGCGACCATTCGATTGACGATATCAGGTGTCGGTTGTAGCGGATATGGTTGCTTTGCCAGCTTATATGACCTCTGCCCTTACGGCAGCTAGAGGATCATATGTCCACTCTGCGTTGAACATGGCAAAGGGAGCTGTGTCCGGAGCGGCAAGAATGACTGGTCCTTATGGTCGATAACGACATTTCAATTGCAAAAGTCACAGATCCATGCCTATTGCGCCACATGGCAGCACTTAGATAGAGCCTCCAAGGAAAGGCTAGATCAACCATGACCTTCAGCTTCGTCAATCAGTAGCTCGACATCGTCCTCGGTGAAGCGATGCATGAGCTTCCGAGCTTCCGTAGCGATATCAGGCTTTGAGTACGTATGGAAGACCCGCTGGACGTGGACCTACACATGATGTTTCATTAGTCCTGCAACGGGAGGCATAGTACTATTATTCCCTTACCACAGGTGTATCGAACTCGTAGAGATCTTTCCATTGCTTCGCACTTGATGCCATGATGTCGATTTCATTGTATTCGAAGCTCCTCTTGCTGCCCAAAGTTCCAAGTACTGACTTTGCGGTCTCACAAAGTCCACAATTAGAGCGAGTAAAAAGAGTAATACGAGCAGTGTGCTGTAGAAGATGAGATGTAGGCCGCATTACCCGCAAGCTTGAACGTCAGTTTTACGAGGACGGATAAAGCATGTAAATTATTAGATCGAGGTTGACTCTGCTTTTACGACGTACCTCCGTATACTGCACCTCCGTATATTCTATCACTAAGTTAGTGTGATGAACGAAATTCCGCTAGTCGAACGGCCTGAACGGAAAAAGACCCGTAAGCTAACTTTGAGGAAGCTATCTCCTCGTCTATCAGGCAAGGTTGAACCTGAATTATTGGCGACATGTACGTACTGTCGACATTCCTATAAAGTGCCTCAAGGCTGCTGTACCGCTAGATACAACCCAGGGTTGGAGCGCCTCTCCTCGGCCGTTCAGCCGCATGAAGGCCTTACAGCCTCCTCTCTCTCAGTCGAGCTGCTCTACTCCTCTATTTCCTTTTCAATGCTCTTGTGTAAGGCCAGAAATCTCTAGCTACGCTTCTGCTCCACTTTCATCTCGTCTGATGCTGGAAGCTCTAGTAAGAGTGTCTCACATTCTTTGCTGAGTTTTTTGAAACGCAACCTCAATGGATTGTGCTTCCCCGCATGACAAGGATCTCGAAAAGGCAGAGCAAGTAGACAAAGAGCTCAGTGGCATTCGTTCTGCGTCGCTCAAGCCCAGCTTCGACATTGTCTTACTGTGTTGGGACCCACAGCATACAGAAGGATATGTCTCAAAAGGCTGCCTGAGGTGTACATTGTCAACCTGTGACGCATGCGTTATCAAGAATGCCTTTGGGAAGCAGGATTCTACGTACGCCAATCGTCGTCGTCACGTGTGTGCTGAATGTTGGGCTCGAAGTGAGCATCCCGAAATACAACTCAATCGCTTGCAGAGCAAAACGCAAGTTTCGTACGCAAAGCGCGCAGAATTTGAAGAATTTTGCCAATGTACTGTACCTGACGGCTGGCTGTGTTCGAGATGCAAGACGGCGCAGAATTCCAGCCTAGGTACGAAACTCGAGCAGTGCGTTATCGAAGGGTGTTCAAAGAAGCCACTACATAACTGTTTTGGCGGCCGTATGTGTTTGTGGTGTGACATGCCAATGCGAGGTCGGAAGAGCCTTGGGGAAGCTCGACGAGAGTATGATTCACTACATTTGCGCGCTCGCGCATACTCTGCCTGTGAACCTCTCACCCCCGTGGAAGAAGTCGACGACCCGGAGATTGGTTGGCTCCAAATCAGACGCAAGCCTAAACCTGTTTTTCTGGGCCAAGGAACGCCTGACCTCCAAAGACAGCCTGCGTCCAAGCCTCGTCTCCTTCGTGCGCATTCCGTCCCTGACCCTTCGACGCCTGACAGTAAGGGCGAAGACAGCCTCAAGATGTGGGCTGGCTTGCTCCGAAGAATGAGCCTAAAAATTTCGTCATATAAGAGGCGTAGCGACGTTATGGGCCTGGGGTTGCGTACTTCGATGGGAAAATGGCGCTCGTCGTCTACGTCTCTTCTAATTCAGAGTTCGACGAGTAATTTCCAAAAGCAGGACCAAGGACCCGCGATGATATTATTGTATGAAGGACCTTGAGGATGCCGAATTCATTCATGTCATTCAAAAACCCAACGGAATTCTAGGTGCCACATACGGTTCGAAGTTCAAGGCTCCCTTTTATTAAGGCACAACGTCCTCACACTAGCTAAATCATACTCGTTCTATCTGGGGCCTCAAGGCTGTAGCTCGTAACGAATATACTTGTGGGGTTAAATATAAGTCCATTCGTGCCACATTAACTTTAGTATGCTGGAGGTATTCATGATTCCTTTCAAAGCTTCGTATACATTTGTATGGATCCTAGGTTTGCATTATCGAAACGGCAAATAGCCAAAATCGTAGCACGAATTTCCACTTTCATTGAAATTCGTACTTCGCTACTTGCGAGACCTTTAAAGGCTCATGGAAGACAAATATCTAACTAGAAGCTTCCCTGTATTGAATGCCGGCGTGCTTTCTAGTAAACTACAATACCTTATATTACACAACAACCAAACATTCATAAATCACTACATTCAAACTCTCGAGTACTATCAAGAGCCCAAGATGTCCAAAAAATGTGTGCATAAAGGCTGCGGCAAGAGCTTTACAGACACGGAAGGGGATTGTCAATATCACCCAGGGCCTCCAGTCTTCCATGAGGGGCAGAAAGGTGTCTGGGCTCCCTCTTCTATAACGTCACTTTCCCACCAACCTATTGCTGACATAGAAGTTCAGGATGGCAATGCTGCAAAGCTCGCGTTCTGACCTTTGACGAGTTTCTTTCTATTCCGCCGTGTACGACAGGAAAACACTCTACTGTAGACGACACGCCTGCGCCTGAGCCCAAACAATCAACTGAACCAGAGCCCGCACCACCCACTAGGAAACCAGTGCCCATCACCAACAAAGTCACAGCATCTTTTCGTGCTCCCCAACCCGCACTGACCGCACAACCGCCTGTGCCCATCGCTCCCCCAGAATCAGATACGGATGACCCGTCTATCCCTGTTCCACCGAACCTAACCTGCCGCCGGCGCGGCTGCAATACCACCTCATCTTCTGCCAGTGGGACAGCTTCGTCACGAGATGGCGAGGAATGTGTCTATCACCCGGGCCATGCGCTCTTTCACGAAGGTAGTAAAGGGTGGACATGTTGCAAACGGCGGGTACTAGAATTCGACGAGTTCATGAAAATCGAGGGGTGTAAGAGGAAAAGTAGGCATTTGTATATTGGGAGTGGGAAGAAGAGTGGGGAAGAAGAGAAGTTGTTGGAGGTTAGGTAGGTTGACATGCTTGTTCTGGAGGCTTCTCAATCAGATGGCTGATGCATGTTCTTTGTAACAGGCACGACTTCTACCAAACCTTCACAACCGTAATCGCTTCGCTTTACCTCAAGAAAATCGACAAATCCCACGCCAAAGTGGAATTCACGTCCCCTACCACAATCTCCCTCGATCTACCTACTGGAGACCAGAAGAGATACGAGAAGGAAATGCCGCTATTCGGGCCGATAGATCAAGGAAAATCAACATACAAAGTTATGGGAACGAAGTTAGAATTGACGCTTGCAAAGGCCAGTGAGCTCAGTTGGCCAACTTTGAGGAGTGATGAGCATAGGACGAGTGAGATCATACAGGTTGGAGCGAGCATTTAGAGGACAGTGTAGGTTACTGTTGTTTCTATGACTTGCGAATTTTTAGAACACCTAGGTAGACATCGAACTATGTTCATTTCCCCAGATATGTGGCGTCATGCCATCTTCTATCGCGTTCCGCGCTTGCCCATCTCCCGTCCGAGACTCCTTCATGGCTTTCGATTTTAGATCATGCCACTGCCTCTGGTCTTATCGGACGCTTCAGGCCGATGGAAGCTGGGGAAATTGAGCAGGGGAAATCTTCTTTACCTCAACGGCACGTCCATTTTCCCACTATATAGAGACCCCGGCCTGGGCATATACCCGAGTTCCTTGCGGCTGGATCCTGACGCTTGGCATTGTAGATGATGAAGTATCTCTTAGTCCTTTTCCTTAGTTGATATTAGAACCCCTGCCTCATTCCATGCCATCCATTGATGATACGCGGTCCAGCACCATCCCGCGAAGTCCCACCCACTCCCGCAATGCCTCCCATTCTTGCCCTTCCTCTTCGCCTCTTCTCGTTTCCTCCTGGAACCCCCAGGCTGCGGCCACACGATCAACAAGTGCCCTTTCCTCTTCCCTCAGCCATCGCTCTCGCAAAGGCAGACCAATGGCCCAAGTAATGCGGTTCATCTGGTCATTTCGCGTCGTGAGCGCAACGATACCGAGCACAGATGTGAAGCCCATGTAGGCTAGAGTCCCGGCAAATATCAAGTTCCTAGCCGCTGTCTGATCCATATTGTCTTGGTAGACGGACAGCTGAGAAGCTAGTACAAAGGCCGCTACAGGTGCCAGTGCAGCTGCCGTGGCAGGCAGAAGTGCACGACGGATAAGTTTGTTCCTGTTGAATGCAGTGGCACACACGCTGGTATTGATTATATCGAGGCAAAGGGGGAGGTTCTTTGCCTCGATGGCTGCGGTTAAGGCGGCGTCTGCAAGGACATAGGGGACTGCAGAGGAAGCTTTAAATGGGTTTGCAGGCTTGAACTTCGCTGGGGAAGATCCTGGACGTGGGATTGGTTTGCTTGAATATAGAACGAAGACCTGAGAAAGGGTTTCGGGACGGCCAATCAGACATTGCGTAGCGACATAGGAAGCCAAAGCTGTAGGAGTAATGAAAACCTTTGGATCTGAGACTATGGAGTAAGCGAGTGTAGACAACTTGTCTACCATTTTTTCTCTCGTAACCCTCGTCATCCCAACGGATTGAGCTGGCCGACTAGAGCCTTGTTGCTGTTTCTCTAGAGATAGTAAGGTAGAAGCTGGGGTGTTTTCGTCTTTTGGCCCAGCATCCTCCACACTCTCGTAAAGAGCCCTTGCATATGACTCGCAATCTGCCAACGCCCCTTCAACCGACGCCTGGCTTGGAACTGTGGAGGATTTCAAGAGAGTATTGACCATATCGAGCATTTGAGTTAACGAGGCATTGTTGAATCGCGTCGTGGGCTTGAAATCTTGCAATTGTGCGGTTGCGAATGGTCTGACTGGAAAGTATCTGCAAGGTTTCCTGCAAGAAGAAAGAATTGGAAATGGTGAGCACCTTGTGCTGTATCGCATATATTTTGCTTGAGGGCGGACGGTAGCTCCCAGAAACAGCTTATACAATGGCAGACGAGGCTGGACGCAACGGAGGGACGCCATGATAGGTATAAGAAAAGTGCTATTGCAGTTGCGTACGGAGGGCACAATCCCATATTGACTGTTTTGGCCCGCGGGTAGAATAGTGTTCCGCGCGTTTGGCGGCGAAGCCTCTGCGGGGCAATTAGATACCAACAAATATACCTCAGGCTGGGAAACGTCAGGTCATAGCTGTTCGTGGTGCCAACAACGGAATCAAACTCTTGTCAGTTCTGTGGAGATTCAGCACTTCATTGAGGCAGTGGTTACGCAGTCGCGCGACAGTCTCACCTCGAAGGCAACATGCCCGGTGGTCCTCCTCCACCCCCTCCGCCTCCGCCGATGCCAGGCTTTGGTGGTCCAGGCGCACCACCTCCTCCGCCTCCACCTCCTGGAGGGGCAATTACATTACCGGCAAGGCCTCCACCAACCGTTGCCAAAGATCGGGTACGTCTTCTGATGGTCTACGTTCACCTTCAATTTCATCTAAAATGAAGCTGAGCTGGCGGCCTTGAAGTAGATATCGAGGAGACTGACAACAAATTTAGGGCGCCTTACTCACAGATATCACCAAAGGTGCGAGGCTCAAAAAAGCAGTGACCAACGATCGATCAGCTCCTCTAGTAGATAAAGGTAAAGGTACATCTGTAGGTCCGCCTGTTGATGGCGCACCACCTGTGCCAATATCGGGCTTGCGAAAACCACCAAGTGAGCTTGCGCCGCCTGCTTCGAACGGAGGTATATCAAACCGAGCCAGAAGTAATAGTGATACTGGTGGAAGTGGAAGTGGTGGAGGTGGGGATTCTGGAGGATTACCATCGGGGCCCCAACTCGGAGGAATATTTGCAGGGGCTGGTATGCCGAAGCTGAGAAAAACTGGTGGAGGCATCGATACTGGACGTGATTCGTCGTACCTCTCCGATCCAGAAAGCTCGAGGAGTTCTGCTGCGAAGCCACCCATTTCATCTGCGCCAAAACCCCCAACAGCACCCCGACTAAATGCATTAAAGCCTGCACCATCAAGGCCTTCGCCACAAACTACGGAATCATCACCACCGCAGCCCTCAAACCCACTAGTCGCAAATCTCCGCAAAGTACCCCCAAAGCCAGTACGAAGGCCGCAATCCTCATCTGATCTGCCTCCAAGAGCTCCCCCCCCTCCCCCAGGAACATCGAAACCACCGCCACCACCTATATCGTTAAGGAAAACTTCTGCAGCTGCCCCACCTCCTCCGCACTCACCTGCACCTGCACCTCCTTCCGGTCCTCCGCTACCACTAGCGAATTCTCTGCGACCTCCCTTATCATCTGCTGTTTCCATGCCCCCTGCCCTACCCCCACTACCTCCGAGTTCGGCTCCCCGTCCTCCACCACTTCGGTCAACACATCCGCCTCCTCCACCGCCAGGCCCGCCCTCGAGCATGCATTCGTTTGCGAATGACACGTCTTCCTCAGCTCTAGCCATGCAAGCAGCGCGAAATGCATTTGGGAGTGGACTAGCATCTCCAGCTGCACCACCTCCCCCTCCTCCGCCCACTTCTTCTCCTCTGGCGAAAGTGCCTTTGGCACCTTCAACGCCTCCTCCAGGTCCCTCTCTACCTCCCCCGCCGAGATCAGGGTCTCAGCAACCAATCCGATCTTTGCTGGACCCAAGCACCTACACATTATCCAACGGAAATCCATCAAATCATAACACCAGTCCTGGGGGAAATCGCGACTGCTCTAGCAGTGGAGATAGAGTCATTAGAATTGAGGATTCAAGGTGGCATTTCCAAGATGAAAGCCAACTTCCCAAGCCAAGAGAGTTCGTCGGGGGATCTAAAATTTACAGGGCAGGCAGAGGGAGCAGCGTGCCGCTAGACCTGTCGCATTTCCGATAAGACTTTGTACTATTAAACTATGATGAAATCCTAGTACTACAGTATCTTAAGAAACGGTTTGCATTAAGGGCAGGGTAAACGCTCATGGATAGCAAGCTGACATGAAGACCGCCGTTCATTCCAAATAGTCTTAGTTGAGTGATTTAAGAGTTCTCTTAGTTAAAGCGGCATTTCTGTGCCTGCCACCAAGTAGAGTGCCAGCAACAGGTCAGTCTGGCGTGCTCGGATGAGTTTTAGCCTGAGACAATTCTCCGGCCTTGTGTGAACCGCGAGCGTCATTTGCTAAATACTTGGGTTAGTAACTTTGTGAGGCACCTCCCAGCGTCGATCTTGCATGCGATACCTGGTCCTTCACTGTATTAACCAAACTTTCTTGGGAAGCTTCTGGAGATACGCGACTGTGGTATAATCCACAGGTGCCTAATCTTCAATCAAAGATGCACACCGTCTTCTTCTTCTTGCCTGTCTTCTTCCATCTGCTCCCTCAATCTTCTTGCCAGCTCCTCATCCCCGATTCTTCCTCCTGCGGGGTGTGCGCCCTCTCTGCACTCGTCCGCTCCAAATGCAGCCTCCTCTTCTGCATCCCTCATCTCGGCATCATTGCCATTCGCCTCTCCCACCTCATCCTCACCCCAGTGATACCCTCTCCTCTCCACCTCTTTTCTCAGCAGCAAAACCCTTTCTTTCATCCTCCCAATGACGTCCCGATTTTCTTTCACCGCGTTTGCACAGTCTTGATCTCCCTCATCCGCGAAACGGCGTAGTTCTTGGTTCGATGATTCGAGGTGCGCGATTGCATTGCGGATTTCTGCAGCTTTAAAATGGAGGTTTGAGAGGGGTAGGTCAGTGATGGCTTCGGCGAAGCGGTGAAGAGGGATGGGGGTTGACGTGGAGGACATTTGTAGCAATTTGGGTGGGGCTGGTGGCGGGGCATCAAATCTGCCAGATCCGGGATATAGTAGATGGGAGATGGTTCGGCATAAAGCAGTCTGTATGTATTAAGTTTATTCGTTGCAGGATACCAGTGGCAGCAGCTCCTTTCAAACCTACGGAGGTGGGCAGGAACCTCATACTTTCCAATCCGGGTGCTTGGGCGGAAACTTTCCGCCCTATTCTAGTACCGTGAGTACCTGTACTCAGTACTGATTGTAACGCTCAACCCCCGGACTTCCACAAAACCGAGTACATACCCTGACATTGATGTGAGATGAGCGCTGTCTCGTCGACGACATGGCGATTCTTGCGCCCCGTCAGTCAGGCCCTTTTCCAACGGCAGACAGCGTTCTCGATACCTTTGTCAACGGCCCTTGGCAGCCCAAAATCCTTCCTCCGTCGAGGACAGCAAAGCGGGTGCATTAGGTCAATTGCAATTATGGCTTGCGGAACCAGTAGTACTCGGCCTGTTTGTCAGGGTCTTGGGCGTCATAGCAGGCACGGACACGGAGCTGTAGGCTTTAGAACGATTCTATTGCGGTGGAAGTCTGAGTCGTCGATTCCTGGACGGGCTAGTAAACCCTCGTCAAAATCTGAGCTGAAGCCCCTTTCAAAAGCCGAGATTGGAAAGATTCTTTCTAAAAATGTGGATAGCAAGGACGGCAACTCCTTACTACGCCAATTACAACGTCAACGCGTTTCTGGTACGTTGGATGAAGGAGTTACAGCGCCTGCATCCTTGTCGGACAGGGCTTTAGCCTGGCTTCGTAAAAATCATCCTATGGACGAAGATGCCGCTATAAATGCACGACTAGATAGAGAATTAGAGGAGGAGGAAAATGAACTTGATATTGTCTACAAGCCACAGCACGGCGCTTACAAGACTGATAATTATAGCCAATCTGTCTTTGACCAGATAAAAGAAATGAACAAGTCGAAGGCAGCGGAAGCGCAGGAGGCGAAGGAGAAGAAGGAACAGGCGGGAGGGAACGCCGGAGGGCTCACGACTTCAAGGACTGCCACAAGGACCATTGTTGCAAGACGAACAGAGTCAGCAGAATGGGTCAAAAAATACAAGGAAAAGGCAACGTCTGCATTCAAAGAGCATCCTAAGATGACTAAGTTCCAGCGACTTTGGCCATCGACCTTGGTAACCCTTGCAGTCATCGGGTTATCTGCACTTTTTGCACAGAATTACATTCCCCCTTCTCGGAAGGCACGCTTGTGGCCTGATGTTCCACCTGCTGCCGCCACGATACTTACGCTGATCAGTATGAATTTTGCTGTATTTCTCCTGTGGAGACTACCTCCACTATGGGGCTTCCTCAACAGATATTTTACCGTAATCCCCGCCTTCCCTTATGGCTCCAGCATGGTGGCCTGCTTTTTCAGTCACCAAAGCTTTGCACATCTTGCTGGAAACATTCTGGGACTGTGGTTGGTTGGAACTTCACTACATAATGACATTGGACGCGGTAACTTCTTAGCCGTCTTCTTCACGTGTGGAGTGATCTCTTCGTACACCTCTATATCCTCTTACGTCTTGCGGAACATCTTCAACACTTGTTCCTTAGGTGCTAGCGGAGCTATTTGTGGCCTTGCTGCTACATATCTTTTACTCGACTCTCACAAACCGTTGCACCTTATGTTTGTACCCGACAGGCTCCTTCAGGGAGAGAGTCGCTACGCTTTCCTCGGTGTTTTGATTGCCCTAGATATCTACGGGTTCATTAGACGCTTCCGCACACCTATTGGCGGCGGAGGCAACGTTAATGTAGACCATCTAGCGCATCTTGGTGGCTATGCAGCAGGCATAGGATGTGCTCAAGCCCTTCGCTACCAAAGGCGGTACCGGAAGCAGGGGGAAGAGAAGAAGGAGAAAAGAATGAGTCCCACGATGAACCAACTCAAGGCAGTGTAATCGATCGTGGTCTCAAAGGTGTGATCTGGAAGAAGAGATTACTGTGATTACAGCTGGGATTGTATTCCAGCTGTCCAACCTGTTTGGTCGGTCATGCTATTTTAAGGGTGGTTAAAGGACGAAGACCGCTACAAGAATCAACGGGAATGGTACTAGAGCTATCAATTACAGCCAAAGCTTATCCATAAGCCTTTCACAGACAACCTTCACGGTCGGAAGTACTGCAAGTCCACCACACTCTACTCTACGCAGGATCCATCACTCATATGCTGACCCACCTCTGCATGTTATATAGAGGCCAATCGGTGCTCCGACTTGGCAGGCAGTCCCAGGAGATTTGAAGACTGACGTGTTAGGTATTGGGGGATTCTCGGATCATGACGGGTTTCCATCTTTATCATTCCTACATGTAAATCCGTGCCCTCGCAAACAGCGACGCTAGGTTCGCTAGTCAATGCATATGAGAAATCTGCATGGGTATAGGACTTTAATGGAGGCAACGTTCGATACAGATATGTACTATAGTCGTTGTAAGGTGCTAGAGTGGCGCGTTTGTGTGAATGCCAAGGAGAGCTTTACGCCTCTTCAACCAACGTCTGCGACTCAATCAAATGTATATCACTTCAAGACAGATGAAGATCATACTTGAAAATGAAAATTGATTGATTTTGGTGACATAGCGCTGTTGACAGCAACGTCCAGGATGCCAGATATCTCGCGCTATGGAAAATTATGAAAACTATGGAAACTCTATGCTTCCGTTTGCGTACAACCTGAGAGCGCAGACGGCTCTTGCAATAGAGTTTATGACTTCTTGCTCAAAAGGCCCAAATCATCCAGATATCTTAGGTCAAGTCTTGACCACCACAAGAAAACTCCGTAATAACCCGCTATGCTATGCGACGATAAGCATCACAGGTTGCCAGACTAGCTGTGCAACATCTCCCAAACTGTGAACAACAACCTCTACTGAGGCGCTACTATCGTACAAGCACCATTCGCTGCATCTGCTGGAATGCTCCCGTTTGCAATCCAGATATCGATGAGAGGTTGCATGGGCTCCATGTCTTTGTCGCTCAGAAGACCGAATAGCTTGGCAACGGTAACGTAATGCACAAAGCAGCTGTTCAAATCCGTCCACCCATTCCCATTGCTCCCGCTGGTGATATGCCAGAACGGCTCTACCCAATGCGAGTGATACATATGCCCGTAGAGCCGAAAGATTTGGCGGAAAATGGTCTTAACGTCGTTGAAAAAGGTCTCTGGGAAACCGCATTTCTTGCCAACCCAGTCATGACCAGCGAATTGGGAGACAGAGGTAGTGAGGTTAGTTGGGCCGAGGGCGATGGGAGTGGTGGAGCCGGGGGTGTTGAGGCCGCCAGACGGATAGGTCGAGGCACTGGATGGGATTGAGGTGTCGGTGGGAAATGCTTTTGGGTCGTGGATCTTGCCGACGATCCAGCGTTGGACGAGTGAGATGTACTGGGACGCAGGGACTTTGATAGGGATCTTGTCGTTGTTGAGCCAGGTGTAGGTGTGGCTACTACACGGGGATTGGTACATAGAAATTGATAGTGTTTAGGATTTAGCAGACTTACCGGCCAGCAGACATGACGGGGCATGTTTTGGGATTGCAGATAGGGTGGCCATTGTGTGTGTCAACTTCTTGGATACATTGGAGCAATGATTCGACGAGGCGATACTGCTCGACACCTGGGGAGATAGAGTTAGCGAGAGTCTTCATGCATTTTTAGCTAATACTGACCTTGGTGGGCAAGCCATTCTCCGAGGTCCACGTTCTTTGGCTGTGCTGCCAACGGCATGAAGTTGCCTTTCACGCCCAAACGGGCATACTTCTCACGAAAGAAGAATTTGGTAGGCTCTGGCTCAATTTGGAGGTCTGCGTTACCGGGACTGTTTTCCGAGTTGGATCCCAACGTCGAAGAGAAAGACGCTGAGGTTTTGAGGGGTGGCATAGTCGGAGCATAGGTCGTTGGCGAGGAATTTTGTGAGCCGTTACCCTTTTGCTGGTTGTTATTGCCGTTGCCGTTCCCATTGGGCTTGCTTGTTTGGCGACCGAAATTTTGGCGGCTAAGTAAACATGCAGCATCAGTTACAGAGTTCTAGAGATGTTGTGCTCTTCTTAAGTCGATTACTTTGAAGCATCCAATGAATATGCCAGGAGGGTATGTCACGAGAAGGATTCTTTTGGTGGCTAAGCTGAAATGGAAACGAACAATAACACCAATGGAATCCTTACGGCTTAAGGCAGCGCAGATGTTTGAAACAAGGAACTGCAGTCTTATACTGCTCTCGTTTAGAGAGCCGTCGCTCAGCAGTTTTGGTACGTGTAGGACCTCGATGTACCATGCGCGATTGATGCACTGGTGGTTTAGGCAAGGCAGGCTCCAAGCTGAGCGGGCATTTGAAGTGGGCCTCAGAGGCGGCTTGGTGCTCTTCTTTGTACTCGATGTAAAATAGGATCACGAATATAGCAATAAAGACTAGGACAAGCACTAGGCGCACATATGGCCATGCCATGTTGAAAGCTGTCGCGGTTGTCATTCGCGGACGCGGAAGGAAACAAATTGCAGAGCATAGACATGGACAGGAAAGAACTGCATGTTATGCGAGTACCGCCAGCTGCGGTGACTAGGGCGACCCGCGGAACACATGAACCAACTTGGCAACAAAATTGAAAACTTGTACAGACAACATCGACGCGCCATAGCAGTGACAACAGAAATCCAATTATTATAAGGTGACTTACACACTTTGGAAGAACGTCGCCATACTGATCGTTACAAGAATTAGACAGCACTCTTATTCTCCAGCCGTGCAGCGCAGTCCTTGTAGCTCAAAACAGGATGGGTGAGACACCACCTCTTTGCTTCGTTGTTGAGGGACTCAAGGTTGATATTGGATGGAAGAGATTCACTGAAAGAAGACATCGCTGATGGTAATAATACAGATAGCGGCGGCAGTCGGTCGAACGTAAATCCGGTATTCCGCTGCCGCCCTACCTAAGGTGTGGCTGGCTTTCACTCTGACCCTTGCAGGAGCCTGTCCAGGATCAACACCGAGGACGACAATTGACAAGACATACTGCTCTTACAGAACAATCATTGTCTCATCCTGCCGAACCAAGACCGACATCAGAAGAAGCTGAAATAAGAATTGAACGCTGGATCGAGGGCATAGAACCCCCTCCGCCATTTGCAGGTAAAGACCCTTCGCTAGAACTCAGATCCGATCAAACGGATTTCAGCGACAATCAACGTCCAAGTTGCTCGGGGCTCAACACAGCTGATGGCCTTGATATTAGGCTGACTCTTGGCCTAGGTAATTCGGCAGCCATTAGCCTCGCAGCTTTCAACCTCATAGTTGAAATCCTGGGTAACTTCGAGATGGACGAGGAGTTGAGCAGCACAGAACAAGACAATTTATCAGTCGGTGAGCAGGGGGCCCCCGCAGCTTCGGATCAACCCGAAGGTGATAATGCTGGTGGGCTTTTTGGGTCCGGCTCCGAAGCCGAAGACAACGAGTGTGTGGTCAATCTGTGCTGTGTTCTGACTCAAGGCTGACACATTTGCTAGCAGCCAGAGTGGTAGTAAGAAGCGCCGCAAACTCAACGACAAGGAGCTAGACTCTGTGGATGGTCAGGACAGATCTGATGGCGTTGAAGAAGATGATGGTGATAATGGTGACGTTGACATGGAAGAGAGGGCCGAGACCGTTTTGGACGTTAAATTAGGTCGACACGCGGTCCCACGTCCCAGTGACAGCGAGGTGCGTAGCCTCGTGCGGAAGCTTCACTACTGGTGTGTGACTATTACTGAATTCCAGAATAGCTATATCTACTTCGATGTCCGGACTTTCTAGGCATTGAACCGAAGGCTTATGATCCAAGGAGCTTCCAACCTCCTACTACTGACCACCACTCTACGGAAAACCCTTCGTCGACATTCTCGTCATATCAAACCTCCAACAATACATTGCGGTGGAGATACTCACCTGGAAAACATGCGAATCTCCAGTCAAACACGCGTTTGCTAAAGTGGTCGGATGGATCATTCACGCTTCAATTGGCGTCAAACCCAAGAGAGCAGTTCGAGTTGACTGCTAAACCACTTGCTCCACCTCAGAGTGACCCATTGGGGCCTGGTGCAAATGCAGCCAATCGGGGTCAAGTTGCAAACGGAATACCTCCGTACGACTCTCGCCTTGACTCGCATACCTACCTTGCTGCCCCTCATGAATCGGCTGGACTTATTCGCATTACGAACCAGATTACTGCATCATTGGGTGTGCAAACTTCTTCTGATCAAGACGACGATGCGTTGGCGCGGCTGCAAGAATCTCTAGCAGCTGCGACGAAGGGCAACAAGGCCGCGCCAGATGGCGGCTTAGCAAGAATCCGTATTTTGGAGGATCCTGAATTGGCAAAGAAGAAGGCGGAAGTCGCTGAAAAGGAGAAGGTGCGCGCGCAACGACGTCGCCAAGTGCAAGAGGAGCGAGAACGAGACCGCGCCAACCGTGTCTTAGGCCGTTCTGGGCTTCGCATGGGTGGACTTTCAGCTGGCTTGACGGTTGGTGGATTGGAAGATGATGACGGCATGACTTCTACGAGGGCACGACCGAGCAAACCAAAGCGGAAACCTAGACGTCGTAACAGCGAATATAGTGATGAGGAAGAGGAGTTCCGTGGTCGCGGACGTACTAGGGAGGATGAGTACGACGAAGACGATGGTTTCCTAGTTGGAAGTGACGAGGAGCCAGAGATTGTGCCTGATGAGAGTGAGGAAGAAGTGGAGATGGCTGATGACTTCGAGGATGAAGAGGAAAAACCGAAAAAGGGCAGCTCTACTAAGGCCAAGGCGGCACATGAGGCGAATGACGAAGGTGCTACCGGGGTGAGGACGAAGAAGAGACGCGTCATTGAAGAGGACGAAGATGAGGATTGATCAGCTCGGTCGGCCGAGTGACAGTCGACGTTCTGCACTTACAAACCAAGTACGTATCAGGGAACTTCACAGTGGGCAATCCCCTTTGCCTCCAGATCCACAGCGACTCTTTCTGACCCAGCGCTTGTGAAATGAAAACTGGGTGGATCGCCTCTGTTCAAGACATCTCCCTACTCTGTCTACAGGCGGATCCCAGCCGTATATGCTTGCGGTACCCGAGCGTTTGAGTCTCAGCTTCATGGCGGTAGACATCCATACGTCTACATCGGCAAGGCTTCTAATGCAAGCGCTTAGGATAGGAGTGTGGCCAAGAGCGCTTCCTCCGGAGCGGTACTGTACTTGCACATATAAGGTACTTTTTGGTACGCTTGAACAACAGATCAAGTGAATAGATAATGGAGATCCTACTGTAGCACCACCTTACTTTCTATAGCACAATTTTATTTACTTTTGAGAGGTGGCGTGCACCAAGTAGCGTCCAAATGTCATTATTCATCGAATATTTCTAGTATTGAATTATAAGTTTCTGGTGCAGTTTTTGAACAGACAAAATTGTGGTGACTCTATCATATGTTCATACTGCCTTAACACTTTTGTTGCCGACTATGGCTTTTTATCACGTATTACGTTGCGGCAAGGTTAGTATTCGTGGGAGATGGTGATATAAAGGATCTCGAAGGGTTCGAAGGACCCAAAAAAGCCACTATCAAATTGAGATTGGCTCCTGGGTCTACATAGAAATATATTGCCCACAGTTCCCTATAGGTTTAGCTGTCCGTCACATTTAAGATATGTTGCTTTCACTTGGGCTTTCTCTTGGGTCATCACCTCTTCGCAATGAAGGGTCTTACTTTCCAAGGACACAAGCGCGCAGTGCTTAGCAGGCTCCCAATACTCATGGGTACTCCAACTCAAGTAGTCCAGGCAAATCAGGGAGCTTTCTGCAACGCGTCGCCATGGATGAACGCCAAGAAAATCGTTTTTTTGCTCATTAGCACGACTAAGATATGATTCCGGTTCCTTAAGTAGGAAAAAGGCGTAGTAGATCCTTCTAGGGGATCGACTTTCTTCAAGTAAAGACGTGAGCTTCTCTCTCAAGATTTGACTGCTCAGGCTTTCATCGATTTGTTTCGAGACACCAAACGAAGGTTTGGGAGGTAAAAGAGGGGTATCTTCAAAGGGGCAACACCTGTTGTTCGACGTTGTCTAAGACATTGTTTCGATTTGTAGGCGACCACCTCAAACATGCCGGTATCTTCCTTGCAGTATTGCCACTACTTCCGATTGCATTCATTCCTGGAATCTTCCCTGCAACCACTGACTTCCAACAATATCACTCCCAAGGAATTTGGTAAACCAATCGTGCCAAAGTTTGGGTTCTTTAACGGCGGGAACTGGAGCTTCGTTGGTATCGATATACCAACCGGGCAAATGAGCTTGGCCAAGCGAAAGCCGCTGATCTAGGGACTTCCAATTATTATTGCTTGGCTGTCCTACCGTATGTTACGGATGCGCTCATGCGTACCACACCCTATGAATTATCTACTTCCCTGACACTTTACCCGACAAAGTTGGACGTGCTTTGGCAACTGAGTAAAGGGCTGCTTGGTGTAAAAGGCTGGCGTGTCAAAGCTATCATGGGATGGCTCTTTTTCTCAACAGCCTACTCGTACCTTGCCGTCTTCCCAACTTTGATAGACGCCATCTCTGGGTACGAAGCCTGGGTCGCAACAAGACTCTTGTTACTCAGTGGAACAGCGATAGATGTGGGCCAGGATTATGATCATGAGTATCATGTCTATACCTTGGTCCTCAACACTCGCTCTCATATGACTCAACAGAACACCAAGGCGAAGCGTTGTAACGGAATCTGTAAAAATTCTACAATAAGACTTTGCAGCAAAGCTTCGATGACTATCGTAACCATGGCGCTCAATCTTACTCGGAGAAAGTCGGAAAATATCGATCGTAGAGCAGATCAGCATCTCTACCACTGGGGTTTCCTGGCGAATAGCTCCTGATAGTTGCCTGCGTCAACAGCTTTTGATTGTTCGGTCTCTGGATACTTTGGCTGGATGCGGATGCGCAAAGCCAGCTCCGCAGGAGAGGTCGGCGCATGGGAATATAAAGGGAATAGCAGACAATTTAGAGGTGACGAGGGAAGATCTTGGGCCAAACCTATGCGCTGACTCAGAGGCCGAGCTCACTGCTGTGGTTACGCAAAGAGCATCCCGTCAAGTACTAATGGAGCGGCGCAAACTGCTTTGTCGTTAAGGCACTCTGGCAAAATAAAGCTATCTTATGACCTGGAATATATTTGTTGCCACTGGCGACAGTGAACAGTGTCACCATGCGAGCGAAAGTATCATACAGGCAATGTAGGAAAGTGCACATTCCATACCGGATAAAGTATCTATGCATGAAGGTCACGATTCTGGTGACGACGTTGTGCATTTATTGCTCCGTATTCGCTTGTAACACGAGATGCTCTATACACTAGAATATCGCTCACTGCGCAAGTAGCTAGCTCCGAGTCGTAGCTGTGAGACCGCACAACAATAATAATAGAAGAGGAACATCAATGTAAAAATGCGAACTGCCTATTGCCAGTTCTGGACACGAGTATCGAACGAGCCTGACGTCATACGGGTCGGTACGGTTGCCACTGAGGGAAAGAGGTCAACACAGTATTGGCGCGGGTAGATCTGCGTTGGCAGTGAAGTACACGAGCGGGCTGTGCTATTTTTTGCAGTGATACGAGCAGCTTCACAACATAAAAGGGTAACGCCAGCAACGGGTCAAAGACAGACGTCCGGACTCCCTGTACAACGAAGTGACAAAGTATCTACCCGTCTTCAAAATCTACCTTCAAGGCCCGTGTTTCTTCTGCTACTTGTTTTGACCTTCTTTCAACCGTCTTTTTTGTCATCCTCTACGTCTGTCAAATCACTCATCTACTCTAATCTGGTTCACCACCGTGATCTCGTTTCTGTCAGTCATGAGGCTCTCATCTGCTGTATTCCTCGCCTCGCTCCTCCCACTTGCACTCGCAAGTGAACCCTTCTCCATCATTGCCGCACGCTCAGCTAGCCCGATCCATCTCCAACCAATCGAAGCTTCAGGCCAATCCTTCTGGATCGGCAAAGGCACCTCGTCTTACTGCCCGACCATTGTTACTCCGAACTGTCCACCGGGAACCCAGACGGCCCTGGTTGTTAGTGGTAATGTTGGGGGATGTAGTATGGTAAGAATATTCTTCCTCCTCTAATGAGAGGAGTCAATTCATTGTGGCATTCCTACAAAACAAGACCATGCTAAAGGGTTCCTAGGACGCAGAAGTTCCTGGTGGTCAAAGGGTCTACGTAGCCCCCAACGGCCGTCTCGGCTTCACTCAAGCCCATTCTTCCATCGTCCCCACCGGCGCCGCTCTTTCCCCCTTTGCCCTAAAACCCGGTGCCTCCTTTGGCACCTTCAGCTTTGCAGGCTTGGGCGCAACAGAGTTTTTGGCTTGTCCTACGAAGAACGGGACAGCGCCTTGGCAGATATTTGCAAATGTGATGGGATTGAATGATACGGATGTGCCAGGGGGTTGTGTGAGGGAGTGCTTGGGGTTTGATGCCTTGGCGCCGACCTATACCGCTAGTGGACCAGCGGCATGGGAGTATGTATGAGGTGGATCAAATGAATGGAGGGTCAGGACGAAGAGGTGATACAGGCGAGGAAGGTTGAGCTTGATTCGGCTGTGGTGCTTGATATTTGCTGCGACATAGTGCTGTATCATTAGCATAATCAAAAGCACGTTAGCAGAACGAACTAATATATCGAAGAAATGCCCGGAAGCCTTAACTTATCTTGAAAGATCTCATGTCTTTGTTAAGCTCTAGGTTATATGGAGCGTACGTCTTGCCTCAGGTTCTCAGACGTGTCACTAACCCCGTTAAACGTACGTTCAGCAATACCTTACCTTACTAATGTATGAGGTAAGTCTCACACGGTCACACCTGCCCTGCCCCTGGCCCCAGCCATCAATCATTACCACTAGCAACACGCTAAGCCTTACCCACCAAACCCACCATAAAACCTTTTCACTCCCATGCTCCGAACTTTCCTTCTTCATCATCAGTTAGTAATAACTAAATCTACATAACATTGGGAGCTCCGCTACGGCGGCTTGCTGAGGGCTATCCTGATGAGTTTCTTTGCGAAATTCTCCGTGGGTGGGCTTCCGTTCCCGGCTCCCTTGATTGATTGTACTGGTTCTTTCCTTTCAGGTCCTTGGGGTGTCGCTTGTTGACGAAGGGGCTGTGGAATTGGTTCTACATTTTTTTGGGGGTGCTGGGGGCTCGGTTGGTGTGATTTGTGGTGGTGGATGAGAGTGTGCCTGTTCTTTCGGAGCTTCGTGTTTGCGATGCTGTGTGGTCGCTATATACGCGTATGTTCTTGTGGGTAGTGGTCCAATTTTAAGGAGGGAGGAAGTAGGAGCTGCAAAAGACTTTCATTAATCCATGTTCATGATGTATGAGTGATTGCGTAACATGTCAACGGTTGATGGATGCTCGTTCTATTTTGTCAGTCCCTTACGCCTCAGACCAAGCCCACATCTAGTATAACCGCTTGGGCGGCGACATCGATGCCTTGATCGTCAAGCTTCCCACGTTCTGCCACCCCTTCTTCAACAGACTGACCAAGTAGTTAATAGCCAACATGATGTTCGAGATTAGCTCATCCTCCGTCATGCCCACGTTCCCAACAGCCACCCCCAAACACAGCACCTTCTTCAACTGGAATTTGATGGTCGACTTGACTTCCGTAATCTTGGCGCTGAGATCTTCATTGTGGGAGATAGGAGTAGGGAATTTGCCAGCTGTAGGCGTTTTAGTAAGACCTCTGGTATTCAGGACCAGAACACCAACCCTTTGACAGTCCCGGACCAAGAAGACGAGGAATCTGCTTGATCAGGGTGTCCGAAGCGACGAAAGCATCATACTTCCTCGCCAACTTCTTGATCAGCTTCTTGTTCTTGTTCAGCTTCTTCAAATCATCCGAGCTCATCGCATCCACTCCGTGATGCTTAGCCCTATCGATATCGTGCTGATCTCCGAGGACGCAGATGCTCATATTGGGGCGAGGCACGCGGGGCAGCTTGACAGTGCCGGAGAAACGCTTGTCGCGCTGGGGATCATAGTTCTTCAGGCCAATTTGAAGCTCGACAGTCTCGAGAAAGTTGCGTTTCTTCTCGTTGAGGGAGTACTCGAGGAGGGATTGCACGTTGGTACGCACCCCGGCTTCAGAAGTTTAGGGTTAGTTGTCAATAGTTTGAGGGAATTTGTGGCGGCTTACCGACTGTGATTTTGGACATGATGAAGACAGTCTTCCAGAAAGGGTTTCAATTCTTCTGGTAAGGATTTGCGCGTGCTGTGGAGTGCTGGAAGATTCGTGACTCAAAATTCGCTTGAAGTGGGGATATGTGTGTAGCGAGCAAATTCGCGCTAGCAGAGCCCTACGAGCTGATGGTTGTCTGCTTCACGTCACAACAACAATAGGAAATATACGTCTTGATTATGAGGAGACACACAAGCCTGCTTGTTTTCCTTCTCCAGTTATCCGAGTTGTGTTTTCTCTGAAGTTCAATCTCTGAACCTTTGCCTACATCTAATAATATCGTCCGGAACATTTCAGGCTGAAACCGTACCCTGTCGTGCCTATCTTCTCATTTTGGTGATCGATCGTACGATGATTGCAACATGGTTTTGGGTGTCTGAACATGCAGTGAACCGTCCTTGTTATCGCTGTTGATAAACGTAGCAAGTCCGTTTCTGTTCACACGTCAGGCCTATCAAGTCATAAGATGACAATCTATCGGTCTTGTGACTCCACTTCGGGATACTGTCAACTTCCATTGCCATTACCTTGCTTACGACTCGAAGGACTCATTCTGATGATGAGGCTGAGACAAGACTTGTGACCGCGGCTCTCCGCTTAGACGCCGGTGGCGCTACCCCTGCTTTTAAGAGCTGAACTCCTGCGTCCATCGCGTGATACAACAGCGTCTGCTGGACCCGATGGAAGTATTGAACACCACACGACTAGGGTCCCTGCCTTGTTTCTCCGTAAATATAGCACGCGATATTGAAAGTGGATATATAAAGTACCCTCTCGAGCCTTGTCGTTGTGGTTAACCTCTTTCTTACCCTCACAACAAGTCCTTTCGATATATTCCTGCGATAGCCTTGTGTTTCGACTTTCGCTGAGAATTCTCCCTTTGTTCCATAACCACTATTACTCCCTTAATCTGTTCTCGATGCCTCAGAATGCTCCTGAGGGATTTGAAAAGTTCGATGATCCATCCATTTACGCCAAATACGAAACCGCAGTGCGAAGTGCAGACACACTTAACTTCCTGGTAGACTTCGACAGCGAAGCAGCTTTCGCTGCACTCAATGTCGACGTTGGATTCATGAAAAGGGTCCTGAATACCCAGGTAGGAGACTCTCTTTCAGAAAGGCCTACAACAGCCCGTCTCAAAAAAGATCCATGGTTCTTATACAAATACTGACGCCTCGGGTTCAGCGGACCGCACACCCGAAAACTCGATGGATGTAAGTTATTCTGAAGAGCATCATCTCTGCACCGCGGGAACTGACGGCTTTTCAGAAACCTATGGATGCCAGAGAAGCAGAAGGGTTCAGTCAACGTTAGTTTTGAAGTTGTCGTGAGACCAGATCAGCTCTGATTCCAATAACCTAGGCCTTGGCATCTTACTATGGCTTTTCCCCACGACTCCTTGGCTTGATGGGCTGTGAGCCGTTAACACCTGCCCTCGTAGTGCACGAAGAGCCTCTTAGCAGGAGACAAGCTCTAGTGAAAGCATACAAGGAGCGGAAGTCAATAGACACGCACTCATCGGATCCTGAAGCTCACGAGATGGAGGAGTCTCGCAGAGATGATAGTCCACTTGATCTGAACCACTACCGAATTGTCGATGAAGTTTGGCATTTTTGTTCCGTTGACTGGGGTTCCAAATGTGAGGCGCTTTCTAGCTATCGGGAAATCTTGGCTAAGTCATGGCAGATCTATGTATCGGTTATAATTCCCTCCACAATACAGAGGCTAAGGTGAAAGACCCTACCGCTCCGGATGGGCCTTTACCAAAGATGCCCTACGGAACAAGGCTGTGGACCTGGCTAATACTGTGCAGTGATGGTAAGAGAATGCGATGTAATCTAAACTTGGTCAGAGCTGAAATGAAGTGTTAGGCACTGTCATCTCTATCCACGAGAACCCCTTCCCAGGTCATCCTGGAAGCTTGGACGAAAAAGAACAGGCGGCTTTGCACATCATACGAACAAATTTATTGAATGTATTCCGACAATTGTCCAAGGTTAATGAAGAAATGACGGCCAAAAACCCTGTTATGGCTTTGAAGATAAGATCGGGAGTATACTCGGAAGAGGGTAGACCGATTACTAACTCGGATGCACCAAGTCTACTGTTCTACTACCTCTTCGATGACTGGTTTACAAGTTATAGCTTGGTCGCAAGGAAACAGCATCAGTATGGAAAAAAACTTGAACGACTTGTAAGTCTTGATCCGGTGTAGCTTGTCCTCTACTTATAATCTAGCAGCGCGTGAAGATGTTTGAGGTGCCGGAAGGCTTCGGTCACATTGACAAATTGCATCATTTTGGGCGGCAATTGGCGGTACTGAAGCGAATATACCAGAGCTATGTCCTTATCATAGAGCGAATCCTTGATCGACAGAAGCTTCCAGATTCTGCAGCAAAGAGCACACACAACCACTTCGCTAGTCACAGTGCGCATAAGAATGAAGATCAACAGACTCTCTCAAAAGGAGTAATTGCCGCGGAGCACCAGACATTCGAAGTGCCTCTAGCGTCGGCTGCGACAGTCCGATTCGAGAGACTGAGAGACAGAATCAACCTATATGCTCTCAGTGAAATACAAGATTGCCTTGATGAGAAGGAATCCTTGGTATTCATGGTATGTCTCTTCCTCCGTGGTACTGAAGATTGGCTAATACAATTAACAGAATTTTAATCTCATCACCACCAAACAATCCTCAGCTGTTATGCGCCTCACACGTATTACCATTCTACTAGCGAAAGTTACAATTCTTTTCATGCCAGTCAGTCTAATGACTGGATACTTTTCGGTGCAAATTACAGATCTCAACGGAGTCTACAGCGTCAAGACGTACTGGGCTTGCTTTGGTGTGGTCATGGGCCTGTCTTTGATTTTCCTGATAATATTTGGCAAGCTAAGCGGCACTCTGGAGGCGAAGCCCATTTATAGGTCTCTAAGTGAGACCCTTTACGACAGTACAAAGCTCATTTTGGGGAAGCACGCTATAGGAAAGAAGAAGAATGCGAGAGTATAGTAGAGAGGAAAACTTTTGCTATGGTACAGCTGGAACAATGGCCCCTGCATCTAGTAAGATTTCAGCTGTTTTCTTACCAGGTAAGCTCGCCGCAAGGATCCCAATCATGTCATTAGCCCTAATTTAGGAAGCATGTGGACTTGAGGACGACTTACGGATTGCTTGGTGTTAGGACCGGGAAAGCAGGTTCTTGGTTGCTGGGCGTTTTGGCTCTATGATATGATACCTGACATATTTGAAAGGCATCTTGGTCTGGGCTTGATGTATTCAAAAGATAGAGGAGAGATGAGAAGGACACATATGAACCCTTTGTGGCTCGATTGACTGGTACCTAGTTTGGGGAATCTGCAGCTGCCTGGGACGTACAATAATATGGCCACGTATTTGCTATGTGAATACATAAAGCTTATGAAGAACGTTAGTTCTGCCATAGCCAAAAATTCGCATTTTCTTCGGCTGGCAAGATTGTTTTGGCCTTCACGGTCACGTGCCTGTAAGATCGCCGACCCGCCGTCCAAAACTTTCAGTGGCCTCAAGAACCGCACAGTATTATCTGATCGGCTCGACCTCTATCGCCATCTCCACAACCACAGAAAGTCACGACCGCTCAAACCAAACGGTAAGCGTGAATCCTACTAACTTGCATGCTCCATATAAGGACGGTCGAGCATGTCCATGACCGTCATCATCACGTTTCAGCTCTTTCCCTGCGCCAACACAAACAAACAGTCAACCGTTCCACTGAACTTCACACGAAATCCGTTGCGACGGAAACTGTTCCCAGCTGACGGACATCTAGTAGTGATACCCAATCTTCAAGCGGTAACTTCTCTCAAGAACCACCACCCTCCATTCCCTAACGCCCACACACATACGCCATTATGGGTCTCACATTCTCGAAGTTATTCGATAAATTGTGGGGTAAAAAGGAAATGCGAATCTTGATGGTCGGTCTTGATGCGGCAGGAAAGACCACCATCCTATACAAGCTGAAGCTTGGTGAAATCGTTACCACAATCCCCACAATCGGTTTGTGCTACCTATCCTGTTACCGACATCCTTGCTACGATCTTCCTAACGCACCTTCCTTCAGGCTTCAACGTTGAGACGGTCGAGTATAAGAACATCCAATTTACCGTGTGGGATGTGGGAGGACAGGACAAAATCCGACCTCTGTGGAGGCATTATTTCCAAAATACTCAGGGAATAATCTTTGTTGTTGACAGCAACGATCGCGATCGTGTTGTAGAGGCCCGCGAGGAACTACAGCGTATGTTGAATGAGGATGAGCTGAGGGATGCTATGCTCTTGGTCTTCGCCAACAAGCAGGATTTGCCAGTAAGCTTGTAGTGACCTCAAAACCCTCCGAGAACATGACTGATACATTTACAGAATGCTATGAACGCTGCTGAAATTACCGACAAACTTGGTCTACATAGTTTGAGACAGCGCGCTTGGGTATGCAACAATCCTGGGACTGGCCATCCATCTAGCTAACAGAGCTTCTAGTACATTCAATCGACTTGTGCTACATCGGGTGATGGTCTCTACGAGGGTTTGGAATGGTTGAGTAATTCGCTCCGGAAGGCAGGCCACAACTAGGCGATCTGGTGAAAGCTCGGGTATGCCACACGGGCTTCTCGACTATCCTCTCCCTCATCCTTCTACTCTGCTGCTCAGACGGTCTATTGTCCTACTCTTGTCGTCAAGCGGTGGCTCCCTAAGTATCGGCAGGAGGATTTATGCATCTACGATCAAGGTGCGGATCCTACGTGCATTGGTAGTCTAGCTTCATTCCATGCGTGCTCGTGCTTGGGTCTGAATTTGTGTCATGACAGGTGTTTCAAACAATGCTAGAGTTGTATTCTGAAAGTCTATGTTCCTTTTGAAGTCTACAAACATGCTGAAGGCCTGTCTGAGCCACTTTCATGTTAATCAGTCTTTCGATACGGTAGGAAATGCGGTGGTTCAATAATCCTTCCTTCAAAACGTGAAGCCCTGTGACTGTAGGCCATAAATACCAATAGAAACCTTTCTTATATAGGTCTAGTGGCCTATTTAGCCGATTCTTAACCTCAGACAGGTAGGGTGCGAATCTGTTTAAAACATGTTTTTTGACTACCTTCTTTAGGCTAGCTTAAGACGTGTTTTAAACTCGTTTCTTGAAGGATGTTTTAAACACAGGGGTGGTTTATATTTATAGTAGCAACTTATAGAGGGTTAATTGGCCTGCAGATCGACCCCTTCACCATGTAAAGGAAGCTCCAAAAGCACCTGACCGTCGATGACGCTATCCAAATACTCGTTGAGGGTGTCCTCGCTCGAAGGATTTAGCCTAGCCATGGCAATTTCCTCCTGCAATAGTCTATCCTTCATTTCACATAGCTTCTCCTCATCGACCTCAACGCCCTGTGTATAGCGAAGTCTCTTCTTCAGCTCACGGGATCGATTGAGCGTTCGCTCGTTAATGTATATATACATCACTGACGACACTGAACAGTATCAGCTCTTTCAGATATGATTATCTTCTGAAAGTTATCGGCGACGAGCTGATTTAAAGGCCTATCGCCACGTTGCGAAGGCATTGCTGAAGATAGAAGGTAGGAGGTAGGTAGGAAGGAACCTGCAAGCAGATTAGTACTGACGACAGCGAGGTCATCGGTCAACAGCAAGGTGAACCTCCCTACTATAATCCTTACCCAGGTTACATAATTAAAAACCAATAAAACGAAGCAAAAAAGCCGCTAGGAGGTTTTAAACACGTCTTTTGTAGAAAAGACGGTTTTATTCGTACCCTACAGACAGGATCCATCAACGAATATAATGAACGTCGTCGAATCACTTAACAATACTTCAACGACATGGCGAACAACAGTTATTTTGGAGTTGTAGAGCTGAAGACATGACGGAGACGATAACATTTTCTTCATCTACAACAGAATTTGCCCTTCCGGGAAAGTGACTCAGACCGGTTATATGCGCCGCTTAGGGCCCTGGAAAGTGTTTGCTCTCTTCCAGAATTTCAAGTCCTGCAGCACCTCTCAGTTCTGCCCTCTCTTTAAGGAATCAAGAGACTTTTATCGTTCTCTTGCTATGATTGTCGTCGCTTATACCCTCCTACTCGCTCGCTGACTTGCTCGAGTTGGAGCAAACTTGTCCAGACTTCCATGCCCCTTTCCATCGTACGGCATAATTGACCATGCCTGCAACGCGTGTCACTGTTGCTTTGAATTCTAAACAATCTCAGAAAGCGCCCATTATTATTCCTTCATCTGCAAATCTTGACCCAGCTTCGACGTCTTCTTGTCGAGATCTTGTCATTAAGACTGCACAGTCGAAGTTACGGTTGAAGAAGGCTACTAGAATCTTCGCGGCTGGGGGTCGAGAACTAAAAGCGAAGAAAGACTGGGAAGGTGTTTTGACAGATGATGTCGTGCTCCTTGTCTCCGCTGGGGAGGAGTATGTTGGCTCGAAAAAGGAAGAAGTCCTAAACCAAGGACAGAATCAGGATGAACATGGACCATCCAAAAGTGGCAATGCAAAATGCTCTATCAAAGTTCTTGCCGACATGGCATTCGTTGACTCAACTTCAATCACCCAATTGGAGACTACAGCTCGCAGCCTCCCCGGTATGATTCACGCTGTTGCCCAGCCCGATCTACACCCAGGAACAAAGTTTCCCATTGGTGCTGTCTTTGTTTCCCAGGAATGGATACATCCACCGCTTATTGGCGGCGACATCGGTTGCGGTATGGCCTGGTACAAGACTAAGCTTTCTCGGTCTCAAGTGGAGGGAGACAAAGGACGTAAGATCGCGGAAAGGCTCCAGGGTCTAGAGGGGCCTTGGCGGAATCAGCAAGATAGAGAAGTCTGGCTACGACCAATTGAAACCTTGGAATCCAGCGCACACTGCGGTGCTGGTGCAGAGTGGGATGCTTCTCTCGGTACTATTGGCGCAGGCAACCACTTTGGAGAGCTTCAAGTCGTAGAAGAAGCGGCCCCAGCCAATGGTTCTAGCACATCAACATCTCAACCCCAAATATACGCAGATGAAGTCGTCCTTTTAGTACATTCAGGCTCCCGAGGCTATGGCGGCGACATACTGAAGAGATTCACCGCCGACGGCCAAACCAGCATTCACGAATCCGAACCGAACGCTAAGCTTTACTTAGAAGAGCACGATCGAGCCTGTACCTGGGCCTCCAGAAATCGAGACCTTATTGCCCTACGCTTTTTAGCATGTCTCGAGCCCGGCGATGATTCCTGGGAACTGGGTTTGAACAATCTAGACTCGAGAGCCACTGCCCAACATATCCTCGCCGCAAGAGCAGCGATTCAAAGCAGGAAAGTCGTCGACATCTGGCATAATAACGTTGAAAGCACCTTATGGCCGCCTCAATCTTCGGACCCAGTTTCGTCAAGTCCCCACGACCCAGACCCTGATGGCACCAACCCTGGCGCTTTAATCTATTCAACCTCCCCTACCACCTCTATTCCGCCTCCCTCAAATCCCCATCAAACAAAGGTGTACATCCACCGGAAAGGGGCTGCCCCAACTTTTAATCCTGTTACGCAAACCCCCCTCTCCATACTCCCTCTCCCCGGCTCCCGCGGCACCCCAACCCTCATCCTTCACCCCACCTTCACCACCGCCAACTCCTACGGCCTCACAAACGCGCTCTCCCTCGCCCACGGAGCTGGCAGAGCAATGTCCCGCGCCAAAGCTTCTACCTACATCGCCAACAAGTACAAAGGCAGAGCCGAAGACTTACTGCGGGGAGACTTCGTACCGATGGATAAACGGGGCAACAAGTTGAAGGGAAAAGATGCAGGGGAAGACGTGAATGGGGGTACATGGGTGGTGTGTGAGGATAAGCAGTTGGTGTGGGAGGAGGCCCCGGAGGCATACAAGGACGTTTGGGCTGTAGGGGCGGATCTGGTGGACAAAGGGTGCGCGGAGAGGTGGGGATGGTGTAGGGGGAGGGTGAGTTATAAGGTTAGGAAGGAGTAGGAGGGAAGTGTGAGGGGCTGTGCGGGGTGAGGGTGCGATGGTAGTGATTGCTGTTCAACAAGGAATGGCTGTAAATATGCAACTTCGACTTGTTTGACTTCCTCTGTACATCTCACGTCTTTGAATTCTGTTCGGTAGATTGTTATAGACTTTTCCTGTAAAACAATGAGTAACAATATACTGGAGCCAACATGTTGAACAATTGACGTTGGTGATATTGGATTGTCGTCCCAGGAGGGAACTCTATGATTTCTATACCGAAGACTGACGGCCGATGATACAGCCGAATTGACCAGAATGTGATTAGAACATCAAGAAGGGACGCCGAGGAGACAATACCAGACTTTCGGCCTGTAACCCACCCATTTCAACAAACGCATCTCTTGGCATATTGAAAGCAATTCAATTCGCTTGACACCTTTCTTTCTAATCTCGACATCAGAGACCATGAACACAATGGCAGAAACAACAGTCACCCCACTTCTCCCCCTCTTTCTCCTCCCCTTTCCAACCCCAACCTCCATCCCCTTCCCTCTAACCTCCTCCTCTTCATCCCTTTCTCTCTTCCCCTCAGATCTTGAACATTTCACCAGTGTTATTCTGTAGCTGTAAACACAAATATGAAATACGCGTCGATGAGGGAGGTAAGGAAGGTGAATAGAGAGAAGGCTAAAAGAGTTTGGCTTGAGGGGTGGGTTGGGGGTTGGTGAGGTGACGAGAAAGGGGGGGAAGGGGTGAAAGAGGGAAAAGAGGAGGAGGAGGGGAAGGAGGAGGAAGGGGTGAAAGAAGGAAAAGAGGAGGAGGAGAGAATAAGAGGATGAAGGGTATGAAGGGGACGAAGGAGAGGAAGAAGGGGGGAGAGAATATGTGTTGGAAATGGGGTATGTTCGTACGTAACACGTACGTAACGCATACATATAAACCCCGGTGTTTAGGTATCTCCGCTCCGGCTCTAGCCGGCTCTAGCCGGCTTGGCTCTAGGGGTATATAGCTCACCTCCTACTTCTTTCTTCCTTCGTTACTATCTATCTACCAATCAACTAGATATATGCCTCTACTACATAGTCAATATATCTACATGTACATATTCGCTCTGACCCTCATATATCAATAGATTATGAGCCCGGGTTAGCTCTATTCCGCTACCACAAACATATCTAAGAGCAGAACTCGAAGCATCGATCTCGTCATCATCAATTTCACACCTTCATATCTCAATCACTTTCACAATGAAAGATTCAAAGAACTATCATGTCTCGAAGCTAAAGGAAAGCGAGAACTATGAGTCATGAAAGAAGAACATAATCAGTGTCTTGAAAGCCAAAGACCTCTGAATGATCATCTCGAGATGACTGAAGAAATCGAAAGCTTCGAAATTCAACGCATCGACAGCAGATACATTCTCTACAACATCGACTGCATTCATCTCAACAGCAGCTGCATTCGTCTCAACAGCAGCTGCATTCGTCGCTTTGACAGCAGTCAGAAAAGAGTATGTCATCGCTGCTCACTATTGAGCGAATAAAAATGATAGAGTCTGCGATATGATCATCTATAACTGCGAAAAAGAATCTCGAGTACATATATTCAAAGTAATCGAAGTCATCAAGATGTGATTCATTCTAAAGACACAATATGAACAATCAAACTTAACTACTTTATATCTGATCATCAAAGAACTCAATCATTCAAAACAATTGAATTTCAAATTCATTCAAAATTATGTCGACTCACTCAAATGAGTCATTATCAGATGTTCAAACATTGAAAAAACAATAGAATTGTGACTGTTGAGCAATCTCTTTCTTCTAAATCTTAATGAAAGTCTAGAATCATACATCTTTGATCTGATACAGAGCATTAAGATCAACAAATTCAAGCTACTAATTAATGAAATGACTATCGCTTTAGTTGATCATGATAAACAAGTGAACGAAGAGAAGAACTTCAGCTTCAAGAGCATGATAACTCAGTTTAATGAAAAGAAGAGAAAATTCAAAAACAACAAATTTCAAAAAGAGTCAAATAAGATCTGCTCTCATTGCAAGCAAATGAGTCACGATCAACAGAAGTGTTGATATCTATATTTTAATCTTCGTTCAGATGATTAAAAACTCAGCGAAAGAAACAAGAATCTAGTCATCGACTTTGAAACAGACTTCAAGATCAGAATAGTCAGATTAATGAAAATCTTCTTCATCAATCAAGCAAGTAGTTGCATCAACGTCTGATGAATAAACATCAAAGCTGAGAATCATGTTTGCTATGACAAGAACTTGTTCAATGAACAAACATATTGAAAAGTGATTGAAAACAGCATTGTTACTGCAAATAATGAAGCAGTAATCATTATTGAGAAAGATACAATTATAATCAATATTTTGCTGAAGAATCAATCAATCAAAATTTAACTAAACGATGTTTATCACTGTTTGAAGCTGCATTATAATCTGATGTCAGTTGAACAAGTGAAAGTCAAAGAATATACGTGTAGTATACAAAAAGATAAATTTCTATTCATTGTATCATAATGTCAGATCATCAATTTGATTTAAAACATAGATCGTCAATGTTTTAAATAATCTCGATTCATTGAATCTGTTTTGCAGTTCAATGAATCAAGTCATCAATCTAGTCATCATCATCTTAATTTAGTCTCAGCAATTCTGTTTCAATCATCTCAGTTATGTGCACAGATCTCTGCAATCTTAAGTCACAAAACTATTGTTTAGTCTTGATTCTATTTGATTCATGTATATAAAAGTTGAATTCTCGTTCTTTTCTTTCATTCTTTGTCTTTCATTTTGTACATTATCTGATGTATTGTCTTGTATTTAAATTCTATCAAAGTAATAATAATATCAGTCTTTTATATTGATAGTATCTTTAATTTAACTCAGTTTCTGACATTACGAAAGATTTACACTTTCTGCAACGTTTTCATATATTGAAATCTCATCTAGTTATTCTTTTGCTCAAATGAAGTCACTTCACAATCTTTTGATTAACGATGAGCGTGCTGTTGAACAGTTCACTCAAAGTGTGATCGAAAATTCAGTCGAGATCTTTCGCGTAATGCAAGAGCTTCAAAATCAAGTTCAACAACATGATGTCATCACTTCATCTTCATTCATTGTTTTCAATTCTTCAGTTTATATAAAGTTGAATTCTCAGTCTCTTGCAATGATAGCTCAGATCGTTGCACAAATCTTGAATAATCAATCTTTCTTCATCGTTCATCTCTCTGCAAATTCTGTCGCTGTCTTCATTGCTTCTAAATTCAAGAAGCTTTCTGACATATTTAAGTATGAAAGAAACAAAGATCAATTGAATGCATGAAAGCAGAGTCTGATACAGCGCATGAACGTGAACGATGATCATTATTTCTTTCATTGAGTCAAGATCATTTATGTCGAGTCATGATTCATCATAGATAAGAAGACTCACAATCTAATGAATCAATATCAAGTCAATGATCTTTGTATCATTTTCATCTTTGCATTTTGATGATACAAGTTGTATCATTGCTGCAACAATTTTTTTGAGACAGAAGATGTTCATTTATATTTTCGTGAAACTTTAAAGCAAGACATGAATAGCTTTGTCAACTATTACAATCTTTTCTATCAAAAGAAAGAATGTTTTTTGATGAAAGATTTTTCATTGATTGACTGTCTGAAGCGTAATGTCAATTATTTCACTTAAGTCATTGTCTTCTTCTGACGAAATCTTGATGAAATTCAATCATTCATCTTTTATTAATGAGTTTAAGCATTCTCTGATATCAATGAAGAGTTTCAGCAGCTTAAGCATCATCAATCTCACTTCATCTTCATCATTGTTTTGTTCATTAAAGTCAAGAACATCTTTGCATTAATTAGTAACTCTTTGAATTCAAAGATTATCACTTTTGTGACTGTCATCTCAACAGTATCTTCATCTTTTTCTTTCTCATTTCTCGATGAGTTAATGAATTTAAGCTTTGTCATTGTCATCATTCAAGATAAGATTCTGATCATTTTTGAAATCAAGAAAATCTGCAATAAGTGAAAGCTTTGCTACTATTGCAAATTGCAACATTCGAGCAAAATTGATAAAGAATGCTCAAATAAGAAGTTCTTCACTCTGCGTATCATAAACATCTACGACAATGACGTCGTCAGTATAAATGAAGAAGTCTCACTGTTCACAAGAAAAGTTTAGTCTTTGAGCTAAGTCACGCTCAGAAATCTGTATATATATCATCTTGTCTACTAGTCTCAATCTTTTCACTCTCACTTCAATCATATAGAAAGTTTTCTGCTAAATCTGTCTTGAAACTCTTTGAATTCAATTCAACATTCAAAGATAATCACATAATAGTATTCTGTATTCTATGTTAAGCTCAATCTAAAGTTCTCACTCTCGCTCTGATTGATAGTGAAGTCTTTGCTTATGTCTTTATAAATAAATTCTTCACGCAACAACATCATCTTTTCTTGCATCAATTAATTCATTCTTGCAGACTTCAAGAATTTGATGATCAAGTCACTTTAATCAATGACATTACTCATGTCATTGAAATCACAATGATTCTCAATGAACACATTGAAAAACTATTCTTCTATGTCACTGAATTAAGTCAATATTTCATCGTCATGAATCTATCATGACTTCGTTGTCACGTCATTGATGTCAATTTTGAGCACAATATTCTCATCTTGTCTTTCTTCTTTTATCTTAATCATTGTTACTCATTCTTCATCAAGATTTATGATCTTAATCAACAAGAAGAAAATTTCTCATTTGAAGTTAACAAAGTAGCTTTCTTTCAGTCTCGTCTTCAATTCACTCACAAGAAGCAACTCAGTTCATGAATCACTCACAAGAAGTAATTCAGTCTACAGATCATTCACAAAAAGCAATTCAGTCTACAGATTGTTCATAAGAAGCAATTCAGCATTCAGTTTGCTTGCAAGAAGCAATCTAGTTTTTCATTCATTTGAAAGAAGCAACTCAGTTTTCAGTTCACTTGCAAGAAGCAATCTAGTTTCTCATTCACTTGAAAGAAGTAACTCAGTTTTCAGTTCGCTCACAAGAAGCAATTCAGTTCTCAATTCGCTCACAAGAAGCAACTCAGTTTCTCATTTGCTCACAAGAAGTAATATAATTCTTCATTTGCTTATGAAAAGTCAACTAATACTCAGCTCATTCACAAGAAACAAATCTCGTTCAGTCTTGTCTCTCATCTGAAACAAGAAGCTTTTAGTTGTATTTTTCAAGTCATTCAAAAAGAATACTTATCAAAAATCAAGTGTTAAAATTCTTTTCTTTCTAAAACTTTTATTATCTTTCAAGCAGATCAATTCGATCAATTTTTTATACAACTTGATATAGTTGAGTTGAAAGTTCGAAGCTTTGATCATGCTGCTTATGTCAAAGACATTGAAGTGTTTAGCATTACTTTAAAGAAAATTGATGTCTTCTTAAATCTTGAATCAATCTCATCTTCTAGTCTAGACTCTGATGAGTCAAAATCGCGTCACACGACTTTAACTGTTCATTCAAAGAACAGTTCAACTCTTGCTCAGTTCTCATTTCGCTCTCAAGACAGTATGTATGATAAAAATCATTGTCTGAATCTTCATCAAATGAAAAAGAAATTTCATTTGACTGTATTCACGACACAAGAAGATCTTGAAGTCTATTGACAAAGTAAGAACGTCGATTCAGTCACAATTCTATCATTCAAATATTTCAAGTTTCTAAACATTTTCTTCAAGAAGAATGTTAATATCTTGTCTTTGCATCAAGTTCATGATCATGTCATACATCTTAAAGAAGATGCTCAATTCTCAGTCTTCGCTTTGTACAACATAAATCATGATAAAATTCTAGAACTTCATCATTATCTGAATAAAAATCTGAGCAAAGATTTCATTCAAGTCAGTCACTTTCAAATGATCACTTCTGTTCTCTTCATCAAGAAACTTAAAGAAGAACTTTGCTTCTGCGTGAACTATTGAGATCTGAACGTTATCACAATCAAGAATCGATATTCTCTGTCTCTGATCTCAGAAACGCTGAATCGTCTGAGTTGAGCTAAAATCTTTATCAAGCTGAATATCATTTCTGCATTCAATCAACTTTGAATCAAAGAAGAAAATGAAGCTCTCATCGTCTTTCACACTTGATTTGAATTATTCAAGTATTTAATCATGCTCTTTAATCTATGTAATGAATCTGTCTTGTTTCAGAAGTATATCAACAATACTCTTTGTGAACATTTAAATAAGTTCTGTACAGCTTATCTGAATGACATCTTGATCTATTTCGACAATGAACTCGAGCATAAGATTTATGTCAAGCTCATTCTGCAAAAGCTGCAAGAAGCAGATCTTCAAATGAATATAATCAAATGCAAGTTTCACGTCACTCAAGTTTCATATCTAGAATTGATAATCATCATCAAAGAAATCAAGATAAATTCTTTTAAGATAAACATCATTGTCAACTGATTCATCTTGATCAATGTTAAAGACGTTCAAAGTTTTCTAGATTTTGCGAACTTCTATAGAAGATTCATTTATGACTATAGTAGAATAACTATCTTGCTCATTCATCTCATCAGAAAAGATGTACTCTTTGTCTGATCTCAGAAATGTCAGATTGCATTCAACATTCTTAAGAAAGTCTTCACTTTCAAGATTATTCTTCATCACTATAATTTAGATCATAAGATTGTGATAGAAATCAATGCTTTGAACTATGTGTTTGAAAACATTTTCTCTCAGTACAATGAGAATGAGATTCTTCATTCAGTCGCTTACTTTTCAAAGAAGCATAATTCAATCGAGTGTAACTACGAGATCTACGATAAAGAACTCATGATCATTGTTTGTGCTTTCAAGAAATGATGATCAGAGCTTGAAGACTTTATTTATTCTGTCGAGATGATCATGAATCACAAAAATCTTGAGTATTTCATGTCAATTAAGCAGTTGAGTCGTTGTCAAGCTCGTTGAAGTGAGTTTCTGTTTAGATTTAACTATCGCATCGCTTATCATTTCGACAAGATCGATGATAAGTTAAATGCTCTGACATGTTGCTCAGAAGATCTTTCTAAAGAGAGAAATACATTCGATTCTTAACATTAATATCAACATCAGACAATTCTGAAAACTCATGTTTTAAACTTCGATATTATTAAGAATCTCATCTTCAACATCTTCAACATCAAAGTCATAAAGCTTCAGTCACAAATCATCACTTTAGATTCAGTTCAGTTACATCTGTTTTCAGTTATCTCAGCATCTTCGCAAATTTTAATCTCTATGAATCTAGAAATTAAAGAATTTGACGTTGAAAACATCAAGTCTTAACTAAATCAAAACATTCTGAATCTTGATGAAGATTCTGCTGATACTTTCATTCAGACATTGTGAAAGCAAGTCAAAATCAATGACAAATTCGCAGCTCAGATAATTGAAGTGCTTCGCAATAAAGCACGACATCACAACAAGATTTCTCTAGTCGAGTGTGAAAAACACGAAAATCATCTGTACTTTCAAGAAAGAAAGTACGTGCTCAACTCAGATAAACTACGTCTTTGTATCATTCAGCTCACTCATGATAGTGTCATCAATGATCATTCAGAAAGAGCAAAAAGCTATGAACTGATCAGTCGAGTTTACTGATAATTAAACATTTATAAGTATGTTCAACGCTTTGTACAAAACTGTCACGTGTGCACACGTTTCAAGCTCTTTAAACAATGAACTCAAGAATGATTGTGTTCTCTTTTAGTTCTTGAACGTCGTTGATGTGATGTCTTCATGAACTATGTAGATTCTTTATCGCTCAGTATCTTCATGAGTATCACATATAGATATGTTCTAATCTTCGTTGATCATTTTATCAAAATGAAACATTTAATTCTCATCACTTTTAAACTGATTGCATCGAGTTGAATCATTGAGATCGAGTCGAGTTCTCGATTCGTCAAGACTCGATTCAAGTCAGAATTCTTGACTTGAGTATTCAAGTTGAATCAAGATGTTTGACTCAAGTATTCAAGTCGAGTCAGAAAATTGAAATCGAGTATCGACTTGAAATTCTCGATTCGACTCGTCAAGACATGAAGATAAATAGATAGATATTCTATTATGACTCTCTATTATGACTTTCTATCATGACTCTCTATCAAATAGCCTTCATGTTTCTCTATCATAGCTTCTCTTCATGACTTCTCTTCATGATTTTTCTTCATGACTTTTCTTCATGATTCTCTATCAAACAGTCTTCATAGTTTCTCATCATGACTTTCTATCATAGCTTTCTATCATAGTCTTTTATCAAAGCTCTCTATCAAACGATCTTCATGTTTCTCTTCATGTTTCTCTTCATGTTTTTCTTCATGTTTTTCTTCATGTTTTTCTTCATGTTTTTCTTTATGACTTTCTATCAAAAAGATAATGCAAAGGCGAAAAACCGGAAAAATTTCTATATTTAGCTCTCTTGACGTCATATTCGATTGCTTAATGAGTCGAATCGAGTCAGCGAGCTCTGACTTGACTCGAGATCAATATCGAGTCGAGTCATGAGATTCAACTCAAGTATTCGAGTCGAGTCAGAAGATTTGACTCAAGTACTCAAGTCGAGTCAGAATGTAGATATGAAAACTCAACTTGACGATCAGTCTAATCACTTTTATAAAAGTTGAAGAAGCTATCAACTGCTTCTATGCTCATGTTTGAAAACATCATGATTTACTCAAGTTCTTCATGTCTGATTGAGATACACAATTTATTTTCAATATCTGAGAAGATAAACATTAAGTTATCAACAACGTATCATTCTGAAATTAATGATCAAATCAAGAAAATCAAGGCTGTCATGAAGCATTATCTTCAAGTCTTCGTCAACTACATGCAGAATGACTGAGCTAAGTGACTTTCTGAAGTTGAATTCATCGTCAATAATGCATCATCATCAATCACTTTAACATCATTCTTCTTGATCAATTTGAGTCAAAACTCACATTTAAACTTTGAGTCTTCTGAGTCTCTGTTCAAGAATCTTACGTTTCAAGCTTGAAACAAGTTAATCAATGTTGAAGAGTTCATTAAGAAGATGAAGAAACTAACTGAACATTTACATGATGAGATGCTTATAGCTCAGATCATTTACGAATTCAATATCAATCTTTCTCGTCGTTCTTGTTCTAAATACTTCATCGAAGATGAAGTCTGACTGAATGCTTGCAATCTCAACATCACTCACTTCATTGTCAAGTTAAATGATTGTAATGTTGACTTTTTCAAGATCAAGCGTGTCTTCAAGAATAATTCTCTGATCATCAAGTTAAATCTTTCAGTATTCATGAAGATTCATTCAATCTTTCATGTTATTCTTCTGAATCATATCGCAAGTGATCTTCTTTCAAGTCAACATCAGAAATTTCAAGAACTCATTATTGTTGAGAATGACAAAAGATTCTGATATGTAAACAGTATATTAAACTTCAAGCGTGATAGATGTTATAACTCATCTTTGCTCAAGTATTATGTTGATTGAAAAGATTACTTTTCTATTTGAAAGTCTTTTCATCTTCTGAATAATTGTGAGCAAGCGCTCAATGAATATCATCTCGTTAATTCTGTCGTCGAAGAATCACATGTACTGTCATGTGTGATGTTTCAATGTCAATGTCAAAAACTTTAAGTTCAATCTTCATTATCTTAACTCAGCTCAGATCTGACTCAGATCTTGTTTAGATCTGACTCAGACATTTTGTTTAAATTTGATTCAGATGTAATTCAGATGTGTTTCAATTTCTGTGCATCATCACATTAAACTGCATTTCGTCTTTTTTTTGCTCAAATCTGACTCAGACATCTTGTTTAAATCTGACTCAGATGTGACTCAAATGTGTTTCAATTTCTGTGCATTATCATGTTAAAATGCATCTCATCTCGTCTTACTCTTCAGACATCTTGCTCAGATCTGATTCAGATGTGACTCAGATCTATTTTAGTCTCATCTGTGCTTCATCACATTAAAATGCGTTCATATCAATTCTTATCTTATTTCAGTTGTGTGCATGAATCTTTGCAATCTTAAGTCATAAAACTACTGTCTAGTCTTGATTCTGCTCAATTCATGTATATAAAAGTTGAGCTTTCATTTTTTTCTTTCACTCTTTGTTTTTCATCTTATACATTATCTGATGTATTGTCTTGTATCTAGATTCTATCAAAGTAATAATAATATCAGTCTTTTATATTGATAGTATCTTTAGTTTAGCTCAGTCTTTGACACATTGATTCAATGAGAGTCATTGTTCTCATTGACTTGAGAAGCGATGAGAAATTCTACTTCATGAATGCATCAACTAACTTCTCAAATTTTCAAACACTGACAAGCAGAACACATGAATCAATCAGAGCATCATGATATCAATGATATAAACGACTAGCTCATCTGAATATGACAGATGTAAAACGTCTAGTCAACATGAGCATCGACATCAATGTGAATTCAATCAATAGTCTAGAAGAGAGAGAATTTTCAGAATCGATATGTGAGACTTGTGTCTTAGACAAGCAACATTGAGCTTCAAGTCGAAGATCTCACATAAGAGTCATCAAGATTGATGAGCTGATACATTTAAATCTTGTTGACGATGATAAAATACTTATGATCGATGAAGAATTCAGATATGTTGTCACTATGATTGATGATTACAGTCAATATACAATCATTTATCTAATAGATCGAAAATTCGATTTAAAAGACGTACTTCAAAACTATCTGAATTTAATAAAGAATCGAGATACTTCGATTCATCAACTTCGTTCAGACAATGAAGAGAAGTATGCTGATCATCACATCATTGATTTGCTTAAGAAGCATGAGATCAAATGAAAGTTGATGACTTCATATAACTCAAGTCAAAATGATGTTGCAGAATGATGTTTTCACACTCTTTTTGAATGAACTTGCGCTATACTATCTAGCGTCAATTCATCAATCAGACTATGAAAGAAAACAATAATGACTGTCATCTATTTGAAGAACAGAAGTTCTATCATTGCGTTGAACAAAACAACTCTTTATGAAGCATAACATGACAAGAAGTCTGATCTTAGCTATCTGCATACATTTGAATGCATAATTTATCATCATGTGAAGAAAGTTCATTGAAAGCTCAATGACAAGAGCTTAAAATGTCAGTTCTTGAGCTACAAGAGAGTCAATCAGTATCGCTTGTGAAACGAGAAGAAGATACTAATATCTAGTCACATTCAATAAAACGAGATAGTCATCGAAGTTGAAGAGTATGATAAAGATCTTTTAATACTAAGCTTCGATGATCAAATCAACGATCATCAAACAAGAATATCAATCACTTCACAGAAAACTAAAAGCAGATCACTAGAACTAGAATCAGAATCAATCGAGTCAGATAGCTCAAGCAATACTGATATTTTTGATGCTTTGAGCAAACATCTCAAATGAGTCATTGCTGAATCGATTGATTACAAGACTCTCAATGATCTCTGAATTAAAGACAATCAAGACTTTGTCAGTCGAGCAAATTGAATTCAAATTGAATCGAATACATCACAAACAGTGAAACAAGCTAAAGTCAGTCTCGATTGAGAACAATGAAAGCTCACTTTCAGAAGTGAACTGAACACTCACATCAAAAACAACATCTTTACTCTGAGAATATCTTCGTCGAGTTATCTTCGTCGAGTTGATGAATACTGTTGACGCGCTGAGTAACTATTATTAAGCGAGAATTCAAAGAGAAGATAATCAAATACAAAGCTAAATGAGTGTGTAAGAAATTTCATCAGAAGCAAGAAATCAATTATAATGAGATCTTTGTCTCAATGATCAAAGTCATCATCATCAAAATGCTTTTAGCACTGATGATCAAATATGATTACGAAGTTAAACAAATGAACATCATCATTATCTTTCTAGAAGCACATCTAAAAGAAGAGATCTGAATGCAGTAATTGTTATGATTCTAGTCTTCATTTATTCTTTCTAGTCTTTGTCTTGATTTCATTCTAATCGAGTCTAGTAAGCATTCAAGCTAGAAATGATGTCATTGAGACTTTGCATCATATGTGTAAGACATCAACTCAATCGAGTCTAGCACAGAGCTGAGAAACACACATATAAGAATCGAGTTCTTTTCTGTAGATACTTTCTTTCTTAGCATTTATCTATTAGTTAAATGACATTCATATGACTCGCTCTATGCTGATTTCTAACAGTAGATAAATGCTAATCAACTACTCTGCTATCGACGTGTAGATGATACGAAATAATCTACTTCGTTCATTCAGAGAATTTGCAAGAAATTCTTTGAATTACTTTCATCAAAACACACATTCAAATTTACTCAAATTTATCAAATCAATCACTCAATCTTATCATAATCAAATCTATCTATCTATCTTTATCTCTTTCACAATGACACACGACTCTGAATCAGTCGAGTCACGAACAGCTCGTCTGCTTAGAAGCATTGCTAGTAGACGAGTTTTTCTTATTTCTTTCGATGCTTCAGCGAAATCTCAGAATGTCGCTACTTCATGAAACATCAACATGAGTCAACAACTTTGTCAATAAGCTATCAATCAGTCAGACGAGATCATCAAGATGCTGATTGAGCTAAGAGATCAACGAGACATGACTTTGAAACTCAACAAGCAATGAATCAATCTACAAGTCGATCACATTAAGAGACTTGATGAGCTAAAGATCAATTAAACGACAATAAACACTCAAGAAGAGACTATTGTTGAACTACAAGAGAAAGTATTGAGTCTCAAAAAGAGACAGCGTTCAGCGAATCATCTTCGATCTCGACAGTCTACGAAGTCTCAAGCTTCTATCAAGAATCATACTCGACGAAAGTTGTTCACTCTATTCGACAATGATCATCACAAGTTCTTCAAGTTTTTGAATTCATTTATATTCATTGATGAAGATGAATTAACATGAAACAGCTGAAGAGTCAAGATAGACGACAAGCTTCAGACAAATGTCGATCATTTCGATAATAAGAATATCTGTATTGTCTATGTGATATCTAGACTAGAAGATGATGCTGCTGAGCACATCTTCGCTCGACATCGACATGACGCTTCGCATTCATACATTTCGATCGACGAGCTATTTGAGCATCTGAAAGAAATATACGATAAACTGAATAAGAATCGAAAGTGTCGTCGTGAGTACAACGCTCTGAGACAAGCAGACAAGTCTTTCAATGTCTTCTACTTCAACTTTATGAAGCTATTCAGCTATCTTGAATACAACGATTGCACTCTGATGAACAATCTTCAGAATAAAATCAATAATCGCTTGCAGAACAATCTATCAGTCTGTTCAGAGAACTTTACTTCGCTCACTCGCTTAAGAATCTTTCTTCAAGATGTGAATAGTAAACAACGAGTCAATTATCAGCTTCGCAGCGAACGTTGCATTGTCATCATCAAAGTCACTGTTGTATCTGATAAACGCGTTACTTCTCTGTCAGTAACAACTTCAATAATCGATTATGTTAAGTCGACTATTTCTTCTATTTCTGAGTCAGCGAGATCGTCAATTATCTGCTACATCTGCAAGACTCTCAATCATTTGTTCAAGAATTGCTCTCAGCTGAACAAGATTGACACTTCTGCATCTCATGCATTCACTCTTCGTCTACATGAGATCATCATTTCGAAGAATAAAAAGAATAAGAAAATGTCTTTCGAGAATAGCAAGACAAAAAACTAGAGACTTTCATCAAAGACGCGATGAAAGATGTGTTAATTTCTTCAACGATGAGCATGTCAGATGATTCTTTTGCTTCTGAATCTTTGACTATTGAATGTATACTTTCTAGCAATAAAATTAGTTACTCATTGAAGTCATTGATTGACATCAAAGCTGCTGACTATTCATTCATTGATAAAGTGATCGCGCAGATTGTTTGTGATCAGTTGCAAATTGAGTCTCTGACTTTGATCAAAGCGAAGTCAATTCAAGAATTCGACGATTATTATGCTAAGAAACTCATTATTCATGTCATCTATTCAAATCTGACCGTTCAAGATCATATAATTGATACAGCTTCTATGTTAATCACTTGATTAAATCAACATCAAATGATTCTTGAAAAAACATGAATGAACAAAATCAACCTAGTAATTGATATGCAAAACGATTCTCTTCGATTTTCGAATTTCAACTCTACTAATCAGAAATTGATTGCTCTATTTTCAAGCAATAAATCAATCACGAAACGAAAGAGCTTGACTTCTACTCATATACTGAAGAGATCTTTCACTTTCGTTACATCTCAATTCAGTCAAAACAAGAAGTTCATTGAACAGTTAAAACAGCGTGACGTGACTTTGACTAGCATCAATTCTAAGTCAATGTTCAGTCTGAAATCATTCTCTTTCAGTTCAATGAACATAGCAATGATAGAGACAGCGACATATAGAATGTTAGTCAAATGATCAGACATCAAGATCTTTGCTGTTATCATCTTGAAAATCAATCGACTCATAACTACAGTTGAAAATAAGTCTGAAGAAGTGAATCTGCATGAGCTCTCACACGTCAAGATTCTTGAGAAGGTCAAAGTCAAGCTCTTTCTCGAGTATCATGACTATCTAGACGTGTTCAATCGAGCTATGATTGATCAGCTATCATCGCATCGTTTCTACGATCACAAAATTGAGTTGATCAATGAAGAAATATTTTCTCGAAGCAGACTATATCAGATATTCAATCACAAGCTTCAGAAGATAAAGAAGTATCTGATCAATCATCTAAACAAAGAATTCATTTTCTTCAGCTTCGCATCATACGTCTCGCTCATTTTGTTCATTGAAAAGAAAGACGATAGTCTGCGTTTCTGCATCAATTACAGAAAACTCAATGCTTTGATTAAACGAGATCGTTATTCTTTGTCATTGATAGATGAGACTCTCGCTCGTATACAAGAAAGCAAGTATCTGACTCGATTGAACATCATTGTCGCGTTCAACAAACTACACATGCACTCAGATAGCAAAGATTTGACTATCTTTATTATCTTCTTCAACTCATACAAATATTATGTAATGCTTTTTGAATTAATCAATGAATCTGCGTTCTATCAACACTATATGAACGACGTGTTGTTCAAGTATCTACATCAGTTTTGTCAAATCTATCTAAATGACATTATTATCTACAGCAAGATTCTAAAGAAACACAAGTGACATGTATGATTGATCTTGAATAAACTACGAGAAGCTGATCTACAGATAGACATCAACAAGTGCAAGTTTCATGTTCAGAAAACTATCTTTCTAGAACTCTTGATATCAATCGAAGAATTGAAGATGAATTCGCGAAAGATGCAAGCAGTTGTTGATTGATCTACACTCAATAATCTCACTCAAATGCAGTTCTTCATTGACTTCTGCAATTTCTATCGATGCTTCATCAAGAACTTTTCGAAGATTGTTCATTCAATGATTCAACTCATTCAAAAGAAGATCATATTTGAATGAAATGAAGTCTGTCAGATCATCTTCGATCATATGAAGAGACGTATGATCGAGACTTCTATACTACGTCACTTTGATCAAACTCGTGAGACTATTCTTGAAATTAACTCATTCAACTACGTCAACGATGAAGTTCTCTCTCAATATGATGACGAAGAAGTACTACATTCAATTGTCTTCTATAGCAAGAACATGTTTTCTGCTGAATGCAACTACGAGATATACAATAAAGAACTTCTGATCATCATTTGAGCATTTGAACACTGACAACTCGAACTGAAGCTAACTGACATTTCTATCAAGATGTTCATCGATCATCAAGCGCTCATCTCGTTGATGAAAGATAAAAAGCTGAGCAGACGTCAGATGTGTTGAGTTTAGAAGCTCGCTGATTTCAACTTTAGAATAATGTATCGATCTGACAAACAGAACATCAAGATCGATGCATTAACTTGTCAAGCTGACATCGTGCTCAGAGATTCAGAAGATGAGCGCGTTCGTTATCAATGAATCACTATTCTGACTTCGAATCAAATGAAAATTGCTGATCTAGAGAAGAACATCAGTGAATCAATCTATAAACAGATTCTTGAGACTAATGAGATCGACGAGAATTGTACGCTACTTCGCGAAGCAATAGCAAAAGATGAGACACAATATGAAGATATTAAATTAAAGAATTGTCGAACTCAGAATGAAATCTTGTATCATGATAGTCAGCTATGAATTTCGTTCAACGAGTTTCTACAAATGAATCTGATTCGTGAGATGCACGATCAATCATCAATTGATCATTCTGATATTCTTAGAACTGTGAAAGTCATAAAGCGAAACTACTATTGATCATTCATGCGAAAAACGATAGATCAATATATTTGAAACTGCTATATCTGTCAACGTTCAAAGACATCTAGAGATAAATCAAACGACTTGCTTCAATCTCTATCAATATCTGAACAGCGATGACAAGACATAACAATGAACTTCATTATCAATCTATTTGATTCGAGCGAGTACAACGCTATTCTGATGATCATCTGCAGATTGTCAAAAGAAAGACATTATATTTCTTGCATCATTGATGATGAAGATGTCATTGTCAAAAAGACAGCTGAAATGCTGATTCAATGAGTATATTGAACTCATGATTTATCAAGCTTCATAGTATCTGATCGAGATTCGCAATTCATCTCTATACTATGAAAGTTTCTTTGCAAACGACTGAGCATTTTTCTTCAATTGTTTATCGTTTATTATTCTCAGATCAATGATCAAAGCGAACGAGTCAATCAGAACATCAAGCGATATCTTTGATTCTTCTGTTCGTATATGCAGAATGACTGATCTAAGTGACTACTCATGATCGAGTTCATCAACAATAACATCTTGTTCTCAGTCATCTTCTTGACTCTCTTCTTCATGAACAAGATCTTTCATTCTCGTATAAACTTCAACTCTGACATCATCGAGTATGAAAGCACTCGCGAACGCTTGCAGATCAATCAAGTCAAGAATATATCTGAACAAATGAACAAGACATTGATCTTCGCTCGTGAAGCTTTGATCAAAACACGAAAACAAATGATGAATCAAGCTAACAAGCATAGAAAGAAGATCAATTATGAGATCAAATCAAGAATGTTTTTGAATGAATGAAACATCATTACAGCAAGACTCTTCAAAAAATTGAATGACAAGATGCTCAATTCTTTTCAGATCATTGATCTCATTGACTCATTTTATAAATTGAAACTACTCGAGACTATGTGTATACATGATGTATTTCATTCAGAACTTCTTCGTCTCATCATCAATGACTCTCTGTCTGATCAGAAGAATGAACTCTCAAGATCAATAGTGATAAACGATGAAGATGAATGAGAAATCAACGATATATTGAACTCTCGACGATATCGAAGATGACTTCAATATCAAGTCAAATAAAAGAGCTATGACAATGATCTCAACTGATATAACGCTGACGACGACGAATTTATGAACACTCAAGAGATGATCGATGACTTTCATATTAAATATTCAAGAAAAGCGCACTAAGAAACAACATTCATGCGAACATGAATATTCAAGAAAGAAAAATAATGTTATGATTCTAATCTTCATTTATTCTTTCTAATCTTCATCTTGATTTCATTCTAATCGAGTCTAGTGAGCATTTGAGCTAGAAGTGATGTCATTGAGACTCTGCATTATATGTGTAAGACGTCAATTCAATCGAGTCTAGCACAGAGCTGAGAAATACACATATAAGAATCGAGTTCTTTTCTGTAGATACTTTTCTTTCTTAGCATTTATCTATTAGTTAAATGACATTCATATGACTCGCTCTATGCTGATCTTTAACAGTAATCATTAAGATTTGAGCAAAAAGAATCAAATAAAATCTTTTTGATCTGTCATTTAAACAAGACTCTATATGAATTGAAACAAACATTTTGTTACGAGCGTATCAAGACTGAACAAGACTGAAGCTTTAATCAATTCGCAGTGAACGCTAGCGAGTTTTCTGCGTAATGATTAAAGTTAATCAGCGAGCTAGTCAGGTTTGACTTAAATATGACTCAGATATGACTCAGATATGACTTAACATTCTTTTTCTTTCTCAACACTCTTTTCTTTCATCAACATCTTGTTCATCTACATCACATTCTTCTCATGTCACAAACACATTTCTTTTGAGTTTAACACAGTCTCTGAACATTACATAAATAGAAGCTTTTCTATCAATCTTCTTCTGTATTCTTAATATTCAGTTATAGTTATTTCTAAAGATTAAGCACTATCAACTCTGATCTTTATTGATTGTATCATTTAGACATGATTCTGACATTATATTAAGAATTTGTTAATCACACGATACTGATCTCATTACTCATTCAACATACTCATCTAGACAGAACGAGTCTAAAGAAAGTAATTTATCTGATGATCAATGATAATCAAAAGATAGAACAACATTAAAGAGTTGAATAGAATCAACGACAAGACTGTTTGAATTGCTAGACTACTTATCACTTATTAAGTACACAAAGTTCACTCGATTATGAGAATCACGATAAAGAATCTTCGTGAATTGTTCAAGAATCAAATCGATCGATAGATTCAATGATAAAGAATCTTCATTGTTTGCTAGAGAATCAATCAAATCAACAAACAAATCTCATCTTCTTTATTGAAGATTAAACATCACTTTATACGTCTTTCTTCTTCAATCATCAAGCATCATCATTCGTTCAATTCTCTTTCAAACAAATCTCATCATGCTTAGTCATTCGTTTACTGAAGAGCATTTCGAAGAATTTCGAAATCGTTTCTCTCAAATCTCTGATGCTGATTCATCAAAATCATCAAGTGTTGCATCATTCATTCAGAAAGATGATGAATCATTCATTGAAATGATAATACTTCTCATGTTTTACGAAATTTGAAAGACTTGAAGTCTAGCTCTTGATGAAGAAACAGATCAACTCTACGAGTTAGATAAACAACAAGAAGACGAAATCAAAGAGTTAAAGACTAGACTTCAAGCTAAAGAAATCACTTCTTCTGATTCTATCTACTCTGAGCGTTCTAGATCTCAAAAAATATCTGATTCTTCGCTGTTTACTGATGAAAAGAACTCTACTTGAAAGAACTGATACGGAAAAATTCAGAATAAACTAGAGATCAACGTCGATCTTTTTTCTAATAAATGAGTCAAATTGAGCTATATATATTCTAGATTATTCAATGATGCAGCTGAGATCACTCAAGCTAAACGCGAACGTGACTATATCAATCTCTATAAGATCATCAACGATCTTTTGAAAAAGCTAACTCAGTTGTTTGATGATTCAAATAAGAAAGTCAACTTTCGTAGAAAATACTACAACTTGATTCAAGAATTCAAGAAATTCAATAAATTCTATACTCAGTTTCAACGTTTATCTTTCTATCTAGACTATCATGAAAAGCAACTGATCGCTGATCTGAAAGATAAAATACATTCTCGTCTTCGATTCGTTTGAGTAAATCAACTAGTTCAATCTGATTTTCTAAAAGAAATTCGTTTCTATCTGATTTGTTTGAATAATGATCAGCGAGTCATTCGAGAAATCAAGAACAAGATCAAACGTGTTGATAATCTTTCTAAGACTATCTTTCATAAAGCGACTATTGTCACTCAGTCAGTCGATCACTCGAAGTCTGATCAGCTAAAGTCGCGCGACGCGATTTTAACTAGCGTCAAAGAAGCAGAAATTCTAGTCGAAAGCTGTTTTATATGTCATAAATCAGATCATAGCTCTAAAGAGTGTCTCGATCGATTTACTAGAATCAATGTCGTGAACAATGAATATGATTGCTTCGATTTTGATTCGAATTTCAATTCAAAAAACTAGTCATTTCTTCAAAAGTCATCAAAGAAATAGAGATTATATCTTTGTGCAAATTAAACGAAATTCTATCGAAAGAAAATTACTTTGAAAAGTCGTTTCTAATTGATGCTCATCTCATCTCTCAGAATTGATCTTTCAGCCTTCGTTTTCTAATAGACAGTGATTCAATCGTTTACACGATCATACATTTTAATTTAGTCGATAAAGTATGCAAGAAACTGAAAATTCAATCTATATCACTGACAAAAGAGAAGCTAATAAGAAATTATGATGAGAAGATATTTAAGAAAATCATCACTCATAAAATTCTACTCAATCTCATCATCGAAAGTCATAAGAAATTGACTGTATCAATGCTGATAGCTTATATCAATCATCATGAAGTCATATTGAGTAAGCTTTGAATGAATAAAAACGAAATATTATTGAATATGCAAAACGACGTCATTGTTTTTTCAGATCAATTGAATACTTCTATTTCGATTTTTTCAATTTCTCTTAATTCAAAGCACTTAAGTTGATCGCGATCAACTTTATCTTCTTTAATCACTCAGACTAAGATTTCTATGATGCTCAAACAACTCATTCAAGAAAAGTCATTCTCGATTTGAAGCATAGACGCAGCTTCGTTCAAAACACTGTTGAATCATTTAAAGAAAAACAAGATCGAAGTCTTTGTTCTATTCATGATGAACATCAATAGAAAAATCGCGTACAATACTCAGTATGATTTGAACGCTTTAAACATCTCTTCAATCAATAAAACTGCTCAGAATTTGAAAAATATTAAAGCAAAGCTGTCATTGAAATATCATGAGTTTCTAGATGTTTTTGATTGAGTTCAATCAAATAAACTACTTTCTCATTGCTTCTATGATCATAAAATTGAACTCATCAATGATTCAACGTCTTCTTGCTGTTGAGTCTATTGAATGTTTTCTGTCAAACTTCTGAAAGTAAAGAAGTACTTAAACGAGAATCTGTCGAAGAAATTCATCACTTCTAGTCAGACTCTCTATTTCTTCTTCGTTTTATTCGTTCTCAAAGCAAATGAAAATCTTCAATTCTGCGTGAACTATTGAAAGTTAAATGTCATTTTCAAAAGAAATAGATATTTTCTATCGTTGATAGACAAGATCATTGATAAAATAGTGAGTTGCAAGCATCTGACTAGATTGAACATCATATCAGCATTCAACAAACTTCAAATGCATCTCGATAGCGAGAATTACATCACTTTTATCACTGCTTTAGAAGCATATAAATACAAGATGTTATCATTCAAACTGACTAATGAATTGATCTTCTTTCAGCAATATATGAATGACATTTTATGAAACTTTCTGAACGACTTTTGTCAAGTCTATTTAAATGACATTCTCATCTATAGCAAAATGAGAAAGAAACATAAAGATCACGTCAAACTAGTATTGAGTTAACTACGCGAAGCTGAACTGCAAATGAATATTTGAAAGTGCAAATTCAATGTGAAAGAGACTGTCTTTCTAGAAGTCATTGTATCAGAACTAAATTTTCGTATGAATTTCAGCAAAGTAACAGTCATAGTCAGCTGAATCACTTCGATCAATCTAAAAGAAATTCAAAGCTTCGTGAAATTTGTTAACTTCTATTGTTGTTTCATTAAGAACTTCTTGAAGCTAGTCAAATCATTCACTCAGCTGACTAGAAAGAATACATCTTTTGTTTGAAATGAGATTTGTGTTCAAGTCTTTAACAATCTAAAGAAACAAGTCAGCTCAATCTCAGTACTTCGTCATTTTGATCTCAAACGACAAGCTATTCTGAAAACTAATGCTTCAAACTATGTAAAAGATGAAATACTATCTCAGTATAATGACAAGAAAGTTCTTTATTCAATGATCTTCTACAGTAAAAGCATGATTTTTGCTGAAATCAATTATCACATCTATGACAAGAAAATGTTAATCATTATTCAATGCTTTGAACATTGATGACTTGAGCTGAAATGCATTGAACTACTCATTCAAATGTTCATTGATCATCAGACTTTGAAGATCTTTATGAAAAATAAACAGTTGAGTCGACGACAAGTCAACTATCTGAACATTCTATCAAAGTTCAACTTTCAGATCATCTTTAAATCAGGCAAAATGAACATTAAAGTCGATGCTTTAATCAGAATGTCTCTAACGAACGTCTCTGAATCAGCTCAGCGTCTTGAAGATTGTTTTCAGACTATTCTGATCTTTGATAGAGTCGATGTTCTATCTATTGAATCGAAAGCAAATCTCTATCAACGAGTATGAATGATCAATCAAACAGATGAGTTCTGCAGCGAATATAGACAAGCTATGAACGAAAACAAGCTCAAATTTCATATCACTAAATTGAAGAACTGCGAAATCATTGACGACGTTCTATTTAGAAAAGATCTACTGTGAATCTCTGAAAACATGCACACGAAATTACTACAAGAAGTGCATGATCAATCTTCAATCTTTCACTTTGACAATAGATAAATCATTGATTTAGTTCAGCGTTTCTACTATTGATCAGATCATTGAGCTACTATTCGACAATACATTCGAAACTGTCATGCTTATCAGCGAAGCAAAGTCTCTAGAAATAGCATCAATGAACTTCATCATTCTCTTTCGATTTCACAGAAACGTTGAAAAGATATAGCTATAAACTTCATCACTGAACTATCTCTGTCAGAAGACTATAACGTCATTTGCACAATCATATATCATTTCATCAAAGAACATCATTATGTTCTCTGTCATTGAAAAGATGATGACATCTCAGTCGAAGAAACGATTTGAATCATGCTATGAAACGTCTATTGACTGCATAATCTACTCAGTTCTATTGTTTCGAACAGAAACTCTCAATTCATATCAACTATGTGAAAAAGTCTTTGCAAGCGACTGAAAATCACAGTTAGTTTATTCACAGTCTATCATTCTGAGATCGATGATCAATCGAAATGAGTCAATCAAGACGTTGAACGCGAACTTAGAATCTACTGCAATTACATGCAGAACGACTGAATCAAATGAATATCTATGATGAAGTTTAGTGACAATTTCAATATCTTCTCGATCACTTCAATAACTCTCTTCTACTTCAATAAAAGATTTCACTCTCGAATGAATTTCAATTCAGATACGACTGACTACGAAACAACTCATGAACGACTTGAAGCTAGAAAAGCAGATGATATTGTCATTTGAATGAAAGAGTTACTGAACTTCGATCATCAACAATTAGAAAAGATGAAGCTGATCATTGAAGTTCAGATCAATAAACATAGATGAAACATTATCTATGAAGTAAATGACTGAGTTTGACTATCTTTCAGAAATGTCAAGACAATGAGACTCTGCAAAGATTTGAAAGATAAACAGCTAGATCTTTATCAAATCACTGTCAAAGTGAGTATTTTTTATCATCTTCATTTATCAGTCAGCATGAAGCATCTGCATTCAATGTTCAGCTCGAAGCTACTGCAATTATATTCAGAAGACTCTCTATCAGAACAGCATTCAGAATCACTCAGATTAATCACTATTGAAGATGATGAACATTGAAAGATAGACAATATATTGAACTTCAGACGCTATCAAGATTGAATACAGTACAAAGTCAAATGAATAAATCTAGATAGAAATAATGAATGATACTATGTTGATAAAGAGAAATTCAATGATTCAAAGAAAGTTTTGAACGAATTTCATAAGCTATATTCAAACAAATCACGCTAAATATCGAAATAACTATCAACAAAAGTGAGCAAATGAACTACATTCATGTGAACATGAATTTTCGAAGAAAAAGATAATGTTACGAGCGTATCAAGACTGAACAAGACTGAAGCTTTAATCAATTTGCAGTGAACGCTAGCGAGTTCTCTGCGTAATGATTAGAGCTAATCAGCGAGCTAGTCAGGTTTGACTCAGATATGACTCAAATATGACTCAGATATGACTCAACACTCTTTTTCTTTTTCAACACTCTTTTCTTTCATCAACATCTTGTTCATCTACATCACATTCTTTTCATGTCACAAACATATTTCTTTCAAGTCTAATGCAGTCTTTGAACATTACATAAATAGAAGTTTTTGTATCAATCTTCTTCTGTATTCTTAATATTCAGTTATAGTTATTTCTAAAGATCAAGCACTATCAACGCTGATCTTCATTGATTGTATCATTTAGACACGATTCTGACACATCTCAAGAATGATATGCAATTCTGAAAGTTTATCTCATTTTCATCAACTATCAAAGAATAGAAATTAATCATTCAATGTTCACTCATCAGAATAACATTATTATCGCTATTTATGTAAACGATTTACTCATTCTAGAATCTGTTGCGAGCATGCATCTCTGTTATCTCTGATTAGTCTGATTGGTCTAATTAATCTAACATAGACTAGTATAGAGCTGTGAATAGAGCTGTTGTTGACACGCTAGCGATCTAGCGTGTCTTCGTGAGTAAAACCCACGTCGTGTTGCATCTTCTTTCTACTTCAGCTTTGAACTTCTAGTTAGAATACACTCATATGATTCGCTCTATGCAGACTCATAACATTAGTTCAAAGCTCATCAATCTTGCTATCGATGTGTAGACGATATAAAAACAAGCTACATCACTCAAACTCAAATCAGAATTGAAATTCGAAAATCGAGCTTAGAAGATTCATTAGAAATCAAGAAATTTCTAGAACAGAACAGAAGAACACGAACGCGTTGCTCTAGACTAACTCTTTACTGAGTTCGTCGTCAAAACAGAAGAACAGAAGAACACGAACGTGTTGTTCTAGAACTGAAATCAGAAATTTCAGTTGAATCTCGATCAGCAATTTTCTACTCACACAATGACTAGAAGCACAGAATTAGAATCAGAATCAATGAGCATTGCTCGCTACGAACTTCAAAATGCTAGAAGAGAATTACTTCTATTACAGAATCGAACAGCATCAGAAGAAGAGAACATAAACACGTTGCTCTTCAATCACGAAATGATCAAGATCAGCATCAGCACTGAACTGAATGCTTGAATAAGCGCTCATGAGACAAGCGATTTCGTTGTCTTTATCAAGTACATGTGTCAACAGCATGACATCGAAATCAAGATTCACAATGACATGATTCAGATGTTGAATGATGTCAACAAGATCAACATCGAATTGAAAGCTATCAACATCGAGTTGAAAGCTACGCAGACAACGTTGAATGCTGTTTGAACGCGTCTACAGAAAGAGATGAAGAAAAAGAACATGATTATACATCATCTAGAAGCGACATCAAGTCGACTAAGCACTTCGATTTTGAAAGATCGATTCTCGAAGTCAATCAAGCTATCTGACTCGTCTCTGTTTGAAGATTCAAGACAGAATGTGAATAATTGATTGTTTCAAATGTGAAACAAGCTGAAGATGAATAAGAATCATTTTTCTATCGAAGAAATGAAGATTGCATATGTGAAAAGTCGAGTCAGTGAAACAACGATCAAACACATAGCATTTCGAATGAGAAACATGATCACGAACTCGTTTCTTGAAGCAGAAGAGATACTGTCGATCATAAATAAGATGTACGACGATCTCAATCAACATCATACGACTCAACGACAGTTCTTGAAGCTGTATCAAAACAAGATCTTCTTTCATGAATTTTGAATGAAATTTCAGAGACTTAGTGCAAAACTAGAATACAATAACGAAACTCTACTAGATAATCTTCAGCATAAGATTAGCTCAGATCTTCAGCGAGTCATGATCAATGAATGAACTATGAATTTAAATGAATTCGTCGACATCTGCATGCAAGTTGACGTTCGATTAACGAAATTGAATGCTCGATCAACTCTCAAGACATCAACTATTCAAGTCGCTCGCTCTACTGCTAGCATCTTGACGATGATTACTACTGCAATCTCAGCTTCAATCTCTGCATAAAAGAAACTCAGAATATCGAACGTTGATTCTGCTAAAGAGAAGTTGTTTAAGAAAGAACTCTGCTTCAAATGCAAGAAGTCAGAACATAGAGCACGTGACTGTCTTGAATCAATTCAGATGCACGAAATTGCAGCGAATTTGAAAAATGATCTGTCTTCGTCAAAGTAATGACTGAGAGCGACATGCTCATATCTTGCTTCATCAATATGCTCGATGATTCATTTGATTTCAAGTCGTTTATTGTTGATGTCATCTTGAATAGTCTAGAAAAGATATTTCAATTTCTCGCTCTGATAGACATTGAAGTCACTGACATGACGTTCATAGATGATTCATTGATTTCAGAGCTATGTGAACGCTTTGATATTCAGTCAATTTCACTGTTCAAATCGAAGTCGATTCATTCATATGACGAAATCTTCGATCAAAGATCTATTACACATGCTCTGTATATCTCAGTCACTATACAAGAACATAAGAATGAAATGATGTTTCTATTAATAACTCGTCTAGATCAGCACAAGATAATCGTTGACAATCTCTGATTGAAAAGAAATCAAATTTTGATAGATTCTGCAAATGATTGATTGATATCTTCATCAAATATTCGAATCTCGAAACTTATCGTTTTGAAAGCAAGCAGTCAATCAGCATTTCATAGACTTGAATCAAGCGAGATCTGCGAAATGAAATGAAAGAACTTGAAGTCTATGTCAATGATCATCTTAAAGCGAACTACAAATTCGAAATCAGTGAATCGATTCATTGAATCAGTTCTCATATGAAAGCAAAGCACTTAAGTTGATCTCGATCAACATGAATTCATTCAGTCATCGAAAAAGAGAGAGTTCATCAATATTGTCATGATCGAAGTTGCTGCTTATCAAACATTAGTCAAGAAGAACGATGTCAAGATCTTTACATTGATCATTAGTGAAATCAACAAGATGCTTAACTCGGTCAAAGATTCAGCGAAACTGAATGAAATGATCTCTGTCATGTCATTAAAGAAACTGAAGAAGAAGCTTTCAATAGTTTATCATGACTTTCTGAACGTTTTTGATAGAGAAAAGACAATTCAGTTGTCTTCGCATCAATCATATGATCATAAGATTGAATTAGAAGATGAAAATCAATCTTCTAGAAGTCAATTGTATTTCATGTCGAGTCACAAATTGCAGAAGATCAAGAAGTATTTAGAAGAAAACTTGAAGAAGAAGTTTATTACACTCAGCAAAGCTTCATTCGCTTCGTCAATACTATTCATTGAAAAGAAAGATGATAGTCTTTGCTTTTGCGTGAATTATCGAAAACTGAATGCTCTGATCAAAAGAGATTGTTATTCAATACTCTTGATAGACGAAGTACTCGCTTGAATTCAAGACAGTAAATATCTGACTTGACTTAACATTATCATCACGTTCAATAAGCTTCGCATGAGCACTGAAAGTGAGAATCTAATCACATTCGTCACTTTCTTCGATGTCTACAAATATAGAGTAATGCTCTTTGAATTAATCAATGAATCGACATTCTTTCAGCACTATATCAACGACGTGTTGTTCAACTATCTGCATAAATTCTGTCAGATCTATCTGAATGACATTCTCATCTACAGTAAGATCTTGAAGAAACATAGAACTCATGTGAAGAAGATGCTAGACAAGCTTCGTGAAGTTGATCTGCAGATAAACATTGACAAGTGCGAATTCAAGATTCAGAAGATCTCGTTTCTAAAACTACTGATATTCATCAATGATCTACGAATGAATTCTCGAAAAGTAGATGTGATTCAAAACTGAGAAGTGCTTCAATCGTTGACTCATGTACAGATCTTCATTGATTTCTGCAATTTCTATCGACGATTCATAAAGAACTTCTCAAAGATTGCTCGATCTATGATAAAGCTGATTCAAAAAAATCATTTATTTGAATGAACAAAGATCTGTCAGACAATCTTTGAGAAACTGAAGCAACAGATGACAACAGCTCTCGTTCTGAAGCATTTTGATTCAATCAGAGAAGCTATTCTGAAAACGAACTTCTTGAACTATGTCAACGACGAAGTATTGTCTCAGTATAACGATGAAGACATTCTACATTCAGTGATCTTCTACAGCAAGAACATGATTTCTGCAGAATGCAACTACGAGATCTACGACAAAGAGCTTTTGACTATTATTCGATGCTTGAAGCACTAACATCTCGAATTGAAATGTACTGATATTTCAATCAAGATCTTCATCGATCATCTGAATTTGAAGTACTTCATGATCATCAAGAAACTGATCAGACGACAGACTAAATGAGCTGAGAAGTTATTCAAATATAACTTCAAGATCATATATCAGTCAGAAAAGCAGAATCTGAAAGCAGACGCGCTGATCAGAATGTCAGACATCAAGTCAGTTGAATCAAATGATGATCGAAAGCTATATCAGCATCAGATGCTATTGTCAGCAAGCACATTTGAACTGCAATTAATAGAAGATGATCAAGATTTGACTCAAATCTTGCTCATATTTGACTCAGATTTGAAACAGAAATCAAAAGTTAATGAGAATTCGATCGAAGAGATGATTTTCATTCAGAATTGAATTATAGTCGAAAATCAAATGAATCAACAATGTACCAATATTTGAACAGTCATAGAACAGAACAGAAGAACTTGTCAAGATATGAGTCTAGACAATTGCAGAGTACTGAACGAAGTACTTTGAAAGAATGATAGATTGTGAATCTCTCAGTCAATGATTACTCAATTGATAAGAGAAGCACATGATCTTTCGATCAGTGATCACTCTGACATGAATTGAACATTAGACTTGTTAAGACGATCATATTGCTGATTGAAGATGAGAATGACAATCAAACGCTACATTTGAAACTGTTACGTTTGTCGTAGATCAAAAGCATCAAGAGATCGAATCAATGAACTATTAAAGTCATTGTCTATATCTGAACAACGATGACAAGACATATCATTGAATTTCATTATCGATTTATTGAAAAGTGATGAAAGCAACGCGATTCTGACAGTGATAAATCGATTATCTAAAGAACGTCACTATATATTCTGTTGATTAGATGACGAAGAAACTTTCGCTGAACAAACAGTTAAGCTGCTGCTGATATGAATCTTCAGAACTCATGAGCTATCAAGATCAATAGTGTTCGATAGAAGTTCGCAATTCATATCAATTGTCTGAAAGTCTCTATGTCTGAGACTCGACATTAAGATGAAACTATTCATCAACTATCACTCACAGATTGATGATCAAATGAAAAGAGCGAATCAGAATGTAGAACGATATCTACGAAGCTACTGTTCATACATGCAAGATGACTGATTCATCTGATTATTTATGACTGAATTCGTCGATAACAATGCTATTTCGTCATCAATTGAACAATCAGCGTTCTTTCTGAACAAGAACTTTCACTTTCATATGAACTTTGATTCGAATTCAACTGAATATGAGATCATTCAAGCTAGAATTCAAGCGAGCAAAGCAGAGAATATATTCAAACACATGAAATGATCATTAGCGTTAATCAAGCAAACATTAGCAAAAGTCAGAGTCACAATGAAGAAACAGACTGACAAGCATCGAAAGAAAATAATCTACAAGATAGATGACATGATGTTTCTGAATTCTAGAAACATTACGATCGCAAGATCATCAAAGAAGTTAAACAATAAGATGCTAGAATCTTTCAAGATTCTGACTGAGATCGAACATGCATATCGACTGAAACTGTTATCGACAATGAAGATTCATTCAGAGTTCGCTTCAAATCTGCTACGACTGAATTTGAAAGATTCTCTTGAAGAACAATGAAATGAGTCGTCTGATTCTATAGTGATAGATGACGAAGACGAATGAGAAGTGAAGAACATACTGAACTTCAGACACTACGAACGAGATAAATGACTGCAATATCGTGTCAATTGAAAAGACTATGACGTCGATCTACATTGATACAATGTCGATGAAAATGAGTTCGAAGACTGCTCGAAGATCATAAATGACTTTTATCAGAAGTATTTGAACAAGTCAAGTTAGAAATCGACTCAACAAGAATTGATTGATCGAACTGCAGCAATGAGAACATTGCTAAATGAAGAGAGAAAGTAATGTTGCGAGCATGCATCTCTGTTACCTCTGATTAGCCTGATTAGTCTGATTAGTCTAACATAGACTAGTATAGAGCTGTGAGTAGAACTGTTGTTGACACGCTAGCGATCTAGTGTGTCTTCATGAGTAAAACTCACGTCGTGTTGCATCTTCTTTCTACTTCAGCTTTGAACTTCTAGTTAGAATACACTCATATGATTCGCTCTATGCAGACTCATAACACTTTTATTTGAAAGCACTTTGTGAATTGCAGCTTCAGAGCTTCTATATCAAATATATTCGATTCTGTTATGAGTCTGCATAGAGCGAATCATATGAATGTATTCTAACTAGAAGTTCAAAGCTGAAGTAGAAAGAAGATGCAACACGACGTGAGTTTTACTCACGAAGGCACGCTAGATCGCTAGCGTGTCAACAACAGTTCTACTCACAGCTCTATACTAGTTTATGTTAGACTAATCAGGCTAATCAGAGATAACAGAGATGCATGCTCGCAACAGAAAGATCTTGACTCAATCGAGTCATATTTAGAAATGCACATAACTCATGATAAAGTTGAGTGAACTCTTTGAATCAATCAAAGCACTTATATTAAGCGAGTCATTGAGCTTCTGAGCATGAGAAATTGCAGCTCAACGAAAACATCAATGCATCACAGATGTCAACTCAAGAAGAACATTTATTGAAAGTCTGAACAATGAATCAAGTATCAAGTTATCTTTAAAGAAATAGAGAGTTATCAATCAATCATTGAAACACTGATGTGAGTAGTCTGTCAAACATAATCAGACATAGTCTATGCAATGAGCAAATGCAACAGATATTCGATGAATTCTACTCTTGATTATGATTTAGCTGTCAAACAAATCATTCGATATCTGATCAATACTGCTGAGCTGAGACTTCAATATGAATCTTTCAGAGAGAAGAGAGTTGAGAAAGCTGAATTCTTTGAATATATTGATTCAGCTTATGCAAATTGCTTGAATTTTTGAAGATTCATCTTCAAATATACGTTCTTTCTATGAAATGAATCAATTAGCTGAAGCTTCAAACATCAACAATGTGTTAGCACGTCATCTGCTGAAGTTGAATACGTCAACGAATGTAATGCAGTCAAGAAATTGATCTTTCTGATTCAAGCATTGAAAGAGATGAAATATGATGATTTGAATATGAATTCAACTATCATTCTAGCTGACAATCAAGCGACTATAAAAATGAGTAGCAATTTCGTCAATCATTCTCGATGTTAGGGGCCAGCATAGAGCGAGTCATATGGGTGTAATGTAACGAGTATATAAATGCTAAGGAAGGAAAGTATCTAGAAGGGAAGAGCCGGCTATCTATATGACTCAGGAGAACATAAGCTAACCCTGAATAGGGTTGGCCTCGGAACAACCCTATAGCCTAGCGGCGAGCGGCCGGCGATAGTCATCAACATAGCCACCAACATAGCTACCAACATAGGTGCGTAGCTAGGATCGTAACACTCGAGTCAAGCACATTGATACATTCTATCACTATGTTCGAAACAAGGTAGAAGAGAAAGCAATTAGGTTGAAATACATACTCATCGATCAAATGATGATCGACGATCTCATCAAGCTTCTGAAGTCAGGCAAATTCCTGAGTTTCAGGTCAGTCATGAGACTAGCCGAGCATGGCGTCAGCGAATAAAAGAGCATGAATATACAATCAGTAGAAGGTCTGAATAGCCTCATATGAAGCTTCAATTCCTAAGAGGGAGTGTTGAAAATGAGGTATGTTCGTATGTAACACGTACGTAACGCATACATATAAACCCCGGTGTTTAGGTATCTCCGCTCCGGCTTTAGCCGGCTCTAGCCGGCTTGGCTCTAGGGGTATATAGCTCACCTCCTACTTCTTTCTTCCTTCGTTACTATCTATCTACCAATCAACTAGATATATGCCTCTACTACATAGCCAATATATCTACATGCACATATTCGCTCTGACCCTCATATACCAATAATATGAACGACAAAGAAGAAAGAGGAAAAGTACGAGAGCACGAAGAAAAGGGGGTCTGAGACGAAGAGAAAGGAGGAGCGAGAAACAGACGAGGGATAGGCCAAAAAACGGCGAGAAAGACGCGAACAACAAGAAAGGGGAGGGGAAACTAAAGAAAACCGCACGACTGTCGCAAGTATCAGCGACCGAAAAAAAAAAAGGACGAGCAGACCTCAAGAACACAAAAGCACGGAAAGAAAAAGGCAGCACAGCAAAAAAAGACGTGAAGAGTAAAGTATCGGTGGAGACCGGCTCGATACAACCCCCCGAAAACCTCACTACCTCGCTCTCCCCTACCACCACAACCCTCCTCTCCCCCACCCTCAACCCCAATCCCCAACCTCCCCAACACCCACCCACACGCTCACGCTCACCCTCAACCTCCCCCATCCAAACCCCCACCCCCGCACCCTCAAAACCCTCAAACCCAATCAAGAAAGCGACCCAGCGAACTTCTTACCTACATCACCGTCTTGTGCTCTTTAATTTGTGCTTTGTTGGATGCGAGAGATGCGAGGAGAGAAGAGGAGAGGAGACGGGGGGGGGGTGTAAAGAACAAGAGGGCTAGGCTAGGCTAGATGAGATGAGATGGTCGTTCCTTGCCCTGGCAGAAAGTGGGTTTAGTTGGGGAGAAAGGGTGGGCTGGGGGGTGAGGGATGGGGGCTGGGGCCGGTAGGTAGGGAGGATAGGGTGTGGTGGTGCGTGGGAGGGGGGTGTGTTGCGATGGCGAGAGGGAGGGAGAGATGGGGGAAGGGGACAAAGGATGTCAGGGAGGTAAGGGAGAAAGCCACAGGTACGGTTCGCTTGAATCGTTGTTTTGTCCTAGAAAGACACCAATGCCATCTCCGGCACCAAAGCAAACAATATATTCCGTACCAGACCCAGAGACACGGATTTTAGGAAACCCAAGTTCCATTCGCACCTATGTACCACACACAACACAACATTCTATTAGTACAGGCTAACCATGCATACCCACTTTCCTTCCCATTACAGATTTCATCGACCACATATCCAGATTCAGCCAATCAATGCATCATGCCAATTTTCGGATTACAAAATATCCCTTTTCCATGCATTCTCCCTATCCTCAGAAATGCAAGCTTTCTTGAAAGTGCTCGCGAGCCGCAAACCGCATTAAATCATCCTCCCCTTACAAGAAGAAAGCAGCGAGGCCGGCAGCGACCGCGCCAAAGGAAATGTATTGCACAGCCGCGCTGGACTTGAAGCTGGAGGGAGAGGCCTTGGGTCCCGAGGTGGTGGTGTTGGAGGTTGGCACGGAAGAGTTGCCGCCGGTGATCTGGAAGCTGGCGCATGTAAGGCGCTTAGCATTGGCGCTGTGGATAACGATGGAGCGGTTGCCAAAGAAGCTGGCGGGACCCGAGGCAGTGGAGGTGTAGAGCTCCAGGTATCTGTTGCGCGACGGCATATCAGTGAGAGGCCTTATTCACGAAAGTGTGAGGGGGATGGAAGAGGCGAAGCCTACGTGATTTGGAATGGCGAAGATGTGATTTTGCCATGTTTACCAGCAAGGTCGCCGACCTGGCATGTCTGGGGCTGGGTCGCATCACAAGGAGGAACCTCGCCGCGCACGTAGGGGTCCAAGTGGGCGAGGGTGCCGGTGCAGTTGCCGTCAGCAGGTACGGGCTGGTCATGGATGTGGTAGACTGTTACACAGAAACAGTCGGTTAGCACTGGAACAGTGTCGAAAGAAGACAACTAGAAATGTGGCGGAGGGAGGTAGCGACTTACGGAATGGACCCAGCGACGCATCAGGGAACCCGTAAAGGTTGATGTTGAAGTTCACACCAGTTCCGTTCGAATTCGATGTGCCCGCAACGTATCCACGGATACCGGTTGAGTTGACACTGGGCAGGACGGCGGTGTAGGTGACGCCGGCTGGGTTTCCCTCAACAATGGCGGCATCGCCAAGCTTGCCGGTTGCAGCTTGGGCTTGTACGAGAGCAAGGCCGCTGGCGGCAACGGTGAAGAGGAGCGAGGAATACATTATAGCTTTTGTTGGTGGATTGATTTGCGAGAGAAGAAAAGGTGTGGGAATCTGGAGTTGCTGAGAGGAGAGGTTAGAATTGGGGGTTATAAATTGCAGAGGGGCGGGGGGGGGGCTTGGCTGGACGGGTGAATTGCGCACAAGGAGTGAAGGGTAAGGGGCGCAGGAAAGCAAGCAAACTTACCAGCAGCGAGAGACTGAATGAGACCTTTTCTGAGACTATTGATACAAAGAACGAGAGTCAATCAAAGAAGCGACAGTGACGGAGGTTATGAGAGTGTACGGAAGCAGTCAGTCGTCTTGGCAATGGCAGGAAAAGAAAGAGGTGGGAAAAAGTCGGGGTTGGTGTAATAAAGAACGCAATAATGTAAATATAAACAGGCTAGTAGCGCTAGTGCTGTACCAGTGCTGTAATTAATGGATGGCGGGTAGCGAGCGACAAGGCAGCATGTGATTGGCTGGGCTAGACACGAAAGGGCAATAGCGCCGTTCACTAAGACGCATTCAATGTTTCAGGATCGATGCCATTTCCGGTGGGGGGTTCGCTTGCCGACACGTGACGAGCCATCGCTTCTTCCGTTCGCTGTCAGGTTAAGTACCTATGCTGGGGGCAGGCTGGGTGATGGGCATTTACCAGCTATTTACAGGGCTACTCCGACCAACAACATCTTCTTAACCAGTACTTGCGTACTCCGTACTCCGTACCGTTCTATTTGTCGTGATGGCAGAAGAATTCTCTGGAGTCTTTGCCAGGTGTGCAAAGAGATTCATCAAACCAACAAAAGCTAAGGTACTTCTAAACCGCACACCACCACCCCAAATCGACTTCAGGGGTCAGGGGCCATACAAAACACCCTCCCCGCTACGATGTACTACAGTAGACACTTGAAGCCAGGATTGAGAAATGGACGGTCTGGCTTCTTGCAGTCTTGACATGCTGGAAGGAATAATTCCTCTTCCATGACTACTGCGTCAGATCCCCGCGCGCCAGTCCTTGCTGCGTGCCTGCAGCCAATTGGCATTGGCATTGGCATTCTTTATTCTCTTCCCTTCAACTCATATTCGACTACAAAGTATCCGAGACATGTTCACCCCCCCCTAAAAGTTCATTCAGAGCACTGTTCCCGAAACCAACGATAAAGCGCCGTAAACCAAAGATTGCATCATGATTCATGAATCATGACATTGGATGTGTGGGTGTGTAAATATAGATCTGCTCGTGGCCAAGCTTTTGATTGGTGCACGTCGAAAAGCAGGTACGCATGCAAAATGCCGTGCTCTGGTTGGCTACATCCTTTCCGCCTCCAAAAAGGCCTCCCGCGCAAGTTGCACTCGATTGGAGTACCCGTACTCCGTACTCCGTACGGGATACGACAAGGAAGAGCCTTCGCCATCACTGCCAACGGTAGCAAGACGGCGGTCATGATCATAGATAACACAACGAGATACATCGCCCCGTGTCCTTTTGAATTTGTTTAGGAGACTGGTGTATTACTATAACTCGATTCACGCGTTGCCGGGTGTCCCAAAACCGAACCCTAAAGCTATTACAATCTCTCAGTCCTTCCTCAATAGCCAAGCCAATCTCCAACAAATCCTTCACAAATTGCAGAATAACGAAGGGGGTATATCCATCGCAAAGCTATGTACTAGACAGGCAATCTTTGAGTACATCTTCGAGCTCCAAAAAACAAAAGGGTTGGTCGACTTGCCGTACCAAAGACTGCAAGAGTGATGTGACAAATGAAAAATGTGTTCTACGTAAGTTCCGAGCGGGAACCGATTGTGGGCCCAAAAGGTTCTTCTTCCGCCGCTTTCCCTGCCTCGGGGAAAGTGTCTCCAAACCCACTGCTGGATGCATCTTCGTCGTAGCTGGCCTTTCGCATCAATGGAGGGGTTGTCGGCGGCCCTACGTCCTTCAGGGGCCTGTTTTCGTCCTGGAGCGACAGGCTTTGCCTTGGCGTTCTGTACGGTCGTGCTGACCCGAAGGCAGACGACGTTGGCCTCGGCAATCCAATACTTGAACCTTGCTGTGGCGTCTGCCGGAAATTGGTGCTCGGCGGCGTCATAAGACCGGATAGGAAGCTTTGAGAAGGAGAGGAACGTGACGGTGTCTGGTTGACACTGCCGTTCGCAATTGCCGAGAGATTGCCAAAGGAAGTGTCGCGGCCTTTACGCCAGTTCCCCCAAGCAGCAGCGGCGGCAAGTGGTAGAGCTCGAGGGGAAGCTGCGAGGTTGGATAGACTGGATAGAGACGGGAAAGTCTTGCCGCCAGCCAAAGCCCGCTCCTTTTCTTGCTGCTCCATCTGCAAATTGGCTTTGAGACGGATTGTAGCGTCTTTGACTGCTTCGCGATCGTACGATGGTTGAGATAGTATGCTAATGAGGTCTTCGAGATCATCGACTCTAACGCCCAGTAATTCACGAAGCCAAGTGATTTCAGCTTCCTGATCCTTGATCTTGGCTGGTGCGTCCTTATCAACATTCGACAGCTCCTGTTCGATTTTCTCGATACGACCCTCACGCTCTTGCAACTGCTCCTGCAGCACCATTATGGACTCACGAAGCGCCTGAGGTGAGATCTTCTCGGGTATGTCAGAACCTTTAGTAAACGGCATTGACGCACGACCTGCAGATGGGCTTGGAGTCCCTTTTCGGGACTGGGCCGCTTGCACAGCGGCATGTGCAGCCGATTTAGCGATTTGGAGTTTTTCTTCGAGGTGAGTAACCCTCTCCTGATAATGTAGCACCTTCTCGTTGGCAAGAACAAGGCGATCATTGAGATGAGTCTCCGAGCGTCCTTTATCTTCCAGAGCATTTCCCAGTGCGCGTTCATGCTGAGACGTCATCTCTTCTAGAGTTCGTTCATGGAAACGGTAATGCTCCTGTAAAGCAGCTTCTCTTGCTTCGGCAGCCTCTCGAAGGGCATCATTCCGGAAATCGGAGGCTTCTTCTAGCATGAGCTCGTGTCTTGCCTTAGCTTTACCAGCGTCTTCCGCGGCAACATCCAGCTGTGACTGTAATCTGGTAATCACGGCCTGAAGATCAGCACGCACATTTTCGGCTTTGATATTCGCAGCCTCAATGTTTGCATCCATCGCTGTACGCGTACGCTGGACTTCTAATCTGCCGGATTCCTTGGCATCATCTAGATCACGCTCCATAGAAGTAGCTTTCACTTGGTGCTTCTCATTTTCTCGGCTTAGTTCCTCTACCAGAGCCTGTAGCCGTGCATTTGCACTCCTAGTCTCCTCGGCTGATAAACGCAATCTGAAGGTCTCTGTTTCTAGCGCTTCAAGCCTCTCAACCTCTCGCTCTAGCCTTTCCCTTGTCCGGGCTTCAGCTTCGAGCTTTGTGCTGAGCAAATCAAGCCTAGCTCTTTGGTCCTCCTCTCTATTCCGCCATACAGCTTGGTCGTGAGCAATATCGCGCGACGCTTGGGTCATATCCTCCTGTAATCGGTCGAGTTTAGCGCGTAGAGTATGACGACCTCTAATACTATCTTCGATTTCAGCCTTCAAGGCATTAATAGTCCGTCTTAGATCCTTGTTCTCTGTCTTCGACTCCTCCATTTCTTTACGCCATTGAGTGTGAGAGAGTCTGTACTCTTCCAAAGTGTCCTCTAAAGCGGTATTCTTCTCGGACAAGTCAGAAGCTGTCTTCTGCATGCTTTCCTGAGAGCCTTCAAGCATTGCGGCGCGCTTGAGTACTTGTTGTCGCTCTTCATGGAAAGTCGCAAGGCTTCTCTCCGTTTCTTCTGCCGATTCACGCTGTTCGGCAGCCTCGTACAGTGCTTGGCGAAGGAGCCTCTGGGCGTCAGCTAGAGCATCTTCCGTCGATCTACGAGCCTTGAGTTCGTCCTCGGCGCGAGTTTCCGCAACTTTGAGCATACTTTCAAGACCCGCGATCTGAAGTTGTGCTTTCTCAGCCGTTGCTGATAAGGAACTTGACGTGATGGGCACAGATCTCCCCCTCATCTGTCTACCAACTGCTTCTTCAATGATAGCCTTGATGTCACCAACTGCTTGGGGTGCCTGCTGCAATGATGCTTTCAAATCCTTGACTGCCTCCATGACTTCCGTAAATTCGCTGACAGGCGCAAACTTTTGCTGTGCGGCTGTGACTTCACTCAAGGCAGCTTTTAGTTTCTCATATTTGCGATCCCGCACTGGCGACCTGAGCCTTTGTTGTGACGGGTCTTCCGGATCATCTTCATCATCTTCATCATCAGCATCACTATGTACGATTTCTCCCGAAAAGCTTCTCCGACGTCTTCTGTTGGCGGATCTGCTTGATAAGATGACCAAACTATCTTGTATGCCTGCCAATGTCTTTTCTAGAGGACCTAAGCGCTGTTGAACGATACCACCCACGAGATCATCTATACGTGAATCGAAGAAGCCGGTCCTCGACCGAAGCTTCAGATCATCATCTACAGAAGAGAAGGCATCATCCCAGTCGCTAATAGGAACATTGCCGGGGCTATTGAGGCGATGTATTGGAGATAAGTCCACGGTTTCGGATTTGGAAGGCCTGTAAGACGGGCTGAAGCGAGCGTTACGAGCGACCATTGCAACTTCTGCTGAGTCTGCACTGTCAGAATCCGTCCGAGGTGGGTACTGGTATGTCTGCTGCAATCTGCGTGGACTTGGTGACGGCGCATCACTACGTATGTGGGTCGCAGGTAGGAATTGGTGTGTTCTTGAATTTTCATGCACCTCCGCTAGGGGTATTCGGAGAGTATTTCGCGGTCCCCAAGGACCACCAGTTCTCTCGACGCCTAGATCCGAATCTTCTTCATTAAGGTGCTTCATCACGGCATCGATCTCTTGGTATGATGGTTCAATGTAAGTCACACCCTCAACGATATTCTCAACTAAATCTTGGTCCGGACGAGGACTGCGACGAATAGGGCTCGTGCGGCTGTCAGGAAATTGTTCGTGAAATCTTTCTACATGTCCTTCTGGCAGATCGAAGGACGCAGATCGGCTGGATACGGAGCGAGAGTCTACTAAATCATCGTCAACCACGCGAGAAGCTCCTTCAGAATCAGAAGCGCTCAAGTCAGGCTGGATCCCAAGCCGGTCGAGAATCGTTGGTGAAGAAGTCTGCCGAGAACTACTAAACGCGTTGCTAGCGGTGAGCATGTTAGCGTCCGGATATTCGCTCGGAGCCAGCTCAAGCCTAGCGGTATCCTTGATTTCCTTCTTCGTGGTCTCCACTGTGTCCAGGTCTAATTTGCCTCTACTTTGTTCTGGCGATGAGGGCCGTGCCGCATTGAAAATTGCAGCTTCTTCGGCATCAGGGAACGCAAACGGCTCCCAGTGTTTGCCATCCGCATCCACAGATTGATGGCTGCCTGTCGGACTAATGATTTCTGAAGCCGGCAAACCACCGATGATTTCTTTCAATGAACTTGCAGCGTTTTCCATTGTTTTAACTTCTCTCTCATTGTTTGGTGTTGCGGCTGAAGAAGTACCCACGCCTGGGGATGCGGCTTCTACGGGCTCCGAAGGTAATATACCGCTTGGTGTCGCGAACTGAGGTACTTGATCACCATCACCATCATGGCGTCGGGCCCTCTTTTGTCGGCCATCCGCCTGTGTGATTCGTCCTGACTCGTCTTCTTGGCCGTCCGCATTTCGATCACTTTCACTCTGGCTCTCCGTGGGCTTTACGATAGGGATCGCCTTCGACCATTTGGCAGGTTTTATGACCTCAGAAAAGTTCATATGGAATATCTTCTTGACAGCATTGTCGGGTACGTCGGAGCCTGATACCTTACTCCTAGGAGCTGCAGTAGGGTTGCTCGGAGTGAAACTGGGAGCGTCAGGCTTGAAGGTTGGACCGATTGAGGAGAAGCTGAATTCTCTCGAAGGAACAATTGGCTTGGTCGTGTTACTGGGTGTAAATGCTGGCGCTGAAACATTGAGACCGCTATCATGGACGGACCCATCAGATTGTTGCTTGGTGTGATTTACGTCTGGGTTTACGAGTGATGAACCACGACCGGATGGTATGGTTGACTCATTACCCAGGAATGCAAAGACATCGGGTGCATACGACAATTTAGGTTCAAGAGTAAACACTGGAGCGTTTACATTCAACTTGGACGCAGAAGGCTTAGATGCGTGCCCTAATCCAAGGCGACTTTTTGAGAGAGGAGGAGTACCCGCAATACTGGGGTTCGTGTCAATATCCGATCCGTCAGCTCTAGGGCTTTTAGAGAAAAGTACTGGAAGGTCCTCAGATTTTGAGTCTTCCCTGGGGATATTAGAATCAAGCAACTTCCCACTCGCTTCTTCAAGTCGAGACATCGATGCTTCTAGATGAGACTCGGCTTCGTCGACCTCTCGCTGCAAGGTTTCACTCAAGTTCTGACGGTGACCCCGTGGTACTGGAGTAGCAATCTCAGGTTGCTCGTATTTTGTTGCACGTGATTGCTCTGCGAAATTGTATAATTTTGCCACAGGTGGGAGTGATTGCATGTACAATTGTTGTTGTTGCTGTGCTTCCAGCCGATTTTGCTGTTGACGCATTTGCGCCAAAAGGCTGCTGGAACCTTGGTTGACAGCTTGCTGGCTGTTGGTACGAACGTATGGTGGTACTGGTGATCTTGCGGCGCCAAGACTCGGTATATGCTGATTGGCGGCGGGAGATACATCGCTCAATTGAGGCGGAGAGGACAGTTGCTGCTGAGGCGACCGAGTACTAGAAATTGTACTGGTCTGAGCGAATTGATACGGTGACGGATAGCCATTCTCTCCACTTGGGAGAGCCACCGAGTACCTTGGAAAATGGGAAACTCTAGGCTTTTCTGGATATTGAGATACCGGAGATGCAACAGACGAGACGTGGGAGCTAGGATTCGGGGATGTATAATAGGATGGCGAGAAAGGGCTCATGTATTGTGGGGCTTGTGAACTGGCCGCCGACGAGAGGGCCAGCGATGGCGACATTGCAACAGCAGTACTTTGCGAGGAAGCTTGGCGGCTCATGAGGGAGATGACTGGAGATTCTCTTCTTGGGGGCTCTTCATCCCCAAAGCTTACGCCTAGGGCGCGTAGTTTTTCTTCCTTCAAGCGGTTGACATAAGTCTCCCATTCGCGTCGATCAGGTATGCTGACCCGGTATGGAACCCCTGTTCCCTCTCGCTTCTCGTCTTCTGGATCAGGGTAAGGAAGTCTGCTCTGTCCCTCCGAAAAAGGTGGAAGTGTAGTACCAGCGAACACTGGGGAAATGCCAAAACCTCTTGTATCATATCCATTGCGTTCCCACTCGCGTAGACGTTCAGATACAGCTTCAGGGCTCAGGTAGGTATTCTGACTAATTGTGTCACCATGGTCGTCACCAAGTGGGAGAGCAATAATGCAAGTCTTCCCGCGCCAAGGGACACGCTTCTTGGGCCTCTGAAAAGAGTTCACAGTTGAGACTGGTGGCCTGGTATTCGTTGATAGTTCGATTGCAGTGAAACCAGTATGCGAGACAGCTAGAGAATTGTTAATCTCCTCGGACGGTGGGGACGGAGGTAAAGGCTTCCCCACGTTTTGGATCCTGTTATTTAAGCCTTGGGACGGGGAGATTATAGGGCTCTCGAAAGCAGAGACCGGCATTGCGGCTAATAAGCTACCCTTAGATACTCGTAAGAGACTGTATCCTGGGATTTTCTCTGTACTGATGGATGAAGAGCCCTGTAGAAACTCTGTTGACTGGTATTGCCGAGTTTTCCGATCTAACGCCAACCAACCCTTATCTGGGGGAGAGTTGGCTAAGTGGTTGCTTACACCCACAGACGGCGTATCACTGGCGTCGGTATCGTCACTCCACCAATTACTTCTCTCGGATCTTTGAAGGCTAAGGATATTGTTTTTAAGCCAGTCTTCTGTAAGACCGTATCGGGACTTCCTTTGCGCCAGAGGCGATATAAACTCTACAACTGACTTATTATGAGTTTCGGACGGTCTAGCTTGGCTTTCCCTTTCCGCAATTGGCGTTCCTCTCTGGCTTTGTGGAGTAAAAACTCTCTCCAATATCTTAGGCCTTGCGCGACGTAATGGGGATCCGTCGGCAGTCACTAAACTAACCTTTCGCTGCTTATGACGACCGGGAAGCACTTCAGGACTCAAGAGACTCTCGCTTGGAGAACCCCATGGAGCAGTATAATATGTGCTGCTGTCTGAACGTTGATGGGTAGCCGGTGAAAGTGGATTGTGCGAGTGTCGAGGCAAATCTGGTTGACTTGGCAGGGAAGGAAGCCAAGATGAAGATGGATCGAAGGCTTGGCTTGGTGACGGGGCGGTCCAAACACTTGAAGACCTCGTGTGAGTGATCGATTCGCCTCCACTTCTACTACTTCGGTAAGGTAATTCTTCAACTTTGTCTCTAGGAGCTTTGTCTGCTGATAAGTCTACCAAAGCAGACAATTTTCTGGATCCTGCAGATGAATTAGCCCCTGGAGACCGAGAACAGATTTTCTAATACGACCTTCCACTGCGACGGTTTTTACTTTCGTAGTCTGAAAGGCTCAATTCTTTCCACGAAGTGTCAAGGGTGGGCAGACTTTGGGTATTTCTGTAACAATGGTGAGGGCGCCGGAAACAACGCAGTCGTTTCTAGGGTTAGCAATAACAAAAGAAATGGATCAAATGAATGTAAGATGGGTTCCCATGAACGATTAAAGTACTGACATGACGCCCCTACTGAGTTGTCGTCGTCGAGTGATGGTGATGACAGCAGTTTCACCGAGTCGCGGAGAAACGCGAGTGTACCTAAGGTACTAGTTCTAAGGTAAACTTGGCCCCGATGTTTACTTACGTAATACGGCTTAACGCCATTCATGAGTTGACGCCAGCAGCACATCGGAGGCAAGACTCGCAGCAAGTTCCAAGTATTATTGGAAGGTTACAATTGATCATAAATTTGGTGTACGATAAATGCATTTTGACACAAACGAATCTTCAATAAAGTCTATTAGGATAAAACCATGTAATCTTCTCTTCTCGTGCTCCATCCGCTGATGGGAAGGTATTCCTACAGCTTTATGCACACAGACCAGGCCGTTCTAAGCCCACAGAAGACCCCATGAACGTCAGGAGAACAGAAAGATAAGGCGCATACAAGAACACCAGACCCAATGCGTCAACCCCGCATCCAAACTGACCGCCCCTACGATGCGGCTCGACGGTGTAATGGTCCACTATGGCCTCGCAATTAAATCAAACAAACTTGACCATCTAGCAGCTCAACGGGAATTTGACATTGCGGTTTTGGTCGTAAGCTCCCCAGTGGGTCTCATCACCGGTGTGGCCGTTGGTTCCCGCGCTAGCGGGCTTCCATGGCTCGTCAAAAGCCTCGAAGTAGAACACGTTGAAGCCCCAGTCCAAGGCAGCACAGACTCCGTTCTTGTAGAATGTCGCGGCGTTGGAGGTTCCCGCCTTTGCGGATCCGTAGTCAGAACCGCCTATGAAACGCATTAGTAACGCTTTATGTAATTAAGTGATGGAGCTTATACCGTTTCCTGGCCATCCTGTCTCTCCGTTCCAGAGCTCAATCTTCGTGGTTGAGCCCGAAAGAGACTGGATGTGACCAAATGCTTGCTGCAAGTCGTCCAGATATGTGGCTGTAGCGTTACTGATGTCCTGGCCCTGCCAGTAGGCGAACGCATTTACGAGTCTGACAAGGATGTAAGCAGAGAATCTGGATATGGTCAAATAGGTCAAGCTAACAAAATTTCCACGCCTCCTTTGATTAAGGCATCCGCGGTTCCATCAGTGTATTTATTCCAGCTGTCTGCCGTGCCAACCTTTACACCGGGATGGTCTGATTTAATGTCGTTGATGTGCGACAGCAGCTCTGGGCCTGTGAAGTTTCCGCGATAAAGCGTCTCGGAACCAACAGTAATGGCATACACTGAATTTTCCTTTCCGACCATAGCCGCCTTCAGCGCATCCCTGTCGGCCTTGAACGACTCGGGGGTGTCAGGCCTAATGGTTGGTGTCAGCATATATGGATTTGGCAGCTAATGCGTCGTGAATTCCCGAGGGTCCCTTACCAAACACCAAGTATGACTTGGAAGCCTTTGTTCGCGGCTGCAGGAAGTATTGCGGAGGCAACCTGGCATGGGGTGTTCGAGATCGCTCCATCAACCACTGAGTACGTTCGAACAATGGTGGTCTTGCTCTTCAGTGTCTCGAAATCAGCTTCGTAGTCAGAGGTTGATTTGCAGGTGCCATCTAGTGAAGCATCAGTATCTAATACCACTCTGCACAGTTCAATAGTTGGCTTACCTGTGTGTCTGGAACCGAGAGCAAATCCGAATCTGCCTCCGGTTGCAGAGACGGCCAGTGGTGCCGCTGCAAGAGCAACTGGAAGGATGGTAGAGAAACGCATGCTGAAGAGCAGTAAGTATGAATAGTAGTTGTAATAATGGTAAAGGACCGTGGAGTAATGCTGATGAGCAACAAGCAATACTGGATAATGCTGAGAATGTAGGGAGGCAAAGAATGACAAGAAGCTTGGAGGTGAAGGAGAAAACTCAGGGTACGTGTTGTTGCCGTGAAAGGGGCATCGGTCGTTCCTGACTAGTGTCGGTCAGGTTAGCTCGGTCCTCACCCTAATTGCTCCTTTCCCTCCCGTGCCCCCTGGCCCGATGATTCCAGCATTGCTCTCTTACCTAGTTTAGTTGGGGGAGGTTTTCATATGTTCCCATGCAACTCTATCGATGCTAAACAAGAAACACCGTTCATGAGCAGTCTCTTTGCAACGGGACCTCGGACTACACATTCAGTCTCTAAGTTTGCTTGGTCACAATCATATTGATGCTCCTCTTCTACTATAGTCGTTGGTAATAAGGTGCTCAGCACTCCCATGTCTATTAGTGGGTTATAGACTCTGATCAAATTCTACGTATATCTTTCTTCCTTGGGCTTCACATCGCTTGCATTCATCGTCTCGAGATGTCACATACCCTATGAGAGTATCCAAGCCAGCTGCTCTTCTTTAACTTACTCGTTGTGGTGATCGTGGTATCAGAAGTGGTACTTGTATATGACAGGTGCAAGTCTAAGTCAAAAGCCCTCAGTCTGCCCCCGACAATTAGATTTTCACCTCCACCAATTGCAGCTTGGACTCTTGAATACAGCATACAGGAAGAGAAATATGCCCGCTTGTTATCGAGCACCAGTAGTCAAATCATTGGCTGGATCAGGCATGCAAAGAATTCCAAAAGAAGCTGCCGAGATTCTAGCTTCCTACGCTAAACCATTGTGTCTTATTGAATCCCAGCGTACATAGCACCTCAGCGAAGTGCAGGCGGGATTGGTCTTGGAACAATTATCGGCCGAGTCACTTTGTCTCTCAGCAAGATTGGATTCATAAACAAGACGACGCTCGTGTCGCAGCCCAGAGACCTGCTACAATCCGGCCCACTACTGAGGTCTTAAGGAGAAGAAATCAGTGTACGGATTAGGGGTATGGCCGAGTGGCGCGTTGGGAAGATCTGTAGGTTTAGGACAGCCATAGCAGCAATAAACAAAAAGTAGTGTGGTACGTGTTGTTAAGCAAGCCTCGTCAATCGATTGATCGACTTCAATCCAAACATCCTGAAGTTTTTAGCTGAAGACTAGGCGTACAGTAGCAGAGCACTCGTTGAGCAACTTGTTGAGAATTGACGAGAGCCAGTGGTTGAGCGAATAAACAGTAGGGTTGCTACTTACGCGTGTTGTTGATTATCGAGTTCCTTTCGGCATCAACAAAGACCTTGTGCGACGTTAAAGCTCACTCAACATCCATTGTCACTTTCTTCGTTGAAAATAATTCACTACCACTGATAAGCAGCTATACTGTCTTTCCCCCTTCGCTACATATAGTTCTTTGCTGTTTACGACATCGCGGCCATGGTAAGTTGCGCCTCCAACATCAACCCTTCAACCTCTTGATCGTATGCTGATAGTGCTCGCAGAATTCCTCCACGCTACGCAGACTTGCTTCAGATCACTCCTCTCTCCACACTTCGGAGCTTCCACCTCACTATCTGTTCCCTCCGGCCACTTTATCTTCGTCTATGCCAGATGATCTCACACAGCTCACGATTCTTCTGACTGGCCCACAAGGCACTCCATATTCACAAGGGCTCTGGAAATTGCATCTGAAGATTCCAGAAGACTATCCAAAGAGCCCTCCCAAGGCAGCCTTTCGCACTCGGATATGGCATCCAAATGTTGAGGAAAAGACGGGCCACGTCTGTGTAGACACTCTAAAGAAAGACTGGGAAGCAAAGTTGACGCTACGGGATGTACTCATTACAATATCTTGTCTTCTGATCCATCCGAATCCGGATTCAGCCCTTAACGCTTCAGCCGGCCACCTCTTGCAGGACGATTTTGATCAATTCGCGCGTCAAGCCAGACTGATGACATCCATACATGCACAAATTCCCTCGGAGATGAAGGAAGCCGTAATAGAGGCCAAAAGGCGGGGAGAAGATGCTGGCACAGAGATGAAAGAAGAGATAATACCCAGGCCTAGGATGAACGGGAAATCTGCCAGTTCCTCAACGGTAGTCATGAAAAAGCTGCCCTCGCATCTCGTTTTAGCGCAAACAGCGGGCGCCAGGCGTGTGCAGAGTGCTCCTACAAGCCAGGTTATGGGCGGCGATAGTATCGAGGACACTGAAGCCGACGAAGACGACGAAGTATCTGCCTCCAAAGAGAACGATCCCTCACTCTCCCCATCCCCAGTCACTACACCACAAAGCCCTCGAAGACCCACCCTCGCCAAACGTCCCCTATCCGACCTCCCCACCCCCGTCGAACCCGACTCTGATTGCGAAGATGCTTCCGGCCTGAGTCCCTCGGAGCGTAACATCGTTAACAATGCACCTCTTCTACCGGTTTCAGCATCTACGCCCGCATCCTCTTCGGCATTCACTGATTCCACCCGCAAACCATCCACGCTAACCGAGCGAAGCCGAAGCGTGAACTTCACTAGTCGCGGCCTTCAGGACGCAAGCGCTGAGGGTTTAGCAATTGTGCCATTTGAAGACAAGGCTAGCAGTGATGATGGCCCGCCGGCTGCCAAGCGAGTCCGCTCTGGGGAAGGGAAAGAGAATGTTTCGGAGGGCTCAAACGAGGTCAAGCCTCTAGCGTCGATCATGAGACCTGCGAGTGCGAACGTAGGTTTGACGAAGACGATTACTGGGGTCGTCAGGAAGGCGCCTGCAGCTGGGATGGTGGGGACAGGAAGCGTGAAAGCGAGGCCAAGGGTCGGATTGAGGAGGCTGTGATTACAGTGCTGCAACGGAGTCAGAGAATTTACTCTTGATATCCACGAATGGTTATTCAGCATGATGGCATGGCATGGCGTGACGAAGCATTGGAACTAGCGTCTCTTCCACGGATATGACATGCATATTTCTATCGAGCATTAGGCGGCGGTGTGTCTAGGCATTGCATAGCGCGGTGCAGCATAGGCTTAGCATTCAAGACATAGATGCCGATCTCTGGGTCAATTCGGCTTCACTTGTGACATGAGTGGGCTTCTGGACTGGTTCTTTACCGTGATGTGCACGAACATTGTCCAGAGAGACAGGGTCAAGCATGTAACAAACACACTACACAGCGATGACCACTTGGCCTGGTAGCTCCGTGCTCATCATCTATCCCATGTCTCTCGAATCCTCTTCTAGCTGGAAATTCACAATATCCCCTCCGCACACTCAATCCCTTTAATCATAATATTTACTTTTGCAGCATTTTTTCCCGAAGAAGGATGATGGGCACATCCTGTTGATTTAAAAAGCCCAAGGTCTTCAAGCCATAGTTTAATGTCATTAATGAAATATCAAGCGAAATCCAGAGTATGGGTGCTGGGATTGTGACCCTGATCTTCTGTTTTGTGGGCCTTTTGCATTTTACAAGTTGTCCACGCTCGCCATGAGAAGAAGGGATCAAAAATTCAGGTACATTAAAATCTGCGATATCGAAGAGAGCAATTCACTCGTGCCGTTGTGAGCAAGGAGTAGCTTCGATTGAAGGTTTTTCTATCAAGTCATGCGTTGGTCGAGTTTCAGATAAATCCCCGGTAATGGCACATTTTCGGGACAGAGTCTCCTACCTCCAGTACATTGTCTCATGCCTTCAGTACAGAATCAGATGCCTCCAGTATGTCATCCCATCTCTTACACAGATCTCGTACTCCATTATCTCGACGACAATTTACCATAGTAGATCAAAGCCCTACTCCACCATTTAAAGTCCTTCAAAGCGATCATACATCTGAGGGTGTAACGGCTGCCAGACACCGCAAATTGTCAACAGTCTCTTGGGATAGACCTACAATCGATGTCTTTAGTTCGTTGAACTTCAGACACTTGTCTGGAAAAATATCGCTAGGCTGGACAGTGCGCTTTGCCCCCCAATGAGGCGGTATCTCGAATTCAAAGGTAGGTGCATGACTAATGGGCCATTCTATCGTGCCGACTTCGGCCTTGTACCTGCATATTGATAGGGTTTTCTTGCGTTCTGCCATTTCGCTCTCCGAATCGATCAACGGTGTTGACTGGAGTTGGTCCTCGACCGCACTTGAGGTGACCGTCGCCATGCCTTGTTCTGCCTCTTCAGCACGCTTTGAGATGCAGACATGGAATTGTTGAGAGACGCCTCCCCTGCTTCCGTCAAGAGTCTTGCTTGGAGGTCCAACGATGATAGCCAGCGCCTTTAGGTGAGGGCGGCATATGTTTACATCCATAGGCTTGTCCGGACCGGGAACGTTACCTGTGGCACGCTTACGAGTTGCAGTATCTTGGCTTGCGAGTATTCTCCAGAGGTGGGACCAAGAAGAAGCTGCTCGGTTCATGGTGGCGACCGGGTAGCCGTGTCGAAGTAATTTGCTTTCCGTTTCATAGTAAAGATCAAAGTCAATCTCCAGGTAATGTAGCCAAGGAAAAGCAATAGCTATTGACGTGAGGGTTCCATAGGGCCAGTTCGGAGTGGCACGGATATCCAACTTGAGGGTATGGAGATTTGGTAGAAGTTTACCAAGAAGTAAGATGTCACCGTGAGTAAGAAAGCGGCGGCTGTCAAAATTTGCACCTATTGCTCTTCGGCGCCGTGATTGCTCGTGAATGCGCAATGTGTGAAGAGTCGAGCTGAGCGGTGCAAGCCAACGAAGTTCCATATGATTCATGAAGTCAACGAGTCCAAGCATTTCTATCTTCTGGTTCCTGTAGAAAAACGACTCGACTTGTGGGGGAATAGCATCGAAGTTCAAGTGATTGTTTGAGCGCTCAGGATACGAGGCCCCAAAATATTTGAGAGATCCAAGATTGGGTTCCTGCCACCAATTGAAAGCTTGCTCTCTGAAGTCTCTGAGATAGAGACCTTTGAGTCGAGACAAATCAAGGGCTTCTCTCCAGGTATCCTCGATACCCCTATGGAGCGCTGTAGGGAAACCAGCCAGTATCAAATGCTCCAAGGGCGGTAGTCTCTGTCCATTCGTAAGTCTGAAGCCACGGATTATCGGCGCTCCATGCATCCAGTCCCCAACCCACACTAGAGCAAGGTCAAGAAGGCGTAGAGCCGGACAGGTCATAATGGTACTCTGCAAACAACCAAAGGCCCCCACATCCCTAGCGTCCATCGATAGGCATAGAAAAACTAGGCAGGACAAGTTCTGTAACCTAACGATCTGGGGAGGGGTGAGACGAGAAAAGCAGCGACCGCCTATCCATAATTTGCATGCGGGCTGCTTCGAGTTGACCCAATTTATTATCTCCCAGGGGATTGTTTGTTCCGTGTCCCAACTGTTCCACTGATTAGTCTATGATAGCAACGACAAAGAGTCACAAGAGGAGATAAGATCAACTAAGACAGGACGTAAACAAAGCACGTTGTAGAATGACGCAATGAACATTTGACGCCAAAGTAATCTGTGAAAACTCGACTCACTGTAAGCTTTGTAGGAGAGGGAGCTTCTTCAAAAGCCGTATCAGCTGGCCATCCAGGTGTATTAGACTGGAGGAATCCCGGTGTCGTAACAATCCTGCAACACGGAGACGACGGATGTAAGGTGCGATTTCGCTGTCCGCTTTGATCCGAGCTAACAGAAGTGTAATGCGATGGATACTTGTTGGGTAGTCTTCGATGATGAGATGCTGGTAGGTGAATTTCCGGGCTTGATAATAAAGATCCCATGATACCAGCGCAACACTCTTCAGTGTATCTGGAGATTCGAGTTCCAGCTAAATCTGTCAGCTTAGCATTGCGCTGTGCACAATATACATACAATGCGGAGCACTTCTTTGAACACATCTCGGGGCATGAGCTCGAGAATAGAGCGATCGCCATTCATGATGACGATCACAACCTCAGACACGGTTACCTTCAGGCTAATCCACGAGATTGATATACTGAAGCTGGATCGACTGTTTGACAAGTGGTGGGTGACGACTTCTTTGACAATCCTACAACGCTATCACCAAGCATTTGATCGTTTCAGAATTGAAGGCCTCAATGTGCGACACTAATACTGACACTATTCGGGTAGGTTAAGAAATCCATAAAAGGAGAAGTGAATGAGATAGGTAAAATATAGAAAGACTCTGCCATTTGAGAACCGAACTGAGCAATAAACTAAAATAATCACACGAAAACCAGGATACAGGTCCATCGAGAAGCAGACCCTCAATCTGAACTACCGAAATGTATCATTGCATTTGCCAGCTTTTTTCCATAGCCATGGGCGTGCAAAGCCAGCACCAGGCTTTCGTTATTGAACGAAAGTTTTGTAGAGATTTTGTCATCTCTCAATTTCTTCCTTGAAGCTCTTGTTGTCCCAGTTTCATGGCAGGAAACCTGAATGAGCATCCGCATATTCGAGGATGTCCAATTGTCCATCGTCAGTCAGACTGAGTGACGCCGGATTATTTTAGCCACATGATGGGTTGACAAGACTGCTCTTTTGCAAGAAAGCTTGGATCGATCAGGTTGAGGATATTATACGCACGCAGCTGAGACCGTCGTTCTTCTGGCAGCATCCCTGCATCGTGCGGTCCGCATGATTCTCTTCTACAACATTGAGTGATCGTGAGTGGGTCAAGGTGAAATATTACGAAACCGCGCAGATAGTTTACGCTAGCTCGTCGTTCAGAAACCATCTCAACCTCCTTTGGTCGACCTCTGACGAACGGATCAGCTTACAAACATGGCAGAATATCCTGACTCAAGGTATGAGCGTGTGCTAACATTGATTGATGAAGCACATGCTCAGGATCCTACGATGGTCAACGTCAACGGCACACAACAGCCATACGAGCTTCATTACAGTCAGAAAATGAGCAGCTACCTTGAGAGACGCAGTCCAACGGCGCCCGCTACACTACGCTTAGCTATACGTGCCCAGCACTTTAGGCGCTGGGAAGTCCCTCGCAATACCTATCCTATGAACAAGATCGGCTATCACGCATGGCGGACCTATCTCAAGAAAAGGCAGGCAGAGTTGGCTTCTCAAATATGCCTCGACTGTGGGTACTCAGAGGAGGATGCGGAAAGAGTAGCTGCCTTGATCCGAAAGGAAGACTTGAAGAAGGATGAAGATACCCAGACCCTGGAGGATGTCGCGTGCTTGGTCTTCTTGGATGACCAATTCGAGGAGTTTGAGAAGCAGCACGACGAAGATAAGATCATCAGAATTCTGCAAAAGACGTGGGGCAAAATGACAGACAGAGGTCATGAGCTAGCACTTGAAGTCCCTATGTCAGATCGTGCCAAAAGTCTGGTCGCGAAGGCTTTGTCGGGTGGTTAGAGGTTTCTACGTAGCAGACCCTAAGAGAGCCGGCTGGTAGAACACATCGGAGTCTTTACATATATTTGACCATACCCTAAGTTCCTCATCTTGCCGAGCGCATCGTACAAATCTCTGGATCGAGTCCCGCTTGAATCCTACGTTGTTGACAAAGGTCGAGGTGATTAACCGTCGGTTTTGCCATGTCGACATGTGGTGATAAGCTGCATGCAATGAGCTTGTGTGGAGGAAGCTGACTGCAGTGAAACCTTTGTACTATACGTACCATATGAAAGCCTCCTGACTTCTTAGCACTCCTGATGGGATCCAGTCCGTATGACGGCGTGCAGCTACTGAAACTTTTGAAACGAACTTCGGGCAAAAATTATCCATAGCGCCATACACCAACAAGAACTCTCGTTCGCATCAACCCAGGCCTAGTGATGGGTATTGACTGCCTCTCGGAGGCATATATATAACGTAGACTAAATGCGTTACCCATTACCCAACCGTTTTTTCGACCTTTGGCTCTCTTGTCGCTTTCTTTGCATACGTCTCATTGCTCGAATTTGTTTCTCTCTGGAAAGCCAGTACGTGCTCCGGAACCTCCTTCACGGCATTTGCTCCCCCAGGTACTGGCTCACCAACTGTCTCCCACATTGGTAAGACACCAGCCCAAACCTTATTCACCACTTCCTCCCTCTCCAGATCTTTCTTGTCGTCATGGGGTTCACCATCCCTTATCTTCCCGCTTCCGCTGACAATTCTCACCCTCAAAATCGAAGTCGACACCATTTCGGCTCGATCCGGAGGTACTCTACTATTTTCCCACCGCCCCGGAATCACAGAGTTTGTGATCAATTGCATCGCCCACAGTTTCTCTTCGTCCTCTGTCACCAAGCTCGCATATCCGAACAGCACCGTAGATCGGTAATTATAGCTGTGCGAGTTCGGCGTCAAGCTAAGAATCACACCGTCGACCTTCGTTGCTGCAATTGAAACTGGAAGTCCTTCACCCTCGTTCGCACGCGCCAGATTCATCATTCTCCCGCTCACATACCCATGAAGGTAGCAGTCGAGCGGGTCATTCAAATCCGCGCTTGGGTACTTGAAAGAGCCCATTACGCCAATCATGGGGAGTATAGCTGGGAAAGGGCCCTGAGTAGGGTCGGCAGGATTGAAAGAGACATGGAGGACCGAGGTACTATTGATGATAGAATGGATGGTGTGGAGGTCGTATGTGGCTGATAGACGGAAAAAGAAAAGTCAATTGGGTTGATTCGAAAGGAAACAACCTTCCATACAGAGAGTACGCTTTTCCAAGAGAATCAAACACTTACCACGGGTGTCGTACCGATGGGCGGTATTAGCCGGACGCTTTGGGTAGACAAGTGATCGGCCCATGTTTTGATCCAATTGAGAATCTGTGTAAAGGATGATTAGAGAAACTGAATGCTTTCTTGTTTGGGATCTCAGAGACCTATACATGCCTTTGTAACCCCGTCCGTCCTAAACCCAAGGTCACTTTATGACTCTTCCAACAAGGTTGATGATTGATAGTGCGATCCGAATGCGGGAGGTCCTGCCGAGATCAAGCCCGACACGACCCCACTTTTAAACACGTCAATTATATTCCAACAACGACGTATTATGCCCTACTCCGTACTCGCATCAGAGACTACTGAGCGCCTGTCGGTTTGTCGATGACCGGGAAGGGACTTGTCGTCCTGGAGCCTGGACCCAAACATACTAGAAAGATGGAGGATCTAGGATGTCACGTTGCGGTTTAGGGCAATGTCACTAATAGCAGAAGTATGTCTTTTCACAGCACAGAGAAGACCAAGATGTGAATCAAGTAACCAGACTTAGACAGTGTTGTTACTTCCCATAAAAGGTCGAACGAGCCTGTCAGGTGAGCTGCACCCCGAAACTGATGTCTTGCTGATCATATTCTGCTTAGCCTGCGCACCAGCTGCTCAATCTCCGATGTGGCCTCGTGGTATCGTAACAGTCCGTGCCCGTTGAGCATTCTAGAACTCTCACTGCAAACGAGACTTCAACTCATGTCAAGCGCTAATTCCCTCTCTATCAGGGTCCATATCTTACCAGAAGCCAAGATGGCGGTGGCGATAGCGGACATGACAAGATATCAAGGCTTGTATCTGGAAAGCCGAACATAGCCAACTGTTGCTTGTCACCTTGATGCGGCATGGCTTGCCGTTAGTAATGAAGAAAGAAGATGGTCGATAAGCCTGCCAAGGTCAGGGAGATTGACTTTCCAGAGGCGCAAAGCTCTTGCTCTGTTCACGTCTTCCCTTCCCACCTGACGATCGGCTTTTCAATTATTCAATTAGACGATCACATGCAGCCGTTGAGTGTTCCATCAACAGGGCTATGCAATATTGTTTTTCCTTTTTTCCAACAACAAATCCCGTTGCATATCACTCAAACGGCAGGCCTTATACAACGCAAACGCGAGTCTGATGAGTGGCCCCACTTACGCATTGGCGTATGGTGCAATCAATGGTTGATTTCATTTTGATATTCTGTCTAATACAAACCAAAAATATTGAACTCCCCCATCCAAGCAAAATCGAACAAATTTTCTAGGTAACAACACCTATTGTTTTATCTTGAAGCGGTTCCTGGCTGGGTCAGCAGGGTCCATAGCCGGCAAGACTGAAATTAGATTGATGCCTACCTCGGTATCTTGGCTCTGATGCGTTTTTGCAACCGAGTGTTCTCGGTGTTCAACACTCTCATAAACCAAAAAAAAACTTTTATAATTCCAAATTCCCATCTAAGATGTAGTCTACTTTTCCAACTGCTTGTCATCGTACGTATGACCGGAACGCCAAAACTTCTAAGCCGGCATAAGGGGGATCATGAGTCGAGTCAAGCGTCAATTGTGATTTCCTCAAGAGTGAAGATCTCACGAAGAGCCGCCTGAAAACAAAGAATTGTTTAACGGACTTTGGCAAAAGTCGAACCAGTACAACTCTTTCGACATATTAGACCACCGTCTTTGGGAAGCCTCAATTGCAAAGCTATAACTCAATGCATGCGCGTGTGAACCTGAACGGCTTCGGCCAGGCCACGGGAATTGCTAGATGAATTGGTCTGTGTCTTGCTTGTATGACCTTGCCTCCAGATCCCCGTTTACCACACCTTGAAGCGTTCGATTAACGTGTTATGCAAGTTATCTGTATAAGAGAAAAACCCAGTCAGCAAAGCTGGCTTATAGAGGAATATAGTATAGGACACGCTCAACAAAGCTGGCTTATAGGGGAGATTATAGTATAGTACACGCTCAGCGAACGCTGAACCAGTACATCTATCTCACTCACATCCGCCAGCTAGAAACCTCCGAAGAGAAGACTTGGACGTTGACGAATGGATTTGTGTGAGACCCGGACGAAGGAAAGATTGTACTGGCCTTTGTATGTTCTACTCTGCTCCGCTGAAAAGTCCAACTCTTCCTTCACTATCGATTGAAACGGTCGATTGAGAGCTATGCACGATACCTGTACAAGAAAACAACATGTCAGCAAAGCTGGCTATAAGGGAATATAGTATAATACACGCTCAGCTGTTACTGAACCAGTACATCTATCTCACTCACACCCGCCAGCCAGAAGACCCCGGAGAGAAGACTGAACGTGGACAAATGGTTTTGTGCGAGACCCGGACGAAGGAAAGATTATACTGGCCTTTGAATTTTCTTTTCATCTATACTGGAATGCCTGGGTCTTCCTGCACTACAGATTGGAGTGCTCGAGTCCATGGTCATGTTCGGTGCCTATACGAAATGATGCACTACAATTAGCAAAAGTTCGTCAGTGTATCTGTCTGGGCGCTTAGAATATTATCACGACAAACGCTCAGATGTGCAAACACTCGCCCAACATAGAAGCTCAGACCTTGGTTTCTATGTTGGTCATCATGAATGATCATGGTAGTGTAGTTTTCGTCACTGCAGCTTCCTTCCCACAAAGCATCAAAAGGGATGAGCTGCTGACCTTTGCTTAGGTCCGTTCTTTCTACGTCGATGCCCTGCTCCGCTGCGTTATGGCATATATAAGTCGAGTGTCTTAGAAGATGCCTATATGATAGTTGGTACCAGGTAAGCAATAGCCCAGCAAGAGTATCTGCCCTTTGTCATAGAGATGCTTGTATAGGAAACTTTCGGTAGAAGCCTTACACAATTAATCGGAGGGTAGGTGTGAAGAGCCGAATATCTTTTAATCATCGCTTTTAATTTCCGAAATATATGTGAAGAGAGAGGAGGCCTCGCCTCGTATCATCTGTATGTTTCTTCTTGAAGCTGCTTAGCATCGGAGCTGGATCTGTGATTCTGCAAAGGACACTGGTCAGATTTCCGGCCAAGACCAACAACGAAGGAGTTGGCACTGCTTACAATGTTCAGAAAGTATCAATGCCGACAGAGGTGTACTCACCAACTGTACGGATGTCTCAATCATGAGCATACTACATGCCAGTTTCAACCGTTGCCGGCCCTCAACTGATGGTGTGGTATGGTTGACCTTGGAAGAAGGAAGCAAGATCTAGGTGTCTTTTGATGGGTAAAAAAGAAGTCAAAGCCGATTATCTGGGACTCGATTTTATTCCTGCTTTGTGTGGTCAATATTGCTTGTATTGATCCAGGCACTGTTGCGGCCGTCAATTCAATATTCTAGTCGATTGACATAGGATGGTATGACGGTGTGCAAGCTGGTGTTTCAGGGGCACCCCAATAGACTTACCGACATCGTGATCTGGGACGGTAGAGAAACTAACTGGTTGCACTTAGGTATCAGTCCATTGCAAGGCATGTGTGCCTTATAGCGTTGCAAAGCATCGAAACTTTAGGTCTAGGCTCGCCATGGATCCAACTATCAGTGGACTGGTCAGCCTAGTTCTGGGCTTAAAAGTCACAAGCATCTTGCGACACCACAGCTCGCAAGCTCTGCCTTTCATGCTATGAACTCATCTAAAAATACACTGGGTTTCAAGGTCCACCATTATTTTGCTCGAGGACAGTGAGGGCACTGGTGGCTTGGTGATCCTAGTGAAGGTGAGTGACTGTGTGATCTGCGATGACAAAGCGACGAGGTAGTCGGGAAATGGGGCTTACATGGCGACATTGCCCCTTCTGTGCCGGGAGTATGTGAAAGACGAGAGACAAAGAACAAACAGACACAATGGCGAACCTGCTGGAACGAATCTATGACCATATGACTCTGTTTATGGTTAGGTGCTGGTGTGCTGAGGGCGTAGGGTGGAGACTCACAGAGACACGTTGATATGGTTAAATTGGCCGTGTACAAGAGTTGGAACGCGAAGAGGACAACGTCTCAGCTTTGACATGGCGGATTCAGTATCACATTGGTAGGGTTGGGCTCGGATAGAAGGTGACCGCAGCTGAAGTTGATATTGATGACCCAGGTGGGACCGTGGGCGATCTGTCCCACATCCCACGTCGAGTACGATTTTGTCTTTGAAGATATGCTTGTTCTGCTATATAGCATGTTGATATGCTTTGGTACGAATCTCGTCTTTCTATCGAAGTGGCCTACATATTAGTGAAAGGGCTTTAAAAAGAATGTTCGCGTCAGGGGTAAAGGACTCAAATACGCACCAACATTTCCTTATGGATACCTATTCGGTAAGAAGAGAGCTGTCAGTGCATGCTCTTGTAGACTCGCAGAGAAGTCTAAACAGTACCATGGTGGTTGTAGCTGCGCAGGATCAGCTGAGTTGAGAAGGTATGACCTCCCTCGATGTCGCTTACCACCACTCCATCTTTCACCATGTTGTTTTACTGTATCCACTCTAATTCTCGTCAGCTCAATACCTATTCCCAGCCATGGAGGAGCCGCCATCGTTGCTCGGTTCTCTCTCGGAGTTCCGAGTGGGTCAAGCATGGCTTCTGTGGATTCAAATCCGTCTGGTTGGACGAAGCATATGAAACGCCGCCACGCTTCCTACCACCGGCTCGCCTTACCTATTAAAGTAGTGGACCTCTGCACTATCGATGTTCGCCCTGCTTCTAGCATTTCTAGCGCCTTCTTATTTTGGCTTTAGAGAAGTCCCCGAAAGGTGCCAGCAGCATGGGAGTAGTCAGTTTGAAGGGAGGCTGCCATGGTGCACTTCTTCAGTGCTGTCGGGGAAAGATGTAGGAGCTGTTTGTTCAAGGGTAGAGGGAACGAGGTAAGATAAGCAAGGCTGTCGACAATCATGCGGCAGTGTCAACGAAAGATGTATGGGTGATCCTGAGACATAACAAAGAAGTGAACGAGTGCTGTTGGCGGGGGTACTCAGAAACGCCTCTAGGGACTGCGGATTCCAGCACAGCCGCGACCTGCTTCGACTAACAAGAATGTTGCTGGCGGGGGTTCTCAGAAACGCCCTTTGGTGCTTGCATATTCCAGCGCAGCCGGAACCTACGTAGACTAATCACTAAGGCTCACGGAGATATCTGGTCTACTGAAAGGTCTGTTACGTGTTGAGACACTCACAGTAATATTTGGTTTGCTACCCTTTATAGTATACGTTCCAAAAGAAATCTAATTGAAAGGCTTGGAGACAGGTTAAAAAGATATCGACTAGCTTTGCTCTTCTCCAGCTGCCCATCAAGATTCCACTGACTGATTTTCTCGTCACTTCCATTCAACCAAACCATTCTTCTCTTCCCTAAATTTCATCTTGCACTCCTTCCTTTACAAATGCAGCGAATCCAATGCTATCCTCTCAATTTGTCTCTCCTTCCCCCTCTACAGATCCATGCGTTGCGACTGTCCACCTATATTCATCAATCATGTCAAAAATTGATCCGCAGTATTTTAAGGATACGTCAAAGTGCCAGAAACCACTCGAGAGACAGGACTAAGAGCTGGGAAGGTCGCACAAGAACGCTATGTTGGGAAGTGCATAGAAATATCGGTATATTGATGACTACTTCGTAATGGAAGTCCTCTTAACGAGTTCAGCTGACCGCTCTACTCCCAGCTCCGGACAAAGACAACCCACCATCTACAGCATCATTGCATACGCCTCCACGAATCGCAATTCCCATAAACCCTCTTCCTAGACCGCCCCCCTCTCCCCAACGGGACTCGCCTCTCAAACATTAGCCCCACACCCACACATCCCAGATCCCTGGCCGCAAATTCCCTCATTCATATCGTGCGTCCCCCGAACCACCAACCTCCTCAAACCACACTATCTTACAACACTACCATCCCCCCTTTCTAATACCACCTCCCTCACCTCCCCTACTTCTATTTTGGCATACCAGGCATCGATCTATCATCGACATCCCTTCTTCAACCAATCAAAACCCCAAAACCGATGAAAGTAGTGGGCCAGCTAGAGAATATTATATGATACATGCGCGAGCTAGAGGGTTTGTGCGGTAGCATATGGACAGAATTGAACAAAGGTAAGAGCTTTTGGTAGGATTCGTTGGAGTGATGCTGTGGATTTCAGAAAATAATTGGATGGGGAAGAGATATTAGATGCTCTTACCTCTAGCTGTTACTATTTTTAGATATTTGTGCTTATACGGTTCTGGACGCTGGATCCTTAAATTTACCAGGGAGCTCTAAGAGAAATGGGAGAGGGGGCGGGTTTATTTTTTTCTCTCTCTTTCTCTAGAAAAGGGGTTGATGTTTGAGGATGTTCGTGTTTGAGGGATTAGATTCTGTCTTACGCAGTATTGAATTGACTTTAAAACTACTTTTTGGTTGAAAGCGCTAGGAAAGCCGTACCGGCAGCAGCCCATTTGAATGGGGAGTCTATAGATGTACACCCCCTTTCTATAATCGTACACCCCTTTTCTATAGTCACAGACCCCCCATCAGGTTTACATGTTTAAATACTTGACTTCACATCAAAAAATAGGTGAAAGCACATATACTGTGAATATTAACCATCAAGGAACTGTCAGCTTATCTTTGTCAGAGACAAACCAGAAAACATAACTTTAGCTTCATTACTTTGCTCCTTCCAATCTCTTATATTCTCATCTGTTTGCACAGATGAAAGAGTAGCATTCTCGCTAACGAGAGTCTCGAGCTGCTTCTCGCACACGTTTCCCCCCTCATGTTCCCTCGACTCTTCTGATCTCGCTGATCTCGCTGATCTCGCGGGCTCAGCATTCCCGCCCCTCACGTCGCTGTTGTTTCAGCAACTGCACTGTCGAAGCAGTGTCGAGGTGGTAGAGAGAGAATCTCGAGCTCTTCTCGCACACCGTTTTCCTCCTCGTATTCCCTCAATTTGTCTGATCTTGCGGGCTCAGCATTCTCGCCCGTTCACGTCGCTGCTGTCTCAGCGACTTGCACTGTCGAAAGCAGTGTCGAGGTAGTAAAGAAGGTGTCAAGGATCTATGTCTGAGAAAAGGGGGTGTACGACTATAGAAAGGGGGTGTACAGCTATTAGTGGCTCCCTTTGAATGTCGTCATCTTGTGCTTTAATGCGAGTCCCCCCTAGCTGAATCCTCAACCGTCATTCTCGATCTTTCATCTCCGATGCTTCTTCCTCAAAGTCTATCTCTCTTCATCAAGTTCCCTCCCCCCCAATCCCATTTTTCCTACCACTGCCTCACCGATTGCCTAATCCGCCCATCTCCCCCATTCGTATTCGCTCCCGCGCAAACCCCCAGCCATTTCCTAGCCCTTTCCATTATCTCCCCTTCGAACAAGTCAAGCACTCATCCCATGCATCTGGTAGATTCCAACCTACATACTCCGAAATAACAACCGGATCACATCATCTTTCCCCTAAACATCTATACCGAATGTGCACATAATCTCAGATCCGAGGTTAGCAGTCCAAGAACACAGAAATTCCCGCTTCGTCATCAGGTTAAGAGCTGTTTCTGTACGTGGGTGTGTTGCTTCAAGTGGGATTGGGAGTTGTAGTATTGACAGAAACGGGGAAAGAGACCGAGGGGGGCGGCGGGATACAAAGCTATGGAGGAGGTATGGTGAAGGGAAGGGGGTTCGGGATATAGGGTATTGGAACGTGGAAGGGGGAGAAGGTGGGAGAGATAGTCAGGAGCGTTCTTTGAGCTGATCTTCGGGATTCGCGTATTTCAGGCGTGTGGTATATATAGTAGCGTGGCTAATGGAGAGCTTCAATTACGAGAATAATGGTAGCGAATTGATACGGAGATTGGTGAGGCTTGTTTAGGGGGAACTAGGTGGAAAGGGCTTAAGAGGGGGAGGGAGGCGAATGCGCAGGAGGGAGATCGTGGTGGAGCGTAGGGGTATAGTATACATGGATATCTGGAATGGGAAAAAGGAAGAAGGCAGGCTTGCTAGGACACAAAAAGCGCACGCCGTATCATCTGCAACGCGAGAGAGAGAGAGAGAGAGAAAGGAGGCGAGATAGTATTTTTAAAAAAAAGGCTATCTGGGTTGAGAGAAGGGCTTTTTTACAACAAGACCTCGAATACCAAAATCACTGGACTATTCTGCTGGCAACCAATCTATTTGCGAAAAGAAGAGCAACCAAGGGGGGCGGGGGGGGGGGTGGCAGGAAATCACTATGCAAATAAGAACTGGGTTCGGTAGAATAATGTCCAAATGGGTAGATAGACATCCTGCTTTTCGCGGAATAAATCCAAGTGCACTTGCAAAAAACTTGCGCGATAGGTCGAGTTGGGTGGGATCGATGTTTACAAGTGATCAGTCATAGGTTCAATGTTCTTGAATGGGCGTCTAGTCAGTCTGGCATTTAACCTGGCGTGGCTGGTCCTCAGTTTTCGCTACCGGGCAATACCGACTTTCTGCCACCGCTGGTGGTGTGTATGGGACTGCTTTCTTGTTGTGGAAGGGATGATTAGATGATTGGGGTGGGGTGATGGTTGTAAGACTTTTCAGAAAAGAGAGAGAGGGATGGAGGTAGATACTAAGTTTGGGTGGATATGACTGGGACTGGTAGAGTATTGCTGTGAATGCAGGACTATTTCTTGGAGGTTTTTGGGATTGTCGGTTGCTAGAACGTTCTGGTGCGTACGGGGTTCTTTGCAAAAAGAGAAAGATATGAAAAAGACACCTACTCTGCTTACCCGCTACCCTGATAATTCGCTCATTTCCGCCTTCCCGATCCAATTCTCTCGAAAAATTTGCACCATACTACCAGTAATTGCCCCCATCCCAATTCATTAGTCTACTGTTCGTGAACATACAGCGGATTACTCTCCACTTCCCTGACCCACAAGCCCCAAGGTCTCTCCGCCGTCTCCGCTCCCATCAGCGTACATCCAGAAATCTCTTGCTCGCTAAGGTAATGCGGGCCTGTATCAGGGACGCTAGTTTTTTCTTCTGGCTTTTTGCCTCTATCCTCGGCATTGAGATGTGCGTTGCGAGTCAAAAGCGCCGTTGTCTGTACCGCGGCGTTTTGCTGCGTGTAGATAGCCCTGAAAACTGCTTCCCGGATACTGCTTCCTACAGTTGTGAAGCCGTGGCCGCGCATTAGAACGACAGTGTGGTCGGGTTGCGGAGATTCGTCGGAAGCGAGAGAGCTTTTGGCGAGAGAAGAGACGAGAGAGGTTGCAGCATGACCGAGGCGCGCTGTGTAGCTGTCTTGCTTTGAGAAGGAGTCGGCGAAAGCGGCGCCGCGCAGTGGGGTGGAGACAAGGAGGTCAAGGCGGGAGTTACGTTGGGTATGGGCGGCGGTGTCGAATATGGGGACATTGGTGCCTTGGGTTTTGTTAACTGGTTGCTGGCGATGGATCGGATAATGCAGACCTAGAAATCCAGCAATATGAAAAGCCGCTTGCAAAGGCACTCCACTGACCGTGTACGGCAGCACAGCTTCAGAATGGCTATGCACTACACTCTTTACATTTGGGTACTGTTTCAGAATCTCGCTATGGATGAAGCGCTCAGAGTAGCCTTTAGCAGTGGAGTTTACGGGAGAGGCATCAGAGATGTGGTATTCAACGAGATCTGAAGCGGAGGAGATCAGGGCAGGGGCTAGGGAATAAGAGAGAAAGAATCTTGACGGGTTGGTGGGATCGCGGACGGAGATGTGGCCATAGGCATCGAGGACGTTGTGATGGTGGAGGATGTGGTTTGCTGTAATGAGGTCGTGGAGGGTTTCTTCGGTGGACATTGTGGAGGTTTGATTGAGGTTCGCAGACTCATTTGAGTACTTGAGCGAATCTTGGGTTTCCTGCAATGTCATTGTGCTAAGGTATGTTCCATTACCATAAGAGACGGAGTTCCTCGTTGAGTACAGTACACAAGTGGGTAGTACGTCATCAACCCCTGCGTGTTCTGCGACGGGTTCTGGAAACACGGGCTAACCATTAGCGTGGAACGATCGCTCGGCTCTTCCCATGAAACGCCTCCCGTTTCCACAAATCATGTGACCTTGGACGACAAAACTCTCAACCCTCTTGAAGATTATTATTGTCTGGTCGATATGTATGAGTACAACTACCGAGATTCCAGTCTTGCAGACTAGATTGCGTGTGCGCTATTTTACTCGATTCTACTACGTATTCTATTCTTGTACTTATCTCCTTGGCTGGAGAGGGAACAGTTTTCAATGGTCAAGGGAATTGAATCCACAAGCGACAATTGCGACTATGGGAATATTACCTTAATTCATTGCTTACCCGGGTTGCCACGATCAGAACTTCATCTTTCTCAAGGCTTATATTCCATTTGTTTCTCGTGCTGTTCCTTTTCGTCTCTCATTCTCTTTCCCAGGGGAGATGTGATGCAGGGTTATGTACAGCCTGCCGGGTCCAGACGCCTGCTTAGGAGAAGCTTAGCCCTTCTATCAGAGTCCAATAATAGAGACAGTCCAGCACTATTAATTCGCCGCTTGTTCGTAGAACCACAATACACACGGGCCCCTTTTAATGCGTTCCGGACTCCCTATGAGAACGATATAGGGCAGGTACCGAAAATTTGGGGACCGGCTCTGTCGAACGAGCAGCGAATTGGGGGTCTCAGATTTGAGATTCTAAGATTTGTTGGATGGAAATCATAGATCAGCGAACATTGCAACTGATTATACGATGATAAGTCAGAGGAAGTTCGGCATGTCAAGTATGCAATTAATGCTCTTTGCTGTTGGAAGCCTTTATTTCTATTTCTAGCCTTAAGCAGTACCATGGGATCGAGCACACAGATTATCATCTCTTGTAGATAAAGCCAGCAAGCATACCGTCTATGAAGCTAATAATTCGTGATTGAAATCTCCCTTTTCAACACGAGTTGGACTATGATTGCTTTTAATATAGGATCCAGTAGTCAGTAGTTCAAGAAATCGAAACAGGTATGGCACGGGACTTGGACAAGACTTGAGCCCCTTTTACCGCCGCTACCTGCACAAACTTTGCAGTACCAATAGTTGCGTTGGTTTCGAATCCTGTCCTTGAGACATCAGCGGCTAAAGTCAGGCTGTCCTTTGCGCCACCAGCATACACAAGCCAAGAGTCGTATACGTTGGGAGTGGCACCGTTCCAGCTCATAGAGACCGTGGTGGAATTGAAACCCTTTGCGGTGGCATTCGCCAGCGGAACAGTCGTCGGCTTCCCGCTCCATTGTTGTAGAAAGGCTCGGTAGCTGGACACCTGGACCTGGTTTCCGAATTTGACGTCCATGACAACATCTCCATGCTGATCGAACTCTTTCATGGTGGGACTCTGTCCATAACCGAGGAAATTATGGCCGTTACCGAGAGGCTGGTAACTGCCTTGGCTATTTGCGTAAATGATGTCTTTAGGGTCGAGAAGCGAGCTTACTACCGTTGCAGTGCGCTTCGATAGGTCTAGGAACAAAGTGAGACCAGTACTAGGACTAGTCTGATTGGTACTAATAAGGCCTAAGTTGTCGTCGTTGAACATTTGCAAGAACAAGTAATCACCTGAGGAGTATGCCGGTCGTACATGATGCTGCCATTGGAACTGGGCGCCCGGACCAAGCTGGAAGTCCCCGCCGGTGATTCCTTGAAGATTCCATTTGACTGATCCATCTTTTGCGAGTGCATAGATGGACGAGAAGAAGCGCGACGAGATGAGATATCCGTCGTCCAATGTGGTCACCGAATTGAGGGTGAAGTATTCCCACGGATGTGTCGCGTTTTGCCCCTCGAACGGTGCACCATCTATTAAGAAGTGTGACTGGTTGATTGGCATCCGATCAACATGATCCAAAGAACTCCACTTAAACAACGTTCTGTTGGTCTTGATGTCTATCTCATAGAATTGACTATCGCTCAACCAGCCGTTTTTGGGCCCGCCAACGGATGAAAGGTCATAAGGAGTAGAGTTGTAGGCGGTAACGAGGATGGATCCCTGTGGAGTGATGAGGCTTTCATGGTTGTCAATGTAAGAGGGGTAAGCTGAATTGTTCATTCCGTCGCCAGCAATGAAACTGCTGTCATTAAGGCTGACGGTGTAAATCTCTCGATATGTAGTATCCAGGATCTTGATTATACCGAAGCCATGTCCAGCAACGCCATTTACAACGAAGGGGCCGGTCCAGTACGTGAGCACGTCTTTGCCGTGCAATTTTTGGGCTGCAAGGTTGGCAGAAATTGCTCCTGAAACTGTATTCGGACCATGCCAAACGACATCACTGCCTTCTGTCATGATCAATGGCGCAAGAGTCCTAGGCCCGGGTACTGAACCAAAGAAGGACTGAACGAGGAAGAAAAGACCATCAGTTGCTCCCACAGTTTTCGAGATTTCTAAGACTGGCGGGTGAAAGTCTGGCTCAGTGACGAATGTTTGATATGGCCAAGTGCTGGCTGGCAAATTTTGCCTTGATTCCAGGCCTCTTGCTGGTACATTTTGCGTGATAGCATCAGCGAGATTGTTCAACCCGATGATCGAGCCCTGTAATGCCGCGAAGCTGAGCAGCTGAATGAGATACCCTCGAAACATGTTGACTTTGTTTCTATGTGATGTGAGTGCGAGATCTTTCAAGCTCTACTTCTTCGATTACTCAAAGTTCTTCAGTTGTTGAGCCCAGAACTCAGTAGATGCAAGGTAGATAGGGTCCAGTACATGAGTTGTCCCGGGGTTCTTGACTGTCGGTTCAGCAATGCACACAGGATTGAAGTTCTTATGGAATTGCAATTGCTTATCACTGGCATAGCGTCAACTAAACAGAGAAGATTTATTGGAGAGACATCAAGACCATTTGTAGGAACTATAGCTAAGAAAGATTGACGAGTCTTCGCATTGATACTCCCTTGTACAGCCAGCAATGACGAGAATCGCCGCGAGTACTCATTAAGGCATCCATACACCTTCGGCTCTCCTCATCAATCCTACGTGGTGATCCCGCTTTCAAACATCTCTGAGCTGGTGTGATACTTCTACCAATGGCAAAGGCGTTCAGGTTTGAGTGTTACTTTCAACCAGAGGCATGAAAGGAAGACATGGAACTTTGGCCCCGGTCAGGGAATCTGTCGTTTCAGGTCGGGAAAGGCTGTCAGCCCTACGGATCGTGGGGCGGGGCCTCGACCGATCGACTGCCCCTCCATTTCCTCAGCCGTCCGCTCCAGCTCCTGCTTGAGGTGACATTAATCGAATACGATTGCATACCACGTCCAGCCATAGGCCAACGAGTGCTCATAGAAGAATGAAATGATGTATCACCTTGTCAATCCAGAACTATAGAACATACAGCTCTATGACTGCTGCTGGCCGCCTTTGGTCGATGCTTTCGTAGTTTTACCGTCCTTGCTTTTTTCCCTTCCCCGTTTGTATATAACGGTGTCGTTCTACTTACCTTCCTCTCGTCCGCTGTTTAAGATCAGAGACTGCAATGTCCTCCTCCAAACCCAGCCGTAAAGGTAAATTCCTCCGCACCCATTCGATGAGCATCACTCATAATCTTCCTAAGGCCTCGATTCCTCCCTCCAAAACCTCTCTATAGATTCCAAACCTAAACAACACACCAAACCCACCTCCACCCTAGTCGCCGACTCCTGGGACGAAGAACCTTCCTCGTCCTCAGACACTGAACCCCCTCTCCATACCACGTCCGATATCCCGAGCGCCCCTCCCCCTACTCCCATTTCGCCACGCTCCCACCAACCCGGTACTAAATGGAGTGATTTCCCATCAAGTTCCTCTTTCTCAGCCCAGTATGCCCCAGATGGTAGCCCTATAAGTCCGGCCAGTGGTCGTCCTGGTTCTTCGAGAACAGATGCTCGACCGGAGAAAACGACGGCAGTGGCGGGGAGACTGATTGCAGGGGCGCTGGGGGTGAAGACGCCAGCGAAAAGTGAGGAGACACAAGATTATGAGAGGGTTTTGAAGGAGAAGGAACAAAGAAGAAGAAGGGAGGAGAAGGAGGCGAAGAGGAGGGAAGAGGACGAGAAAGAGGCGGCGAAGAAGGGTGTCTGGGAGGAGTAATGGGGAGAAGATTGGATGGAGACAGCAAGATTGCAAAAATGAAGATGAAACAGCACGAAGATCGAGAAGGGTATATAACTGGTCGACTGGGCCTGGAGGTGGGACGAGTGTACGATAACTGGAACGCAAAATGCATCACAAGGGCCTGGTTAAATATGCGTTATGAATGGGCATCTGCAGCGGATCCTATACATCTTTGGTTTTGGCCTCTGATTTTCTGTAGCCCAATACTAGGAGGACTTAGCGTCGCGTTGCATATATCGGCATCATCACTAGACTCTGATGTATATATCATCATTTCAAATCGCCGCCTACAGCTGTCAGCCATATAGTGTGAATGACAGAGGGATCGATATTACCTTCCATGTTAATGAGAACAACGGCTCAATATATTGTAGCTCCACGCAGTTCCATCTGCACTAGACACACCAACAGATAGTCATCATGTTAGACAACAATCGTTAAACTTGTGTCAGTCTCGTAAGGAAGTCGTATCAAGAGCAAGTGTCACGCCCTGTAGCCAATGGAAGGAGGAGTGACCAAAAGCATGAAATTGAACCTATCCATGTTCCTGGAATCTAAAAACAAAACCCTGCTCCCTTAGCGCCCATTGCTAGAGTCTTTACTATCGCCGGAGAAGCTACATAGCCCGGTGCAAAAGATCAGATAGCTGATAATCTTCCTGCTTTAATGACGTGCTATCCTCATATCTTGAACCGTAGCATCCTTAGCACCCTCCGATCTGTTCTTGGTGGACTTCTAGAGTGTCTCCGTCTGCCATCTCAAGCTATGTAACTTATTAGCCTAACCAATTCGGGAAGGGAAATAATGTTGGATCAATCATGGGCAGAAGGTTGCTGCATTGACGCGTAGGAGGACAGGTAGAGGGGAATATTTGCAAATGTGGAGACCTACCGATTCAGGACTATCTGTTGGGTTGACGCGAGCCCCATCGAATAAGAAACGGACGGATGAAAGGTTCTTTCCCTGACGGTCGCAGAAGGCGTTCATGAGTTTGGACAGTGCCGTGGTCCGTTTGATTTTGAAAAACACCTCATTATTGTTATCCGTGACTTTGATGTTGAGATGCTCAGCCTTTGGTTGATCGTCGGGATTCCCCCCTGTGCCGGGCGACTGGTCGCGGTCCGACATGCTGTTGAACGTAGATAGGTATGGGTATGAGGCGAAGTGGCGAGTAGGACTTCTGGCTTTTTCAGGGCGTCACAAGTAAGTCAACAAGCTGATCTGAAAGTTGTGTTAGTATGTACTACACGCCAAGCAAAGGTAGATACGAGAGGGCCATCTACTGACAATGTTGATAGAGTTAGGATCGAGAGGTTGGGATCTTGGTGTTCTAAGAAGTGAGGCTGTAGGAAGAAGTGAAAAGAAGTTGATGTTGCAGGAAGTTCGCCGTGAAATATGCCCCACCAATCAAGAGGCTTCTAGAAATAGCCGAAGAGGAGACCGTCATTCACGCTTTAGCCTGACCGGATACCAATGTAATATAAATTTAGTAACAATTGCATACCTTACATTACACGACACGCCTCTCTACCTACCTATGTCCCTGGCGCTTCTGTTTTTCGGGAACTTCACAATGGTACCACGACTACATGCCTACTTCCGAACTCACAAAGCACATATCTAACGTGGCATTTTAGGGCTTGGAAGAAGATTTGAAGACGAATCCGCCATGCCACCCTCTTGCGGTGAGTCTGATATTTCATTTTAACCATTCACTAGGCTAACGAAGCAGTAGTGTGCTATTCAGGGTACATTATTGCCATACGCTGCTAGCCATGATTGAATGCTAACGAGATATGCAAGACTGTTTGGCTAAGAATTCATACAAAGAAGACAAATGTAAAAGCCAGGTGGACGCTTTGTATAAATGCTGCAACGCTTTCTATCAGCGGCAAGGAGATCATGCAACCACAGTCAGCTGCCCCAAAGCGAGCCTGTTGAGACTAAAAATGAAGCAACGCGCAGAAGGCATCTAAGTCTGCAGGAGAGGCATCTGGATCTTGAGAGTTTGGTAGCCGCTAGTTCCGGATCCGATATATCTGTGGGGATTTGCTAGAGGTTGAAATTTTGTAACAGCTCGCTATGTTGTCAAGACCTTCAGTCCTCCGTAAGAGATCTGGCCTGATGTGTAGTGAGTGTCGAATCCGATCTTAGGCGATCGTGAGCACGCATAGAGATCCTCAAGGGATCTGGACAAACATCGAAGAGTCTGCCCCGAGACTCTAATGATCACCTGAAAAAAGACATTGTTTTGTAGAGAAGAACAGTCTGAATTTCAAATTGACGGGATGTTGTAGAAAATTACCTAAGCGAGATGTCGAAGAAACGCGCTATGCTAGCGTGTCTGGCTCACGTATCTTTTCCTGCAGGGCGCTGCAACACAATACTTTATTGTCAACAACTTTGAGGAGAGGTAGCTCTTGGTGATACTCAGGAGCTCAGGAGCTTTGTGTAGCTTTTGAAGTAATCGGTGTTTGTTCCTCGTTGAGAGTTTCTAGCCCAAACATGTCCGACCAATCCAATGAGATTCTTTACGCCGTTATAAGGTACCTTTAACGAATCTTTCATAGCGGTCTCTGGAAGGTTAGACTCCTTCTAGCCATTATGTCTTCACGACGGCATTCCCGAGAAGAAAGCTGGGATAGCCTTCATCACTCTGATGCGTCCCATGGTGCGTCCGAGGTGGAGGATGATTACGCCGACATGAGTATGGATGAAGCATCAGATGATCGTAGCGAAGGGTCTCCGTCTGGAACACCGGCGTTGCTTACAGTCAGTGATGTACATCGGGCACTACATCCTCTCCAATCTACTGCAGATCGGGTTGGAAAACAAGTCGAACAATTTGCAGAGACTTTGGATCGTCTCAGTACCAGAAGACAGCGAAAGTCGCAGAAAGATTGTCGACATGTGCTCCCTTTAGTACAAGCCTACAAGAAGATCGCTAGTGGCGCTGTCGAACACTTGAAGAGTATTCATGCGCCTGAGAGGCAGCAGCAGTTGAGTAAAAAGTGGAAGCGTAAGTTGCGGAATTCTGGCGGAACCTCCACCCCTGCATCGCCTCATGCCGACCAAGAGGAGCGTGGCACCAAAACTACCGTAGAGGATCTGAGAAGATGGGAGGAGGAGGAGCAAACATGGGATTTGCTTGGCCTCATGCTGGAGGTTGAATATCCTATTCCACAATCGGATAGTCAACGACCAAATTCTTTCCGAGGTCATACGCGACCAAGTCGAAGTAAGGAGGTCACTCGGTACTCGTCAGAGAAAGCGGTATGGGATTCATTCCTCGCCCATGACGATCTTGCCTGGGAGAGACACACGGTGGTTGAGTGGTTGAAGAAGTGTGCCGACGAATCGGGCCAGGACATCGAGTTAGTGGTAAAAGAGCTAGAGTCTGGCGCGGATAGAGGATCTGGTTTATGGGCTCACAGCTGGCTATATACTAAGGAAGCAATCAAAGGTCAGAAGCGTTTACGGTCATGGCCACAGGCGCTTGAGTCAGACGCACCGGGTATCGATACTTCTCTGGTGAACTCTGACCGAACGAAAGCTTTGGTGACCCAGCTGGATCCTGATGCAATCACAAGACAGGGGCGAAGCCTTGAGAAGCAAGACCACTACTTCGAGCAAGCTACTTGGCTGGCTTGCTGGGAAATGGTGCGGCGTGGAAAAGATTGGGATTATATCCGTGAGTGGTGCCAGGAACGAGTGGAAGGATGGAGAGCTACACTTATGCGTGGGGATCCTCGAAATTCTCAATCCAAGGAAGATCATCCAGGACCTGATGTCACCACTGGCTGGCGATCAAGAGCTCTTTGGCGGAAGACCTGCGCCCTTGCTGCCAAAACAGGTGGAATCGACCCTTATGAAAATGCTGTGTATGGAGTTCTCGGCGGGTATTTGCCCAGTGTTCTTAAAGTCAGCCGCAGCTGGGACGACTATTTATTTGCACACTACAACTCGTATTTGCTGAGTCAATTTGACCGTTATGTTAAGTCACATTTCTCTGATCGACTTTCAACTGCGTTGTTACAGAAACACGGGTGTTACGATTTCTCTGTCTCTGAGGGGCATCGGACTCATTCTGGAAATCAAATTGTGCAGAAGATGAAGACCCTGGAAGCGACAAAGAAGGAGGCGAAACGGCCTTTCAAGATGCTTCAAAGCAGTTTGATCGCCAAAACTTTTGATGACTTTGTTTTCAAGCAGGGCGTAAAGCTTTGCCAAGCAGCAAACACCCCGGAGAGGTCCAAAATTCTCCCCGCAATGAGTGCAACTCTCCTCGAGGGTAGTATTACAGCACCGATCGGCATGAAAGATTATGATCTTTTACGAGTGGTCACACATATGCTATTGATTTTCCAAGACCTTGGGCTCGACATTGGAGAAGGCAATCGCCGCTTTGCTACCGAAAGTATTGTTGTTGCGTATGTGGATTATTTGAGTAAAGCTGGCAAGCAGCAGCTGCTCCCTCTCTACGCGTCTTTCCTTTCTCATGACAGGTCCACCACCTGCTTAGGTAGACAGCTGCCCTTCATCAAAGATCATCGGGAACGCCAGACAGTTATGCGGCTAATGAAGCAGTGCGGCATTGATGTCCCTGGCGTTCTTAACATGCAACTTCAGATGATTATAAGAGACTCCCCTGAGAAATGTGACAGCAAAACTTTCCCAGCCTTGGCTATACTGGAACCGAACAACCATGACAAATCTAGAGTGCGACCAATCCAGAGTGCTTTTGTAGGCGATTCAATCAGCGACGACGAGCAAGACCTGATCAATGGGTTTGAGTGGTATATGCTGCTTGAGGGCCATTGGCAGCAGACCATGACAACAGGAGCCGTCCTGTACAAGCATTTGCTTCGTAAGTCGTAACTGTAAATATGTATTATGTTCGATTGCTATCCTAATCTGAGCTCACAGGTACTCATGGCTTTGCCGCGGCCAAGGAACTGTCGAAGGCAGTCCCATTTACGACCATCTCGCTCGGTAAAACTCAAGGGCTATTAGGCCAGATGGTAGACATCAGCAAGGAATACAGCGATGAAGAAGACGAGCCAGCCAAAGAAGACGAGTCAGCCAAGACGAGCCGGAGCACGAGGTCAAGCACAAGATCATACCGGACCAGGGCCCGACCACAAAACAGGCGTAGCTCATCTGCAGTGCAAGTCAACAATGAGCGTGAGCTCTTGCTCCATCAGGCCAGTGCTCTCCGGGATTTTGAGAATCTGTTTGCGGCTCTCGATGCCATGGAACAGTGGAAGGCCCTTGCGGATCAGGCAAACACGTAAGAGAACGTTGGACCACTCCGTTTGACCACATACTAAAGTGTTGCCTGCTGTAGCTATATCGACCCTCGCGAGAACGGCAAACGGTGGAAGGCCATGTTTCAGAAGGCCTATGACCAAGTAGAGGTGACAATCGTGCCTTTGCTCAGGGGGTGGTTGCAATATCCGAGGGATGGTGCGTTCCGCGCGCTGAGGTTCTTACTTCATGAAGTAGCTAACAGGCGTTGCAGACAAAGAAGCCGTCGAATTTGGGCAAATACGGGTTGCTTGTCTCCCGGAAGTTATACTTGCCTACAACACAGTATTGAATTTCAGCGCTCACACTTTGAGTCGAGATTTGCTACTGAGGAGTATGGACTTGGCCGCTATAATAGCAGCGGAAGATTCTGATCTGGCTTCTTGCTTCACTACGGCGAACAGGATGCCTGAGCTTGTGGACTCTTTCGCGGTGTCAAGCAAGAACATCATCAGAGCCGAGGAAAGCGGAGGAGGCAAAGGTAAAAAGAAGCCTGACGGCGAGCGCTTGGACATTTGGACAGTGAAATGGGCCCCAGGCCATGGATAAGAATAGCCTCTTGTTCGTGTCAATATCTCCCTGGACATTTCTGAGTCAGAACGTTCTGGGAAATGCTTAGAAGCAAACGAATTCACAACACAGCACATCGAAAGGATCCTACAACGACGACGGGAAGACTCCTATGGCATTTGTCCACATCTTCCAATCAAAGACTATTGTTTGATAGATAGTAATGTAGACATGGTCAATACCTGAAGGCCTGAAACTTATTTGACCGAATCACACTTGAGATTTCCGCATCGCATCGCATCACGAGGCTTTTGTAGCAACGATGACCGATGAATTTGAAGACATGAAGATCTTCAGCGACACCACAGATTGAAGGCATATACAGAATACAGTAGGGTGAAACGCTGGCGCTTAAGGCAGATTCAGGCAAGAAACGCTGGGCACTTTCCCACCAATGTGATAGCTTGCCCATGGAAAGCGCTACTGTAGTAGTTCAACCATGATTCCTAACTTTGGCACCAGCTGCATGCATTTGATGCCTTGCCATGTGGCCCGGTATGCGGTTAAATCTGATTGAAGAATGTACAAGTAGTCGTAGTAGCGTAGCGCTTGGATATTGAAATGCTGTGTTGTCTTACTGCCCACGAGCATCCGACAATGTCTCACCAAGGCCTAATGCAAGTAGGATGCTGTCTGAAGAAGAGAGTTATCTTAGTGGTTCTGGCCCCCCTTGGGCGCAAGTATCTAGAGTCAAGGCAAGTCGTTGTCATGTCACTATCCGTTTTGGGACTGGCCTGGGGCAGTGCAAAAGTCGCCAAGGAATATAGAACTTATGGGCAACCTTGCCAGAACCAACGAACCAATTGAAGGGACTGAGTGATACTCTGCTCTCGCACACAAGCATACACTCTGCGGAATCCACTATAGAACTCTTTTCCGGCTCAACCCCCATGAGACTCTGCTGAAAATCGCCATCAGATGGCGACTCGGAGGCAAAGAAGCACAGCCCGCGGAAGATCGAGTGCTTCGGAAGCTCTGGATGGTCGTGAAGGTGACCGAAGGTGTTCAAGAGCTAGGGGACCGGCGGGTCCAGCTTCTGAGCTGCTCGGAATCTGACCATATTTCCTTTGGTATGCAGAATAAGGAGCTTCTGATAGCTACGACTTCAAATTTCTTCCCAAGCTGTTGCAAAATCTTTCAATAGCCTGATCACTAATTCAAGTTCTCTTAGCAGTCTCTAGCAACGAAACGAGGCGGAAACTCTGGGCGAAGTCGCCAAGACTCGTACCTTCTCTTTACGTCAAATTGTGAGCTTGGCACATCGACATTTGAGATTCGACACATCGACCCGACACATCGACCTACACCACAGCTTAGGCTACATCCTTAATCCTTGTTCTCCCAGCAACACCGGCATATTCTCACCATCCACCTCAATCTACGTACACATGACTGACGGACAGCATCATCTGCATTACATCTCAAGGAAGATCGATTGGCAATAATGACCACTCCTGGAAAGAATGGTCAAACCTCACCGACTCCGGGTAGTGCGCCTCGTAGGCAACGAGCACCTACTATAACCATTGACACTTCTGCCGTCAGTCCACCTTTATTAGAAGATGACGCGCTGCCCCTCCAAAGCTTGTCTGACCGACCTCAATCGTTGCAGGGCGATCAAGACAAGGAGGCAGACTCAAAACCTGCTGCTTTGTCAAGCGAACAGTCACCGACGCAATTACGAGCAGCTCATTCATTCGATAACCTAGAGCACCGTCCAACGTCCGCCCACAATGTCTCATCACCCACATCCAGGCGAAGTGATCGCCAGCCCCACGATTTCCTTGCTGTTCCCAATGCCCGCTCACGGGGCAACTCTGTCGATTCCGAAGAGCCGGGTCATACTCCGACGTCTTTTGGCGGGGACACTTACGTACCCTCCCCAAGCTCGTCGGCGCTTTCGACCGAGGGAGGGCAGCTTAACACCATAACTAGCACTGATAGTCTTATAGATGATGGACATGCGTTGGATGCCGTTCCAGGAACAGAAGCCGAATTCGGAGTTGAAGATAATAAATTCGCCTTCTCTCCAGGTCAGTTGAGTAAATTAATGAGACCTAATCCGAAAAGTTTTGCAGCTTTTCACGCTTTAGGGGGTCTAAGGGGACTCGAGAAGGGTTTACGCACCGATCAAATGGGCGGTCTATCAGTTGATGAGAAGCGGCTTGATGGGACCGTAACCTTTGAGGAAGCCGTTGCGGCTGGCGCCCAGAGAAGAGCTGCAATCACTTCCGAAACCCGCTTGCATAGGTCGTTAACGTCCGCAACAGCGGCAACGCAACGCTCGGATGACTCGTTCCTGGATCGTAAACGGATCTTCAAAGATAACCAACTCCCGGAGAAGAAGGCTAAGAGCTTCCTCCAACTTGCCTGGTTAGCGTATAATGACAAGGTCCTCATTCTTTTGACGGTTGCTGCTATTGTATCGCTTGCATTAGGGATATACGAGTCCATTTCTTCCACGAACGGTGAACACGCCCAATGGGTAGAAGGGGTTGCTATCACTGTTGCTATACTCATTGTCGTGGTTGTGGGGGCGGCCAACGATTGGCAGAAAGAGCGGCAGTTTGTCAAGTTGAACAAGAAAAAGGTGGATCGAGATATCAAAGTTATTCGGTCAGGCAAATCTCGTCAGATCTCGGTGCATGACATCCTGGTTGGAGACGTTGTTCATCTTGAACCTGGAGACATGATACCGGTAGACGGCATCTTCATCTCTGGGCATGATGTCAAATGTGATGAGTCGTCCGTAACAGGCGAGTCTGACTTACTAAAGAAACACTCCGGCGAAGATGTTTACCAGGCCCTAGAGGCGCGTAAGAGCGTTACGAAGATGGATCCTTTCATTATTTCTGGAGCTAAAGTGACTGAAGGTATAGGTACATTTCTCGTTACTGCTGTAGGAGTTAATTCAAGCTATGGTCAAATCATGATGTCACTTCGTGAGGACTCACAGACAACACCGCTGCAGTCAAAGCTCAATGTCCTCGCCGAGTACATAGCAAAGCTGGGTTTAGGAGCCGGTCTTGTGCTCTTCATTGCAACTTTCATCAGGTTCTTAACTCAATTGCACAGCGCACCAGGCGGGGCTTCAGCGAAGGGACAGCATTTTCTTCAGGTCTTTATCGTCGCAGTCACAATTGTGGTTGTTGCGGTTCCAGAAGGCTTGCCACTTGCTGTAACATTAGCCCTGGCATTCGCGACTACTAGGATGCTAAAGGAGAATAATCTGGTCCGGCTGCTTCGTGCTTGCGAGACAATGGGTAATGCTACGGTAATTTGCTCCGACAAGACCGGCACTCTGACACAGAACAAGATGAGTGTTGTGGCGGGAACTCTGGGTGCTTCGACTCGATTTGGCAACAAAAAAAGCCCCGATAATTCGGAGGAAAACTCACCCATCAAGCGCCAATCAGTAGTTTCCGAGACCTTTGTGCAAGACGCCTCGACATCGGGCGTTGTCCAAATACTACACGAAGACGTGAAATTACTTCTGAAACAATCCATAGCGGTCAATTCTACCGCGTTCGAAGGCGAACAGAACGGGCGTGATGCATTCATAGGATCCAAGACAGAGACTGCATTACTCAACTTTGCCAGGGACTACCTAGCAATGGATTCGGTAAACGAAGAACGATCAAACGCAAACGTTGTGCAGATGGTACCGTTCGACTCTGGAAGGAAGTGTATGGCTACCATTGTAAAATTAAGCGACAAGGGATATCGAATGTACGTCAAAGGAGCCTCGGAAATATTGCTTGAAAAGTGTACGAGGATATTGCGAGACCCTACCAAGGCAATTCTAGATACGCCGATTACGCAAGAGAACGTAGACAGCCTGAACCAGACTATTGATGATTACGCGTCACGATCGTTACGGACGATTGGGCTTTTGTATCGGGATTTCAAGGAGTGGCCAATGAAAGGAGTACCTACGCAGGAGGATTCTCCCACACTTGGCGTTTTCGAGACTGTTTTCAAAGAAATGGTCTTCTTAGGCATTGTCGGCATTCAGGACCCTCTCAGAGATGGTGTTGCAGATGCAGTTCGCGCTTGTCAGAATGCAGGAGTTAAAGTACGTATGGTGACTGGAGATAACCTCCTGACAGCGAAGGCCATTGCTGCAGAGTGCGGGATCTATACGGGGAATGATGACGAGCAAGTTATCGAAGGTCCCGAATTTAGAAAATTGAGCGAGTCGGAGAAGAAACGAAGAATTCCCAAGTTAGAGGTACTTGCCAGATCCAGCCCTGACGACAAACGTGTCTTAGTCAGGACATTGAAAGAATTAGGAGAGACAGTTGCCGTTACGGGCGATGGCACCAATGATGCTCCTGCACTCAAAATTGCCGATGTCGGCTTTTCAATGGGCATTGCGGGTACTGAGGTTGCTAAAGAGGCTTCTGCCATAATCTTGATGGATGATAACTTTGCTTCTATTGTCAAAGCGATTATGTGGGGTAGAGCTGTCAATGATTCCGTCAAGAAGTTCCTCCAGGTCTGTAAATTTCCCTTAGTATTCGTTGATGCTCTGCTGACGTTTTCGAAGTTCCAAGTAACTGTAAACATCACTGCCGTTGTTCTAACATTCGTTTCAGCTGTTTCTAGTTCAACCGAAACATCAGTGTTGACTGCTGTTCAGCTACTTTGGGTCAACCTTATCATGGACACTTTTGCTGCACTTGCGTTGGCAACTGACCCACCGACACCTAGCATTCTAAATCGCCCGCCTGAACCAAAGTCAGCTCCTCTGATTACATTGACTATGTGGAAAATGATTATCGGACAATCGATTTTTCAGCTATTCTTCACATTGCTGCTCTTCTTTGGGGGCGTACGCATACTTTCCTACGACTCGCCCCGCGAGCAAAACCAACTGCAAACCTTGATTTTCAACACCTTTGTCTGGATGCAAATTTTCAACCAATACAACAACCGGCGTCTTGACAACAAGATGAACATCCTGGAAGGGGTACTGCGAAATTACTTTTTCATTGGTATACAGGTGATTATCATCGGAGGTCAGATCCTGATCATCTACGTCGGCGGCCAAGCTTTCTCCATACATCGACTTAATCGAGCGCAATGGATATATTCGATAATTCTTGGCTTCCTTTCTATACCAGTTGCGGCATGTATTCGTCTCATTCCGGACGAACTCATCCGCAAACTTATTCCAAAGTGGTTGAAACGTAAAACAACAAAGCCTGAGTTTGTGGTTTCCGACGAGGAGCGGCAGGCTCAGTATAACCCCTTTGAAGAAATTCGACAAGAATTGACGTTTATGAAGCGGGTTCGTGGTGGCCGTCTACACGGGTTTGTTTACAATTTGCAGCATCCCCGAGAAGCATTGTCGCGCTCAAGAAGCGGGTCGAGGTCCCAGCTCCACTCCAGGGCTCAAACGCCAAATGGTGAGCACAATGGCGGCGACTTTACTGGCGGCTTAGCTCCTCCAACTCCCGAGTCTCGAAAGCGAGTGGCAAGATCCCGATCAAACTCGGCTTTTGGCCCAGCGGCTGCAATGGCCGGTATCGTAGCCGGCAGTATAGTGGGTTGGTCGCCTATTGGTCGACGAGACGAAGACAGTCACTCAGGAATCTCTCTTGGGCGGTCGGACGTGGAGGATCGCGATAGCCTTGAGATTCGATCTTCGACGAGAGCTGATGAAAATAGCATTCGAAATCGTTCCGGGAGCAACATCTCTTCGTATAAGGACCTCGAGAATACATCCGTATCTAAGGGTTCTTTGACTCTGCCGGAAAGGGGCCACCAATGAGATCAATAGAGGATGGTTCTGTCTCCGCAAAAACGATGGTCTCGATGCTTCCTTTAGCTCTTTGTCTTGTTACACCGTTCTTCTTGATCAAGACCCTTGGGAACACTGAACCGGCAGCACCACCATTTCTACCGTGTCTTACTTTACTATCAGCATGCTTCCAGGCGGTCTAAGCAGCCAGGAACCGGGGGCTATACGCGGAGTCAGCGGCACCTGGAGTACTGGCGTTACAGCGATCTCCGGGAAGGCGTTTTTGCTATCTCGGCGTTCTCTAGCAGTTCCTCTTTCGGCTTTTTTTTAAACATTTCCTTGGGTCGAGATGAGGTTACGGGCATTTCGATTCTACCTTTGTCGTTTGATGAATGGTTGGGATGATGCTAGCGAGAGAGCGTGGGTGAGTGATGATCCTAGTCTTTTGAAGCGGATGGTGTACATAAAAGTTTAATCTAGGTTGGTGTGTATGAATAAGGTAGTGAGAGGAATTACTAAACTTGTTCAACTTGTTCAACTTGTTCAACTTGTTCGGCCGTTGGCCTAGTTTTTCTATCGGCGAAGGATCACTACTAACTTGTAATGGCTGAGTTACAAAGGGTATTGTTCTGCACCGGGTGACGGACTTGCAAAGACGGACTTGAGCCCAATGACCTGCCCCACGGTAAAAGTCCAGCAAAGTGTCCACCGGCGCAAGTAAAACCGTTTCATGTAATATACTACTACCGCCATATTCAGAAATAGATTTAACAAAGCTCGTTTCATTCTCATGAGAGATCGCTCCACTCAACCTTTGCTCTCGCCATCGCTTTCCAAGGTTCCGTCCGTTGTCATGCCTTTTTCGCAGCACGAATGGCTTTGCTTCTCTTTTCCCCCCGTCGTCATCGTCGTCATCATCATTGTCATCATCATCGTCGTTGTCGTCGTCATCGTTCACTTTCCACGTTTCTGGGAGCTTTTCTACCCGGGCCCTTTTCTACCCGGGCCACCTCCAGGTGTCCCTACTGTGCAGCAATACCAAGAGGACTTGTGCCATCCTGATTCTCCTCCCGATTGTCGGTCCGCTGCTCGCTTAGCCACTTGACCATTTCTTGAAGAACCGCCACACGTGTGGAGTGCAATTAACGCATTGTGCTTACACTTTTGAAGGCCAATTCTCTGCGATCCCTCCAAATAGTGCACGGGTTGAATCGCCAAGCGCCACGATGTCGCTTAGCGAACCAGTAGTGAATGATGTAAGGCACAAAGAATGGTACGGACGGGAAGTCGTGCATGCCGCCTTCGAAGCTCCTGTCTGCGGTTCCAAACACGAGAGGCGCGATTCGATACTAGGACGGAGTCAGTGACGTTGATTAACTCGCTGATACGTCAAAGTACGTCTAACATTGTCTGTAGCCATTAGGGTTTTTTCGAAACGCCGATAAGCTTGCCGTATACGCCCGCTGTCGTACATGTCGAGAGCTCGCAGAGTTTCAATCTCGTCATGCAGATGTCGAGTTAAGGGCTCCGCAAAATCTTCGATGAGGCTCCTGATCTTCCGTCCGTCATAGTCTTTGGGAAGACAAGTCCGAGAGTACTCCTGAAACAGATCAAATCCCGGCGTGAATGCTCGGTGTTGCTCTATATTGCGTTCCATGATTCCTCGGACATCTGATATCAGCTCTATGCTCGGGAAGAAAACCTTTTCTTCGGCATCGTGGTGGTGGTGCATGGATTCACACCAGCATTGGCAATATGTCAGGAAGTCTCGAATGGCGTCCAGGTCTTCGCGCGGTATGTGCGTCGCTTGGAGGTAGATGGAGTTCAACCCTCGGAGAATGCCATTGTGGGCAAGTGCCATCTGCGTTGCAACATAGTATGCCGCGTGGGAGGACTATGAGGATATATTAAGTGATGCAAAACCTCAGCGGAGAAATGACAAACGTACATCTTTTGAGAATGGATCCGTAGAAATAAGAGAATACGGCTTATCTACCCACTGAGAAGACATACTGGCTCTTCCAGTAGTAGCACAAACCGACGGCAACTTCACAGTAGCAGGAGGTTAGCGACAGATATATTGAAAGAATGATACTGTATAACCATCGTAACAGTCTTTTGGGTCCGGACGAATGCTGACATTGCTGACTCCGGCTTGGTAATTGGCGCGGCGCAACTCGACTCCGGCACGTCCGGCTTAGTAATTGGCGCGACACCGAAGCCATACAGATATATGTACCAGTCACTCTCGAACCAGGTAGCTCCGCGTCTTTTATTACAGCCAGTGCAACTGAATAGCAACTATGAAGGTCCTTCTTATCGGAGCAAGCGGTAATCTGGGTATTCGCCTCGTCGCAGCGCTCCTCACACATGGCCACAGCGTTGTTGCATTCGTCCGGTCCTCGAACAAACTTGAGTCTCTTCTTCCAACGTCTGTATACCGCCAGATCGCCGTTTTTCAGGGCGATGCCACGGATCCAGTCTCAATCAAGAGGGCCATCTTGGATGCCAGCTGTGATGCTGTTGTCAATACAGCCGGTTTAGCGGCCTTACCTCCTTGGGGGAAAAGTGAACTGCCTGCAATATTTCACGCAGTACTGGACGCTGTACGAGAAGCGGGATTGGATAGGAAGTAACCGTTGAGAACTTGGTTCTTAGCTGGCATGGGAGTATTATACTACCCAGGATTCGAATCGATGCTCTCGAACTAGTAAGTACAGTCACAATAGCATTCTCACCTCATACGCGCCGTTTGTACCTACTTTAAAAAGAGTAGCTCGGAGATGCATCGACTCTGGAATATTAAGAACCTTCAGTATTCCCATCTACCTCGAACACCGCCAAAACCTCCACCTTCTTAAATCTCTCCCACCGAACACGCTCGACTGGTCTATGCTTTGCCCAAGCACCATGACCCCCGAGTCCTCAGACATCAATGTACCTACCAAAACTTTGCGTGGGAAACTGATCGCAAATGCCGCGACTCCACCATCATGGCAAGATTCCTGGATAAAGTACATCCCCTTGATCGGGAAGACGCTTTTGTGCGCCATGAATGCCCGTCGCTATGAGACCACACTTGAACAGAACGCAGAATTCATTGCTGGTGACCTCGAGAGCCACGAGAGCCGGTGGAGTGGGATGACAGTAGGAGTTATCGACGGGTCAAAGTGAGTTCATCGTAGGGGAAGGACCACTAAGAATACATTACCCTGCACTAAGTCTTCGCGTGCGCTCCCTAACCAAATCACCCCCCCCGGCCCCCCATCTGCATTCAACCATTGAACTTCAAATTAAGCCGGGGAACTCCAATATTTGAACTGACTATTTAACAGTATATGATCTATGATTCCTCAATCAAGATTTAGTATGCCAGCCCTTCGCTTTAACTACAGCTGCACATCTGTGGGGCATACTGGAAATTAGCCCCTCTATTACCTTCTCCCGTATGTTCACCCAGGCCTTCTGTAAAATCCGAAACAGCTGGGTTTCAGCTTCGTCGCCTTTACCCTTCAGCGAACCCATATCCGGATAGACTTTGTAGGCTTTCTTCTTCAGTAGGGCCCAGAGGTTTTCGATGAGGTTCAGATCAGAACTGTACGAAGGTCACTTCATGAGTTCTATACTCATTTCCTGAAACCAGAGCTTCGATTTTCGGGCTCTGTGTATCGAAGCATTATTCTGCATGAACACTAGTTCTGACTCTCATATGTCAGCTAAATTGTGATTCAAAATCTGAATGTGGAAGGCAGCTGAATAGCCGTGTTTTTTTTATTCGAAGTCGAGCTCGATTCAGCAGGTATAAATCTGATCTTTCAGAACCTCAAAAGGCCCCTCAAACCATTATTGAAAAGGCCTTTCCATTAAAGATTTTCATCACCTTGTTTCTATCCCATTTCGGATCGGGAGTTCCCAAAACCCATTCCCGTGTTTTATCTGATTCCCCGAGCCACGGATGCCTCGTCCGACCAAATGACTTTCCTTCATTGATTCACGGTTCAATTCTTATGCTTTTCAGCCCATTCTATCCGAAGCAGAGCAACTTCAGGTGTTAATTTCGGTCGCTTAAGGACTAGTAAGTGAGAAATTCCGTGAGTTCGTAGTGTTGCGTTGAGAGTTCTCAGATTCAAATCAATCCCGATGTCCTTTTTCAGCTGTCAGCCTGTCTTCAGGTGATTTCAGGCTTCGATCGTAACTGACATAACAGCAGTCTGACTTCTCGAGATGTAATTGATAAGGGCCTTCCTGATCTGGGTTTATTGGCTCTGGAGGGTGTTGTTTGAAGTCTCCCCAAAACACTCTGAACGGTGGTTCGGGGAACGTTCAAATTTCGTCCTATTTGGGTGGGTTTTAGGTCTAATTGGGCCTAGCCTGATATCTGACCTTTGATGAGCGAGGAAAGCTTCTTTCTAGAAGTCTCGTTACCAGAAATTGAGGTTAACGAAGCTCTTCTTGAAGAAGGTGGGTTGTTTTGAAGATACGCGATTTTACGTGTTTTCGCGATCTAGCCGAAGACTTAGTGCGGGGTACTGTAGGGTTGTGCAAGCTGCTGCTGCTTGTCGTTCGTGGTGAAGTTCGTTGCGTGTGATTGCAATCGACTGCTGTAACGACCCTGACATTGTGCCCCAGTTACTGTAGCCTTATACGCGCATCGAGATATGCGGCTGAGGCACATCTCGGTGGCATTATGCCATGGCAGCACTCTTGAGCTTGGTTTTCAAGATGCCAGGCATGGTCCTGCCTGTTGAAATATGACTGAACTAGAAGGTTTTGCAGCATATGTAGGATGTGTGTTTGGTAGTTGTTCTATGAAGGTCGAAGCTTCGGTTAACTACAGTGCGTCATGTGACATCGATAGGTCCGAGCATAACTCCCGTTTCAACCCTGCCAGATCTGCCGGTGACAGTGTAGGCATTGCACGGTATTTCGTCTTCCTGGACAATGGCCCAAGCCACTGGGGCCGGCACGGCTAAGCGACTGCCGGGGATTGTCCAATCACCTCCGTAAGTGTGTCGAGTCGTGGTTCTGATTTGCCAGGATCCGTCGGTCGATGAAAAGTACGACAGGGCAGCCGCAGAGCAATCCCGTTTCTATCAATACGGAATAGCGAAACAGTATATTCCGATAATTAAAAGGCCCCTGTGAGTCCTGGAACATGCCCGATGACGGGCAGTGCAGCATTGCCAGTCTGATGCCGCCGGTTGAACGTTAGCTACAGTTGTCCCAAAAGCCGCTTGTGGTTGCCTTATGCTCGGTACTTCGTAAATTGCCACAACCGACCATTCGGACGACTGCGCAAGGTCGTCTGGGAGTGGACAACTTCGATGATGGTTGTGGACGAAAGCAAGTGAGTGGTGGTTTGCCTTGTGGTTGTGGTTACTATTGCAGACAACAGTCCGCCGGTTTTACCTGAACGCATCTCGAATAATCCCAAACAACTAGTGCAATCCGAACATGCACGTATACCTAGTAATCGTACATCACAGATCACTCGAGGTTTGCCCTTTCAGGGCTGCGGGGCTGCGGGCCCGCTTACAGTAAGATCATAAGGAATTCCCACGCTTCGTCATTACTGTAGCACAGGGTCGGTATGTCTAAGGTTCGTTATGCAACCAAAATCACTCTCAGTACGGAGTATGCAGCTAGAGTTTAGCATCTCGCATAGCGCTAGAGAGTGGACATGTTGCCACTTAGACACTGATAGGCTTAACCCATGAGGCACTCTCAACGACGACTACCGTAGCATATCTTTTGAAATTCCACTGGAGTTACGGCGATAATACGGCATGCTTATTGGCTTTTGAATAAGGCATCCAGCACTGCATCCCCCGATGGATCATTCCACCCTTTCATCGTCTTATGCGCCAGCCTAGTGAGTTGGACCTGCTGTGGAAAGGGTTCATGGTCAGGCTGGCCGGGGGAGAAGGATTGCAGAACCCAGGACGAGGGACGCTCGTGCTAGCATGTAGAGTTGAATATAAATATATGTGTGGTCGACCCTCTCAAAGTTAGCATTGCTTCCTACCTTCACTACCACGCTGTTCAATTGAGCAAAACCTTCACATATAATTGATTAGCTTCGACCCGTTGAGCCCCAGATTCTGATCTTGATTCTTCATCATGAAGTTAGTGCTTCCTTTGAGCATCTCCTTTCTCTCCCTTCCACCCTGTCCTACGACGTTCTTTTCTTATACCTACTTATCAACCTTTCTCGAGCACCTTCGACTGCTAGGCGAGGTCTCATTACTCCTCGTATTCCTTGGCAGAATCTTCCTTCACTGCAAGGTCCTCGACTTAGGACTGCTATCTTTCGTTGCCCTTAGCAGCGAGAGCGTGTCCTTTTCGGCCTCTATGAGAATTCACCTCCTGAGCATTAGTACGGTACATTATGACTGACCTTGACCAGTTATTCAAGGCCCAAGGCTTCACCTCGACTCAATGACCATCACCCAACCCCTCCTCAACCTCTCATGGTACACCGCTATCATCAAGAAGTCGATCCGCACGGAGCTTTTCTCTGCGGACATCATCAAACACCGTCAAAGTCTTCGAGAGAGCCAACAATGGCTCAATTCATGGGCGACTGGGAAAAGAATTGGAATCGTCTTGCTAGAGAACGCGGTCCTCGCAGTGGTAGCAGTCCTGGAAACGAAAGCAGCCCTCGCTGGGACAGCAGTTTTCGTGAGGAGCACAACGGTCATACGAATACTTCTCACAATGGAGGCGGAGGCAGTCGCCGCGACTTCAGTGGAAGTACTTTTCATGGTGATCGTAATAGCCATGAAGCAAGCAGTTTCCAAGGTGGAGGCGGCCGTCAGGAGGAAGATAGTTATGAAGGTAGAGTAAGCAGTCTTCAGGCTGACGGCAGTTGCCAGGGAGGTGTAACAGCTGAGCGGGACTGCCGAGTCATGCCGCGCCAGAGCAGGAGTGTGTGAGCGCATAGCTCATGGTTTGGGTTTGATTCCCTAACCCAAAAACAATGATAGAATCCAATATGTTGTTTGGATAACTGAGTCTATGCCTCATTATGTGCAACAAGATTGATGAGTGAAATCTCCGAAACAAGTCTCAGGAGAATGCATACATCTAAGAGCCATCAAAGAAGAACAAGGCCAGAAGGAAGCTGATGTTCAAAGGTAGGTAAAGCATGCTGTACTGTACGCATAGTCTAAGCCTGTAAAGAAAAAGTTCTTCAAGGCAAACTTGACAACTTTCCGCAACCGAATGATGGGAAATAATAAGCGAGACCGCAGGGACGTTTGACGATGTCATTGTCGCACCTAAGGTAGCTTACCTGAAGTCACCCCAACGCAGTCCCCGACGGGGAGGGGCTTAGCGCTATGCTATGGTAACGCAAGGCCTATCTGCTGTCGAATTTACTTTAGCGTGGGTAGAGAGATGCGCCACAAAGCTAATCGATCTTTACGAAGCCTCCCGATATGGCCATGTCCGTGTTGACTGCTGATGTGTGTCCGCAAGCCAGGACTACTTGTATGCACGGGGTTTCCGCGCACACTGGGTTTCTGCGCACTCTAACCTAGAAAGGTTAGTCACAGATAGTATCGGGTTTGGCATGCTAAAAAGGGCACTAAGATAATTAGCCATAGTTAGCGTGCGCGGAAACGCGGAAACCCCGTGCATACGAGTACCTAAGGGCCGCAGGGTCGGTTTCAACATCCAAGTTGGGACGTGAAACGTCAATGAACGCCCTGGAAAGCTCAGCATCCTAGAGTAGCCGGCATATGGTCGTATGTAGTGGGGGGTTCAAGCCTATTCTTTGAAGGTTAAGAACCCAGAGATCTTCCCTGTATTATTTAGTATGTACCTTAGTACATAGATCTGAGGCTTTCCAACAATCCTACTTAGTAAGTGATGGTTTGCCCACCCACACAGACGGCTTGGTCAGGCATTTACTTCCAGTAGTGTGTTAGTGAAAGATCTCGGCATGAGCCAAAGCTATTCCTCTGATTGTACCAGTAAGCTTACAGCATTGTGATCTGATCGCGAATGTCATCCCTATTGGTCCCATTACTCGAACCTATTACTCGAATGACGAATACTGTATCTGTTGCAGTAGAGAGTGCTGGTGTGCACGCCCGCAGCCGCTGAAACGTCATACGGACTGTTTGCATTGAATATCGAAAGATGTCGATTCAGGCACAGACAACAGTTGATAGACAACTTTTCCAAAACCAATGAAATCGATGGCTGCCAAGATTGTGAGGGTCAATCGTGGCCACCACTACGACGCAGGGGGCATGTGGTATGAGATGCATTAGGGGAGTCAGGTGGAACTAGTACCCTTTATAGCTAGCTGCTGGAAACGGTCGACTGCGGCTAGCCTCATTCAGACTGTCGGATCATGCAGGTGGGCGCCACTAACGTTGATCCGGGGACTGATAGTGATGGCACCCGTACCGAGTCGGCGTGGCTCTCCCTTAATTTGGAGATCGGCCCACGCTTGAATTTGATACCATATGTACAGTATGTACCAGGACTTTACGGTATGCTTGGCAACGAACAGAGCCTTGATTGGGCAGCGCGACCGCTTGACTTTGGTATTTCCCATGTTGTGCTTTGTGGATATGAATACCTTGTCTGGTCGGTTTTGATGCGACTTCGACATTCTTCTTGTCCTTGGCGTTTGCTTTGTCACCAACCATGTACCTCCGTAGCCGTCCCTCCATCCAGTGTAATTACTCTTCTTTCTGTTGTTGCCTTGAGACTCGACTCCGACGTGCCGACATGTTCGCTAGCCGGCGATGATATTGTCAACTCGGAATATACGTCAAGATACGGATGTGTCAAAATCATCGTACAAGGAGTGGAAGGTACTGTACTTCATAAAGTAAGGTAGTATAGAAATCTAAATTGCGCACCTGTGGCTGAGAATGACATCGTTCCGGGGCAAAGCCCCAACCGCGACACGAGGCACGGGCCTGGTCTCTGCGGCCGAGATGACCGAGTACTAGTGCGTGGCGTGCAGGTCCGCTTCAAAAGGGCCGAGGATGGGTGACATGCGGGGGTTACCTGACTCCCGGGTTCGTTAGGGTAAGGAACCCCCAAGCTTGATTTGCGTCTCGTGTCTGGGCCCCTTGAAATATCGTTAGTACAGTGGAGCAGGGCAAGGGGAACCTTAAGTAGGGGAGGTGGTGTACTTATCTCCTGCTTTATTGGCGGCCATTTTCGATATTACTTTGATTGGCCGTAGCTCCGCCATCCCTGTGGAGTATGAGCACTGCTGATTGGTCACAAACCTGTGCTGTATTTTCTCAATAATACACTACTTAATCTGGTCAGTCACCAATCTGTATAGCACGTTTCTGATTCCTACCCAGGATCGGCTTTTGTGCGTTGGCTTGATGCACGGTTGCCTCATAAAAGTAGGCCCTTGATATTGTTGGCTGAATGGGAATGCTAACCGTCTGTATGCGAATCGCCTGTATGCGAACCGCCTGAATGCGAACCAGAATCATGGTTCAAGACTTCGACATCCTGCAGAGGTTGTTATATTCAGCAAGTCTCAGAGCGTGACTTCCTGGCTCGACCCTTTGTTTGCCTGAATCTGCCTTGCACGCACGAGTGTGCGAACCATGCTGAAATGCCCGTAGAAGTTGCAACGAGTCGACACCTTATAGATGTAGATAACCCCCCCCAAATAGTGATCTCGCTCCAAAAACTAAAGACCCTGTGACATCTTTTAACAAGACCCAGACCACTCGAGATAACTCTTCGTTACTTGTCTTTCGTTCTCTAGCGCTCAGAAATTGCTATCTCCATAATACCATTAAGCATGACGTTAGTTCTTCTATTTCGACCCCTCTTCGTCTACTCTTCGTCTGGTGTTCCTTGACGTTCAAAGTGGTCGGAATGAGCAAAAACGTCTTCTGTCTCTCCGCGCACGTTGTTCACTGCCTCCAAGGCTCGATACCCCCTTATCACCACACCTCTTTCCTCGCCGCATGGCGTTGGAAGAATTATCTCGCATATCAACATCTGGTTTTTCTTCTCCCTCCCATGATTCATATTCGGCCTCATACCTACTGTTCCCTTCTCAATATATGGCTGCCGAAAGGTACACGGACTGACTGACATTTAGAGGCTCGAACCCAAGAAAAGGAACGGCATCACCCAGGGCCCGCACACGTCAATCGCGACCTCCTTCCCAGCCTCTCATGATGAGTCGATCCCTCCGCGAAGTAGACCTATATCAGAACTTTCTCTGCCGCCAGCGCCAAGAGACCTCCTCGCGAGGAGAAGCAATGGCTCAGTACGTCCAAGACTGGGATTGCAACTGGAACCGCAATGACAGCGAACATAATCCTGGAAGCGTAACCGGCCCTCATAATGGACAACTCTCACCTAGTGATGTGAGACCATACAATGGAGGTAGCAGCAACAGCGGAGCCGGCTCTGAGGATATAAATAGCTGTCAGGTGGGAAGCAGGCTCTCCAGCGAAGGTAGCCTCCATGTGGGAGGTAGCCAACTCACTACATCCGGTGCTAGTAGCAAGCATAGTTCTCGTGGTGAAAGCGGCTATAATGGCGGTACTAGTTCCCGTATCGAAAGCTGTTACGGTGAGGCAAGCACTTACCGTGGTGGGAGTAGTTCCCGTGGTGTATCGAGCCAGTCGTCTAGAGGATGATGATCGTGGTGACGGACGTGCTTCCTCGAGGAGGCAGAGGGGAAAAGGTGAAAACAGCGAACGAAGCGCACGCTTTCTTGTAATCAAAAGCTTCTTTGGATTCTTTCTTGAAAACTTCTTCAAGTAGGTAGCTCAGTGGTGTGTAATAGCGTTGAGCTTGTCAGATGACATTGTTGCGTTTTAAACTCGGGGTCCAGTCGCCTCATATGAGGATCAGTGAATAAAAGTCATACCTAAGCTAAGGGTTTGGGCAACAAAGAGAAGACTTGAGCTTGACTTACATCTCGAAATGAGCATGCCAGAAGCCTGCATTGCAAGTATCTTTAACAGAGTCGCAGTGATCGATACGGTCGGGTGCGTATGATGGTATCCTAGCCATAGATTTTGCCACAGCCCAATGCTTTGAATTGTGGCAGGTAATTCCCATCAAAGATGGAAAGCCTGTCGAGAAGCCAGGGCGCGCACCATGTCTACCGTGTTTGAATTCCGGCAGTCGCAATATACCGTGATTCGCTAGGGGTTCGTAAGATGGAAGGAAGACAGGTACCTGCATGATGCAACATGCAGTCGCGAAATACATGTTGGGGAGGTCTCGAACATCTGGTACTCTATGATCTTCGTTGCAGCAGTCGGATTGTATTCCAATTGCCTGGTTTCATGGTCCGCGAACGGAATAAGGCTTTCCCAGGCAACCGAAAATGCAGGACAGCTGACGAACACAAAACGTGCAAGCTGCAGATTGCGTTTCTGTTTCGTCGAAGAATCCCATCCACTATTTCGAAAGTAGCCAAAGAATCAGCCTTGGGCAACTGAAATGTTCTCCCGGGATGTCTCGCAAGGGCGTGCATGAGCAGGTTGGTTCCACCGCAGGAAGTGTTGCTCACGGGACCCAGGATTACTGAGCCACACGCAACCCTTTCTGGGGGCGACGACAGAATTCAGCTAGGATAATTCTCCGTGGCCGAGAACACTCGCTGTTTTGCGCATATGGGTGGTGTTTGAGTGTTTCGTTTCCGTCAACAGTTCAAACCCCTCTCCGCTTGATCATCCGTAGTAATGACTGAGTACTGCGCCCCACGACATCATGGGGGATCTTCCGCATAGCAGCTTCCGTTGCGGTACCGAGCAGCGTAATCCAGCAGAAGCGGAAATGCGAGTCGCACCACGTACTCGTATGGTATCTTAGATTCGCGGTCTTAGGCCCATGAAGTCAAGGACGAGACGATTATCTATTGGCTTGAAAAGTTCGGTGGTTGCCATTCTGACATTCCGACATTCGGTACAGGCGCATCTCAAAGGGGTTAGGCTCCACATTCTTCCACATTGAGAGTACCTCCGTATCCGTAGGGCAATTGACAAACCAGTAATCGGAGATTTATTACCGAGTAACGTGATTTAAGGTGCCGTGTACTACAAGTAGTAGGTACTTTAAGGTACCTTATGTAGATGATAGGAGGCGTGGGAGGATCGACAGCAGCGGGAGGACTAAGATATACTTTACGGTTGAGGTTGAGTCCATGCCACACTAGAGTAGTGGGTACGAGTATGGGGGTGGGGGGGTAAGGTGTCTTCCGAATGGACCCTTGTAGAGTGAGCTAGTGTTCGACTCACATGGTTCGGTTCATTCGATCTAAGATATCCGTTACAGGGATGTATACCTTACCCCAAAATAGGATTCCCGCATTGCATTATCTAGGACATATGAACACGAGGTGTCTTTAATGCACTTCGGCATCGCGCGTCGTTTCATCCGGATTTGCTGACCTTGTCCCTTGTGGTATGGTATATTGGGTTTATGTATTGCGCCAGAGATCTCTTTACTGGTAGCTAGGTAGCCGAGGGATTATATATCCGGGGAGCCGGGAGAGCGTAGCATTTCCCCGATTCCCCACGATATGGGAGAGATGATTGCGGGCACTATTGCGACATTCCAGCTGATCTGTGGAATCTTGTGCTCAATATTCGATATGTCTCGCATATTTTGCGTAGATTTGGCAATTGAGGCATCTCTGCGTCCTCGGCCCTTTCTTGTATCTCACTCTGTGTCGATTGAGTAGCTCGACCAGTGAAAGCAGTCGCATCCGCATATGTTGTCATCATCCGACCGCTGGCCCCTATTGGCTGAGGATAGGTCCAAAGCATGTTTTCTCAAGGTCCCTCATCCGTTGTGTTTCAGGTTCCCTGGAGGCTTCTTTCTTCGCATCATCGACACTAGAATCCATACAAATTATCGGAAGATTCGAAGTCGGTGAAGCACACCTCTGAAAGTCGTTGGCTCTGTACTGTGCCCGTGACTACTACTCAGCCCCACGAAACACACCTGCCTTTGCAGATATGGCTTCGTATCTGGAATATGTAGTAATTTGGATAGTGCCTGATAAAGCGGCCAATTATCGTTTCACTACTCCGTCCTTGTTGATGGATAATTGCGAGGTAAATGGTTTCTATCAATCGAATGCCAGCTAGGAAACACACCCTGATCGCTTGGCAGATGTGCGGCTTGGGGCGGAGAGCAAAGTACGACAAGTGAGTACCTTCATATTTAGTAAGATGGTATTGGGCCAGGACTGGCCATTACCTTACGTCTGAGACATGCGTACCCTTCTCCAAGAGCCGCACTTATCAATCACACGTATCTGACATAGTAAGATACAAAGGCCAATCAATTTATTTTCGGGGAGTGGAGCGAGCATGAGCCGGGTGGGAAAAACCCCGGATGTCCCACCCCTGCTGTGGCTTTGACGTGTGGCTTGACACTTCATCGCAAGACGCCTTTCTAACTTTCCTATCCCTTAAACCGTCGTTAATCCACCCCAGGATTACGGCAGCTAACCATATGTAGTACGGATATTGACTCAGCGTCGCTTATCTGACCCGTGAGAAGGCTGAGAAGCAACCCCACGTGCCCCCTTTTTCTTGCTACCCCGCACATGAGAATCTCAACTTGCCCCTCAATCTTCCTATGGGTCAAATAAGCGACGCTGAGTCAATATCCGTACTACATATGGTTAGCTGCCGTAATCCTGGGGTGGCAGGATTAACGACGGTTTAAGGGATAGGATAATCAGCCACTAGTCGAATGGTAAGCACATTATTGGTCCGCATATAAATCGGCCAACAATCCCTGAACAGTCCACAGCGACTCGCGGTACTCTACTGACGGTCTGCGTAATACGACCGTTGTTTAGATAGGTAGATATCTTTCTTCTGATATCCCCCCCGTGAGAGGTGAGTGTCACGCAGAACAGGGCATGCTGCGGCCTCGAACCAATCACAACCACTTGCCATTACTGCGTTGCGCGTTTTTCGGCTTGTCGTGGTTCCTTCCCCTTGTTTGACACTCGCATTGCTAAGTGCAAAGGCTGGACTCGCAAGCATCACCTATACAACATGATGCTGTAACAACGACATGATAAGAAAAGGCTCTCCCGCATGGAAGCCTGGTGTGCTTTATGCCGCATCTAAGATGCAAGAAGTTACAAGAAGAGATGATGCCGTCGGCCGTTCATCAATCCAAATTTTTTGGACGTTCCCAAGAACATTCCAGTCCAACCTTTATATTCAAGGCTATCGAAACATCCTCGTTCTTCATTTGATTGACAATTGATCGAGCTCGTCACGTGAATACCTCTTTTCGTCCTACCTGCAAATATGGTGTTAGTCGCAGCTTTCGTTATCCTGATTGTCGCCCTTATTGTCATGATTCTCGGTCCCTCATATCATGGTCTAGGTTTCTATTTGGCTCTTCCAGCTTGTTGTCTTTGTTGAGTACACCTTGTATCCGAGTGCACTCGGTTCCTCCATCCTTCGTCTTTGCTGTCCTACTTCGAAGCACTAGTCGTAACTACTTGATACTTCTCTAGAACTTGTTATTTCTTGATTTACTTGCTGACGACCTCACCAGTAATTCCAATCCCGGAGTAACGTCGGAGCCTTCGAACGGATCAGATTTCAGCACTTTTCCGGCCTCAGCTCGTGTTGATGCGGCCCGAGCACATCAACACCATCGTCCCTCCGGGATTGAACGCTATATTCGTGAAGTCGATCAATATAATGCTTGGCTCGGTGGAAACCAGCACGCGAATCCGCCTCGAATTGAAGCCAAGGCGCATTATCTCGATAATTGGGACCGTAACTGGAAACGCCTCGATACCGCAAGCAATCGTTGCGCCCACTTTAGGTCTGACGGTACTGGCACTGCCAATAGCGGAAGAGGTCCCAATAGCGGAGCAGGTTCCAACAGCGGAGGACTTTCCAATGGCCGAGGGGATCCTTGTGGCGAAGACGAGTCATATGGTCAGGGTTCTTCTTATGGCAGAGAAAGTCGTTGTGGCGGAGATAGTTCCTACGATGGGGGTAACCGTCAGGACGAAAACGTTTCGCAGACTGGGATCCGTTCCCATCGTGAGGCTAGCTTCAATGGTAAAGGCAATCGCAATGGCGGAGGTAATAGTCATCACAGCACATCGCGGTAATCCTCACCACGAAGCTTGTACAATTAGGTTATGACAAGTGTTGCTTTCTTCATAGCGAATCGAGGTCTCAGGAACTGGCAAGTATAATGTAGATCTCTTGATGCCAAAAAAAAGTTAAAGTCTAGAATTTATGAATAGCAACGCCGAGTTGGCGCTTTTTCCCCGTGTTCCTTCCTCGTGGTTCCGAAAGACCGAAGCCCAAGGTATTGGAAGCGTGGGATTAACGCCATACAGGGGTGAGATTGGCTCGCTTGAGGTTTCCTTGCAGGAGGAAAGGCAAATGCCGGTCGCACAACATTCTAATATGCAACAATATGAGTAAAGGCACTCAAAGTCCTGTAATGGTATTGATGAGTAAGGTGAGAGAGGACGGATATCTTTTCAATGTAATTCGCTAACCTCATTGGCCCTGCTGGTAATAGGTAAAGTACGGGTACTGACTACCTGAAACCTGGAGTCGATCGAAGCCTTGTGCTCCGATATTCCTCTGACCACTATAGGAAACGAAACGGTTCATCCTGTTGCGTCGCCGTTCAGCCCTCTTTACAATCCCTTAAGTTCCTAACGTGTAGTATCGTAAAGCTGCAGATTAACGACATATGATTATCATGATCCCTTTGTTATAGATTTTGGGAGATTTCGAATCCAGGATATAATATCAAGGTTTGCATGCGAGCTGAATGGAATGATGCTCGGTGTTGTTGTCTTGGGACAGGCCTGTGTAACAATCAGCGGGTGGGCTCTTGTTGATATCCGTCCTTAAAGAACGGCTTTTCCCTAGGCTAATTCGAATGCCAAGAGCCCCTGATCAATAAGATGCTGGCCGTAGATTAATCTCGAAATATCAACAGATCGGCGATGTAGAAAAGCGGTGGAGGAGATTCGAGAGTTGGAAGCACTCGATCATGTGTCTCAGGCTGCTTGAACAACGCATAATAATGGTGGATAGACGAAAGGCAGCTAGGTCGTAGGTAGATGTTGCGAAAGTAACGAACAATAAGGTGTATCAGCCGATCGGTTTCCAATTGAGGGAGGCAGGGTGGCCTCGATGACCTCCTGAGCGGCGCCGGTTGATTCTTTCAATTCTACTTAACATGGATCCAGTGCATACCCTAGACGGATGGCAGGGCAAAGAAAGGGGTATATGTAGGAAGGAATAGAGGCGTAAGTAGGAGAAGCTGCCTAGGGCTGACCTTACGGAAAATTACGCGTACTAGGTCGCCTATTGGATTAAGGAATGCTGACCCCGTTCCAGCTGCGTTCTTTTAGCGTGCGCATTGGGTTACAGGCAAGGCGAGATGATGCGGTTTGAATGCAGTTGATGCAGATGATGCAGCAACTTGCCCTCAGGATGTCAGACGTACAGAGCTAAGCCCCTTCGGGTTAGCTCTACTTTCCTCGGGAGCTCAGTGCACTAGGGGCTTAGCGTAAAGGCCTAACCCGAAGGGGATTAGCCCCACACATCTGAAGTCCAAGAGGCTAGCAGGCTAGCAGGAAGCCAGCAACAGCCGGTATAGGTACGCTACTCGTATAAACGGGGTTCCCGCGCAAACGGGGTTTCGCGCACTCTAACCTAGAAAGGTTAGCAACAGATAGTATCGGGTTTAGCGTGCTAAAAATGGCACTAATATAAATAGTTTTAGTTAGCGTGCGCAGAAACCCCGTTTGCGCGGGAACCCCGTTTATACGAGTAACAGCCAGTGTGTTTCTAGCGCCCTTCTCGTGGCCCGCTAGAATACGCCTCAGCGCTCTAGTGGTTTCTCTATGCTACCTTAGTGGCTTTTCTAGTGGCTTCCCATCGGGAGTGCACCAGTGATTACACCGTGTGCACGAAGACCACCGGCCAACATTCGCCAGTTGTTGGCATGCTGCTTTACGACGTTCTTACAACATTCAAGACGTTTCTCCTACCTAGTTTCAGGGGTTCAACTCTGAGAAGTACTGTTCACTTCACCAGCCTTGCCAGCCTGGTAGAAGACAGGACAACAGGCTAGTATTATTAATGGGTTAAAGCAGCAAGACGTTGCATACCCGCTGGGATGAATTTATCTCTCGTGAGGGGCCAATGTACAGGCGGACGCACTCGAAGCAAGATGCCTTGTGGGCTGGCCTGCAACGATGCACTTTTTGTCAGTGGCATAAGTAGAGCCTAGTTCCCAAGGTTCCAGTAGGGATTTTCTGACAGCACTCTAAATTGAAATTTCGTCACCTTGACTTGAGGAAATACCGACTCTTCGACTCTTCCATTACCTACCACCTCACCCCTCTTGTTGAACACTGCGTCTTCGCCTGCTCGATCATAGGACATGACGTGGGTTCTTCCTTCCAGTGTGCTCTTTCTTCATCCTCCTTGGTACTCGGATTACTGCCTCGGCTCGATCTGGTGGGGAGCACATATTATCTTCATGAACGGGCATCAAGTGCCTTCCCATGTACACCAGCATACCGCAGTGTTTGAATTAACCCCTGTTCCTACTTACATTGTCTCTCTCGCTCGTGCTTCGATTTCGAGATCCCATCCTCAACCTTCTCACATTGTTGGTGGCAAGGGAAAGTTGACCTGCAACGACAGCATCGTTCCGTCAGTTAGGCACATGATCTGTTCGATGTTCTTTGCCGCCTGTCCATTGACTTGGTTCCGAAATGTATGGAGGCTAACCTCTGCTAGGCGTTCAAATCTCAAGGCAGCATCAGGATCGTCCCATCCCAATGACTCTCAAGCACAGCAGCTTCATCATCCCGCTGCCATCGAAGAGTACCTCCGTGAACTCGACCGCTATAGAGCTTTTCTGGCTGGACAACCTCGAGAAATTCCTTCTCGAGGTCGAAACATGGCTCGATATATTGAAGATTGGGAGCGCAAATGGGAGCATCTCACCGGCGAAGGTACTGCACAAGGTAGATGGCTCAACGAACGAGATACGAATGTCTTCGTGGGTAACAATATCATAGGGAAGCCGAAACTATAAGGACGATTTGCTATGATCCTTTGATGGTGCTTCACCAGTGTACTTCAGTCTATAGTATCAATTTTCAATTCTCAACAATGTAATTCCAACGTACTCACTGTAGAATGAATACTGTAAATCTGCCTGATTGACCAGATGTATCGGCTTACTCTTTCCCCCGTGTACACGCAAAAAAGAACCCTGGAAGTTGTTGTAGAATAATGCAAATTGACTCGGGAATCCTCGACGAGAGGTAAGGAAATCATGATAGGCGCTACACCTAGCATCAGGAACCAGAACGTTGAATATTAGATCAAGGCTTCTTGTCAAGGGCGAACGGTGGGTACAGTCCGATATGCTGAGTCTGTTAGGATTCCTTAGCGTCAAATATTTGGTAAAGACTCCTGAGTGCTTTGCCGGGCGTGAGACCTATGCACAAGATGGGCGAATAGTGGTTGGATGTGCTATGCCCCGGGTACGACGATCGTGTGTAGAAGTTTTAGATAGGGCGGTGTCCATGTGTGATGAAAGAAGATGTATGAAAGATGCGCAAGTGTAGCATCTGGATAATCCATGCTCCGACTCATCATTGGTTGCCTGGCGCCTAGTGGTACCCAGAAAGAGAAGTTGCCATTTGAAAAGGTAAAGCTGTAATCGGTAGGAGACGGGAAAGATTCCTGCACGCGCTGCCATGACCATCCTTCATCATCCTCGGCAAAAGCTTGTTCGTTATTGTACACCAGCTTGCATTATGCGCATCCAGTCGTGGAACCAATGTCAGCACCCGCAGCAGCTTCGCAGCCTGCTACACAGTACTCGTACAAGACTTCTGACTGGTGATTGGTGTCCACCAAGCCCACCCCATAGTAACCATTTTGCCACCAACACCACAACAAGGGTGGAACAGATTAAGGTGAACTACCTACTGAGGGGTAATAAATACACAGAACCCCAAAGGCTCCTTCCACCCCACCCCCACCCCCTATCAGATAAGCGAGTCTCGAAGGATCCCTTAGGTGTCAAGCTCCGCGCAGGTGGCGTCTCGAAACCGAGTGCTGGGTACGGACCCCTCCAGTCAACAGGTTTAGAGTCCCAAACGAAGATACTGCAATTCCGAATTGACAGCATCTACAAAGATCCCTGCGTTACAGTATCTAATAAGAAGTCGACGAATACAGTCTGTTGTCATGAGTGGTGACCCAACCGGTGCCCTAGAAGGGCTTGCAACTACTGTAATATACCGTGCGCTTGACTGGACTCGGGGATGCGCTAAGGTACGGAAGCTGCAGCATGTGGTCAGCCGGGATTCCGGGAACCGTAATTTGGGTTATGTACCTACGATACCTTAGCGGCTGGCTATGAGGCTTGACATCGGTAATATTACGGTACTAATGCCACGTTACCGTCTTAAGACAGCACTTTTGAGTTATCGTAGTAGAATCTTTTTATTCGTTCTAGATAAGTAACGTTCATCTTACATCATCGTAGTGATGATCTTTCGGATATTGACGTTGCATGTTTGTATTTGATTATGAATACGGAGCGCGATCGACTCTTGCGAATATTCTGAGATCTACAATATCTTTAATGATGTCTCAGCTTTGATAGTATATTACAGGTTATATGTCAGTGATTACAATCTTTATGAGTAGTAGAACCGTTTTTTTAAATCGCACGTAATGTCAAAGGAACGTCACACCAATGCAACACGTTTTCAATAAAGTACGTACTTATCACAGAACGTAGTCTAGATGCAAGACGTTCCTCAAAATTCGCTACGTTCTATGCTATTACGGTTATTGTGCGTCACGCCTAAAATAATATGACGTATGTATAAACTATACGTATATTTTGTAGGATTGTCTAAAGGCAGTTAAATTTATAAGAGACGTACTATAAGTGTAACGGTAACCACACGATGTTATTACGGTAATCGGCCCCCACGCTCAGCCGCTAAGGTACCTACCTATGGCCTAACAAGGTCAAATTGTTTTGCCTTATTACGCACAGAGCGGAAGTAGTATTCTAACGTCACTGTGCAGGGTTTTCTGCACAAGCAGCTCGTGTGCAGACATCCATGTCTGTAACCACCCTTTATCAGACGCACAGCCAAAGAGATCACTCCCCTCTGCTTACTACTGTAACAGCCTGAAATGCCAAACAGTGCGTATGCTTCAGTGCTGCACAGCAACTACTTTTCACTTGACGCAACTAGCTGTAATGAAAAAGACTTGCCATCAAGGTGCACACCGCGGGAAGCGATCCCCCAAGAGCCTACTTCGACATGCTTGTGCTTTGCATCGTTGGTATAAGAAGAGCATGCACTCCGTAACGACACTCCGCTCAAGCCAGTCTATTCTTTCACCATTCCATAGCCTTCTGAAGATTACTTGGTTGACATCCAAGAAAGCAACCCCGACCAGATCGCTTCTTCGTCTTGCTCCTACATAATGGCGTAAGGCTCTTCTCCATCTATCTCTTCTGTCGCGCATTGCATGGTATCCTATCCCTCTTGAATGATGGCTTGCAAGCATGCTTAGATATTCATGTTGCGTTCAGCTGTCCAAGTCGAGTCGGCCCACGGCTTGCCCTTATCTATCCTCCATGCACACTTTGGTTTCCTAATCATGCCCCACTCTGTCTCTGGTGCCGTTCAATGCTGCCAATGCTCCATTTCAACCTGCCTGAACAGACAAGATCAACATCCTCGCTGATTTTGACTTAGTGGCTCGGGCTCCCGAGACGGACGGTCCTCTCACCATGTCGAAAGTCCTGATTCTCGCTCTTCTCCGATGAAAAAGTACCTTCTCGAAGTCGACCAATACAAAGCTTTCCTAGCTGGTCAAGATCAAGCAACCACCAAACGAGTGAAGGCTATGGCTCAGTATATTCACGATTGGGAGCGCAAGTGGGAGCGCCTTGCTGGTGATGGCATTCTGCAGGGTAAGCTATCGCAGATATGTTTTGCAGGAGGTTGCCGTTACTAACACAATGATAGGGAAGCCAAAGCTGTAAGGGTAGCGGATGTCAACAACTCAGCCCTTACTAGCACACAATGTAACGCGGAGATGTACGGTAGATTTAGTACCGTGGTCTCTTATACGTTACATTCTCTTCGACGTGTCTTCCAGTCTTGCACCCCTCAGACAACCCGTCTTCATCGCAACAAGTGTACATAAAATTCTCGGGAAATTGCTCCCTCATATCGGAAGAGTCAATCCTCCCATGACAGTCTTCGTCGTGATCAACGAACATTTCATAGTCTGGCTCAAGCTCTCCTGAGCGATTGTTAGCTGATTTATCTTGACCTGCCATAAGCCTCCAACAACGCCTGTTAAGAGTAGCCTACCATCATGGTAAGAACAAGCTTTCTTCCCGTTATCTGTAACGTCGAACTCTTCGGAGCAATTCTCACAAATTGCGTATCTCGGGCGCAATCGTTTCAGATTTGTTGACGCAGCCTCAATATCCTCTGTACCATTCTTTGCTTCATCTTCGTCTTCAGACTCGTCGCTGTTCTCGTCGCTGGTTTCGTCGCTGTCGTCCTCGTCTTCATCACTACTTTCTTCACTTGCTTTTCGATGACCCATTTTCTTGGCCTGATTCTCTGGTACAAGTAGAAGGATGCTGGCGATATGCGCTGCGTCCGCTGAGGAGTTGCAGATTGCTTGCAGAGTTTCGCGCAAGCGAGCTGGCTGTGCGGTGTCAATGGCGGATTGCAGTAATGCTTTGGCGGTTGGTATTCTGCCTTGCTCAACTGGAGGAGGACTCGAATCTGTTAAATCAATGATTGGTTCGCTCATCGTTACTGGCAATCAAGTGTTGGGTTGATGTTGATGGTTGTTGTGATAACCACAGCCTTGCGCGCGGAGATTTGGGAATCGCTTGGTACGGGCCGACTAAAGGCCGATACGAAGCCTTTCCCGCTGCCACGGTTGTCTCCACTTCTCCAAACAAATAATAGATACAGTATGGTAGCTTTTATGGATGACAAACTGACATAATATATGAATCTAAGTCATTGCTGACTCCAGATGCGATCTATCAACATGAAACATCTGGTCCGACAACTCCAGTCGACGTCAATCCTCTTATATCCGCTTCTCGTATCTTCTCTCGCCAGGCCGGACCTGGAAAATACTCGGGCTGCGATCGACAATGGAGATTCCTACTGCAAGTCCAGGCAGCTTTGCCGACGTCGATCTTGACAAAACACCGTTCATCGAATGGTCGCCTTACTACCTTCTTCTCCTTCTCATCTACCCTCTTGCTGTAGCTCTTCTACGTCACGACCGCCTCCGCACTACCCTAGAAACATTTCCTTACACTGATCGCCGCTCTTTCGCATCCATGACCGACAACGACGCCTTCCTGATACAGCAGAAAATCAGCGAGCTCGAGTTCCCTTTCACATTTGAGAAAGCCCTGCAGTTCGCGCTATTTCGTACCTATGGCATTCCTTCGATCTCAAAGCTGCTTGTTGCGACTGCTCAATTCAGTGAAGAAGCTACGTCCTGTAAGCGGTATACTGACACGGAGGTACTGATACGAGAATTCATTGGTCATGCGCCTGCCAGTGGGAGGACCTTAGAAGCGATCAGCAGGATGAACTATATTCATAACGGATATCAGAAGAGTGGGAAGATTTCAAACGACGATATGTTGTATACGTTGTCGTTGTTCGTTGTAGAGCCCATACGGTGGATTGATAGATACGAATGGCGGACGTTGGAGGCATTCGAAAAGTGTGCGATTGGGACCTTTTGGAAGTCATTGGGTGATGCGATGGGGATATCATATGAGAACTTGCGCTCTGCGAACGAGGGATGGGTCGACGGATTGCAGTGGCTGGAGGAGATCGTAGCATGGGGAGAGGACTACGAGAAAAAGTACATGGTCCCGCACCCGAGCAACAAGAAAACAGCAGACCAGACGGTGAACATCCTCTTATGGAAAGTCCCAAAGCCGTTAAAGCCAGCAGGACAAAAAACCGTCCACGCCTTGATGGACGACAGATTGCGAAAAGCCATGATGTACGCTACTCTCATCTTGCCCCCAACCTACCACCATATCCCTAATCAAACCTTGACCCACCTCCACCCTCACCTACCACCACATCACTATCCAACGCTAACCCCAACTAGGTATCCGACCCCGCCACCCCTCTACACCCACTTCACCCACAACCTCCTCGCCCTCCGAGGGTTCCTCCTTCGCCACCTCTTCCTTCCTCGCCCCTCCTTCCTCCCCTCCCACCACCTCTCCACGCACCCCTCCCCCAACGGCACCTACTACGCCCTCAAATTCCCCGCCGCACCCTACTATGTCAAGCCCACTCTCTGGCAGCGCTGGGGTCCTATGGCTTGGGTGAATTGGACCATGGGGTTGCCGTTGCCGGGGGATGAGGGGGGCAAGTATTGGCCCGGGGGGTATCGGATTGGGGAGATTGGGCCAACGAGGGTTTTGGGGAAGGGGGAGAGTGAGATGAAGGTGGGGGTGGAGGGATTGAGGGGTAGGAGGACGGGAGGCTGTGTTTTTGGGGTGGTTAAGAGGCAATGAGGGCGTGGGGGAATGCGCATGGAGGATGCATTGATGAATTTGATGGTTGCACGACCTAGCGTTACGAAGTAGACGTATTTTGTTACACGTTACTGATAGCCAATAAGTACCCTCCAGGTTTTACCATTTGTAGCGCATGGTTGATATCTCCAGCCCATGGATCCATAACGCCGGATTCACTATATCTTATTCCTTGAAATTCACGATTCTTCCCTTTTAATACATAATCTAAACCCATCAACCCCTTTCGAGTGTGACATCAGCCGCCGACATAGCTGCGAAGCAAAATAGGGCGGCGAGAAAGTAGGCAACTTTGATGATAACCTTATCAGCGCGGGAAGAGCGCAGCCCATTCAATGTACGCCTATGTACACAAACTCCCCCCCACACACGGAACCCTCTCCTCTGCTCTCCCCTTCCGTCCTATCATCTCCTCAGCCCGTGTACCCTCCGGTTCTCTACGCCCAAGCCCCTTCTCAACACCCCATCCATGGACAAACCAAAGCATCCTTCGATTCCAGCACTTCGCCAGCCTACCACGCGACCCAATACGTTGTTGGTATGGCTATAATTTCTTCTGACCCTCGAGCTCCGGATCCGGCAGGATTCCCTCGATTTCTAACCGCCGACGAGCTTCTTCTAGCGCCCAGGTTTGTATCCTGCGTGGTGTTAGCTTTCTACACCGTCAGACCTCCGTTCCTCCCATCAAAGAAACCCCCATCATATCCCCCTCTTCTCCTACATCTACCCCAACTCCCGAACCCATCCAACCCCCCCAAACAACCACAACCAATACCCCGAAACAAGGAAAAACCATAGCACTCACGAAGTATCCGGTTTAAAAATATACCCCACAATCGCCACCGCAAAGCTCCCAAAAAACCCATACATCCAAATATTCTCCCACCCCTCTTTCTTGTACTTTTCGCCGGGTGGCACGCCGAAGAGCCAGCCGCCGGGGGGGTCGTAGTGCGGTTCGGAGGATGAGTTGCGGTGGTGGGAGAGGGATTTGATAGTCGGTGGAAGACAGCGTGAGGGGCGGATGGTGAGGGTAAGGCGGGCGGGGAGGCGAAGGAGAGGTGGCATTGTTGGTTTATATGGAGTGGAGGGGTTGTGATAGTGAGGAGGCGTTTGTGGATGGGGATGGAATGGCGATGGAATGGCGGTGATGTTGGGGTGAGGTTGAAATGGGCTTTGACGGATTAGGTAAGCTGGTGAGGTCCGAGCTTTAGCCGCTTGCCTCAGTTCTCAGACGTGCCAACGTCGCTAAGCCCCTTCGGATTAGCGCCCTCGCTAAGCCCCTTCGGATTAGCGCTCTGCGGACTTCGCAGCATACGGGCGGCACGTCTGAGTGCAAACCCCTGTAAGATAGGTTGATCTGCGTTAATTTGATGACAGCTCGCACAACTTGTCTCGTTAACTTTTGCAAGTCACAACATTCTTGTTTGTGACGCGATCATCAATGCACAACATGTAAATCATAATGTATATGAACTTGTGATAGTACTTTCACATATGCTCTATCTGATGCATCTAATTTAAATGTCAATAAAATTCTGTGAAATCAATAAGTTGCATTGTTGCATCATTAAATCAATTGCGTGTAATAATTCAAGTAGTTGAACAGCGTAACCAAGAATATGCTAGCTTTGATTTTTTACTCTCATTGTCAGATATTTCATAATCATATCATTGACTGAACTTAGTTGAACTTGTATCGTGTTGTGTAATGAAAATTTGATTCAAATGTTCTTTTTGATGATTGAGAATACATGTTAAGTTGAAGCAGTTAACTGAAAAGTGACTGACTATGATCAAATCATGCAAGTCAATCTTTAATGAATATGTGCATCAAACAATCAAAAATCAATTTCAATTGATGTCAAGAACTCAACAAATTGACGTTCTTTATTTGCTGTTGAAAAATGAGAAGAATGTAATTCTCATTATCAAAATTGAATTTGAAAAAAGCATCATTTTTCAGATTGCACTCTTGATGTTCATTTCTGTTAAAACAGCATTGATCATCATGTCATTGAATGCTTTGAAGAATGAGCAGTGCAAAAAGTAGACTGATCATCAAGTCAAGTTTCAAGTTGAGATTTTGAACTTGAATCAAGATCGAGTTAAGTTGCTCACATTTTCAATCTGACTCAAGTCGAGTTGCTCATATTTTCAACTTGACGCGACTCGACTCGACTGAGAATTGAGTCAATTCAACTCAATTCATCAAGAACTCAAGCTTAACGTTAAAAGAGTTAAATATAGAAAATTTTTCGGTTTTTGACTTTTGCATTACCTTTTTGCATTATCTTTTAATAGAGAGTCATAAAGAGAAACATGAAGATCGTTTGATAGAAAGTCATGATGAGAAACATGAAGAGAAACATAGAGAGAAACATGAAGAAAGTTATGATGAAGAACATGAAGAAAAACATGAAGAGAAACATGAAGAGAAAACATGAAGATCGTTTGACTTTGATAGAAAGTCATAAAGAGAAACATGAAAATCGTTTGATAAAGAGTCATAAAGAGAAATATGAAGATCGTTTGATAGAGAGTCATGACGAGAAACATGAAGAGAAACATGAAGAGAAACATGAAGAGAAAACATGAAGATCGTTTGACTTTGATAGAAAGTTATGACGGAAAAACATGGTAGAAAGTCATGAAGAAAATCATGAAGACTGTTCAATCAAGCTATTTACATCTATCTAATATCTTGTCGAGTTGAATTGAGTTTTCGAGTCGAGTTATTGAGTCAAGCTTCTCAATTCAACTCAAGTGCTTGAATTCAACTTCTCAATTCAACTCGACACTTTTTCAAAAAAATTTCAATTCAACTCGACACTTTTCAAGTTGAGTACTTGACTTGAACTCAAGTACTTGACTTGACGCGATCAGTTTAGCAAAAAGCTAAAAGACATTAGTAATTGTAAATTCTTTGTATTGAATGAAAATAATCACAGCAGTTTCAATATTATATTAATTCATCAAGAAAGTTTCACTCATTGTAAATCTTCAGTTTAAGCTGAAATTCTTCAAAAGATGCTAATAAATCAATGTTCATAAGTTCAAAGATTGCAATATTTAAATTCTTTAATAATGAAATTTTAAAACATGTTAATTTTTTTGCAAATTTATGTTTATTGATTATTAACAAGATGCACTTGATATTGAAGTGAAGTATATTTCATTCAAAGTACTTTGATCTTGAAGTATTTTATGCAAGATTGTTTGCAAAACTTTTTCTTTTAAGCATTTTTGCAACTATCAATGCAAAAACACTAATCATTGTGAAAGATTAATGCAATTTTAATTCAGATATCAGAATCATTAAAACTGCATTAAATCATTCTGAAATATATATTCAAATTAACTCACTTCAAATGTTTGCAATCAATATACTTGATCTGCAGCATGTTTTATTTGTATAAGTGAATAATTTATTGAACATTCTTAAAATCATTATTTTCATGAATTTCATAAAGATCATCAATAATGTTTATGCATTAATGCGTCATTGAATAAATCAACTGTCATATTTTTGTAACTTCAAGAACTGAGTGACATTTTTTTTAACATAATTTCAACTGATAAAACTAGAATTGCAATCTTCTTTAAAAAATTATTAACTGAAAGTGTAACATCTTGAATTTTAATTGCAACAGATGTTTATGAGCTTAACGTTGACAATTCTGATGTAACAAAGATTTTGCAATGATTATTATCAAGCAGTATATCAAAGCTGTATCAACATCTGAGTTGAAACATATATTGTGATAATGATCAGATAAATTTTACACTTCTACATTCTTCTTGATGTATAGAATTCAGAAGTGAAAAAAAGATGAATGATTAAAACAATATAAATCAGAAAGAAACAGAAATGAGATTTAGAACAAAAAAAAGAGCGTGACTTGCATTAATTCAAATTGACATCATGATATGAAAGTTAAGCTTTGAGAATTATTGAATGCTTTGACAAGTGATGATTGCATTCATAATGTAAAACTAAATTTCTTTCAAGATGAAGTTTATCAAACTTTGATTTATATAAAGCTCAGATTTTGTTGTTTTAATTGTGATTTGAATTTTCAAATCTTCATTGCAAGTCATGATAAGCTGATCAAAGATTCAAAGAAAGACTTACTTCATCATTCATGACTATGTCATCAGCTTCAAGAGTGATGAGCAAAGAAGATTCTCAGAATGTTTCTCACTAATTATATGAATCATTGTTCATCATTGATAATGTTCAATAGTATATTAGAGTCTTTAATAAATTGAGCTAAATATATTCATGATGAATCAAGTTTGCAACGTTGAGTTGAAAATGAGTAAAGCAATCTTCAAATATATCATTTCAAGATTATAATCATATTGAAACAAAATCACAGCATAAGCTTTGATGTAAGTGAGATTTTCAATGAATGAAGATGAATCAACAATATAAAAAGAAATAAAATTTCAGATTTAAATGCAAATGACACTTTGATGAATTTCAATAATTAAAGAAACAATTGACTCATTTCTTGTGAATATGATAAGTTGATTGAAGACGCAGCAAACACAGTGAATGACTCATAAAAGCGAGTCAAGATGAGAAAGTCATCAATGAAGAGTATGAAGCTTAAAGAAAAGATTCAGTCTTTGATGCTGAATGAGTCACATGATAAAGCATTGCAATCAATCAGCTCTGAACAGACATCAATGAAGAATAAATGAAAGTTTGAAACTGATGCAAGTAATTTAACAAATACACGACAGTTTTGTGAGATGCTTTGAAAGATAGAAATCAATAGTACAATGAATAATTCAAGAAAACTTTCATCATCAAAGATGACAGAGCGAAAAAGAAAACTTTCAACTAGATATGAGAGCTAAAATCGCGTGATGTCGATTTATTAATTTCAAGCGCGAAGATTTCAGTCAATAAACAAGTAATTGCATGTTTCAAGAAAATCTGTTGAAATAGTGAAATTATCTGATATGTTGATAATTGAATCAATGAAATTAATAATTGCTTCTGCATCATCATCAATGATATTGAAAGATATGACTTTCACGTCATGCTGCTGATTGTACTTCAAGATGTTCTCATCAAGTCTTTCAAGTCTTGTAATATAAAGATTAACAGTTGAGTGAAGTGAGAATTTATCTTAACTCAATTTGCATAGTGACGTGAAAGCTAAATTGAACATCATACTTTATATGTCTTTAACTGCGAATTTTGATACATGTTTCTCTGCTTGCAATCTTTTAAAGCAAGATTTCATTACGTTTTTAAGTTTCAGTAAATAAGATTTATTCAGAACTTAATTTTCAAGCATTTGATCATTGTTTTTTTATGAAACTAGATTGCTTACATTGAAACATCTTCAGATTATTATTCAATAATTCAAGAAGTCAATTCAGTTTAAAATTGAAATCTTCAATGCTTCATAAATTCATCAGACTGTTGATTAGCATGCATTCTTAAAGTCATGTCATTGCAATCACTGAATCAGTTAAGTGAAAAATATACAATAAAGTCTGCTCATATTTGAGTGTCTCAGCAGTCTTTGTCTGAAACATGACAGTCATATGATGCAACGTGTAGCGAAGAAGATCAATATTTACATACTTAATTGCATATCAAAGAATTAAGTATGTTTCAACATGAGCATAATAATTCTGATGATTGTTGAAGTGTTCATCACATGATGATGATTTAATAATAACTTTAATCATGAGTGAAGATTGATGAATTTTATCAGATATTGAATTTAACACTTGAAGTCAAGAATCAGACTTATTCATCATTTGCATTGAAAGTCAAAGCAAAGTTTCTTCAATTCTTCAATGATCAAGCTTTTTATATTGCAAGTGTCTGATTCACATATTCATCATTCAAGCTTGATAATTATGAATAATTAATTCTTTAAAAATTTGAAAATCATTCAATTAAATGACATGAACTCAATGTCATTTATCTGTTACATACTGCAGTGTTAAAACATTCGATGACTTGATGTTATTTCAGTGAATCTTATGAATTAGTTGCAGCATATTCAGATGAAGATGTCATAAGTCAAGCTCAGACAATAATCAGTCAAAGTGATTGAACAATTGTTTTGATATGTTGCAACATAATTTTTTGATGAAACAAATGCAAGATCAAGTCTTGAGATTCTTGTATATGAGTTGCAGTACATGATGAAAGATGAGATCATTCACTTTTAAATTGAATTGATGCATGTAAATATTCTCAATGATTTTGATATTATTAAATGTTGTACTCTCATTCTTCATGATCAATTTCAAAGAAACAACTTTCGTTTTTTCAGATTCAAGTTTTTATAATGTGAGCATTGCTGTGATTCAGAAATATTGAATGTCATCATTAAGCAAGAAATTCAATATGTAAAGTGCTTGAATGATAGACTTTATATAATGAAGATGAATCTAAAATAGTAAAATGATTAACTCTGCTGTTTAAAAGTCAACTTGCAAAAGAACATATTTCGTGATTCATGTTTTCAAGCAGTAAATGCTTGATAATCTCTGTTGATGACAGTAAACTGCTATTGAGATGTCACATGTATTATCTCATGAACTCATTGTTGAACTTGCAATCAGAAATGACGAGACAGAATGTGATTGATCTAAAGACTCATTGATCACTCGCTCATTCATCATGTTTATTCTCTGTAAATTCAAGATTATCATATATGAAGATATTATTAAAGACTTGATTTATCACTTGAACTCTTCTTTCAACTTCAGTGATTAATGTTTTCATTCATCATTGAAGTGTGATGTAGAATGTTATGAGTTCAAGCTGACATAATGTATTTAAAACTCATCATCTTGCATCTTCTTGATACAAATAAAGTCTCATCACAGTTTGAAAGTTGATGAATCAATTGAATTGCATTATATAAATAAGAATGATGAATATAATTACAACATATTGCATGAAAGAATACTTCATCATTATTGTTGATGATTTTCATAGTCATGTTTTCTGACAGATGATTTCAATAAGTTTAAGTCATTGAGAGATCAGCAACTTAATAGCGAGCACAGTCTGTTTGATTAAATTCAGCGATTCAAGCTCTGTCATTTCAATGAGTGATTGAAATGATTCAAAGACATCATGTTTTGTCAAAGTTTTAATCTCTTGTTGAAGTATTTTCATGATTCAATTTAAATCTCATTTCAAAAACAGAGTATTTCTTCTATCAATTTCAATAACTTGTGAGAAATTTTCATGATCTGAAAGATCAACATAAGCAAAGTTTAAAAACTGATCATGCGCTTTGCACATAATATGTCAATGACAATTCTTGCATAAAGTGAATAGAAAGCTTTGTACAGATCATTTCATTTCTTGAAGTTTCTTTATTATTATTTGAAGTTTTTCATACTGCGTGCATCAACATTAATGTTTTCAACTTTATCTGCTAAAGAACATGATGATAGAGAGTGAATCAGATGCAGTGAAGAAAGCATCATTGATTTCTGAGAATAATTGATGCAAGTATTTGACTAACTTTGTCTGATTATGCTGCTCTGAAGAAATTGCAAAATCTGATTGACTTGAGCTTGTTGACAAAATGATCAATGAACTTGTTAATAATGTCATTGAGAATAAAGAAGATTCTTCTGATGATGTTACTATTTGAACTGCTCAATCTTTATGATGATGAATGTTAATTATTGTTAATGTTGTTGATTGATGATAAAACTGCGTGACGTAATTTTGTCTTGCATCAATCAAGTTTATTATTTCAACTAAATACAATAATGAAGAGATTCAAAGTTTTAATTAACACTATTTTAACAATGTTAAAAGTTATAATAACTATCAGAATCATAATACAATTATTTCATCAGCTTAACTTTTTCAAAGATCATTTTGAAAGCATGCAATGCATTCAGTCAATGTTCTTTAATCTTTCTTCATGCATTCACTTGATCACTTTCTAGTATGATATTTATCTGACTTTGTACAACAGAATCATTTCAACTCATTTGACAGATTAAAACTTAACTGATTGATGATGTCAATATTAACTGTATTAATAAAGAGAATTTGTATGATATAGACTTGAAGCGATTAACAAGTTCAAAGAGAATAAAAAATATTGCTGTTTGACTCACATAAATCATCATTAAATCACTTCATTTGTCTGACTCTTTATGTAAGATGATGAGATCTCTTTACGTGAAACTGCGTAGTAAAAGATAATAAGATAGCACTTTATTGATAATAGAACTAATTGCTAAGAAAGAAAGAAACAACTGCAAAAACTGACAGAGTTTTCATCTTTTGTCAAGTCATTATTTTAGTTGCTCATTAGTTTCTTTTAATCTAATCTTGCGAGTTAATCTTGCAGACATGCATTGTTCATAATTGATGAGATGCATTCTTACAACTGCATTTCTTCTCAAAGACTTGATTCTTAAGTCTTCATAGTAATGATAGCATTGTATTATCTTCTTGTAGCTGATAGCATATCAACGACTTCTTCAGCGCTTTAACATTCAAGTAGAAGTGTTGTGAATTAATCATGTTAATGAGTGTAAACAAAGTTAGTGCAATGTTGTTGATATCAATCTCTTCATCTTTGCTCTTTTTCTTCTTTTCTTTTTCTTTTTATCTCATCTCAGCATACTTTTCTGTGAATATTGCTTTTTTGAATCTGACAAGACATGAGATCTGCTTAACGTATCTTGCGTAGCTTGCAGCTCAAGATATGAGCTTCTTTCGTGACAGCGTTGTTGCAATGCGAGTGCAGATCATGAGCTAATGTGAATGACATAGCAGTATCAACTTCATCATCATCATCATGATAAATAGCAGTTCTGTGCTCACTGAGATTATGTCAACATGCTTGCGAAGTCTGTCTTCTTCATTGAGATGTTTGTTTCTCTTTGCTTCTCTGATGTGATCATCACTTTCGCTGTCTCTGCTTCTCTTGCGCTCTTTGCATTGATGACTGAGCTCACAACTTCTGATAAATCTATCTATCTCTGCATGTTTTGAATAATGCTGATGCATGATAGATCATACTGATCAAATGATCTGATGCTGTCGCTGCGTTCATCGTCTGAGCGCAGTGACGACTCACACGTGTCATGCTCTCATCGAGCGTGCTCATAAATGCAAGCATTGCTTCAAAGAAAAGCATGATTACATGATGAACTCAGCTTCGCATCATCTTCAGATCTTGATGCATCATGTCATGTAAGTGATGAATCATCATCTCAACATCAACACTTAAGCTCTTCTTACTCTTCATCTTTGACAATGAAAGAGTGAATAACTTTCTCTCAATCATATGAAATTGTATTTAACAGTTGAGTAGAAGTTCTTGCTTCTTTCGTCACTTCTTGTCATCATCACATCGCTTCATCTTCATCTCATAAGTATCATTTGAAGCAAGCAATGCATGATGAGATTCACTGATGAATAAATAGCTTTCTTCTTCACTTTGATGTTCTTGCTTGCAATTCTTGATTATTATCTTTCTTTGCTTTTTCATGACATCACTCATTTTCTTTTCTAAAAGAAAATGTATGTTGATGCATGAGTGTTGTGAAGTTTTGTTTCTTTTCTTTTTATAATTTTAAAATAAACTTTTAAACTTGCATTTTTGCACTTTTGATACATTCTTAAACATGACTTTTGCGTGATTTGTCTCTTTTTTTCTTCTTTGACTTCTTTACAGTCAACTGATGTACTTGTCTTTCTATCTTGTAGTTCTCAATGATCTTCTTTGCATTGCTAAGATTTTTCATTGATTTTCAGAAGTTTTCGTAGAAAGACGAATCAACTCATTGAATCAAATACTCAATTTTTTCTTTCTTGATTCACTGATTGATTATCTTCTTCATCTTTTATTTCTCTTTCTCTTTTATGAGAATGATTTGCAACTTCAAGTTTTCATCACGTAAGTGTCAGAATTTCAATAAAGAAACATGAAAGATTGAGTGAATTGCATCATATTTCTCAGATAGTTTAAGCTTATATGCTTGCATGTCGATTTTTTTCAATATTCTGAATGATTTTAATTATCTGTAATCAATCTTCTTCTTTGAATGAAGCGTATGAATATTTATACTTCGTAGAAGCACTTTGTCTTTTATTTAAAAGCTTGCAGTCTTATGATGAATATTATAATATTTTGCTTGCTGCTTTGCTACTCACTTTCATAGTTTCATTAGATGTTTTCTGATACTTCGTAGTCATTCTGCTCACTTCATAGTCAAGAGTGTCTCTCTCTTCAGAGCTTTGTTTTCAGATGTCTTTGCAAAGCTCGCAATGTATTTCTTTAGAAACTCATGTGAAGTTTTTTCAATACTAGCGTGTATGCTGTTGTTATATGCAAACATCATCATTGACAAAAGTTTTGATCAGTTATTCATCTTATAATTGAAATACACTTGCAGATAGTGCTCAAGCATCTGATTCTGTCTTTCTGTTTGATCATTGATTTACAAATGAAACACAATGCTTAACTTTTGCTTCGCTTTAAAATGTCAATATAGAGTGATTCAAAAATGATTGATAAACAATGAGTCTTGATTCAATATAATGCTTCGCATCATTTCATGCTGAGATATGAATTCTCGTCATAGCAGATTTACAAGCTTCTCGACGTTTAAATCTTTGATCATCAAAATATAAATTGCATGCTTGATCAACTTATTTATTATTATCAATATAGCATCGCTTGTTTTTTCAATGTATGAATTTTTCGCAAAGAGCATGTTTATTATGAAATTCATGATCATCATGTGTGTTACGATCCTAGCTACGCATCTTCGTTGATAGCTATGTTGGTGGCTATGTTGATGGCTATGTTGATGACTATCCTGAGAGCTATCGCCGATCGCTCGCCGCTAGGGCATAGGCTTGTTCCGAAGCCAACCCTATTCAGGGTTAGCTTATGTTCTTCTGAGTCATATAGATAGCCGGCCCTTCCCTTCTAGACACTTTTCTTTCTTAGCATTTATATACTCGTTACATTACATTCATATGACTCGCTCTATGCTGGCCCCTAACATTATATAAATGCTCCTTCGTTACAGGCGAAGTGAAATAATCTGCATCGATTCCTTCGAATGCTTCTGCTAGTAGTTCTTCAACCCTCTATCGACTTTGGTCTAGCGGCTTGCGTCCGTGCAGCAGCACTCATCTTCCTCCCCTCGTGAGCTGATTCAGCGAGGATAAACAAAAGATTCGAACTCGTGCGCTGATCAGCGAGTATAAACAAACGATTGGAATCATCCGACTAGGTCAAAGATCAGCGGATTAACCGTTCATTCAGATTCGCAAGAGATTCTTCGAATTTGTTGAACAATCAAACGAGGCCAGTCATAGAACTGCGTGAAGTCTCTACCTCGAGGAGCAAACCCCCAGTGAGCCTGCTTCAATGACATCGTCAATGCGATGGCCTACCCGCTCTCATCGCCCTACCCACCAGTGAACCTGATCATACGTTCACGTGCAACTAGTGAGCCTGCTACAATGACGAGCCCAAAGTCGACCTCTTCGATGAGCAAGTCGATCAGTGAGCCTGCTTCAATGACACTGTCAATGCGATGATCTATCTTCTCATCGTTCTACTCACCAGTGGACCTGATCATACATCCACGTGCAACTAGTGAGCCTGCTACAATGACACCTTTCGTCAATGCGATGACCTACCTACCCACATCGCTCTACCTACCAGTGAACCGATCTGCCGACTCGTTCGCGTGCAACTAGTGAGCCTGCTTCAATGGCACTTCTACCTCGCATAGTGAGCCTGCTACAATAGGCATTTCGATTCTACACAAGGCTAAGGAAATACATTCATGCGGACATGAATCGTTGAAGGGGGGGGATAATGTTACGATCCTAGCTACGCATCTTCGTTGATAGCTATGTTGATGGCTATGTTGATGACTATGTTGATGACTATCCTGAGAGCTATCGCCGATCGCTCGCCGCTAGGGCATAGGCTTGTTCCGAAGCCAACCCTATTCAGGGTTAGCTTATGTTCTCCTGAGTCATATAGATAGCCGGCCCTTCCCTTCTAGACACTTTCCTTCCTTAGCATTTATATACTCGTTACATTACACCCATATGACTCGCTCTATGCTGACCCCTAACAATGTGAAATGAATTCATGCTTTCTGAAAATATAAATGTCAGCTTCTCATAGAACTTATGATGATGCACTTGCACTCGCTGACAGTCTGAACAGATGCAAACATATTTCATCATCTTTTTGAGCATTTTTAATCAGTAATATTTTCTTCTTATTGCAGTCTTAATATGAGCGCATGCAAAATGATCTGCTTCAAGATCATTATAATTTATACACAGAATCTCATTTCTTGTAGCAGAGTCATTGAATACATAGACTGCAAGATCACGACGTAGCAGTTCATCATTTCTCATACTTTATTTCAAAAGCTCATTTTTTCTAGATGTGAATCATTGACATCACTTCTCATTCATAACAAAGACGTTTCTTTGTTGTAACTTCAGCAGTCACGCAGTCATTGATTCACTCATCTTTAAATAGAATTTCTTCAACTTCATAATTTGATGAATCAGAAGTCAAAACAACGCAGTGTCTAAAATTCTACAAGATTTAGCAAGTACTTTCTCATTCAAACACATGACTTAAGTATCTGCAATGACTATGTCATTCAATTGCATCATCAATGCTGCAAGTTTAATTGCTGTTGAAACTTCTTCATTTTCTAGCAGCTCAGATTGACATTTTTGATTACGAAGTTTATTTTGCAGAGTAAATAGAAAATAATCATTATTCTTCTTACTATCATTTGATTTCATGATGTTGAGTCTTCTTGATGATACATTCGCAGAATTTAATTTGTCTCTGTGATATTTTATATGAAAATCAAACGCAGCTAATTTCTCAGCTCAGCACATCTGTTGTACGTTGAGCTTCTTCATCATCATAAAGTAATGAAGATTATTATGATCTGTTATCATACATATGAATTGCTTGCTACTTTGAAGATAGTGTTGTCAGTTCTTAAAATCAAGAACTATAACATACAGCTCTTTATCATGCATGTCTCATTGTACTTCAGCTTCTTTAAACTTATAACTATAGTATACAATGAAATGTCATTGATCAGTCTTACTCTTCTGATTAAACACATCTTTGACTTCGTGATTTGATGCATCAATCTTCATGCAAAGATTTGCATCTCAATCGTAGTGTTTCAAAATGAAAGCATTGATAAAGACTGCTTTCAATCTTTTAAAAGCTTTTCTTGCTTTCAATGTCATTGCAAAGAGTGAATGCATCATCTTCTTCTTCACACTCTTGATTAAATCTGTTAAAAGCATGATAATTTGAGAGAATTTTCTTATAAATTGTCGATAAAATTTCGCAAATCTCAAGATTACAAGAATGTTTTTTGCAAACTTAAGTTCAGATCAACTAATGATTGCATTAATATGAGACTGTTTCATCTGAATATCTTTTCACTTTATCATGAATTTCAGAAAGATAACTTTGTCATGATTGAAAGTGCATTTCAACAGCTTGACATACAGTTAATATTTCAGTAGCATGTGAAGAATCTTGCATACATGCTCTCAATACTGCTCTTTCATCTCAAAGTATACTAAGATATCATTCAAATATATCATGCAGCAAATATTCATTAATGATTTAAGCGTGTAATTTACATAAAACTGAAAGATCGCAGAAGCATTTATCAGTTCAAAGAGCATCATCTGATACTCAAACTGATCATAGCATGTATGAAAAGTCATTTTTCATTCATTGTTCTTACGAATTCAAATGCAATCATGCATGTTTAAACTATTAAAAAGAATCTCAGAAAACACTTTCTTGAAATCTTGAATAGCAAAGAATATTTCTGATTCTTTCACTTGAAGCACATTGCATCTTGCAGTCTGATGATCTGCATTCTGTGATAAGTCATCTGTAGATAGCAGCTGATAAAGCAAAGCTACATAAATCTCTTCTCTTCTCTTAGTTGCAAGCATTGTCAGCTTGACAAATTTTAATATCTTGCATAGATTAACTTGTATTTGTTTTGCATGCTGAGTGCTGTTTCTTCAATATGATCAATGATGCTTGTGTTAATGAATATTCAAGTCAATCTCATTTAATCATAAGTAATCAAGAATCATATCATATTCTTGCATGTTCACAGCATGAAACTTAATGTTTCAACTTTTGCAAACTTTCTTATGATTGATCAACTTGATATTGATCTGATGCATATCATAGCAGAGAATTTAATGATCATCAATCATCTGAATCTGTTTCAGAGTTGCATGATTCTTCAATAACTTATGCTCTTTTACTCATGATTGCAATATAAAGTTTCACTCGACTTCAGAATCAATAAGACAATGAGCTTCATGCACTTTCTCAAAAACATTTGTCAATACTGATATCATCAATGCACATGACAATCATCTTTTCATAGTTATATTTAATGATTCAACAATGAACATCAGACTTTCTCTTTTCTCATCTTTTCATCATGATTATGAGTCTCTTATTTGAATGTGTAGTTGAAATACATTAAATTATTAATCTTATGTTTCAGCTTCTTGCATGATCAGCACATAAGATTGAATGAAGCAGCATTTTGCTTGAACTCATTGAACTTGAATGTCACATCGTCTTTAAACTGCATGCTTGAAGCAAAGAACTTCAAATTCTTCATTGCAGCGATAAACTTCATCTTCTCATGCAAGAATTGAAAATTCTTCTAAGATGTTGCACTTTCACTTTGCTGCAAATATAACTTCGACAATGCATCAATGTCTTGCAAATGCAAGTCAATGTTTATAAAATGCTTTAACAGATTGACATAATTAATAGAAATGTATGAGATGTAAAAAAACTTGTTCATGATGATTTCATTAATCTTCATTCACAAGTACATCATGCAAGTCTTGTTGAATATATGATAGTTCAGATCTGCATATAGTCTGATGAAATACTGTTCAAAATTTACAATGCTTTGATTGACTTGCTGCTTTGCAACTTCAAGTCAATGTTCTATTTGAAAGTTGCAAATTTCAGAATTGCTAAGTTTAGCACACAAGTATTCAATGTAGTACTTTCAGTTAAGTTTCTCATCATGATTGCATATGCTCATCACATGATCTCATCATTGATTGTGAGACTTTTCTGACAAGTATGACGCAGATCATTGCAGCTTGTCTTGTTTCATGATGAAATCAGATGAAATCATGACTATGAAGTCTTCACAATCTTGCAGTCAGAACATCAAGAAGTCATAATTCGTGATGCTTTGCTCTTTAAACTCGCAAGATTAATTAGCACGCTTGCATGCATTACTTCAATAATGATCATCACTATGTTGATGTCAATGATCAGAAATTGATCAAGTCTTTCACTTAAGTTTCAATACATAAAGTTGTAAAATAAGTAATACATTCTGCATCTTCAAATTCTTTAACTGCTTACGTACTTCACTTGTCAATTATTAAAAGATATGATTTATCTGTTCATTAAATTCTTATGACTTGAACTTCTCATCTACATGTTTAAATGCATGATTCTCAGATCTGTTCTGATGAAACGATGAATTCTCAATGTGAAAGAAGTTATTACTTCTTTCAATTGTATAACTTCTGATGAGTTACTGCATGTTTGACATTTCTTATTGAGCAGCTTCATGCGAATGAAGCAATTAAAACTGTGAGATGACGAGATTTCTTTACGTGAAACTGCGTAGTAGAAAATAATAAGATAGCACTTTATTAATGATAGAATTAATTGCTAAGAAAGAAAGAAACAACTGCAAGAATTGACAGAGTTTTCATCTTTTGTCAAGTCATTATTTCTAGTTGCTTATTAGCTTCTTTTGATCTAATCTTGCGAGCTAGTCTTACAGATACACATCATTTATAGTTAATGAAATGCATTCTTACACTTTGTTGTTGAGTATTTCTTCATCTTCACACATTTTCATGAATCAAGACAGCACAATTTTTCACACAGTTTCATCACAATCAAAAGTTGATTCATGAAATATTTCAGATCTGATCATTTAAACATCATATTAACATGAAACAGAAACAAAATCATCATAGATTAAGATATCATCTGAGATTCATAATTTCTCAAGATTATGTATATGATTATTCATGATTCACTCATGAAAACACACATTCACTCATCAGTCAATAATATGATTATGAAAATCAGATACAAGCTTCATGCATTCATGAGTATTTTCATCATCAAGTAAAACTGAATCTTGAATAATATTTGCTTCATGATCACTTTCAATGTACTTTGATATATTCATATCAATATGTTTAAAGTATGTTGCATCATCAATCTGAGCATACTTTGCATAGTAGAAATAGAAAACTAAACGTATCTTTTGATCTGATCACAGACATATGTATAAAGCTCAATACTGTAGATTCTGATGAATAATTTGCTGAGTCAAAGAAAAGTACATAGTTCGAAGTCAGTCTTTGTTTGACTATTCATTTCATTCACATTGATGATGAAAATATAAATTGAATTCTTCTTCAATCAAGTTTTCAATCTTGAACTCGTAGAATTTTTCAATCATCACTTCATTTCACAATCAACTAAAAACATCTTTTATGATCAGATTTTCTATCTTGACTCAGTTGTTTCATGTTAAAGACTTTACAATCTCATTGATGATTGCTTTTGCTTGATTGAATTCAGATGATTTTAAGAGACTTGATTTGATAGAATGTTTTGCATATACATCATGATCATCATTCTCAACTTATGATCTTGATTTTAAATATCATCATAATGTAGATTGAGAACTCATCTTGAATGCAATCAGATTGCTGCAATGTTTTCAACATTGATACAGTTGATTTCTTAACTCAGTTGAATTAAGCATTTTGACTTGTAAATCAAAGTGATCAGTAAAATGAAGAAGATGTTTATGATAAACATGCATCAGACTAGTTTCTTTAAGATTTATCTTCATAAAGATTCTCAGTGTGTTGATACACTTCATCTCATTCATCATGTCAATGATTGTGAATGACTTTCTGCAAATTCTCTTCAATATCATCTTGAAAATCTCGTTGCATTTACAGTCTGAAGTTTCTTCAATTGATTCATCATTCTCATACATTTCATTGAATACTTCTTTATTTAGTATCTCTTTATCGCTGTTGCTGTTACTCGTTGATTTCACAACTTCATCAGCATTAATCATTATATTGCTGTCTTTCTTATTTCATTCAGTCTTATCTTTATTCTTTCAATTGACATATTGTATTCATTTTCAAGACAAAAATACTTCATTGAATATTTCATGTTTTAAAAAGATTAATCTTAGCAAATTCAATTCAAGAGCAATCAATTTCTCACTTAATGATGTCATCTTCATTAATAACTTAATTGCAATATTGCAATTCATTCTTTTCAAGTTTTGTCAGTCGTTAGTAATGATCTGATGCATTGACTCTTGATCATTCTTTACTTTTTGAAGTTTAGTCACAATAACTTGAATGATCATTGTTGTTACTTTCTTAAAATTGTATCGTTTAAATATCATCATCATTGTATCAAGATAGTTTTCTTTCAGTTGATTGAATGATCAGTCATCAACATTGTCTTTTCATTTCATTTTAATCAGATGCATATACTTCTCTTTATGATTTTGATTGCTCAACGCTCACTGACAAAGTTTTTTCAATAGCAAGATGTTAATGACTTTCAATGTATCATGATGTCAGATCATCAATTCGATTTAGAACATAGATCATCAATGTCTTAAATAATCTCGATTCATTGAATCTGTTTTGCAGTTCAATGAATCAAGTCATTAATCTAGTCATCATCATTCTAATCTAGTTTCAGCAATTCTGTTTTGATCATCTCAATCATTTGCACAAATCTTTGCAATCTTAAGTCATAAAACTATTGTTTAGTCTTGATTCTGTTTGATTCATGTATATAGAAGTTGAATTCTCGTTCTTTTCTTTCACTCTTTATCTTTCATCTTATACATTATCTGATGTATTGTCTTGTATCTAGATTTTATCAAAGTAATAATAATATCAGTCTTTTATATTAATAGTATTTCTAGTCTAGCTCAGTCTCTGACACAATGTTTCAATCTGTGTGAAAAATTTTGCTCTTCAAATCTCTCTGTTCAACAAGACAGCTCAGATCTTTGATAAAATTTCATTCATGAATTTTGAATTCTCTTCAACAGTCTGAAAAAGATTTTGCAGCTCATTAAATTGTTCAGTGATTTCATCTTGTGTAATAATTCATTTATTTATCATATTTCTGATATCTGCTTCTGATTTGATCATCATGCTGCTGATAAGATACTTCACTGAAATATTAACTATGATCATGATGTTTTCTTTTGAAGCATTTTGAAAGATCTTGAACAACATTGTTGCAATTGCATCTGACATAACTATTTAAACTGAATGATAAGCTTAAGAATGAAAAATAACATTCAACAGATAAAGTGAGTGAATTAAAGAAATAGTTAAAGTAAATTATGAAAAGCAATCTGTCAAATAACATGATTAGAAGAAATCAATTGAGCAAACATGTCAATGAAATGAAAAGAGAGAAATGAGATTGACAGAGCGAGATGAAGATCAACAAGATTAACAACAACAACAACATGATGAGTGAATGTATTAATTAGTAAGAAGAATAATATTAAAAGAAACAATAACAACAATGATAACAATGACAATGATAACAACAATAACAGAATAGATCTCATTATATGATGATTTATATCAATAGTTTTCAGAACAATAAAATTTTGAAAGATGTTTAAAAAATAGAAGAAAAGCATTAAGTGATCAAGCGAGTTAGTTAATTAAAAGATCAGAAGTAAAAGATAAAATATTTCTATCATTCTGTTAGAAAATATTTTTATTAGAACAGCTTTATATTTAAATCTCTTTCTTTGAATTTCAGCGCACGTTTAGATCTTTTTCTTTGAATTTCAGCGCACATTTAAATTTAATCTTCAAAAAATCTTTAAGTTCTTATAGTTTCTGATACATGAATTCATTTAAATTCTTTCTCAACTCATTAATAATTCTCAACTGCTTAAATACAATTGTTTTGTCTTACAGTTACTTCATCATCATGAACATTGAAAGTGACATGATACTTGATGCTAAAAAGATAAGTATTTTCGCTTTGTCAATTAATTATTATTGTTTTTTTTAATTCTTACTCAATTCAACACTCATTATGAATTTATGCAAGATTCTATATACTGTAGCGAGCGCTGTGTTAACGCAGCGTTCTTTTCGCATCAAAAATCGCTTCTTTCTGCACTTTATATTATAACTGTTTTCAATGCAAGAACTTTATGAATCTGTTTCTTCTTTATTTTCTCTCTCTTTCATCTGACTCTTTGATGACATCACAGCTTGAAATTGATTCAGTATGCTCATTGAGAGTATCATTTGAATGATCATCGTCGCTGCACTCATGATTTCTAAGAGCTTTCTCAAGTTCATAATGTTCTCTTCTCATTGCATTGCTTTTCATTCTATTTTTCATCTGAAACATGTTAATAAAATGTGCTTGATTGACATTTGATCTTTGTCACACTTGCATGTTATCATAATGATATCAAGTACTTGTCTTTCATGTAGAAATTGATTGAAGTCAGTTTTTCTTGTGCATAGCTGCGTCAGTAATGCATTGTGAAACTTCACATGATTCTTGTGCAATCACAGATGTTGATGTGTCATCTTTGATGTCAGATATTGAAAATGAGCTGCGTTGAATTTCTCTTTTCAGACTATTCTTCATGTTTGTCTGATCTGTTTCTGTATGAGTGTCAATCTTGTCATCACTTCAGTGCGTTGATGCTCAGTCAGCAATAAAGACAAATCATGTGCATCATTAATCATCTTGTTCATCACTTCATTTTTGAGTATTTCTGCATGTTTTGTCACTCAATGTAACTTCAGCGTGACTTCTTAAGATTGAATGTTCTCATGTACAATCTGAACTCATTGCAGACGTGTTTGATCTTTTGTTGATATCATAACTTTCACTGTTTTCAGAGAAGTCTGATTATCATTGTATACTTTGTATATCTTTTCATGATACTTTCAATTCTTTATCACTACGTCTGCAAGATGTTTCATCTTTGTGATCAATTCTTTCAGTTCTTCATGATGAGTGATGATTAAAGTCGATTTCTTCAGTCTTTTACTTAACTTTCAGTTAATTCTCATTGCAATCATCATAACATTCTTTCTACTATTACTATCATTTGAGTAAACTTTTTGCTTCAACGTGAATATGTCGAGACAATGTTGATTTATTGACATTTTCTTGTTTGCAACTATAACTACTTTTGATGACTCTGATCAGAGAATCATCATGTAGAAATGACTTCACTTCATCTTCGTTTATTCAAGTGTTTCTTTCATTCACTTTCGCTTCAGCTGCAAAGATGTTTTATGCAGCTTTAATTTTCAATCTCTTTTGAGTATCAAGTTGTTGCAAATTCAATGCATCATCATCTTAATAACTTCATTTGATTTTCGAAAGTTCATGTTTATTATTGACTTTTGTATCAGCTTTTGTAGATGAATATCTATCGACGCTGTGTTTATTTCTATCTGTAAAGTTTCTGTTGATATTGCATGATAGACATTAATAATTTGTTGCAATGCTCTTTCTTGTACTGATCTCAGCTTGATGTTCAAATCTTTTCAATGACTTTTCATTTTCTGTGACATGTATCATATGATGACTTCGTGACTAAGCAAAGAGCGCGTCATCACGAAGTATATTTGCTTTCTCGTCGTCATTGATGAATCTTAAGTAGACTCAATGATTGTCTGCATGATCTTTTGTTTAATCACTAGTTTTGCTTTGACATGATGCATGTAAATCACTCATTTCAGCTTGAAGTTCAGTTAAACTTTCAAAACTTTGATATCTGATTTCAAGTTAATCTGATGTTTCATTAACTTTACATCAACATTTATATTGAATCACTTAGAAGTTCTCATAAAGTGAATCAGCTCATGCTTTGTCTTTAAAAACTTGATGTTGTACATTTTTGATCACTGTTTGCATCTATCATAAATCTTGTTAAGAACTTTGCAATTACGCTTCATGAACTTCTCATATATTAAAATATTGACGTCGTTTACAAGATTTGTGAAGCTTATTCTTAATCTGATGTTGTTATATGCTTTCAGCAAGTTTACGTTGTAAAATAGATATAATATTGATGATAGCAAAGAATCTTGTGATATGTCAATGTTCATGCTGCATTTCATCATCATGTAATCATCAATTGTGATCGTGATGCGTCGATTTTTCAGAAAGTTCTTCACAAATTTAAGAAGCAGTCTGAAAACTTTTCTCTTTTTCATGTCATGCAAAAGTCTGCTATGTGCTACATTATTAAACGCGCTCTTTTCATTCAGACTCAGCAATGAAACTACTCTTCTTTTTGTATCACTTCATACAGTATGTATCTTTTCTGTAATCAGTTGCAAAATCATATTTATTGATCTGTGTTTATGAATCTTCATCTGAATGTTCAATATTGAGTTGTATGCTTTTATGATGTTTCACAGATGTTCAGATATGATGAACTTCAGTATCTTACTCAGCATGTTGAGTAACACAATTGATTTATATATCTTTGCATTAAAATAGTTCTTCTTATTTGACTTTCACATCACTATTGTGATCACGCTCTTGAACTGAGTTGACTGTATTTTCTCTTGCAGACATCTTTTAAAAAGAAAGTGTATTTGTTCTGATACATCATCGACGAGTCTGCGCATTATTTTATTTATGTATTCTGTGTGTCTTGAAGTCTTGTTGAGCATCATTTTGTAAATGACTTTCTTAATCTTATGATGCATCAACGAAGCATCATTCTCAATCAAGAGCAAATACTTGAAGTCTTCTGTGTTCAGCATGAGAATCTCTGAAGATGATGAAAAGTGAGTCTGAAACATCATCTTCATCTTATTTTATGCTGTCGTAGTGATGTTGAAGCACTCTGACTTGATCAGAGAGAAAATTGTCGCTTGAGTCAATGTGTCTGCGACTGCATTTCTTGCTTATTTCGCAGTTTTGAACAGTTCTCTTGAGAATTGTTCAACGTTCTGCATGATCTTTTGATATTCACTGCATTTTTGTTTTTTGATGATCTTGCTCTTTTTATCACATGCTCAAATGTACTCTGTTCAATCATTGATGATTCAACAATTTCTTCTCATTCATTGCATGCTTTTGATGATCTTCATACACTTCTTCGTTCATTCTGCTTTGATCATTTCATATGATCTTGCTCAGAGAGTGAAAATCTTGATGATTTTCTTCAGTGCATTCAGCAGTTTCTTAATGTACTCATTTATGCATTGACGTTTCATCTCATGATTTAACAATGATTTTAACATTTGTTCTTTCAGAATATTAATGAACTTCTCTTCATTCATTATTTTTCAATTGCAACGCGATTTTTGCGCTGACTTTTTGCAGACTCTGAAATCTATAATTGTCTGTATTGATAAATGATCTGAGAAGTTTTTCATTTTTTCGTCAATTTCACATTGTATTAATTGATTCATAATGTCATCTGTCGTGAAAATCAAATTTATTGTCATTTGAGATTTCTGATAATTTCTCGTAATTGTGTCTTGAAATAGCGTCAGCGATGCATTGACATTTGTAATCATTTCAATTAAATTATTTGACAATAAATGCTGTTTTGAATAGAACAATTTCTCTCATGTGAAGTGATGCAGATTGAAGTTTTTTACAAGAATGCATTCTTTCAACATGTGTAATGTTTTTTCAATGTCTGAAAGACTTTCTTTTTCATGAATGACTTCGTGATTTCTGAGTGACAAATTGTATGCTTTGTAAATGTATATAACTTTCTGAGTCGTCTGTATGTTGTCTGTTAATATTTATAATGTAATCATGTTTACATCTTTAAAGTGTCATGTTGAGTATCAGATGTTGCTGTCAATTCTCTTGTTTATGTAGAAACAGATTCTACGTTCATCATTCTTCAATGTGAAGTCAACAGTTGCTGAGCAGTACGCTCTGAAATTCTCATCAAATCATCAGAGTTCTTGAAGAATCAAAATGTCATAATTCTTTATCTTTTTCTCATGTAGTAGCATTATCATCATCTTTTTTCTGAACTTGTGAACGTTGTACTGTAGTATTCAAAGCTTTTTTTGCTGAGACATTAAAGTTTACATTCAAAGCTGTTTGATGTTCTCTTGAGCATCTGCAATGTGCTTACTTCTCTTGTAAAATTTTCAAAAAAAGATGATATTGAAATTGATGTAATTGATGTTGACTTCAACTCATTTGTTTTTGACTTCTTGACTAAATGATTCAATATAGTGTTTTCGAATGTGATGATTATGTTGAGCAGATGACTTTCATTTGTTGAACGTCTCTGTTTTCTCTTCAAGTCATTGTCTATCAATGATTTCAGACTGATAGATGTTTTTGTGAACATCTTCAACATCATTGCTTTGAGTTCTCTCTGCTCTCGTACGACGTGATATAAAGATCTGTGTTTCATGACTCTCTTTATTCTCTCTTTTTCAATCTGTTGTTTATGACATTGAGAGTCAAAGACTCTGTGTGTATTTCAACATGTCTCACATTTTCACATGTCTTAAGTCTGTTTATGAAAACAGTGCTTCAAGTGATAATTTAGCGCGCAGTAAATGCATCTTTGCTTATTTTTGCATTCATATGTTTTATGATCATAGTCTTGACACTTTAGACACTAATGTATTCTACAATTCAAATCATAAAACTGCGTGATTTTTATGTTGATCTCATGACATATTCTCTCATCAGTTAGCTTGTTCATCATCTCAGCGCTAACTATGCATATCATCAGCAAAACATATCTCTTCTGTTCATTATTCTTTGTGAGTCACTTGACTTTCTCAATCATCATCTTCAAATGTATGTCTTTATTGATCTTGATGAGTGCTTTCGTTCTCTTCTTCTCTATGTTTTTAGACATTTCTTCGATCTTAATTTCATGTATCACTACTTTGAAACTGACTTCACGCAGACTTGCATTCAATGAAATCTTTTTGATTCAAAAATTGTTTTTCTTCAATATTCTTTTACTGTCTTCGATCTTGATTTAAAATATCAGTAGATTTAATCATCTCTTCATAGTCTTTATGTTCTTGCGTGTCGATAGCATCTCATCGATGTCAATCTCTCTTGCTCATCTCACTATGTTCTCTGTTGTTATCATCATGATTCTCTTGATCTTCTCTTTCTTTTTAACAAAGATCTTAATCTTGAATTTCTTGCAATGATTTTGCACTGATGATGCAACATCAACGCTGAAGACAAGATGACTTTCAAATGATGTCATTGACTTCTCGTTTGCTTTCTTCGCTCAGTTGTCAACGCATTTCTTCTTCTTCGCGAACTTCTTTTCAAGTCTGCTCATTATCTTTTTCAATCTCTTCAGCTGATTCTTCATGCATCGATTGACAGTCAACGCAGCGACACGTTGACATGTCAGCTTTTCTATCATCTCTGTTAATCTTCTCATCTCTCTTCAGAACATTAGTTCATTATTTCTACGTTTGTTGAGCTCATAAAGTACTTGCAGCTTGTTTAATTTCTCATGTATATTCTTTGTCTTGATTGAATTTTTCTGCGAGATAGCAATACTCGTCTTTCGCTCACTTGCTGACATCATGTCAACGATGCTCATATTTTGCTTTTGATGATCAGAATGAAGTGCAAGCATCATGTCAATGATGTTTTATTATTAAAAGAGATTGATGTAAATTTTTCTTGATAAAGCGATTTTTTTCAATCTCAATCTTTTTAATCATTATTGTTCATTGATTATTTCATTCAAAAAGTATCTTTTCATGTAGCTTTTGATTTTGCTCAGTCAGATAAACTTAAAAATGATGCAGAACTGTCACGAACTGAGAGCTGAATGAAATCAGAATGAAATTCTAATAACTAGATTTTAAATACAAGATGTTGCACGAAGAAGAAAGAAAAGAAAGAGATCATTCAGATGTTCTTATATCTCATGAACGCTGAGTATCATTCGTATCGAGAGACTCTCATAACATCACTGATAATCTTACATCTATCATCATTTATAATATTGTTCAACATCATCTAAGTGATCTAACATCTCTTTTCCCAACATCTTTCGAGTAACACATGCTAAAATCATGACAATAGATCTCTCTTTTTGAAGTCGAAGCTTCTGCGAGACTTTTAATTCTTTGACTCATATTCAGAGTCACTGCTTTCTTGCACGTAAGCGATTCATGAATTCTTACTCGAACGATCGAGATTTCGAGCGTGATAGACGTTCATGACTTCGATGACATTCATCACATTCGCAAACTTTACTCAACAGTTTTCTTCTATTTCAGTTCACTTAATTAAATACTCTAGCTGAGAGTTCTTTATTCGAAAGTTCAATATTTCGTTCATCTCTCAGTTAAGCACTTCTTCGACGAAGACTATCAAAAACGACGCGAAAGATATTTGTTCAGATAAGAAGTCGTTGATCGCAGAATGAAGCAGATAAGTATGAAAGACGTCGAAACAGAATCAGTCGTCAAGCAACTTTAGCTGATAAGAATGAGAACTAACAATTTTGATGATTCTGAAAGATTTCTCGAATTTATTAGATAACTTCTTGCTGAGTCGATGAATCATCAGATTGCGAGCATCTAATCAAATCATATCATTAATTGCATACTTGAAAGCGTGTTGTCGATGAACATTAGCGAATTGTTTCTGATATGCTTGAGCTAAGATCATTTGTTCTCGCAGAATTTCATTGATTCGATTCATTTTCTGAATAAACAGATCGACATGTATTCATTTTGAGTGTTCAATAACGTTCTTCTGAGTCTTCTTTGATTTCAATCTCATTCGAGAATGCTGTTCGAAGTTAGCTAGAAACGACGTGCACTGAGTGCTTTCGAAGAAGTGATTGTTGATGACAAATTCAGCTGATGACAGTCATGCAGCTCAGTCGTTCTGCATAAAGAACACGAAGACTCGAAGATATTGTTTCAAAACGTCGTTGATGTTCTCGATTTGATCATTCGTTTCTGAGTGAAACGCAGTTGACAATCGAGCTTGAATCTTCAATCGAGTACAAAGTTCATCTCAAAAGTGACTGACAAACTGAGTTTCACAATTCAAGACGATTGAATCAGATAATTCATAATGTTTTCATATTGCACAATAAAAAACTTGAGCTGTATCTAGAGCTGTAATTTCACTTATAGACTTGTAATGCACTTGTTTAGATAGTCTGTTCACGACTATCAGAATATTGATTGTCGAATTTTCGTTCAGATTCTTACTTTCAGATACTGTCATGATGAAATTCATGACTATGTTTTTTCAGCGACGATTGAGTACATCAAGAGACTTCAAAGCTCTCTGATATTTTTCTCTAGAGATCTTCACTTGAGAGCATAGATGACAATTACATACGAAGCGAGCTACTGTCTTGATCATTTTGAGTCAGTAATAATGACGACTGAGTATTTCGTAGATCTTGACTCTTTCTGAATGATTCGCAATAGACGTGTCATGACTTAACTGAAGCAGACGTAGTCGCAGTTTCTCATCTTCAAGTATCAATAGTGTTACGATCCTAGCTACGCACCTTCGTTGGTAGCTATGTTGATGACTATGTTGATGACTATGTTGATGGCTATCCTGAGAGCTATCGCCGATCGCTCGCCGCTAGGGCATAGACTTGTTCCGAAGCCAACCCTATTCAGGGTTAGCTTATGTTCTTCTGAGTCATATAGATAGTCGGCTCTTCCCTTCTAGATACTTTCCTTCCTTAGCATTTATATACTCGTTACATTACACCCATATGACTCGCTCTATGCTGGCCCCTAACAAATAGTCTATCTCTATAGTAGACTCGATCACTTTGCAGCATACATTTTGCTAACGAAAATTCTTTAAGCTTTCATTGATCATCTCTTAACGCAGTTATCACGATCTGTACTCATTCATCATTGAAATAAACTGCGAAGAGTTGTTCTTCTAGCTCATTCATAGACATTTTCTCTGATGATTCAGACTGTTCAGAGATCACTGATTCGCTCTTCGAGTCACTTGATTCGAGTGCTTCAGAGTCACTATCGTCGAGAACATTGATTAAGACTTGAATTTTCAGATTTTTTGATTTTAGCACGATCTGTCACTGATGTTCTCGACGACTATTTTTCTCGTTCAAGAAAAGATCTTCTGATCAACACGTGAGTGCATCAACTCGAGTGTTCAATTCATTCAAACGATACACGATTTTGAAGTTAAATCGAGAGAGAAATTCTGATCATCTGACTTGTCTTTGACTAAGCAGCTTGATTGACATGAAATATTCTAGGTTCTTGTGATCGAAAATGATCTCAACGAAGTCTAACGTGTCTTTCAGTTCGAGTCTTCATTTCTCAAAAGCTCTGATTATAGCTAGAAGTTTCTTGTCATAAATCTCGTAGTTGCATTCTGCGAGTAGCATTTTGAAAGAGAAATAAATCACAGATCTTAACTGCTCATTATCATCTCGCTGAGACATGACTTTGATCACAACATAGTCGAAGACATCGATTTTCACAGTCACGAGTAGATTCGAATTATAGTGCATTAAGATAGAGGCAGTGATGAACGTCTGCTTGAGTCGATCGAAGACGAATTGACACTTCTGAATTCAATTAAATGACTGATCTTTTCTGATTAAGACAGTCAACGAATCGATCAGCTTGAAAAACTTCTTAATAAATCGTCTATAGAAGTTGACGAAGCTCAGAAAGCTCTGAACATCTTTGACGTCTCGAGATGCAGCTCAATTCATGACAACATTGATCTTCTCAGAGTTCATTTTGGTTTCGTGAATGATGATTATTAGGCTCAAATACTTGATCTCGATAACTGAAAATTCGCATTTCTCGATATCTATCTGTAGTTCGACGACTCTAAGTCGCTTCAGTATCTGACGAACATGCTGAGTATGCTTCTTTTTGCTGTTGCTATAGATCAAGATATCATTCATGTACGCGATGCAGAAAACGTTCAAGAAGTCATGCAGAGTGTCATTAATGAAGTTCTGAAATGATGATGATTCGTTTGTAAGTTTGAAGAGCAAAACGTTGTACTCGTATAAGTCATAATGTGTTCGAAAAGCGATCTTTCACTCGTCTTCATAAGTCATTTGCAGTTTATTAAAGACTGCAATGATATCTAACTTGATGTAGTACTTGATCTTAATCAGTCGATCTAAAGTTTCTCGAATGAGAGATAATGAGTATCGATTCTTAACTGTCATGACGTTCAGATCTCGATAATTCACGCAAAATCTGAGTTCTTCGCTTAATTTTTTAACAAAGAGTATCGAAGAGATCGCGAAGAAAGAGCTGACTTGAATAAAGTCTTTGATCAAATTATTCTTCAGATATTTCTTTAGTACTCGAAGCTCATCTTGAGACATGTCATATAAAGACTCGAAGATAGAAGTTTTGCTCTTCTGCAGCTGAATTTTATGATCATAGAAACGTCGTTCAGATAGAATGTTCATCAATTCGCGAGAGAAAACATCTAGAAAGTCATGATATTCGAGAAGCAATAGCGTGACAGAATCAACGAAAGACGTGATTTTCAGAGCTTTGTCGATATTTCTCATGAATATGACAAACAGATCATGATTCTTTTTTCTAGCGAGTCGCAGAAACGAAGCACTATTTATAGCATAGATTTTCAGATGTTTCAAGAATGAAGATGTTGAAGAGATTGATATTGACACAGTCGAGATCGAGATGCTCGAGAGAGTTTCAAGTACGAGTTCTGAGTTGACTTGAGATTCAAAGATGAGCTGATTATGACGCAGATCTATAATTGCTTTATGACTTTTTAATCAGAGCAGATCTAGAACAACTGAGAATTGCGAAAGTTGAGTGACATAGAAGAGAGTTTCTTCGAGCTTCTCGCTTGAGACTCGAAGTTTGACAAGAGCGTAATGAGTGATTGAATTGAATACAACTGATTGATCATCAAACTTCTGAAGAGTACAAATTTCAGACAAAGAAAAACAAAGCAGAGAGTGTCTTTGCGCGAAAGAGTCATCAATAAATGCATAATCGATGACGTCGATATCAATCAAAACAGAAAGATTGACATTGATTTTATTGCTTTCTAGATTATCTGAGAGCACGAGATGATCATTGTTCATCTTCTTTTCTAATCAATGAATCGAGCTAACTGAGAGTGCAGAGATTTTCAGACTGTTCGATTGTCTCTGCGAGCGACTGTACGCAGAGACTAGACTTTTCTCAAGGCGAAAGAAGTATCGAAAGCGAGATTGTCGATAAAGATTGCAAGAACGAATAATAAGACGACTTGTAGCTGAATCTTGAGCTTTGAATTGCAGATCGCAGTCTGATGCTCAGACTTATCGCAGTATAGACACAGATGATTGATCATGTGATGCTGATGCTTCTCGAGAATCAGTGAGTCTCGTTTCTTCATGTTGACGATCGATAAGTTCATGAAATTTCCCGAGCTCGAGATCGTAGCTTTCGAGCCTGTCGAGAATGTTGCATATTTGACAAAGTACGCGAGAACTGTAGAAGTCACAGAGACAGAGTGAATCACTGCTTTTGACTTGAGAAGATTCTGTACTGTGACGCGATATTGACTATTCAATTGCTGACATTTGATAATCAACTGCTCATAGTTCAGACTGCTGACATTCATCTGAATCAATAGAGCTTTGAGCTTGCTGAATAGTTCATTCTTCAGATTGAATTTTCGAATTACGACGTCATATTCGATTGCATCAATGTGCTGCTGAAAATCAAACAGATATTTGATGAAGATGCGATTTCGCATTCTTAGAGCTGAAATGAATCGCTGAGCGATTTCTTGCTTGTCTGAATCATCGAAGACTTGTCTTAACAAGACAACTAATTGCTCAATCGTGACTAGCTTGTCATGCTGAGCAGTCATACGTGACAACGCTTGAGCGACAGCGTTTCTCGATAAGCGACTGTACTCATACAGAAGGCAAAACTCGAAAGTTGAATAACGATTCGCGTTCAACTTCAGCTTGCTGATCAGTTCGAAGATGAACTGATTTAGCTTGTCTTCTCGCTCTTCGATATAAAGTTCTAAATTTGAATATTTCTCTGATTTGATATCGATTCTGCTCATGCTCTTGAGTTCTTGAATCATTTCTGACAAGGTTTCATTACTGATCTGAGACTGCTTAAGTTCAATCTGAGTTTGCTCATGTTCTTGTTGACAGACTGAGACTCAGTTGATATACTGAGTGATGATGTCGTTGAATCAAGTTTGAAGTTCAATCAGAAAAGTGTATCATGCTTCGAAAGCATTGTTGACGTGAGTTCGAAACTGAGCGACAGTGATGAGTTCGTTGATCGAGACTAGAGATGTCGACGACAGAATGTTGCTGATATTCTCGAATTGACTCATGATGTAGTGTGATGTAATGTAATGTCACGAACTGAGAGCTGAATGAAATCAGAATGAAATTCTAATAACTAGATTTTAAATACAAGACGTTGCACGAAGAAGAAAGAAAAGAAAGAGATCATTCAGATGTTCTTATACTTCATGAACGCTGAGTATCATTCATATCGAAGAGTTCTCATAACATCACTGATAATCTCACATCTATCATCATCTATAATATTGTTCAACATCATCTAAGTGATCTAACATCTCTTTTCTCAACATCTTTTGAGTAACACATGCTAAAATCATGACAAGAACTTTCTCAAATGTTCAAAATTATGTTCTTTTCAAATAGTTTCATCAGCACTTTTTACACTGTCAATACATTTCAATTCTTCAAGTTTGCTGAAAAGAATGAAAAGATCTTAATAAATGTGATTAAGAAAGTTGTGAATAAAACTTTCAAGAATGCAAGAAAAAAAGAAACAAAGATTAAGAAGAAAATTGTAATTTATGAAACTGATTATTGAGAAATTAAGACAGACATAGTGATGAAAGATAACAATGATTTGATAGTTGATGAAATGAGAAATAAGAAGAATAAAGAGAAGAAGATGCTCAAAAATCGTAAGCAGCACAAGAAAATTAATGAAGAGTTTGAGAAATTCAAGAATGATTTAGACAAAGAATTTAATAATGAAATCAATAGTGATAAAAAGAATAAAGAGAAGAAAATGCATCAAAAATGCAAGTAGCATAAGAAAATCAATGAAGATTTTGAGAAATTCAAGAGAGATTTAAACGAAAAATTCAATGATAAAATCAATAATGAGATTTCAAATGAGTTTGATGATGATGTGTTCAACATTGAGAAGAGTAAAATTACATTAATCAACAAGAAGAAGAAAATCATGAAAAAACATGAAATGAAAATGATCAAGAAATCATTTAATCTTAAAACAGTCAAAACAGAGTTGAAATTGAAGTTTGAATTAAAACATCATCACAAGATTGTCTTGAGTGATGAAAAGAAGAATTTCAAGAAGAAAACTCATTTCAAGAAGCATCAAATTAATAATTCTTCATGCAATTTATTCACATTTCTGCACAACTTTCATACAGATCATTATGTTTTGTTCAACTTAATCAAATAGAATGTCAAGCATTTTATCATAAGCAAATTCAAATTATTCAATCAATATGATGATTTCACTTTGTACATGAATTTTAAGCTGTCTTAAACTGTTCTCAATGATGAAGTTTTTCAATTCAAGATTCACTTGAATGATCATACTGTGATCATAACTTTGTTGATTCTTGCAATCAAGAAGTTGCATGAGAAATATTTCATTGATTTCAATAGCATGAAGATGATTTGCGTAACTTGCGTTTCTTTGAGACATGCACACAAGAAGAAAATGCTAGTCAATGATATCAACATTGATGAAAAAGTAGTGATTGAAGTCATTTATTATTATATGTGATGAAGAAAATTACATTGCATGATGAGTAAGAAGAATTTAGATGCAAATCTGTATCAGATTCAATTAAGCTTTAAGAAGTTCAAGTGTGATGAGTTTGAATTCAAGATTAACTTCAAGATCATAATTCAATATTAAGCTGATTTCAAGCAAGATAACATCTTTGATTCTGTTACGATCCTAGCTACGCACCTATGTTGGTAGCTATGTTGGTGGCTATGTTGATGACTATCGCCGGCCGCTCGCCGCTAGGCTATAGGGTTGTTCCGAGGCCAACCCTATTCAGGGT
>JAABUI010000041.1_pt1 | contig 214804 bp, 222 predicted proteins | sample 5559111 | NCBI WGS metagenome assembly JAABUI01 (sample SAMN10711870, study PRJNA513365) | rock metagenome | isolation source: Antarctica rocks | place: Antarctica: Victoria Land, Buttleship Promontory | reverse complement strand
AGAAATTGTAGTTAACGGAGCCCTTCTGAGCATGGTGAATGTGGTTGAAGAAGGTTGATTGTTTTGAAGGTACGCGATTTTACGTGTTTTCGCTTAAGTGACCGTGACTTTTTGCAGGGTACTGTATTATAGCAATAGCTTATCGCTTCCTACAAGCGCAGTTGGAGTTTGTCATGCAAATCGCGGGATCAGTCAACCGTTGGAGCCGAAGCCCTTTCGGACTCAGCATTGACTCAGGCAAGAAAAATAAATATCTCATCGCGAACGTGCCGCGAGAAAACCGACTCTTACCATATCCCTCCCATTCCTACCCTAGGATCTATCTCATCCGGCAGCCCCTCAAGCCTGCGACATTGACGACGAGCAAATACGAATTCTCGATCATTCCTGCAGGTTGGTAAGGCATCAATGTTCTTTTGGAAACAAGCCTCATGTTCGCCGGACCCTAAATAGATATCGTTGTTGATGGTACAGTCGAAGCATGCTTGCACAACTGCGTGTACGGTGCCGCCTCGCTGCAAGAAATTTTTGACGTGCGGTGGCCATTCGCCTGCAGCGTACTCGAGCACAGCGTCGGTCTTTGGCAGTCTGTTGGCTCGCAGCGTCTCGGCGACGTACCCGAAGATATTTGTAAAGCCTTGACGTAGTGACTTGTTGGTCTGCAGATTATTCCTGACGCTCGGGGCAAGGTGCTCAAACATGTGCTCACTCCATTCGCACCAGTCGGCCCCAGACATGTCGCCAACGTCAAGGTCGTCGTTGAGCATATCATGGTTAATCTCAGCCTGACAAAGGATGGCAAATACGTTTCGGGGGCTGAGAAATCCACCTAAGCATTGATTGCAAGTGCATCCGAAGGCAAGTCGCATTATCTCATCGGAAGAGGGATACTTCAAATTCTTGAGTAGCCTGAGACATTCTACTTGGCTAGGCGTAAAGCCAGGGAATATATCAGACATCACGACCTGGGCTGCATTGACTTGTTTCCATGTTCTATTCGATTCCAGCTCACTTTCCAATGCCTCTAAGGGGGTCTCCCCCTCGAGATTTCTCGCCCAACGTAGTGCATCCGCGAAAGGCATAGCCAGGATCCAAGTAAGCGACTCTGCTTTATGCCCGCGAGCCAATATGTGGAGTATGTTGTTGTTGTGCCTATCAGTAGATACCCACATAGGATCGGTGGGAGGATATGACGAGGCGGGCTTCCATAAGCTTCTTGGTTTCAGAGTCACTCCAATTCTTCTGTTCAAAGGCATGGGGGTCTGGAATGGGATCCATGAGTGGAAAATCCTGGCCATCCGTCCGGGCAGAGACTCTCAAAGCTGCAGGGCACTTGTAATCATCTTGTGGAGTCAAAAGGTGCGAGGCATGCTTTGGATCTTTTGCTAAGCAGAAGTACGAGCTTGAGCCAATGCGTCGGAATCCCATGGCTCTCCAAAAGTCTTCCTGAATGCTCTGTTTCTTTTGATAGAACAGCTGTTTTTGTGTAGGCGTGAGCTTTTCCGACTCAGCTTCCACAGCCCTAGTGTTAAGGACAGTCGCCCAAATGACGGCGAAATCACAGCCACTGGGCGTTTTCTGCCCCAGTCTAAAGATCTTATCCATGCTGTCGAGGTACTCATCATCGATCTTTTTAGGTTGCTCGCCTGCAGTCTGGGTATCCTCCCAGCCCCTCTCGAAACTCTTCTTCCGATCAGCCCTGCGTTTGTTTTCCTCTTGACTGGAAAGACTCTGAGCTTTGTCCCAGATCTGATGAAACAATTTTGTGCCGTAGCCCTTTCGTTGATACTCGTCTTGGATCGACAGCGTCTCGATCAAGAGGATCCGACCGTCGTTAAGCTCTGGACCCCATACACCTGACCCTTTCTTCACAGGGTGGTTAAGGAATTCCGACTTGAGACAGCCCCAGCGGTCGAAGACACTAAAGCCCATAGTTGCTGTATCATTGCTAGGTTCCTCCATATCACGATGGAAACTGGCCCGAATCTGCTCGCGATCAATGATTTTAGCTGTGCAGTAGCCAACTTGTGGTGAGTCTGCCGCATCATTTGCTTTTATGGAGATATTGAGGGACTTGAGCCATTGAAATTCTTCAAACTCATCGTAGTCTCCCTCGTCATCCTCATATTCATCCTCGTCATCGGTTCCATCTGGATGCCCGAAGCAGTCTTCGTCAGAATCCAGATCATCGTCTCCCTCATCTGACTCGCTTGTGTCGTTCACTTGTTTCATATCAACATCACTGCTGTGACCACTCTTGCACGCATCCTCGTCCCCGCTTAGACTTGCTGTTGTCTGTTTCTTTGAGGCATCTGTCTGTCCAAGAGACAGCTTTCGTTTCGTGCCCGTTGCTGTGCTGGCTGGCCGAGTGACGTTGGCCAACATGTCTTGTGGTGCTTTGCTGTAAGTTTGTTTAAGTGCAAAGGGTCTCGCCGCGACTGCGGGGATCATTTCTAGTGGGGTTTAGGCAGCTGGGATCTACTGAAGCAGAATTGTGAAACGGTCACTGTATTCCGTACAGAAGGGTATAACGTAGCTCATATTAGCCAAAATACGGCGCGAGGCCTACAGCCAGACTACTAAAGTACACTATCAGATTTTCGGGTCGCACAGGGTGGTTGAAGACAGCGTGAGAACCCGAGAGCGCAAACTTCTAAGTCAACGCTCTTATGGTGAGAAGGGGACAGAAATGGACTGCGAGGACTCCACATCAACTGTAAGATTGAACCTAGATGGGGAGCAAATAGCTAAGATCAGTTGCAAAAGGGTTGTACTGCACAAACGTTGAACTGATACCTTTCCAGCACTTTGTCCTAAAAGGGTTTGCTAGGGATTCTGCGAGCCTAGTCCACCGTTTGAAAGAATTCGATATGGTGTGAGACCAAGATATGGCCGTAAAATCAACCAATGCCTCTCTTGTCACGTTCCACTTCTCACACGAGGCATTCATCTAATCCCATTTTAGAAGGAACAGCTAAAAGTGAGGCGCTAGGTACGAGTATTATGCAGACCGATGTACTTCCTGCAATCAGATTCGAGACTCGGAACCGCGCACGATCGCCGAGGGCATATTTTGACCGCAATTCGTTCTATAGATTGGAATTGAGGTAGTCGTTTCGTACACTGTCGTCTCGACTCGGAGAAGCAACGTACAACCTGCCCATAGATTCTTACATTCAATACCAATGCTCTTCTCACGCAGCAGAGGTGTCATAGCTGCATGTTTGCTCTCTGCTGCTCATGACAATGGTGCCCAGTCATAATGAAGTGTTAAACTCATTCAGGCGTCACAGAACTTGGAGTGGAGACTGCCTTTCATGATTGGTAATTCTGAAGTTCTGCGGTCGTAGGATGGAGGACAAATGACAATGGAGGCACGGAAGGAACCCTTAAGCTGATGTATTCCGTACAGTACTCCGTACTCCGTACTGTGTACTTTACCGTACCGTTAGCGTCAAAAGTACCTTATTTCCATGTTGCGCCTTCATGACGCGCCAATCATCTTGGCAGACGCGACTCAAGCTCAAGGACCTAAGTACCTACAGGCTACACCTCAAGCGCAGCAGTATATTCCCTGTGCCTGAGATGGACCGATCAATCGCCCGCGAAACCACAGAAGCGTTGGAGAATGAACGTAAGACGTGGCTTATTGGTGATACATAACAACATCAAGAAACTGACGTAGCATAGCACAATTAGTAGCTCAGCAATTGAAACAAGAAATTGAAATAGCATCGTCGCGAAACAATCTGGCGGGCACTCCACTCGAATGGAGTGCAGAATCAGTCGATGGCTTACACGTTGTGGAAGATGTTGATGGCCAGGCGTGCGCCCGGACAGAAAATCCTGTGGAACTTCTGAATGACATCTCACTGGGAGACAAACCGAAAAGTAAAGAAGTGAGAGCTCTTCGAGATCCTCTACAAAAACGAATCGAAGGAGCCGATCAAAGCCGTACATCGCCTGCCGGCAAATTGCCGAGAGTTACAAAACCTCGCAAACCCGACCATATTAGCCGTGGTTCCAAAGGAGACCTTTATACGGTACTTGACTTCCCAGTCGCAGAGGAATGCGCAGGACCTGGGGCTCCATCGAGCATGACTAGCGCAGATCAATCGATGAAGCAACGCCCTGACCGACGAAAAGGCAAACTCCAAGACCTCAAAAAGCAACACAAACAGGAAGACACCGTCTCCAACAATAGTCAGTCGGTACCAGATCAAGCAAAGGTTACAAGGACCATGAGTTCCTGTCACACAAAAACCTGTAGTATAGGCACGAACATATCTAATATGGTTGAAGAGGAGGATGAGGATACTGTCCAACCCCGTTTGGCTATATCGGAGGGCAAGCCACAGCCTGTTCCGAACGCTCGTAAGCAAGCCCAGACGAATGGTGGAACGAAGCCGGAACCTGCATCTAGTACTCGTATTCTTCGGAGTCACGCAACGAATGACAAATCGCAGCGTACTGAATCATCGAAATTATACGATCGTCGGAGTAGAACACTTTCTCTCTCGTCTAACGGTGAAAAGGGAGACGATAATTCGGCCGCGGAGAACGTGGGCGATGCTCACAACGATGCAAGTGAATCGGAGAGTTATGCACACCCTGATGGAAGTTCCGATGTCGATCAAGATCATGACGATCATGACGGCAGTGACGGTAACGATCAACCTTGCTCGGACGAATTTGAGCAGGACCACCAGGAGAATGATGTCGTAGACGCATCCAGATTGGAAGATCTTGTAGGCCTTGAGATAGAATTGTTTGGCGAGGACGATAGCTGGGCGACCGTCCTTGATGGAGCCAGAAGGGTGGGTATGTCCGAGGTTAAAGGTATACTGGTAAAGGAAAAGCCAAAATTGGAGACAAAAAGTATTGAAAACATTATCACACTAGTGAAGGAAGTAAAAGGCATGTACAAGAACTTATCCCAGTATCAAGAAAACGATCACGATGGTAGAGATGGACTTCATCAACAGTTGATCGAGGGCCTTGGTAAAATTACAAGGGAAATCGAGCAAGTTTCCGAAACAAAAGCTGGTAACAAAAAGGCAGAGGTCATTCAAGACATATACGCTCATGCTATACCGCATCTGGTCAGATTACTTGAAGTGGCTCTTCAATGTCGAACCAAGGAGTACGCAAAGTCTTACGACACCGATGCTCTTCAGGAGGTCATCGCGCTTCAAGACGACATCTTGAAAATATGCCACAAAGCTCGGGAGTGGAAGACCAAGCCTTTGACTAGTAGGCCAATCATAAGACCTACAAGCCACAAAATATTCCCGTATCTCCGAGACGTCAAAAGAGCTTTCCAAACAGTGTTTGAAGAACGAAAGCGTCAAGTTGAGTTGAAGAAGCAGAGAAAAGCTAACTCGAAACGTCGCAGGGAATATGACGAGGAGAACCGGCGGCGAGACGAAGAGAACGAAAGATTGAGGGTGGGAATTTGGAGAGAGATTGAGGAGCAACTTGATCAAAATGAGGCGACGTCAGCTGGTCACGGTAGAAATAACCAGCTTAGTAAAGATAATTCCATATTGGGTACACCACACTTTCGTCAGTCTTTTACATCCAACGACTGGACCCAAGAGCAAGATCTGGAACTCTTACGACGACTTCAGTGGAAGACATTGAGATGTTTGCCAGGTTTGTACCTCAACCACACCTGACGGATACTCACTGATTCAAGTTCTAGCTGAGGAACGATATTTACAAATGCTGAACGCGCCATCTTTGCAGAACAAACTTCCAGACCACATTAGAGAAAGAGCTTTGTACTACAAGCCCGCTATGTTGGCTTCCGAAGGCTCTCGCAGTTGGATATTGAGTATTCAATAGAAAGGATGAATCAAGAGATGTACCTCCGTACTGACTTAGCTATCTTTCTGTAGCCCAATCCAGATGTAGGCCTTTCCAACACCGAGAGTAGCTTACACACATGTATCATAACTAGAATATCAAAAGACCTTCCCTACTCCGTCTTGTATGAGGGGAGTTTTATTTAACCGAATCATGTTATGACAATCGAGAAATCAACCACATTTCAGTAACAACACTATGAAACGACCCCGAACACCTGATTTAGAAGACAACAGACCCTCAACTGCTTCAGGAAGGACCACACCTACATGTGCACGCGTCAAACAGCTCCGAAAATAAGGCTTTTCTGGACTAGACGTCAGAAAAGAAACAGGAGTTCCACAACGAACGCAATTGACATGGCTTAAAGCTTCTGTTCGACGGCCTGGTGCAGAATGTTCTGGCCGTCCTATTAAGCTGAATCAAGATACAGTCAAGAAGATGGTTAAGCATATGGAAGAACACTATGACAGACGTATTTGATCCTGGCAGAACTGTGTCACGGAATTTCAGTTGAACTGCTGTTCTACAACGGTCAAAAATCATTTTGATCAGACTGAATATTACAAGTGTAGATGTTGTCAGAAGTCATGAATCAATCAAAAGCAGACGAATACACGCAAGAATACGTGTGAAGAATGAAAGAAGTGAAAGAAGTGACAGTGAAAATCAATATGTTTCTTCTACTTTTACAGTACTATCGACAGAAAATATTAATCTCAGATACACTGGTTCGACGAGGTTCATTTTCATCAAAATTCTCAACATATTGAGTGAGTTATACGAAATCGTGAAGAAAGAGACTGTCCGAATTGCGTACAGAAACGTTGATGTACTGCAGAAACTCAATTCAGTGTATGAGCTATGATAGAAATTGATTATAAGAGTGAGCTGATGTTCTACGCGCATACAGAAGAAAAGAATCACGAGCAGAAGAACGAAAAGATCAGGAAGAAGAAGTACAAAATGAGTGAGTCTATGACTCAGAAACGATACGCAAACGAGATTCTATCTATTGTAGAAGGTAGAAAGAAAGAGATGAAGCAAGCAGTTGAAGGTCAGTTTCTGTTTCAGAAGAATAATGACGACTCACACGATACGCGATCAGACGAGAATATCGCTCGATTCAGGAAGGTTCAGATGAAGCTGAAATTCATTGAAAATTGACCCTCAACTCACCTGATTTAAACCCTATAGAAAACGTTTGGCGTATACTGAAATCACGAGTCAAACGTCACAAATGCACGACTTCGAAGCAGCTACGAAAGGTCATAAAACAGGAGTGGAAGAAGATCACTTTGCAGGAGGTCAATGAGTGTATTTTGGGTAGTCCCAAAGGGAAACCAGATGCCAGGGGGGTCCAAAAAGGCAAAGCAAATTGGCACGATAGGGTGCAGCAGTGCTGGGAGCAAAATGGGTACTCTACTCGGTTTTAGACCGCGAAATTATAGAATATGTCGATTAATTGATAGTAAACTTCCATTGTTGGTGTTTGGTTAGTTTGGTGGGGATTTCACCGACCCTCGGGCTACAACTTCTAACCCCTGCTGAGCGATCGACACGTCGGGTGTTAAGGTTCGCGTCAGATGGCAGTGAGGTTCCAACTTCGAATTGCTCGAATACACTGTACAAATCTTATCGTTGACATTGCTCGTTACTTCTTGATAATTTCCCTAAGAACTGCCTGCTTAGCGCACATGTGCGCTGGTACCCTGCCCGTGCCTTCCTTGGTGGAAATTGTGGATATTAATCAAGATCTTGGCTTCAACATATCGCAACATGCACTCCTTTGGCTGTGACTGCGGAAGCAAGCTTCCACTTTTTCCGATCAAGTTGTTTGCCTCGAGCTGACCTCATTGTTACCTCCAGTAAAGAAGTATCAAAGCCACTTTAACCGTACACCTTGAACACCGTGCTACCGGCGGCTCGCAACTCCACAACACATTTACGTATCGGTCAGGTGATTCCATGGCATCCGAAGATGAACCGCCTCCAATGGAGTCTATACCTTCATCTAAAGAGACACGCCACGAAGAGCACAAAGTGGATGGGAATTTGAAGAGAGCTGAGACTCCTCAAATAAAAGAGAATCCGATCCAGGCCGCGCAGAAGTCCCCGCCACGGAACGGAATTCCACCAAAACGGCCCTTGACCGCTGCAAAAAGAACATCTACGTCTACACCAATTGCTGCTGAGAAGGCAAATGCATCGTCGAATTCTCAGAATGACCCTGTCAATGGGCTCAGCAAGCCACCTGCACGGCCCACGGCTACATCAGGAACCAGACGTCCTGCTACGAACGTTACAGCAGCCAGCGCTCCGAGAGTAGGCCACAAGCCCAAATCCTCGACAGATACGGTCGATGGCAGCAAGAAAAGTTATGCCAGCGCTTCGGAAGAGAATTCCAAGTCTTCTGCTAATTCAGCAGTAAAACGAATATCTATACCCGGCACAGCAGGTACAAGGTCTCCAGCTCGTCCTGTCCTATCGTCAGCTGCGTCATCAGCAAGTCGGAAGTCCACATTGGCGTCGGCTACAAATGCAGATGGCAAGCCTGCATCCGGTAAGGCAGGTGTCGGGATCCCCAATAGGCCAGCGTTAAGGACCACTACGAATGACTCGCGGCCAACGAGTACACTTGGTACGCCCCGAAGTACCCGCCCTGCTATGTCGCCCGCAAGAAACGGTGCTGGGTCAGGTTGTGCCAAGAAGAGGTTAAGCACCGTATCTGCTTCGCCAGCTTCATTGCCGTCTAGTAAACTCATGTCAGACCAAATATCGCTACCAGCCTCAACAGCCGCCAAACAAGTAAGACCAGGATTAGTTGCACGGAAATCTACAATGTCGGTCACAATCGAACAGAGACTACGAGAAATGGAATTGGTACACAAGATGTTAACCGCAGCTATGGTGGACGACGGAGTCGAGGATGATGAGGTGAAAGAGGAGTATGGCAAGACAGCGGATGATACCCTAGCGTCGCTGAGGGCTAAGCTAGTAGAAGCAAGACGTAGGGAGGGCAAAGAAGGACTCGCTGAGACCGAAGGCCATACCGATGACAATGCAGACAAAAAAGTCAACGACAGTCGCGAGGTTCGGTACGTTGTCGGTCACGGTGAGCCTGGATCAGATCCCTCGGAGAGTGCCCAAAAGGTATGCCATTTGTGCTCAAATACCATCGTTATTAGATTCTCTCTAATCGTAACATTATAGGCAAAGAGCTTAGAGGCAGAGTTGACAGCCCTGAAGGGTCAGATGCTTCAGTATACTGAGGCTGCAGACAACGTCTCGAAAGACTTCGAAGAAGTGACAGAGAGAATGTCTGCGGAACAGTCTTCCAAAATCGATGAGCTCACTACTTCTCATAGAGAACAACTCGCGGCCTTGCGTGCCGAGTTGAACGAAGCTGAAAGTCGATGCGAAAAGCAAATTGAATCGTCCTCTAAGGATGTTCAGGAAGCAAGACGGATTGTGGAAGCCGAGGGCTCACAAAAGGTGGTCGAGGCACTGACGTCGCAGAGACAAGAACATGCGCGAAACACCAAACTACTTGAAGACAGACTCGAGGAGGAGAAACGAAAAGGCGTCGATGCAGCCTCCAGATTAGAGCAGATGGAAGTCGAAGTCTCGAGCCTCAAGCATCTGCTAAATGAGGAGCAGCGGAGGGCTAATCGCCTCGCGCAAGACGTTCGGAAGCAGCAGGAAAATGCTGTGAAGGAGCTCGACGAAGCGCTCAATATCAAGGATAAGGAAATACTAAACCTTGAAAATGAGATCCAGGACCTACGAAATACCCATAACCACGAGCTAGACGAATGGGAAGCTTCTGCGTCGGTAAAAGAATCCCTCTTAGAGGCAGAAGTTGATTCGCTTCGGAGTAAGATGCGGGAACTTGAGACCGTTACCATTTCGGCTTCGTCAAGCCATGGCGAAGTGCTTCAATCTAAGGATCGAGAGATCATGCACCAGAGTCAAGCGATCGAAGATCTTCAAAATAAACTCCAGCAGCTCCATGAGGTTAAAGAGCGTGAGATTGAAGAGGTTAAGAGCAGTCTGATTCCTGAGCACGAACATAGTATGTCAAAAGTGCGTCGGGAACACGAGACTGCCTTATCAACCCTCAGAGACGCGACTCACGAAAAAGCTGAGGAGAAAGCTCTGCTGCACCAGCGGGACAAGGAGACCCTTAAAAAGGAGCATCAGGTTGCTCTGGATAAGCTTGAAAAACAGTTGTTCGGAATGGCATCGTTAAAGGCTGACCTAGAAAGTTCGATAGAAGCGACGAGGTCGGCTAAGACAAGGGAGACTAAGGACTACCAGGATGAGCTAGAGAAGTCCTACAAGGCAGTGGAAGAGATGCAGCTTGCACAAAGAAAGGCGGACGAAGCTTTGGAATCAGTCAAGACTAAGAATCGTAGCCTTGAATCTGAAAGGGATCAAGCCAAAGCTGAGAAACTGTCGGCAGAGGAGGCTCTAGAGGCTACCTCTCACGAAGCAATTAGCATAAAAAAGACCCTGGAGACTCTTGAAAAAGCGAGCAGTGATATCGATGAGCAGCATGTAACCGCCGTTCAAAGATTGAAGGACGAGCTGGATGCGACTTCGAGATTACTCGAAGATAAGATCGAAGAGCACAGTACTGCTTCGGAAGCTCATGTGCAAGAGTCAAAAAAGGTTAGAGTCAGTCACAGTAAAGAGATCAAAGGACTTGAGAAGAAAAACCGAGAAGCGACCCGGACGTTGCAAAAGACACATGACGATTTACTGGTCAAACATGAGAAAGCTGAGAAAGAGCACCTTTGTGCCGTCAGTGCTCTGGAAGCGGAACACGCAGATGCTCTAAATAAGCAGGCGAAGGCACTTGAGAGCCTTGAAAAGGCTCACGCTGAGAAACTAACAAAGTATGAACAGCAGATAGGAGAATCCGACGACTTGCATAAGCAACATGAGAAGGAACTGACTTCACTGCGAAAAGAACTCAAAGATTGGCTAGCTACCCAAGAAACGCACGAGGCCGCCTTGGCAGATCTTAAAACACAGTTCGAGAAGCAGAGCGAGGTTCTAGCAGATACGGAGCAGCAATTACATGAAGTTCGGGCATTACTAAGCGAGGAGGTTTCTGAGAAGGCCAGGGAAGCCGTGGAGGAGTTGGAAGAACTCAGGCGACTACTGACAGACGCTCAAGCCAAGGCAGCTCAGGACAAGGAAGCTATCGACAAGTTGACAGCAGCAGTTGAGGAGGCGAGTGATGTCTCACTAAAAGTTGCTGAGGCCGAACGGCTGCACGAAAAGATGTCCGAGCTGACTGAACAGCATGCAGCCGAAATTTCCAAATTTCAAGAGACTTCGAGTCTCGGAATTGACAAGCGTGAGGAGGAGAGGAAACACGAGGCCGAGATCCGGGACCGGCTAAGCAATGAGCTAGAGAAACTGAAAGCTGGTATGACTGCAGTCAAGGAGGAGATGGAGAAGCGGCAACGAGACCTAGATGTCCAAGTCGAAGAACTTGGCCAACAGCTCAACGCAGCGCGCACTTCAAAAGAACATCTTCAGACCGACCTTCGAAAGGCACTTGGGGACCTCGAAGCCTACCGAGCTGAAACAGAGAGCGCGAAAGCGTCAGTGGTGGAGGCCAGCGCAACAGAAACTGCTGCCATTAGTCAGATGCTCGAAACTCTACAAGCGACTGCTGATGCAGAGCGTGAACACAATGCGATTTTAAAGAAACGGCTACTTCAAGCAGAAATTGGAGCTGAGAAGCATGCAACGCGGGTTCGAGAACTGGAATCTGCGTTAAAAGTCACGACAGCTGAGTTGGTTGAGATGCGAACTAAGAGACCTGGTGGTAGTGAGTATTCTGGTAGTCCTGCTCCTGACGCCATTCTACGATCGAGCCTGTGGCCCGTCCCAGACAATGGTAATTCGGGGGACAATAAAGCCGCGATGGTAGGTGAGGAGCTGGGTTCTTCTATCGTGGGAAGGGTGGGGTGCCTATTTACTTCTACTTCTTGATTCCCCATAACTTATAGATAGGCACTTGTGTGTTTACTGTGCGTACATTCTTGGCTATATATACTAACATTTCATGGCTATCAGATGGCAGGAATGCAAGAGCAGATTAGGCAATTGGAAGATGTCAATGAGGACATGATGGAGGATGCAGAGAGGTACGCTGCCTTACGTTCAATTTAAAATGTATCAATGCTGACCATTTATTTGGCTCTTATCCAGACTCGTGAAATTGATGTCACGAGTGACTGAGCCGAAACATGAGTTGAAGTGGGAACCGGAAATATCGGCAGGAGAAGAGGAAGAAGAAGAGGAACTATGAAGGCTATCAGGGTCCACGGCCTTCCATTACCTTTCGTCCTCTGTCTTTCTATGTTTGGGTGTTCTTTTTAGGTCGAAACCAGGCTGTGTCTATCGTTATCGTACTCTGCGGATACCCCTATTCCTTGCAGCGTTTTTACATTCTTCACCTTACTGAATATCATTGGCAGGTAGCCTTAGTGTGTCATTCAATGCACTTTGTCTTGAAGTGGCTGAGTGATGAACCTCGATCCTACGTGCTGTGCCAGCCCAGAAAATTAGGTTTACGATGACCTTAGACATCAGATCTCGTGCCCCACAAATCTTTGTTCCGTCCAACGCTCGGAACTTCTTCTGTAGCAACCTAAAGGTATGTTAGGAGTGCACGGCAGTGGCAATAGAAGCAGGAAGTGGATTTTATAACGTCGTGTGCTATCTTCGTGGGAGGATTGCATCTATCTAATTGATGGTACTGACAAATGCCAGGATTTATTTCGTCGCGCCACAAATAGCGAACTGCATGCTACTATGGTTGTTGTTAACGGCAATTCAATCCAACATGCCTCTGGGATTGAAGTCGCCAGGTAAGCAAGTCTGCTTTTTTCCTACCGATTTCTGCCGCCATGCGGAAGCTTTCCCCTGACTTGGCGAGATTCTAGCAACGATACTCCGACGTTTAACCGAGGACACTTTCCAATGCTATAAAGCAAGCGCATATCTTTTTGTAACACAGTTTGAAACGGGAGAGTGCACCTATGGTGATTCTAGATGGGATTTGGTTTCTTCCCTTTACTTTGGTCTGACGGCAACTAATCGCAGGGGCGAATGCTGCTCTCGGAAGCGGTGCGAATACTCGAACGTATGATATCTATCGATTGCAACGTACGCTAATCCACACGCTCTAGTGTGAGATCCTCGCTGCTCCAAGCTCTATGAAAGAGAGGTTACAGAAAGGACCATCTGAGAACAACTCTTTGCTGACCGTTGCTTTGCTATCGGATGCATTACCAAACCGAGATCTCATTCCGAGTACCGCAATGGCCGAGGCGTGGGTTCGAGCTGTCACGCTTATCGAAGTCTAATGAGTTTCCAGCGGAAATTCTGATGTTCGTACTGTGCCGATCAAGAGTCTTGGAGGCCTGCCGCAAAAGGATATTGTACTGCTGAACCTTCGTCGTCGAATCATCTCTGCGTCTAGAGATTTGGGTCCGCTGTCGTATCTTGCGAGGACTCTGCAAGGGAACCCGGAGTCAATGCATGGGTGATGGCCAGGAAGGTAGGACCTTGTCAGCTGGTTTCGGCTGATGTAGCATTGAAAGATGTGAATATCTTACCTCTAGAGCTGCGACCTTAAGAAGCCTAGCCATAGTCAATGATACCGCAGTATCGGCAGGCGTTGCGTCTTTGAACTTGCATGATGCTCACTATTTAGCAGTACTATCACAAGTCCTTACGTGCTGGGTGTAGAAGCTTTGGCCAGAAATGCCGAGAGCTTCGATTCTCTCTGGGCTGACGTTCGCTCTCACGAAGTCCAAATCCAAGCTGCTGGCAATATCTTCGGCTTCATGTAACGGTCTCAGCTATTGAAGTCCGAAGACGGCGCTGATGATGGCTCGCTCCGCCAGGGTTGATACGACATCCGTACTTCATCGCAATGACTAGGCCCGCAGCTGGAGAATCTCTTGCTTGCAGAAAAACAAGTCGTCATTGAGTGCACTCTAACCACCGACAATCCTAGCATTGACGCTGCTGGCGGCAGAGTCCTCCACGGAGGAAACTTCCAGGCAATGGCCTATCTCAGCGATTGAAAGGGCCCGTGCTTCCGTGCAGGTTATTGGCTGCATGCTTTTCTCGCAACGTATCGAGCTCATCAACCCTGGGCTCAACAATGGTCTACCTCCTAACCTCACCGCCGACGAGCCTAGCCAGTCCTTTATTATGAAGGGCGTAGATGTCGGCCATCGCAGCACTCCAGTCTGAGCCGGGCTTCCTGGTAGATTCAGTTGTGAGCCACATCCAGACTGCAGAAACGAGCATGCCGTGGCTCAATTCCCTCGCTCTGGTCTCAGCCCGTTATGCCCACACAGCTCTTGACGTCCTACTCCCAGCTCTCCACCCACAACGTCTTTGCTATATGCCAAGCTCTTGACCTATGCGCGATGAACCTTCTATCTCTCTCAACCCTAGAACGCTGTTTCGATGCCATCACGGCCCAAGTCTTCGAGCCCTTTTTTGGAACAAAGCCAGACGAAGACTTTGCTCGCCTTGAGACAAGTCTCTGGTCCCATCTGCATAGCTGATTTATTATAACAACGAGCACGAATTTGGACAAGTGATTCACGGAGGGCTTCAAGACCCTTCAGTTGGCATTCCTTGGAGTTTCCTGTGGTACGTCTCCCGAGTGAGCCTACAATAAAGACTTGGAAGGAGCGATACACGGCTCTTACTCTCGAGGGTTTCACACGCCAACCTTACTTGGCTAATCGAGACCATACATCTCTGCGAGGAGTGGCTTCGAAGCGTATGTATAGATTTGTGAGATGGGAGTTGGGGGTACCGTTCTCGCAAGTGGAGGGGGCCTGTGCTCTGGGGAGGAAATAACCAAAGCAGGTGACATTGGACCAGATACATTCGATTAGAAGGCTATAGACGTTGCTAACAGTGCACGGGCGGATACTACATAGAACGAAAGAGCCACAACTGGAACCGTCCTTGCCATACACGCTCCGAAAGCCACCATCTCGACCAGCATCAGGACTCCAACGATCGGCGCCTACACCACTGAAACCTAGGTTTCAATTTCTATCAGCGTACTCTACGTCCCTGCCATTGAGTGTTTGAGAGGCGTATGGGTCGACGAACAATTGATACGAGGTCCTACGACTTGCCGGAGTGGGTGAGGGGGAAGAGGGGGAATACTGCTTGGGCTAGTATGGGCTTTGGGCACCCCATGCATGCACAGGTCTACTTGGAATGCTATATACGTAGAAGAAGAAGAGAGGGATAGACGGATAGACTGAGGTTAGTTAGCTATGTCTACATAACTACAGATAGCCATCCTGTTCACAGACTCCCAACCTCCAAGACCCCTGCGATCCCAACATCACGGTTCAACCACCCCCCTAACTCCCCAAAAAAGCTAGCCACTCAACCTCACGAACCACAGAATCGACCCTCTGACTCACCCAAATCACCACAGCAACACTCAGCCAGCCCACTCGCCCACCGAACGTGTATAATAACCCCAATCCCCCCCGCCTTCCCTCCCTCTTTCTCTCTTCGCCGTTTCCACTGCAAAGTCTAACAGTTTTCTTGCTTTCATAGCACAGAACTATATCCAATTCTCCAAACAGAAACTTAGGAACCATTTCTTCTTTTGCTAAGGCATTACCACCTTCTTCTTTCCAATTACACAATTGGAACTCTCGAGATGGCGCCTGCTGCCGCTGCTGTTGTTGTTGCTGTGGTGAAGTCTTCGGACTTGGTCGCGCGTCGGATCGCGCGTCAGGCCTATGAGAGGCCGTGGCTTCAGAAGCCAGCGAGTAAGTTGAATTTCCTGTTGAGTTGGTCGCTGGATCGTGTGTGTGTGTGTCGGTCGCTGCTGCCCTGTTGTATATTTGTAATATCTTGCCATATAGCCGTCGTCGTCGGTGGCTACTGCCGTCGGTCGCTTTTGCTTTTTGAGTTTTCTTGCAAGTCGACTGTGGCAGTAGCACACACATCGACCAATGCTTTCCCCATTGTTTCACTGTAGCCGTATGGCAATCGTGTCTTCTAGCTGCCGCTCGTTGCTTGTCGGTCGCTCTTTCTGTCCAGCAATCCTGTTGTTAGAACCGCACGTCGACTCGAGTTCAGTGCGGGCCGTGTACTTCTCTTTTCTCTCAGACTCTTCACTGCCATATACCAATCAAGCCATATATACTCATCATTTATTCTAACATAAAGCCATATAGCCATCTAGGTCACCATATATTCGAATATTCGTGTCGCCACATCGCCAGCCGTCATCACCTCTCCGAGCTTCCAACAAGCTCACTGCCGACATGGGTAAGTCTTCAAGTATGCTAACATACCTTTGGTAGACACCACCACCATCCCCGCCGCTGCCGTCCCTGCTCCCCCCAAACCGGCCCTCAAGCCACTCCGGTTTGCCTCCTCCCTGCCGGCTCCTCCCAAGCCTGCCGCGCCCGCAAGGGCCCCAGTGGCTCAGCCACTGAAGAGTGCCTTGCGCGCTTCGGGTGCGCCCCCAAGGGCCCCCAGAAATGTCAGTCTTCCTGGTCATCATATCTTTACATCGTCACATCGTTCTAAATTTTGGACAGGTGACTTGGGACTTGCCGTCCGCTCCTGCCCCGGCTCTGCCCTCTTCCCCGGCTCCCGTCTCCGTCGCCGCTCCCGCCCTGGCTCCTGCCTCTGCCGTCGCCTTCTTCGTCTTGGTTGCTGGCTCTCGCCTCCCGCGCCGCTCTGGCTCCGCCTCTGTCCCCGCCTCTGCCGTTGTCGCTGCCTCCGTCTCGGCTGCTGGCTCTCGCCTCCCCCGCCCCTCTGGCTCCGTCGTTGTTCCGGCGCCCGCCTCTCCCCCTGTCGCTGTCCCTGCCTCTCCCCCTGCCGCCACGCCTGCCGTCGTCTCTGCCGCCTCGTTTGGCGTGTCGCCTCCTCCCTCCATGGAGGGTCTTGAAATGACCCTGGAGGATTGGGAGCGCGAGGGCCGGGAAACAATGGCCCGGATCCGGGCGAACGGGCCGTTTGTCGGCCAGTATAAATACGTCTTCCGCTCTCTCTCCTCCTCCTCCTCCGCGTCGTCGACGTCCTCCCGCGGCCCCTCGTCCTCTTCGGCGTCGTCGTCTCCCCCCTCCGACGACCATTCGTCGTCTTGGACTCCTCGCGCCCTCGCTTCCCTTCCCTCCGCGGCTGCCGCCCCCCCAGCCGATTCCTCGAAGCTGCCGACTCGCGAGTCGGCGGCAGAGTTGCTTGCTCGGTTCCGCGAGGACTGAGTTTTTTTTCCGGTTTGGCTGGTTGGCTTGGGGGCGTTCTGGTGGTGTGGTGCTTCGGTGTGTTGGTGTTGTGGTGTGTTGGTGTTTCGGGTGTGTCTTTTTGGTGTGGTTGTTGGGGGGTTGTCCTCCTCTTGTCTGGGCTCCTGTGGACTCCCCTTTTGGGTTGAGACCACGGTTGAGCTCATCAAGGGGAGGCAGCCGGGTGGCGGGGTGGAAGAGTGGAGTGGTCGTCGTGGGTTTTCGGGTTCGGGTCTTGGTTTTTTGGCTTTTTGGTTGTCTGGTTTTTTGGATTGGCTTTTGCTTGTTTCGCTTGTTGGCAGGTTTGCTTGTTGGAGTTTTGGAAATTGGGATAGAGGTTTTGGAATAAATGTCTTGGCTGTTCATTCTTTTTTCTTTTTGATTACTCGTGTTCTTGATTAATGATTAATGAGTAACACCTTTTGACATTGCTCTTTTCCAATTGACTATTGCTTATGTGAGAGAATATGCTGGAAAAACACTCTGACTGACCCGGACCTGAAGTAGTAGTTAGGTGTTTGTGGACATGGACTTGAGGAAATCGAGAGCTGATAAAAAATATTCTTGTTGAACCGTGTATTCCTCTTTTCCTTGTATTTTTATCCATCATCAGATGAGTTGGGTCATAACACCATGAGTTAGGTGCGACCTTCGAGCCGAAGTGATAAAGAAGCACCTTAAGCTAAAGCACACTTTATAGATGCCTTCTCCGCTATCAAGACCGAAAAGCCTAAGGTAATCATCTCTCGGCTATCTTCCATAACCATAAGCCTCACATACCACGCAATCGTTAACACCAAAGACACCTTAATCCATGATTCTAGAGCTGTGGAATCTTCGTCGATGTACCTCACATGCTGGATAGATAAATACCCGGACGCCGCAAGACACGCGTACGGCCTTGGCTCTAGGTGTAACCATGAGCACTGTTTTTCTCGTTGTCGTCGTCTACAACGTGAATTCTCTACCTGTCTTTCTGCGAAGTTTCCGGAACAGCGTATGATCGAAGGCTAGGCGCACCTAGCTAACCTTGGAGAGCACGCTGATGCGAGGACCTGGCGATCGAGGACAACTATTACAAGCGGATGCAACAAGGTTTGAAAACGTTCTTGGGGCGCCTTAAATCTCTATGAGAGGAATTCTCTCTCTTGATGTGGTGGCTCCATCGTTTGGTCATCAATCGCTCTTAAATGGCATTCTAAGTGAGGAAATTCAACTCACGACATGCTATCTATCTTCCCCGCCACTCTTATTTTCTCGCCAAATTACTATGCAAAGTATGCTCTCGCATCAACAAGCTAATGGCAAAACCCAGCACCGCAATCCCCACGGTCGTCAAAAATACCCCTCTTAACGCATCCATATACACTTGCATGACTTCTCCCTTCCAACTGTCCGGCAAGTGCTGGATCTCATCGAGACTATCTCTGAGCTTTTCAATCACCTCCTTTGCGTCTTTGCGGTCTCCAAATTTCGACCATAGTTCTGCTTTGAGTATATTTTGGAAGACGGTGCTGGCGATGGTGATGCCGATGGCGCTACCTGTACTGCGGAAAGCATAGGATGCGGATGTGATAACGCTGTGGTCTTTGTGGTCGACAGCCGCAATAAGGGCGAGCAGGGTGATGGTCAGCATGCCACTGTATCCTATGCCTGCTAGGAAGAATGCAAGGAAGGGCTCCCAATCCGGGGTCGTGAGTGTGAAAGTCGATATCATAACCCCCGATCCGACAAAGAGAATCTGTGTCCCTACGCTTAAGAAATAGTAGCGCCCTGTCCAGCGCATGATAAGACCCGAAAAGACGGAGCCAACGCCAACCCCGACAGATTGCGGTATCAGGCGCGCGCCGGCTTGAGTAGTGGATAGACCCTGGACTTGAAAGTAGATCGGTCCGTAGAAGAGTATAGAGAAAACGCACATTGTTGTGAACCAATTCGTCAGACACGCTGACAGGACTGTGCGGTTGAGCAAGAGCTTCACAGGGATAACGGGTTCGGTAGCGATTCTGCTTTCAATATAGATGAATATAGCAAGAGAAACTGCACTAAGCGGTAGGGTCGTAAGCACAAGGGGATGCGTCCAAGGAACGAGGTTACCGCCGGAATTGAGTCCGAGAAAGAGAAGCACCAAAGTTGTTATTAGGGAAATGGCTCCAAGAAAATCGATACGTTTCCAAGCAGATTCCTCGGTTTGTTTAACGGGGATGTGGATGGTGAAGTAGACCATGATGCCGGAGATTACGGTCAAGGGAACTTGTACCAGGAATGCGATTCTCCAGCCCCAGGTGTCATTGATCCAGCCACCGAAGACTCCACCGAGGCCGGCACCTACACCATAGCAGATATTGCCAAAACCTTGCCAGACACCTCTTTTGCGCAGGGGCACAAGATCCGAACCGACGAAGGTGGAGATGGCGGTTAGGCCACCACCGCCCATGCCCGCAACGACTCTTCCCAGGATCATAACCCATTCTTCTTGAGCAAGACCACAGATGAGATTACCAGCGGCAAAAAAGACATTGGAGAAGATGAGACCTGTTCTTCTCGATAGAATATCCGTGAGACGTCCGCTAAGGGGCTGAAGCGCCGCATTGGCTATTAGATAAGCGGATGCCAGCCAGGAAAGCAAAGAAAGAGAATTGAAGGATGCTGATATAGGGGCGGATAGTGTGGCAATAATGGTGGAATCTAAAGCTGCGAGGAAACACCCCAGCCAGATGCTTGACATCACTAGAAGCAGTTTGGCTGTACTGGATTCTTCTGCTATCGGCACGTCGTCATCGTCATCAGCAGCATTTGCAAACTCAGTATTACCGCGCTCAACCGTTCCACTGTCTGGGACATCTTTTCCATTGCTGAGCAGCGGACTGGTTTCAGTAGTGGTATCATGAGAGGTCTGGACTGGAGGATGCATGGCTCCGTAAGAGAGTCTGAACGATCTCTCTTGCTACAAGAGTGTGAGTAATCCGAACATCATCTACTCATAGATGAACATTTGGGAGGATGACGGGCAACCTTAAGTAGCAGTAAGGAACGCGATTATTCAGATTGTATTTGAAGAGCCGAGGAAAAATAATGGCCGTGCGTTGTCGTCGGTTCAGTGGACCCTCTCACCCTCTGCAGGCTTGCAGCGTCATCCCACGTGAGACGGCCCGCTGCCGCAACGCTAGCCTCTGAGAGTCAGTATGCAAATCTTGAACCGACAATGGTGATTTCCTTGTTGCGGTCAAGTGTACATGCTTCAACCATTCAGAACACATATATACAACATTGGACTAAGCCACAGCGTTACTGTTGCTGCTAACAAGTCTACCGCGATCTCGACTTGCTGACCGCAGGGGAACACGCTCACCTCCACCTTCCAAGACGCTGGCAGAGAAGCTATCAGAGCGCTGCATGAATTCTTCCTCATCCCTCACTCTTCCAGATCCATTCTTTGAAGCCGTCTCCGCACGGCTAGGGAACGGTGCATCACACAAGGGTGATTTCAGGCTAGGGTAGTATCTCCTGTAAGAAAAGTACGCCAGAGACATACCAATGATGGATCCAACCGTCACATCGTATACGTCATGCCGGTAATCCTCACATCGAGATATTGCGATCAATGCCGCACCGACCAATGGTGAAAGGGCCAACAATACTCTAGCCAGGTCTGTCCGTGGTCTGAAGACGTGCATCTGACCAGCAAGGAAGCTGCAAATACCAAATCGTAAGCATAGTAGATAGTGGGAATAGTTGCGACGACATACATTGCCAGGTATCCCAGTCCACCAAACGCCAAGCTACTATGACCGCTGGGGAAGCTCCTCCAGCCATCGTGCAAGGTGTGGTAGTTTGTTTCGGTGCACACCCCTATAGTGACTAATGTTTCTTTCGGAGCATCTTTCGTTGGCTTGCAGCGAGCGATGAGGTCTGGCCTCGGCCGACCAACAGCATTCTTTACTATATCCGTGAGGACAATCGTAAGGGCAATGCTGATGAATAGGCCAAGGATCGTGACATGACCCTTGTGTACGTCGGATCGAGATACCGCAAGCCAGATCGTTAAGACTATCAAAGGTAGTACGGCGGCATAAGCGATATTCCAACCTAGCAGAAATCGTATCAGCTCGCGCCCGGTCGTTGGAGATTGATGGGCTTCATACTGACTGGCACGCGTTCCACCAGGGTATGTGGATATTGGATGTTGATATTATCAAGGGAGAACATGCGGTGAAACGGTTCCACAATCGTGATAATCTATTGCATGTTTAACAGCTGGACTGTGTCCTAGTTCCGGCTTGGAGGACCTACGTATATGTAGACTATACCTAGCAGTACAAAGCCAACATAGTCCGCAACATAGGATGTCTATAATAGCTTTCAGTAAGAGGTTGGACACATTCGTGGGTTAAAGCTCTCATACTTGCCAAAACCTGGATACTGAGCCCATGAAACCGCTCTGCGTGCTTCCGCCCTTCGTCCCAAACCCGCCAGACTGTGGTCGAGCCATGTCAACTTTCCAGCCTGTCCCTTTGGCTCATCATCTCTAGAACGGAACGTTTCCAAGATATATATAGGCGGGAGAGAAAGGCACGCTGCAGTCACGATGACGAGACACACGACCCTGCTATTGACCCTAACTAAAACTAGCGTGGTTTACCCCGGATTCCGCAGATCGTCGCGACAATCGACCAAAGCAACTTGATCCCGCAAAATGTGATACCTACTTCTCAACAATGGCAAACCCGAACCCCAGCGCCATCAGCGCTGCCTTCCCCGCCCCACCACCCTTCTATAAATCCTTCACGCCGCAAAACCTCGACCGCCTGCACGAACTCCTCGAGGCCTCAAATCCTGAAGATTCAGATCCGCAGCAATCAGCTGGAAAACCGTCCCAAAAAGAAACCTCTATTAGTCTCTCCCTCCCGCCCGAGCTCCGCTGCCTCATCCCGCCGCCCCCCCCACCAGAAGGCAGATACCGCTCCTTCGGGGACGTCCACGATGTGAGCTCCTCCCTCCTTATCCGCCGCTCTCGGAAGCCCCTTCGATCCCCAAAAAACCTCTCATCAGCCTCCGCAGCTAACAAAACACACAACAGCTCAACCCCGCCCCCCCCTCCTCCTCCACCACCACACCCGCCCCCTCCCCCCCCCACCTCCTCCACCTCACCCGCTGCATCCTCCTAACCTTCCTCTCCCTCGTCAACCGCCTCGCCACCACTCCGGCCACCTACGCCCCGAAGTGGGACGAGCTGCGTGCCCTGTTTGAAGAAGCGCATGCGGTTATTAATGAATATAGGCCGCATCAGGCGCGGGAGACGCTGATCTTGATGATGGAGGAGCAGATCGAGCGGTGTAGGAGTGAGGGGAGGGCGGGGAGGGAGGGGGCGGAGAGGGTGAAGAAGGTGCTGGAGGAGGTGGGGAGGGTGGAGGGGGTGGGAAAGGAGTTGTTAAGGGGGGAAGGGGGGAGGAGAGGGGAGAGGGCGGGGGATGGGGAGGGGGAGGGGGAGGGGGAGAAGAGACTTTGGGAGGTTATCAATAGGGAGGTTGGGCGGGCTTGATGGGCGGGGTGGATTGGGTGATTCATGGTGTTGTTTCACATCTTTCTTTTGTCTAAACTTTTCCTCGCTCTATTTGAAGATCTGAACATACCCCCTTTTGCAGCAGATCATCCAAGCTATGAACATTTCTTAACAAGGTTACATCATGTACCATCAGCTTCTTCAGCCATTCATACCGTTAGTTCTGCCGTCTGCCCCTCAAGGACGCGCTCAGAATATTTTTCGAGCGCCGTCTGGACCTCCCCTCCAGGACCAGTAAACCTTTCCACCTGCTGCGGCGCCCTACCAACAAAAGTCCTCGCATCCATCAACCTCGGCAACTCTTCCCAAATCGGCTCAAAATAGCTATGTTGCCGAATCCTGTCAATCAAATCATTATCCCTCCCCATCTCCTTGACCTGCCTCGCCGACTCGTGGCTCAACTGCCTAATATGCTCATGGGCATCCTGTCTTGATTTACCTTTGAGAACTAGGCTCATGATGATGTTTTCTGTAGCCATGAAGGGCAGTTCGGCGTCGATGCGTTTTTGAATGACTGCCGGGTAGACGATGAGGCCGGAGGAGACGTTCATAAGGAGGATGAGGAGGGAGTCGGCGCTGAGGTACATATCTGGGATAAATATTCGGCGGATTGCGCTGTCGTCGAGGGTGCGCTCGAACCATTGGGCGGCGTAGGTGTCGGAGGCGTCTTTGTTGAGGTTTGCGAGGTGACGGCCAAGACTGCATATGCGTTCGGAGCGCATGGGGTTGCGTTCTGGGGGTTTTCGTTAGATCGGGTTCTAAATACCTTGATGAGAGTGGTAAAAAAACATGGGGCCTACTATAGGCCATGGCTGAAGAGCCTGTGTTGCAGTGCGTCAGTATGTTAAGACGACCATAATGCATAACAATTGGATCTCATACCTATTTGATCTTTCTCAAACGGTTCTTCGATCTCTTTCATCATCGCCAAGTGACGGATATCGGATCCAATTCTTTGACAGGTAGCACCAAATGAAGATAACGCATTGGCAACATCTACATCAATCTTTCTCGAATATGTCTGGCTGGAGATGACATAGGCGGACTCGAATCCGGCTTTTCTGGTCACAAGCTCATCAAGCTCTTCTACCTTGGAATGATCGCCATTGAAGATTGCTAAAAACGATGCCTGGGTTCCTGTCGTTCCTTTTACCCCTCGGAATCGTATATCCGATCTAGCTCTTTCGAGATTACGGAGATCCATCAGAAGATCTGATATCCATAGGCAGGCTCTCTTGCCAACAGTGGTTAGTTGGGCCGGCTGTCCGTGAGTGTAGCCCAGACATGGCATTGAGGAATAAGTTTTAGCAAAATCCGTAAGCTTCGAGATAATTGCTGCTAGCTTAGGTAGTACGATATCAAGTCCATTTCGTAAGAAAATAAGGTCGGCCTTAAAAGCCGGTCAATTCATGATCGACCGGGGTGCAATCCAGTCTCAATCATACGTTGTCTGTACAATAACAGGAAGTGGCCCCTGCAGCAGGCGGATCGATCAGCTACTGTAAATATCTCAGGAAAAGCTTCTCCCTGTGCTCACCCCAATGACTGTAAGGATCTTAGCGGATTTACTCTGATTTTGGAAATAGCAGTACCCACATGACTCCGGCTGCGTCAGGCGCAGCTTGACCGAAGGCGTGTACATGGGCCTTACTATAGAGTCAGATATCTTATTTCCGTTACCTTTAGATGAGGCCTCGTTCTTACCATAACATCATGCCGCCTAAAGAATAGCTCATGGATCAGCTAGATCGGAACCCATTGTGATGTTGAGAATATTCAATACCTTCTCTTCTCCTCCACGGCCGCAACCTCGAAATCATGATCACTCATAATTACGTGAGCTTTCATCTGTTCGATAGCGTTGTTCGAAATGTCAAGACCCAGTTCTTTTTCTGCTTCAGCCAGCCAAACCCAAAGTTGACGCCACTTTGATGCTCTGGTGCGTGGTGAAAACAGCTGCAGCATTTCTTTGCTGGCGTATCGGCCTGAGAGCGGCGACTGCCATGTATCGTAGTCGGTCATCTTGGAATCGAGACCTATCTGGAGTTGAATGCTATCTCTTTCTATTGTAGCGGCTTGGGCTACGAAAGAAAATTCTCTACTTCACGGACTTGGACTGAGATAGAAAGGCTGCTTACCCGTTTATCTATTAACTGAATTGAGTTTCGGTTTACAGTAGCGAGGCTTAGAGTAGGCCCCAAATCAGCCGCCTGCCCTTTCGGGCACTCTACTGGAATGTCACTGCAATCATTTACATGATGGCGAAGCAAGCTGTTCAATCCCTATATATCATCTCCACTATAATTGTATACTTCAACGAATCCAGTCCATCGTCTACAAGAATTTGTATCCCGTCCCATCACCCTATCATCAATGAAAAACGGCCCTCGTTATTTTTCTTTAACCCAATTTCGGATACTTAAACACGATCATCTCCTCCTACCATCCTTCCCTTCAGCCCTTCATAGACCTCTGCACACGCTCTAATCTCCCTCTCTAAAGCCCCTTCTCCTTCCTCTTCTTTACTTTCCCCTTTCCACCAAATCCAAAGAACCTTCGCCAAACCCCCCATCCCAACAACTAACGGCACCAACTGCCCCACCTGCCCCATATTAGTCGTGCCTGTGACGCAATTCCAGTAGAGACTGAGTTCAATAGCCAGAACCAGCCCAACGCAGACAATGAGAGTGCAGAATGCTGAGGGAAGGTAGTGATAAGCAGGGGTATGGTTAGGAAGACGGGTATTACGAAGGACAATTGTTGTTGCTAGGCTTGAAGGGGAGATTTTGATGTGATGTGGAGAGTTGACAGCAAGAGAAAGAAGGGTGGGATAGAGAGGAAAGGGGTAAGTGCGAAGGGTGTAGACATGGATGAAGAGGGGGATAAGGATATTAAGACGAAAATGGTGTTTGTGTGCTTTAAGATTGAGCTTCTGGAAATGAGGAATCGAGGGCATGGAGATCTTGATGGGCGTATAAGGGATGTGATAGGTCCAGACGGAATGAGTAGAAGCAAAATCTTTGAAGATGCTGTCAAGGTAGACATCTGCGGCGAGAATGTCTTCGAAGAATGGGAGAGTCGTAGAGTATTCAGGGGCTTCGGGATCGCTTGTAACATTATCGTCCATACTCGGAGGCCGATCAGAGGATGAGGGCGGTGTAAAAGGAAGTACGGCCTGATGTGGCTGTGGTAGATGAATGTTACTTCTGTTCAGAGGTGCAGAGGTCGGAAATAACGATGACGACAACCTTCGGGGAGGCGACTCAGGTACATGTCCACCTGTACCTAGCTTTCCACCTCGTGACGCCGACAGCGGCCCAGAGCCATGGGCATCAGGTTTTGGTAGTGTAGAAATGGATGGAGACTTTGGAAACGATGACACAAAATTGGGTGATCCGGACTGCCCGGTCGTAGGCGGTACTAATAGAACTGCTGTGCCGTGGGCGTTGTTTTCAGTCGTGTCTGCCATCTCCTGCGTTACAGCAATTTGGTCTGCAAGGTTTTGGGAGCCTTCTCCTGCACATTTGGGCATAGTCACTTGGTCGGGATTGTTGGGAGAAGCATCTAAGTCCTCGTCCCTTTTAGTGTCGGCTATTAGTTTTGATGCCGTTAGAGCATGATCAGTAGAAGCCATTGGGGTTTCCTGAGCTGGTATTAACGGGCCACGCTTTTGACATGGCCCTTCTTTACGGTCCTTTAATCCCAGGTGTTTGCGAAGATTTCGAAAATACTCTGGATTTCGTGTATAGCTTGCGAGATGGCACTGTACCAACTGAGCCATGTGCCCAATCATAAGGATAAGGTTGAAGCAGACAGCGATGATGGAAAGGACTTTGAACCCTGATCGAAACCACCCGTAGAGACTGACTTTACTCAAAAAGAATATGTACGTGCCGCATGGAGTCCTCTGCATAAGATCCACGCCGACCCACCAGAACCAGATGCTATATGCCAATATGCCGAGCAAAGTAAGGTCCTGGATAACCATCCTTAGAGGGCTAAATTTCCAATGCTTACTGCTGAATTTGGACTGATTCAGTATGCTGACGTACCAGGTAGCGGACAGGAGCTGGATCAACAAAAAGGCCTCGATTGCGTATGTTTGGGAAGCATCGTGTGAAATCCAGATAAGACCAACGAACAAGGCAAACATGAACAGCGTGTTGACGGAACGAAGCTTCTTAGATTCACTGAGGACGAAAAAGTTGGCGATCCAGACAGATAAGGCTTGGCTGTAGTAGCCAATTCGAATACCTAACCCATAGATGTCTGGATTCCCTGGGAAACAACACCCATTCCTCTTGTCTATCAAAGTGGCTGAATGTGTTCCTGGGAAAGTACGCCCAGCTTTGACCTCCAAGTCCTGGGGACGAGCGAGTGTGAGAAATACAAACGCCAGTAGCAACGCATGTTTCATTCTTTTACACAAGATCTGTAAGATATATTGGGAAAAACCAGTAGATATTGAAAAGAGTGATGGATTGAAGGAATAGCGATGCCTGAAATAACCAGAAGGACAGGACAATGATATGTTCAGGCATGACATACCGGTATATATCAGTGCTGGACTCGCTCGACGTTGGGGGCTGGATCCTTCGATGTGTGCCGTTTCAGATCCTGACACGCTGGATGGGCGTTCGCACCCTAATGTCCAAGGCCTTTCGCAGCGGAAGACCCCACAGCATATTGTCGGCGGCAAAGTCACCCAGGAGTCTAAGAAGGAACGCTACAAAGCTATGTACAATCTCCGAACCAGCCCAAAACAAATGGCGGACCCGATGAGACGCTACAAAAAGAGGTTTCATCTAAGCGCTGGCAAAATGCATCCACGGTCTCTAAAGGGCGGAGGTGGTTCCGCAAGGCGCTTATGAGGTTGAGATGTGAATTGTTCGAGGTTCATAGCGCGTAAATACATTCGAGAAAACACAAAACTGCGAATTCCTTCGCGGTGCCATCAATTGCTCTGTCCTTCCAGAGCCCTGTCTTCCACCGCGTACATAGTACTTGCTACGCCGTCCCTCCCAAAATAACAATTCCCTCACATGACTGTGCAGGGAATACAACAGAAATCGCATTCGCGTCCTCCTGGACATGGGCACTCGAGGCAGCCAGTCTTAGGTACGGCAGGCTTCACAACCGAGGTTGTCGAAGAACTGCTGGTTAAGGGAAGCATTGCGTCGAATTGTAAGAAGCGGTCGATGGGGATCAATAGGGAGACGATCGTGCTTTCGCCTGTTGGCCAAATATGTCAACAGCTATCCAGACTCATGCCAATGCATCCCACCGGCCCTGCTCAGCCAGCTTAAGACGTACCGATTGATAGCGTAAATTCTAAGTGAACAACTAGACTTTGGAGGAGAAAGGAGTATGTACTGACTATTTCTCTATACAACTCTGTCACCGCTAAAAAGAACGGTTGGAAGCGATTGATATATAGATATTCCTCTCCTATTCAAAAACCTGCTTCTGGTCTGCTATACCTGTTTAGAAGTTAGTTTCCGTCTCAATTAAGTGGCGTTGGGCCCGTGTGACGTAGTTGTGCGCACCCAACAGCCTGAGCTCGAGCCCAGTGGCACAGAAAACACATTTTTTCTATGCCCTTTTTGCTATTACCGTCTCACTGATATACATAGAGAATGCTAGTTCACTGACTTCAATTTGAGTTTTCCGGTGCCTCAGAATGCAGTGCTTGGCTTTGCAGGATCGTTACCAACATGCCTACCACCACGAGACACAGCAGCTATGCGGCCTCCCGATTTTTATGTATTCTCAAAATCCCACCAAAATGTCTGACAGAATCCTTTTTAACTCCCCGTCCTTTCCTGCTACAATAATTGTTTTCGATTTGAGAAGAAGGTGGCAGCAGCCAAAGATAAAAATACGCGTTGTTCGTCATCCTAAAGGATGAGACGAATAGAATCGCTTTTTGCTACATACCTGTCGCCAAAGATAGCGAGGTTACAGGCTGCCTACTAGCAGTCTTTTTGCGAGTAATCACATGTCTTATCTTCAACGTATAAGTGGACATTCAGTCTCATCAAAAGCATGGACAAGGAGAGAACAAGATGAGCGATGATTCTTCCCAGTCCCTTACTTGAAGCCCTCGGCTGGTCATGCAAGGGACGTTCCCACGTATACACATGGTTCCCCCCGAAATCTGAACGCCAAACTCTTCCAACTCAGCAACAGCAAAATCCTCACAAAAATGGTTCAAAACCCCCTCCAAGTCGAGCAATCCATCCAAATGGCCCGTAGCTCTCCCCTATATCGATTTTGGAAAACCCGCACCCGTCAATGGTCAGATGCCCAGGACGAAGCTTTCATACGAGGTACGCAATCCACAATCATAACCTCCATAAACCCAGAACCAACAATCAACCAACCAACCCCCCCAGGTTGGCGCGAAGCCTCCTTCCGCGCAATCCCCCGGAACAAGCCAATCCCCGGCAAACCGCACGCCAGAACCCGCCAACTCATCAGAACGAGCGATGGCAGGTTCCTCCAACCCAACGCATATATCGCTGCCTTCGTGACCGAGAGGACGGGGACTAGCAACCAGAGTCGGAAGAGCGTTTCGTCCAGGCAGAACATGTATAGGTGTCTGGGGGGACCGAGTTGGAAAGAAGGTGAGGTTTTAGTTTTTAGTTTTTCTTTGGTGAGAGAGGGAGGATGGGAACGGGCTGATTGATGTGGGTAGATGAGTTGAAGGAATTCGAGGAGGCGGAGATGAAGAGGAGGAATGGGATGAGGCATGGGGGCCATCGGTTGTAGGGTAGAGGGGTTTGAGCACGAGTGGGTTATGGGGTTTTGGTGACTCACTCCTCTCGCCTGCTACTGGCGCATTGAGGGTTCAGATCCACCGACGTAGGTTTCTGCGAGCTCGAAAGGCGCCGCCCTTGTCCGCTGTCCTAAGATCTTTTTTTTTATTCGATACTACCTACAATCGAGTCAAGGGAAAAAAATGTTATTTGATTCCATCTCTTTTCTAGACGCATGGCAACAAAAAAAGTCCCCCGAACTTTTTCTTCTCACCAACACCAAAAAACACAGACAAGGCTCAATCTCACATAGCGCAACTTCTCCCTCGTACGTTTTTTTGGGGCCACAACATGGCGGAAAGAGGCCCAACACGAAGACGTATATAGATTCCGTACCTGATCCGATATTAAACCATGTGGTGCTCTTTTGTCTCTTGCAAAGCAAAGCCAAAGCAAAAAAGATATCCCACATGGAATATATACAATAGCACCACCTCCTCGCCAGTTTTTATAAACATTCCCTTTTTTTAAGGGAGACATTTGCCGAATAGGCCCGATGATCCCTTTCGGTGTTATGTTGCGATTGTCGGATATCTTCACATGAATTTACCTTACATGAGTCAGTGTTTCGGAGCAGTTATTGTCCTACAAAAATGTCTGTTGAAAAGTAAAAAGCTTCGTATTTGACATGTTTGCTCTATCTTAAAGTAGCTCTGAACATTCTAGAATACACGGATTCAACCCCTGAAGCAATCAGTGTCATTTCCTGTTGAATGACACCAAACCAGCTGCTAAATAAATCACCAATATGAATACCCTCCAATCTTCATCCTTTGGCAACACACTCATCTCGCACATAGCTAGCGAAGGTTCATTCTTCCTATTCTGCCCGATACAGCAGCTCCATCCCCAGATAACCTACGCTTCCACCTTGCGATTGCGATTTCAGTGTAGTTTCCAAACTGTATTACTCGTTCTGCCATAGGCCAATCGCGCGAAAGGCGCTTTTCAAGTTCTGCGCAGCTGGCTGGAAGATGTGACGGGCCTGGCTGGCGATGGAAAGATTAGGAGGAGAATGATTTGGATCGGGGAGGTTGCTATTTACTGGTGTTGGGAGGGGATATTCGTTTGTTGGGGTGGGTATGGTGTATGGAGAGGGGGTTGAAGTATGAAGACTGCTCTCCTTACAGGAGGCTGGTTGGGTAGTTGGAGGAGAACGTTATGGAAGAGGAGTGGAGGAACGAGGACTGCTCTCATTGCTGGGAATAGATCGTGCAGTTCGAGGAGACCGCGGTGGAAGAGGGTTCAAGGCTTGGAAAGTACTCACACTTCCGAATGTAGACCGTGTGGGTGGAGAAGGTTGAGGAAGAGAACGATGTTCTCTGCTATGGCTAGCTCTTGTCAGTGGGTGAGAGCTGAGAAGCTGCGGATTATTCTTGACTCTGGTAATAGAAGTTTTGGGTGAAGAACGGGTCGAGGAAAGTGGATTTGTTGCTTTCTTAGTGATGGCTCTTTCTAGTGGGGTAGGGTTCGAGAGTTGCGAGCTGCTCTCAGCTGCGGTGATCGAGAGTGTAGGCTCGTTGGAAGACGAGTCTTTGCCGATCTTCTGATGATAGCTCTTGCCGAAGGGGTAGGGTTTGGGAGTTGAATACTACCCGCAGCTTCGGTAATTGAGGTTGCAGGTGAAGAACGAGTCGGACGGCGAGACTGTGTTTGTCTCGGAATGTGGCGTATCTTGTTTTTTAAACATGAAGAGCTGTGTCGACAAGGTTCGAAGGAGCTAAAGCAGCTTCTACGACCGGATAACATTTCCATCTTCTCCATTGCAAAATGGTGCCAATTACAGCAGGTCCAATTGCCGCAAATTCTGTTGACACGCCACCCTTTTGTGACATACCCTAGTTTCTGCATTTCAGTCAACCCATTCTGGACAAGGAGCAATACCATGCCAAAGTTGACGTTCAATACATAGTCAACATATCCGTCTGTCCAACGAAAGTTGTGTTGAATGTTTCCTTCGCTTCCCCAATTTTGATGCGGGCTTGGTGAAGAGGGGTGAAGCCAGCATTCTTCCTCGTCTAAGTCCGTGTGGAACATACTGTACGTCTTTTCAATATACTGCTCCATGGAAAGCACCAATTCCGGAGTCGGATCGTAGACGAAGGCACATTTGCGGTCTTTAGTTGACATCTGTCCATCGTTTATTTTATGCTTCAAAGAATTGATTTGATACTTCAATTCTACTATAGGAACTTCATCGCTGAGACAGCCGTCAGCAATTTCGATGGGAGATCTCGCGGGTTGATGAGAGTTTTTTGACATGCTCTCTGATATCGATGACATACTCACACTTTTTGACCTTCGTGTGTTCCATCTTGGATTCTCTGAAATTGGGACTTCATCATTGACACAGGCGTCGGCAGGTTCGACGGGAGACAAGGTGCGGTTTGGTGGTCGCCCTGATAATTCAGACATGCATTTTGGCATTGGTGATAGGCTTTTAAACCTTCGTCTTGTCTTTCTTAATACTGGAGTACTGCTGGCGAAAGCCTTGTCGTTTCGCTTAGCAGCAGCTTGGCGTAAATCATCAACCAGCGATATCGCCATCGTGGACCTCGAAGCATGCTGTAGCATCTGCGGATCTGGTGGTTCGCCTGCGTGTCGTTCCGGAGAAGACCAACAGTAAGTGAACTTCTGGCCATCGTCCGACTCCACTGCCTCCATGAGGTGCGAGCCGTTGAAAGACTTACCCCGAACCCTTTCTTCTAAAGAGCAGACGGCAGTCGAGGTTTCCTAGGTTGTAAGGTTGGCTAGACGCACACGGTCCTCGCCGTCACCTTCGGTTAAAATTGGATGATCCTCGTATTTCCCTGAGTCATCAATCACCTTCGAGACGCTGGGCTCGACTTCCATTTCGTCCAGCGGACCTGGAAATGGACTAGGTGCTGGAAAAAGAGCTGAAGTCCTCAACTTCCTGACCTTCGATGGAGGTTTCCTGACAAGAACTTCGTCGTCGCTCTCAGATTTAGATGATATAACTTGTGAAACCAGGTCTTTGCCAATAGTATCTAATTGCGTCATAGATCCATTCCTTCTCTTACGCCTCCTACAAACCACAGGCTCAGAGTCATCTTCGCTGGACACGTGGGAGATACCCAGAGGCCTTTTGGGAGACGCTGAATGCTCTTTGGAATACTTCGACAATGGTGGTCTTCTCGCCCTTTTGTTCGTCTCGATATCTTTCTCCGCAGCGCCGACTCCACGGCACAGGGCACCATTTTTGCGGGTCCTGCTGCACACGCGAGACGCCACAGACTCAGAGTCATCTTTGTCGGATATTTTAGAGATGTCTGCGGAATCTCCAGGAGCCCTGTTTTCCTGCTCTTCCCCGCGCCTGCAGTTGGCATCTCGAAGCTGACAATGTCGAAAGTATTGAAGTTTATATGATTAGATGTTTCAAACCTGTCGCTGTAGAAGACCACAATGTCAATTAGCAAGGCCAAAGTCTTGGCATTGCTGGAAAGATGGCCCCGTACGTTAGAGTAGCTTCAATACAGCTTTGAACGCTTGTGCAACTTAACATGGGAAGTAAGCGGTTCACAGTTACAAGCTCATCGGTCATATGTTCTCAAGCTGTCTCGAAAGAAATAGACAGCTTATGGCTTAAGGAAAGGGCGGGGAATGATTGTATTCGGTCACTTATCAAGTACTTCATAATATATGAATGGTTCATTCATAGTAAGATAAGTCAGGTCTTGGTTTTCACGGTCCTGTGGACGAAAGGACGGATTCTTGGCTCTTTATGGGATTGCAAAAGAGAAGGGGTGAATCATGACCATAAAGGTGAAAACGGTCCCTGATGATAGTGAACTCCTTGAGAGTGAGTGCAAGTTGTCCCACGAAAACCATACTACCTCATCGGACACCATGGAAACCTTTGCCTCTCCGTCTTGAGGAAAAACGATCAACGAGTATCAATGTTCTTAATCAGTCGAAAGGATTGGAGTAAGCACTAAGATAATGAGATGCATACTGAGTTCCCAATTGATAGGATATACATGAATTGTTCCAGGCCATGTAGAGCATCTCTCGTATGAAGCAACAGACCTGCGTGGTGACGAAGCCTCCATTCCCAAGTTGCTTTTGTATGGAAGGGAAGAAAAGGAAATCACAAGCGAGCAGCAGCCTCGGCTTGGCATGTATTATTTTTATTACTAGAATAGAGGGTCACGTGAAAGTATCTGGGCAAAGTGAATGGGAAGGGTTTTGGTGAGGGATTTATTCGCTGGTAAGGCTGACATAGCCGCCTTGTCACGGGTGGATGGGTGAGCCTATCAGGGCGAGTTTTCGGTCAACCGGCGATGAGTCGTAGTAGCAAGGTAAGGTAAAGTAAGATACCTAGATACAAGTAGAGGCGAATAAGAAAGGTCGAGTGGAGGGTAATCCTTGATTACTGTAGACTTCCTTTGTTCTTCCCACATTCATGGTGTGTGTGTGTGTGTTCTAGCGCATGAAGTCTAACAGAACCCTGGAGCATGAAATCCCCGAGTTTTGTCGGATCTCGAGTGTCCGGAATACCAAAATAGGCTCTTTCTCGAGGGATTCCATTATCATCCAGAGGCAGGTCTCTCTCTCACCCTGCCTGCTTGCTACTGCCCATGCAGATGGATCCAGGGACGCACTACGAAAAGCACTTTATATCCAAGTCCCAACGCAGAACACTATGATAACACACCACAGTTTCATGCTTGAGACTGGCTTTCCGGTCTTGTGCGATACTTGATACTTCCAGTTATATTGGCACTTTCGATGGTGCAGGTGTGCAGGGCCAAGCCTGCGGCGGACTTACCGTACCCGCAGCTAGGAGGCGCAATCGCATAAAACCCCACCGTCTTCCCACCCGTTCTTCCCTTTCATATATTCTTCATTGTTGCAGAGAAGGGCACGGCAAGCTTCACCGTTGTGGTTGTTGTCTTCGCTGCAACGGCCGGCGCCATTTGGTGCAAGGCTCAGCCGCTCTGCCAGTACCGACTGCTGCCATTGCTGCTGCTGCTGCTGCTTCTTTTGCTTTCCACGAGGCGTTTGGCGGTCAACTCTGGTTTTGTGAACTTCGCAGGCAAGGCGTTCAATGTTCCCAGCATAATACCCGATTCACCATATGTACTGCTCGATGATGCCTTGACACAACATTGCATTTGCATCCGTCCGGTGAGATCGAGTTCACCAGCAGCTTTAGCTACCTTTCTTTTTCCACAACCATCGACACCTTATCGTGGAAGAGCCGTCCCGGTCGGTCAGACTCAAGAATCTGCGGCCGGAAGCCAGTCCATTGCACCAGTGATGCTGATTGAAGGCGAGAAGTACGCCTGTGAGGCATGCGTGAGAGGCCACCGTGTCAGTAACTGTCAACATTCTGGTAAGCGTTCAAGCTTTGTAGCTGCTTCCACGCAGTCTTTAACAGTAAGCACAGACAGGCCTCTTACACACATCAACAAGAAAGGCCGGCCTGTTTCGCAATGCCCACATTGTAGAGGCTTGCGCAAGGCGCGTGCTTCCCATGTGAAATGCGATTGCGGGGAATACCCCCATTCAAAGGAGGAATGCGCCGACGCTGAGATTCAGCATGCTCTCAACGAGAACATCTTCGAGTTTACGGCCGATCCACATGCACCCGAACTCCACATCTGTTGTTGTAGCCACGGGGCTCGGTGCACATGTGCCAATAAGAAGGAATACTTGGACCCGGTGCCCGAAGCAGACATTCCAGGAGCAGTAGCACCATCGACTCTACCTTCTCGAAAGCCTCGACTTGCAACCGCTCAATCCGATACGTCTTTGACCGTCTTTACTAACGGCCACCACAAGCCGGTACATAAATATAATGATGCGGCCCATAAATGTGGAGCGCCTTATAAGATTCCTATACCCCATAGCATACATGGCAACTCCGACGTTGCAAGACGGTCAGTAGATCATCTACCTCTCACCAATACCTTGGAACAACCCCCGTCTCAGCTTCAAGAATCCATCTCCAGTGCCCAGCAAGAAGTACGATTAGTCAGATCCGAGCATGGATCGCCAGAACAAAGAGCTGCTTCGACCTTCGACGGTTTCAATGGCCATTTACCTTCATTGGCATTGGAGCGTTCTTGTTCTTTCATTGATCCCATCCCAAGTCCACCGAGTGAGGACTATAGCAGTTACCAATCGCCCAGGGGGTTCGAAACATACTTTACGGCTCAAGAAGACCAACCAGCTCTTTCAGCGGGCTTCAACATGCCTGTAGTAGACTGGTCAGCTCTTGACCTTCCCTTGGAGGGTGGCAACTTATCCACTTCGTACAGCCAACCTCCGTCATACGCTAGCTTTGATCACAGTAACGTCGGTCAACCAGGTTTGACCACAGCATCGTCTGATGAGGTTTCGGAGATCGAGGAGTACACACCCTACAATGGACAATCATCTTCCATGATGCGACGGGACCAAAATACATCCAGCTCATCCCAGGTCACAGACCCCAACACCTATCGGCTTAGCTCAGCATCCTCGTTTCTCGAATTGCCACAAGCATCTATGCTCTCGTCTAGTAGTCTCAACAGCCTTGACATGGATACCTTCCTTCAGGGCACGACCGCTTCACCTACTGACGTCGAAGGACCAAATGCCAGCACTCTAATGGATCCCGAGCAATTTGTCAAACACGGCATCACCGTGAAAGACGCGCAAAAGCTTGCCCACCCCGGCAATCTTGGTCATACAGGGCCTCCAATCGAGGCTATGGGTGAACTATCCATTCCTACACCGAAAGACGATATGGATCCTCTATGGGCCGCACCATTGAATGATGAGGTGTCTTTCAGTTCGGAAGACGACCCAACCAATGTTTGGGGCAGATAACCCCAGTGGAAAGGCACCTGGCCTTTCGACGACTTCACGATTAACGATTCAATTGGGCGAGCATTGCGCTACTGTAGATAGATTCCTACCGTCGTATATGATTTTCCTGTCATCTGCATGAATGGTGATCCTCTCATAATGAAGTTTTTCAGACTTTTCAAAATATTATCCCACTTGTAAATCGTGACTTTCAATCTGCTAATTGACGGTAATAACTCCAATATCACGCATAGCTGCTCCATGGAAAAGAAACATCCACCAAGCACCTTTCTTGATTAATACCATCCCTGAGCATCAGATATTAAGGTATCCCGCAAGTCGTCTCAAGTGTAAAACATCTCCCGTATCTTACTAATCCACATCGTCCATCAGTGCCCATCTCGCTACACCCCCTGCTCCCATGTTTGTTCTTTACATCCTCTTCTTCCCACTCGCAGTCCTTCCCTGCTTCTGTTGATACGCAGAATACCCCACAAATGCCGCTACCAGCAACCCAATGACCACAACGTTTCCTAGAAATAGCTCTCAGCACCTCATTCATGTTCCACAACACAAACCCCAAAACCGGGACTGTCGAGAAAGGCAAGGAAAAGCTTACTCATAAGAAAGCCGGCGAAGTCACCGCCCAAGTTGGCAATGCTGGATATGGAGTCGGTGAAGATGGAGAGCACGGAGGCGAGACTATGGTAGATGGTCATGAAGATGGACTTGAAGATGTCGAGGATGGAGGAGATGAGGGAGCTGAGGGAGTCGATTATGCTGGACATGTTGGCTTGGGGCTTGGAGGTGTGTGGGTTCTGGTGATGCTGATGGGTTGCTTTGTGCGAAGGAGAGGTGCTTGTTGGAAGATGGAGCTTTAATGAGGTATGATACTCTAAATAAGAGGGTAGAGAAAGAACAAAAATTGGGCGTTCGCAAGCTTGTTTATGGTGTTTACGTCGCGCAAAGATCAAGGTATGAGAACGCTGGGTATGACGTCAAAAGTGACGCACAGGGATCAGGGGTCGGACTAGCTAGAATCAGCCCTATAAGGCGAGCAACGGCGATAAGGTAACTACATAAAAGGCCAATATCTCAAAATTCATGCGACTCCTCTGCCAGAATATAGACTTGGTTAGAGAATCTTCGACAAGATGCAGGGCTTTAGTTTGTAACCTCTCCTTTCCACCTCTCCAATGTCTAACATGGCTAGATATGGGACGTTATGTCCCGCCCGAGTACGAGGGCACCACATCCGCCAACAAGCTCGCCGGCAAGTACGATTGCCCCTCCTACCATCCATAGCCCGTCCTCACGATAGAGCAGACATGCCCTCGGAAACCGCGCCCGCAAGTCAGGCCAGGGCATCCTCACCGTCCGCTTCGAGATGCCTTTCGCCATCTGGTGCTCCACCTGCCCAAAACCAACCATCATCGGCCAGGGCGTTCGCTTCAACGCCGAGAAGAAGAAGGTCGGGAACTACCACACGACCCCGATCTTCAGCTTTCGCATGAAACACGTCTCATGCGGGGGATGGATAGGGATCCGCACAGATCCAAAGAATACCGCATACGTCGTCACCGAAGGCGCCAAGAAGCGGGATACAGGGGAGGACAAGCATCAGGACGGCGAGATCAGAATCCGGACGGATGAGGAGCGCGAGCGGTTGCAGAACGATGCTTTTGCCGCGCTAGAGGGCCGAGTCGAAGACAAGCGACAGACCCTGACGGACAGATCCCGCATCGAGGAGCTCCAGCGCGCTAAAGAGAAAGACTGGGAAGATCCGTATGCGGCGAGCCGGCGGCTCCGGAGAGCTTTCCGCGCGGACCGCAGGGTCAGGCAGAAGAACGAGGGCTCGACGGAGGCGCTGAAGGATCGTATGAGCTTGGGTATGGATCTCTTGGCGGAAACTGAAGACGACAGGCGCAGGGCGGGTTTCGTAGACTTTGGTGCTATCGACGGAGAGACAGCCATCGCCAAGGCGACGGCAAGGCCGCTGTTTGCGGGCTCCAACCCGCCTGTTGGAAAGGAGAACGCCGCGAAAGGACTATCCGATGCGGAGCTCAGGCGGGAGAAGCTCAGGCAGGAACTCAAGCGAAACACCATGGCGGCGATAGATCCCTTCCTGAGTGGCGCAAAGCCGTTCGCGGCGACGGTGGCAGCGAAGAGGAAACGGGACACCGGCGTCGTTGCCGTTGAGCAGGACAGCGGAAAGGAAAGTCATGCTGTGGCATTGGTGGATTATGAGTCTGATTAGGCAGACGGGGGCAGGTGGGAATGGGGGGGATTCGTGCATAGCGACGGGCGTTTTTGGAGGAGATTTGGATTAGGTACCTACCCAGCGAGGATGTTTTGTATTCGCCGCTCGTGAGGGAAAGAGAAGAGCACCCTTTCTGCAGTGAAATATGGCGTCGAGCCTACATTAGACGTACCTACCTTGTCTGATGATACAAAACCCTTCCCCCCCCATAAGCTACGCTAATGTACATATCACCATTAAAGCACTTCCGTTCGTTTTTTGCCCAGGCCAACTCCAAAAAATTTGCCTCCGTTCGACCTGAGCTACAACAACAACAACAATAACAACAGCACAGTGGGGGCAGGCAGGTAGGGAGGGTGAGAAATGGTCGGTTAAATGGATCGATCGATCGGATTGACAAACTTGACATAAACAGGATATTTCTTCCATTATTTTTCCTAGCCCCAAAAAACCATTTCACTAATACCTCATAGTAACATCGCTTCCCCCCCCCATCCCATCCCATCTTCCCCCATTAGTAAATCCTCGACTACGCCGTACTTCTCAGACCTTCAACCTAATCTCACCGACCGCTCCCTTCCACCTCAATCACCCCACCGAAACCCCCAACATCAAATAAGCCATTCCGGATCCGCATCCTCGTCTTCCGGGTCATGTGAGAGCAAAGATCCTGGGTCTGAAGCCGGACTTTTTGCTTCGAGTTCTATATCGTCTTCCTGCGGTGGTGGTGGTGGTGGTGGTGGTGGTGGTGGAGATTGGGTATGGCTATGGCTAGTGTCGTGGGGGATGGCTTCGTTGTGGGCGGCAGGGAAGGATTCCGCTTGGCGTGCGGCATGTGGATTGAGGTTGTGGGGGTTGGAGTTGGGGATAGTGGTGTTTATTTGGGAGGATTCGTGAAGTTCTTGCAGCATGGTTGCTTCGGCTAGATCGTTGTCCGCGAGGCCGGGATCGTTGAGAGTGGGGGGTGTGGTTTCTGGGTTTCGGAAGATAAGAGGTGGAATGGTTGATTGTGACTCGTTCTCGTCCTGTGGTTGGATCCGAGTCGCGTCTTCCTCGTCGTCGATTAGGAAACCTCCGCCTTCCTCGAAGGGCGAGTTTTGTACTGGGAAACTGGCAACGTTGTCTTTGCTTTCTTCGACTTCCTCTCGCAGGAAACCTCCTTGTCCTGAGATGTCTTTGGAATCATAAGGATCATATAGATCCGCTGGCTTAGTCTCGCGCATTGCCTCTTCCGCATCCTCATCAATATCGTATGCGTAGAAGCCACCACGATCGTCGTCTTCGATGGTGTTTGTAAAGGGGTCTGCAGCAAGTTGGTGCTTTTCTTTAGTATTATCATCTCGGCTTTCGGCTTCGTCATCTTCCATGAAGCCACCACGGTATTCTTCGTCGTCGTCCATGAATCCACCCCCTTCGTCTTCTTCCCGACCAGCAAAATCATGGGCAAACGTTCGTCCAGCAGTCGGCTCCGCAAAGCCTTTTGCATCTCGGTCAGGTAGAAACCCACCTGCTTCTTCATCTTGGACTCCCTCCATGTCAGCCTCCTCCATCCTCTCTCTCAAAGCATCACGCTCTCCTTCAACCTCATACCCCTCAATCCTCTCCCTAATTCTCAGCCCAGTCAACAATCGCCGCCACATCCTCAATGCTTCAGCACTTCTCCTGGCCTCTTCCTCTTTAGCACGCTCGTCTTCAAAAGCTTCGATAACTTCTTCTACTGCCTCGCGGTATTCCGTAGCAACTACAGCGCCCTGAGTAATCGCAGTACCATGTCTGCCTTTGAATGCGAAGCCAGTGACCCCATCAGCAAAATCAATGCCAAGGATCTTGGCTGCTCGTGCGGTTTCTGGGTGGGTTATATGGGCTCCGCCTGCGGGAACCATGCTTGGAACGTAAATGTCGAGGTTTCCGTAGATATTCTTGGGAATGCGGCCGTTGATGACTGGTGGAGCTATGTATACGGTCGTCTGAAATGCAGCATAGAGACTCGTCCCTGCGTTCTCCTCGTCTTCAGAAATTTGCTCTTCGTCAAATGCCGATCCACGTTTCCGACGAGCGGTAACACGTTTGAGCGGCTGTTCTCCGGTCTTGATTTCCCGCCCCATCCGATACCACTTGTCCGCACTTTTCACCTCTTGCACATCACGGCGGCGGTAGATTGGCTCTAGTATCTTGTCTCCACCAGATCTACCAGCTGCAACTTTACCAGCTTCTCGCTTCGGATGGATCACCTCGCTCCTTCTTAGGTGTCTTTCTAGCGCGTAATATGGATGGTCCCTGAAGTCCTGCACGTTCTTGGGCATCCCCTCCTGGGCTTCCTTCTGTACAAGCTGGGCGTCTTCTAATTGGTCACGGTCATGATCATGATCCCTTCGGTACATCCTCATCACTCTTCGCCACCACTTCTCGCCATCCTTCGTAACATCCACTCTCTCTTTGCGGGTTTTGGCATTGTAGGCTTTTGTATACCGCCGAGTGACATCGCGAGCAGTTCCGTCATCTTCGAATGCAACGACGTAGTTTAGTTGGTTCTTTGGATCACTGGCTGGAGGCTCAAATTTTGAAGGTTTCGCAACCGACTTAGTGACTAGTGGGTCTACAGGTATCCACTTTTGATTTGCCTCGTCAAAGGCTTCGGCCCAATAAAGAGGATACGGTGACTCTCTGATCCGTTTTGTTTTAGGCCCTGTTCAGTTTAGAAGATTGCTCACATATGCAGGGAAGAGGGGAGTGCTGACTCGGTTTTGGAAGTTTAAGTGTAGGTGTACTATTGCTGTTGCTGTTGCTGTTACTGACCGGACGAGGATGACCATGGTTTGGAGACCCAAATCGATTTCGGCCACCAATAGAACCGACTGCTCTCGATGCCGAAACTGGCGCATCGCTCTTATAATCAATTCCACTCTCGTCCCCACTAGTGGCAGTCCGGCTTTCTGGATCCGTGATGGCCATCATTGGCACTGATTTCTGCGTCGTTGTGCCTTTTGCAACGGCAACAAAAGGCAAAGGTTGCAGCGAGCACACCAACCGAGCGTCGACACCAGCGGAGCGCAGAAGAGCACAAAAGAGCTGAGCCCCAACATCTCGAGATGCATTAAGACTGCTTGCAGTCTCACGAAAATCTGATTTCTGTATAGGAAGATCCAGATCTTCGGGTAGACAAGTCTAAGGCCATTTACAATGTCAGCTTTCAAACCAAACTATAATATACTGAACTAGAGAATATACCGCTTCATACATTGGCTAAATCCTCCAGACTGTCAGCCCAGTATGATCTGCTCATACCTCTTGCACTAATCTTATATTTCTCATTGAAAACACCAAGAGCCTGCGTGAGGCCATCTACAAAAGATCGTGATCTCTGGAATTGGGATTTTTGACTGTCGGGGTTCAAGTACGATATCGTACGCTTGTCCAAAAGGTTTCTCAGTGTCTTCTATTAAGGTCTTAGCGTGCCGATGTATATATTGTTGGGTATGGCATACATGAGAATCTTCGTCATTGCACCAGTGATTGCGTCGATGGACATGCACAAGCAAGCTTAGCAGATGCATCTTGTGTATTTCAAGTCGAAGCTTTTTATCAGCAGCACTAGCAGGCTTACGCCTCGCCGCGGATCGTCTTCGAGTATCATGATCATCTGCACCAAGTACCAGATTAAGCTCCTGGTCTTCAACAATATCTTGCTCAGAAAGATAGTTTTCAGGGGTGTCCTTAAGATCAACCTCCTCCCAATCAATGTCACTATCTGCAGAGCCATTTGATTCTGTGTAAGCTGTCTGTTTATTCGCGGCCTGAGATTCAAGCCGCGACCGCTCAATATCCGTATGATTTGCATCGGTTGATGCTTGATCGGATAGATAATGTGCCATCTCATCGTAGCTTTGTTTAACCACGCGACCTCCAACTCTGCGTCTTTTGACAGGCTGGCCTTCCTCATTGAATTTGGAAGGCGAAGATGAAACAGCATCTGCCAGCATCTCTCGGTAAACATCAGGCATCACAGTTTCGTTGACAGGGTTTCTGGGAGCTCTTGTCACACGCCCCTTCTTACTAGCTCCTGCTCTTGCCATTATGAACTTTTAGGCTCAGAGAATAAGATACATCAGATTAAGCAGAAACAACTTGCGAAAGCACAATTGAACACTGCAGAGTCATCAGCTCATTCGCGAATTCTGAGCTCTGATCCACATAAGCCTTCAAGAAGCAAGTCATTGCTTCTCATTCCAGTAAGCATGACACTTGGAAGATTCAGAAATCAACGAATGGACAAGAGCACCAGAGAGAGGACATGTTCAATTCTGGATAAAGTTAGATCAAGTACATTATATCTAGATTGCCGAACACATGACGTCGCGTATTCTAGATCATTGATCGCGTCAACACGTAAACTACGTTAGCGTGGATTCCAACTTTCATACGCCTCACCCTCAACTTAGAATGAGTATTTGTTCTCACAGTATATCATGTCCTCGCGACCAAGTAGGCGTCGCTCATCTGGTCGGATGTACGAAAATTTGACACCGGCACCTAACCAGCAGTACTTCACACCCAAAACCCGAAGCGTTAGGTCTGGGCCTTCGACGTCGTCCACGACAAGAAAGAGACAGCAGACGATAACACAGATGGACCCTTTTCGTGCGATCTACCACCCACACGAAGGAGATGATCTCGCATATGAAGAAGCCGTTAGCGACGCTCAAGAAGAATTGCCTCCGAAAAAGAAGCGACGGAAGACTATGCCACTTCAACGAGAGGATACCTTGACCCAAAGTGGTTATGTATCACGCGGTTTACAGGTACAGGAAGAGCTAGATGGATTGAAAGAGATGGACAACATTCATGTCCCCGGTGCGTCGTCCCGGAGGCACAAGCGGCGACAGACCACGCCTGATGCGCCTACTCGTACCGTGCAAACGAGGAGTGCTGTGAGGCAAGCTGTGCAGAGCAAGATTAAGGGCGAAGAGGACGTGGTGAAAAGTGCCCAGTCGTCGGTAGTCGAGAAGTCCGAGGACAACCAAGCAGACATAGCAGCGGCAATGATGCCACCACCAAAGACCCCGAAGTCATCAAGACGCAAGGAGATACCTTCTTCGCAATCTCCTGCGGACACGCCCCTTTCGAGTCAAAGTCGGAGATCATTCCGTGAGAAGTCCAGGTCGCCTCTCAAGCAAAAGTCTACAAACATTCCGAAAGGTTTTCATTCTCCGAAGAAGAACGTTCGACAAATCCCCAAGCTGGTGGTTGCTGATACAATGGATAGTACAAGTAGCACGGAAGAATCTATATCTACGCAAGCCGAGTTCAAGAATGAACTTAGAACTATATATTCCGGACGTATTGTAACTTCAGCAGTCACCTCAAAAGGCGGCTTTATCGTTAGGGATCATGTCTCAAGTTCCGTCCTACCTGATTCTGTGGACCGGATCGTTCACAGCAGCGGAAAGCAAGCTGAGATTGCCAGGTCCGAGGTTTTCGACTCTGACGGCGGAGACTCCGATGAAAGTCTGGCAGCTAGCGGCTTGGATGTAGGCTTCATACCAAAGCCAGCAGAAGCGACTATGACCCTGGATGATTTCGCTGAACCCATTGAGCACCCTGTCAACCAGTTTGGTGATCAAGAAAGTCATGACAACCAAAATAGCTCAGATGACTCTGCGGTACGGCTGGCTACATATTCGGATGACGTAGTAGAAGTGCCTAAAGAAGACTTCGTTCACCAACCACGAGCTTTAGACGAATCCGGGCCACATGACCATCAATGTATACGCTCTGAATCAGAAGAAGCGTCTGCACAGCTGACAGCCGAATTCATCCGCATTACCCAACCTTTACCTCTTGTGGAAACAGACTCCCAGTGGGAGGCTACCTGGCGCCCTTACTCAGGATCCGAAGATCCTAGAGACTATTATCAGCCCAACAATGAGGACTCATCTAGTCCTGCCTTGAACAGACTTCCTGCGTTGATTGCTACGCCCTTTTCCCGCTCTCAAACGCTCACAATGAGCTCGCCAATTCGCCTACCCCCTTCCCAAGCCACAACTATCGATATTACCCAACCTTTAACCCAATTACGTTCTTCCTCTGCCAGGCGCCCTTCACACTCTTTACCAACCCTCTCCTCCCCGCCGCCTTTACCTCCTATATTGTCCTCCTCGCCCTTTCGCACACGTAAAGATGCGGAGGCGTACATGGGCTGTGTCGGCGGATGGAACGGAGAGAGGCTTACTGACAGCCAGTTACTACCGGAGAGTTTGATGGATGACAGCATGCCGGGCCCGCCATTGTCACTGTTGGTGGAGGAGGGGTGGGAGGGTGAGGATAGTAAGGAAAATTAGGAAGGAAGGATCAATATGTCGGAAGAGAGAGAGTTGTCTAATGAGACGTCAAGTAACAAGTTTGGTCATAGCGTCAGGTCATAAGGAGTATCTGCGGATATCAGAGGTTGATAAGACCAACCCATGTTAAGGCGAGTAGCATACGGAGTAGTTTCATCAGATAACCCAGGGTATCAACAGACCCACCATGAAGAAACATATGAGCAATGCCACATAGAGTGTCTCGGGACATGCTTTGATGTATGGAAGTTTCGAAAACCACTAAGTCATTCAATGGTAAACCTACCTTAACGTACGCTACAGTATCGTGGAGTTTGCCCTACAAGAGATATTGTGTCCTCGGTTAAGTCGGAGCGGAATGTTTCCGCAAATCTCTAGAATTTCATGAAGCTTGATCATGGCCAATTGGAAAACCAACCAATATTCGTAATGGCCAAAGAGAAGACGCCCAGATCATGGGCAGAACAGATTGCAGATTTTGACAACCCTGCGCCAAAAGGTACTGTCATGCAGCATCCCAGCAAATAGTACTCACAATCTTCCAGATATTGATCCCGAAGAACATGGGGAACACTTTGGCAATGGCGACGATTCTGATTCCGTGGGTAGTGAAGAAGGAGTGGCAACGGCTCGCGAACACTACATAGACGTTGGGTACGGCTTCAAGAGGTCTAGGTGATCAGGACAAATTTGACCTTTTGATAGAAAGAGCACGCTCCGCAAACCCAAAGGAATCTCGCTGGGACCACAATATACAGGCTCAACTATAAGCCGAGAAGATCTGCTTGCAGAAGGAAGTGATGATGATCCTTTCGGTAGCGGCACCAGCAACCACGAAGAATCAGCTGGGGACATCGATGATACTGATCCAGACGAGGATCTTCAAGCGGAGGAGGTAGACGTTGCCAAGGAGGAGGCCTTCCAGGACGGGGTTAATGGAAACACCAAAAAGTCTGCAAACAGGAGAAGCAAAAAACAAGAGAGGAAACGCGACCAGAAGCCTTTGCGAGCGGTGGAGGAAGAGGCAGATGACTCAAGCTCTGGAGCAGATGAGGATATAGAAGCATTGTCGAATAGTATCAATAGCGGGGGTCACGAATCGGATAGCAGGGATGATGAAGATTCGGATGACATTGAAATGGAGGATGAAGACGGTATGTCCGAAGGCGACACCGACGGCAGCAGTATGGAAGGTCGGGGCAAAAGATCCCAGACAGACGACCGCGCCGAGCTCCGCAAAATGATGGCTGAAGAGCAAAAGACAGTCTTATCAACGATTTCTAAAGCCGCAAAAGCAGATATCACCAAAGGCCAAGCCATCAAACATCAACGCTCCACCTTCGATAGTCTTTTAAATACCCGTATACGGCTCCAAAAAGCTCTTGTAGCAACGAATTCGCTCTTTGCTGAAGCACCGTCTGCGGGAAAGAGCGAATCAGACACAGATGCGATCCAAGCCGCCGAACGAGCCGCTCTAAATCTATGGAACACCCTCGACGATCTCCGCCAATCCTTGCAAACCACCGCCACAGAAAAGCGTCCCATCTCCAAGAAACGCTCGTTCTCCGCCACCGTCTCCACTCCCACCTCGACCCTGTCCACTCGTATGCAACAACATGAATCTACGTTCCTTGCCCACCGCCGCCTCATTCTCTCCAAATGGTCCTCGCGCGTCCATGTCTCCTCCACCCTTCAACCGCGCAATGCCCTCTCCGCAGCTTCTACGCACCAACCGCTCACTAGTGTCCTAGACCAACAACTCTCCGCCCCAAACAACGCTCGCCTGATAGCCCGCACGCGCGTACCAAGGTCTTGTGCGCCGTTGCAGGCTGCGAAGAAAGTACTCGAGGACCGGAACATCTATGATGACGCCGACTTCTACACTCTCCTCCTCCGCGAGCTTGTCGATCAGCGCATGTCATCCACCAATCACAACAACATCAACACCAGTATCAACCCCTCGTCTATCTCCAATGGCACCACCCTGTTACCGCTCAAAGTGCCAAAGATACGGAAACAAGTCGACACCAAAGCGTCCAAAGGTAGGAAAATGCGGTATACAGTGCATGAGAAACTGCAGAATTTTATGGCGCCAGAGGATAGGGGGAGCTGGGGGGAGAGGCAGGTGGGGGAGTTTTTTGCAAGTTTGTTAGGTGCCAAGGTGGCTTTGGATGAAGAAGATGAGGGCGAGGAGGGTGATGGGGTTGAAGAGGAGGGCTTGAGGTTGTTTCGTGCTTAGGGTGGGGGAAAAGGCAATTAGGCCCTAGAGGATTATAAAGAGTGAGGTTGCTCATCAGTGTGTGGTACGTGTCTCAAGACTCGATCACCTAACATGTGAGAAAGACTCGAAGCAATAGCATCCGATCTCAATACCAGTCTTCCCTCCCACTCATCCCATTCTCCTCACCCTCCCCATGCACTTTTTCATTCTCGACACCATTCATAACCCCAATAAACCCACCTCTACTCGTTTGCGTCCATATTCAATCAACTAAATTATATTCCCTGCTCTCTCCCTTCTCCAAAACGGTTGTCCTCAAGGTGTCTCCTACGTTCTTTGAAGGCCTAAAGCTTTGCAGAGGCCGTCACGTAGTCAACATACCATGAATTCCAATCCCATCTCCTGTGTCTTGTTTTCGAAATCATGCTACTTCCCCAGGGCCATATGAGCACCTCCTCATTCTACACTTTGCATAGCGGTGAACACACCTTACAACCAGAATTCATTCCAATACACATTTTATTATAAAATCATCAAAGCCCTCTGGAAAATCTATCAAGCAAGCAAGCAGCTAACCATTCCAGCGCCAACCTCGCTGCGGCCATCCGTGGCGCCCCAAAGCTCATCCTCCCGCTCCACCTGCACATCTTGTAGCAGCTACTGCTCCCCCGAGTGCCAGCAAACAGACAGGGCCCACCCACAAGCTCCTCTGCGAACCCCTTCGCGGCCCCGACCCTACATATAAAAACCTGGCGTTCTTCCTTTCCCGTCGATGCAAAAGCCCCACAGCTACTATTGACCGAGTGTGAAAGTAAAAAAAAGGCGTGGTCTGTGATAGCACAAAGACTGCTCACGTGCTAGGTCCTTGACGAGCCCCGTTTTCGTAGCGGGCGCAGCCCGATCCTGGGGGCACAGATACCGGGGGCTTCAGTGCCTGGATCATATATATACAGCCGAGACGCAATTTCTGACAGACGGCTCACGGGCGAACAAGAAGCGTCTTCGTCGAAATCATCAGGGGGTGGCCTCGTCCATGGATTCGAGAGGGGGCTGGTAGTGGTGTTGCGCAAGTCAGGGGGGCTGTCGTTCCCGGGTTCTTCCTCGAGGGATGTCACGCTCGCGGACTTTCGCCACGGGGGTAAGATTGTTTTGTGGGTTACGGCGACGGGGTTGTGCGAGATCTGCAGGGACGGCAGATCGGGTACTGGATTTATAGTTAATGGCGTCGGGGTCAGCTGGAAAGGCGACTAAGAGGTTTGCGGAGCGGAGATTTTTGGTCGCTATCCAAGTCCTATGAGATCATCAGGTGTTTGTGGTGTTCAAAGCAACCACCCATCTCGACTTTGATTGGTGTCCTTTTGCTCATACGCAAGTATTTTTCCAATCAGGCGGGAAAAGACGATCAGACCGTAGGCTTCTTTCCGTATTAAAACGTCGCAATAACATTCCTGCGTCTGAACGCAGACCCTCAGGGTTCGTCCTGGGGATGGGCGCCTCTGAGACGGAAGGATAACGTCGGCAGTGTCATCGTCGTGCGCGAGGACGGCAAAGCTCTGACCCCGTACCAGGTTGAGGCATTGAGCCACTATTTGCCAGTTCGGGCTATAGCCGATTCTTTGAGGATTCGCTCGGTGCTGGATTGGTAGAAAGGACCAAAGGGGGAAGCCCTGGGGTTCATGACCATATGGAGAAATATCGCGGGGTTTTTTTTTTTGGACGGGCTCAAGGAGCGGAGAGTTTGGTGAAGATCCAATCGTGGGCGGCGGCGAGGGTACCGGATATTTCCTGCAAGAACAATGGCGTACTTGGAGGATTTGATGAATTGCTTCTTCACTCTTCATACGCAAGCACAAACAGCAATCCGAACAGACATCCTCCCTACTCTCCCCATGCCCCCCCTCCTTAACCAGCCACCATCAACCACTCCGACCAAACCCATCCTCACAAACCAGTAAAAAAAACCCCATCAATCCTCCAACCCCCCTTCCAAACGCCCACTCCAACACCCATCTCCCACCCACCCTTACCCCCCCAGCAAAACCCATCCTCACCACCATCACCATCAAAACACCGCTCGAAAAAAAACAAACACCCCCGATGCACGAGCCACCAAAACAGAGCCGGACATGCTGAATAAACGCCGGCGATGCTATCTATATATGTATGTAAGCAATCAAGATGCTCACCCGCGCGTCTCTGCAGAACCTTTAGAGACTGCCAGATATCCCCGAGAGAGAGAGAGAAGAAACATAAAGAAAAACCCCCAACCCAGCCTTCCTCAACCAGACCTATGTATGTTCAGAATGGAGAAGAAGAAAAAAAACATCATACCCCGTTCCGCAAGCGCTAATCTATCACGCTTCCTCAAGCGACGAGCAGTTGATTGCTCGTTGCAGCAAAAGCTCGAGAAAAAAATCGCTCCTGGTTTTGTTCCTTGCGACACAACTGGCAAACTCCATACATAGTCCTTTGAAAAAATTTGGGGTCCGGAATGCCGCCGACCTCTCTTGGCCGCTGTGCCGCTACTGTAGGTTTTTGTGCTTGGGTGGAAATGCTTCGTCTATCTCCTTTGCTGGAATGGACATAAACCCCGGTTTGCTCGACATTGGATCATGGATTCTTTCTACCTTCTTTCCAAGGTACTCACTCACTCCTTATGTTGCCATGTTTTGGGAGAAATATATCGGCAACCTTTGTAGAAAGAAAAAAAGAAGAACATTGAGTTGAGGAAACACTTGGGGGAAAATAGAATTCTATCAGAAGTATTGCATGTTGTGGTAAGGGGGCACAACTTGTTGGGGAAATGGGATTGGGACTGGTGGATAAGGAAGTAATAGCGATGGTTACGAGATGGCGATCTATCACCAGCGATCATTGCTGGAGGTGGTGAAAGATGGATTTAAAGCTTTGACACGCACTAGAGGATGTTTTGTCAAGAAGGGAAGCGTTCCTGGTATGCATGGGTGTGGCTGTTCGGGGTATAAGTTCATGATGGACTGCTTCTAGTGAAGATCCATGTCGGACAGACATCTTCGTTGCGCGATTGCGCAGCGCTGGCGGGAGCGGAGAGCACGAACGGCGATGATGGGCGATGGACGGTGGTTGAGCAATGGAGTATTACTTGACGATAAGTCTAGACCACTTGGACCAGGACAGCAGTGGTATCGGGCTTTAGTGATCTCACGAAGAAGCAGCACAACGTAGTCTGCCAAAAGGGGGAAATAGCTATTGCAAACTCGAATCGAGCAGACCTCATGTCTCCACCCTGAACCAGGCCTGATATCAGCTCAGAGAGGCGTTTCTTGACTTCCTTTTTGATCACAAAACCTGCCTTCCAATGGAGTGCAGTCTAACCTGCAGGCTTGCCATCTGTTGGTTTACGAATCGGCCAAAATCTGAACACGCCAGTGCTATGAATCACTGGGAAGATAAGAACGACAGGGCCTGCGGTATGATCACCTTCAGTACCGAACAGGGACCTAGGGTACACATAGGCAAAATAGTAATTGTTACCCAAATGTGGGCCACCCTAATGAATCAATACGAACAGTCGAATCTTACTACTCTACACCTGGCAATTAAGGAACTCACCAAATCAAAGCAATCGGACTTCAAATCCATACAGGACTATGCGGACTCACTCAAGCGAGCCGGTTCACACGCTGGCGAAGGAGACCTTCATTGATCTGACTATTCTGACCCCAGAGCTTTTGCCGAGATCTTTGTCCGAGCCTTCTTTGGCTAGATCCTTCTTTTCCTGACTGGGCTTCCATCCTTCTGGACGAAGCTTAGGATTTAGATACCAGCAATCCTGTTTGTTGTGACCCCTTTGCTCGCAATGAAAGCATGTTTTAGCCGGGCCCTTCCTGAGTTTGCTGTTGTTCCTAGATTTTGGCTTCTTGCCAAATTTGGCGACCATGCTTTTGGAACTGGAACCCTCCTCTTGGTTTGACCGTTTATCATGGTCGACTAGAGCGATAGCCATGTCGTCGATAGATAGCTTGGTCTTGTTGGTCTTGGCGCTCTGTATCAAGCCGAAGATATATGGTTCCAGAACTTCATTGAGGCCCAGAAGAAAGAGGTGACCCATTATCCAAACCGGTACTTCTTCGCCAGCGTTTGAACATCTGGTGGCGGCTCGCTTGAGTGAGTCCGCATAGTCCAGTATAGATTTGAAGTCCGATTGCTTTGATTGGATGAGTTCCTTAATTGCCAGGTGTAGAGTAGTAAGATTCGACTGTTCGTATTGATCCTTTAGGGTGGCCCACATTTGGGTAGCAATTTCTATTTTGCCTATGTGTACCCTAGGTCCCTGTTCGGTACTGAAGATGATCATACCGCAGGCCCTGTCGTTCTTATCTTCCCAGTGATTCATAGCACTGGCGTACTCCTTTTTGGCTGCTGTCGTGGCGTTGGATTGTGGGATTTCCGGTTTCCCCAGCTTCCCCGAGGTGACCCACCAGAGACCTTTGGCTTTCAGGGCACTGGTTGCATCTATCCTCCATGATTCGTAATTCTCGCTCCCCTTTAGCTTAGGGAACCGATAGGTATCCGAACTTTCCATTGTGGTTGAGGTATGGAGGTATTGGTCGATAGGGGAAATCTCCGCCGATTTTGGTGACAGCGAGTTCGATGCTTCTGCCCTTAGGTTTTGCGGCAGCGGTAATAGAGCTAACCCGGGCTCATAGCTTATTGGTATATGAGGGTCAGAAGGAGTATGTGCATGTAGGTATATATTGGTTGAACTATCTAGAAAGTAGGAACTACGGAGGGAGAAGAAGGTGAAAACTCTGAACCTCCTAGCGCCAGCCCTATAGGGCTTGGAGCGGAGATTACTAACCACAGGGGGAACGGTACTGTTCCCCGTTTCCATACCTGAATAGGATTGCCAAAGTGTGTTCACATTTTGGCCGATTCGTAAACCAACACCATCTTGATAGTACCGTATCCAAGGCAAGGTAGAATAGTTCAAACTTGACGAAACGGTCTATCCCGATATTCCCTTGTTAACGGAAGTTTCCACTGTTCACCGCGCGCGTCCTGTCAATGATCAATAGAAACATGTCACTCGCTGACACACAACAAACCCTTACGCAAAAACCCCACATGGCCAAACTGTCGCTCTCGCATTAGCCCTGCATTAGACGTGTACAAGGGTGTATATACCTACATTAGCGCTGTGAGGCTTATGAGGCTGAAAAGCGGACTTGTTGCTAGAAGTTCTAGGGGCGTTTTCCGGGGAATTTGAAGGCGTTATTAATGGGGTTACGAGAAGAGGCGCTTTTGGCGCCAGGATAGGCGTGATAAGTGATTGCTTGGTGCGGAGCAAAGCTTGACCATCTTGATACTGGTGGGTGGTAGAGAAGGTTAATTGAGGAACAGTTGAAGGATGGAGAGATAGCGGTGAGAAGTTCCAAGTGCAACGGCTTCTTCCTTGCCTGATCTATCGTGACGAAATCCGAAATCCGGTGATTTTGACACTGGATTGCTTATGAGAGTTCTGAGGGTTGGTAAAAAAAAGAGTCATTTGGTAACAATGATCTATCCTAATCGATGATCGAGCGCCCGGGACGTAAAAACTCCTGCATGACTGCCCTCAAAGGCTGTGGTGGGTATAGAACAGTAGCGTATCCAAAAGTAGACAAATAACCACCAGGAAAAGTGGACGTAAGGATGAATGAAGATGATCGTTTCCAGGACTCAACGTTTCGTGCCATTCTGTGGTCGATTTGATTACTCCGTAATGTGAAACCGGTGCAAAAACGCGGTCTTGAGGTGCTTCGACAGCCGGACGGATCCTCAGCCCCCCTGGATGCACTCACGAATGCTATTGGCTTTGTGCTCGCTGCCCTCCTCGATCCGATACTCCATGGTCCGTACAATCTTGGAGTCGGGGAGCTCTCCCCCATTGTACATGATAAATTCCTCGCTCCCACCGTCTCCAGCATTGAACATCGAAGGCCGTTTGGTCCCTCCCTTAACTGAAGTCACGTACGAATTCGACTTGGTGCGGTTGCCTTCGGGGCCTGGGACAAGTTGCCGCGCGTCGAAGTTCCTCAGCTCTTGACTTCTTCCGCCTTGAGAGCCTGATCTGTGATATTTGCGTCCGCCGCTTTCGTATCTGTCGGATGCGGGACCGAGAAGGGAGGGGAAATATTGGCGGACAAAGGGGCGGATGACGGGGACGGAGCCGCCGAATATGCTCATGTTTAACTCGATAATGCACCAGAGTAATGCGTTCGCGGTATCATCTGCTGAAGGTTAATGCTTGCACTGATAGAGTGTGATTCGGCAACGTACAGGTGAGATCGGTACTTCGTAAAAGCTGATAAAGGGAGGCGAGGCGGACAATGCTGATAATGCAGACGAAAGCACCTGTCATCAAGACGGCTATAACCCCTATCTTTTGTTTGAGAGGAAGCTGCAGCTTCCGCAGAATTGGACTAAACGAGCTTGATCAGGAGAGCCCAATATGCTGTTGTATCTCACTCACAATGGCAATAACAAGGTAATGAAATCAGCAAATATCCCAAGGCCAGCGTTGGCAAAGTACAATAATGGCCGGTTGATGCAGGTTCCAGTAAGAATGGTTACATCCCAGGACATTGCAACAGGGTTGCAACTGAAGATGTTTGCGAAAATAGAGGCGACATTATAACTGACCACGAAGAATGCCGCCGTCCACACAGCAAACTTAAAGACCCTGCCGGGAAAGATTCGCAAGTAGAAGAGCAGAATTGAAGCCTTTGAGGCAGCTGTAGCAGCACAATACACACTCGCCGCAAGGAGATTGAACTTGGGATACAAGTCAGCAGTCATAAGTCGTAGTGGTTTGGCATGATCGTTTGAACGATACGTACTTTGAGGAAACCTGGTGAAAAGGACGTAAGAGGAACATCCCACATGTGCTTGGCGAGTCCGTAATTAAGCACTGCCTCGCACTTTTAGTTGTTTCCGCACAATACCAGCTGTGGGATACTTACGGTTCAAAGTGAAAGCGCTTAAGATGACGGATAGAATCTGGAATTGAAGTCAGATTTGGCAAGCCGCAGGATCAATAGGCTCATCGTGAGGCTTGACGAACCAATGCGAAGACCATAATGTCTGTACCACACATCAGCTCTCTTCATCAATTCAAAAACACCTCCCCCCCTCTACTTACAATCATCCGCAGCAAAGCATCGTTGAATAACAGCTCTGGTGTAGGCTCGCAAGACGACAATGGCGACAGCCAGGCTAAGAAATACAGCGCTGATGGCTATGAATCTGCCGCCGTCATATTGCGGGTCCACGAAGTTCGAGGTCACCCCCGCGGGCGGCTTGCCAGCGGGCAGGATGGCTGTCGATGCCATGAAGAAACAACTGTACTGTTATTTGAACCAAGTTGAGAGCACTTGAAGCGGACGTATTGCTGAATCCGCCTGCCCAGAGAATGGCAGCTGCGAGGGCGGAGTTGACTCTCTTTTAGAATAGATCCCCAAGATACATCAAGCCTTTGCACGCCATGAGCCGGGGCGTCAGTGGGCTCGAGAGGTCCAATGGGCATGATTTCGACCTGTTCGTCCCCCGACATTGAGCAATCGAATTGAATGAAACAAACCGATCTAAGGTAAGCGTAGTACAACACCTAGTAAGCCCTGCAAGCTCCCATGCAGACCAGATGTAGCCAGGCACCCAGGTACCTTAGCCTCTTAGGTACCTTATGCTCTGGTCATTTAATAAAGGTTGGAGGCTGGAGGCTTCGACGCAATTTACTTTGGGTATGAAAGATAAAAAATTACACGGGGAATAAATTAAAGATCCGTGGCCACGCTTGCCAGATGGCGCAGAAAAGAATTGGGTTCCACCAGCCAGACATCTCCCACAATCTCCATCGATCAAGATCTCATCCGCATACTCCGTATACGTACTATCCATGCAGCGACGATGAGGTTCAAAGCGAGAAGCGAGGTATGCCGAGGTAACAATGATAATCGTAGTCGCCAGCGTACCTTAAGATGCGACGTTGGAACTTCCATTCTGTCTCGGTTCCCTCCGGTTGGAGCTCCCCCTCATCCCCTCTTAAAGCCGTAATCTTTCTGCTGGTTCCTCCCCGGCGCTCCGGGTACCATGGCCCGGGGATGGTTCGTCGCCAGTCCCCCATGTTCTAATTTCTACGGAGGTACTAAGGTACGACCCCAGAAGCCCATACAATAACGTACTGGAGTACTTGATTGGTGGCTGTTGGTTGAACTTGCGCTTCCAATGCCGTGTCGATGTCGTTGGCTCGTCCCCTAATGACCGGGCCGAAGCAGGTGTAATTGCACTGCTGCAATGTGTCAAACTCTCCCTTGTTGTTGTTTCCCCTCGATCAAGGGCCAGGGGCCGGTCTTTCGACTCGCGAGGGGCTAGGCGGATGATGATGATCAACCTTGTGACGGAGGTACGAGTACATTGTACGAGTACAGTATCTCAACCACACCTCAAGCTGGACACTGGAAACTGGAAAAACAACAGAACAGCACAAAACACTGGACCAGACATGATAGCCCACCCCATGTCTTTTCGTTGGTGAGATCCCTTTCCAATCAAGCCACTAGTTGCCACTTGCCACATGTTCAGGTAATCTACGGAGTACTGTACAATCCAAGCCACCTTCATATCGCGTGCCTGAGTAGCGAGCCCTCGATGCACAAGAAGCTGGCCTTGTTACCGCTGTACTTGAACCTCGATCTGCGTGGGCCTCGGAGTGATCGTCGCCTGCGATGCACCTACTTCCACAAGCTTGGAACCTGCGTCCGACGGGGCAACGATTAGACATTCCTGGAGACAACAGTTGATCCAGCATGCTAACGGATAGCTGAGGCAGACACGGCTCATAAGTAGGGTGGCGTAGATTGAGATTGTACATAAGGGTCAACGGTCGAACATGGCCCCCAGGGAAACACCCAACATTCGAAATCGACCCTGTAGATAATCCAAATGCTTGCCTCCACCGTTTTGCCTATTCTTGCGCCTTTCACTTCCCTGCTACACGCTACCGGCGCAACTGCATTGTCCCCACGCAAATCGATCGATGTGATTCAAACACGCGATCCTGGTCCGGACAATGCAGGCTGTCTGGCCCTGGCAAAGGAATTTGATGGCGAGAATGCAATCTTCTCCAAGGGCACGGATGTGTACAACTACGAAAACTCTCCTCGCGAGTTCTGGTCCAATACCGAGATCCTGTCGCCGTCATGTGTCTTCCGCCCCACCTCTGCCGAACAGATTGGCCAAGCAGTGACAGTGTTGAAGCGGGCCAACGTCAAGTTCGCCGTGAGAGGGGGTGGACATATGGGAATCAAGGTGACCCAATCTGCTGGATCTATAGCAGGACCGATGTTTTGGTTGACGAGCGGCTGATGAAAGACCTTCCAGGGTGCGAACAACATCGACGATGGCGTTCTCATGGTCATGTCGAACATGACGACCCTTGCCCTATCCAAGGGGGACACTGTACTTTCCATTGGACCAGCCTACCGGTGTGTTTCTACCATTTGACCGATTTGGAAACAAGATTGACCATGTCGTTAACGCGAATTAGGTGGGTTGATGTCTACTCGTTCATTGAACCGAAAGGTCTCGTTGTCTCCGGTGGACGTTTGGCGCCAATTGGAGTGCCAGGGCTTTTGCTGGGAGGCGGTATCAGCTTTTACGGCAACCAGTACGGCTTCTCATGTGACAACGTCATCAACTATGAGATTGTCTTGGCCGATGGCTCGGTACAGAATGCGAATGCCAAGAGCAATTCGGATCTTTACTGGGCTCTCAAGGGCGGAAGCAGCAACTTTGGCATCGTTACCAGGTTTGACGTTCAGACATTCAAGTCTCCAAAGATATGGGCAGGAATCTATGTCGTTGTCGAGCAATACATCCCGCAATTCATCGCTGCCATTGCAAACTACTCCGCCAGCGGTATCAATGATCCGCTATCCGGCCTCGTCCCCGCCGTGGTTTCCGGTAGCCCCAACCTTGGTGTCGCGATCATATTCTACGACAGCGCAACACAAAGTTATCCAGACTGCTTCAAACCCTTCACCGACATTCCTTCAATCAAGAACAGCCTGGCCTTCAAAACCCTGACACAATTCACCGAGGAAACCGGCGCCTTGGTCGCCCCCGCCGTTAAGTCCGTCACTGCCCTTGCTACAAAAGTCCAGAGAAGACGCCGCTAACCAGCTCACCAGTGACGTCTTCGCCTCCGGCACCATGGTCGCCAAAACCTACGACGACCTCCTCAAGGGCATCAGCCTCATCAACACCACCTTCTTCAACGAAGTCCCCTCCCTCCGCGCCCAAATCCCCGCCGCCAACATCACCATCATCGAAATCGACTGGGAGCCCGTCGGCGCCCTCTGGCTCAAAGCCTCCGCCGCCCGCGGCGGCAACGCCCTAGGTCTGGATCCGGCCAAGGGCACGTACGTGTTCTATGCGCAGGTTGTGGAGTGGACGGGGCCGCAGTATAACGACGCTGCGTACGGGTGGGTCGCGAGTACGGCGAAAAAGATTGATGATGCGCTCAAGGCTGCTGGACTGTATGATCCGTTTCATTACATGGGCGATTCGGCGGGCTTTCAAATCCCGGGGTACTATAATGGATACGGAGCGGCGAATGCCGCGAAGCTGATGGCCATTTCAAAGAAATACGATCCGCAGCGCGTTTTCCAGAATTTGATGCCTGGGGGTTTTAAGATTGGGGCTTGAATGGTTTTACGAATTAGACGGGATACGACGCCAAGAAGCGAACGACGTTATAGAAGTTTTTCTTCTTCTTTTTGACGGTTTTTCGAACCCGAGTTACTGTAGCTACCCGAACACTTTGTATATAAAGGACACTACTTGACGAAAAGAATTGCGTTTAGCAGATACGAAACCCATCTTCTTTTCCTCGCCGGCTCATCGTGTCGTTTCTCTAACCACCCTCAAGAAAAAACCCTCTCCGCCAAAGTGGGTGTATGCGCATCAACTGTGTCCGCATCTCTTCTCTTCTCTTCTCTTCCGTCCCTCCCCTTTTGCACCTCCCCTCAAACCCCCCCCCCAAAAATCCCAAATCCCATATCTGACTCCCCCTGCTCACTCACATCCATCCACCCTGCTTTTCCATTCACACCAACCATACCCACCCCCCCTGGCTCCTCCCCTCTCTTCTTCTCATTCCATTTATCAGTTTAAATATATATATATATATATATATATTGCTATTAAGTAAAACCGATAAGGAAAAAATTTCGAAATACGGGAAAGGGGTTTTGGGGAGGGTTACTGTAGAAGGGATAGGTACTGTAGTGGAGATGGTTGAGATGGTTGAGAGGGGGGGGGAAGAGGGTGTGGGTGGATGAGGAGGTGAAGGGAGCCGTGGAAGCATTTTGGTTAATGGTCTAGATCGGTACCATGGTGGCTCTATCTACTATAGAAAATCGCAACAGTTCGAGGAAGAAAAACAATCGGAAATTCCGTCTATAGAAGCCTCCCTCCCCGCGCCCAGCCCCCAGCCCCCAGCCCCCAGCACCCAGCCGCAAGCGTCTATATTAGATTGCTAACCGCACGGAACGCTAAACTCGAACATGATCTATCGACAGCCAACTCAATACATACCAACCCTAACCCCCCCCATAAAACCCTCTTCGCAATCCAGATCGATCAACCAATCAATCCCGCATCCCCCTCTCCACCCACCCCATCAAATCCGCCACAAACCCCACCAGCGGCCGATTATGCGCCATCACAAACATCAGCCGCTGCCTCAGCGGGCCGAATAGCCTCTCCATCCACTTCTCATCCCCGTCTTGCCCCGCACTTCCGAACCCCCCGTCATCACTCCCAGCAGCAAGGGGAAGCATGCCCTCGGCCTTTGGGATGTTCCTCGCCATATTCCTCAGCACCAACACGCTCGTAAGCGGCAACCCGGCAGCTTCGCCGCGCTCGTCCACGGCCGTGTTGTGCCACACCTGATAGCTGTAGCTCGCGTCGCGGCCATATTCGGGGTCGAGCGGCTGGTTGTGGGGGTGCCCGGGGGCAATCGTCGCGGTGGCGGGCGTGCGGTTGTGTTTTGCGCGGAGGGAGGCTTTTTTCGAGGTATCCGGCAAGTGCGTCTTCACGTGCATGCCGACTTCATATGCTGATGGCATGGTACCTGGGGCGAGACGCGCGAAGTGAAGACACCCGGCCCAATAGCAATCTAGGAGTTGTTGAGGGGGGAGCATGGTGGAGAAATCCCAGCGTTCTTCCGCGATACCGCCCGAGCCGTCGTCCACAGTGCGCGGGATGAGTAGGTGGGAGGCGGCAATGTGATCGAACATGTGTTTCGGTTTTAGAAAGAAATGGCCGCAGCGGTCTTGGCCCGGAGGTTGCCATAGACAGCGACTGTAGGGGCGTTCTTTGAGATCCAAGGGCACGTAGCGTGGTCGGATGCCTTTGATGATGAATTTGCTGCTAGCTCCATTAACGACCTGGGCATTGGCGCCGGCGAAAATCGTGCTGACATTCTTGATGAATTCGGCTGCAGGTAAGAGGGGATGTTGGGGGTCGGCGAATTTGTTGAAGCGGTCCTGGTAGGCTTGCCAGAGTGCGATTTGTGTGATTTCACTTTCAGGTTCTTCTTCGAAAACGGCTTTTAGCCAGTAGTTCGAGCGCTCTGGTTCGTCGCATCTTAGAAATTGCTCGAGAAGCTCATCTGGGACGGCTGGGATGTCTGTTGCGGAGACTGAGAGGACGGCGGGGTGGAGAAGCTGTTTGGTAAAGGATTCTTGGGCGTGATGTTGGAGATGGCGGGTTAGTTGGCTGAGGAAAGAGGGAAGTGAGAGGTAGGAGGCTCTTGAGAGGACGAGAGCAACGTTTTCGGGAACGGCGGTGAATTGGTAGAGAAAGTCTAAACAGGCGGAGACGAGTTCTTCGTCTTCGAGAAGGACCCATTCGCAGATCTTTTTGATGGTCGAAACTGGCACGCCTCGCAAAAGATTGGACTCTTCTAGGTTCATGGATATTCGGCTAATCGCGCGTAGTGCGGTAAGAATTGCGCCGCGATCGAGACCTTCGTCGACTTGGTTAAGCAGTGATCTGTATAAGGGATCTTCGACGCCCATGACCCAGTATCTCGTAACTTGCTCAGAAATATCCAAAGCATAGTGCTTAAGCTCGTTAACCATTGGAGATTTTGGAAGGTTTAGCGCTATTGATAGAAAATCTCTAAGCTGAGGTAGGTCTGATAGATATACAGCATTATCTTCCAGTAAAGACAAATTCCGGATGGTCAAACCAGTCTCGTGTATTTTTGTGAGCTTATGAGCTAACTCCTCAGGCTCCAACTCATCTGCGGTGTCTATGCGCTTCAGGCATTGGATACGTTGAAGAATGTCAGGGGTACCGTTAATACCATCCAGGGTGTTGATTTCATGCCGGTCTTCCGTGTAACAGATCTCCCAAGATATATTGTAGAACAAGGAGCTGACTCCAAGTACATACTCGATCAGAGCCTCTGCTAGATTAGGGAACGCATCAAACCTGTACTTGTCTCCACGCTCGTGCGAGATTTTGACAAGATGATGTAGCGCATAATCTTGCTCTTCGGTGATACCAGACCGAAGTCCTTGGAGTGTTCGGACGTAAATATTGGGGCCATCGAAACCAGCTATTCAGACGTTAGATGAGGAATTCTCTACCCAAAACCGCAAGGAAATGGGAGATCTACCGCCAGGTTTCATCATGCCTTTGTGAGCTATACCTTTTTGCGGATGACCTGACCTAGCTTCTCGTGCGAGCCTCTGCTTTTCCTTGAAAAAGCTTGGGTTATTAGACGGAGTGACAACGCCCCGTAAGGTAAGAGGCATCGGTTGCCTAGGTTCGTAATTAGCAACACTGAACGACATGCTACCAGGATTCGAAGAAGCGGAGTAGTTGTATCCAGTAGAGGGCGTGGCAGCTGCAGGTGTTGGAGACTGTAGATGACCAGATGAATGGCGGATTTGTCGCGAGGAGGAAATGTCTGGCTGGAATAACACGCGTTGGGGGGGAGCTTGACGAAGGCCTAGATTATGAAAGAATCAATATGCTGACCTTCAGTATCTTGGTTGGGACATACTAACCTCTCGTTGTGCGACCCCCTCCACTGCCCGGATCGTCAACGTCCATTCTTTCTGCTTTTGGGGTCACGTTCTCTTCCCCTCCGGAACCTTCACTATCTTGGCCATTTGCTAGGCTTTCAAGGACCTGAGGTTGCTTAAAATTCTCCAATGTACGCTTTCGAAGATCGCCTCCTTTGGCAGTTATCCGTTCAAGGATTTCGGGTGGGGGAGGCTCTTGGTTGTAGAGGGTTTTAATTTCATATGCCCTTGTAAACGTGAATATAGAACCAGATTAGATAGATAAGCTCGAGCCAAACTTACGCGAGATTCTTGTAGTAAACCGTCTTCAGCGCAAATGCATATGCTGCAGCATTTGTGGTTCCTAGGTTGAACTCTTGTCCGACCCTCCTCCACACAAGCTTTTCTCGGCTTACTACATCATATCCACCGCGCTCAGTCACAACGTTCCATAGCTTGTACAGGTCAATATGTTTCCCGTTTACTCGCGCCTGAAGGTCTAGGCTGGTCCTGTTGGCATATTTAAATTAGCAGCTGAAATATGGCAACAAAGAAGTTCTAGGGCATTGGATCGCTTCACCCCCTGTTCTCATGAAAAGCTGTAAGAGACTCAATGAACTCATCATAACCCTCAGGATGATCTGAGGATATGTGTAGAGGATTCCTCGGCGGCGCCATGTCTTTGTTCCAAGCCTCCAGACTTGCGCTCTGGTTCTCGGGTTACGTTCTGTGAGCTTCAGCAATAACTTCCCCCCCTGCGAATCCGACAGTAGAAGATTGTGTGGGGCTGGCGAAGCTATTCGTTCAGCAGGGCTAACAGAACGACTTGCGCTGCGACAACAGGGATACGCGACGAGTTAGACGCCGGCGCGCTTTGCGGCAAAGTCCGATCAACCGTATCTACCCCAAACATCGTCATTAAAGTTTCTCAACGTATTGCTCGCATTCCGACGAGGCGTGATAGCCAGCTTCTATGCCACCAGCAGAGTAGAATGAGCTAGTATAAACCAAGCACACTATGAAAATGGCGTTGTCATCTCCAACCTCGTTCCATACCGCCAGAACGGCATTTTCGACCCATTCTTCTTTGCTTGGTCCAGAGTCTTTACCGTTGTTCAAACTCTCCTTCTGTACTACTGCAACCCTTCAATCTAAGATGATCTGGACCCATCTACCTCACCGAGATAGCATGTTCGCTGTCTTTGATCAGATCAAAAAATCTGGTCTCGGGGGTCTGGTTTCCGAGAAGAGGATCCTTAAGTTGGTTCAGGGTAGTGATCTCTTAGTATGTCTTGCTGTGCCATGCTTCTCCAATCCATCTGTCATAGATCAGCGTTTGGTGGGTTACTTCGTCTTTCTTTTCTTTTTCCTGATTGTCGATATATCTTCAGGAGCAGATCGATCTTGAAGATTTGGTATTTCAAGTACGTCTTGATGAAGAAAGAATGCGATCACAACAACTTCAAGATGCGGACCTTTATGTGATCATCATTATTAAGAAGCCGCTTGTGGCCATTCGCTATCGACTGTCGGATGGCCAGGTAAGGTCCATTTCCTCCTCAGCATTTACGTTCAAGCTCATTTTTCAGATCCGAAGATTGCAACTGAACTTTCGACCCGATTCCGGCTATGATGTTGCAGTAAAAGCACTAAAAGCCCTAGGTCTACCAATAAGAGACAAGAATAATCCTCCTGAAGCTCTGGCTCCCGAGCCAAATGCGTCCGGTTATCTTCTTCCATCCTCATTGCGCTCTTCCCCAATTCGTACACCTTCCCAGTCTCAGGAGCAGATCACTTATACCAACTACCATCATAATTACGGGTCACAGTGCGCAAGGTCTTCCATGGATATGATGTCTTCGCTAATATTGATCAGACATGGTCAGACTATTTATGCTCAATCAGTCGGCTCATTCGCTGCGCAGCGTCCCACTACCATAGAAGCTGCGGCAGCTTTGAACCGTCCTGCAGCCAATCTTAATTCTAACCCATCCATGCACAATCCAGCAAGCTCATCTTTGCTCCCAAGCCCTGACTTTGTTACCCGAGCTACAACTTCAGATGGCTTTGTAGTGCGGCCACCAAGTAGTGCTCCAGAGGTGCAACCGCAGCGTCCGACCACCGCACCTTTAAGCTTGAGCCAAATGCTGCCGCCGAAGAGAGAGCTACCGTTCCCAAAGAAGAAAGAGAAGCCAAAATCACCTGCCAAGGAGCCCGATGAGCAGCCGCTTTCATCGAGCTTAGACCCTTTACAACGAAAAACCACCCCACCAAAAGCAATCAAGCAAAGGAAAAGTCGAGCGAAAACCACAAAACCCAAGCCACCAGTGTCCTCGTCTGCCCCGAAAGCAGCGAGCAAGATTGCTGAGCCAGAGCTCCAGTCCAGCCCACCAGAGATACCGACTGTACCACTGCAGGCCGAATCAAGCTATCGGTTGCCGGCGTCCGAAGCAAAAATCCCCAGATCAGATCCACTAGTTGAGGCACCCCTTCCGTTATCAGACACTCTAGTACCTAGCAGTCCTCCACATCATGTCACGGATAAAGCATCCACGGCACCAGAAAATGTGCCCAGAAAGGCCCCCAAGAAACCCGCTAAGAAGAAGACGGTCGAAGAGCAAACCCCCAAAATCTTCGGAGACGCCGCTCCCGATGAAATTATGGACCGCCTGGACCATTGGGTCCGCAAATACCAGGATCTTCCTGCGCCTAAACTGCCACAAACTCCAGCCGAAAACCTCGCCGCGTATGCTGCTCAACCTGAGCAGACCCGACTGGCTGTAATTGATGACATGATTGTCGAGTGCCTTGGAGATGAGAACTTTATCAAGCTGGTCGAGGATGTTGACAAGAGCTGGAAAAGGATCGGGCTGGGATTTTAGTCGTGAAAAATGAAGCTTGATATAATGGGCCACTGCACTTACGGAGGGGTTTTGACTCTTATTTCCAGGCCGGATTTCTGCAATTAATGCTTTATAGCTGAGCTCGATGCTATATACCCCAGTTGCAGCATGCTTTGTTTGATTATCTCTTAGGGTGGCACCTATAGATATTCGCCCGAGACGTATCAACAGAGTGGTTCGTAATGATCTTGGTGCAGATAGTGCTCCAATGTGCTTTAGATCCAGGCACTTTCAAATAGCGACCTACTCGAAAATAACAGCTTCTTCCATTATGTTTACAAGGCGATTGAATGTCCGATACCGTAGTAATGCCTCGAAAACATTCGCTCTATACCGTTTTTGTATATGCACTCCATCTATATCCCCAACGCCGTTCCGATGCCTACTCTACGCTTCCCCTGGCCAACCTCTGTTCTCCCGCCCTTTATCTAACAGGCTTCACCCCTGTATGCACCGCCGCCACACCCCCCGTCAAATCCTCCCACCCCCTCCCTGCAACCATAAAGCCAGCCTCCCTAATCATCGCCGCAAACTCATCCTGATCTGGGAACCGCTCAATACTCTCCACCAAATATTGATAGCTCCCCCGATCTCCCGCCACCAGCTGCCCTATCAAAGGAATAGCGCCAAAACTCCACCGCTTATACACGTTGTTCAAGAGCCGGTTCTGGACCTTGGAAAACTCCAAGCAGGCGAAGACACCGCCTGGTTTTAGCACGCGGAAGGCTTCGGCTAGGGCGCGGGATTTGGACGTGAAGTTGCGGATACCGAAGGCGACGGTGTAGAGGTCTATGCTCTCGCTCTCGACCGCGTGCAGCTCCTCCGCGTTGGCTTCGAGCCAGCTGAGTCTCTCCGTCCCGGCGTACGGGGTTTCGAGACTCCGCTTTTTGCCCTCGGCGAGCATTGCCGGGTTGATATCTGATACGATGACGCAGGTAGCGTGGTCGTTGTTGATGAGGGTGGCGTGGTCGAGCATGCGGAAAGCGATATCGCCTGTACCGCCGGCGACATCGAGGATTGTCCAGGGTTTTGTGGGTTGGTTAGGGAGGGCAGGGGACCCCGGATCCAGGGAGCGCACGAAGGAGTCTTTCCAGAGGCGATGGATGCCGAGGGACATCAGGTCGTTCATGGTGTCGTAGGACGAGGCGACGGAGGAGAAGACATGTTTGACTCTGGATGCTTTGGCGGATTCAGGGACGGTTTCGAAGCCGAAGTGGGTGGTGCGGGCATCTTGGGGGGAGGGCTGTTGTTGGGGGGGTGATTGGGCTTGTTCTTGGGCGAGGCGGAGGGAGCAGGAGAAGCACCTGTAGGGTTGGCGCTTTAGAAGGCGAGAGTTTTGCCAAAATTTAAGAGCGGACATTATTGTCGATTTAGTCCTCAGTTTCCATGTCTCGATTATCGGATTTAGCCAAGCGTTTCCCCAGATTTCCGTAGACCTCTTCGGGTAAGGTTGCCGCAATTTCAAGATGTGGCTGCCTGCTCCAATACGTCAGAGTGTACGGAATACCTTACCCTACTAACTATTCATGCGCGCGACTACTGGTACTACTTGTTAACAGCAAGCACTTGTGATCTTCCTTCTTCATTGCCATCTATCAGACGTCTTATCATCTCAGCGCTACAAATCTCCGATCCTACCTACTCCTCTGTGAAGCACTTGCAGTTTGAACGGTCTTGTTTACGATACCTCTGCTGCGCCACTTACATTACTTAAGGTAACAGAAGAACTACACCGCCGACGAGCACTAACAGCCTGCGGGATAACGAGACTTGAAGGGCTTAGGGCCCTTTAGAGATAGCCATGTCGAGGCTATTACGGTCTAGGTGGCCACGGCTGCTTCTGAGCATCACTATAATCGCACTGTTCGGTGTCGTAACCTCGGCAAGCGATGGGAATTGGACGGTCAAGCATGAAAAGGGCAGATGTGCTATGAAAGGGCAGTGCGGGAAAAAGTCATTCTTCGGTGGTCAGCTACCCTGCCCTGATAACACCAAGGCAGAGGAACCAGAAAAGGATGTAAGAAAAAAGCTTGTGGAGATATGTGGTGACGACTGGAGTGAGGGATCGGTTTGCTGCGATGATGATCAGGTAATGCATTCACCAGACAACGCGGATATTGCTGGCACTGATTGAAACTAGATTGATGCCCTAAGGTCAAATTTGAAGAAAGCGGAACCCATCATCTCATCCTGCCCTGCTTGCAAGAAGAACTTCTTCGATCTATTTTGTACCTTCACTTGCTCCCCGGACCAGTCTCTCTTCGTCAATGTTACTGCCACCCAGACTGCATCGACAAAGAAGCTTATAGTCACGGAACTAGACACTCTCTGGTCGGATAATTTCGGGAAAGGATTCTACGACAGCTGCAAAGATGTTAAGTTCGGTGCTACCGGAGGCAAGGCAATGGCTTTTATCGGTGGTGGAGCAAAGAATTACACTTCGTTTCTAAAATTTCTTGGGGACACTAAGCCTTTTGGAAGCCCATTTCAGATCAATTTCCCCAGACCCAACTCGAGCGAATTTGAGGAAATGGTGGCAATGGATCCCACTCCCAAAGCTTGCAATGATAGTGACAAGGCCTATCAATGTGCTTGCGTTGACTGTCCTGAGGTGTGCCCAGAGCTGCCACGGGTGGCGGAGCAGCAATACTGTCATGTCGGCACATTGCCATGCCTGTCGTTTGCAGTTATCCTCATATATTGTGCCTTCTTGCTCTTGCTTGTGGCTGCCGTCTCTGCGCACGTTGCGTACCAGAAGCACAATCAGCGACGAAGCGAAAGGTTGCAGCTCCTACAGGATGCCGCTCTTAGCGACGACGAAGACGAGGTTGACATGGTACACAATGCTGGGGTGCTGGATCGACCACAAAGACATTATTGGTTAAACACCAAATGTGATACCGCCTTCAGCTCTCTGGGTAAGGCATGTGCCAGGTTTCCATTGATCACAATTGGTATCAGTGTTATCATCGTTTTCGTGCTAAGCATTGGCTGGGTCAATTTCGCAATCGAGAAAAGCCCAGAAAGGCTCTGGGTCAGCCCGTCGTCTCAAGCTGCCCAAGAGAAAGCTTTCTTTGACTCGAATTTTGGCCCATTTTATCGTGCAGAGCAGGCCTTTCTGGTCAACGATACCCAACCATCGGGTCCAGGACCAGTTTTGAGCTATGACACGCTGGCCTGGTGGTTTGACGTGGAAAGCAGAATCAGCCGTAGAAAGTCTATTAATGGCACCACCCTCAGCGACGTCTGTTTCAATCCGACTGGGTCAGCATGTGTTGTTCAATCGCTGACTGGGTATTTTGGAGGAGATTTTGCGAGCGTGGACCCAGATTCGTGGCAGGAAGATCTTCGAAGGTGTGCTGAGCATCCTGGAAACCAAGAGTGCCTACCAAACTTCCAGCAACCGCTATCAAAAGATATGGTCCTAGGCGGATGGCAAGACAGCGACAATGTCTTAGACGCCCAAGCCTTGATTGTGACTTGGGTAGTCAACAACTATGCTGAGGGCTCCAAGGAAGAAGCTGTTGCGATGGAATGGGAGAGTAGTCTCAAGAGCGATCTGCAGTGTGCGCAGCAAGAAGCCAAGGAAAGAGGCCTGCGCCTCTCATTCACCACCGAAAGCAGTCTTGAAGAAGAGTTGAACGCATCTACAAACACCGACGCCAAGATTGTTGTCATCAGCTACATCATCATGTTTCTCTACGCTTCACTCGCTTTGGGGTCGGTAACGCTCTCCTTCAACTCGATTTTGAAGAACCCGGCCAACGCCATGGTCCAGTCAAAATTCTCCCTAGGAGTTATAGGTATCGTCATTGTACTGATGTCAGTGTCCGCTTCCGTCGGCTTGTTTTCTGCCGCTGGTATCAAGGTGACCCTCATCATCGCCGAGGTCATCCCATTTCTTGTCCTGGCAGTCGGTGTGGACAATATCTTCCTCATTGTACACGAGTTCGAGCGAGTCAACATTAGCCACCCAGACGAAGATATCGAAACCCGGATTGGCAAAGCTCTTGGGAGGATGGGTCCGAGTATCTTATTGTCAGCCTCTACAGAGACCATCGCATTTGCTTTAGGCGCTTTTGTTGGAATGCCTGCCGTGAGGAATTTTGCAGTCTACGCCGCTGGAGCTGTTCTGATCAATGCATTTTTACAAGTCACAATGTTTGTTGCGGTGCTTGCTTTGAATCAAAGAAGAGTGGAGAGTAATCGGGTGGATTGCTTTCCGTTCCTCAAGGTTAAGACATCCGACAAGATCAACTTCCATGGGGCCGGTACTTACGGCTTTGATGAGGAAGGCCCGCTACAACGATTCATCCGCAAAATCTACGCCCCTGCGCTTCTCGGTCGGAAAATGAAAGTTGCAATTGTCGTTGGCTTTGTTGGCTTGTTCACCGCTGGCCTTGCACTGATTCCAGAAGTTGCCCTTGGCCTAGACCAGAGGATTGCTTTTCCGAGCGGCTCATACCTCATACCATACTTTAATGATTTGGACACGTACTTCAATACAGGCCCACCTGTATACTTCGTTACGCGTGATCTCAATGTCACACAGCGAAAGCACCAGCAAGAACTTTGTGCACGTTACACAACATGCGATTCCTTCTCCATGGTCAACGTTCTAGAGCAAGAATCGAAGCGACCTAATATATCTTACATCTCCGGATCTGCAGCCAGCTGGATCGATGACTACTTCACCTGGCTGAACCCAACAAATGAAGATTGCTGCATTGAACATGGCAAGGTCTGCTTTGCAGGCCGTGAACAGCCTTGGAATATTACTCTTTCCGGCATGCCAGAAGGCCAAGAATTCATGCGCTACCTTCAGAAATGGCTCGACTCCCCAACAAACGAAGAATGCCCATTTGGCGGCAAAGCTCCCTACAGCAACGCCCTTGTTGTCAACTCCACCGACCTTACTATTCCAGCATCTCATTTCCGCACCTCACACACGCCCCTCCGCACCCAACAAGAGTTCATCGACGCCTACGCCTCAGCCCGCCGTATAGCCTCCAGCATCAGCACCTCCCAAAACATCTCCGTCCTCCCCTACTCCAAATTCTACGTCTTCTTCGACCAATACGCTTCCATTAAATCTCTCACCGGCACTCTCCTCGGCTCCGCCCTCGCTATCATCTTCCTCCTCTCCGCCGTCCTCCTCGGCTCCCTCGCCACCGCCGCCGTTGTCACCCTGACGGTCATCATGATCGTCGTCGACGTCCTCGGCACCATGGCTCTCGCACACGTCTCACTCAACGCTGTCTCCCTCGTCAACCTCGTCATCTGCGTTGGCATCGGTGTTGAGTTCTGCGCCCATATTGCACGTGCCTTCATGTTCCCCAGCCGCGCTGTTATGGAGAAGGCGAAGGGTAAGTTCCTGCGTGGCCGCGACGCGAGGGCGTGGGCGAGCTTGGTCAATGTGGGGGCGAGTGTGTTTACCGGGATTACAATTACGAAATTTTTGGGCGTTATCGTGCTGGCGTTTACAAGGAGCAAGATCTTTGAAATTTACTACTTCCGCATTTGGTTGGCGCTGGTAATCTTTGCGGCAGCGCATGCGTTGGTGTTTTTACCTGTGGCGCTGAGTTTTGTGGGCGGTGACGGTGAGTCTTCTTCCTTTCCATTTTCGTGGCTATGCGTACTGGGCAGAGTGGTTTTACTAATCTGTGTCTACGTAGGTTACGTGGACCCGGAGAGTGATGGTGGTTTGGAGGAGGATTTGGCGGCGAGGCGGTATAGGGGCCTGATGCCGGAGGATGATGACGATAGTGATGAGTACTGAGTGCGCTCCAATTGTATGCTTCTGTTTATGGACACGAAGTTGCATGTGCTTAGATACGGCATGTGTATATGACTGTATACTCTTAGTCTGCTGTTCTAGGATCCTAGATAGGAGCATCATCGACGAGGGAGCGCGAAGACATGTATCAAGATTTTCCACTTTCATGAGTTCGTCTCCAATCGCTCACCAGTCCCCCACCCCATCCATTCTGCCCAAGAACTCTCCCCTCTGCCCCTCCAACAGTTCATCCACGTCCACGCCCCCAGCAGTAAGATACCTTTCGCTGACACCAACATTGACCCTCTGCGCCAACATCTCCTTCAGTTCCCCTCTCAAGGCACCCACTTCCCCCTTCGAAAGCGCTCTAGCCTCCTTTTCCGCCTTCTTCCTCCCCTGGCCTCGCCCTTTCTTACTCGCCTCGCCTGCCGCAAAATCTTCGCTATCATACTCCACGCCCAAGTCCTCGGCCGCAGTCCGCAACCAGTTTTCCTCGTGCCCCTTTTTCTCTTTAGCGAGGGAGGCGTCGGAAATCTTTTTGGAGAGGACGACGCGGGGTTTGAGACGGGCGACGATGCGGCGGTCGAGTTCGATGGTGCGGATGAAGAAACTTCTGTTGCCACTGACGGTGGAGGTATTGCGAACGTGTACTTTGGCTACCAGGCGCCGAACGCCGAGGACTTCTTCCGGTGCGCAGAGTAAGATACTCGAACCTTTTTTCTCTGCTCTCGCCGTCCGGCCAGACCGGTGCACGTACATGTCCGCAGCACGGGGGACGTGGTAATGGATAACTAATTGCACGGAAGGGATATCGAGGCCTCTAGCAGCTACGTCTGTGGCTATGAGGATGGAGCCGGGAGAGGAAGGAGAGGAGAATCTTTCAATGGAGCGGAGGCGGGCTTTCTGCGGCATTTGAGAATGAAGAGCCTGGGCGGGGATGTTCAGGTTTTGGAGGAAGGGCATGAGGCGGCGAACGGAGGTAATAGAGTTGGTAAAGATCAGGGTTCGGGTGTGCGGATGGTGGAGAAGGAGCGCGTAGAGGTATAGGTCCTTAATTAAGAGGTCAGTGATGGCGACACAGAAAGAAAGACAAGGCAGACCTTGTCTAGACCAGCACATTCGACTATGCCCTCTTTAAGACCGGAAGCCATTTGCGACATTGGGTTGACATCGACGAATTTGGGCTTCTCTTCACGGAAACTGAGCTTCTTTAATAGGTACTCCATCGATTCTTGCTTTCCCATTACTTCGCCACCTGAAGACTTGCTCTTCCCTGCCAGCTTCTGCTGCAGCTCTTTCTGAAACGTTGCAGAGAAAACAAGCGTTTGGCGCTGGATTTCTAGATTAGAGATTTCATTTTCATGTTCTAATGATTCCTCTTGATCTGGATCCGCTCGATCCACGGCATTGAGGATTTCCTCCACCTCTATGAAATGGCCTTCACTTAATAGTCGATCAGCCTCATCCACCACCAGGTACTTGATCTTCTTGAACCATGAAGCAAGATCGTGATTACCGCTGATGACCTCCCATAAGCGACCAGGCGTTCCAATAACGATGTCTGCGTTAGCTAGCTGGCGTTGTTGCTTCTGTACAGACAATCCACCAGTTACTGTAGCTATTACTGGACCAGTCATAAGTGCGTTAGAGCACAAGTCCGACAAATGTGACGATAGTTGATGAGCAAGCTCACGCGTTGGTGATAGTATCAGCGCTGTTGGGGGACGTTTGCGATCTTCGCTGACCGTTGGCGTGTCGTGCCCCTTCCCATCTCGAGTTTTGAGGTAGTGCTCGAGTATTGGTATTCCAAATGCCAATGTCTTACCAGACCCTGTTGACGCCTTACCAATAACATCGTGCCCGCTTAGTATGTCCGGTATGGCGAATGCTTGTATGGGCGTTGGAGAACTGAACTTCAACCGTGCCAGAGATGACAGGGTCTCAGAAGATAGACCGAGAGATTGCCATGCAGAAACTGGTTTAGTAAGAAAGTTATACTAGGAGAAACAGAACACGGCATTTTGACATACCATCCGCTTCCTCCTCAGTAGTCTCATCCAAGGCATCGAAAGGATTACTGGCGGAAGTTGGTGGGGCGTCATCTTTAGGCTGTTTGCCGACCAGTTGTTTCTGACGCTTTTGAGCCATTATCTCACCCTTCCGCGTGGCCTTGCTTGAAAGCCGTGCGTCAAGTGCCTTGGCAGCATCCTGGGACTCCTCCTGACTACCGTCTGTGACTTCAAATCCTTCCCAGACCTCCTGTCCCAGATTTGGACCTATTTTACTATCGTCAATAATGGAGTGCCTTCCCCCAAGCTCCTTTGTCGGCTTTTTATGAGGTTGCTTTGCAAATTTGGTGGTGGATAACTAGGCAGGTCAGCTTCTGGTTGTTGGGCGGCCTTTTAAGATGCCTTACCCACCCGATATTCAACCTTGCCAATATTTGGATCCCTCACTATCTCCACATCAGAGACTTCCTCCAAGCCGAAGAAGCCTTCTGCGTCGTCAAGCCTGGCGGGCAGAGCGACCTCGTTCCATGGAAGCGCATCTAAGCTCCTAGGACCCAGGCCTGCCGTTTCCTGAATACCATCCTCTAAAGCAATTCGCTGCCTCTTCCTAGCTTTCTGACCTGCTCCTTTCTGTGGCCTTTTCTTCTCAATCGGCGCCATTTTGACCTATTCTTTGTTGATGCTTACAGACCCCACTGATAGTTCACGAACAGCTTGAGAAAAGTTTCTCGGAGCGGAACGATTTCCGCCCCGCCGCTTCCACCCCACCACCCCTCGTACGGTCTCCCACTCTGCCACTGTCTGTTAAACACCAGCGAAACATGGGCAAATCCTCGAAGGATAAACGCGATGCCTACTACCGCCTAGCAAAAGAACAAGGCTGGCGTGCCCGCTCAGCCTTCAAGCTTATCCAGCTTGATGAACAGTTCGACCTTTTCGACGGCGTAACCCGCGTAGTCGACTTGTGCGCCGCGCCAGGCAGTTGGAGTCAAGTCCTCTCAAGGGTTCTGATCAAAGGAGAAAGTTTTGGTAGAAGAGCATGGGAAGAGAAACATAAGAGAGATCAGAAAATTATACAGGGGGAAGATGTGCGTGAAGGGGAGAAGCCGAGAGAGGGAGAATTGAAGCCTAGGAAAGGAGTAAGGATTGTCGCAGTGGATTTGCAGCCTATGGCTTCTCTTGAAGGGATTACTACGCTGAAGGGAGATATCACACACCCATCTACTATCCCGAGAATATTGCAGGCTTTGGACCCGGTAACTTACAGCCCAGATTCACCTGATAGTATCAGCAGCCCTGTGGACCTAGTCCTCAGTGACGGTGCCCCTGATGTGACAGGTCTACATGATCTAGATATCTATATTCAGTCACAACTACTCTTTTCTGCGCTGCAACTGGCATTGCAAGTGCTCAAGCCAGGAGGCAAATTCGTGGCTAAGATCTTCAGAGGGAAAGATGTCGACTTGATATACGCTCAGTTGCGGTGCTTCTTCTCGATTGTACACTGTGCCAAGCCTAGAAGTTCTAGGGCAAGTAGTTTGGAGGCTTTTGTAGTGTGCGAAGGTTTCACCATGCCAAAAGGGTACAACATCAATGCTAACGAGCCAATTGGGCTTGGTACTGGGGTTCCCAAGACTAGAAAGACCACGGAAGATAAAGAGAGAGAAGGATGGGTTGGTGGTCGGAGGCGATCTATCAGAGAAGACGGTGTAACGATTGTCGAATTCGACACTGATGATGAAGAAGACAACCGGTGGATTGCACCCTTTGTAGCTTGTGGAGATCTGTCAGCTTGGGATGCTGATGCTACTTACCATTTGCCAAAAGATAGAGTCAGTCTAGATCCGGTTCAGCCCCCTACTGCACCACCGTACAAAAGAGCGTTAGAGCTGCGGCGACAGCAGGGCGGACTGTATGGAAAGACGACGAAGCCGAACTGACATTGACGGTGCATGAAATGATACCTTGCGGCATTGCTCGGCTACATCCCGCAGCCACAGCCTGCAGTCCGATCTGTAGGAATCTGCGCATACCAGGCGCGTTACCAGCTGTACAGATATCGTACAAGTTTAAATGCCGCAGAACGGAACATCATAACCCCTTTCTTCCGTCTTCGAACTCTTCGACATCATACTCATTCGGATACGTATCCAGTATCCTACCGAGCTCTTTCATATGCGCCTTGCTTTCCTCGCTTAACTCCTCGTATACATCGGCAAACATGTCCCTCAGGGGCGCTTTCTTCTCTTTCTCCGCTGCCGCAAACGCCTTCAAAACCTCTTTTCGAATACTTGACCTCGCCTCTCTCTCTTTCTCCTCATCCCAGAGGCCTTTGTTCTCCATCCATTTCCGCAGCCGAGTCACAGGATTATCCCGCCGCTTCCAGTCCTCCACCTCCACTTTGGCACGGTAGGCAAAGCTATCATCACTAGTGCTATGGTGCGAGACACGGTAACTCATAGCCTCGACAAGAACAGGCTTCCCGCCGTCTTGAAGGGACAACTTTCGGGCTTCTTTGGTAACTTCCCGCACGGCAAAGATATCGTTGCCATCTACACGGATGGTGTCTATTCCATAACCGACACCTCGACTAGCAATTCCATCGCCTCGATACTGCTCTAATGTCGGCGTGGAGATAGCGTAGCCATTGTTACGGCATATGAAGACAACTGGACATGACCTGGTAGCGGCAATGTTGAGGGCTGCGTGGAAATCTCCTTCGCTGGCGGCGCCTTCACCAAAGTAACAGGCAACGATACGAGGAACAATATTCGGGTTCTGAAGAGCTTGGATCTTCAGGGCGTATGCGGCGCCGGCAGCTTGGGGGATCTGGGTCGCCAGTGGGGAGGATATGGTGTGCTATAATAGGGTTCAGCGTGGAAATGAGGGTATCTGAAGAGAACCACACAATATTCAGCTTGCTGCTACCATAATGAACGGGCATGTTGCGCCCCCTCCCGCTATCCTTGCTATTCGCAAAGAGTTGGTTCATGAATTCTTCAAGCGTGAAACCCCTCTGTTTGAAAACCCCAGTTTCTCTATATTGAGCAAAGATGACATCCTCGGGAACCAGAGCGGATGCGGATCCCACAGCTATACCTTCCTCTCCTGCAGACACCTGTACATTGTCAGATTTGCCGACCTAACGACAGTTTTAAGCCAGACTGATCCGCCTCACCATATAGAAACTCAGCCTACCCTGTCTCTGAGCATCAAACATTATGACATCCATAATGCTGACTATAGTCCTAATACCCCCCGTTTAGTGCTACTCTTTCCTCATGAATCCTCCACTCACATTCCCTCCATAGGAGCACGCACCAGTCACCATGTTTCTGTACCACGTCAAGACCTCCTCATCACTAACATCTACCGGCGCCCGGGCTGCATCTACAATAACTCCATCGGAGTCCATCACCCTATAGGTGGGAATTGCAGGGTGGGTCGAGGGACGCTCGAAGGAGAGCTTGGTGGTGAACTTGCTGTTTACGGCGCCGGGAAAATGAACGCTTGAAACCGTCAGTGCGTTCCAGTAGCAGGGAATAGGTTTGGCTTGCTGGTCCGAGCCTGGCTGCTGGGAAACCGAACTCCATCTTGCTCGACCGCGTGGGGGTTGGGAAGGGTAACGTGAAAGTATAGCATTGAATCGACTGCGGACGAAGGCGGCCTTTCTGGAGCAGCATAGTGACATTGTGCTACCTATCCATCATGTTGTATATTGGAAGAGCAGAGTAGAATGCGATCGAGTTGAAGGGACTCGGCTTGCATCGGGAACTCCTACGGATAGCACACCCAATATGGTTAGTCCATTATCGCACTTCCGTCGCTTACTAGCCTCTTTTGGTATTTAATCTCGATAGCATTCAAAGTTTAGAATGTCATTAAATTTTCAATCACATTAATATTTGCTTCGTCACTTTTGAATATAAAGACTTTTTAAATATTTACGCTACAGTCAATATCTTTCATAGTACATCATTCAAAGCAAATATATGTTTTTGAAATGTATTTCATTATATAAAAGTCTTGCGCTTCAAACACTCTTGCAACGCACTGCAATAAGGTAGGTTCTCTCTAGCCGCTGTCAATCATGCCGCTGCGCCATTAACAAGGCCGAATCGATCCACACCCTTATTATTACAACAGAGCATACACGTTCATTCGGAAGGATGCTCTAGCTTGTCATGTATCACATCCGCATAGTCCACTGCATGGAGGCTGCGCCGTCAATCAATAGGGAGACCTCTCTGACGCGTTGCCGGAACCATCCAGTTGTCCGGCTCAGAGATCCTACTTGAAACCATTGAACCCGGTGTTCTCATGGAAAGAGGGCTAGGGGAAGCACTTGAACATCTAAATCTCCTCCAGAATATCAATACTCAAACGCGGTCACATATGCCCAAGTAATCATCAGTCTTATTCAATCAAGTTTCTGATATATCAAAACTATATACGGAATAAGTCCTCCTGCTTCAACTAAGTCAACATCCTTTACTATCGAATCCTATGTCTGCTGTATCCGCATTTACAGTGATAAAGATCGCCGTTAGCCCCTAGACGATTCCTATTGCCGTGGCCGAATATGTTCGAGGCGACGGCTGGAAACGCCAGATTGACTCTATCGATATATCCGTTCTTCAGAAGACGGTAGACAAAGTTTCAACGACGGTCACGGAATCCAATTTAGGGTTGACAAAGAACGAAAAGAATCGCACAGACAGGGTTGTAGTACAGTATGCGAACGCCAGAGACACAGTCGGAAATCTGGGTGCTAATCCTATAGCAGTTCCATGTCGCATCCCAGTCCAGAAGATCCTCGAGTCCACTCCACAATTACTGGCGAAGACAATGACGGAAAAGAAATATTTAGGAAACACGTTCCTTATGATCCAAGTACGGATGCCGTAAGAAAGAAGAAAGACAACCACAACACCATTGTACCAGCGCTGTTAGGAATCGAACCTAATATAATATAACTCTCCAACGACTGTAAGTGTCTCCATCTGCGTTACACTTCTATTACCCCATTAACCTTTAGCAGTCTTCCAGTGGTTCGAAGTAGCATGGGAATAAGCGTGCGGAATTAAGTAAGAGCTTAGTAGTCGATTCAATGCGTACTAGCACTCGTGATAATGGGATGATATTTTGGGTGAATGCAAAACCTTGTGCAGAACGAGATTGTCACAGAACCAGCCTAGGACGTCCATTAAAAACTATCTCGATGGTTAGAAATGAAACTTTGATTCAATTTAAGAATGTCACCAAGAATTAGCAATTTGAATCATAGAGATCAGGAATAGAAAATGGTCGCTTGAGCACTCCTATCACGAATTTAATCACATACTGTTATGTCTTCGACACCGCTTCCAGGGGGGAATCATAGTGAAGATAGGGATGTTGTAGCGCCTCCTCTGCTGTTGGTCTCTTCGTATGATCCAAGACAAGCAAGAATTCGATAAAGTCCAAGAGCTCTGGAGACACCTTTGGAGCAGATATATTCTCGAGCTCTTGACGCAAGGTACCAACGGTGATAAATTGCCTCTCCAAAGAATCGTCCTGATGCCTGAAAGTGCTCGTTTCGAGATATTCTGCCAATGAAAATTCTTCTTCATATTTCGAGTCGACTGGTGGCTCTATTGGCCCAACAAGCCGTCGTATTTTGGCGATGCACCAGGCTTCCGTCAGATCTTGAACGATCTTATCGTGCGGGCCGAAGATGGTGGAGTGCGACAACCAGTGCGCAAGCTTTACTGTTAGCCAATGAACGCTATGAAATCGAGGCTCTGTTATACCGTAATCCCAAATGACCATACGTCCGAAGAATGCCAGACACCCAAACCTCTCCATACCTCGGGGGCACGGCACTCAAGACTCTGGAGACGCATTACGTTATATCCATCCTCGAACACTGGCATATTTAGCAAGGCTAGTAATTAGACTGCTGGGACTCACTATTTCCTAGGTCTCCTACTTTAACGGTAGGTAAAGGGCTATCAATACCAGAAAGGAAGATATTATTCGGGTTAATATCTAATTAGTCAGTAGTTGCTACGAGAGGAAGAGATCATGTGCCGACCGGTATGAATTGCGTTGTACTGTGTCTTGAGAAGAGCAAGTGCCGACAGTACTGATCTAGAGATGACTTTTGGGAGGACAGAATTTCGTCGAAACCGTTTAGACGGCACTTGCCATAAGTCGTACTCCATCCACTCGAAGACCATACCAGGCGGAGCTGTGGCCGTCTCATCTGCTTGCGGCGGATCTTCACTAGAATGCAGATCGCGTTCAAGGATGTCATACTGACTGCGGATGTACGGGCTCGAGCGAATCCCAGGAATGAGGTAGTTATTTCGTTCTCGCCTTAAGGCCTTCTTGGTGGGCTCCAGTGCTGTTTTGACCACCGCACTGGATACTAGTAAGCTAGCATATCGTATGTTGCAACAGTCAGCATAAATTACAACTCTGATTTGACCGTGAGGCTATCCAGCACTTGTGCTTTGAATACCGTTGGCGCATGGAGTGCATTCAGGAGGCGATATGTTGCATAGCGTCCTCGGAAGACTTGTCCTGTGCTCAGTATCATCTCTTCAGGCATCGTCAGCAGCTATGCATATGAGGTATTTCAAAGAGAAGCCGCGGTGCCAAAAGGTCTGATACCACTACACTGAATCATGCTGCTACGAGTATTCGAATGAGCACGAAGTTGTAAAGCAATTTTTCAAGCAAGATTCGCTCAAAGATGCTAATATGACTTCTTACCAGCCCGAGGCTAGCCCCGGGCCAGAAATCAGCCCACAATGTTGTTTGAGGCTGTTTAAGCAACATCAATTCTGCGGACTGCCTCCCCGGACTGCCTCCCCGAAATGCCGCCGTGATGCATTGCAAAGTTAACTTAAAAATTTGTATAATCAATATTTGGCAAAAATGAAGGATTCTGCGCTCAGGTGTGCTGTACTGAGCTCGCGAAGTACTCGTAGAGTAAGCAGAGCTAACTCGAAGGGGCTTAGCCCCGCACGTCTAAGGTCCTGAGGCAAACACATTCTCGTTGTGCCACCCTACCTTGACAAATTGTGCCTCGCAAATGAAGTATGCACAGAACTCGGACAAGGGTACCTTCTATCTGGGCAGCACACTACACGAGCCCTGCACTCTACAGGCTACTGTACAATTCTCCAAGCGGTAGAATCCATGGTTGAGTTACGCATCATGTTCATGACAGGCACACATGAGTCTCATCCGTATCCTAACGGCATGTCCAGAATAAAATCGAGGTGTAGCATACGTCTGTTCGGGCAATAATTGCTAGCTCCCATGCGAATTTGGGCAAGTTGGCTGTATTGTGATGCAAAGGGCTGGAGCTAACGGTCAGAAACATGAAGTGATCAATTGATCACTGTCCAAAATATGGTTTGATGCGTCATTGCAAGGTAGTTCATACAAACTTAAGTTCCATTCTGTAGTTGCAACTGCATTGCACACGCTCATTGTTGGGTGCTTTATCTCCTGCTCCGGGATACATCCCAAATCTCTGAAACCTTCCTTTGGTCAGACCTGCACACACAAGTTCTACTCCCTAGTCTCGCCGTTGGATCATGGCCACGCCCGGTAATTACATGATGCTGCAGGATGATGAAGGGTATAGCTCCTTTCGGAAGGAGACGTATCCTCGCTATCACTGGTTTTGGGTACGATATGCTATGGCTTTCCCCAAATATTCTGTACTTCTACTAAAACCGGGTTATACAGGGCCAAACCTTGGGTCCTGCGGATAAATTTCCTCTGCCATCCATATCAGTCCTTCCATTAATCATAGCGATTTGCGTCTTGACCACCTATGTACTCCGGCCTTTTCTACGCCATCGGCCCAAATGGACAAGGCCGTTTGTCCAGGAGCTCAATGATATGCCAGAAGTATTAGAGTCGGACGCCAAGAAACATCCGGAGCACTCAATCCTCGCTTTGCTGATAGCATGCCTCGCTGGGCTTACGCTGCAGCTAGTAATGGCGATGTATCCAGTTTTCCACATGAAGGCATTATATTTAGCAGCGTCTTGGGTAATACACCTTCATACAAGGAAAGACTACCACTTACAAAGTCACGCAGATCATAGCATGCCTCATAGCTGCCATCGACCGACCAAAGACAGCTCCTGTTGGACTACTCACAATCATAATTGCCGAGTTGGCGACTCAGATTACTCTTCTTGTACATGCCCGCTCCGGGTTCGGGATTCAAGATATCCCTGCAACTTTGGAAATTTTGACAGCGCTTAGTGCCATGACCATCATCCTCCGTATGCCATTACGGAACCCTGAGCTGCCAATGAGAGAGATAAGTAAGCCGTTTGAGTCCCCGACTCATGAGCTTCGGACTCCAGAGGATAACATGACACTTTGGCAATTCTTGACCATATCATGGATGTCACCTCTCATAGCCTTAGCATCTGCAAGGCAGTTGAACGATGAAGACGTCTGGAGTCTCGGCTTTGAATTTCAACACCGGAAGTTACATGATAATTTCCGGGACTTACAAGGCTCTGTAGTGAAACGACTCCTTATGGCGAATGGCATTGATTGTGTGATTACGACATCCCTTGGAATTCTAGAATTAGTAGCAAGTAAGTGAAAAGTAAATAAATTTGTAACTGCGGGATGAATCAGCTGATTTTTGAGATAGATTACGCTGCTCCTGTGCTACTACAAGGGCTACTTCGTTCTATGAAAGGCTCTGACGCACTCAAGACTAATGCCGTTGTATATGCTGTGCTACGGTTGGTTGTCCGACTCATTGGTGCTCAATCATATGCCCTTGGCCTTTGGTTCAGTAGACGCGGTTACGAGAGATCAAGAGGGGAAATGATTACCATGCTTTATGAAAAGACCTTGTCCCGCAAAATTATTGGTGCCCATGCACAACCGGCAGAGAAACCTGACGCAGACGTTGACGGATCTCTGTCAGAACCAGCAAAACCAAAGGCCTATCCCAAGATCCTCTGGAAGAGGCTGTCTGCTTGGATGCGTGGTTCATCGCGTCCAAAAAAGATTCCACTGAAACAGCCAGCGTCAATGGGCAAGATTCTGAATCTAATGCGGTAAGATACTCGATGTCTCGTGATGATAATTTTCTGATTTCGATAACAGCAACGATGTTTATGAGGTTGCACAGAGGTTAGGCTTCTTCCTCCTCCGTAAGTTCTGCGCTGACAACGATATTATTAGGTTTTGGGAATTTCCATCGCTCATTACCAAACCACTTGGGTTGATATTGTCCGTCGTGCTGATATGGAGGCTCATCGGATGGCCTTGCTTGATAGGTGTTTTGACAGTGATTGTAGCTCAACTAATAAACGCTCTAATCACCCGAATGATGTTGCGCTGGGAAAGGAAGCGCAGGAGCGCTACCGATAGCAGACTTCAGAAAACCAACCAATTTGTCGAAGCCATTCGGCATTTACGTTGGTACGGATGGCAAAATTATTGGAGAAATCAGATAATGGAATCGAGGCAGCAAGAATTGCGATATCTTATGATCGCTAGGATTTGGGGCATCATGATCAGCTTCACTAACACATACGCCAGTGGTATGTTTCCAGTCGTTGCTTTCTATGCATACACCGCCCTGGCTGGCCAACCATTGCGAATTGAAATCGCTTTCCCAGCTCTCGAGTTGTTTAGCATGCTTGAAAACAGTCTTCGTGACATTCCCGGCTTGATCACTGTGCTTTTGAATGCCTACATTGCTGTCGGCCGCATAGAGGACTTTATGAGTGAACCTGACAAAATTGACAAGAAGGAAAAGAAGATGCCACAAGTCTCAGAAGAAGCCCAATTCATTCTACAAGATGCTACTTTTGCTTGGCCGGGCACCTCTCGCAGCGTACTTCACAACATCAACCTTAGCTTTCCCATTGGACTAACAGTTATCTGCGGCAAGGTCGCTGCAGGTAAAACAGCTCTGTTGCAGGCTTTACTTGGTGAACTTGACACGCTAAGCGGTGACGTCGTACGACCAGATGAAATGGTTGGGTATTGCGCCCAATCTCCTTGGCTGCAGAGCATGAATATAAGAGAGAACATCCTCTTCTCGTGTCCATATGAGGAGGCTCGCTACAAGCAAGTGTTGAATGACTGCGCGTTGAGTCAAGATCTTGCTAGCTTCAATCATGGTGACCTGTCAAATATTGGAGAGAACGGCATTGGACTGTCTGGTGGGCAGAGAGCCCGCGTAGCACTTGCCAGAGCGGTGTACAGCCAAGCGCGAGTTCTTCTTCTTGACGATCCTTTGTCGGCGTTAGATCATCACACTGCAGAGACGATTATTCGAAAATGCTTTGGGGGTTCCTTGCTCAAGAATCGGACGGTTGTCCTCGTTACCCATCGCACGGAGCTATGCCATGGCTTGTCAAAGCAGACTGTCGCGGTTTCCGAAGGCCAAGCTCGGATTCTCAACTCCGATGCTTCGCTTTTAAAGGATTTCAGCAAAACACAATCGCACGAGTCTATTGAAAGTACGAACCAAGAGGGTAACCGAGAACAGGACGAGCTCGACGTCCCGGATAAGTTCATGGACGACGAGCATAGAAAGCATGGTGGTGTCAAAGCTTCCGTCTACTGGGAATACATCAAAGCAGGAAAACTCAAATGGTGGGCCGTCTTACTCTGCCTCTTAGCAGTGTATCGCGTCATCAGCGTTGGGGAGACATGGTTCCTCAAGGAATGGGGTGAGGCCTATGATAGATCTCCAGCAGAAAGCTCTTCCGGTTTCTTCGACAGGTTACCGTCTCCTGAGGTCAATATCACACCATGGCTACTCGGGTTCTTTCTACTTGCTACTGCTCAGGCCGTCATGCTGATCATTTCACAAGGCTTTATGCAGGTCATTATATTCTCGGCAGCAAGCCAGATGTTTAGAGACATCATGGGCAGTGTGAGCCATGCCACTTTTCGCTTCTACGATGTTACGCCTATTGGTCGATTGATGAATCGATTAACCTCGGATATCGGTACTGTTGATGGTAACATCAGTCAGCAGTTCAATGATGTTGCTTGGATCTCAATATATTGGGCGTCTTCACTCGTCGTCATTGCGTCGATCACCCCTGTGTTTCTGATATTTTCTTTAGCTCTAACTGCTGCATTCGTGTTTGTTTTTCTGCAATATCTGCCTTCATCGCAGAGCCTGCGGCGACTAGAGGTATGTACATGATTCGTTCTATGGATCAAGTGAAATTGGGTAGAGCTAAGTCTTCGAATGTAGATGGTCTCTTTAAGCCCACTGATGTCAAACTTCGGCGCCTTGCTTGAGGGTTTGACGACAGTCCGAGGTAAGTGCACATTACGAGAACGCAATTAACCGCTTACATCTATCATTCCAGCCTTTTGTGCCCAGAATCGATTCCAAGATAGGGTCATTACTGTGGTAGACACATTTCAAAAGATGGACCATTTTTACTGGTAAGTGGCCTTGCTACAGTTTTACTACCCAACACCAAGGTTATGGCTATCCACTCGTCGTCAGCTTCGTTGTCTTCTTAGATAAGCCCTGTGACTATTACTAATGTCGTCTAGGAGTCTCCAAGCTTGGATTACGTATCGCTTCGACATTCTGTCGGCTTCCTCTACGCTTGTTCTCACACTACTCGCAATTCATACGAATTTGACTCCCGGCCTAACAGCGTTCGCTCTCACTGCGTCATCTGGCTGTAAGTCGAATGGGCATTCCTTCCTACCGCAATAGTCTGACCACGTTGGCAGTCGTTTTTGCTACACATGTTCTATGCCGTAAATACGGCGACCTTCAGATGGACTTTGTTTCCGTAGAGAGAGTGGTTGAGCTGCTGCACTTAGAACAAGAACCACCAGGAAATGTTGACCCGCCAGCCTGGTGGCCCTCGTCTGCCGGAGACATTGTTTTCGAAAATGTCACCATTCGGTATGCGCCGCATCTAGATCCAGTCCTACAGAACGTGTCTCTGCGTATTCCCGGAGGGTCTACTACTGCTATACTTGGACGAACTGGGTCCGGTAAAAGCACTCTTGCTCTTTCTATCCTCGCCACAGTCGTTCCTGAATCGGGCCGAATCCTGATCGACAACATTGCCACCTCGGCTGTCAATGTCCAAGCACTACGTAACCGCACAACATTCCTTCCCCAAGATCCCGTCCTCTTCCCCGGCACCATGCGCCAAAATCTCGATCCCCTTAAAGAACACTCTAACGTCGACTGTGAAGCCGTCCTCGCTCGCGTCTGCGGCGATTACGAATGGACGCTGTCTACTCCGATCGATACTGGTGGTAAGAATTTAAGCCAGGGACAACGACAACTTGTAGGACTGGCGAGAGCGGTGTTGAGGAGGAGTGCTATCATTATATTAGATGAGGTATGTTAATTTCAATGAGCTAGTAGCTTCTTTTCAATTCTTGTAGTCCATTCATCTTTTCTTTAGTCATCTGTCTACACCTCCACTTTTGGCCCCTTTGAGCCGCTTCGACTCCCTTCTCTCCTATCTCTTTCTTCACCGTTATGAACCTTCCCAATGGCTAATCCCTAAACCTCAGGCCACCGCCTCCATCGATCACGCAACCTCCCTCCGCATCCAGCAGGTTCTCCGGGAGGAACTATCATCCAGTACCGTCATAACTATCGCGCACAGGCTGGAAGCGGTCAAGGATGCGAATTTTCGGGTGGTACTTAGGGAAGGTAAGGTCCTGGAGAGTGGGCCTGCTTCTAATATCGACTAATTGAGGGCTTCGGCTGGTGAAAAAGAGCTAAAGAGCTAGAGAGGTGCATGTTTGAGAAATAGATGAGCTAAATTTCCACTCAATCTTTTTGCAGAAGCACTAGCGTAGAACTACGGCTTTTTGCTTTAGACCTCGCGAATTCCGCTCATTTTAAAATATGTAAAGACTTCCAGACGATTAACTCATGCCTCTTTATAGTAGTACAGCTGTTCGCCTTCATATGTATTTATCTTGCTTCTCATCTTGTCACACAGCATCCGTGCAGGTGAATTGACATGAAATCTTCTCCATTTGACTTGGCTTTCCAGACTCGGCCCTTCCGCTGTCATTCCTTTCGTCAACGTATCCAGGGTAGTTTTGCCATGCACTTATTCAAAAGCCACGAAAAACTATCCTTTGATTATATTTCCTGGAGTATTTCAGAGTGGTGAATTGTAAGTAGATGACAGTCAAGCGGATGGAATTCTGAGGGGTACACAAATACGTCAGTGCTGAAGTGAACAAGGTGGCAAAATAGGTGATATTCATTTGCCCCAATGAAACATCCACCGTGTGAATGCAGACAATACCACTGCCAGATACTCCGCCGTCTTCCTTTCTCAACCTCAGACATTCATCACCGGCTCCGTTTTCTCTAGTACCTAGTTCCTCCTCTGCCATCTTTAATCTAGCACTCTGATCTCTACCAACTTAGCGGCTATGGAGTCCCATAACTCTCACAAAGAAATTGTTGATGGCTTGAAATCAAGGTGTGGAGAGAAAATCCAAGCTATTAGTTCTGCATACTCACAGTTCGCAAGCGATAGTTCCACGCCTCAGGAATTTTTCACTTCTGAGACCTTCGGATCGGCGCTTCATAGAAAGAACTCGGAGAAGCCAAACATGTCGCAGATTTCCGCAGACTTGAAGCCGTTTCCGTTCATGACGCTACCATTCGATATTCGTCGCTTGATCTATGAGGAGCTATATCCGACAAAGCAAACCATCCAGTTCTCACAAATGGACAGAAAAGGGCCTAGCTTTCCTACTACAGGTGTGTACAAGCTTCCGAAGGCCAGCACAGCATTTCTCCGGACCTGTAGACTGGTCAACGATGAGGCATACGATGTCCTCTACGGCATGAATAAAATTGTGTATTGGCCGAAACTTGAAAACTTGATTTGGAGTGCCGCAAACGATCGGGTGTCTATCAACAGCCTACCACCTTCAATCTGCCAGAAAATCTCGGAGTTTCATATCAACTTGGACGGCAAAATACACGTTCTCGAGAAGTTGTCACTTCTCAAGGCCTTGCCGTATTTCCCAAGAGTGCTGATCACGGTTATGATACATCTACGTGAAGACTTGCGCCGTCACAATCCACAGGGCCACCCAAGATATTGGCTACTGCGGCGGCTCCAGACGGACTGCAAAGAGATTGGACGTGCCAGGGCAAAGTCAGGTCTCACGTTGTGGGATGATCTAGAAGAGCCAGACGCCAAACGGATGTTAGAGCGCGCTCTGCCCGAAGGATATCAGAAAGGGGTTTGTCTAGATATGAGGGACTGGTGGAAGGAGAGTGACGGTTGGCGCAAGAGGTTGTGGTTTGATTACGGACTGTAAGCGATTCGCCCATACTCCATCAAATTTCCGCTGTCATAAACGACTGAGGAGTACAAGCATTGTATTTGATGCAGAACCTATGAAGCTAACGAACGAGAAGGATGTGACACTCCGATGGTCAATTTCTGCTTGCGGTTTGCAAAGGGGAATGTGTCCAAGTCTGGACAAGGATCATGAGCCTCGGAAGTACGCAACAGTCAAATGGTTCTGGCAAGACAAGGACCATTTCCGCTGGAACTTGGGGTGCTGCAAGCAGATTGATTAGCTTGCTATTAATAACCTTCGGATCCAGATCATAAATGTCACATTACAGCTCTTTCAAACATCGCCTCCTACGCGAATGGCTCTTCCGCACCTGTCTTGACCCAGCCTGCAACCCCGACCATCCCCCTCCCGCCCCCACCTCAAACACAACTCCCCTCCCCCCTCAAACTCATAACCACCAACCTCCCCTCCCCCTCCATCCTCCTCATCCCCAACTCCTTCTCATAAAACCCCTCCCCCCCTCCCCCCTGCCTCGTAATCAACAACGCCCTCCGCAACTCCCCCTTCATCCCCTCCAGCACCTCCCCCACGCACCCAACCAACCACTTCCCCAGCCCCTTCCCCTGGTGCGCCGGCAGCACGTACACGTCCGTTAGGTACGCAAAGGTGACATGGTCGGTGATCAGCCGCGCGAGGCCGATTTGCTCGGGTGGGGTTTCCTCGGTGGCGGGTGTGGGTGTTGGGGATGGGTGAGGCGGAGATTGGTAGTAGAGGCCGAGGCAGAGGGAGTTGGAGAGGAGGGTGGAAAGGGTGGGGAGGGGGAGGGGTTTGCACCAGTAGAGGGAGGGGAGGGCGAAGGCGGCGTTGATGGAGGGGGGGGAGAGGAGGGTGGGGGAGGTGGAGATGAGGTAGGGGGGTTGTGAGCGGGTGAAGGTGATGGGGGTGTTCATGGTAGGGAGGATGGCGTGGATGGGTAGGGGATTGGTTGGGGTTTGGTGGTGCGGGAGCGGGAGGCGCTTGGTGCCGGCGTTTGGTGCTGTGGTGCTGTTTTCAGGGCTGCAGTTCTAAACGCGGTGTAACATCATCGTTCACAATGCTTCTTTTGGGAAATACCCATGGGTTTCTAGCCAACAAGATATGAACATGAAGAATAAAGGTTTAGGTTACAAGTTTAGTCCCTGGCTGATATGTCAATGCGAGAACGATAAATCTCTATTCCGCTAATCCTATTCTAATTCTGCACTGATCGTCCCATGAGTCTTGGGATGCATACGCGCTGTCAATTGTCCCCGGGAGGCTTGCTGACTGTAGAGTTGTATCTTGGGTGCAATATCCCGTATTTGAGTGAGGCCTTGAAGGACATCAAACATCAAGGCGCCAACGACCTCATCGAGTTCCTGGGAGTAGCGAAGTCCTACACCCCCTACACCCCGGATGGGGCTTAGACAGGCCGTTGAAAACCATGCGGGCTCCAATGTCCCCAAGCGACAACTAGTCTGGATGATAGCGCCAATACTCCACCCGTCCAAAGCAGATCCAATGTTCAAGCTTCTCAACTTAAACGCTCTCCAGTGGTTATCTTCTTCAGTGGCCCCAAGATTCAAAGTGGTATTGTCATCCGCTCGCTGCGCGAAGCCAAAATCACCCAACACGACATCAGGAAAGCTTTCGTTGTTGCCGTCGCCGCGGCTGCGTAGGAAAATGTTCCACGGCCTGATGTCACAATGGGCAACGCCACGCCAACCTGGGGCTACGCCAGTGATTGGCGATGTTGCTGATACAGCGTCATGTACCCCATATTGGAGATAGGCCACAGCGTTGACCAGCTGCTTAAGAAGGCCCCAAATCGCCAGTTCGCCGATCCAGGCGTCTTGTATCCCCATCCTTGTGTCCAAATAGTCTTGCAGGTTTCCATGTTCGCAATACTCCATGTAAAGACTGCCGTCATAGTTTCCATCTTGGTCAACAATGAATGCATCGATATATTCAACAACATTCTTATGTTGAAGCTCACGTAGAATCGACAACTCGCTTTCAGCCTTTCCACTTGCGATGTAATAAGGCGCCATACTTTTCTGGATGATTTTCTTTCCATCCCGGCGACTCTTCACGACAAAGATCCCCTTAGTACATGGACCATAGCGTCCTAGGTTCAGGCTTACTGCCTCATATTGACTTTGTAAAGAGAGGTCGCTGATTGGTGGACGACCAAAAGCCATGACGATAGCCAAGTATGATGGTTTTGGGGAGTGGTGTGTACTAAGTGTTAGTTGACGAGTAGGATTGTTGTGCAAAGCCGCAGAATGTTTCTTGCTGTCTCATAAGAGAACAGGGAAGGGAAGCAGACTTTGAATTTATATACAAGGAATCATACTGCCCTTGTCATTGAAGACGCTTTTATCAAGATCTTTGTCATGTAGGTCATTGTCAGCCAGGCTTGATCGGAGAATTATCAGATCTATTGAAAGGAAGCGTCCATGTTTGGGACGTCCTGGGTCTGTAGCATGTGTTCCAGCGGCTACATGGTAACAAGGTCATGTAGACTCCTATTCCTCAAGTGTCAGGTCCTCGACATTTGAAATTCAACAATGCAAGTTGCTTATTCGTCGCAGGGACTAAGTTTCGCATTCCTTTCCCCAGGTGGAGCGAATATGTTTTTTTGGTATCTAAGAACAAGCACCTTCAGTCTAATTATGCAAGAAGAGGTTAGTGATGCTAACGATGGCTACAGTGGTTTCTGTTTTAACAGGAAGTATCCCAGAAAGACATTGTCCGTGTATTGGAAAGGGAAAAGGGGGAAATCCCCACAATCCTTGATAAATGAAGCTTTGTTAGAGTTAGTCCGGGAACATATTTAAATGCAGCAAATTTCATGGATGAGACAAAGATTACTGTACGATGACATCCGAAAAGGAGACAAACGGCAAGAGAACAATAAGATAAAGCTTCGACGAAGACAAGGAACAGCTTAGTTGTAAAAATACTGTCCACAAAGTACTCAATTTCAAGGTTACTACAGATTGGGCGATGGTCTGCCTTCTCTGAGTATGGAAGTGAATCTTAGTCCGTCCTCTACGACAACTCCATGAGATAGAATACTCACTTGGTCCTTGACTCGAACTATGGACTAGGCTTATGATATGACTTTTTTGCTGTAGAGAACTATGCATTGTTCGTGGTATATCATAGGTTTGGTGGCTTTAAAGGGGACCATGAAGGAGTTGTAAAGGTGAGACTAGCCCGATCGGGGCTTGGCCGCTTTAGCGGCTTGGCGGTCGATCAGAAAACACTTCACTTAGCATTCAAAGCTCACCAAGCGTAAATCAACTTGCCTCAACCTCTCACCCCCATCGTCCTTACCTTCACTCATCCACCGTCCCTCTACTTCCCGTACAGTGCCTTTGTTGTAATCTTTGATAGCGAGTCTGTGATAGATCCCTTAGCTTTCTACAGCTCCCTATTTACACCTTAATACTCTATCATCCATGGCTTCTGTAAGTCTTCACTTCACTGCGACAATGATCTCAATATCGTTGCGCCCACGTTACCGAGCTTGGACTGGTTGGCTGCTAACGCTTGTGTTAGCCACGTCCCTACACCTACAACCAAGGTCATCTACCCAATGGCGCAACCGGCGCTCAAGGCTCAGGCCCAGCAGGTGGCGCTGGGGCGAATTTTCTCCCAAATAACGGGCGTGTAGTTCAGGCTGGAGGAGTTCGTATACTATGTGTTGCCGACGTTCGAGGTTTGGCTTACCCCTTGTTGATATGGACATCATGAATAGCTTCTTACTCCTCGAGCTTCCTATAGGGAATCTTAAATCTTTGAATGAGTTAGCGAAACAAGCTCGTGCGGATCACATCATTCACACTGGAGATTTTGGATTCTATGACGAGAGCTCCCTGGAGCGTATTGCTGACAAGTATGTACTCCCTCTGGGCAGTAGCTGTTCCCAGCGAAATGTACTGATTCGCCTTTGTAGGACTCTAAAGCATGTCGCGCAATATTCCCCTCTACTTTCAGAAAACACCAAGCGCATAATCCAAACTACACAACCACAACACCTTAACGTCAAGCAGCGCTTCTCTCCGCAGGAGTTAGCATTATCTGAGCTGTCAATGTTTATCAACAAGCAGTATACGCTGGATGTTCCAGTCTACACAGTATGGGGTGCTTGTGAGGATGTGCGTGTTCTAGAAAAGTTTCGATCAGGAGAATACAAGGTCGACAAGCTCCATATCATCGATGAGGCCAACTCAAGGCTTTTGGAAGTTGGCGGGGTTAAACTCCGGTTGCTTGGTCTTGGGGGAGCAGTGGTCATGCACAAATTATTCGACAACGGCGAGGGTAGAACGACCATTGCTGGTGGCCAAGGCACAATGTGGACGACGCTACTTCAGATGGGAGAACTTGTCGATACGGCTAACCGTGTCTATGATCCTACTGAGACTAGAGTATTCGTGACACACGCCTCGCCAGCGCGTGAGGGTTTATTGAACCAGCTGTCGGTCACCCTGAAAGCGGACTTTTCCGTATCAGCAGGACTTCATTTCCGATACGGCAGCTCTTATAACGAGTTCAGCGTCAACCCTACGCTAGATCATTACCGCGGAAAGCTAGCTGCGTCAAAGGCCTCATTCAACGATGTCTGGGAAACTGTCAAGAGTGAGGTTGAGCCAGCAGTGTCTCAGAACGATGCTCAACAGACACTGCTCAACAATGCCCTGGACATCGTTCAGAAGATGCCCACCGTTGCTAACGGCGGCAACCCGTTTGGGGGTTCAGTACCAGGACAAGCGTCTGGGGGCGGAGTCGTGGACGAGAGCGCGTTCAAAAACATGTGGAACTTCAACCTGGCTGATGCGGCATTTGGATACCTGGTATTGGAAATCGATGCTGGACGAATTGGCACCGAAATGAGAGCTCAGGGTTTTAACTTCGCTCATCGAGGTACCGGTGGTAAGCAGAATATGGCGCAGCCCGTCCAAGCTCCATCCCAGGGCGGGCAGGCCAATGCGGTCGTACATGGCGGTAATAACATGGGCGCTGCTGTAGGACCAGGACAGAATCGTCCTCCAGTTGCACCCTCCGCTCAAACTAGCCAGCAGATCAACCAGAATCAGCAGCCTAACCAGCAGCCGCGAAGCCAACAGCCACCTGTCCAACAGAAGCAAGCTGTACCTCCCCAACAACAGCCACCATCCTATCAAGAAAAAGCCGCCCCTGCCCCATCTCGTACTGGTCCGTCACCTAACCCCCCTGCTGCTCCGTCTACTCAAGCCAAGCCTGCTACACCACAGCCTGCAGGAACAAATGTAAACATCCCTGCAGCACCGAAAACCGAAAAGCCTGCAGAAGCCGCGCCTGAGTCACGCAACGGTACCACTTCAAACGACAAAGCAACACCATCGGCGGCGAAGCCAGCTTCGCCCGCCGTTGAGAAGAAGCCGAGTACAGGTCTGTTCGTCCACAATCTTGAAAATGAAGACGCGGTACGGAACATCTTCTCGGATGAAGATAAATGGAAAATCGCGCGTATCGAGAGATACGGAAAGTCAAATCACGTTGTTCATTTCGACAGCCATGAGGACGCTCGCGCCGCGCTGGACCACCAACCCATGGAGCACAAGAAGGGCGGCGGCCCACCACAACCCGGTCAAACTCGTAAGCCGAATGTCAAATGGTTCGATGATCGCGGCCCACGCAACAACTACCAGCGTGACAGCCAAGGCGGGCAAGGAGCTGGTGCGTGGCAAGCGAGCAATCGAGGAGGAGCCAACGCCGGTCCTCGAGGAGGCTACCAGAGTGGAGCTAGCGATAGCGAAGGTGGGCGTGGCCGGGGAGGTTTCGGTGGACGCGGGCGTGGGAGAGGAGGTGAGAGAGGAGGTAGGGGAGGCCGTGGTGGCGGTAGGGGTAGCTTTAACAACAAGGCTACGAGTGGCGAAGAGGGGGGTTCACCAGCGGCAACATCATCTACACCAAAAGAAGGAGCAGGAAACGCTGCTGGGACCGAATCGAAACTGGCGGAGAAGCCTGCTGCGGCCAAGGAGTCTTGATCGTCTTTGGAACTCAGAAGCAAAAAGCACCTACCTTTTTCCCAGGGCATGCTGGTACTCCGATGGTGCCAGGTTATGCCAACCATGTTTTACCAACTTTTCCTTCTGTCCAGACACTAATACGGGGCTAGACCGGTAAATTGTCTGTCTGGACGTGTTCGGAGCGAGCATTATGCTAAGGAATTCATTAGACTCCATGGTGGATTTTGCATTCTAGCTATCATGGGGATCATCTGAGCGAGATGGTGGCCGAGTTCAGAGCTGGAAATACCTTTGTGTACGTTAACTTGGTTTGAATCTTTTTAGCAGACCTGGTGTATTCTAGTGAAAGATGAGAAAAAAAAAGAGATAGTAATCTGAGTGATCTCTGAGTTGTTGTGCGTGAAGGTGATAGTGAGAATGCTGTGAGGAGTGGTCATTGTTGGTGGTTTTCGTTTAAAATCTGCTCTTGTAGGCGAAATTCTAGATTCGGGCTCGAGTCACTCTGGAAGAGATGTACAGTACTTGGCAGGCCACAGGCATGACTTCGGCACCTTGACTTTCAACCCGTTTTCGGGGAGTGGAGTGAAGGTTTTTTTTTTCATTTGTGCGATATTCCCGCGTTAAGAGGAAACAGGGAGAATGACGGAGGTAATTTTGTTGATGAGGGGAGTGGGTTTAGTTAGGTAGGTGCGAGGGTGGATATGGTTGTGTGGAAGTTGAGTGGGTACGGTAGATTGATGAGGGAGATGGGCGGGAAGAGAGGGAAAGGGGGGAAGATGGGAAAGAGTGGAAGAGAGGGAGGAGAGGAGAGGGAAGAGAGTGGAAGGAGCGAGGTTATGTGATAAATCACTTAGCTGACAATGAATATCATCGGGTATGCATGAGCTAGATGAGCAATCCCATTTGGGGGGAGGGGGTGGGGTTAAAAGTCTCTTGTATGGGAAAGGGATTCCTGATAGTTTAAACTCAATTCAGCACGCCTAGCTTCCAAAATCCAGAAGAACAAACAGATGAGAAAGGTCTAGAGGCAAGTTTTCCGCTTTAGAAAGATGGCCACTCCCCCTTTTTTTCCAAACGCAAGAGTGAATCATATGACCCATCTCTGCGTATCACAAACCCATTCATTTAAACCCACGAACGCCATACCCTCATCCCAATCATACACACACACGAGCAAATCACCCCGTTCAAGCCCTCTGAAACCCCTCCCCTGCCGGCACTAAACCAACCTCCCACAATCTTCCTTCTCAGCGCTAGAAGCAGGACTCGTCCCCAACCCCTCATCCGTGATCCCCGTCGCCGGCCTCGCTAAGGGGCTTCCTCTCTTGACGGAATCAGTGCCATTGTTATCCCTTCTACTGCCTCTCCATCTGAAGGGCGGTACTGGGCCCGCTTGGCGTCCTACGTTTGAGGGTCGATCTGGCGTGCCGCTCCTGGGTGATTGAGAGTGGTTCTTGAGCAGTAGAGGTGGCGTTTGCGGTGAGGTTTCGTTTCTTGGTGATGGTGAGTGGCCTGGTTGCGGGCTCCAGCGATGGGTGTCGTAGCCCTCGTCGTAGCGCGGGCTACCGTACTGAAGTGGGGTGCCGTAGCCGTGATCTATAGGTGAGCCATCGTAGTTGTCGTAGCTTCTTCCGTCTTCCCATGCTGGCTGGGTCTGATGTTCTCCGCCTCGGTACTGGTACTCTTCGCCGCGACGCTTCACGGGACTTTCGTCGTAAGGGTCAAAGCCTACCCGACGGCGAGCTTCGGTTCGAAGACGTTTTCGCTCTTGGGAGTCGCCATTAGCGGCTCCTGTGGTTGCGGATTCCGAGAGGAAGAAGGTAAGGAGTTCATCCGGAATGGAGAGGTGGGGAGCTTGTTGGAATTGTTGGAGGGAGAGAAGGCGGAGGAGAGTTTCAAGGAGAGATAATGAGGTACGAATCGGAGGTAAGGAGGCGCGGAGTGGAATAATAGATTGTGGCGAGGAAGGCACGTTTGAAGGGCTTCGGAGCTGGATATGGGAGAGATCTGAGGTCATTTGCGGATCTACGGAGGGGGTGCGAGACGCTCTGCTGGGTCTCGAGGCGTCGGACTCAGCGTCAGAGTCCTCGGATTCAGTATATACTTCGAAAGCTATCCATTGGGGATCTAGATCTGGTGGAATCCGCCAGGGATCGGAAACATTAGCCAGCTCATGCTGAGGAGTAGATGGCGCTGGCGATGAAGATCGATCATCGCGGTCAAGCCGTGCAACTTGGGATCCATGAAGGTTTTCCCCATTGGTTTCCACTGATTGTACTATACCAGTCACGCTGCCAAGATGGTAGTCCTCATCGTTTTCTTCACCCAGTCTCTGCATCATCCGTCGTGGAGGAACTGCGTTGAAATCCCTCTTCAGTAGAAGTACAGGACTGTTGGTTTCGCCCTCTGTGCCGATATTGAGGATTTTACCCGTGTCAGCATAGAATATTTTCGATATCTCGTGTATTGGTATAGCTTCCCTTATCCCTGCAAGCTCGACGTCCTCGCATGGGCCAGGTTGCGGTTCACCGTCTTCAAAAGTATGTAGGCGATCATCGTCAAGGTCTTCAATAACGACCAACTGATATGCATACTCGTCGGCTTTGGCTTCAGCCTCAACATGCGATGGAAAGTAAGCACTTTCCTCCGCCAACGAGCTTGAATCCGGCTGTTCTCCCTCAGTTGTGGCTCTCGGCTTCATTGGTCGCTCTTGGCCTGGCATATTATATAGAGAATCGATCGGTAACCGAACCAACTTGACGTGAGCCTTGTGTATGACTTCCTTCCATGTACTCTCCCTGACATCCTCCTCATTTTGCGGACGAAGATGCCCCATGAAAAGCATGTACATCGAGAGAGTAAATCTAGGACCGATTTGAACTGAGCATGAAGGTGAAATCGAGTATTGTGAATCTCCCGCAGTCAGAAAAGTGCTAGCTTGTAGCAGCCGGGAAGGAGACACTGTTGACGGCAGGCTTGAGGAAAGACTGGCCCCTGAAGCAGTTATTGCAAGGTTGATGAGTGGAACAGCATCCTCGATTCGGTTCAACAATCTCTTGATATCTGCAATGATACGCTTCAGTTCAACTTCATGCTGTGCTCTGTCTTTTGACTTTGAGGTTCTACTCCGTACAAGTTCCTCGGCATTGGCTGCAGCTGCCAGACGTTGGCCTAGAGCTTGGATCTCCCATCGGAGAGATTTAGTGAGAGACACGGCAGACTCTAAAGAGGTGTTGCCGCGGGCCGAACTAATTCTGAATTAGAACCTGGCAGTTAGACTGGGTTGACAAGACCTTACATACATCAACTCAATCATGTCAATTGCAGGGGAGATGATCTGTAGCCACCGAATTAGAAACTGTATGATTAAAAGCGGTTATGTAAGAGAAGCGATGCATTTCGGAGCGGTTGGTCCGCAGAAAAGGAGGCAGGTTGAATAAGGGACATGCTATATTGGAGGACAGACCTTAATCTTACTATCCAGACGCTCCTGTAAGTCTTGGAGTTCCTCTTTTTCATTTCCTTCCACTGCCTTTCCAAGGTCAGAAAACCGATCCTCGATCACAATATGTGGACAGTACCTTAAGGAGCCTCGATGATTGCCGCATGGCATAGCCAGCGGTAATGGTTATTCCCGATCTGAAAACCCATCATTAAATAGTCCAGCAGGAGTAAGACTGATTCCATACTTAATGGCATAGTTCATAGCCTGCTGCGTGACCTTGGAACCGTTAGATAAGCCAATATCTGCCTTCTCTAGTACTTACCTTTCCTAAAAAGATGTCCATAACGGCTTGGTGTTCAAAACCAGCCACCTAGGACTCGAAGTGGCATCTATTAAGGAACAAAATATAATCGAGTTCGATCAAAATACGAAATTACGTCAAGTGACGGTATTCTACTTCTTGTTGTAGGTTAGATATGGACATGGCATGTCATGGTGATGGCCGCGCCAAAATTTAGCCGCGTTTGCCGCCTGTCGAAATGGGCAAAACCCACGACCCACACTCAAAGTGAAGTAGTTCAAATCTTGAAGCTCAGCAAATGAAGAACAAAAAAGTGAAATGAGAATAAAGGTCAGGTTCGGAATTCGGTGTAAAACGTATGTTACTGTGTGATCCGCCTGTCAACGAGACCCTCGTATATGATATCAGAGTGAATGGAAGCTTCACCTTGGCAACGAGCCGCCGATATACGATAGAGCGAAGTCAGATACCTTAGTCTAACTTCTAAGAGTTAAGCTTCTGTCGTGGCAACGATATCAGGGGTAAAACACGCACATCCCAGTGTTGACAGTTGATGATTTGCTGTTAAACTCTGTTTTCGGTCAGTTGCCATAGATATATTTGGTCTGATGTGCTCATCATGGACTGGCAATAGGGTAGGGCAAAAATTTCTACGAAGCTCTTAGAAGTTCATAATAGTCAGGCGAAGCTGAAGACTAGACGATCGCGCAGATGAACATAGTATCTACTATCTACGAGCTATTGCTATTCATCTTCTCTCACTATTTCCTCAAGGTAGGATGTTCCCAGTGTTGATTGATAAAGGAGATCTAGCAGCTTCAAAATCCTGGCTTCCTAAGAATGTGCATGTCCGACAGAGAGTCATTGTGAGAAATCACAAGGTGTCCACATTCCAACTCGAGCCCCTCCGGTGACAGTTTTTGTGGAAGTACGGCAAGCTGCGTACGTCATCTGTCGAGAGCCTGTTCGCACAGCTGCTTGGATACCCCGAATAGCGTATATTCTGGTCCGGGGACACAGCTATTAGATTCTTTGTCCAACTTCCAGAAGACCTTCGGCTGAACATTCCCACATTGCCAGACTGTCTCGTCACTGGCACGGGTCCAGGTGTGTAATTCCTCAGACTTGGGATAACCTGAAGTAAGGAAGAGTAATCTTCCTGATGATCGAAGAAATATTTGTGGATCATCGTAGATTCCTTCCCAGACTGTATGCGCAACTGTTACGTCCAGATGCCCTAGAAAGGTATGGACACCTTCTTTTTCTACCTTGTTGCACACCGCTTCGAAAGACCCTATCTACGTCCAAATTTTCATTGTGCGTAAATTCTCCAGAACACTAAGGCATTCGGACGTTGGGCGAGCATCTAAATAATGCTTCCGTTGTCGATAAGGACTCTATGGGCCGAGCTCAACCGTGCGTATCATGTTCATACGGTTGCTGCCGCTGCCTCTTATAAACCCAACCAAGATTTAAAGACCCTAAATTGTCCGGTAAAAACACTCTTCTTGTAACAAAAATTAAGGTGTTGCTTCAGCGGAAATTTGACGATCCACAAGAAGTAGAGCAAGAAGTTGGTTGGCAAAGACATGTTTTTTGGGTCTCTCCCATCGTTAGAACTTTCTTGGATGAAGAGACATCTATCACCAACCCTGCGAAACACTCCTGCCTCGCAATGTGAATTTGGGCAGATCAATTCGCACTCGAAGACCGTCTCATAGATCTTCTCCAGTAGCTCTCGAGGCAACCTGGTAATGGGATTGGCGGCCATGCTGTAATATAGTGTTTCAGCGAAAGCAGTTCCTGGTTATTGTCATATGGCTGAGCGAGGAACACGCTTGAGGTAGCCTTCAAGATGCCTCTTTCTCTCGGTGCTCGGATATGGTTGCAAGCAAGGTTGTGTGCGAATGCCAAGGAGGAAAGATGGAAATATAAGCGAGAGGTTTACATGGCCGAAGATATAATGTCTAAGTGACTTATTCAACACTTTTCGCGATTTATGTATGCTTACCACTTATGAACAACAATTTCAGGTATGATGAGTGTCTGTCAGAGTCCGAGGGGTCGTCACTGTTAGGGCGGTGTTCAATGACTCGCTAAGGCCTACGCTCATCGATGAATTATCATTGTCAATTTGAGGGTCTAACTTCCATCTGTACCATAGATAGGAATTTAAAGATAAGAGTTTTCATGCAGGAAACGGAAGCATCAGTACCTGGCAATCAATGTACAATGAACCGGCAACATTCGGCTACGCTATTTTGTTCCCTATCAATCAATCTAACCATCATGTATACAGGCCCGCATTGCTGTATATTTTGACGGTGTCAACAGCTAATCATATTGAATTAAAACTCTGTTAGGTCGAGTTCATGAAATTGGTTTGATGCCAAGTTGATGTTATTTGGTGGTTGGAAAAGCTTCTGTTATGCTTCTCCGCATATTGTACATTGACTTTTGCTAGGCACTGATGAAGTTGTAATTACAAATGCAGAAACTTCAACCAGATGATTGAGAGCTACGGTTGGTAATCCTTTAGGTCAGATACTCCCATGATGATAGTTGGATGGGTTTCTGTGTTGTCATAATCCATAGAGTTCCTATTCGGCTACTCTTGAACTTGTTTTGGAGATTGTGCAAACGTAGCACTATAGTTCTGTTCCCGGCCAACCCTTGAACAGAATTTCCAACCGCGTAACACCTCCCGTCCATTTCGTTTGGCCTTTCGCACAAGTCCAGGCAGTTGTCTTCCATTCTTCGAACTTCAATATCTTCCCGAGTCTGTGTTTCGCTACACGCTTCGTGGTATTACGAACGGCCAGATCAACAAGTCCTTTCAGTTTATGTATACCTCCTCGAATAAGTGCCTCTTGCACGATCGCCGTGTCCGTTTGGGTTGTTTCAATCGTAACTTTCTGTAAGTTGCCTAGTGTACAAAACAAGTCGAAGTCCCCGAAATCGAGAGGCGGATGGGAACTAATTCGAGCGTCAAGATCTATTGTTTTGATCAGGTCTCTACGAAAAGGGCCGATTCCTTTGATGAAAGAGCTTAAGTCGCTGAGCGCTGAAGGCTGTCCACTGAACGTTAGGGCAGCATAGAAGTAAGCAGCGAACTCTGATGATATTTGGCGGTTGACTAGCATCAATTTGAGGACCTGTTGAGCTTGTATCTTGAGACGATGTTTGCATTTCAGTGATGAGACGGCCCCTTGGCTACAGACATAAAACCACCTGTCTAGATGGAATGGCGTTGGGGTTTCATCATCTTCAAGGTTTACGGTCATCGATAGACCTTGACAGACTGGTACGATGAAGCTGCTTTTGAACGGGAAGACCCATTCATAGATCTGGTCGCGAATCTCTCGTGGAAGATTCAGAAAAGGGAATGAGGCCATGGTAGAGGCACTACACTTGTCAGCTCTTTGGACTTTCAATCATAGGAAATTGCTGTATTACCTCGAGTTCTTGATAGCGTTGTAGCAACGCTTGAATTAAGTTCCCCTTAGTGTGGTGAGAAATTTCCCGTCAAAATGGAATGAAAAACGAGACGATGGTCTTTCCAAGATTGTTCTTCTAGAAGATGAGAAGACAAAATTGTAAGACGTGGCAGGCTTGGAATGAATGGTCGAGGATCAAGTAGAATTTGCTGAGCTGACGCAGCAACAATAATATTGTTCAGGAGTGCGGTGGAGTATGATAATAAGATTTTGATTAGACGACTCATGCCACTATTCAATATTGTGTTATGACAACACTGTCAGTTGGTGAAGCAATAAATCATGGACGCAGGTCTTGATCATATTCACATAATATAACATACAAATTTGAGAGTGCTCGGTCTCAACAGAAGTTTCATTGATCATCGTATCGATCCCACTCGTCCCAGTCCCATTCCAAGGGAGACCGACCTGTGGGAAGATCGCCGTAAAACTCGACCACCCCCATCAAATCATTGGGCAACACTCCGCTATTGATCTTGTTGGTACCAAGAGACCTAAATAAGCTGACTTCGAAATGCGGCCCACGCACCCAATGCTGACGACTGCCGGAATGAACAGCGAGAATGTTTCGCCTCGATTCTTCTACGGGTTTTCTCTCGTCCTTGTAGTAGGTGTACCTCCACTCTCCTCTAAATATGTAAGGGCAACCCATGTTGAAATTTTGATCGACCATCTTGCTTTCGAAGAAGTTGTACAACACAAAATCCACAATTCCCATTAGCCGGCATACACCAGTATTGAGCAGTGCCTTACGCACAATACTCATATCCGGCGTGCTGAAAGATATTTGCACTCTTCGCAGGCTCTGAAGTGTAAGAAGCAAGTTGTAAAGACGGAGATGTGCGGCCTTTTCAGCGCTGTAGAGTTGTGGTGGTAGGTTGATCGTTCGCACCATGTTCCTGCGCTGAGGCCCGATACCCTTGAGAAAGAAGTACATGTCGTCCAGTGTGCCAGAGAAGGAAGTGTTACCATAAAAGCTTAGGGCAGCCTCTGTGGAGATCTGGCGGTTGACTAAGAGTAAAGCAAGGACATCGTTAGGACAGTAGCTCGGAAGGAATCTTTGTCCACGTCGGACGGTACGATTGAATACCAGACGCTTCCTCGGTCGGTTGTTGCTAGTCTTTGCGCATGGGCTGACAGCATCGCACTCAAAAACATATCTGTAGATTTGGTCTCGTATTTCCCGAGGAAGATCGAAGAATGTTCTTAACACCATGCTTCTCCTGTCTGATATGAGCCACGAATATCCAAATTTGATTGATGTGTTATCTACTAACTTTGATGAGCGGTAGCAGCTTGATTGAGACTTCTCACTACTTGGTAAAGTACCCCATCAAAGCAGCGATGCTCTGTCCTCGAGTATGCGCGCAAAGTCAGACAACAAGCTTCAGGCTGATTGGCTCAAAGGAAAGGACGTTGGTGGTAGCTAATGTTAAAAGACAGGAAGACAGGAAGACAGGAAGACAGGATTTCAACAGAATCTGGATCAAATGAGAACATCATAAATAATTCGCTTCACCTATACCATTCATTTCACGGTATAGGTGATGTGTATAAGATTTGCTTCATTGGTTGAGCGCCAATTCATTTGTCCGTCACATGGAGTTACTACAGTAGACACACTATGAGTACTTCTTGTGTTTAGGGTCCACTAGTGGGAGTATCGGACAAAGGAAGCTGAAGGATTATGGAAACACATATGGAAAAGATCTCACTAAGATTCACCTGTGTGCATGCAAGACACGAAGATCTTCCTATGCGAATACGTAGATATTCTGGAAAGGTGATGTGGCTAACAACTGAAACGGAAGTAACATAACACAATGAGTGGTCTGCCGTGTACATTAGACCTGAATTCGAATGAAACAACAGAAATGTTGGAAGCACCGGTACTGTATCAGTTATTTATGAGGTCCTTGACTCTGTGGCAATTTCAAAAAGCCTACCTTCGCTGACTCACATAGGGCATCTTAAGAGCAACTTGACCTTACAAACTTCCAACCTTCCAATCTTCCAAACTTCCAAAGCTTCAAGCCTGCTTTACTATGACTGATTCTTGAAAGGCGGGTTGATCAGTGAAGTGACCGTAAATCGCATCCCAATGGCTGAGTGCAACGAAGTGTTTCATGATTCGGATCTGCAAGAAGAGTACGGTTCATCAAGCTCCAGAACATGGGTTTGCTTGTTCAAAGTTCTTGGAAGTCTTGCTAGAGTAATGGAAAGTATGTAAATAAATACCTTGAGAGTACTCCCTACGTACGTTAAATCCGAACGACGCTAGTAAGGATATGGACAAATAGCGTCTATGGATTGCTTTGACTCTTCACAGACGACGGATTTGACCAATTTACCTTGCTTTACAATAACTCCCATAAAGAGCAACGGGACCAGCACTAGACACATAAAAGCGCGGGACAATCAATTTATAGGATAACACTGCGGACGGAGAGCGTTAATTTGAACTTCCGAACCACAGCAGCTTCAGTACTATACAGAGGGGCAGCAAGAAAGGCAAGGTACCGATCACAGACCATAGTGTGGAATCTGTTCACAAACTCCCGTCACTATGTCTGGGCTCGAGTCCTGGGAAGATGACCCTGCGGTTCAAGACGATGAGCTCTCCCGTCAAACGCAGCAAAATCTCCACATCAACGCACAGAACGGGCAAGGCTCAAGGTTTGCACCCAATGCCAACGCGTTTCAGCCGGGAGCCCAGTCCTTTCAGCCGGGGCAGCAATACCAGCAGTACGGGCAATATAACCAGCCTCAGCAGTATGGCCAGTATCCGGCGCAGCAACAATATGGTGGGGCGTACCCTCAATATAGCCAGCAAGCATACAGTCAATACAACCGAGGCTATGGGCAGCAGCCAAAAAATTACAACCAGGGCCATGGTATGCAACAGAGCGGCTATATTCAACAGCAAGGGTATCACCAACAACCTCAACAAAGTCAACCAACGAGAACTCCTATAATCGCAAAACGACCTACGGCGTCAGACCCTCCTACCTCTTCCCCGTTAGCTGCGCTATCTAAACCTGTGGAGCGTAGCGAAGCTTCGGCAGCACCAGTGGTCAAAACACTATCAGTCGGCGGTGAGGGATCCACGCCGAAGACCAAGGTCGTGTCGATAGGTCTCCCGTCTTCCGCGCCGTCAAAGAGCGAGGCACTATCAGCAGAAGATGGAGCGAAAGCCGCTGCGGTGAAGGCAATTGAGAAAACCGAGAAACCTGTTGCATCCACAAATGGCAAAACATCTCCATCCCTCTCATCTGGACGATCTAGCCCTACGGCGGCAGAGGCAAGAGCGGCAGCACGGGAGGCCGATGCGGTGGCCAAAGAGCAAGCAGTAGATGTTGATGAGGAGATATTGGAAGAGGTATATGGCAAGGAGCATGTCAATCTAATTTTCATTGGTCACGTTGATGCGGGCAAATCAACACTAGGTGGGTCGATTCTTTACGCTACTGGAATGGTGGACGAGCGAACAATGGACAAGTACAAGCGGGAAGCGAAGGAAGCAGGCCGAGAAACGTGGTACCTCTCATGGGCGTTAGACCTGACAAAAGAGGAACGATCAAAAGGCAAAACTGTCGAGGTTGGCCGAGGATTCTTCGAGACAGAGAAGAGGCGGTACACAATCTTGGACGCCCCCGGCCATAAGACGTTTGTTCCTAACATGATCGGCGGGGCCTCCCAAGCCGACGTCGGCATCCTAGTCATCTCCGCCCGAAAAGGCGAGTATGAAACCGGCTTCGAAAAAGGCGGCCAAACCCGCGAACATGCCATCTTAGCTAAAACTCAAGGTGTAAACAAGCTCGTCGTTGCCGTCAATAAAATGGACGATACCACCGTTGAATGGTCCCAGGACCGCTACAAAGAATGCACCGAGAAACTCATGAACTTCCTGCGCTCCGTCGGCTACACTAAAAATGACGTCAAATTCATGCCCATTTCCGCCCAAACCACTGTCGGCATCAAAGACCGCGTCCCCAAATCGCTCGCCCCTTGGTACGATGGCCCAAGTTTACTCGAATACCTCGATGACCTCAAGTCCCTGGAGCGCAAAGTCAACGCCCCCTTCATGATGCCCATCAACGGCAAGTACAAAGACATGGGCGCGGTCATCGAGGGCAAAATCGAAGCCGGCGGGATCAAAAAGGGGAGTTCGTACATCATGATGCCCAACAGAGACGAAGTCACCATTGCCGCCCTTTACGGCGAAACCGAGGAAGAAATTCCCCAAGCGGTCTGCGGCGACCAGATCCGCGCCCGCGTCCGCGGTGTCGAAGAAGAAGATATCCTCCCCGGCTTCGTCCTATGCGCACCAAAACGCCCCGTGCATTGTGTATCCGCCTTTGAAGCACAAATCATGCTTCTCGAACTTAAATCCATCCTGAGCGCGGGATTCAACTGCGTGATGCACGTGCACTCAGCCATCGAGGAAGTGACGTTTGCAGCGCTCCTGCATAAGTTAGAGAAGGGAACCGGCCGAAAGAGCAAGAAACCCCCGCCGTTTGGCAAGCAGGGAATGAGTGTTATTGCGCGGCTGGAGGTGATTGGTGGCGCTGGGAGTGTGTGTGTCGAGAGGTATGAGGACTATCAGCAGATGGGGCGTTTCACGTTGAGGGATCAGGTATGTTTGGATTTCCTTCGATCAGTAGTGTGCGGTGAGGGCGAAAGTGCTAATTGTGATGGGATAGGGTCAAACGATTGCGATTGGGAAGATTACGAAGTTGATTACGGATCCGGCGTCCCAGACTTAAAAATCGTTTTGCATGGGTTGGTGGGGAAGGTTACCTTGATTGAGGGCATGGGAGTAAAGAAGTCGTAAGAGGTCATATGAATTGCTATGCTTGAGGATAAATAGATTCAGGAAACCCGAACGGAGTTGCATGTACAGGACCGGTCTTGCCCTGATCAAGTCTTCGTTATATGTAACGCCTGCCAAGTGCTATCGCATCTCAACCTTGAGCTTAGATCACACTACCAAATTCCCTCATTAACCATCCAGATATCCTCAAAACCCCAAGTCCCTATATATGATTCTGATCTCCAGCCTTTATGAATCAGCAATAGTAGTGTCCCCTTTTTCCCAGTACATCTTGTCCATCAACATTCATGACGCGTCAGGGGCGTCTTCCCAAATAACAAACCTTACGTACGCTAGCTGAACATCTGCCACAATCAACATTCTTCAGACTCGCACCATCAATATATCCGACACTCCAAAGCAGCTCTATTCCTAGAATCCTTCTTTTTTCGATGTTCTATCCCTTCTTGGCCACCCCGCATGACTTCGCCGTAAGCGGTTAGGGTTTTGAGATCCTCCATGTTAGGCTGGTATGAGTAAGGTCTTGGACCGGAAGATTCGTTAAACCGGTGCGGGATCTTGAAAATAGGTAGTTCTTGGGTTTGGTTTGCATTGAGTCCTTCACTATTCTCTAGTTATGAAGGTCGACCGAGGTTTCTTTAAGTCTCGACTGTCGCTTCACAGTCCATTATCTTCGAGACATTATGATCTCTATCAACAGGAGCCCGTCGCCATGCTTTCGTTGTAATCGTCAAAAAACCTATTTCGAAGGCCGCAGTGCGTTGAGAGACAAGGGCTGAGATCCGGAACGCGTTTGGGGAAATTCTGTACTTCGCGGGGAAAAGCTTTTTCCTCATGGAAGATTTGACAGTAGATTTGCTTATGGTAATTGCGGTAGTCCTAGTCCAGGTCTCTTAGTGTGGGATCGTCTTGTGCTCGTTTGGCGTTCGTCCATCCGAACATTTGCGTCTCGCATTTTTATCTTGGAGAGAACGGTAATTCGAGAGAATTTTCGGAAGGCAGAACCATGAGATCAGGTCCTTTGTATTATGTTGCGTCAAATATTTCTTATGGACAGTCTCTTTTCTCTCCAAGGGGAAGTATGTCAAAACCCAAACTCTGACAAAGGAAGTGAGAATTGGGATCCGATGGCTTCTGAGTTGGTGGGGCCGAGAGGCTTAGATGCCGCTGACGTGGGGCAGGGGGAGATCCAAAACCGACAAGAACATTGTTGCGGTGCAGTCGATATGGCGAGATAGTGACTTGTCTGCCTAGCTAGTAGGCGGGTTAGTCTTCGGCCCAGTCGTCAAGTCGCATTTCCTTGACAAATATACACCTCTCCTATCATCAGGTATGCTCAGATTGAGGGTGAAGCCGTCATTTTGCCCATAAAAGGCAGCATTAGACACCAGCTGTGGCAAACAGCGGTTCCCAGATTTCGTTTGACAGGTTATTTCATGTAAGCTCATCAATTTCCGAGCTTCGAATGTGCGGGGGGACCATCTGATCAGAAGGGAGCGTCATATCATATCGTGTCCATTCTTCGTACAATTGAACCTGTGTGACCGCTTGATGCTTTGCTTGTATCAATTCTACATTGCCCAATTCGCCGGGATACACAGAGTAGGTGGTTATGGACTAGCTTCGTATGTCGCTCATAAGAACTCCTGAGAACTCTCGCACACTGGCTGTCCGTCTATGTAGAACATGAACGCCTTTACGTCGTAGGTATTGTTCGTCACACAAGGAGAGAACAAATTAGGAAATGCCATTTCCCACCACTTCCTAGGATCAATTTCAGGGAACTTCAAAAGAAGGCTGCTGAAAGCGTCCCCGTAAGTGTCGAGAGAACCGACATGAGAATGGCCCCTTTGTAAAACAACATCTACGGATAACCTTGTGATATAGTGTCTTACACGAAATGTGAGCTGCGACAGATGCGGGTATTGTTTGCTGAGTAATGCTCTCCAATCGCTGAGGCCATCCAAACTCTCAAAGACCGAGTCCTCACGGTAATAGCCAAAACGGATTTCAAACACAGCTTTCCTAATATATGTACAGGCTTGAAGGTCCGGATATGACAGGAGACGCTGTTCATTGGGGTTGAAGGATCCGTATAAAGGGTTATGTATCAGACACATGAGCTGGAATGTATTCTTTGAATAGAGAAGTGACATTGCCTCGTCATGCACGGATTTGCATGTGCATAGTATAGCAGTGTCGATGCTTCCCTGATTCTTCCAGTATGTGTGTCTTGTGCTGTAACAAGGACAGAACATAAGCTCGAATGAACTCGGATTGACGAGAAGCTGGCAATAAATCTGGCATCTGAGTTCGGTAGGAAGCTTGAGAAAGTGAAATCCAGTCGGTGAAGCGGTATTTACCGTGACGTTGGGTGTGGAGATTGATGGAAGAAAAGAAGCTTGAACGACATGTTTGTGGCCTATACTTTGTTAGTTTTGCAAGTATGATTGCGAAGATCGAGTCCATGCCTGCTTGATCAGACGTGGTTGTATTGAATGCCATCGAGGCAGCGGTATGAGTCTGGACGAAGATGCACCCAGTAGTAAGTTAGTACGGTGTATGGGGCCGTTATCGACAAAGTTGCCAAAGCACGAGGTCGCTATTACGGCAGATACAGAATCACTAATATCTGTGCGGAATGTTTGCTTTGACCGTATTCTCTGTAGCTGTATCGACCGCTTCGATGAGGTTGTAGCCTTGTAAGACATCCGAGTTATCGGCAGACGCGTCTAACAGTCGCACTTTGAGAAATCGCGGGTTCATTTGCCGCCAGCTTCTTGTAGAGAGCTCCACCAAAAGGAAAGTGCAAGATAACTGGAGTCTAGTTATCCATTGTTTAAGTAAATTTCAGAAGCTTATTTGATTCTTTTATGTACAAGACACACTCTACTACATCTTTCGGAAGAGGTCAGAAACTGTACTGCAAGGTCCTGGCCTTTCTCCATGTACACAAAATGCCGGAGCCAACAACCGATGGAGACGCCCTCAAAGCCATTCCTTACGACTTTTTCTAATGGTGACGGCTCTTCCACGACTCGACCACTGCCGCCGATGCCCCATAGTGTCTCCCCCAATGGCTTTACGGCTAAGAGATTCGTTATTCAAGGCAACGCCGTTAGGCTGTTGAGCTTTTTAAGGGTACCATACCTGGCAAACTCCCAAACGCGGATTATATGTCCATAGTGTTGGTCAAGCATTTCGACAATAGTGATTGATGGAGGCAGCTTAGCTCTATTCCATGCTCGTACCCTGCTAGAGCATGGGCTGTTGGGGCTTGCCATATTGGACCTTGCCTCTGCTAATGCCTTCACTCAATTGAAGTGCAATGCGCAAAGAGGCCCTAAGCGCATGCATCTTGGGGGTGCAAGTCAGTGTCACAGTGTCGTCCAAATCCAGCGTGCTGGTTGTTATACTGTCGGGAAACTTGGATGCGTGCACATTCTGTTCTGTTTCGCTGGCGTCGTTGGTTGCACTCATGCCATCGACATAGCTTTAGAAGAATGGGGACGAACATTGGGCATCAACACGTCAGACGCGTTCATCTATGCTCAGGCAGTAGCAAAGTTGGTCCTGATCTTACAAACCTTGCGGCCTCTGGGTCGTCCACGGGCCAGATCTGCTATTAGATATGAGACTATGTATTGACCTGTCTCTTGTCGTAGCGTCACGAGATGGTAGGGTATTGACGAGAGTTTTCCTGCGATATCCGCTAAGGATTTTGATACAAAGTCATGGAGAGCCGTGAACGATGAAGTGAATCAGATGATCAGTCGGAGAGCAAGACGTTCAGTACTTAAAAGGTTTTAGTGTCAGAATCAAGTATTTCGACAGCTATTGTCTGATTGATTGATGAAATAAACGGGTCAGACAGGCAAGACCCACAATAGCCTAATAAAAGTGTTTTCCTAAGGTTATTGAATCTGTGGTTTTCGAATTTGGGTTGGCCAAGATTTGACATTACGAGCTCATTTATCAAACCCCCGTCGATGGTTTGACTTGTAGAATTTTGTGATCTCGTTCATTCGAGTATTTAAGGAGAGGAGGTGCGTCTTAAGGTCATAAAAGAGATACAGCATATCGTCGGCGAACCAAAACGTCCAGTGGCTGCTTGCTCGGGATTTTTGAAAGAGATCCAGAAGCAGCAACCACGACATGAACAGTATAAGTAACAGCATGAAGATGAAATTAGGAATCATCAACCCTTTCGCGCTTCTGGAAAGCGGATGAATCTTTGAATTGACTCTACTTTCGGAACCGGTAATAGAATACGAATCGCTGCCGGTAATATAATTTGATGTCCCATGGAGAAGTCTGCTGCCCCTAGTTTTAGCTTGTGCACAGCATATGGGCGTAGGCAAACCAAGGGGGAGCTTTCAGCACTCCTAATATCCCCGAAACGTGTCACCAGACTGACACGGTTGTTTAGTGTTGGACTAAGTACTAGAAAGATTAAGTCGGCTCAAGTCAGCGTATGTGCCAAAATCTCAGAAGAACCATCCGTCAAGCAGGCCTTGTATAAACCAAGTGGTCCCCCGCAGTATCAATATCCTTCCTCATCCGCACCTTGTTGATATATGTGACGACTTCGAGAAGGATCTTTCCGCATCTCTTGTCCCGAACCCGTGAAACCAACTGTTACATATGTCAGTCGCATGCACTTCTTGATCAGTAGCAGTATGACTGCTTACCCCTTGCATTTACACCATCAGGCGTTCTGAACATACTTTCCTTCTTTGCTACTTTGCCAGTCTTTCCTTTCGTTGCGAATTCCTGCCACTTGTTCTTCCCAGCTTCCAGTTCTTTATTAGCTTTCACTTTGCGGGGCACCTTCGGAGGTCTTATAGGCCCGTCGCTAACTCTGCTCGGTTCTTTCTTTGCTTGGCTTGCAAGTGCAGGGTTGATATCTGCAGCCGCCGATATCACGTTGGAATTGAAAGGGATTGTCGGCGGGGTCGGCGTCACTGGGGTACCATCAGCCTTACGCTTCTTGGACTCGTTGGAAATTGGTTTGATGTCATGAGCGGAGAGCGTCTCTGTGGTGGCGTAGGACTTGAACGTTACGATGTAGACCGGCTTGCTGGAAGATCCGGTAATAGATGTAATCCTTGCCGGGTAGAAGGACTTATCTCCGGTAACCCACTTCGCAAGGACAGTGTCGTTGACTGAAAATGCAGTAGGGGCCTGAGGTTCTTCGATCGGACTTTGGGGGGTAGCCGTTTTGCGATAGCCCGCCTGGAAAGCTGGATGATTCTCCTTGGACCATTTCTCCTTCACAGGTGGTGGAGGTGGCTTCTTTATAGGGGCTGGTGCTGAGGCTGGCTTTAGCTCTGCGATCGCGATGTCGGTGAGGGAAATGACTTCTTCAAGCTCAGTCTTGAGATTTTGCAGCTCAGCATTCTCCGGATCTGCCTGAAGACTGAACTGGACAGTCTCGAGCTACGGGCGATATGTGTCAACGCAATGCAAAATCAATCAGTAAGTTGCTTACCTGCAGTTGATACTCCTTCTTCTCCGCCTCCAATGCTAGTATGTCATTGCTCATAGTGACTGCTGATCTAGGGGGGGTATGAATGATAAGGGTGCTACGGAGTACACAAGAAGAGACTTGCTTAGAGAGGTGACTGAAATGAGTTGATGTTGTGGTGTGATTAGCGCAGTCGTGCAGGTCGATGCCGTTGTTCGCTATGAAGTTCAGTCTTCAGAGGCTGAGAGAGGCCTAGACCGCAGTTTTTGATTTCTAATAAAACAGGGGTCCATGTCAGCCTCGCAAGGGCAGCGCTTGATGTGATTGGTGGGTGGTCGCAGCTAGAAGTATGAACACATGAAAGCAGTAAATTGAATTCAGTCAGTACACGACTTTTACATCGTCATTATCTTGCTCGACCTCCGTCCTTAAAGAGTCATCCCTTCCGTACGGCTGCAACGCTTCAGCACTGTCGCCGAATCAACAGCTTTTCCTACGTCGACGGGGTCTATCGTGCACCCGCGGAGTTAAGCTCTCTGATCACCTCCCTCAATTGAGTTAGCACGCCTTTGTGGCCCACGAAAATCTCTCATCTACGATTCAGCTCCGCCATATCATACTGTAGCCTACACCGCTTCATCATCGCTTTGCGCAATTGATAACAAGGCTGCAGTAGAGGCGGCAAGACTTGTTTCGCACTTCATCAGATCGGGCCTTGATCGCTCCACAATCAACCGTCTGCGGGGTTGCGTGGTCGTCTATCTGCCTCACGGATAGCTGCGGACTTCATCGAACTCATCTTTCAAAGCTCTATTCAACATTTAAGCGTATCGATGGCAGGTGAGACGATATTTGGACCGGATTTGTCCCTTACTCCTAGCCAACAGCAATTACTTCGCACTGCATTGTCTTCCAATCGCTCTCCATCCGACCATTCTACGAACCGTCCATATCCTACTCCAGGCACTAGCCCGAAAAAACCCCAAACCCCACGTACGAGTAGCAATTCCAAACAGAACCAAAAGTCTAGTCCGTCCAACCTTAACAACAATATGTTCGATTCGCCCATTCAAGAGACACCAGGCTCCGGCAACCTCGGAAGCGCCGGGTTCGATGAGAGCCCGTTTCTTGAATTCGAAGACGACGGAAATTTTGACTGGGACACCAACGGAGACATGATGTTTGGTAGTTTACCAGGCGAGGAAATAAATGACGACAATGAGCAGCACCCAAAGAGGAAAAATTCGGAGGACGATGAAGAGGAGGGTGAGGGCGACAATAAGCGACATGAGGGAAATGAGAAGTCTGTCAAGAAGCCTGGACGCAAGCCACTAAATAGCTCTGAACCGACTACAGTAAGCTACGATACGTTGTAGTACACACCCAACATACTAATCCGATACACTAGAAACGCAAAGCCCAAAACCGTGCTGCACAGCGAGCCTTCCGCGAGCGGAAGGAACGTCATCTGAAGGAGCTTGAGAGTAAGGTAGAGGACTTGGAAAAAGCTTCGGAGCATACCAACCATGAAAACGGACGCCTTCGCGGACAAGTCGAACGACTAAACATAGAATTGAAAGAATACCGTAAGCGTCTCTCCTTGGGTGTGGCAGCGGCTGGCCGGTCTCCACCATCCGCAACCCTTCCTCAACCTCGAAATACGTTCAACAATAACAGCAACGATTTCCAATTTGCATTCCCAAAATTTGGGGACTTGCCTGGTTCAAATTTCATGACAAACGGATCCCTTGCCAAAGTTGGATCTCTTGTCAATGGAGGCAAGCGTTCATCGTATCCTAGCATGCCCTCCATAGCTAGAGGAGACTCCTCAGGCTCTTTGAATGCAACATCGCCGACAAGCCAACATGGGTCGAATTCGGGATCCATGTATCAAAGCCCCACTTCCGCATTGAATGGGAATGGGTTTGAAGAACTTAATGGGTTGTTCAGTCCATCGATCCTTGAAACCGCTAGCCGGAGCAACTCTACTGATTACATGTCCTTCAACAACGGCGCACCTACTGTAAATGGAGGCAAGCAACGCAGTATCGACAGCTCCAACGGTCACGGCCAAAAGACGAACAGAACAGGATCCGCAACTTCCATCACCGCATCGCCTGCTTCAACAATGTCACACAATGGTGGTCTCGATTCATCATGTGGCACAACACCGGAAGCTTCCGCTGAGTCGCCTGACAATTTGAAATCAAATGAGGGAACTTTGAATACCATCAATGAAGAAAACAGCTTTTTAAGCAACTTATCAGGTAAGACGAAATTTTGTAAAGAATGGGCGAAAGCTTGCGGCAACATGATCGATCCTGTTCCGCGGATGATGTCCGGTTCTGACGATGCTTCAGTCCCTTCTAGTATGATGAAATCGCCTGTCAGCGAGACAAATGGGATTGACTGGATGGCTCAGCAGAATGGCGGGCTATTCGATCCTGTCCTCTTCGGCGACTATCGAGATCCGCAGGACAATATCTTGAACAACGGGTTCTTCAACGACGCTTTCCTTTTGCAGGATGACTTTGGTACCGCCTTCAATACTGGTCCCTTGGCGGTGGCGAGCCCAGCCCCTAAACGAGATTTGATGAAGGAAGTTGAAGTTCAGCAAAATGGGGGGGCGGAAGAGGAGGTCGTTCCCGGAGAAGCTCCAAAGCAATTCATAGATTGCGATAGATTGTGGTATGTAGAGCATGCCTCTAATCGCTGACATCTGCTAATTACTTTTCGACCAGGGACCGCATGGCAGCTCACGGCAAGGTTCAGTCTGGCGAAGTCGATATGAACGACCTTTGCGCACAGTTAAAGCAGAAAGCTAAATGTTCCGGAACTGGAGCTGTTGTGGCGCAAAAGGACGTTGACGATATCTTGGGCCCAGCCCCAGACCATCAGAAGGATTTCCTCAAGAGGTTTATCTAACTCCCTGATAGGGTAACCAGGGTCTTTGATCAAAGGGATCAGGCGCTAAAACAGGATAAAAACGCGAGAATACGATCACGGAGTTCCGGATGGACATGTTTCTATCTCTGCGGCTTGTCGCTCCTATTTAGTTTTTTGCTATCACGCTCTGCTACGGCTCAGTGCTCGGTGTGCTCCCAGTAGGTAAGGTGACGGAAAGGGGGGAGGAAGCCATACCGGAAAAGGGAGTCTCGAGACGGCCAATGTATGTATTTAGCTGATGAGCTCACATATGCGAAATACCACTCACTCATGATGTTTTGGGTATTCAATTTCCAACATACGTTCAATTTTGATGCTGTGCATACAGATCCATTTCTGTCAGGTTATGTCGTATTGAGCCGAAGTAATAGACAATAATAGCATCAAAGGCCCCTTCTGTAAGTCTAGCCTGTCTGTCTCTGAATGCAGCACCAAGAGTTTGTCCCTTCTACTACTCCAATCCATCTTTCATCTCATTGTTCATACTTTAATCTACCATCTGCCTGTTAGAAATCGTCTCCTCAGTACCTCCCCACTCTCCTTCTTACTCCCCACCATAACCAACGAAATCCTACAAGCCCCTTCCCTCTCCTTGACCCAGCGACTGTATGGTTCGTCTCCCTCTGCACAATACACCTCCCATATCTTATCACCACTTCCTCCCCGCCGTCCATCAATAACATAATCACCCCTACTAATGAAAACGCTTATTTCAGACTCTACGTCCGATGCACCGGCATGCTAGTACCGGGCCTACTGCCCATGGTGCAGAATAGGCTGCCGTTTGGAGGGCATCAGGGGAGCGTTTGCTCGGGGGTGTTTTGGGGGAAGTGTTGGGATGAGGGGACGGTGACGGCGGTGTGCAGGATGAAGAAGGAGGAGCGGGTGGATACGAAGGGGCAGGAAGCGGGAACTGGAGGTGAGAAGGCGGTTATAGAGGTCCCGGTGGGGGCTGAGTGGTTTTTACAAGGTGGGCGCGGGGTTGATGCCATGGCTGCTTGGGCGGGTGTTGGGTTGTATTCAGAAGGCGAATAGTTCTTGAGCTGCGGAACGAAGCTTTGTTTTAGATGGAAGTACATTGGGAGGGTTCTTCGTTTGGCAGTCTGCAATCACAGGCCTTTCCATGCTTTCAGGGGGGAATCTCAATTGCGGAGATGAGCCCGGCGCGCCACAGCTGAGGTTCTCTGAAGAGCCAACCTCTCACTCACGAGCAGCGAGCCTGAAGTCTTAGAGCACGGCAACAACATCAAAACGGTGATTGACCGACGAAGGCAGAGCTCTAAGGTAGATAATGGAGCGCGTGTATGCGGGATAACGGAGTGGCGAGTTTAGCCGACCCATAATTCACCGCAGCTGAATAAAATATAAGTTCGACACAGTCACACGCTTGTGCTTGAAAAACAAAACCCCACCATCCTTGCGATCAACGCTCACATCGCCATGGATAACCAGAAATTCTACCAGGTGTTCAAGGAGGTCTTGGCGCGTAAGATTGTTTGAAAACATCTGTTCCTTTAGGAATTTACTAACTGTTACCAGCCGACACCAATCGTGTCAAGGCGGCCACCGCCAAACTACGAGCCGATTACTACCCACTACCAGAATCGCTGCAGGTTCTTCTACAACTTCTCCTTGCATCTACTGAGCCTTCACCACTGCGGCAACTTGCTGCAACTCAAGCCAGGTCTCTTGTTCCGAAACATTGGGAATCCTTAAACGATCAATCTCACATACGCCAGCGCCTATTGCACGGAACACTACAGGAAGAGGACCAGCTTGTTCGGCATGCCGCCTCGCGAGTCATTACCGCCATAGCAAAAATAGATACCGAGAATGGAAAATGGCCAGAATTGCTCGATCTTTTACTACAGGCTGGGGCCAGCGATCATGCTCGGTCGCGAGAGGTCGGCACATACATCCTTTTCACAGCCTTGGAATCCTTTGGGGAAGGTTTGATGTTCAAGTTCCACCAAATGCTGCAAATTTTTAGCAAGACTATAGTCGATCCAGAGAGCGCGGAGGTGAGGATCAACACTATGCTGGCACTAGGTAGAATGGCTTGTGTACTTGACACTGAACATGACGAACAATCTGTCCGAGGGGTACAAGATTCGATACCCCAAATGGTAGGAGTGCTAAAGCAAGCTCTTGACGCTGGTGATGAGGACCGAACCACGCAGAGCTTTGAAGTTTTCCAGACACTATTGGGTTGTGATTCGCAGATACTGAACAAGCATTTTAAGGATCTCGTTCAATTCATGACAAACCTTGCCGCGCAGACTGATCTTGATGAGGATGCAAGAACGCAAGCTTTAAGCTTCCTAATGCAATGTGTCCGGTTCCGAAAGCTCAAGATGCAGGGTCTGAAGGTCGGAGAACAGCTTACCTTAAAGTCCTTGGAGATTGCGACGGAGCTGGGAGACGCATCAGTCGAAGACGAAGAGGTCACGACTCCCCGGTCAGCCCTAGGTTTGCTCGATCTTCTAGCATCGAGTCTGCCTCCTAGCCAAGTTGTTGTTCCTCTATTACACGCACTTGGTCCGTATGTTAATAGTGATGACCCTGATAGGAGGCAAGGAGGTATCATGGCATTAGGCATGTGCGTTGAAGGTGCACCTGATTTCATCGCTACACAAATGAAGGAAATCTTGCCTTTGACTTTGAAACTCCTTGAAGACCCTGAAGCTAAAGTACGTCGTGCTGCACTGGATTGTGTCATGCGTTTGTCGGAGGATTTGCCAGAAGACATGGGCAAGGAACATCAAAAGCTGATCCCAGCAGTGGTTAAACATCTGGACATTGCAATGAAGAGTTTAAGTGGACCTAGCGACGAGAAGAATATGGACATTATTAAAGCTAGTTGCAATGCTATCGACACATTAGTTGATGGATTTGAGGAGGGCGCTGCCAAGCCATACCTCCCAGAGCTTGTGCCCCGGCTAAGTCGGTTGTTCTCCCACCCTGAATTCAAGGTCAAAGGTTCGGCGATCGCTGCCATGGGTTCCGTTGCTGCGAGCGCAAAGGAGGATTTCCTACCGTACTTTGAGCAGTCGATGAATGCCTTGTCTGAGTATGTTCGTATCAAGGATGGTGAAGATGACCTTAGCCTCAGAGCTACGACATGCGACGCTATGGCCTACATAGCAACAGCTGTGGGCCCTAAGCCATTCCAGCGTTACGTTGTACCTTTGATGGAAGCCACAGAAGAGGGTCTGCATCTAGACAATCCTAAATTACGCGAAACGAGCTTTCTGTTCTGGGGCACTATGGCTAAAGTATATAAGGGTGAATTCAAGCCTTTCTTACTGGGTGTAGTAAAAGGCTTGTTCGAGAGCTTAGCGGCTGAAGAGACAGATTTAGAGGTCAATCTAGGAGATGGAGCGAAAGATCTGGAAGGGCAAGAAGTGACGATTGCTGGTAAGAAAGTCAAAATTGCCTCATTCAACGAGGACGAGCTAGCTGCGGCAAGTGACTTTGACGATATGAGCGATTTAGATGGCGAGGAAGATGATGACTGGGATGGATTCACTACCGTTACCGCTGTGGCACAAGAAAAAGAAATTGCCGTTGAGATATTGGGGGATATCTTAACACATGTAACTCAAGACTACCTGCCATACTTTGAGAAGACGGTCGAGACCGTTCTACCTCTTGTTGATCATCCCTACGAAGGGGTTAGGAGGGCTGCAATCAGCACTTTGTGTCGTGCCTACGGAACAGTGTGGGAGCTGCAAGCCGAAGAGGGCGGGAAGTGGCAGCCTGGCTTGCCATTACAGAAACAACCAAGCAATGAGATTAAGAAACTCGGAGAAATCATCATGACTGCTATGCTGGCAGTGTGGCAGGATGAAGAAGATAGGTACGTTTTCTTATCGCCGATGGATTCTCTCGCGTTTCTTCAAATGATGACATACTTGTCGTTAATCCCAGCTCACTCAGATGTACTAACGTACAATTGCTGAGAAAACGAATCACTTTCTGATGGCATTTCTACCTGTTACGTACTTTGTCCAGAGTCTCAGCGATGTACAGCTGACCTAGAGTTCGATAGGACTGCTGTCACAGATATCAACCGCAACTTTGCAGCGGTCCTTAAACAGACCGGACCCTCAATTATCTCCGACCCCACTACCCTCAAACCCGTCACAGAAACCCTCGTCGCCATCATCACCAAAAAACACGACTGCCAGCAAGACTTTGGCGACACAGAAGACATGGACGACCTCGAAGAAACGTCCGAGTACGACTGGCTCGTTATCGACACCGCTCTCGACTGCATCTCAAACCTCGCGTTCGCCCTGGGTGAGAGTTTTAGTCAGCTGTGGAAAGTTTTCGAGAAACCTGTTATGAAGTTTGCGAGTGGGAGTGAAGCTTTTGAGCGAAGTACAGCTATTGGTGTTGTTGCCGAGTGTATACGTGCTATGGGTAGTACGGTCACACCGTACACAAGCACCCTCCTCAAACTTCTGCTTCACCGAATGAGCGACGAAGATCCCGAGACAAAGTCGAATGCGGCCTTTGCCATCGGCCTACTCCAAGAAAACTCCACAAACGACGCCGAGATCTTGAAATCGTATAACACCATTCTAGCAAAGCTAGAGCCTTTACTACACACGCAGGAAGCGAGGGCTATGGACAACGCCGCAGGTTGCGTCAGCCGAATGATTACGAAACATCAAGACCGCGTGCCTATCCACGCCGTCCTACCCGCGCTAATCGAGCTCCTGCCGCTGAAAGAAGATTTTGAGGAAAACGAGCCGGTCTTTAATATGATCATGCACCTCTGTAAGCCCCATTTCTCTCTACTACGCATTTCTGTCCACTATCTTGATCTCACATTCTCTCTCACAGACTCCGCCGGCGAACCCACAATCGTGCGCCTAACGCCCCAGCTCCTCCCCATTCTCGCACAGGTCCTTTCCCCGCCGGAAGAGCAGCTCAAGGAGCCCACACGCCTGCAGATCATCCAGCTCGTCAAGTTTGTCGCGAGCAAGCACCCAGAGCTTGTGCGGAAATATGATGTCCTTGCTACGGCTGCTCAGGGGTAGGAGTAAATAGGATGTTGCATACTTCACGTTAGGGGTGTTTGTACGCAGAAAGGGACTTCGTAGATAAGGGATATTTACGCTTAGTGATGTCTTTATGGTTATGATGGATAGGGATGATACCATGCGAGTGATGCTTATTGTACCTATCACAACGTCCCGCCTTCTAGAAGGCTTGAAACCAAATAGTAGGTGCTAGCATAGAGCTGCGAATAGACGTTGCATGTCTGTAATTTTTTCCCATCGTGGTAGAAATGATCTCGCTCTTGTAACACAACCTACAGTAGCTTGCTTACTTGTGGCTGCAATGAACCGCCATTTTCTAGCCCTGGAATCTCACCTTTAAATACCTGGGTATGTCATTGCACCCGCCCCCTAGAATCCCCTATTTCGGTCTTTTCCACCCGGAGCGTTTGGCTGGTCTTGGCTGCAATCGCTCTCTATGTAGCATTGTATGGTTTCAGTGACCGACGAGAGCTTGGAGGTATACATAGGTGGGGGTGGAATAGATAAAGTATAACTGTATGTATAAGTAATGCTTTACGCTATGTACACCACCCTCCCCAGCTAAGATTTTACATATATGTATGCCTACGTCGCCAGTCTATGGCTTCCGGACCCTTGCCTTCCCTATTCGGACGGATCCTAGCGGAGCGCGGGGAAGAAAGGTTCCGTTCTAGCTACTGTGTGTACAAGGCTGTCTGGGAAGTCGCTTCCTTTTTCTCGTGGGCTTGATTTGAATCATTGATCTGTAACAAGCGCTTCGTTAAGACTCTTATACATAGCTGAGTCGATTGAAGATTTTTAGTAATTTGGGAATGGGTGTTTGGAAAAGGGGGGTTTGAAATGAGAACTGGCTCGAGGGTATCTACCTATTCACTTGACCATATTTGAATTCTTTAAAAGCTTCGATATTTTAGCTAGAGGATGCGTATCGTACAATAGCTCTTATCCTCAAACGAGCCAAAAACATTCGACTCTGCGTTTGACTCTACCCACTTCCGCCAGATTAGGAGATGGCAATAATATACATAGGTAATGGTGGCTAACCGCGGGTGACCCGGGACCCCCTGTAATTCAGATATAACCACCGTTGATCCCTTAAAAAAGCATCACAACTCCTTCCTTGCCGTCTCAAACCTATCCATCACCGGCCTCGCATCACTCATCTCCGGACCTTCCCTCACTTCTGCTCGCTCCTCCCTCATCCACCCCCCATCCTCCGCTTCAACCGCCGAGGAAATATCATTCTTCAACGGGCTCTGCTGCAGCCCCTCGCCAAGCTGCCTTCCCCCCAATTCTCGTTAGGTGTCACCACGCCCGTCTGACTTGTCAGAGTGACCATACTGGCGTTGTCGGCGTTGAGGTGTGTGCCGAGCTTGAATGGGAGAGCGGTAACGCCTGCTGTTGGCCTGTTGAAGTCCGAGATTTCGATTGATGCGAGATCTGCTTTGGGTCTGTCGTGGCTGGTTTGCGTTACGTGGGGTAGGTGAGGAGATAGGAGGCTGGGATTGGGGATCTCTTGGGTAGCGCTAGCCTGTTCAGGTCTCATATAGGAGGGCTGCGGAGGGGGAATATCTCGACTGGTGTCAAAGACGCCGTCGGCACATTGACCCGTATCAGTCACAGCCCGGTGACGTGACCGTGTGCGTAATCGTCCATTTGATCTACTGCCATTGACAGGCGGGGCATTCGCACCATTGTCTTCTGTAGCAATTGATGTCTCAGGTTCTTTATCGGCCTTCTCTTCACGTTCGATGGTCTTCTCATCGTGGGAACTTCCCCATAAACTCCACAGGCTCAATCCCCAGCTTCGTCCTTTCTTCAGCTCTTTTGGCATATGAAGACCTCGCCTTCCTGCCAGCGCCGAAGGAGGAGGCACATCGTCATCATCCCAGTCTTGGAAACCTTGCGCCATATCCTTGATCCTCTGCTTCTGTATCTTTCTTTTTTCTCTGGCGAATTTGGTATCCCACTCCCTTTTCGCATTCAACCACCTTTCGACCGGGCCCGGCTTGATCACACCAATCTCGTTTGCCGCCATCTGTAGTGCTGGAAGAGATGAAGGTGGCCCTAATGGGTAGATGCGACCATTTCTATCGACTCTTTGCCGGATCATATGATTCTGGAACGCTGCAAGAGGCTCTCCTGCTTTTCTAACTTCCTCCCTTGTCACAGCTCGGCCTTGGGCTATGCCATGCTCCACGGCCGAAGCCTCCCGTTTTAGCTTCTCCTCACCGCTCCCATCGTCTGAACCTTCAGAAATGATTGAAACATCGTCATCGTCTAAAATATCTATCTCGGTCTTCTGAGCTCTTGCAAGCACCCAAGCTCCAAACTGAGCGATCGATCGGTACATGTACTTTGCTGGTCTAGTGAAACTCAGAGTAGGCGCAGCATGACATAGATCTTCCCAAACTTGTAGCTGCACATCCGTCGGCTTCCACTTGTGGATCAATTCTCTTGCTTCTGGATACTCATCAAGGTATGCTTCGCCAGGCGAATACTGTGCCGGATTGGCTGCCTTGTGCGCGAGATAGATTTGTTCGTCTCGAAGGATCTCGCCACCACCAGTCAGAATAAGCAGAGGCGGTAGTCCACCTAGTGAAGGCTGCAACACTGGCGATACAAGTGGATGTGAAATTAGCTGATTGGTTGTATACATTTGGATCTGATCCCTGATTTCGATCATTCTCCCATCAATCATGATCGACAAATCATACCCCGCCCCACATATAGTATTACCAGGTGTAAGATAAGCACCTTTGGTACCATCTGGATTGCCCAGGTTTTCCTTCGGGTTCCAGTTTTCCGGAGCGTGTTCCACCGAAAATCCTCGCACGGCCTCCTCCGTGACTTCTCGCCTGGCTTTTTGCGTGGAATTCCTAGACAAGTCATCCCGAACAGCCTTTTCTACCGCATGCAGCGCGATATCCGTCATTTCATCTGCATTGGGCGGTGGCCAAGCAGCCGATGGCTTCTGTAGAAAGCCATGCGCTGGAATGTAATCATAAGAGCTATCACCATTAACACTTGGAAATGAATGAGTCAAGTCCACCCAGGGCGATATAAGCACCGCACCGGCTGGCATCGGAATACCTTGGTCTCGGCAAATTACAAGCGTACTAGACTTCTGTCAGCCTTCATCAGCGCATTTGGACGCGGCCCTACATACCTCAGAACCATACCGCCACCTGCCGAATCTCCAGCAAGAATTATTTCCGATGGTTCTTGAACAGTTAAGAGATATAGGTAAGCTGCTAGGCAATCGTGAAGACCGCATGGAAACGGGAATTGTGGCGCCAACCGATATCGAGCTGTTACATTTAGCTTTCGTCATAACTACATTGTGATTATGATACTCACTAAACACAGTTAGCTTGTCATCTGGTTCTGTCAGCCTCATGAGAGTTCACACACCGGGCAAACACTCGTGCATTCAACTTCCGCGCGTGTCTCTGCATTTGATACCTATGCTCATTCACACTCCCAAAAAAGTAGGCCCCACCATGCACATAGAGCATCACCCTTTTTCCTTTATCTCCCTTTTGCTTTCTTCTAGCATAATCGCTCCTCATCTCAATCCATTCGGCCTTCAATATACTGCCCTCCCTACGCCATTGCCACCATTTACTTCCCCCAATTTTATCGATCCCATGGTGTCCCAATTGGGCGATGACAGCATCAGCAGCTTGCTTGATTGGTTCCTCTGGAACAGTGACCTCGTCTACTTTTATCCATCGAGGAGTAGGTACCCATTGAGAGGTAAAACCCTGAATGTCTTCGACGGTATGAAAGGATGCATAGCGGAGGAATTGCCGAATGAGTGAGAGGCCTTCATGGTAGGAGACGTGAGCAGTCGGCTTCTGTCGAAGAGGCTTTCGGTTTAGGTACTACCAGTCGCGGTCAGAGAAGACCTCTTGAACTGGGAAACAGACTCCAAATACATGAGAGAAATAGGTCTCAATGACCGTGGGCGTCACAGCGGTTCCCACCGAGATCATATTGAATACCATATCTGGTTGGGCTTGGCCCTGTATTGTGATTTCAGACTCGCTCCGAGATGTGATATGCAGAGAAGCAACGAAGAGACATTGGAGAGAAGGTAAAAGAGCTTGACAGTATGGTCAAATGGATGTGGCTGTAGCGATTCACGTGCATGCAGGATATGCATTGAATTGCGACTACCTTAGATACAATGAATTGTGAAGAGACTTCAGTCCTACTTCTCGTTACGGAGTATTCCGTACATGTTCCCTTCCCATTATTCGTACCCCGCACTTTCGCTCCAAGTATTCGCTTATTTGTGTATTCTACGGATTAAATCTCTTAAATCTCAGGGTCTTCAAGCAGGCTGGCGATATTCCGCTGCCAGGCCTGCCTAACATGAGAGCCTCCCGCACCCATGCATAATTCTTGTCCCTCACGATTATTATCTCGGTATGGCATTCATAAACCAGGGCTCTGGTCTACTGCCAGCGAGAGAGTCGCAAGGTGGAGTCGCACTACCACCGTCAGCAGGTATGAGCTACGCAGTGCGCTTCAATCCTTTCTACCGCTGAGACATGTTAGAAAAGATCCAAGCCAAGTTCGACCTCTCAATCGCCTTGGCGCTTGCGACATGGCCAGCCCTTACTCTTGCTGTTCAGAATTCCTGGGGTGGCCCTGAGTCTTCTGAGAAGCGGGACTGGTTTGCTGGGGCAATCTCAGACCTTATCGAAGCTACGCCTGACGGCGACGTTGAATATGTGGAGGAATTCATGCTACAAGTCATGAACGATGAATTTGATATCAACGTCGAAGATGGAAGCGGCGAAGAGATCGCTGCCAGGATTGTCGGGCTGCGGAAATTGACCTTGCGGGGCGACTTTGAGATGGTCGATCAAATGTACCAGAACTGGGAGGATAGGAAATCCAGAGGGGGTGGGCAAGTCAGAATTCAGCATGTGCAAAAAGCAGAGGATGAAGATGATACGGATTGCGACAGCGTCGACATGGAAGATGACAGCGATGGGAATGTGGAGATGGAGCAGGCGCCGGCAGTGCCCAAGCCCCAAAAGGAGAAAATACAACCGAAAGTTGATGATGACGGGTTCACCGAAGTAGTTGGGCGGCGGAAGAGATGACTGTCAACTACGGCTGAAGTTTTGACTTTCAGGCGTATTGGAGACAACGATATTCCTTATGCAAAGTGCTATGGTGAACAATACATTAACTTCCACTGATAACGACAAGTCTCTTGACTGGCATTGGGATATCTACTAGGGACTCTTAAATGTGGGTACGAGCCGGAAAACACATTCATGTTATGGTCGTCATTCAACGTGATTTCTGCAACAAGACTTCATTAAGCCAATGCTGTCGTGATATGGAATCGCAAATCATAACCGTAGCCATAGCTTCCATGGATCATATCCCCACTGCTGTGTATCATCTCACCGTGGACATGGTCACTTTGTATTGCAATTCCACTAAAAGGCAGAACAAACAACCGGGAAGTCATAAAGTCGTTATACTATTAGACTTGTTCAACCCCTCAGTATTCCTTGATCCATGCCTGTAGAAATCGCTTGTTCTTTTCAGCATTCCATGCCATACTGTGTTAATTCTCAGCAGACGAAAATCAATTACAAACCACATAAAGGCTCTGAAGGGACTCAGACCATGGTGTACCTACGGCCCCATACCAAAGGAGGTCTACTCTGGTCATACAGAGGGGAACCTGCTCCTCCGCTGGAACTATCCTTGTTTGCCTACCTGTATTGAGCCGCAAGCAAGTATGTAGTAGTACATTGGACGGTAGAAAGTCTTGTAGGGGAAGTTGACAGCATCGATGTAGAGGCTTTCACCAGCACGATAGCTAGATAATCCTAGGAGCAATACAAGTTTTATTGAAGAGGCGTATGAAGGGTTTGGATAGTTGCTAGATGTGAAGAAATTCATATAGGATTCTTTCAGAGTTGGAGAATCGAGAAGAGCTGTACAATATATCTTCGGGAATCGAAAAGTCCCAGGACCTCGACAGTGTGAAAGCTTGGATTTTCCGCACAACATCTTCCACAAACTGATTAGTAGTATCATTCAGGTCAATTACAAACGCAGCATAGTCTTCTTGGAGAAATCAGAGAGGTGTAAGGATGGAAGTTTCCCCGAACACCGTGCCGACCCCCTGGCTCTCGCAAAAACCACTCTCCGTTCCGTGCGACTAGATATTGCGGTCAAGGCTATCGAGACGACTCTCAAGAGACCAAAGCTCGAAATTGAATGCCCAAACATCACCAAAACGAACAAGGACAAAACAGTGCATCCCATCATGAGTTACCCACCAGTGGAGGAACCCGCTAGGACAGAAGGCGTTAGCCCTTATGTCCGGCTCAACACCCTCGACATTCTGATATCCACCTCACATCGCTCGTACCACTTCTTCAAGAACCATCACCTCGACACCATACTTTGCAATGGCAGAAGAAACATGGCACACGATGAGCCGAGCTCAGGTTCCGAACATGACGCGAGGTCCTTCATATCCTTCGCCCAGCGCAGCCCAGATGGCTGGGGGAGCTCCATTCTATACCAACCAACCCGGCCAAATGCCTAATCAAATTGCAACAGGTAGGAGCGCCAGTTACGACGATGGATCAGAAATCGTAAATGCAGTACATTCTCAAAGTTTTCAAGAGCTACAACAAGCTCAACAGGCGTCACCACAGCTTGCACACAGTGGAGTAGGAACGCCAGAACCAGCGGCAAAGAAGCCGCGAACCAAAGTGTCGCGTGCGTGCGATGAATGTAGGAGAAAGAAGGTTTGAATCTTACATGACGAGATCTTCTTCAACGCATTGCTGATTGTCATAGATTCGCTGTGATGCGAATTCAGTCACACCTGGGAAAGGATGTACAAACTGTCAAAAACCACCGGGCGTTAATTGCGAATTTACTCGCCCTCCAGGAAAGCGCGGACCCAATAAAGGGTAACTCGCATATGCAACGGCTGAACGTATTTGCGGTTTCGCTAACTTTGCTGTAGGTATATTCGGGACCTTGCTGAGCGTGTCGATGCGCTCGAGGGTTCAGCCTTGAGCAATCAGCCAATGTCACCGCAAGGTTTTCAAGGCTATCCCGTACAACCTGACGAAGCTGGGTATGGTTCGAGAAAGCGAACGTACTCCATGTCCGAAGGTCTGCAAAACGGCGCTTACATACGCAGCCACTTTGATGGGCCAAACGGCCCTTACCAGCCAACACAGTGGAACAATCAACTCACGTCTAGACAAACACTAGCACCACAACCATTACCGGTATTCCGAGCTCAGGACTTACAACCAACAGATAGGTACGCTGACACAAATAACGACGATTACGCAGCTCGCATGTCTTCCGACGGGGCTCTTTCAGCTACACAAAATTCAGGTGACATGGGTGTCGACAAGATCAATCCTCACACCACTGAGCACGATAGCCATATGGAGGCCAATCTTGAATGGAATGAGCAGGCCGTGAACGAGTAAGTAGACTGAATTTCTAACCCAGTACTTTACTTACGTCTCATCCAGTTATTACAACTTGGTTCATCCAGTCTTCCACATTCTCCCACACACTAAGACTAAGTTGAAGATGAGTCTTGTCAAGGCTCCTGCTACCGTTCGCGACGCTCTACTCTGCGTACTCAACGCGGGTGCAAACCTTCCAGAGCCACAAATGGGTTCAAACCTTAAGAAGGCTGCTGAACAACTCGTGGCATGTCAACTTGAGGACCTCCAAGCTCGATCGACCTCTGACAATCTCGTTTACCTTCAAGCCCTGCTTCTAATGGGCTTGGCCAGCGACTCTAGTGGCCCGTTTCAAGTCCAGCAATCTCTTTGGATCAATCTAGCTTTCGGTGTGTCTGTATTTCTAAAGCTTCACTGCAATCATCGTGTCGTGCATGTCGTAGGCAGCGAGCTTGACAGCAACGAGAAGCTTGGGAGACGTGCCTGGCTTGTATTGTTTATGATGGATCGTTGGCACGCATCGGGTACTGCAGGACCTTTTGTCATTCGCGAGAAAATGGCAGAGATATACGAAGAAGATGGTGGGTTACTTGGGAACACTGGAATACGTCTTGCACGTGGGTACAACACTCCAATCTTCGAGCTCACTTTACTAACAAGATAAAGGTCTAACTCTCAAGCTCGAATATATCGTGGATGCGCGCGTCCGCCTCGTCTCCCGTGCACCGGCTGGATTATGGCTTCGTGACCTCGCTTGCTCTGGGATTACGAATCAGCTTGACCGCTTTCGCGAATATGCTGAACCCATGATGGCATCCTCGCCAATCTTGTATCTGGCCTACTGGCACGTCAAGCTCGTGTTCGAACAGTATTATATGCTAGGTCAAGTCAACAACGGCAGTGAAATCACCAGCATAGCATTCAGGCTGACCAACCACCTATGCTCCAATCCTGGGCTCACCTCGCCTCTTGCTTACCACTTCGTTGCACTCACCGCGGCCGCCCTCATCAATGGCTTCACCGCCAATAACCCAAACAAGGACAACATCAAGCGCGCCATGGATGACCTGTGGACCGGCCTCGAAGAAGGCCGTATCTTGCCTCGCTCCTCTGCCGCCCCGGACACGCCGGGCTGGGGCGTCGCGATCCAGGACGCCATCGCCAAGAAGCTGACTTCGACCATGACCGAAGCAACGACGATCGACCGTGGCGGGCTGCAGCACCTTGCCGATGCCGCCGTTGGCGAGAGCGAGAATCTGGGTGGGGAGAAAGTGAAGGAGGGCGGGGCGAGTGGGGTGGAGGTCGAAGTGGGGGAGCCGTCGGGTAGGGAGGGGATGATGGGATATTTCAGCGCGTTTTTCTAGATTCCAATTTGGAACATAGCAATGTCGTTATCGCGGGTGTTTGTATGATAGCTGGTGCCTCAGCAGCAATGCCGATGGGCCAGTTGTGTGCCTAGGCTTTGGTGTACTTCTGTAGTAGATTAGCCTAGAGTACCAAAAATCGGTTGATGAAAATGTGCTGTTGGCTTAGTAGTGTGATGACGGGGTTTTTATGACGTGTGATATGGTGTATGTGGGAGAGGATCTACTTGTGCTTTTCGTCCAAGGGAAGGGGGTTTGGGATGCGTGTTTAGGGCTGGTGTGTCGTCGACGAAAATGGCTATTACTTCACCTGTTCAACAACAATACCCTCTCTCGTAGCAGATTCAAAGTGTCGGTACAATATAAAAAGCATTACTCACTTCTCAAACGAAAAAAAATCGACCATCCGTGCCCCCTTTTCCATCCATCCATCCATCCATCCATCCACTTGAAAAGATTTTTCGATTTCATAAATCCTGACTACAGTAAATACGGTTGGTATGAACTATGCTGTCACAATAGATACCTTACCCAGCCAGCCAGCCAGCTATTGATGTATTTATTTATTTACTTACTTACTCACTCTCTCTGTAGTAAAGAATTAAAACCAGCCAAGATACTTTTGTCATCTACAGTCATCCGAAAACCTCCCGGTTTACTTATAAAAACGCTTCTATCTACGGTAGATATGCTGGTCGTGCTACTGATACTACAGTATCTCTTATGATGATGATGATGATGATGATGATGATGATGGTGGTGGGTTTGGTAAGGGGGTGGGTTATGGAGCGAGATATGTACATAGATACGCTGGCTAAGGTAGATACTTAGTGCTATTATGGTACGGTTGTGATGTACTAGATAGATACTCTCTGTAGCTGTAGCAAGGTGAAAGTCAGATATCAGGTCTTCACCTCTTCATAAATAGTCATGCAGTTTACTGTAGCTCGAGATCACTACTGGAAAAGTTGCTTCATAGGTGTTTTGCAATTTGTTCTTTGCTATTGCAGTTTCTCGCTATCCAAGTGCTAAACTAGGCATTCATTTCCCCTCGACTCGCGTCTATCGCTTTTACATTGTAAGAGGTTCTTCCAGACTATTCGAGAGGATAGGCAGGGTCTAGAGCCCCATCCCAGCGATGTTGCCGCTACCGCTACCGCTCTAGCTCTACTTTTCTCTTGTTAGCTTCTGTTCTCGGAATGTGGAGTCTTTTCGACGACGGTGATGATGATGATGGTGCTACTAGGGGCGTCGTGTTAAGTGTAATCCTGGCGAGGGACTTGGGTATCATCCAAAACACAAGAGAGAAAACCCATTTTACCAAGGATATCAAGCCGAGCTTACATTGTTATTCCTCCTCCTTCTCTGGTGCTCAATCATCGCTAACCCGCTAACCACAATCTCATCCAGAAACACGCCCGTAATTTCCCCGTTGCTAATCTCCAGCTTGCCCTCCTTACCCATCGCAAACGCGCTGTTATGGAACTTGGCCAGCCATTCCTTGCGCTCATTCACCAGCACCAAATCATTGCTGAAGATGCCGTCACCCTCCCATTGCAGCGGCCCGATGGAGCTTTGGAACACGTGGCTCCGCGTGAAAAGGCCGCTGGCATCCATGCTGACAGGGCGCCCTTGGATGGTGAGGTCCACGGTTCGCGAGTAGTTGTGGAAGTCGGCGGTGCCGATGGGGGTGGTTTGCGCGGAGCCGCGGAAGATGCGCATGTGTGGTTTGGAGCTGAAGATGGAGCCAGAGTTGGCGGAGACGGTGTAGAGGGGGGTGCGTTTGTCGGAATCTCTAATGGTGAGATGGCGGTGGGTTAAGCCGTCCAGGTAGATGTGGAGGAGGCGGGGTTCTTGGAAGGAGGGGGGCGGTGGTTGTTGTGGTTGGTAGGAGGGAGCTCTGGATGAGGAGGATTGCTGACGCTTCTCGGATTGTGATGGAAAAGAGGGTTCCGCGGGAGGAGCGGTCTTGAAGTCGTACGGGGGTGGGCTGGCCATTGCTTCTCCAGGGCTTGGAATTGGGGGGTGTCCGGCGGCGGAGTTTGCTGCTTGAAAGATGCCGACTGTGGTAGACGCCAGAGGGCGTTACTGGAACAAGCTCAATGACAGGAACGAGGAACGCCGACGAAGCGAGTGACGCTCGCAAAAGGAGCCACAGAATGATTGGCGGCTACTGAAGTGGTGGGTATGGCCAGAATGATGGTCGAGGCCGGAGTGGATGTAGCCAGCGGGGGGCGAGAGACGAAGCCAGTATGGGCGGTATGACTAGAGTGATGAGGGATCTGGAAAATGGAATCCATTGAGTTAGGGATACATGGGTATTATTAAGGACGAAGACGGCAAGACTGTGCCGTGGCTGAATTGCTGCTGCCTTGAGTCCATTTCGATCGATTTCATCGTACCTACTCCGTAGAACTACCTTCCAACAGGAGCAACCTATGAGCATGGAGTGAATGAAGTCGGGGGGTGTCTCATGTGCCATACACAGCCACTTGATCTCTGAAGGACCATCTAAATGCACACAGTCACGACAATTACGACAGTCTTACTCCGTACTTCCATCAGGGCTGAGGTGAGCAGGAAAGGCATACATGGAAGCACTCAGCCATCGTCCTTGTTTCAGAGCTTGTCGTACGTCCCGCCATCCTGATTCATGCATGCATAACAAACACGTGCTTACCTTACCTAGCACCTACCTTAGCTACCTTATGAAACTTTCCTTATCAACTCCCGTCACTCCCTTACCTTACCCCACTACCTTAAAGTAAGGTACCTAACTCTTCAGTCTTATCACCTTGAAAGTACCTACGTGTACGGTACTTGTAGTCACCCCGATAAGGGCTCTGCCTCGGCTTGCTGCAGCCGCTATTATCGATGAACCTTGTCCAACCCAACGTGCCAACCCAACCCCACCATCTGCCATCCAGTCCCTCCATTGTACACACCTCCAACACACTGCTGCTTCCTTCTTTGGTTCACATCATCACATGCAACTGCCTTACAGTGTACCTTACTACCGTACTGTACCGTACGTACTACCTTACCAAGGTACCTCACCACCAATGCATACCGTCCAAGGTACTTGAAACTAAGGTACCTTCAAGTCACGCTTGGTTCCGTGCGATCCCGAGAACCGATGACAACTTCACCCGATAGATGCGGCTTAGATCGATGCTGGCGCCGAACGGTGAAGGGGCGTCGGTTTGGGAAACGGGCATCATCTTCAGCCTTCAGTAATGGCTCGCATGATAAATCCCCCATGGTGTACGGGCGAAAACGCGAGCGGTCTGAGGAACCCTGTAGATCTGTTGCTTTAGCCGTCGGCTTGGGGTAGATAAAGTTACCATGTCAGGTCTCCATTTCTACATCATTTAATCCGAGCCAAGCTATCCTGAGTCTCTTTGACTGGCTTCACTTGCTCTTGCACGGCGTTAGCGAGGAACCTTGTTTGTTCAACATGGATTTTTGAAAAGCGGTCTACTTGGGCTTGAAGGTGTCGAAGCTGACCACGCCGGAGGAAGGCATACTTGACACATTACCGGCAAGCCATCGGATTTCGACTATCGAGTCTCCCTTCCGTTGCATTGGCTATCATTTGCAAGTTTTGTTGCTCAGATGGATCGCCGGCCGGCCGTGTCTGCCTTCATACAGACGTACCAGCCTCTGACCCCCGAATCGCCATGCCTTCCCGTATCATTGCCGCACGTCCGCGAAGCGATACCCCAGCTCCCGTTGACTCCGCCTGAGCTAGGAGAATGCATGGGGGCAGCAGTCGACGAAGAAGCTATTAGAACAGCTCTACATGTCATCTCGACCGAACGGGATGCCCTGACATATCTCGGAGATCTCTATGGGTCTGATTCAGTGGCGCAAGAAGGCTTCTCAAACGCAGTCAATGCAATATTGCGGAGCATCAACAATCATGGAAAAGTCGTGGTTTGCGGTGTAGGGAAGAGTGGCAAGATTGCCGAAAAGGTTGTTGCCACCATGAATAGCTTTGGGATTCGAAGCACTTTCCTTCATCCTACCGAAGCTCTACATGGCGATCTGGGTATAATTGGAGCCGTAAGTCCGGAGCTCGTGGAAGACACCTGAATGATTCACTAATTGAGTGTTCAAGAATGACACGTTCCTACTCCTAACGTTTTCCGGCCGGACCCCTGAACTTCTCTCTCTCATGCCACACCTTAGTCTCAGCCTTCCTTTGATAGTGTTGACCTCCCATACCCATCCGTCAACTTGTCCTCTTTTTTCTGCTCGTCCCGCCCATCTTTCGATCCTTCTTCCGGCGCCCATCCCGACGTCCGAGGTGCAATCTTTTGGTCTTCCTGCCCCTACTACTTCCACCACCACCGCGCTTGCCCTTACCGATGCCCTCGCCCTCGCTTGTGCACGCCGTCTCCATCCAAGTCCCGCCACCGTTTTCCTCGCGAATCATCCAGGCGGGGCAATCGGCGCCAGCATCTCAGCGTCCGGGCCCCCCAAGATGGCCGACATCGCTACTCAAGTGGCGTCCATACCCATTGTACAAGCTCGGCCGAACTGTCCAAGTCTCACGGCCCGCGATGTCCTCCTGACAGCGGCAAGGTCCCCTACAGGCTGGGTGCGATTGTCCTCAACCACGATTGTCGCACCTCGACAGGTACAGCGCCTGGGAAACCACCCAGATTTAGATCATCCTACACAGCGATTTGAGGCTGGCATGGCAGTCGAAAAGTGGGATTGGATATCTATACCGGGAACGAGTTCAGTGCAGGAAGCAAAGGAATGGATTGAAAGCATGCGCAAGGGCGGAAGAGGAAAAACATTTTTGCAAGGGGGCACTGTACTGGGTATTGTGGATGTCAAGGGGGAAGTAAGTGGGGTTGTGGAGATTGAAGAAGCAGTTGGAGAGGAAGAGGTACAGAAATGGAGGGAATACGATTGATATGATACCAAGGGTTCGATTTGAAAATCAGGTTAAAAGCCGGCCGACAGATAGAGGAGTCTTGATACGAATAGACGGCCAATCAATCTCCCTTCTAGTTCATTGCATGACGACTCCTGAAATCTAAGGCTTAAGTGCTTCTTACTCTCTCGCTTAAGGCAGCGATGGCATAGTCTTCTTCCGTTGTCGTTTGATTGTTTCGTAATTTTTGGCTGTTGTATATCATGGAAAATAGAGGGAGCTAAAAACATTGGCCAGAGCGACACAATGTGAAAGATTGTTGCTCACGAAGCATTGTCATGAATAACTAAAATATATCAACAAGTCGTAACAAAGACTGTGGACTTGCTGGGTGAGATAACATAGGGCTTAACTCGCTTCTTCAAGGTTCCAGTGATTTTGCCGCGCTAACGGAACGCCGCTACGGTCTCCCGACATTTCTGCACTCGGAGCTTGAGAGTTGAGACCTTCCCCAGAGCAGACGGCGGGAAGCTTTGATCACACTCACTCTGGTCATTCTTCCTCTCTTAACATCATCAAAACTCCATTCTTTCTCTCCAGCTCAGAGCAGTTTGCATATCGAGTGGAAATGCGACGATTTGCTTTTTATCCTCCACAACCAGCACATTCGTTGAAGCGGTAAGAATGTGCATATGACTCTTGCCGTCGAGTCATCGATCAACCTTTAAGATATCCATCTTAGCGCCGTGACTGGTTAGTTCTGGTAGGCTTGGTCTGAAAATACCTTGTCAGGCCTGAGGCTGGAAGGACTTGACTATCTTTCCTTCTTGAGCTAACAGGCTTCTCTAGCATTTGCAGGCACCAGTACCACGTTCCAACCTTACTGAATCGGATTGAGGAGGACGCTGCCTACCCACAACATGGACAACAGCTACACCACATAGAAAGAACAACTCCCAACCCTTCAAATGCTTTATCGCTTCGGGTATCGGGCAGTCTTTCGAATCCATTGACCTACTCATCACGCACCGCCAAATCATCAAATGCCTGGTTGTCATGGCAGTCCACCAACACAGTTACTCCTAAGAAGATTGCTTAGCTTTCCAATAAATCATCCTGCGCCATTCTTCAGCATCCGAGGCTCGTCTACGAGGAAGGATTCGTTAATACCGGAGTCCTCTATTAAGCAGGTCAAATCCGGTACCTCGACTTCTCAGCAGCACTCATGCATCAGCATCCTCGTCCACCGCCGGTAACGGCTTCTCCGGCGAGTTCGCCTAAAACAAACCCCACGAGAACCAACAATCCTAGAGAACAGGAATCGGGAGGATCGAGAGCCAGCTCTGGTAGAGGTACGCCGAGCGAACAGGGCAGCTCTATGGGACAAGGCTCCGATGCATTGATACGGGGAGTAGAAACATCTAGTCAAGGCAAAAGCTCAACAGAAAAACTCAGTCAGGTTGTTTCGGTACGATAAGCGCTCCCTTGTGTAACATTGTGTGACCAAAGCTGAGCTGTGCCACTCCAGAACTATTTTACCAAGGCTGCGCTTATAATCCTCCACGCAAGAAGTGCATTGCCACCCGCATATGCAAAAGGGTCAGATACCAAAAGAGTAAATAAATGGGTAAGTGGAACACTAATTTGACCATTATTTGGAACATCCCACATAGTTTTGTTCTACATTTTGCTCCTAGCCAAGTTCTGTAGGCTGACATAATCCTCAGTTCAACGTTGAACTCGATGAGACAGATGTCACTCGGGATAGCGTCCGCACTTGGAGAACTTGCGATGCCGTCGACAATCGACCGCCAGTGATGATAATTGAAACGTTCATCGACACCGAGGAGTTGACAAACAAGCAAAGCTTAGTCATTGTCGACGAACAAGGGAGGCGAAAGGATGTCGAAGAAGCCTTGGACGAATCTCCTACCTCCTCTGCAGGAGGTAGCGGTCAAATAAGACCGGAGGTTATCCTTGAGCGATGGCAAATGCAGCTCGGAGATGCTTCAGCAGAGATAGACAAAGATTTAACCCCGCTTCTCCCACGTATCTATAAGAACAGCATAGTGCTGTTCCGATCCCTTATTACGTATGCCAAACTGCTTCCTGCCTGGAGATTTGGTAAGAAGCTCTCGAAGCCTAGGATGTCGCACAATTCGCCAAAACTCAAGTATCGTATACTCGATGGCTCGCAAATCGACAGGTCGCCCTGGATAGACGCACTCACGGTCCCATTGAACGATGCACCTGGCCCTGTTGTCGAGACTTTCTCGTTTGATGCCATCGAGTCTCCAGCTGGTCCATTTTCTATACGGGTGACATACCGCTCAAATTGCGATTTCCGGATAGATGATTCGGAGGCGCTGTTGAGCTCGCAGTTCATGGGCATGGATGAACAGTTTTTTGAACCGTCTCTTGGGCGGAAGGATGGTGAAACCCGAAACGGGAGGAATGTGACTGCTCCAGGGATAGAAGCTGGCTCTTTGCCGCATAAGAGAAGAGACGTTGCAGATCTTCCAGCACAAGGGCAGGCCTACGGCAGTCTGTCGACATTCCATCATGTCGGACCTCCTGCCGGTTCTAGTCCATTATCGGCTCTCCGCGCTGCTCGAGATTTGATCACGCCGTCACCCACAGACCTGCCATCCCAGAGACCATCGGCTAATCGCTCTTCGCAAGGGTCAAGATCGTCACTCAGATCGGCCGATGGCACTCCTGGTGTTGGTAGAAGGCCTTCCGTATCATTCATGCCCTTTAAGACGCCTTCGCTATCCGCGTCGCCGCTGCAGGGCGAGCCATTGACAGCTTCAATGCCACGAGGATCAATAGGGAGGAGCTCTACATTAGGTTCGTTAGCTGAGGCACGACAACCGTCACGTCTGACTCCTCATGGCTCTGTACCTTCTCAAAGATCGCCAGTGGCTGTAGAGCGTGCCATCCAGTCCTCCAGTTCAAGTTCTCCTAAACCCGCTCCGATATCCAGGTACAGTAGCAGCTTCGGACATCGGAGAGCAAAGCTGTCTGTGGGTGGAGGCAGCAGGACCGACGACGATAACAATAGCAGTGGCAAAGCCAGCGTCACCTCATCAACTGCCCAACCCGGTTCCGGAGTTCTCGCCGAAGGCGGAGCGGCCAGCTCAGGTTCAATTCCTACAGATGACGATAACATTTCTGAATTTTTGAAGATGCTCGATCAAAAGAAAGACCTGAAGAGCTTCAGAGCGCCCCACAACCAAGACACTGCTGACGCCTCCACCAAAAGAACAACTGCCGCGTTGACCAAGTTTCAGCGCATGAGGGATTCTAATGCTGCCTTGTCCGACTCCATGTCATCGTCACTCCTTTTACATCGTTCCTCCAGCTCTTCGAGCCGGCAACTTTCAAGTGTGCCACCTATGGTAGCAGGCACTTCGATTTCAACTTCTTCGTCACCTGGAAAGCCAATCTCACCCCATACACCACACACACCTGCTATCCCGTCGAGGTTGAGCGCCAACAGTATTATAGAGTATCCTATTAATCCCAGCAATGGCAATACTCGCTTGTCGCAAGAACAGGAAACTCATCACGAACAACGATCAAGGAATAACGCATCTCGTGACCCTAACACAGGAGCTATCGACATACCTACCTCGCCACGACCTTATCATCCTAGCTATCGGCGGTCAAGCTCCGTGGCCCAACAACATAGGACACTCCCTTTGGAGGACGACCTCGGAGATATATTTCCATTCGGAATGCGCAGTGCCAGCCTTGGTGCAGACCAGGGTCCCGATGATAGGCCGCAGTTGAGCCTTAGTGCGCTTCTCCGCTTACAGGAAGGTTCCGCAGCGGTTATGCCGAGCTTGGAGGCTCAAGAACCATCGTACGGGCCTATGAACAACCCGGAGGGCAACGGTGCCGCTGTCGGTCACTATCGATCTTCATCGCTCGAAGGACGTGATGACACGGGATCGTTGCCACTTCGTGGAGTTTATCGCCCTCGTATAGGTCGGGGCAGCGGTAGAGGTCTGACCCCACCTCACGGCTCGACCTCCAGCCTAGGCGATCGTGGCAGTGGCAGCGGAAGCTCCGACCAACGTGGCGGGCGATACAGCTTCACACGCCCTGCCAGCACCTTCGAGGAAGAGGAGCCGTTGCTGTTCGCTATGAGTGATTTCGGTGCTGTGCAACAGTCACGAAGGAGTATTGAGGAGTCGCGCGGTGGATCTAGCGTTGGAGCTAGTGAGAGGGGAGCCAACGATTCAGGGCAGTCATCTAGAAGGGGAAGTAGAAGAGGAGCTCATTTGGACGGCGCCGGGCGACAGTGGTGATATCCCAGTGTCCAGGCCGCACAGTAAAATTGACGTCCTTTAACCGTCAAAGTACTAGAAAGGAATAGGATGGAGGCAGGCTTGTCTTGGCGGAGTTTGGTGAATGTTCTTTCCCGAATCTATGCTTGCTTACGGAGTACAGTGATTCATTGGCAAACTTGGACTTTTGAAGCTTGGAGTTTGAACGATCTTTATATACATATACCTGTGTATTGCGCTTTAGCGATTGAGATAGATGGAAGCTTGGATCAATGGCCGTTTCTTGGACAGAAAGGAACAAATTGACAAATGAGCAAGCTGGAAAGACAGCTGTACTCGTAAACCTAGAGTATCGTATAAAAAACACAAATCATGTCTACATGAAATGACTTGCATGATGATCGTGCCTCCCGTCGCATAAGTGCGACCCTAAGGCAAGTAATGCAGCATGGCATGCTCTTTTCCGTTATAAAGGGGGGGGGGGTGTTTGCAGTATGGCGTCCCATTGGTGGAATGAGGAACAAAGACGTTGCCCCTCGGCCATCGTCAAATGATGCGCAGACTCACACAAATCATTCCCTCATTCCAAGAAAATAGCAGACACGCACCGCCTGCCTTACACATCAGCCTGTGTATCAAACAAAGAAAAGATCCTTAAGCAAGTAGAAGTCTGCCCAATCTCTGCGGTCCTGCTTCTACCTAAGATTCTCAGAAGTGCGGGCCAACAACTCCGACACCTATCCCAAAAACCAGCTTGTGCGTTCCGACAGCTTCCTGGTCGATCTGCAGGCTTTTCGTATCTGTTCTTGCTTTTGTTCCGAGGTCTCTGCGCCCGCTAGGTCTTCCAGGCTCTTCTCAGCACCTTTAAAGAAGCCGTGACCCTTTGAGGTTACAGCGAGGTGCGCTTTTTGGAGCGGCTGGAGGATCCTTCCCTCGCTCCTGCGCCAGCATATGAGTACCTATCTCTGGAAGTATTACTTCGAAAACGATGTCGAGAACTTTCGCCAAGTGCTGGCACACGCCACCTATAATGCATCCACGGTCACGTCCAGAGGTGGGGCAAATGGAACAGCAGAAAACATTGGAGCCTTAGGCACTCCTGGAACAAGCTTGGCCACGTCGCCAATTCTGACTAGTAAGAGCAGGAAATCCTTAGGATGGAGTCCTTCTATGCCTTCACCGGGAGCCAAGGTATCAAGGTCCTCAACGAACATCCATTTGACACGCGCAGATATCAATGCAAGGGATTTCAACGGCGTTACCCTGCTGCACTATATAGCGTCTTCGGCGAACGACAAAGCGTCGCAGTACGCCGCGGCGCTCCTACCACTCCCAATGCTGGATCTGTATATTCAAGACCTGGAGAGCGGATGGACTGCGTTACACCGCGCGCTGTACTTTGGCAACATTACGATCGCGCGAGCTTTGATGGATCGAGACAGCCAAGGTGTATTCGGTCATAATGGTTTTGGAACAGCCCAGGGGTTTGCAGGTCTCATCAAAATCAAAGACCGCGAGGGGAATAGTCCCTTTGACGTTTACGGAGCATCAATTACCACCAGGGACATTCGTCAAGCGCCGACGAACCCATTACTATCTAGTGCATCGGAGGAGGAGGAACATGAGATGGCGCAGGGAATTAGTGGTGACGCCACCGAGGAGGGGTCAGGAAGCAGAGAGATTACCCCAAGAGTCGATATTGGAGGTGACGAGGTTTTCACTTTTGGCAGCAACAAGAATTTTACGCTAGGATTTGGAGATGAAGATGATCGCCAATACCCAGAACGGATCTTCTTGAAACGTCCGGAGCACTTGCTGCGTCGCCTACACAGTGAATATGAATCTCGAAATCTCCAAGCAAAGGGAACTCAGATGACGAAAAATCTTATGCTGTCGAGCCCTATACCAGCGTTGATCCAATATCAGCCGATCATCATTCAGGACATCCAACTCTCCAAACTGCATTCTGCAGTCTTGACAACCGATCCAGAGGCCAACCTCTACATGTGCGGATTTGGACCTGGTGGCCGACTTGGGACAGGGGACGAAGCTACAAGATTTCATTTCACCAGTGTATTCGGTGGAGCGCTAAGTGGCAAGAAAGTTGCGAATGTCGGACTTGGGCAGAATCACACCCTAGCTATCACTAACCAGGGCGAGACATTCACTTGGGGCAGTAATACATTCGGGCAGCTCGGGTATGCTTCCCCTACTTCTAATCTCAACGACGAGGAGCTTGCGCAACTTTCGCCGCGGCAAGTTTTTGGTCCACTGAAACGTGAAGTTGTCATTGCAGCTGCTGCTTCGCGCACTCATAGTGTAGTACATACAGCTACTTCTCTATACACATTTGGAAAAAACGAAGGTCAATTGGGATTGGTCGATTCTGACGCTCGATCACTGGTTATGCAGAACACCCCAAGAAAGGTCGCAGCCTCTCTTTTTTCGTCCCCAATCAATTCCGTCTCAGCCATTGATAAAGCAACAATATGCCTTTTAGAGAATCACGATGTGTGGATATTCGCGAACTATGGTTACACGAAGATGTCTTTCCCGCTAGAAGGTTTTTCAAATTATCTCCTTAAAAATAGCTACTCGGCCACACGGTACAGCAGCACGGAGAACCACATTTGTAAGATCACTTCAGGAGAGGATACGATCTGCGCAATGTCAAACATGGGCGACGTCTTTACCGTCAACGTTAGCCACAAAACCGAACCCTCACCTGCGACAGCCTCAACTACCAATCCATCCAAAATCCGTGGGGCGTTAGCTCCTCCACAACGAGTATGGTCTTTAAGAAAAAGCCACATGGCTGTGAGAGATGTTGACGTCGGTCAAGATGGCTCAATTATCATATGTACTGAATCTGGATCCGTTTGGAGAAGAGTCAAGCGCGCTAAAGTCAAAGACGCCAACGCCCTTGGTTCTGCCGAATATAAACCAAAAGACTACAAATTCTCTAGGGTGCCCGGGTTGACAAGGATTGCCGCAGTGCGAAGCAATACCTTTGGGTCTTGCGCTGCTGTCCGTAGAGACTGTGATGTATTGAAGACACAGATCGAGATTGACAGCCATACTTTGTGGAAAGATATGTACCCTTTACATCCCTTCCAGGGTCTCTCTGCCGAAGAGGATTCGGATACTGAAAATCCTATGCCACGCTTCTGGACTCCGAGTCCGGGTACTAACGATATTGCTACCATCCGCCGAGCAGTATTAACAGCACCTGATGTCGAGGAAAGCATTATCAATCTTTTCGCGGACCTGCAAGCATTGGAAGAGGCATCTTATGATTTACGAATCGGATCGACGACATCTAAAGTTCTAATACCAGCCCATGAATTTGTGCTAGCCGGACGCAGTAGTGTAATGAGGCGAGCACTGACCAGCTTCCGCCAATCCTACTTCTTCAGCGTTCCCGATGTTGTGACGATCGAGTATGACAGTGAAGGCAAGGCCCTCGTCCTGTTCCAAGGTATTGACTGTATCACTCTCATCAATCTCACTCTCTACTTGTACACAGACTCTGTTGTAGATGTCTGGCACCATACCAGGCATGCACCAAAGTCTGCTGTTAGGTATCGTCAGATACGGGCAGACCTCATGAGAATTGCTTCCCACCTCGATTTGCGCAAACTCGAACAAGCTGTACGGGTCATGGTTGAGCCACCGAGAACCTTGAATCTGGATATGGATCAAGCCATACAGCAGCCCGAGTATTTCGAAAACGGAGACGTGGAAATCGAGCTTGATGGAGATAGCGTCAAGGTCCACAGTGCCCTTATTTGCCAGAGATGTCCATTTTTCGAAGGGCTCTTTAGAGGACGTACTGCTGGACTCTGGCTTTCTTCGCGGCGTGAGCAAGTCCGGGAGCCTCAAGAAGTTGTCAAGGTGGATCTAAAGCACGTCGATCCTGGTGTCTTCAAACTCGTCTTGCGACATATCTACGCTGACAGCAACGAAGAGATATTCAATAATACCGTAACAACAGATTTCGACGCCTTCTTAGATCTCATCATGGAGGTGATGTCTGTTGCGAACGAGCTTATGCTTGATCGGCTGGCACAAGTCTGTCAGAAAATGCTTGGGCGATACGGTAAGTCGTTTATTGGTACTGCTTGACTACACAAACTCACAAACCCAGTAAATACTCGCAACGTCTGCCAACTGCTGAATGCCGTAGCTCCATGCTCAGTAACTGAGTTTAAAGACGCAGCACTAGAGTATATTTGCATGAACCTTGAGGGCATGCTCGAAAATCAGTAAGCTCATAGGGGTATTCCATGATCAACTCGATTACTAACACTGATCTAGCTTGCTCAATGAGCTCGATGACGATCTAATGCTTGAGTTGGATGAAGTCGTACGGCAGAATCAGTTGGCCTGTCTGCCGTTCGCGAAAAGCGGCAGGGCTGAAGCTGACTTGCACGAGCGATATCCGGAACTGGCTGGTATAATCGAACGGGGTAGGCGTGCTAAGGTGGACTCGATGGCCCTCCGTTCTCGGTTGCAGGAGGATGAAATGCGGTTCTCCGGGTCTGCGAAAGCAAGAGTCGGATTTTCTGATGATCTGAGCCAGTCTCCTTTCGTACAAAAGTCAAGACGAAGATTCTCCAAGGACCAAGTACTCCATGCGCAGAGTCCTTTGCTGAAGGCTAAAAGCTCTGCGGCAGATCTCATGTTCGAGATGGACGAAGGCGGGGAGTCAGATACCGAGAAGGCAAAGACAGATATATTATCGCATGAACGCCATGGACAACAGCAACATGACCAGCTTGCGGCGCCCTCTTCAGAGCTGCCCACGGAGGAGCACTGGATGAATCCGAAGGGTAAGGCACTCCCGTCAAGCGTAGAAAATTCCGTGTCAGTATCACCTAGCCCGTGGTCTGAGTCCGGCGAGATTCAGGCTACTCCTTCGCCGAGAAATTGCGAACCTTTGGAAAATATCAAGCCATGGGGTTCTTCCACAATTGCTTCTTCCAAACTGGACATGAAGGATATCATGGCTCAGGCAACCTCCAATCGGGTGTCTAACATCTCAGCTGGTCTGTCTCTTCGTGCTCAACGTACCGATATAACGCCAGGAAATCTTTCAAGCAAGTTGTCCCAACGAGAACGCAAGAAGCAGCAACTGCAGCAAGCTCAGCAGCACCACCAACTCGTGAGTTTGACACCGTCAATAGATAACAAGATACGAGACGAAACGCCCTCGTCTCCTTGGCAGGTTGCTTCTAGGAGTCCAAAGATTTCATTGAAAGACGTTCTGGGTGCTGAGAGCAACAAATCTCCCTCGATGCCGGCATCTAGCACCTCCCGTACATCATCCATCCCATCCCTAACTTTACGACAAACCGTGGCTGGAAATCCATCCGCCACGCACCGAAGTACCAGTAGCAGCTCTAAAACCCAAAATCCGTCCCAGCAACGCAGCGTCTCATCACCATCCGTACCTCCCTCTACCTCATCAGCCGAGGTCATTCCCTCACGCTCCTCATCTGCTACCGAGAATGCTTTCATACAGTCCATCCGCCATGCACCCCCACCTGTAGAACCTAGCCTCCAACTCTCCATGGCCGATATTCTATCCCAACAGCAAGCGCAGAAAGACATTATCAAGGAAGCCGCTGCGAAGCGTAGTCTGCAGGAAATCCAGGAAGAGCAGGCATTTCAGGAATGGTGGGACGAGGAGAGCAGGAAGGTTAGAGCTGAGGAGGAAGCCGCGAAAACAAAGGCGAGTGGGAGGGGTGAGAGGGGTGAGAGGGGCGGAGGAGGGAAGGCCAGAGGCGGAAGCAGAGGAAAAGGCAGAGGAAGAGGTGGAGGCCGAAGAGGGACGGAAAGTGGGAGTGGGAGTGGACAGGGAAGAGGAGGGAAAGCCCATACATGACATAAATGATTGATGAGGCCAGTCTATGAATTTATTTATGAGGTTTGCAGATATGGAGTACTCAATAACAAGATTAACTGGCGTAGCTTACTCGTGGGCAACTAATGTTGGTGAATCCAGAAAATACAAATCAAAGATCGAGTAGTCGGACTATTCGAATGACATGTATTTATTCAGCAATTGAACCATCGTGACCATTTCCTTCGCTTCCATTGGCATGCTACACTCGATATCTATGATGGTGTTTGCGAGTTCCGAGCCGAACACTCAGAATCACCAAGGCGGCGCAGGTGATATGACGCTAGGCTCGATCGGGTACAAGATCGCGAGAAGGTATGATTGGCCAGTTGGCGGTCGCCAAACACCAATAACCAAGCTCGTCTAGATTACCACTGCGGCCAGCCAGCATTGCACCAAAATGGTACGATATAACGACTATGATTTTGCAATTCTGTATTTGGTGTCCATTTGCGAAGGGCCCTTGGGCTTGAGGCTGTTCGTTGCTACTAGTGCACGCAAAATTGTAGGCTGAATCGCTTCTGTCCCGCTATGGAACTCGCAAAACCGTTTCTGATTTCGAGGAATTGCGACGCGGCTGATGTCTGTTGACGCCTTGGAAGATGGCAGGAGGGGTGGGGGGTGGGATATATAGTCCATGCGTTCCCTCTGTCTTGTAGTTCATTATATCCTCAGCATCTCTACACTTTTATCTTCTAGGCCACAGCTTTCTATTTGCTTTGATAGAGACAACTGCTTCCTTTTCCATCCTCGTCTCTATTCGCAGATCCGAGTCCTCACCATTATCCCTTACAGCTCCACTCCGGCGTGATGTCTCACCGCAATGATGGCTGCACGATGAAGACCTGTCCCGTCTCTGATTCAGTCTATGGCTACCGGCCCTCCGTACCTGCAAACGCTTTTTTCCTCGCAGTCTTTTCTATCCTCCTCATTGCCCAGTTGGTACAAGGATTCCGACGGAGGACGTGGTTTTTCGGGACTGCGATGGTTTTGGGCTGTGCGGGTGAAGCTGCTGGTGAGCCTTTGATATCTTCTTGGGTAGAGAAAATTAAAGCTGATCGACCGTAGGCTATGCGGGACGGATAATACTTCACGACAATGTATTCAGCGAAGTCGGGTATTGCCTCCAACATGCAGCCGATAGCAATCTAGCTTACAACTCCCAGCTTCGAACTCCAGATCTGCACCCTCATCTTCTCGCCCGCCTTTATCGCCGCTGGAATCTACGTCACTTTAAGTAAAGTGTACGCTCGACCCCTTCAACTCTATCCCAACCATCGTTAACACAAGTTCAGAGTCATCATCTACGGCGCCGACTTCTCCTTCCTAAAACCCATTTATTACACCGTCGTTTTCATAGCCTCCGACTTCCTCGCCCTCGTCTTCCAAGGTAAGGCCCCTCCAAACCGCCCTGTCCCCAACCAACCCCCAACATCGAGCAAAAAAAAACTAACCACCCCCTCCTCCACAGGCACCGGCGGCGGCATCGCGGCATCCGCCAAAACCGACGCCGCCCAAAAATCTGGCACCAGCATCATGCTCGCCGGAATCTGCCTCCAAGTCGTCTCCCTCCTCGTCTTCGCCTTCTTCTGCGCCGAGTACTTCCTGCGCGTGCGCCGCAACAGCGACCGCCTCAACCCGGCCACCGCGGCCCTCCGCGCGAGCCCGAAACTACACAAGTTCCTGTGGGCGCTGTTGGTGTCGTTTTTGACGCTGTTTGTGCGCTGTGTGTATCGGATTCCGGAGTTGAGTGGCGGGTGGAGGAACAGCGTGATGCAGAGTGAGAGGGATTTTATCGTGTTGGATGGCGTGTATGTCTTTTCCTTCATTTGTTGCCATTGCTTGGGAGAATCAATACTAACAGGTTCCACACAGCATGGTCACCCTCGCCGTCCTCGCGCTCACAATCTTCCACCCGGGTTTCTGCATGGAGGAGCAGTCCCGCGACATATCAAAAGACTGCGTCGGCTCCGACAGCGATCTCGAGTCCGCCGATAAGCTTGCCACTCTCCGGGCTTGATGCTTAAATTAAGGTTTTGTATTTGAAGCATTCGGGTGGTTTCCAGTTCCGCGATGGATGGGAGGTATAGATTTGCCAGCGCTACATGTGACTTTCTGGGTCGTTTTCATCCTAAATCACACGGGCGCTTTTTGGTAAGAATGGGAACAAGGGTATATATAGTAGAGGTAGAAGCAGTTTGGTTTAATTGTATCGCTAATCAACCATGATATACATGTAAATCATCAAAGTATCTAAGATCTCTCTGTCTTCGAAACTTATCTCACTTCCTTCCTACACCTACCTGCACCCAGCAGCGTTGCAAAAGGTCTCATCTAAACCCCCACGGTTTGCACCATAACCACATCTATGTATTCTTGGCTTGATATGGCTTTCCTCTTTATAGAGTTCCGCTCATTAGTCCAAGCCATCACGTCGACACGCTCCATATATACATACATACATACCCCAACCACCCAACCTCCACCCCCCAAAACCCCACCCAAGCACCACCACTCCCTCCCATTCCCCACCCAACGCTCTCTACTCTCCACGCAGACAAAAGCTGCTGGAGGGAAATATTCGGTGCGGGTTGTCTTTTCAAAGGGAAGGAACTGAATCGTTCTAGGATTTACTGATGCCCCATCCAAAGTCCTGGAATGGAACAGTCGTACTGTGGTGGTTAGGGCTGGGTTTTCGCATACCGGTTGTGCGGGGATTTCGTTTTTGAGGTATTTTGGGTTGTGAGGCGGAGAATAGGGGAGGGGATGGGAGGAGGAGGATGGGAAAGATCCTAGTTAGTTAGTCACCTTGGGTGTCGTTTGCTGTCGTTTTCGCTTTGTTGCGGTGGTAAATATGGTTTTGTTCTTTTTCTCTTTTTCTTTCTCCTTTTTACCGTTTTCGTTCTTCTAAATCCCTTTTCACGTAGCTTGGGAAAGATTCGTGGAAGAGAGCAAGTGTCAGCCCCACAACACCTGTGATTGTATGTCTGAGAAGGGAGCAAGTGTGGGGTTTTGGGGGAAGAGAGGGGGGAGGATTGTTATTGATAAGGTTGGAGTGAAGAAGGTGGAGTTGATGGGTGAGGGAGTGGTAAATTTCGGGGAAAGTGAGGAGGGTGGAGATGTGATGGAAGCGTGAAAACGAGGGGAGGGGAGGTTTTGGGGGCGATGAAAACGAAAGCGATGAGATTAAAGTGGGAGATGGTGAACGGAATATTTATGGGACGGAAAGCCTTGGCTCGGTTTAATTTCAAGCAAACGATAGAGCTTTGTGGACGGAAAAAGCTAGGTTGCAAGAGGAGAAACGGGGTTGGCAATTGGAGATTTCTGGGCGAGGGCGGAAGGGAGTGTATGAGGGGTTAGAGAGACGGGACGGAGGGGAGGGTGAGGATATGGAAAACCGAGCGAGGGTATGAGAGTCTGGGTGACGGCTTTAAACTGAACTCTGCACGTTCACTCAGGTCTTCCCACCTTGAACAATGTCGACAACAGATAAGAGCAAGGTTTTAGTGATTGAAACGAAGCAGAACGAATAATAGCGATCCCTCCCACGAGATACAAGTCCAACTGCGAACTTCTCTAGTTTTGTTCAATTGGAAAATGCTACGTTGTAAGAGGGGAATTGGAATTGTCAGTCAACGGTTTCAAAGTTTTGAAAAGAATGAGAATCTAAGAAATAAAGATGTCGTCAGAAGGAATGTGCATGACATTAAAGAAAGAATAGCAGAGCTTTGCCTTACGCATCTAAGACGACCTCAACCCATCATTCCAGCTTGGACAGTTCGTTCTACACAAGATGAAAACTACTCTTCCGATTGGAAAGAGTGTTGGAAATACACGCAAAGGATTCGAATAATCGAGATGTGACGGAGCAGACAGATGATTTCACCTACGAGATAAAATATCTTTGTTGATTCACCCAGTCCGTGGGGAATTAAAGGGGTTTCCAGATGAAAATGCCGGGTTGGGATGCCGGGGAAATGGGATTGTATGGTTTTACATTTTTCCGAGGGTGGGGAGGGTTGAAGGGGTAGTAAAAGTCAAGAAGAGCAAGCAGGTGGAATTAAATTGGGTGTGAGAGAGTGAGTACAAGGGCTTGGAAGGAGGGGGGTTGGGGTTAATCTGAGAAAAGACTTCAAAACCAAACATGATGACGCAAAAACAACTTTTTCCATCAATGACTTTGATCCCAAAATCCACATCAAAAAGCTTGAAGACCGACGTAACGAAACCACAGCAAATATCATCGCCGCTCACGAACCACACCCATCCCACCACCTCCTTTAAACCAGTATTGCTTACTTCGAAATCCACCAATCCCCCACCACCTTGTTTCACCCAAGCTATCATGAAAGTGTTGTATATTCAAACCCGGTATCGCGCATTGTTCTTCTTGTTTCTGTTGCTACGAAGCTCGTTGTCAAGGTTCTGAAACTGTTGATTCAATGTTGAAAAGGTAAGGAACTGACGAGGGAGGTGGGGTGGGGTGGGGTATGGAGTTGGTGACTGGAATTGGGGAAGGTGGGGTCGGGGAGTTCTTGATGTGGTTGGGTGGAGGAAAGGTTGCGAAAGAAAGAGGGGATAGCAGAAGGCGGAACTAGCTGCTAATGCTCTCAAGATGTCTTAAACTTGGGTTGAAATGTTTAATCTCAATGATTCAGATAAATGGAAATGGAGAACATCTTGGCTTTCGAGTCGTTGGGTAGCTTGTATACCGACGCCTACCTTTTTCATCATTATGCCATAGCATGGGTATCAAGATTTGTCTCTTGAGTTATTAAAGGGCGATTCAACAGCATCGTGATTTATCTCATCTTCAATGCAATCAGTTGTGGGCGAAGCCGTTTCATAATTCTTTTTAGGACACCAAGACAGTTGGCTTACGCTTCTTTGAACGCAAAAGTGTTCAAGCGAAACCCCGTCTCAGAAGTCAGTGCGTTAGTAGTCCTAGCTGCCAATCCGTAGCTGGAATTGGGAAGCTCGGCTGAGGGACGCTATGCTTTGGCTCGCGGGTAATGCCAAGTGGTGGCTGACGCTTGGTCTTAGATGTCTGAGAACTTGAACATGTCGAAGACCCTGGAAGTGTGTAAGACCTTGAGCGTGTCCCAGGCCTTGGTAACGAGCAGGTATTTGAATCGTGACGGTGAAAGATCGAAGACTACCGGTTCCAGAACGATGATTCAGTCGGTTGGTAAATGATTTCTGGGTAAGTCAGCATCGCTGAACATTACTGAACCTCTGTCTCTGGTGATCCAGGGTACAAGACCACTGTTCAGAAGTCAATTGTTCAGCTAGAGAAGAACATGCAATTCCAGGTATCATATGATAACCCAGCAATTCCTTTGTTCCGAATACTGGCACAGCCGAGTACATATTGTCCTATTTTCGTACCAATACTTATTAGACGTCCACAAGCATTCAGCAAACTTGAGCCTCATCAACCACAACAACCCACCACTTAACCCAAACCCAAACAAGCCATGTTCCTCGAAAATCTCAAGACAACCGACCCATTCGCTGATGCCGATGAAAACACAGGGGACGAGGCAAACAATCGAGCTCCAACCTTCATCCACATTCGGGTTCAAAAGCGCACCAACCGTAAGGCTTTGACTACTGTCCAAGGTCTGCCCAAGAAGTTTAGTCCGGAGAAAATCCTCAAGTCGTTGAAGAAGAAGCTTGCGTGCAATGGCAATGTTGTCGATGATCCCAAGATGGGGGAGGTGATTCAGCTTCAGGGTGATCAACGGAAGGATGTGTATGAGTTTCTGGTCGACAAGAAGGAAGGGTTGGACGTTGAGGCTAGGAATATCAAAGTTCATGGGTTTTGAAATTTTGTAGCGCTCCGGGGATCAATCCGTGGATCAGTAGTATAGCTCTTTACAGTAATTTTCGAGGCGAGACTGCTTTAGCCATTATACATCAATGCCTTTGCCATGCAGATTCCCTTCTTGAGCTCTGGAAGTTTATATTGAGATTAGAATAGCAGAATTTAAAACCCCAGTTGTGTGTGCGCCAATTTAATAAAGGTCAAGTGCAGACGCTCTAGGTGGCGAATCAACTGGCACTTTTCACTCTTAGCAGAAGAGATTCGGCTCTTAAATGTAAAGCATAATCGATTCTGATCGGCTGTTCAAAGATTATCGTTTTGAGATATCGTTGTGTTTAGAGGCCAACCTTCGTCCCGATAGACTTGGCAATATTCATGAAAGCCAAGGTCCTCGGACTTTCCGGCTCTGCCACCACTGTTGGCTTACCGCGGTCGGCGTCATCGCAGATACTTGCATGCAAAGGGATATCTCCTAAGAAGTCGATTCCATGTGCACTGCATGTCCGAGCGACCCCTTCGGATCCGAAAATATATGTGCTATGGCTGCATTGTGGGCAGGTGAAAACAGACATATTCTGGATCATGCCAAGAATCTAGGGGGTATACTATCAGAAAATGGTTGCAAATATTGATCAGGGTAGCTTCCGTACAGGTACTTCGACCTTTTTAAACATTGCAACGCCCTTGACGGCATCTTTCAGCGCGATGTCTTGGGGGGTGGAGACGATTATGGCTCCTATTTCGCTCGTCAACTTTAATTCAAGTATAGCGAGCGCATGGAAATGTGGCTCACCATCTAACAGAATTTGTTGAGTAATAGTCAGTTGCGTATCGCCAGTCCCAGGTGGTAAGTCTAAGACTAGGATATCCAGTCCTCCCCAGTCGACTTCATGTAGCAGTTGCTGCAAAGCTTTCATCACCATCAGTCCCCTCCATACAACGGGCGCTTTCTCGTCAACGAGGTAGCCCATCGACATGGATTTGACGCCATAGTTAGACAGAGGCAAGAGCTGGTTGTCTGTAGATCAGGTAAATTTTGCTGTTTTGTACACATTCTAATATGTTTGGATTTACTTGTAGAAAGACGAGGCTCTCCCGAAAGATTCAATAGAGTAGGAATCGATGGACCGAAAATATCTGTATCAAGAATTCCACTTCTGTAGCCGCTTCGAGCATACGATAATGCAAGATTGACTGAGTGTAGTAAGTTAGATGTCCAGAGAAACATTTGTAGTAGGAGTCTACCTGCTATGGTCGATTTCCCCACTCCGCCTTTCGCTGATGATACAGCTACGACTTTTCGTACATCTTTTATATTACGCTTCTCTGGCAAACCTCGCTGACGTCGAGGAAGCTGTGGAGGAGCGCCTGAGCGTGGCAGTCCCTAACCATTCAGCTCCAGCATACGTGCCAGACTCTGAGAACTTACCAGCGGGTTCTCATGTCGCAAACATGATGACCTTGAGAAAAGTCTTCTGCTCATATCCAGTGCATGTTTGATGATATTGTCGGTAATTGCACATGCACCAGAACCCTGCAGAAGCGCGGCAAAGCCTCGGAAATACCTCCGCAGCCGGTCGCGCCATGCCATCGACCACCGCCAGCTGCTTGCGGCTTAGAGTATCTAACTACATTGCATCAATCGTCGAGCAACTGTTTAACAGCGCTATCTCTTAGTTTGCTCTATTGCACCTTCAACGCTCATGATAAACCATTCGTGCGGATCGAAATATGGACATTGCATATGACCATATCCAAGAGGAAATCCTCTCCCCGGACGAAGCTGCCAAGAAAGAAGGGGAAAAGCAAAAGCAAGGCAACCTCAACTCCGAATTCCAGGAAGCATACAAGTCGTTCTCTGCAAGCCCCTGGGGAGCCAGACTGGGTGGCTTCTTCAGTGATGTCAAGAAGCAGGGCGAAACCTACTACGAAGGCGCACGGCAGGAAGCGTCAGCCGCAAGTGGGGAAGCAATCAAGGGCTTTACAGATTTGAAATCAACGATTGTCAACCGAGCTCGGTCTATGTCAACTGGCCAGAGCCCTCCAATGACACCAATAGCAAACAAAGGATTCAGTGGAGAAGCTTCCACCGATCCTACCACTCAAGACCGTTCGAAAAGCGAAGCCTTACGAGAATCCGAAGGCATCATATCCCGCTTTCGCACTGAAGCTACAAAGCGGCTGAAGGAGATTGAAAAGGCAGAGGATGCTGCAGACGAAGCTCTGCTTAAGTTCGGTACCAACATTCGCAATTTCCTCCGGGATGCCGTCACCATTGCGCCGCCTACAGAAGCCAAGAATAAGGACGGCACCAGCAAAGTTCTTTTCGAGAGCAAAGATCAGGACGGAAAACGGGTTATCCATACCACGCGCTTCGACGCTCAATTACATGCTATACAGTCCTCCCTTGACAGCTTCTCTAAGGACCCCGTAAGCCCGGAGTTCGAGAAGTGGAAAAGCGAGTTCGACGTTGAGAAGAAAACCGATGCTATAGCGACGGATCTCGAGAAGTACGAGGAGCTGCGGAGGGCGATGGAGAAGCTCGTGCCTGAGAAAGTGGAGTACCCACAGTTCTGGACGCGCTATTATTTCCTCCGAATGGTTGTCGAATCTGAGGAGCAACGGAGACGGGAAATGCTGAAAGGTGGGAGATCCCACACCAAGCTCCTTTCTATACTCTAAAGACAACCCAACTAACCCACTTCCCCTCCCCCAGGCGTAGCCCTCACCCCCGACGAGCCCATCTCCTGGGACGACGATTCCGACACCGACGAGTCCTCACCCTCCACCCCGCACCCCCGCACCAAACCCACCATAACATCAACCACCCACTCTTCATCCACCACCATACTCCCCCAGCCTCAGCCAGCACCAACAACAATCAACCCCTCCGCGCAGCTCAAACCCTCAGATGCACCCGCACGCAGATCCCAAGACGAAAAATCCCAGCCGGATAGCGACGCGAGCTACGATCTTGTTAGTGGGGCGACTAGTCGGGCACCGGGAAGCCCGAAGGAGAAGGAGGGGGAGAAGAAGGTCGAGGATGAGGAGGAGCCCGATTGGGAGTAGGTGGATTTTGGTGGGGTGAGGCAGATTGGAGAATGGAAGGAATTCAGGATTGCGGTTTGACTTCTCGAGGGTTAATGTATATTTCCAGGTGTGTCTGCCAGGGCGCGATGGTATGGGCGTTTGGGGACAAGGAAATTGCTCGGCGTTTCTGTGTACAGACTATTATGACTATTCTATTTCTGATAGTAAATATCCCATCGCAAGCAGTAGTGTTTTGAATTCCCGATTCGACCGTACAAGATGACTTCTTGGGTTGGAAAGGGGCGCCCTGCGCAGCTTGTTATGAAGCGCCTTACGTAATCTACAAACCGAGCTCACAAATCCCCTTGCCTCAGTTCTCAGACGTGCCAACGTCGCTAAGCACGTACGCTGCGAAGTCAGCAGGGCGCTAACCCGAAGGGGCTTAATGAGGACGCTAACCCGAAGGGGCTTAGCGACGTTGGCACGTCTGAGAACTGAGGCAAAAATCCCCTTTACAAACCCCAACAGCGTACACCCCTTGCGTAGAACTACAGCCCCAACATAGGAAGAGTAGAGCAAAGTACAGCTCCCACAATGCATGCCTGCTACCGAAGAGTACAGGAGGAAAAAAGCCCCTAGTAATCTACAGCGGAAGTAGAAGTAGAAGTGGAGAAAGCAAGCGCTACACCAATTACGCAGAGCACCTTAAGCACTCCGAGGACTTGCAGAACCCGAAAAGCGCCGGCGGCAAGGGCAACATGGAAGTACCCAGCCAGAACACACCCCTCATCTATCCACGAGTGACAAAAGCCCGCCCTCAACTCCTTTCTCACAGTTCTCTCGTCCACAACCTCACCCCACAGAACCATCCACCTCAATGCCCATTGCCAAACACCAACCGCCTATTCCTCTTCAACAACCCATTCAGCTTCTTCTCCAGCCCCTCCGTCTCCTTCCGACTCTGCAATAACGCCTGCTCCGCCTCCACCATTGAGATCATCGGTACCCCTCTCTGCTGCTCCTCCGCGACCGAGTTCCAGAAACTCGGCATCGGCCTGGCCGACGGCTGCGCAGACAGCGGGGGCGCAACGAAGCGGTTCACGAGTTCTAAGTTCAGGTTGTCCTCGTCTTCGTCCTCGGAGGAACTACGCAGGTTCATGGTCGCGAGTGTGGCTTGTGCGGGCATGGGCGCGACGGGGAGGTAATGGTCAATGTCTCTCCGCGAGGAATTAAACATGGCGAGATCGCCGGTATTGATGGCTTGTTTACGGAGCGCGAGGTATCGCTGTGCTTGGTCGTGGCTGAGGCCGTGCAGGGTCCGGTGGTCTGGGAGGATGACGATGCGCTTGTTGCTGGCGAGCTCTACGCAAATGGCTTCGCCTTTTTGGAGCTCACGGTGTTGTGCTTCGGTGAGGTTGGGAATCCGATTGATAGTTTCGATATCGGTGTGGGTGGTGTCAAAGCGATGATTCAGGCCAGAAACTCCTTTGAAATATTCCTGGATTGCGGACGAAATGGCACCCGCTTTTTCGAGGTTGGAAAATATGGATGCTGCAGTAAGCAAAGGCTTTTGCTGTGGGTCAGTAGAGGTGAAAGAAGGGCTCATGGGGCTTTCGGCTTCTTTCTTCTCTGCTTCCACTTTGGCGGTATCTTTCTTTTTCTCCTTTACCGGCGTAGCAGGCATGCTTTCTTGAATGCTCTCATCATTCGGGGGCGGAGAGGCTGGTCGACTGGCAGATGGGCTACTATCAGCGGTGCCCCGGGTTGCTGTTTTCTTAGCCTTTTTCTTTCGTCCAATGATAGGGGCTTGTACAGGCTCCTCGACAACTGCCTTTGCTGGAGCCTCTTCTAACTTGGAAGACTCCTCAGCTTGCTTCGCTCGCGATTGCCTTTCCTTCTTCTGCTGGCTCTTCGTGACTTGTCTTACTGGCGCAGATCCAACTCTGGTTAGAGGTGGTGAGCTGGGACGTGACATGGAGGTCGATGCAACAGAAGCATTATCCGAAATCTTCTCGCTCAGCGGCGTTCCAGGCGGATGGGTAGAGGAGAAACTTCCTCGACGAGATACTTGTTTGCTCGCAGCTGAGCCCGCTGTAGCAGCTAAAACCGATGGCGAGGCACCGGCTGCACGAGGAGGAGTTACGGGTTTCGGCGTGGGAAGTGCTCGGAGGGCACGAGGCTGTTTTGAACGTGTTGCCGATGGAAGGGAACTTTGCGACGCAGCAGTTGCCGGCGTACTCGGTTGAAAAATGCCTGATAATACCGGTCGCCCACGCTCGTTCGATTCAGCAGACTTGCTGAGCCCAGGCGAAGCTGCAACTGACTCTAAATCCTTCTTCGAGGCATCTTTAGCAGCTGCGATGTCAAGCTTTCCAGGATGTTGCCGCTTGTCCACTGATTTGGAGGACTTTCCAGCTTTACCCTCCTTGTCGATTTTATATGGACCTTGGGGTAGCTGAGGCGCAGGTAGATCAACAGACCCATCATTCTTTGGCGTCGCCTTCGCAAAAGCAACAGGCACTGGAGGAGTAGGTGTTTCTGTTGCAAGTTGTGGCTTTGAGATGGGTTCAAGCGCTGCAGATTTCGTTATTTTGGAGTTTATGACGCTATCTGCCTCAAAGGGATGGCTTGGCTGGCTTTCTTTGGCCGGACCCGCAGCTCTAGGCGCTGTTGTAGGAAGCACAGGTACGACAGGCTTGATAGATGTGGCTGCGGGGTTGTTAATATTTGTCTTCCGCTGGACTTTACCCGGCGGAGCAGGCTTGGTTGGCGCAGCGAGGGGCGGAAAGTCGTGAGGTAGTGATAGTCCGGGTGGAACGGACGAAGTAGTCGGAGTGCTTTCTTTGGAAACCGATATTCCGGACAATGGTACTTCAGGAATGTCCACAGTGGTATTCTTATTAAGCTGGCTTATCGCTGTTGGTGATTCGCCAGAACGTAAAGCATTTTGGAAACCTGTGTAGACGTCAAGTTAGCATTCGTATCCACCAATTCACTGGCTATTGTGCAATTCTTTGCTACCGGCGTTCTTCAAAGCAGAGATTGTGTTTGTTCAAAAAAGAGAGAACAACACGCAAAAGTCCCCAACAATCTATATAATCTATCGGTCACAAATCCATCAAAAGACGAAGCACAGCATCAAAGGGTCGCTATCGTCTGGTTCGTTCTGGCACGACAAAAGCGAGGCACTAAGTGGCAGATATATTGTGAGAAAATAGACATATATTCCTACCTGCACTTCAGGCTAGGGAAGGGGATTTACGTACATGACGCTGGCCACGACGAGCACGACGGTGCAGATGGTCTAAAGAGCCAACCGCAACCCTATGATGAACCCTAGAAGGTAAAATATGTCCTTTGAAGCACAAAGAAAGTTCGCCTGTAAATGCTTTGGCCAGATCCTACCGGACGGGATGCCGCCCAGCTCCCATGACGCCCAGAGGAATAACCTCCATAGCTCCTGTTTTGATCCCATGCTTCGCTAACAAAGAGAATGAAACCATATTGCGCCAGAGTCGTGACTGCAACATTAAGAATTCGCAATGCGATTAAGATGACAAGGGAAGAGATAGTACAGCGTGCAACTACCACCTGCTTCCGTAGCCACTTCCGTAGATCATGCTATTGGGATTGTACCCACCTTGACCTTGAACACCATATTGCCCCTGCCCTGCACCACCGTGGTGCATTCTAGCCTGTAAGATACTCGGGTCCGCAAGATCAACTATACCACCTCCCCCAGAAGAGGAAGTGTTAGCATGTCTGTGCTTCTTCCCCTTCTTCTTCTGCTTCTGGGCGCTGTGATCCTGATACCCATGAAAAGTATCAAGCTGCGCACCATAAAGCGAGCTAAGAAGGCCAGAGGCAGGGGCTGCAGTGGAGGTCGTGGGTAGGTGAACGGAAGAAGGAAATCTGAACTCACGCTTTCCAAAATCAGGTCCCTGATTGTTGATATTCCCGCCCCGATTACGAATAAGCTCGCGCATGAGCTCGTCGTTGCTATTCTTGCTTCCTAAAGTTGCACCGCTTATTCCATGGCTACCGCCCATTGCGCTGGCGAATCCATGGCCTTGACCAAACATGCCGCCACCGCTGATAGGTGGTGTGCCGCTCGATTTAAGCCCCGGTGGAGGACCATGGACACCGCTATAGAAGTGGCTACTTTGTAAACTCGATTGCGGCATAGGCTGGTTCTGGAAATGCTTGCCCTGGTTTGCGGGCATCATGGCAGCTTGCTGCGCCATGAGCTGGGCATTGGCAGCTGGTTTAGCAACCGTAGAAGCTGAGGCCGAGTCATTGGCGAAATTGTAGCGAGAGGCTTGTCTGGCGTGCCCAGGGAGCCCAGGTATCTGAGCGAGATTCAAATTTTGTGACTGGAATGGGTTTGACTGCTGGTGGTGGTGAAGACTATTGTTGCCGCTATAGCTTGATTGATATTGACCGTTGACCGGACTTTGGTGATTGCTATTCGATCTAAGAAAGGATAATTGCTGCTGCTGTTGAGTTGTAAGGCTGCGACCGTTGAAAGATAATGCCGATGAACTATTGCCGAGGAAGGTTGAGCCGCCGAGGCTAGGGTTGGTCGAGGATACAGTAGGATAGGGTGGGCGAATGGCGTTTCGGTGATCTGTATTGATTTGTACAGAACTTTCACTGGGGTCATCTTGAGTTTCTGGCTCTCCCCCAAGCTGTAAACTCCCACTAGCAGGATTGTCATCTTCTTCAGCAGCAGCTACTGCCCCTAATACATTTTGTTCTTCCTCTTCTTGCTTGAGCCGCTCTTGCTCTCGTTCTTGTTCTAGCCGATAACGCACAAGTCCACCGTTAGCGTCAAATAACGGCGGATAAGCATCGATTTCTCGGAGAACATCGTCAGTATACAATGCTCGATCGAAAGTGAACTTAAATGAGGACTCTAGGACTGTCTTCATTGCGCGATCCAGAGGATGAGCTTTTGAGAATAGCCGATCCATCAGCGTCGGCTGTGGCTGGGAGTCTGTACTTGGTTGTGGTTCTTGCTTTTGGGCCTGAAGGCTAGATGTTTCGTTTTCCGCAACCCGCAATGGCAGGTTTGCATCCGTAAGCACTGGACTAGGCGCCGAGACACTCGCCGGTTTGCTTGACCTCCGGCTATCAGTTTGCGCATTCTTCGCAGCCCAGCTCGCCGACGAGGGAAGTGCAGAACCGTCACCACTATCGCTCCTGCTCATTGGTTCGTCTCGGTCTGCTTGGCGTATCGTAGACTGCACAGCTGCCGTCACATTTTGTGGTGCATGCTGAGGAGGAGGCTGGGGTTGTGGAGGTTGTTTAATAGACCTTGATGAAGTTGAAGGAGACGAGGATGATGGCGCTGGTCGCTGAGTGGATACTGCATTAATTGAGGAGAGATCTTGGCGACTAAAGCTGTCAAGGTCCTCTCCTGTCTCGTGTAAAAACATGCAGCCTCGGTTGTTGCATGGCTCGTTGCGTAGATACGCAGAACAATACTTAGTAGTCCCGTATTGAGCTCTGAAGCGGCACGGTAAGCTCAAATACAGACGACTACTGGATAGTGTACTTACCTGAGTACCCGATCTCCGTTTTGTGAACCATCTACAGCAGCGATACAGCTTGCGGCGTCTTCTTTTCGCGCGAATGTGACGTATACACCTATCGAGTTGTTCCCATTTGTGCCTTCCTTTGCTTTACTGACAACTATCTTGATGATTTTTCCATACTGTCCGAAATATTGGTCGCCGCGTAACGTCTGCAATAGATCTTCTTCTCGGCTTTTGGGGCTAAGGCCAACGACGTATACTAAGTTTTTCTGGACAACACGAAGGCCGGCAAGATGCTTGCGATTGAGGTTCTCTACTTGTCTTCGCTCGGTTTCCTTCTGCCGGACAAGAGCCTTTTTCCTAGCTTGTAGAGCATAATCTGCTTTTTGCCTGCTAAACTTTAGCGGTGACCTGCTGCTGTTCGGTTGAAGCACTGAACTTACTCCTCGGGGCTAACAACTTTCCACTCTATGCTTTGGTCATCGTAAGGTCTCCGACACGCCGGACACAGGCCATTCATATTGTTCTTGATGTTGTTGTAGCAAAATTGACAGACCTGTAGGGATAACGGATTAGCATAGCTACCTCCTAGCAGCCAAGAGACCAAGTGGTCATGCTGCTTGAGGTTCGATCAAGAGGGGGTATACTTGATAACCACATGGACAGGGTCTGAAGTTCTTGTCTGACAGGTCGAACTCCTCGACGCATAATGGGCTAATGTTTTGTTGGTTAGTTAGATACTTGGTAGGATACATGAAGCCATCGAGGTGTTGCTAGGCTCACCATGCGTCGTCCGAATCGTCCATGAAGGTATCTACTTGAACGCGGGTCGCCATTTCGAGGGGCAGGTAGGAGGTGAAGGGCGCAAATGCCGCGGACGCAAGCAACGCAGAGGGGTGTTGTTACAGGTAGTTGTTAGCATAAGTCGTCTATGAGCAGACACTTAGACGGTCTTGATACACCGCGCTGTAAGTATCAAGTAATACCGGTGGTGGTTGATATGGATTGAAGAGACGAATGAGGATCACAAGGGTTGATGGCAGAGGTTTTTGAACGCGCTAGTGGTCGGCTACACATCCCTGCATGCTAATGATGCTTTGAGCTCAGCAATAATCACGACAATTTATCTTGTGGTGAAGACGCAGTCGAGGACTGTCATTGATGGCAATGCGATTGAGTGGTAGTCTTAAAGGGGCGTCAAGAGTGTGTGTCAACACCATAGTGCGCACCCCGGCAACACGTCACTTCGCCTGCACAGCCCTACTATCAAAGGATATAGCATCAGAAGAGGATATCCCAAACCTACGGCATGCACCACGGCCGCGTACGTCTTCCTAGAGCTTTTTCTGATATACACCAGAGCATGCTAATCATACATCGTAAAAGCGGGAGGAAAGCTCTATGCGCCCGTCATCAATCCCGCGGACAAATACCAGGAGAAATCCGCCAGCCTCCACACCTATGGTCAATACCTACTCTCATGTCTTCCGAAATTTATCCAGCAGTTCTCCGTATGGAAAGATGAGCTCACCATCTACACTCCGCCCGCGGGTGTTATACCGGTCATCTCATTCCTGAAATACCACACCGCAGCGGAATACACAATGGTGGCGGACATAACGGCAGTTGATTATCCTACAAGGAATAACCGCTTCGAAGTAGTCTACAACCTCCTTAGTGTCCGACATAACTCGAGGATCAGAGTGAAGACCTACGCAGATGAAGCTACCCCCGTACCGAGTATCACGAGTCTGTACGACGGGGCCAATTGGTATGAGAGGGAGATTTATGATTTGTTTGGAGTCTTCTTTGTCGGCCACCCAGACTTGCGAAGGATAATGACGGATTATGGATTTGATGGGCATCCGTTGAGGAAGGACTTCCCATTAACGGGATATACAGAGATTAGATATGATGAGGAGAAGAAAAGGATTGTGGTTGAACCATTGGAATTGACGCAGGCATTTCGGAACTTCGAAGGTGGAACAGCAGGTACGTTGGATCTCTACAATTTTTGATGAAAAGCTACACTATGCGTTTGATCCTAACTGGTATTCAAAAACAGCGTGGGAGCAAGTTGGGCCCGGGAAGGACAGAACACCAGATCAGGTAGGCAGTCATTAGGAACTCACAAGGCCATATTTCATCGTATTTAGCTAATTAAAGGTCTCTCCCGCAGTTCAAGTTACCCACACCAAAACCGGAGGAAAAGAAAGAGGAACCAAAAAAATAGCAGCTTACGTAGAGAGATTGATAAATGCTTTCCAACAAGAAAAGATATTCGTGTCCATTTATCCATTGAGCTAATTTCCGCAAGATGAAGGCATTGCCTGTAGCAGCGTTGTTACCAATGTGAGGTTTGTTGAACCGGAGTCGCAAATGAATCAGGCTGTCTAAGCAATACGCCATGCTCTTCCGTGAAGGCTTCTTCCAATCTGGATAAGAATACTGGTGTGATGTTCCCATACACTTGGATTGGACGTATACGTGAGAGTTGGCTGAGATGCATCAACACTCCTGAATCTTTCATTATCCCGAAGAAGCGACGCTCTGAATCCTTGAAACTGTGCTATTGTAAGATGTTGGGTCTCATTCCCGCACGCAGTGATCGAAAGGGTAGAGCCGGCGATTACTTACAAAAGATCACCAAAAATCAGGATGATCCTCTTGCCTTTTTGGTCGCCCGTCTGCCTCAGGAGTTTGAGAGTACAATGCAGCATTGCGGCTACTTCATACATAATACTTTCAATGGCCATTTCCGTATTATCACTGCGGGGCAGCCATGCAAGTGATATTTCTATCTCCGCCATAACAGCAAGCACACATGGTTGGGTGTACCGAAGGCTTGGGTGTCTATAGGCCTGTAGATTGCTGTGATGCCTTTCTTCGCGAGAATTGTGGTGACTTGAATGCGGCAATGGCAAGAAAGGGTGTTCAGAATACGCGTGCATAGGAGGGGGGTCTTTGAAGAAGACTCGGCGGCATGATGCTCGTGTAAGGAAGTGACATTCATTGATCACAATCCCTCTAGCGTTGCTGTAAAAAGCGGTGGATGCTTCCTGGTATATCTGACGATTGGCGAACAACAGTCCTGTGCTGACAGCGGATTGGAAACGGCGCACGTAGACATAGACAGGATATTTTGGTATCATCAAGTAGCTGTAGATCATGTTTCGAATCTCGGCTGGTAGTTCGAGGAAAGGGAAAACTTGAGGCTGAGTCTTTATTGGCTCGATTGGTACCATCTTGGCCGGCGGATGTCCATCGTTGCTAATTAAAGAGATCCCTTGTCCACCGGCGTTTCTGCCGTACATCGAGCGAAAAGAGAAACTTTGAGTATGGCAGGACTGGACTCTGTATAGGCGGCAGAGTCCCTGTTCGGCGACTTGGTGTACGATTGACTTGGAAGTTCGATCGTATGCACAATTTTTGGGACAGGTCTTACTTTCCAGAAGAGAAGGGGCGAAACCCAGGCTGGTGGATCTCAAAGCTTCATGTGTGATCTAAAGGTATGTGGAAATTGTATTCACTATTCAGCAGAAATGTCATGCAGTACATTTAAAGGTGCGGAGAGGTAAAGTCAATGCTAGGTAGCTAGGATTCGCTAGGCGTAGTCGGAGCTTCGATTTAAAGAAGGGCCTGCCAAATAGCCTATGTCCCAGCTTCTTGCAATATAATATTTTCACAGCAGTGGACGATCACGTCTGGATTGAACATTTTAAGACTGCTCAGAAAATCATTAACGCCCCTCAGCGTGCCTTTTCGGCATTTTCGGCATTTTCGGCCTTCTCTTCGAAAACCAACTCATCCCTAGCCCAAATGCAGGCCACTGCATGCCCAACAGGTCCTAGAAGAGCAACTTGGGCTAGGAAGTAAAAGAACAATACCATCCAGCCATCCGATCTTTCCCTAATTCTGTATGTGTTTATGTATAGCGCAGAAGCCCAAATGGAAAGTGCTGTGGAGCCTACGATAAAATCGTACCGTAGCAACAGGAAAGCCCCGTCTCCCAAGGATGGCATTTTTGTTGACGCTGTTATGGATTGCGGGAGGAAGACATTGCAGGGATTAAAAATTCCAACAAAATCGGATGCGAAAAGGCCAGGGAAAAACTTGGAAGTCGCTATTAGGGTCATTGTAGAGATATGGGTTATCCCAGCGGTGGACAAAAGAAATATGTACACTACTCTCATTGTGCTAATCCACTGTGCATTTTGTCCTTTTTTGACCGGCGAAGGTTTGCATGCTGTCACACCCAGACTCGACATCACCAATGATGTGATTTGTTGCATCAACTCGACCCAGATTGGGAAAAATTGCCACATCGCTATAAAGATCTGTTTCCGATCAAAGGTGAGAACAGATGGAGCAGGAAGCACCATCAATATCGTAGGCAAAACCAAGCCGATCGTAAGGGAGAAAGGTATGCTTGCAAGCTTATGGAGAGCAACGTAGAACTCGATAGGTTTGTGAGACAGAACTGTAGGTGATGTGGAAAGATGTATGATCAGATAAACGGGCATAATAACACCAAAAGCGAGATTTTGCCCAACAATTCCCCATATCGTAAGACTGTTCTATATTAGGACCGATAGTCAAAGAGAAGTACCTGCTGAAGGCGTAGCGACTGCTCCACCTGTTGCCGTACCTTAATGCCTCGATGAGAAAGAGGCCCCAGCCTGCAATGACCTGGCCAGCAAATTGGAAGCACAACAAAGCTGAGTTGGGACGTGAGCCATCAGCTTGTGTCTAGAAGTATAACGTGAGAACTTTCAATTGGTGATCCAACGCAGCAATTCCAGTGAATGAGGCTCTGAGAGGCTCCTTGGTCCCTGGAAGTAGTTGAGGTCCATTTTCGAGGATACGTGCCAAATGATCGCTGGCGCCATTGTTGAAGAAAATATACCATATCGTATATATGCCCATCACAATAAGCGCAAGTAGACATGACTTGACAGCATTAATCAATGGACTCATAATGGAAACAGTGTTGGTCAATACGAATGTACAGTAGTTGAAAATTGAGGTTTATACATGTCGAACCTAATTCTCAACACAATAATACTTCAGGAGCAGCAAAGTAGTAATATAGGAATGGAAAAGGAAGATGGGAAAAGCTTCGCCGGCGAGGTTGTAGACGAAGAGCCCTATGGCTTCGACTTCGGCAAAAGTTACCCCCATGCACCAATCCAAGCTAGTTGATCAATGTGTTATGTAACCCTTTCATTGACTTCTTACAAGATCTCCAAATTCAGTCTGTGATACTTTTGTGACGAACGCTGTGTATATTGGTATGCCAAAGCGCAAATTTGAAGAACATAACGCGGCGGAGGGTAAGCCCAATGGCGTCTCGAATGGGGCGCTCCGCATGCAACGTGAACGCCTCGGTGCCATCCTTGAGCAGGCCAAGAAGACTTTATCCAGAGCACTCAAGGTAGCTAGAGGCTTTGAGCGTCAAAAACTGGGTAGACGGCAAAAGGTCGCAAAGGAACAGAAAGATGATGCAGAGACCGTACGGTTGATAGCAGAAGTGACTGCTCTTAAAGTCTGTTGCTCCAAGAGATTACTTGTGTATGCTCATACTTATCTTGTAGGCTTTCGACCTAGTCTCTCTTGCCGAGCTACAGCTTTACAAAATATTGTCAAAGACTAAGCGCATTGCTTCTGCTCCAGCTTTTCCACAATACATTACGGCAAAGGTTCAAGCTTCACTCCGGCCGCAAGATGCCGCCCACGCGAACGTTCAAGCAAGGATTTTCAACTCAAACCCGGTTAAGACGGCAATGAACGAGATAATCAATAAAGTACGAGCAGTGTTAGCTATCGAAGACACGCAACCATTACGAAAGAAGCGGATGAGGGCAGCGGACTATTGCTCCGACCAGAGCGCCGGGAACGAGCAGTCGAGGGAGAAACCAAAATCTACAGGCCCTCAAGTTGAGAATGACCTGGAAGGATCTGACTGGCATGGATGTTCTACAGCTGAAAGCGTGCAGGATGACGATCATAATACCGACAGCGATGATGAGATTGTCGATTGTGGGATGAATAATTCTCGATTAGCCGCATCTGCTGACGAAGAAACCGAGATTGAGGAGTCTCAAGAAGCGGTACCACAGCAGGAGGAAAAAGTAGGGCTCAAAGAACCAGGACGTGGTTCTCCAACTGGTACTAACAAGCTAAATTATAACCTATCTGAAGACCTCTTACTTTCCCCTGAACCGGAAAATTCCTCTTCTTCACCTTCGCCCCCGTCCCTCACTCAAAAGGCCCCCGCAAGGAGCTTCTCGAAACCCAAAGCCACCACCTTCATTCCATCTCTTACAGTTGGTGGGTACTGGTCTGGCTCCGACTCTACTGCCTCAGACCTCGATACTGGAGACACTAAAACCAGGAAGAACCGCAGAGGCCAGCAAGAGCGTCGAGCTATCTGGGAGAAGAAATATGGCCGCAACGCCAATCATGTGAAAAAACAGAGCCAAAGTCAGAACCGAGACCAAGGATGGGATCCACGTCGCGGCGCGCGAAGCAGTGACGATACTCGAGGGAAGCGAGGCAGGGGCAGAGGAAGAGGCGGAACGCACACGAAATTCCGGGCCGGTGAAGGAGGCAGCTTAGGGGCTACAGGAGCGAATAGCGACCCTGTGCTGGCAAAGAAAGTCAAGGCTGTTGAGCAGCCTCTGCATCCGTCTTGGGCGGCAGCGAAAAAGAGGAAGGATGAGAATAGGACTGTGGCTTTTGCAGGGAAGAAGGTTGTTTTTGACTAAACATGACTGAAGGCAGAGTCTCAAAGAGAACTACGACTGGAGGCAAAGGTGACTGACTTATTGCATTCTCATCAACCAGGAGAGTAGTCCTTTTAAGTAATGCATCAACGACACAGACATCAGATATAGCTAGTAGAGGGGGGGCAGTTATGTTGAAAACTATAGTACTTCACCAATATATTAGATAATTTGACAACGGACGAGGGTCGATATTATGATAGGGTTAGGTACCCTTATCGCCATCATGATCGCCGGGAATTGCGCCTTACCCATCATCTACCTTATCTGGATATAAGATCAGGCAACTCTGGACGACTGAAGCGATTATGTCCAACCAGCAAAGCATGTGGGTAACGGAGTTGATAGAAAGGAGAAAGGGGACTTCCATATCAGGGTGTTTGCACTGCGGGTCGAACATTGCATTAGCCCAGCCACATTTACAAGGACCCCCCAGTACCAATTTCCACCAATCATAAGGTCATTGATGAAGCTGAATAAGCTTCCATATTAGGCAATAACTAACGTTTGATGCAGATTAGCTGAAAGGCCTGAATCGACCAAATGACCGTCTCAAATGATCTTCGAAATCATCTTTCTTCACCAACGCTACTTTTCACCAAAATCTACTTCCTACCTCGTCGACAACCTTTACATAGACACGCCTCCAACAACTGACGATGCTTATTCTCGCTGTGGCTGTGACTGTCGCTGCGCTCAACGATGAAGATTGAAGAAGCTCTCGGTCTGAAATGACTATCTCGACACTGTCGTGGAGTTGCATGCGCATTCCCAAGCAGATTAGTTGATCAAGGGCAGAGGCCGGGATCAGGTGACGATGGGAGAGCCGAGGGAGACCTCGACTACATATAGGTTCTCTTCGGCAGGTAGATAGGACGCACACGCATCTACAGTATCATTCTACTAGTACGATCATTGCACGTGCTCGTTGTTTGCTCATGAAAGATGTTTGATAGGGAACCATGAAGGATGTTTGATAGAGAGTTATGAAGAAAGCCATGGAAAAAACCATGAAGGAAATCATAAAGAGAGCCATGAAGGATGTTCGGTAGAGAACCATGAAGAGTGCTTTCTATTGATCTAGTCAGCATGTGCTATGAAACATGTAGCATACTATGAAGTAGGCCATGAAGTAGATCATGAAGCGAATGACGCGTGTTTAAACACGTCGCATGAAGCATGTTTTGAAGCGAGTAGATAGGTGAGTAGGCGAACGAGAGCCTAGGTAGCTGAGTTGATAGCTGAAGAAGTAGTGTCAGGGACTGGGCTAGACTAGAGATACTATCAATATAGAAGACTGGTATTATTATTACTTTGATAGGATCTAGGTACAAGACAATACACCAGGTAATGTACAAGACGAAAGACAAAGAGCGAAAGGAAAGAACGAGGGCCCGGCTTCTATATACATGAATCGGGCAGAATCAAGGCTAGACAGTAGTCCTATTGACTTAAGATTGCAGGAGTTCGCGCACATGGCTGAGGTGGCCGAAACAGGATTGCTGAGGCTAGATTAAGATGACGATGGCTACCTTAGGTTGGTGGCTTGGTTCATTGAACTGCGGAACAGGTTCAATGAACCGAGGTTACCTAAGGTATCGACGATCTATGTTCTAAATCGGGTTGGTGACCTGGCACCATGACAAGTAGATAGGGTGACGAGTTGATATCTGAACATGTGGATAGGCGAGTAGGTAGGATGGTGAGTAGGGCGGTGGCTGGGCCGGCTACAGAATGAACGCATCAAGCTACGTTCGAAGTCATATACACATTTATATCTCTGCTTTCTGTATTGCTTCAAATTCGCCTGATTAGGCCTAGTTTTATATGATATCCTTGTACGCTAAGCAAATTGATATCCTTGCGTACCTACTGTTTCCGGTTACCGTCGGTGTAAAACTAATGCAATGTTCGACCCGCAGTGCAAACACCCTGTACCTTAGTCCTTAGAGCACGCGCTTCACGCTTTGTCCGCTAGTTGCATCGGACGATGCAACCCATCCAAGGCTTCCCGCATGGCTTTTGGTCTTGCCCCAATCAATTTCAATAATTGGCTTCTCATCTTCTGACAGCTATCAAAAATGGGCGAAGGAACACTGAGGGGCAAGGCATCAATGCTATCGAGGACCGACTTTACGCTCACAGCTTCCGAACATCAACTGGGAACAGAACCATATGGAAGAAATTAAGGAGAAATAATAATGGACCACAGAGCAACGAAATCCAGTCAAGCATAGCGCAGGATATCTACCTAATTAGAGTGTCCCGCCTCTTTAGGGTTAATAAAGTGGGGGTCGAATCCACCATGTACAAGTACTTCACGGACCACCCCTTTCGACTCCATCTCTAACGAAGGTCACATCTTTTCGGCTTTTCCTTAGCGACGTCCTGCCCTCTGCCGTCACCATGAAGTTCTCAATGCTCAGCACAGAGAAGACCGTGGGCGCAGAAACACCTCAATATGATGAAGCAACTCTCGGCGGAGTTCCCACGAACCCTGAGAAAAGTCGTTGGGAGCGTAGTTGGCCCACGATTGCATGTGGCGCTGGTCTGTTCTCTGACGGCTACTTGAACGGGTAAGTTGTAATAGGACCAGCATCGTTAACATGGATTCTGTCGCTAATAGTGAACCATTTAGGGTTATTGGGCAAGTCAACACCATTCTTAAGAAGTTATACAAGACGCAATACACGTCTTCCTCTGCACAACAGAACGTCACTTCGATCGCCTTCGTGGGCACTGTGGTGGGACAATTGTTCTTTGGGTGGATGAGCGACCACTACTCTCGAAAATGGGCCTTGATGGCGTCGACGTGCATTTTGATTCTCTTCGCCGCCCTCTCGGCCGGCTCATATGGCTATCACGGGAGCATTACGGGTCTTTTCCAAGCGCTTACTGCTTACCGGTTCTTGCTTGGAATAGGTATAGGGTCAGTAATTCCTACGCAAGGAATGAGTGGCAATAGCTAACAAGGAAATAGTGGGGAGTATCCAGCTGGTAGTGTGGCTTGCGCAGAAAGCACAGGCGAGCTCAAAGCTGGACACCGGAATAGATGGTTCATCATGTTCACCAATGTCCAGATCGATATCGGATTTGTAATGGCAAGCTTCGTCCCCATGATCCTCGTACTGATATTCTCCGAACATCATCTGCGCGCAGCATGGAGAGTAGCCCTTGGTTTAGGAGTTATCCCTCCTCTAAGCCTGTTCTACCTACGATTGAAGCTTAGGGAGCCTGAGGAGTTCAATCGTGAGACTATGAAGGATACCCGTACGCCATGGCTACTTGTCATCAAGTAAGGATATCATCCTCCCCTGACAACGAAAAGCTGACAACGCCAGATACTACTGGTTCCGTCTACTGATTGTATCTCTTATCTGGTTCATCTACGACTTTTCCGCATACTCATTCAGTATCTACTCCTCGGCGTGGCTTGCAATCATCCTAGGGAAGAGCGCTCCGCTATGGAAGACTTTCGGCTGGAATACAATCATCAATCTGTTCTACCTCCCCGGCGCAGTTGGAGGGGCGTTCCTGAGTGATTGGATTGGACCTCGCTACGCCCTGGCTATCGGAGTCTTCCTACAGGGCATTGTTGGCTTTATCATGGCTGGTGTTTACGCCACCCTCGATACACCTGCCCACGTCGCTGGCTTTGTTGTCGTTTATGGGATTTTCCTCTCACTTGGCGAAGCCGGCCCTGGTGACAATATCGGTCTCGTAGCCTCCAAAACATGCGCCACGGCCGTCCGCGGTCAATACTATGCCCTCGCAGCTGCGTTCGGCAAAATCGGTGCCTTTGTCGGAACCTACGTCTTTCCAGTTATCCAGGACCATGCTCCCGGCGGCGCCGATAGCGTTCGTGGCGGTCAAGATCCTTTTTTCGTCAGCTCCGCCTTGTGCATTTTCAGTGCGGCTCTGGCGCTGTTTTTGCTGCCGCACATTGGACAGGATACCATTACCACGGAGGACATCAAGTTCAGGGCCTATCTGGAGGCGAATGGATGGGACACGAGACAGATGGGAACAAAAGAGTACCAAACAGCTAATAGTTCTTCCGTTGATAATAAGATGGAGCCAGTTGCAACAAAGATATGATGCGTTGTTTCGGAAATGCGTAATCAGATAGTGTGCGGTTCTATCAATTAAGCTTGCAGTCAATACAATTGGATGAATCTCATCGTTGCGTTGCTGCCACAAAAGCATGTAAAGGACGCTTATTAGACCGATCCGTGCTTGTACTTGTTTGGGCTTCAAATCATGCCCATCGGCCTTCATACGGCGTTCCTACATGATCGTCATTGTAGCCCAAACAGCCTGCGTAGGGTATGATGCTGTGCAAACCCTAATCGAGAGACTAGGGCTTCTGGCGCAGGACGCAACATCCAATTAACTTTGCGACAAATGTTTTCTCAAATGTTTTTCCTTCCCAATTGAGTTCTTAAAACGCTCGACAGTGGCCATCTATTCGTGTATAAGGTCCCGTATTACACGCCTCCACCCAAGGCACCACCAATTCTGCCCAGGGCATCGTGCCCTCCACGACCCTTCGAGGATGGCCAGCCTTCCACACACCTACTCAGGCAAGCGTCAACCATCCCGAGTCTACAGCCTATACAAATCTAAATGCCGCAGATCCCGTCCCCATCGCCATAATCGGCGGTACCGGCCTCTCCTCCCTCCCTTCACCCCCCTTCACCCCTCTCGCCGTCCTCCCCCCAATCCAAACGCCTTGGGGCACTCCGTCCTCCCCCATCACCATCCTCTCCTACACCCCTCCGCCAGTCCCCTCTACCTCAGAGGCCTCCTCGAGCACCTCGCCGAACCCATCGTCTTCTTCCAACGACAACGATTCCAAACCGACTACCATTGCGTTTCTGGCGAGACACGGCACGCATCATGAATATGCCCCGCACGAGGTGAACAACCGGGCGAATGTGGCAGCCTTGCGGAAGCTGGGCGTGAGGTGCGCGGTGGGGTTCAGTGCGGTGGGGAGTTTGAGGGAGGAGGTGAAGCCGAGGGATTTTGTGGTGGGGGAGCAGGTGGTTGATTGGACTAGGGGGGTGAGTTCTCCAGAATCCTTTCTCCTCAAAGGAAGAGTTAACGATGGGGAGACTATATTGCTAGGTGGAGATGTGAGACTCCGGGGCTGAAAGGGCAAGAATAGGTACGGCCATGGACGTTCTTCGAAGGAGGAGTGGTCGGCCATATCCCCTTTGCCGACCCTTTCGACAAGCAGCTTTCGGCAGTGGTTGTAAAAGCAGTGGGAAGAGAGGGGGTGCTAGAAGGCCATGGAGTCAAGTTACACGAGAAAGGCACGATTGTCTGCATCGGTAATGTTTTCCTTTCCGTTTCCCTTGATACCATTCTCGGAAGAAAACCATTCACCGCCCCAATTTCCAAAAACAATGCTGACAACGGCATGTCAATATAACAGAAGGACCTCAGTTCTCCACGCGCGCCGAATCCCTCCTCTACCGCACCGCCTTCGCCGCAGACATCATCAACATGTCCGCCACCCCGGAATGCAAACTCTTCCGCGAAGCCGAAATCGCCTACGCCCTCCTCTGCATGTCCACTGACTACGACTCCTGGCACCCGGCCAACGAAACCGTCTCTGTCGACATGGTCATGGGCCACATGGGCGCGAACGCGCGCAATGCGAAGAATGCCGTCGAGGCGGTGTTGGGCGAGTTGTCGAGGGCGGAGTATGAGGCGGTTCGGGAGGGGAGGACGTGGAGGGGCGGGAGTAGAGCGAGCGCGGGGATTACGAAGGCGGAGGGGAGGGAGCTGGAGGTGCTGCGGAAGCTGGAGTGGTTGTTTCCGGGAGAGTGGGATTCGACGGGGAGTGGGTAGCTGGGCAGAAGATGGATTGCGGGTCTGGCTTACGGCTGTGGATAGACCGAATTTAAGGAAAATAGACGCTCAATACAAAAAATATTACACCTTCAACGGCCTCGAAATAAAACAAGCTGGCTCGAGGTCTCCAACCCACCAACCTGACCACCCCGTTCTCAGCCCACACCTTCGTCATCCCTTCTTCTATACATTCACAATATCAACAAAGCGGCCAATAAAAAAGAACATCAAAAACAAAACAGAACAGACCCCGATTTGTTAAACGAGAGGTGGGTACCCGCTCACTCCCTCGCTGTTAGTCTTCCTTACTGTTTAATTATTTCCTTCTCTTCCCTCTTCTTCCTTCTTCCACCATCCCATAAACCCACTAAACCCACACCCTCACCTCGCCACAAGTTCCGCAAACATACCCGATTCCTCCAGCTGCGCCAAGGCTGGAATCGGGCGTAGATTTAGTTATGTGCGGTGTCGCGGTTGATGACTTGGGAACGGTCTTGCATGATGGGGTTTTGTGGTTGGTGTTCTTGGAGTTCTCGTAATTTGTGGGGGGGTTTGTGCGTATGAGAAGAAACTGGATATGCCATGTTGTTGGACTGCGGAGAGGAGAAGTGGAAGGTATGAGCGAAGGGTTGTTGTGGTTTGTTGTTGTGGTTTGAATAGGGGGGGCGGGAAGGGGGGCACTTGTCTACAAAGTCAATTATCTTCAAACTTTTCCCACTCAAACAATTATCTTCTCGTCCATAGGTGAATTTGCTTTCAGTATTCGGAGAATTCCTTCACTCTGTTGTTATTCTAATTCACGAATCGTCGTTGTTATTCTTCAGAATCACTAGCCAGCTCTGAGTGAGTACCGACTCCTGCGGCCCTTCTTCTTCATCTCCATCCCTACAACCCCCATCCCTCCATCCTTCACTCTGGACCCCTACATCCGCATCCACCCCAAATCGAACCCCCACTCTGGCCCTCCAACAACCTGCCCCCACCATCACAACCACCCAATCCCACCATACGAGCCCCCTGTGCCGAAAAGTCCCATTCCCTCCATCGCCATCATCTCGGGGCCTCACCCTCAACGCACACATCCCTCCCGCCCCCCTGAACGCACAAAACCTCACACCCACTCCACAGAACCCCCACTCTGATAAGTCCCGGCGCTCCAGCCGCAACGACTACCAGTTTGGTCGCCCGGGCTGCTTGATGACAGCGTGGGCGCGCTGTGCGGCTTGGTGGTGAATAGGCATGGTGGCAGTTGTGGGTGGTATGGAGGAGCAAGGGTGGTGACGGTGGCTATGGTGTGAGAAGCTGCTAAGGGCGAGAGGGAGGGATGGATTTGAGATGAAGCCAGAGCTGAAGAAGAGGGATATTGTGGGTTTGATTATGGGAACTTCGTTGTATGAGTCACGAGGCGATTCTTGATTGGATGATGTAAGTAGGAACAGGATGATAGGTCTGCGAGGCCAGAGAAGCGGTAATCACTCGAGCAGGCAATGATGATGGATAAGTAGTGAGGTCTGTTGAGGCGGACGAGCGGTCGATGTCGAGGATAGCGAGGGAGGAGGCTTGAGGTGGAGATTCAGTCACATGTGCGTTTAATGTGATGCTGTTTAGAGAAAGAAAATTAAGACAGATGTTATCAATACAAATGAGAGTGAGAAATGTATTGGAAGAACATAAAAACAGCGAAAATAAAACCGAATACTAAGTAATGTCACAAATAAACGTGTCCTTAACATTCTTATGTTAAAAATTCGGATTATTATCTTTAAAGCATTTTAATGTGATTCTGGAGGTTCTCATCTTCATTGATACTGGTAAGGGTTGGTCGAGTGACATGCTCGAACGACGGGGTTTTGACCGCGTTCACCGGAGTTTCGTGCTCTACGAGGAAAAGAAGGCTCCCTTCTCTTCGAACATCAATGAGGTCGTCTTGGCAAAGGAGCGGTCTTCTAATGAACCGAAGCTCAAAGTGGTATGGGTGGATCCTGATAACGAGTTGGCAGTGGTGGTGTTTGAAGGGTGTGAGAGACTGAGTATGAAAAATGATGTTTGTTCTTGAGCTGCTTAAGAGAAATTTCAATTAGAAGACATTCGCCCATGTACCGCTACTTCACTCTAATAGTTTAAAACTTCACCGCGTGATTTGAATCCCATCGGAAGCGTCAGCATGAGGTACTCTGATCTTGGTGAATTTTGCTTCTGCAGCCTTCACTCCATTGAGCTCAAGCACAATGAACATTTCAGCAAATTTGTGATTCGACACCATCTTAAAGGCTACCTTTCGTACAAGCCTGATAACATGGCGATATCGTAGTAGTGGGTTGCCATATTGGTCTTTCTCTGATCTGATCTGAAAACTAACGGTTTCTGGTCCGTCGACGGTAAGCCCAGGGCAACGACTGTCGGCGCCCTCGTTTGCTGATGTTTTCATGACCGCCAGCACCGAGAGGAAGGTCCCAACGCTGTTCAGAGTCACGCCGTTGTAGAAGAAAACAACAAATGATTCACCCAAGTCAGAGAGTGAGTTGAGATCCTTGGTTGCGTTCAACAAGCTTGATGAATTGCCGAATCTAACATTGCGCTGCGGCAAGCTTGTAGCTGCGATCGAGGAAGTCGGCTGAGGGGTTCTCTCAATAGACACTTCGCCAACTTTGACGTCTTGCCAGCACAGCTCCGCGATGAGGGGGTTGTATCGGCGGGAGATCGATATTGAATTCATGACGTAATCGAGACACCACACTGCAAAACGAGTTTGCAAGCCTGAAGGTGTGCCTGATGCTGCACTCGGTATCAGAAAGATGCACACGTTGTACTCCGGTAATGTCCAATAGAAAGCTTCCCAAGTCTTCCTTTGGTCTTGCACAGCTAGTATGGACATGACCTTGATGGCGTTCAAGTACATCGCGAGAGGGTTTAGGGGTGTGTCATGGTCGCTTAACAAAGCTATACTAAAGCCTGATGGGAACGGTCCGTTTGTCAGGTTCGAAGTACTGCATACATTAAGTCAGCTAAATTGCAGTCTCGAAGTGCCAGACGCCTCTGATAGCTCACATTGAAGAAGATGCATCATTTGTGAGGTTCAACGGCAGGATAATCGCACAGCCTAGGCCCAGTTGTAAAATCAGCACCAACGTCGAAACCCCAAAGCCTAGCATCGTTGAATATTCCTAATCGAGAGTGGGACGATAGTTGATGTACACTGGCCGCGGTCAGGGTAAAAGAGCAGCATCGAGATGAGACAGAGAAGAAGCGGAAGCCAGCCAACAAGCGACGCGATCCGCATGGACGGGGTGCCAGCCAGTAACCCAAAAAAATAGTAGAAACTTGCGCAGCATGCAGCAAAGATTCCGGGAATGACTTGTGCTCTTGTGACCGTTTTCGCTCGCAGAATGTGGATTTGGGTATTCATCTTGGACGTTCCGCCACTGCTTTTGCAGCTTTCAAAATCAAACCCGAAATGAAGGAGCATAGGTTACCGGCCAAATATCTTTGGTCTAAGGTCCGCTACTGCTCAAGGTTTGCATAAACGCACATCGAAAGCGGAGTCTCGACAGATATATAACCCACTCAGTTTCGCGGCTTTTCGCGCGCTCCAAATCTACTCCCTGAAATCTTAAGATACCTTCTCGCTACGAAGGTATATTTCGCAAGTACAGTAATTAAGATGACTAATCGGCATGCTGTGAGCGATACGGTGTGATGTACTTGCCTTCAGTACCTTACCAATCAGTGTGCAGCTCAACTTAGCTTGATCGAGGACTGGGTCTTAATTCAACGACTAGATTCAACTCAAGTCATTGATGAGCCAGGGCGTAAACACGGATTTGTCGCAACATACTCTAAACAAAAAGTGCCTCATGTTCGACTGAGATGAGGCTGTGGAGAAATCTTGATAGCCTTGTGATTAGAAAGGTTGATATATGTCCAAGCTGGAGGGTTAATATTAATCTACCATACAAGCGCCTCAATATCCTCGAAGTCCTGGTTGCTCTGATGACTCTGCTCATGGTGCCCTCCATGACGCATAACAGTGGGAACCTGGTTTGATCGACATGGCAGAAACGAATTCTCAAGACCAACAATTTTATTATAGTGGCGCGAAGGATGGGTTGGTATCCACCCAGGCGAAATATGAGTCTATCGGCGGCATTTGTTGTGGACATAGAGCTGAAAGGACTAACGGCGATGGTATTCTTCAACGCCGTGAACATGCTTGAAGGTTAAATTAGAGCCTGAGGTCGAGGGTACGGCTGTCCCCGCACCGCCTTGTTGGTGGCCTCGCAATAATGGAGCTGATGGCATGTGTGGACTGTGGAACTGTCTCTTGCCCCATGGAAAAGACAGTTGTAGATCGAATCGTTGGAAGTGGCCTGGTCTAAAGACTCAAGACACGTAATGATGATCGGTTTACGGTAACGACGGTGAGGCTCAAAACAACATCAGTATTTCAGATCCAAGAAGCGCCTACGACTGTTCCATGACTGCTTACCCACCCCAATGGAACGAGGGACGAAGATGGGGACGGTCGGATTGGCCTTTTGGCGTTGGGATGGCAAACCATCAAATCCCAATGTGTACTAGAACAGTGGAAGTATGTGCTAAGGAAGTACCCTACTCGAAATGGAACAGGGACAAGAAACACTGCAAAAACCAGATATCAGTTCCTAGACAGTCATGTCACTCGCTGCGGCTAACCAATACAAGGCAGGCTGGGTCGCCTCAGTCTCATAAGCGCGGACAGGCGCGCCATAGAAAAGCTCCATCAGCAAGCGGGTCAACAGCGACAGGTGTTGGAATCTGACGCCCGCTGTCTGTGAAACATTGGACCTGTAGATCACATCATCTTCCGCGTTTCAAATGGGAGTCGCAGAATGTTACGGGTTGGTAGATTTGATCACCGCAATCAGGGAGAATCTATTACGCTGTCTCATTACTCGTAGCGATGGGATATTCCGAGTTGGATTTTCTCGCCAAAAAGTCCGTTAAAAGCTAGCACCATCCGGGCAATGTATTACCACTGCTCCTACTGCTCCTACCGCTTCTACTGCTCCTCCCACTGTTCCTTCAGATCTTTCAGCTCCTACTATTCCTACTGCTCCTACCGCTTCTACTGCTCCTCCCCCTGTTCCTTCACATCTTTCAGCTCCTACTGTTTCTATTGCTCTTTCAACAGCAGCCTCACGGCGAAGCATCGGAAGAACACCAACAGTGGAGCAGGATGACGAATCGAACTGCCATGGAACGACGCTGTCGTCGATCTCATCTCGCAAGGCACTCTACTCATCCATCAACGACGTCTGCCAACCTACAAGGCGTCTTTTCCGTTCTCATTTGAGTATAAGAAGGTCAGGTCCTCCGGTCAATTTCAATCCTTATCCATCACGTTCAGCATCAACATCAACAACCTTCCCACACTTTTAAAGTCTAGCTTGCTCTAACTCTCACCGCTTCCACAAAGCTCACCACTTTCCATTTCCAAATTAAAAACCCCCACCAAAAATGCAATTCAGCCAGATCCTCCTGACTGCCGTGCTCGCAAGCACGGGTCTCGCTATCCCAGGCGTCCAAGTTTCTAATAAACTTGGCCGCCAAGTGATAGCCCCTCCATGCCCTGCTCTCGCCTGCGGACCGGCCGTAAGTCTTTCACCCCATGTGACAAAGAGTTCCCCCTTTCTATTCCCCCAACTGCTGTGAAACACATACTGATACTCAGAGGGCACGCCAGACATGCTGTGCAGACATTCATGACACGGATCCCGGCTTCAGTGATGCGCAGTATGCTGCAGATGGCTGCAAGAGCTGTAACGTGGGAGAGCCCTGCTGTGGTGTATGTTCCTCTTCCTGGTCGTTTTCTTGGCGGATAGAAACTGATGTTTTCGGGGGTGGTAGACTGAGGGTGGAAATGGCCCTTGTGCCTCGTACTACGCCGCTAGTTGCTGAGAAAAGCTGTCGTGAATCTAGCAGAGATTAGAGAGAGAGGAAGGGAATGTATAGATGAGTTTGTGAAAAGAAAAGTACATACGGTTGCATCAGATGCGAAATGGAAGCGCCGGAAACCTGTTGTCGTCGAGAGACTGTAAATTAGACGAGGCATTAGCCCTCAGTTCACTCATTATCCATCCGTTTCAGCCCAACCCACTGAACATCATGCTTATTTACCTGAAACCGTTCATATATTACATCACATCCCTCCCTCATCCCCATCACATCTCCCCTTCAAACCATCAACCTCCTCACCAAAACAAGACTCCCTCACCACTCTTCGGGAAAAATCAAATCAATAAACCAATACACACAAACCGGAAAGACCTCAAAGGATAGCTACGAACTTTGATATTTTGACAGACCAATAAGACATTAGGCGATGAGAAAGGAGAAGGCGCGGGGGGGTTGAAAGAGGGTCGAGGACACGACTAGGCTTGTAAGCGCCACGACAACCAAAACTAGACTAATCTCGTGTTCACAATGTCAATCTAGTTGATGGTGTTTTATGCTGTGGAATTACATATACGTCAAACAGGGACGGGGTCGAGGCCTGGACGCCTGGTGGTGATGGTGCGAGGATGAGATACTTACACCATTCCTTTGAACCAAAAGGTAGATTCGACCTTCGGATTATCATTGCCTTCTCCACGAGGCAGCAATGCCAGAGCTTAGGGTGACAGGTAGGTAGGCTGCACTGGCGCCGAATGAATTGCTAGAGCCACCGTTGAGGAAAGGGGAGATTGAAAGGACTTTGGAATGTGGAAAAGAGGAAATTGTTTTTTTTCCGTAATGATGAGGCGCGGAGTTGTTAGAGGCTACTATAAGTACAGAGAAGGAAAACTCAACGGAAGACGGGGATGAAGATGGGGAGGTTTGAATCTCGTTGCGAAGACTTGCACTAGGTAGATGAGAGGGGGTTTTAGGAGTGTACCTTTGGCTGCATTGTCCACCATTTCATATTGGCGAAAGGCAAGGCTTTCAACATGTTCGATTCAATACCCAGGGCTGGAGAAACATTTTCTTTTATCAATTCCATATCTTGGAGCTCGAAGTTTGTGAAGACCCGTGACTCTTTGGGAGAGATCTCTGACAAACAGTATCAAGCTGTGAACAAGGTGAATAAAAGTATCAGTCATTAGCAGCTATATAAGTAGTATTCTTCCCCAACCTCCCCATCAAAACTTCGATTTCTCCAAGATCTATCATCACTGCAAGTATCTATTTAGTTCATTATTGGTTAGTAACACCCCCCAAGAGAACAACCTTTGACTGAAAAGCGCATTAGGTTTGCAAAATGGCGATGCTAAGGTTCCATGACTGGATTATGAGGAACCCTCGCGGTCCTCGCAGTTCATCTTCAGTACCTGGACGACGAGGCTACGAAGGAGAGCTCTGGCTAGATCATGGCAGCAGTAGTGGTAGGAGCCATCGTGAAGACATTAAGTACTACCCTGAATCAGATTCTTTCTATGTTCCTCGCAGCAAAGGAGGTCCATACGATGTTCCAGCACACGAATGGAGGCGAAATTATGGAATTGGAGACTTTTGGGAAGAAAGAGAGAGACAGTTGATAGAGCTTAAGAAAACAGGAAGGATCAGTGGTAGGGAGACTGATCGATATGGTGAGCCTTGGCGAGGCTATCGATCTCAGGGGAGTCATCGGGGAAGCGAACCAAGTAAGTGAACGTAGAAGCGGTCAAGGCCGTTTACCCTGTGAAAGTAACCGAGGACTGTCTCTAGGAAATCGTTCTCCAAGTCCGCTTGACGACGTACTACGAAGCCCAGCAGGCAGTAGGCGGCCAAGTCGTAGAGGGAGCAGACGTCCAAGCGACCACGGAAGTAGACCCCCAACAAGTCGCCATCCCAGTCCATTTGAAGACGTACCCCGAGATCTTCCAGGCAATAGAGCCTCAAGCCACCACGGAAGTAGACATTCCAGTCGCCACAGCAGAGCTCCGAGTCACCACAGCAACAGGCCCCCAGCGAGCCTACATAGCAGTGGACGCTTGGCCAGACCATGGAGACGTGATAGAAGGGGTATTCGCATGGGAACTGTCCCCGAAATGAGCGAGCGGGGGAGCGTTATAACATTTTAGACCTCATGGAAGTCCATCGAGTCTCTTGGTGAAGCACGCATGAAGGGGTGATCACATCGGATATCGAGTCCATATCATTAGGTTGTCTTGTCTTACAGCACTTTCGGAGATTGTTGTTACTGTCGGGATGTTCATTTGAGACTTGCGAGCATGCAAGAAAGCTCATGCGAAGGTGTCCGTATTGGCTTGATTGTTGAACATGGTAGCGGGTAGGTCCACGTGTGGGTAATGGGACTGACTTGGGTTTCCCTTTGCTTTAACTGCCCGCCTGGTACCTGTATGTACTCAGTCCTTTGTATGCAAATTAAATACGACATCCCCATTCTGTTTTGGATACAAGTACTCTTTTCCCTGTCCTCAGCTCTGCGTAATTAGATGGCATGACGAAGGGAAGCGTGGCAGCGAAGAACAAGGCCTGCTTTGGATCCGGTCAAGTTTAGGGCGATCGTGCAGGTGCCACGTTCGGTAATTCTGGCGACTACAAACCAAGCCTGTAAATTTCATTTCTTAGATTCTAACCCCCCTCAACCGACCAGAGTGTTGAAGCAACAGAAACTGTAGTAGGAGCAATAGTAGGAGCAGGAGGAGTAGTCGTCCAATTAGGAACATAGTTCCTAATTAGGAACGCTGCCCGCTAGCCTAGTTGGGGCTAGCACCAATTGCGGCACAAAACGTAGATAGCTTCCTACTGTAGAAAATATACCTTTTAGCAACTAATCAGATTTACACTTCATCACAGAGGCTATTGTGAACTTCCTGCGTGATGGTATTCGAAGAGAAGAAGATGTCTGGACCTTAGAATATGTAGCGCCTTAAATGTGGAATCGACCTCACGGTACCTTATTGATCGCGGCAATCTTCAAAATGATTCGATGGTTGTCTAGAATAGTCTGTACTGCAACTTGATTTCCTCAAACAACCACCCCTCGCACCATCTTGAACAGTCTACTGACATGAGTTCCGCCGTGAGACCTCATGCTTCTTACAACACAACACTACTAGCGGTCCAGATTAAGCCAAAGGGGATACTCAGCAGTGATTTGACGTTGTACATCCAACTTATCAGTAATTCCGAGCGCATTTTGCGAATTTCATGGTATTGATTTATTGGGCTATATGGACTTGATTGTTCATGAAATTCAAGCTGCAAATGATTTCTTTAACTAAGACTCAAATTCAAGTCAATCACTCAGTTCCGCTCAATCCATCCTTTCTTATACTCTAAGCTGACATCCGTACTCATCATTTGCATTGTCAAAGTCCCAGATCTTGCGGGTCCGCCTCTTGATAGCTTGCATTTCTCTGGATCACTTCCAGTTTCGTTCCACAAGGGCTATTGACGGGCCACTGGCTGCACTCACAACGAACTTTGTCAAAAGCTTGGATTGCCACGGTCAGTGCAACGTCGTTGCTGACTTCGTCTCCTTATAGCATTGGTGTTACCGCCTCCAACAAAGTTCCTAACGCCACTGCGTCTTCAACTCCCAACCGAGCTCCGGCGCCATGGTGAGCTGTCGATCTTTTGTCATCAGGCTAGTCTCCTGGGCTTTTAACAAAGGCAACGACTTACATCAGGGTGTACAAGGCCAACGGTAGTTGAGCATGTGCGCACCGGGACCCAAGTGCATGCACTGGCTAAACGCTGTGTCTTTGCTGAGTGCAGCAGCGGCTGGATAATTGGGAATGACTTTTTGCCTCCATCGTTTGAGCTACTCAGTATGTTCTTCCAGCTGCCGGTTAGCGACTACAGAAGCCTGGGAAACACATTTTGAAAAAATCGAGTCTTGGCGAACATGGGGTTCGGTCTATCGGGCTTGGTAATCTCCGACGCCCTATACGGCTGATTTCGTGTACAATAAAAGAGGTTCCTCCTACTTTCTGTACTCTATATATAAGATATAATCTATGTACCAATTCGCTTTATATGCTATTCGGTTTGAATAAAAAGAATAGGGAGCCTCAAATCCCGATATGGCAAAGAAGACCGTCCTCGTCACAGGCTGTAGCGAAGGTGGTCTTGGCGCGGCTCTTGCGAGGGCGTTCCAACAGCAGGGGTTTCACGTATTTGCAACTGTGCGCAACCCAGCGAAAGCTGCGCCGCTAGCGAGTGATGATATCGAAGTTCTACCTCTCGAAGTCACATCCAAGGAATCCGCTTTGCAATGTGCCGAGGAGGTGAAGGCAAAGACTGGGGGGACTCTCGATGTCTTAGTCAACAATGCCGGTTCCATGTTCATGATGCCCTTACTTGACACCTCCATTGAAGAAAGCAAGAAGCTCTACGACGTCAATGTTTGGGGAGTGCTCGCCGTCACTCAGGCTTTTGCACCACTTTTGGTCAGATCAAAGGGTGTCGTTTTGAACATTTGTTCAATTGCAGGCGCAATCCGCTTGGCCTGGCAGGGTAAGTCACTAGTGTGTCTTTGTTTTGCTAGTGGGTCTTTCGATATGTCGCCGTTCAAAGTTCTAACATCTGTCAGGAATCTACAACAGTTCAAAGGCTGCCGAGACATGGATTTCTGAGACGTTGCGTATCGAGATGGAACCCCTTGGCGTTCGTGTCATCACGGCAATGATTGGCGAAGTTCAAACGAAAATTTACCAGAACAGCGAGACCCCAAAGCTGCCTGAGGGATCATACTACTCCTCTGTAGCGAAGTTTATCTTCGATCAAGGTGCGGGCGTAATGCAGAGGAATAACGAGGACGCCAATGTCACCGCCAATAACTTAGTGAAGGATGTGTTGAATGGTTCGCGGGGCCAAGTCTGGCGTGGTGGTATTGCGGGCACTGCCAGACTTGCATCGTGGCTTTTGCCAACCCGTGTATTCGTAAGTCCTCGAGCTCTCTTGGACTGTGTTTGCCAAGCTGACGAGCAGCGCAGGAGAAAATACTTCACTCATCAAGGGGTGTATATGAAGTCACCCCGCCTTGAGAGTGGCTGAAACAGCAGCTGAAGAGAAAGACGTTGTAGTCCATGAAGAAGAAGGAAAGGTTGCTGGCCAAGCAAAGACTTCCAGTACGCCTTCGAGAGTATTTTACTATAGCTAAGTTGTAGAGTTACCTAGCTGCAGAATCATACGATTTGTCAGAGCTTGTGTTTATTCCGGTAATGAGGTTGTTGAGATATAGAGAACGAGGGTAAATTGACGACCTTGCCAACGAGCCATGGAAAATTGGTTGTGAGCTTATTGGCGTCCACTTGAAGAGCCTTGATGGTAGATTCTCGGGATGAGCCATTGTCAGAAATTGGAAAGCATACGAGCAAATTGGTTATAAGTGTTCAGTAGAGGCAGCTAGCCGTCTTGAATCTTTGCCAGATCATACATGATTTACCGAATGGAGTCCAAAAGTGAAGCGGAAAACATTCAAAGAATCTCACGATTGAAAAAGTCGTAGACTTCGTGAATATGAAGCAGGAGTGGTAAGTACTCCCGAGGTCTAGTGTCACACCAATGCATGTTCCCAAACGACTCAGGTAGACATAGATAGGCAAGTATTCGGATGACATTTATCGTACGTTACTTTAACCTCCGAGCTTTCATACCACACCGCACCAGATAGTGGTAGCTTGGCTATCCCGGGGGAATCCGAGTCCGGGAGGCTGAAATGCTGATATTTTAGTCTTTTACTTTGAGACGTACTGATGGGCATCGGCGGTGTCAGCTCCCAGCATTCTCATCCATGATACAGTAGTAACCTACCCTCTACCTAGTGATAGGATGGAGCTCGCTTCTAACCCGGCTGTTTGGTAGAAGATAAATTTATTCTCATCTTTCACTCATCTTGTGAAAACTGCATTTCTCATCACTACTCGTTCCTTCTACGAAAAAGGAGCCTCTTAGCTCTCGGCAAGATTCAACTTCTTTCCTCAATCCTCAGAAGGGCAGAACGGCGTCGAACAGAGTTGCATGGCCAAACGCCATGGGAGACAAGCTTGATATCTGATCGACTCCCTGCACACCTCCTGAGGCGGACGAGATCGTCATCAAGAACCGTGCATGGGTTATCAATCCTGTCAATTGGATTTCGCAACAAACTTCCCTCTTCGACGGGCTCAAGTACCCTCTCATCTTAGGGGGTGATATCGCCGGTGAGGTCGTTGAAGTGGTCAGTACGGAGCATGACGAGCTATGTTCTCGGAATGCCAAGACCAAGCCACACTGTAATTTACATGTAATCTAGTATTAGCGTCCGGGGATGATGTCCTGATTTTTAGCTCAGGGATCGTTCAGATACTATCATACAGAAGGATAAAGCTTCTGCTCAGTGCTCACGCTTCTCATTTTCAGAACATTATCTTCATCGATGCAGCAATCCTTCGTCTTCTATGATCCGCTAATTCTCTGGATCTGAACGCGATAGAGCTCTATTGATGGTGGATGAAGCGTAGAACAACGCTCAAAGAGGCTTCTAGAAACAGAATTACTATGACCAAAGCATGAGTTAGATGCTGAGAGAAAGAGCACACTCAGGAACGAATTCAGGCCTGGATCAGTCGGATTCCTGTGTCGGATTCCTCTCCACATTCAGCAGATCATTGAGCTAAAGGGAGGCAATGAATATAGAGAAGGTAGAGCTGAGGATAGTGCTATCCGCCCATATAACTCGGAGGAGCGAAAGGAACGTTGTGCACGTCGAAAAGCAGGATACAGGCCCGGCGACGACGACGTGGATGAGTCTGTAAATCAGGCAGATGAGCCTGATGTAGAGGTAGAAGAGGTAGAGGTGATAGAGGAGATGATAATTGGTAGGCAAATGGAAGGTTTGGGTTCCAAATCGGTATTATCGGCTCCAAGCACTAATACTAGATTACACGTAAATTACAGTGTGGCTTGGTCTTGGCATTCCGAGAACATAGCTCGTCATGCTCCGTAGTGTTACCCGCTTCAAGAAAGGCAATCGGGCCCTTGAGATGCCGCTTGGGTTAGGTCTCAGTAAGCCTTCCGAGGGCGGTTTCCAGCTCTACAGCATTGTCCACGCCGTCTTGGCAGCATCTGTTCCAGACAGCATGTCTTATACCGAAGCACCGTATTCCCTTTGTGTCTGTCTACGGCCGCCTGCGGCCTCTTCCAGCAAGATCACCTAGCTCTTCAGCAACCTACGGTGCCTACAAAGCCAACCGGAAAGACTATAATCATTTGGTGCGGTGCTTCCGCAGTTGGTTCAAATGGCATTCAGCTTGCTGTTGCTGGAGGATATGAAGTCTTCGCTACTGCCTCACCTAAAAACTTTGACTATCTTCAAAAGATTGGCGCGAGCAAATTCTTGACTACAACAGCAAAACCGTAGTCGACGACTTAGTTCTCGCGGTAAAGGGTAAGCGATTCGCTGGTGTATTTCACGCAGCTGGAGCCTCCAAAGCCTGCTTTGAGGTGGTCGACAAAGTCAGTGGGAGCAAGTTTGTTTCCACATCGTTGCCTGTTGCCGAAAATAGCCTGGCGGTGCCAATGCCAAAATGATATGGGGAAGCACGCCTAAAGACAACGAGGCTGGTCCAGCTATTTTCATTGACTTTTTGCCAAAGGCGCTCGCGGAGGGTAAACATATTTCTGCACCCGAGCCTTGGATTGTTGGGAAAGGTCTTGAGTCCATAGAAGATAGATGCTAAGGTCAGAAGAAGGGTGTTTCAGGGAAGAAGGTGGTCAGTACCGTGTGAAGTTAGCAATTTCATTCGGGACAGTCACCTCCCACTGCGGGAACAGTCATTTTCTCCGCCATGGGCGCGGCCTACAGCAAACAAGGTTCCGTCATACTATTAGCGTATGCAGAAAGCTATGGATTCCTTGGCATCGCGCCCCCCCCCAAATTTACTATTGAATTCAGACATTCTTGACATTCTCAAACCTTCAACGCTCTATTGGAAAATCAATAGAAAAATCAAACCGGTAAATTTGAAGCTGTTCAAACCTTTCACAGTGCTGACATCCTTTTAACTATGACAGGTCCACTGGCTTCGGCCCTTCGCTCGAAGATACTACGCCTTCTGCTTTTACATTGAATCCCCCCCGTCATCGTCGAAGAGGTTCACTGTCATCGTAACACCGTTTATACTATGCAAGAGAATCTCTTCATGTATGACTCTCTCTTTAGATCTCAGTTTCGTTCGAAGAGCGCTCCCCGAAAGATCTTTCCAGCAGCTGAAGACTCTCTAATTACCTATCTGAAGCAACAGTCATGAGCCATGCAGAAAGAGATGATGTGATTTCTATGAAAAGAGTGAAATATACATGTTCATCAGTTCACGATTGTTGCGAACGTGCACTTCGAGTTAGCCTAACATAGATCATGTTAGACTATCATAGACTAGTATAGGGCTGATGTTGACACGCTAGCGGCCTAGCGTGCCTTCGTGAGTAAAACTCACGACGTGTTTCATCTTTCTTCTTCTTTAGCTTTGAACTTCTAGTTAGAATACACTCATATGATTCACTCTATGCAGATTCATAACATTAGTTCAAAGCTCATTAATCTTGCTATTGACGTGTAGACAATACAAAAACAAGCTACACAATCAACTCAATCAGAAGTCAAACTCAGAAATTTCGACAGCAGAATCAGAACTCAAGCTCAGAAAGCTCGATAGAAATCAGAAATTTCTAAAGAAGAATCTTGATTTGAAATCAGAAATTTCGATAGAATCAGAATCAAAGAACACGAACGCGTTGTTCTTGATTAACTCTTTATTAAGTTCGTCATCAGAAATCAGAAATTTCAGCAGTACTTGAACTCAGAAAGTTCGATAGAGTACTAGTCGTTGCTTGAACTCAGAAAGTTCAATAGAGTAACATCAGAACTTCGATCAGCAATTTTCTATTCATACAATGACTAGAAGCACAGAATCAGAATCAGTGAGCATTGCTCGCTATGACTTTCAAAATGTTAGAAGAGAATCACTTCTATCACAAAATCGAACAGCATCAGAAGAAGAAGATTCGAATGCATCATTGAATACAGAAGAAGAGAACATGAATACATTGTTCTTTGATCACAAAATGATCAAGATCAACATCAACACTGAATTGAATGCTTGAATAAACATTCATGAAGCAGACGACATTGTTGTCTTTATCAAGTACATGTATCAACAGCACGACATCGAAATCAAGATTCACAATGACATGATTCAGATGTTAAAAGATGTCAACGAGATAAACATCATGTTGAAGATTACGCAGACGCGTCTGCAGAAAGAAAATAAAGACAAGAACGTGATTATACATCTTTTAAAAGTTGCATCAAGTTGACAAAGCACTTTGATCTCTGAAAATCAATTCTTGAAGTCGATCAAGTTATCGAACTCTTCACTGTTTGAAGATTCATCGCAGAATGTAGATAATTGACTGTTTCAAATGCAAAACAAGTCGAAGACAAACAAGAATCATTTTTCTATCAAAAAGTTGAAGATTGCATACATTGAAAGTTGAGTCAGTGAAGCTGCGATCAAACATATTGCATCTTGCATGCAAGATATCTTCTTGAACTCATTTCTAGAAGTTGAAGAAGTACTATCGATGATTAATAAGATGTACGATGATCTTAATCATCATCACACGACTCAACGACAGTACTTGAAGCTGTATCAGAACAAGATCTTCTTTCATGAATTTAGTGCAAAACTAAAGTACAATAATGAGACTTTACTAAATGATCTTCAGCACAAGATCAGCTCAGATCTTCAACGAGCAACGCTCAATGAATGAATCATAGATTTGAATGAGTTTGTTGACATCTGCATGCAAGTCAATGTTAGATTAATTGAATTGAACGCTCGATCAGTCATCAAAGCATCAGCGACTCAAGCTGCTCGCTCTGTCTTTAACACATTAACTGTCAGACTTACGTTATCAGTTTCTTCATGAAAGAAACTCAGAAGATCGAATCTCAATTTTATTCAGAAAAAGTTGTTTAAGAAAGAACTTTGCTTCAAATGCAAGAAGTCAGAACATAAAGCATTTGATTGTCTTAAGACGACTCAAGTGCATGAAATCGCTACGAATTTGAAAAATGATTTGTTCTCGTCAAAGTAGTGACTAAGAGCAATATACTTATATTTTGTTTCATCAGCATGTCTGATGATTCATTTGATTTCAAGTCGTTCACTGTTGACGTCATCTTAAGTAGTTTAGAAAAAATATTCAGATCTTTCGCTCTGATAGATACTGAAGTCACTGACATGACTTTCATCAATGAATCTTTAGTGTCAGAGCTATGTGAACGCTTTGATATTCAGTCAATATCACTGTCAAAATCAAAGTCAATTCAATTGTATGATGAAATCTCTGATTGAAAGTTGATTACACATGCTCTGTATACATTGATCATGATACAAGAACACAAGAATAAAATGATGTTTCTATTGATAACTTGTCTAGAACAGCACATGATAATCATTGAAAACTTCTGATTGAAAAGAAATCAAATATTGATAGATTTTGCAAATGATTGATTAATATTCTCATTGAATATTTGAACATCAAAATCTGTTGTTTCAAAAGCAAGCAGTCAATCAGCATTTTACAGATCTGAGTCAAGCGAGATCTGCAAAATGAAACGAAAGAACTTGAACTTAATTGTTACATCAATGATCATCTTAAAGAGACTCACGAATCAGAAATCAGTGAATCAATTCATTGAATCTGTTCAATTCATTGAATCTGTACTCAGATGAAAGCAAAGCACTCAAGTTGATCTCGATTATCTTCGACTTATTCAGTCTACTAAGAAAGAAGAGTTCATCAATATTGCTATGATTGAAGTCGCTGTATATTGAACTTTAGTCAAGAATAAGAAGATCAAGATCTTCACATTGATCATTAGTGAAATCAATAAAGCGCTTCAGACTAGCTCAGTTGAAGATTTCGCGAAACTGAATGAAATGACATCGATCATGTCATTGAATGAACTGAAGAAGAAGTTTTCAATTGTCTATCACGACTTTCTGAATGTGTTTGACAGAAAGAAGGTAACACAATTGTCTTTGCATTGATCATATGATTATAAGATTGAATTAAAAGATGAGAATCAGTCTTTTAAAAGTCGATTGTATTTCATGTTGAATCACAAGCTGCAGAAGATCAAGAAGTATCTAGAAGAGAACTTGAAGAAGAAGTTTATTACACTCAGCAAAGCTCTTTTCGCTTCATCAATACTATTTGTTGAAAAGAAAGATGATAGTCTTTGCTTTTGCATGAATTATTGAAAACTGAATGCTCTGATCAAAAGAAATCGTTATTCAATACTTTTGATAGACAAAGTACTCGCTTGAATTCAAGACAGTAAGTATCTGACTTGACTTAACATTATTATCACGTTCAATAAGCTTTGCATAAGTACTGAGAGCGAGAATCTAATCACATTCGTTACTTTCTTCAATGTCTACAAGTATAGAGTAATGCTCTTTGAATTGATTAATGATTCTGCGTTCTTTCAGCACTATATCAACAATGTATTGTTTGAATGTCTGCATAAATTCTGTCAGACATATTTGAATGATATTCTTATTTACAGTAAAATCTTAAAGAAACATAGAATTCATGTGAAAGAAGTGCTAAGCAAGCTTCGCGAAGTCAACTTGCAGATAGACATTGACAAGTGCGAATTCAAGATTCAGAAAATCTCGTTTCTTAAACTATCGATATTCATCAATGATTTACGAATGAATTTTCGGAAAGTAGATGTGATTTGAAGCTGAAAAGTGTCTCGATTGTTGACTCATGTGCAGATTTTCATTGACTTCTGCAATTTCTATTGACGATTCATAAAGAACTTTTCAAAGATTGTTTGACTCATGATAAAGCTGATTCAAAAAGATCATTTCTTTGAATGAACAAAGATCTGTCAGATGATCTTTGAAGAACTGAAGCAACAAGTGACGACAGTCTTCATTCTGAAGCATTTCGACTTGATTAAAGAAGTTATTCTGAAAACTGACTTCTCAAACTATGTTAATGATGAAGTATTGTCTCAGTATGATGATGAAAACATTTTACATTCAGTGATCTTCTATAGCAAGAACATGATTCTTGCAGAATGCAACTACAAGATCTATGACAAAGAATTGTTGATCATTATTCGTTGCTTGAAGCATTGATGCTCTGAATTGAAATGTACAGATATTTCAATCAAGATCTTCATCAATCATCTGAATTTAAAGTACTTCATGATCATCAAAGAACTGACTTGACAACAGACTAAATGAGTTGAGAAGTTATCTGAATATAACTTCAAGATCATATATCAGTCAGAAAAACAGAATCTGAAAGTCGATGTGCTGATCAGAATGTCAAACGTCAAGTCGATTGAGACAAACGATGATCAAAAACTATATCAGCATCAGATGCTATTATCAGAAAGTAAGTTTGAATTGCAGTCAATAAAAGCTGATCAAGAAGATGATCAGAAACCTGACTCAGATCTGACTCAAAGTTGAAACAAGAATTGAAAGTTAACAAAGATTCAATCGAAGAAGTGATTTCTATTCAGAATCAAATTATAGTTGAAAATTGAACGAATCAACTATGTATCAATATTCGAGCAGTCATGAAACAAACCAGAAGAACTTGTCACATTCGCAGTTTGTAAAGTGAACTAAATTTTAGAATTTAGCGAAAGAAACATTTGTCGCTTAAAGCTGAATAAAATCGAGATTTAAGCTGAGATCGTCTGACTGAGTTCTGCTTTTGTTGATAAAATCTGCGTTCATTCATATGCTCTGAACTGCATCTCGATATAATTTGCGTTTGTTTATATGCGTTGAAATGAATCTCACTTTCGTCGCTTATGTTGCATATGTCGATTCTTCTATCTATATATATTATATATATCTACAGAGCTCTATTTATAGACAGATTATAGTATGAAGCGTCGTTACAATGAATGTCATCGTTGTACTCACTCTAGATTTTCAACGATGACTCATTCTTTCATTCTTTGACATTATATCAACAACAGCTCAAACTCTTCTTCTATTGATTTCATCATTTTCATCGCTACTTTTGACTTCTTGCAGTCTTCACAAAGCTCAAATTATTCGCTATGAATGCATTGCAATGACTGATTAAACTTGACGCGTTAACATTCTTTGCAATATTTTGAATTGATTTCACATTATCTGATCTGATTTAAGTTGTTGCATTTTCAATGATCTTGTTCTCAGTCATAGTGTGCAAGATCTCAAGTAATCACATATCTGTTGTCTGCAGCAGATTCAATAACTCATCTAGCTGTTTCGTGATTTCATCATTATTTTTGAAATTATGAATCTGAGATCAGTTGACTATATCGATGTAAGCGAAATCAATCATTTGCGAACGTGTCGTGAATGTCATCTGTTTGACTCATGTTTTTGCTTGATGTGCAAGTAGATGACTTCACTCATCTGAGAACTGAGCTTTGCAGTAGTCTGACACAGCTGCTAGAAAGATTCTGTGAACTCATATTTCATGATCTTCAATCTCAAGTTAAATCAACTGCATGTGCTTGACTGATCTCAAAGCAGATACGCTGCTACTTTTTGAGCACATTGACAGAATGTCAAAGACTGACTCGATTGATTAGACTGTCATCGTACTTGAATCACAAAGACACATTGAATGTAATCTTTGAAATTGAGAATCTTTGTTGACTTGCAAGATCGAAGATCAAGAGACACTCAGTATATATGAAAAGATTGTGAGCATCGCATTTTACAGTGAAGAAAATGAGTCACATCAACGTTTCGACAAAGAGCTTAGATAGCTTGTGAGCTAGTGAGCAAAGTTCATTCAATACTAATGCGCTCGAGACGCATATGCTAGCTACTAGATGAGACGTTTGCTACAAGCTAGCTGTCAGCTGAGTTTGCATCGTTGATTAGCTTACATGCTACATAGATCAGCTACAAGCTGATTTAGCTGATTTAACACTACTCTTCATTCTACTCGTCTATCTACTCGCTCATCTACTCTTCATTCTACTCGTTTATCTACTCGTTTATCTACTCTTCATTCTACTCGTCTATCTACTCGCTCATCTACTCTTCACTCTACTCGTCTATCTACTCGCTCATCTACTCTTTACTTTACTCGTCTATCTACTCTTCATTCTACTCTCTATCAAACGTGTCGATCGAGCGCATAAAACATGTCAAACAGTGCTTCAAACAATGCTTTTTACATGACTTTCTATCTACTCGTCATTCTACATGCTCAGCTACTTACTCGATAATCTTCGCTTCGAGCTCTATAGAGCTGACGCTAGAAAGTTCGAAGTTTTCATCTTCTTTTTCCCTTCATAGTTTCTACTTTCTAGAACAACAACAATCAAAATATCAACATGTTCAGCTATCAACTCAGCTATCAACTCAGCTATCAACTCAGCTATCAACTCAGCTATCAACTCAGCTATTTACTCGTTCATCTACTAGTCAGTCTACTCGCTTCAAAACATGCTTCAAAAGACGCGTTGATCAAGCGCATAACATGAGTCAAACAGTGCTTCAAACAATACTTTCTACTGAACTTTTCACTGAGCTTTCTACTGATCTTTTGATCGATCTTTCTACTGATTTTTCGATGGAGTCATCTAGTGAGCTTTCTACTGACCTTTTGATCGATCTTTCTACTGATCTTTCTATCGATCTTTCTATCAATCTTTCTATCAATCTTTCTATCGACCTTTCTACTGAGCTATCTATTGAGCTATCGACTGAGCTTTCTATCAAACGCTCTATCAAACATTCTACATGCTTCAAAATACGCGTCGATCGAGCGCATAACACGAGTCAAACAATGCTTTCTACATGATTCTCTACATGACTTTCTACATGGCTTTCTACCAAGCGCCCTTCATGTTTCCCTACCAAGCGTTCTTCATGTTTCCCTATCAAGCGCCCTTCATGTTTCCCTACCAAGCGTCCTTCATGTTTTTCTATCAAGCGCTCTTCATGTTTCCCTACCAAGCATTCTACCAAGCGCCCTTCATGTTTTTCTATCAAGCGTCCTTCATGTTTCCCTATCAAGCACTCTTCATGTTTCTCTATCAAGCACTCTTCATGACTTTCTACATGGTTTTCTACCAAGCATTCTTCATGTTTAAATAGATGGTTAAATAGCTACTTAAATAATCAATTCATCAAATGATTTATTTGATTACATACGAATCTTGAATGTAGAAACGTACGAAAAGCGAACATGTATTGCGCATTATATCTTTTGAGCAATTGATGTCTTTTGAGCAAATGACTGTCATCAAAAGATACAAGCGCTTGTAGCTAGCTATTAGTTGTTGATGAGTGACTATTAGAGCTTGTGAGCTAGAAGTTCGATTAAACAGATATTTTTGACTGATGCTAGCTTGATGAGCTTGTAGTCAGTTTTAGCTAGTTTCGTCAAATGATCGATGCGTGTGCTTTATATAAAAAGCAGATAGAAAGATCTCGCTCTCATGATCATATAATATCATTGTCTTGCAAATTTTCTCTTTTCATTCAACGTAAACGCTGTTAAGAATTTGATATTACGATTTGCAAGTTTTTGAACAAACGCAGTGTATTCAGCGACAGAAAGTTTTTCTCATGTTCATGAGTTGATGATGTTGAGCGTGATGTCAAAGTTTATTGATCAGCATGACATGAACATTCAAAGTCTTCAATCATATCAAGTATTTATCTGCTATCTTCGAAGAGACAAGAATATTCAAACTTTCTACAATTTACAACAAAAGTAGCTTCAAAATTTTGCAGAAGATGATTTCTTTTGCAGACAGATACTTTGCAGCTTTGTTAGAATGTGATAACTTTGACTCGCATATCTTATCTCATACGAGAAATATGAAGAAAACATTCTCGCAAGGTTTAAACATGTGCAATCATGAAGATATCGAGAGATGCGATCAGAATGATTTCATTGAGTCAATTCATCACATTAGTGAACTTAATGCATGATTGATGATGAAGCACAAGATCGATCGATAAGACTCTTTGTTGATGATGAGCAGAGCAAGACAGCTATTCAAATACAAGTGATAACGTCTCGTATATCTCGATGAGCTGTATATAGTCATGATTCTAGCTATATATATAATAATAAACAAAGAAAGCATTTCATCTTCTGACATGCAACTTTAATGATTAAGTTTGAGTCATAGCTTTGAATGAGATGAGATTTGAGAGTCAATCTGTCGTTTTCGCGAGTTTGACTGATGTATGATTCATTGAACTGCAAGACAGATTAATTAAACTGTGAGACAGATTTATTGAATTGATGATGTTTGCTCTGATGTCATGAAACATGTAGTTTTCAAGATGTATGAAAGTCATTGAGTTTAACACTCTCAATCGTATCTAATATCTTAATGACAATCGCTCGAAAATCATAAAACTTGACTATTGTGATCATGATGATGCGAAGTGCATCTGTATTTCATTCAATTAAGCAACTGCATCGTTGATCTTGTTGATAATCAGCTGCAATGATTGTAACTAGTACGCTCTTCAAGTCAAAATCTTTGCAAATGACTTTTATGAGTTTAAGTCTTGCAGATTGTAGCTTCTGCATTCATGATGATGAGCTTTTAATGAGTTGTCATCACAAAACATGAATTATCTGTGTCGATGCAAATTCGCAAATGAGCGAGCTGACAATCAAGTTTTGAACATTAGAAGTTAAGTTAACGTTTGAGTCAAAGAATGATATAAATAAAGTATCACACGTTCTTTGCATGCATCAACGACACTTCTTCTCTTTTCTGAGAAAATATTCTTACATTCTTGTACTTCAGATCTTCATCAATTGCGTTCATGTTTGCATCATCTGCAGTATGTGAATGTTTGACAAGTATGAGAAGTCTTTTCAAGTGTTAATTTTCATGTAAATGACTTGAACTTTGACGCTCATGATTTTTGAGAAGAACGCACTTTTCTTACTTGTAGTCTTTCATTTATCTCTTTTCATGATTGATACTAGTAGTGATGTGATAGAAGCGAGATGAATGTTGCTCGCTCATTCAAAGCATCGTGATTTCAAGTTGTAAAATCGCTGATGTTTGACAAACATTCTCATTACATTGATGAGTGAATTTTTTTATACTCTGCTGCGTTTCATAAATGCAAAACGATCGTAGTTGAAATCAGTACTGATGAACATTGTTGTCGATTTATGAAATGATATTACGTCTGCTTCTTCGAATCTTTGTCAATCTGCACACATTCAGACACAATGTTGATTAAATAGTCATGATTTCTTTAATAAGTTATTCGATCGAATCTATTTGAAAGATCGAAAATGAGAATCTGTGATTATGCTCAAGCAATGTTGCATGTGTCGTTGAAGATTTGTTGCATCGTCAAAGCAATGTCTGCAACATCATCAAGAATCACAGAGCTTAATGTTGATTCTATAAATTTTCTCATGATCTCAATAAGTTTTGATGAATATATCAGTGAATGTCAAAGAAGAAAAAGTGAATACAACTATTTATAATACAGACTGATAGACTAGTAACACACTGCGCGTTCTTGATGCACATGTATGAGACTGTGTGATTTAGACGCAGTTGTTGTTTTTCATCTTGTTATCGACTTCAATGTCGTTCGCTTCGTCATCATCATCATTCTTGACATCTTTGATTACATTATCATCTTCAAAGATTTTGAGCTTCAATGTCAACTTCATTATATGCATTTGATGATTCTGTCTATCATATATCAGCATCTTGATTCTCGAATCTACGCAGCGCAAGTCATAAGTGATAGTCTTCTCATGTTGTTCAAGATGATTGACTCTTTTCTTAATTTATGCTTGATTTCTTTTCATTCATTCTGAGTCAATCTGAACTAATCTCTTGATCTTGTGTAGATTGTAATCAACATCGATTAATTTGATAGTGTCAATGATAAAGCATGATGACTTTTCATTTGAATACTTTTGCAGTTTTTTTGAATCTTCTTGAAACAATCAAACTATGTTCATCACTTTAGATTTGATCAATTTTGAAGTTATCAAAGTCACAGAGACTTTAAGCACAAATTGAAAGTATTACATAATTAGACGTTAGCAATCATGTTGAACATGTTTTTTCTCACTATGCATGTGATAACTTTCAAGAACGACATTAACAGAAAGTAAAGACTTTGTCACTTATTCAGTAAAGAATAAGTGCATTCATAGAATTCATGATACAGAATACAGTCTTCTCGTTCTTGTCTCAGACATCATTGATGAGCATGTTAATTACTTTGATTTTGCTACAGTTCACTTCGAAGATAATGTTGAGAATGTGCTTCTCATAGAAAGACTCAACTTGCTTCAAGTCGTAGAGATGATCTGTTTCAAAGCAAACATATCTCTTATCTCAGTCTTCTACTTCAGAGAACACAAGTGACTGTGTCTCTGAAAGTTGTTCAAGACGCGAAAATGTGCTAAGTACTTTAAGTCAACAAACTTTCATCATTCAGTTGTTGACGTTGAATTGAAATTCAATTTCAATGCAATGATTGTTGATTCAGTCTTGCTTTTTCTTATTCATCTTCTTTCGAAGTTAATTAATGATTATCATCACTGAGAAGTTGACAAGTTTGTTGAATCTTAATGAAAGACTGCAATCAATATCTTGATGTTCATTCGATTTCACATCTGTAAGAAAAGAGTTGAAAAACATTAATTGATTAATGTCACGTCGTAATCATAGTGTGTCACACACAGTCTTTAGCTGTTTGATGTACTTCTGAATGATCTGAGAATTTGTCTCTTGAATCTCAATGATTTTCATATGTATTTTGTTCATGTCTTTCAAATTTTGATATATACAGTATTTCAAATTGACTCGATGAGCTTCTTTTTCTTTTCATACTCATTCATGTTGATTCACTATTGAATCTATCATCAGCGTGTTCATTCATGTCATCATTTGAAAGAAAGATCGTTTGAAGAATGTATCTGTAACAAATCACTTACGAGATTTTTTATTCATGATCTTAAACAGATTGATGATTTTGAACGTCTGAGTCATCTTTCTATGCATCTCATTCACGATCAATCAATCTCATCTCATATCTCAGAACTTTCATATTGACTGTGATTGTCTTGCTTTAGAACTTGCTTTTTGAGAATGATGTAAACTTCTCATCAATTCTGCAACGTGAGTCTTGTACATGTTTATCATGATCACACATATGAGACTAGAATTAGCTTGCTTTTCTTCTGATAAAAGATATATATTTGTTTGTCTCAATCTGATGATCAGCGCGTTCATCTTGACATCACAATATGCATGATGAATCTATTAACATAATAAATCATTGTTTTTATCGAGATGAATTCAAATCTTCTTTAGTCAGTTGATGATCAAGACTGACGAAATGATAACTATATTGACAAATTTCGATGATATGAGACGTGCAGATGAGCTTACGTTCATACATGAACACTCAATTCTCAATCTGTTATCAGAAGAGCATTTTGCATCTCTAGATTAAAAAGTATTAAGAGTGTCTTCTTTCAAATGTTCATTGAACTTCTTCTTGTAATGAGCATCGTTGATCTTGTCGTGTGCTATGTGCAATAAACGATTCAGACAAATCAATTCAAGCATCTTTATTGTCTTATCAATAAATTAGCATGCTTCATTCTTAATTTTGCTGACATTCATGTTTATCTTTTCAAGATTCATATCATTGACATTGTATTCTTCTTTCATGAACATTTTCATTTCAAACATCACAAAAATCTCAAAAGTCTGATATAAAAAGAGTGACGTGATCATTCTCTGAAAATGTATGCGTGACTGAGATTTAACATGATTAAAGTCATGCAGAAACAGTTGAGCGTAATTTCATCATCTGTCTTCTTCATGAAAATGCTCTGTAACAGTCAATGATATCTTTGTCATGAGTCTATTCAATCTTGTTAGTCAAGAAACAAGATTGACTTCGATATCTCAATCATCTTGCGTAATGCTTCTTCAAAGTCTTCTCACTATCTTCAACATCATTAAGATTCACATGTGATCATGCATGTTCTGACTTTCTCGCGATATCTTCTTTAAATGAAGTGTCGAAGATCATCATGTTCTGTTGAGATTTCGTCTGCTGAAATGAAGATTGTATAGTGACTTCATGTTGTTTAATTCAACTCGTCGAATTTTGATGTAAGTTGATGATATTGTTTTCATTCAATGAAGAACTATCATTCTTCAATTCAAAACTTGATACTGTTATTGAATTATCAAAAGTTGAAGCTGAAATGTGAGACTTATCTGAAGCTGATGTTGATATGTTATTCTCTTGAGTCTGCATCTTGTCATTTGACTTTCATTGCTTTGAATGCAATGATTCAGAACTTTCATCATTCTCTGTAAAGATTACTTGTCGTTAATCTGTCATTCATACACATACTTCAGTGACTTACTATAATGCAATGTTTGATCAGCTAATATGATGCTTGTTGTGTCTTTCTTTGAATGATTGAATCTTGATCACTTTCAAGAAAAATATAAAAGCGTGTGAGTCTTGTTCGTGAGATCTTCACTCTTGTCAGTTCGCTGTGAATGTACACTCTTCACAAATCTATCAGATCTCGCTGCATTGTCTGCTGAGTCAACGTTATTCTTTGTTGTACTCAGAACAGTTGTGTCATTCGCATCACTCTCTTTCATGTTAATGATTGCTGACTGCTTCTGAACATGAATAGACGCTGCATTATCTGCTGAGTCAATGTTATTCTTCGTTGTACTCAGAACAGCTGTGTCATTCGCATCACTCTCTTTCATGTTAATGACTGCTGACTGCTTCTGAACATGAATAGACGCTGCATTGTCAATCGAGTCAACATTATTCTTCGTTGTACTCAGAACAGCTGTGTCTAGGCCTGTCGTCAAGTTAGAATTGAGTTGAGTTGAAGAGAGTCAACTCAATTCAATTCTGAGTTCGAGTTGAGTTGCTTGAACTCGATTTCTAAAAATAGTATACTTACTCATATGCACAGAGTTTTCATGCAAACTGAATTCGAACTCGATTTCTAAAAATAGAATAATTACTTGTATGCACGAAGTTTTCGCGCAAACTGAATTTTCGCGCACTTTAATCTAGAAAGATTAGCAACAAATAGTATCGACTTTGACGTGCTAAAATGACATCAATATAGATAGTTTTAGTTAGCGTGCGCGAAAACTTCGTTTGCGCTGAAACCTCATGCATACAAGTAGTTAATCAATTGACTTTACATTCAAGGAAAAAAAAACTAAAGTTCTTGACAAAAGCGATAAGAATTAACTTGAATTATGCGCGAAAGCAATAGTATCACTAACAGTGTGACAGTGCAAAAATTGTATTTACTATCTATTTGTCTTGCGACAGCGTTGCATTCTGATTGCATAGTAACATAACTATCTACTTCGTCATGTAATTTGAACAAGCTTCAAATGTAAACTTTTCGTTCGTGAGACGAAAAATCAACCTTATATTCTTCGCTTGAATGATTACATGCTTTGCGTGAATTGCGCAAAGATTGATTTCTGTTAAGTAATTAGTATTTGAATCGCAAAATTGATTGCAAAATTGATTGCAAAATTGATTGCAAAATTGATCGTGAAACTAATCTTCGTACATCGCAACAAGTCACGCTTCTGTCGTCTTCTGCAATGTCTCTATAGCTTTTGATTGAAAGCGAAGATTGACTTCAATCAATTCATGACACACTTCGCGAATCACACGCTGAAACGACAGCTTTGAAATAAGTAAGTCAATTGTTCTTTGATATCGATAAATTTCACGAAGTATCACAGTTTCTTTGCGATATTTTCGCATTTTCTTGAGCTTGATAAGATCACTTTTTATGATGACATTGATAACACAAGCTGACTCAATGAATCAAACATTCTAACATATGATCAGCGTCTTTGAAATCACTTTTGCAATCATTTTTGCAATCTAGTAAGACTCAAAACTTACTCTGATGAACTTCATCTTTCTGTCATCAGTTCTCGACTTCACTATTGACTGTTTTCGAAGCATCTTTTCGACAAATTGCTTGTTATGAGGTTTTTTACTGAATGATGATGAGAATGATGACGATGAGAATGATGACGATGAGCTTGACAATGACGATTCTGAGCTGCTTGACAATCGCGATCTATTGTTTGACTCATGATTGAAATTTGATCTTGTAAGCTTGAATTTAGAATTCGCTGCGATATTATTTCTACTTTGCAATCAGTTTTGCTGTCATGATGTCAGATCATCAACTCAATTTAGAACATAAATCGTCGATATCTTAGATAATCTCGATTCATTGAACCTGTTTCGCAGTTCAATGAATCAAGTCATCAATCTAGTCATCATCATCTTAATTTAGTCTCAGCAATTCTGTTTCGATCATCTCAGTTGTGTGCGCGAACTTCTGCAATCTTAAGTCAATAGAACTACTGTCTAGCCTTGATTCTGTTCAATTCATGTATATAGAAGTCGAGCTTTCGTTCTTTTCTTTCGCTCTTTGTCTTTCGTCTTGTACATTATTTGATGTATTGTCTTGTATCTAGATTCTATCAAAGTAATAATAATAATATCAGTCTTTTATATTGATAGTATCTCTAGTCTAGCTCAGTTTCTGACATTACGAAAGATCTACACTTTCTGCAACGTTTTCATATGTTGAAATCTCGCCTAGTTATTCTTTCGCTCAAATGAAGTCATCTCACAATCTCTCGATCGACGATGAGCGTGCTGTCAAACAGTTCGCTCAAAGTGTGGTCGAAAATTCAGTCGAGATCTTTCACGCAATGCAAGAGCTTCAAAATCAAGTTCAACAACATGATGTTATCACTTCATTCTCGTTCATCGTTCTTAGTTCTTCAGTCTATATAGAGTTGAATTCTCAGTTTCTTGCGACGATAGCTCAGATCGTCACACAAATCTTGAACAATCAATCTCTTTTCATCGTTCACTTCTCTGCGAATTCTGTCGCTGTCTTCATCGCTTCTAGATTCAAGAAGCTTTTTGATATATCTGAATATGAGAAAAACAAAGATCGATTGAATGCATGAAAGCAGAGTCTGATACAGCGCATGAACGTGAACGACGATCATTATTTCTCTCATCGAGCCAAGATCGTCTATGTCGAGTCACGACTCATCATAGATAGAAAGATTCACAATCTAATGAGTCAATATTGAGTCAATGATCTCTGTATCATTTTCATCTTTGCAGATTGATGACACAAGTTGCATCATTGCTGCGACAACTCTTTCAAGACAGAAGATGCTCATCTATATCTTCGCGAAACTTTGAAGCAAGACATGAATAGCTTTGTCGACTACTACAATCTTTTCTATCAAAAGAAAGAACATTCTTTGATGAAATATTTCTCGTTGATTGACTGTCTGAAGCGCAATGTCAATTATTTCACTCAAGTCGTCGTCTTCTTCTGACGAAATCTCGATGAAACTCGATCATTCATCTTTCATCAATGAATTCAAGCATTCTCTGACATCAACGAAGAGCTTCAGCAGTTTAAGCATCGTCAATCTCACTTCATCTTCGTCATCGTCTCATTCATCAAAGTCAAGAGCATCTTTGCATTGACTAGTAATTCTTTGAGTTCAAAGATCATCATTTCTGTGACTGTTGTTTCAACAGTATCTTCGTCTCTTTCTTTCTCATTTTTCAATGAGTTAATGAATTTAAGCTTCGTCATTGTCATTGTTCAAGATAAGATTCTGATCATTTCTGAGATCAAGAAAATCTGCAACAAGTGAAAGCTGTGCTACTACTGCAAGTTGTAACATTCGAGCAAAATCACTAAAGAATGCTCAAATAAGAAGCTCTTCACTCTGCATATCATGAATGTCTATGACAGTGACGTCGTCAGTATAGATGAAGAAGTCTCGCTGTTCGCGAAAAAAGTTTAGTTTCTGAGCTAAGTCGCGCTCAGAGATCTGTATACATATCATCTTGTTTACTAGTCTCAATCTTTTCACTCTCACTTCAATCATATAGAAAGTTTTCTGCTAAATCTGTCTTGAAACTCTTTGAATTCGATTCGATATTCAAAGATAATCACATGATAGTATTCTGTATTCTACGTCAAGCTCAATCTAGAGTTCTCATTCTCGCTCTGATTGATAATGAAGTCTCTGCTTATGTCTTTATGAATAAATTCTTCGCGCAACAACATCATCTTCTCTTGCATCAATTAACTCATTCTCGCAGACTTCGAGAATTTAATGATCAAGTCGCTTTAATCGATGACATTATTCATGTCGTCGAAATCACAATGATTCTCGACGAACACATCAAGAGACTATTCTTCTATGTCACTGAATTAAGTCAATACTTCATCGTCATGAATCTGTCATGACTTCGTTGTCACGTCATTGATGTCAATTTTGAACACAATATTCTCATCTTGTCTTTCTTCTTCTGTCTTAATCATTGTTGCTCATTTCTCGTCAAGATCTATGATCTTAATCAACAAGAAGAAAATTTCTCGTTCAAAGTTAACAATGTAGCTTTCTCTCAGTCTCGCTCTCAATTCGCTCACAAGAAGCAACTCAGTTCACGAATCGCTCACAAGAAGCAATTCAGTCTACAGATCACTCACAAGAAGCAATTCAGTCTACAGATTGCTCACAAAAAGCAATTCAGCACTCAGTTCGCTCGCAAGAAGCAATCTAGTTTCTCATTCGCTCGAAAGAAGCAACTCAGTTTTCAGTTCGCTCGCAAGAAGCAATCTAGTCTCTTATTCACTCAAAAGAAGTAACTCAGTTTTCAGTTTGCTCACAAGAAGCAATTCAGTTCTCAATTCGCTCGCAAGAAGCAATTCAGTTTCTCGTCTGCTCACAAGAAGCAATATAATCTCTCGTTCGCTCACAAGAAGTCAACTAATACTCAGCTCGTTCACAAGAAACAAATCTCGTTCAGTCTTGTCTCTCGTCTGAAACAAGAAGTTTCTAGTTGTATTCTTCAAGTCATTCAAAAAGAATACTCATCAAAAATCAAGTGTCGAAATTCTTTCTTCTTTAGAACTTCTGTTGTTTCTCAAGCAGATCAATTCGATCGATCTTCTATACAACTTGACATAGTCGAGTTGAGAGCTCGAAGCTTTGATCATGCTGCTCGTGTCAAAGACATTGAAGTGTTTAGCATCATTCTAAAGAAAATCGATGTCTTCTTGAATCTTGAGTCAATCTCGTCTTCTAATCTAAACTCTGACGAGTCAAAATCGCGTCGCGCGACTTTGACTGTTTGTTCAAAGAACAGTTCAACTCTTGCTCAGTTCTCATCTCGCTCTTAAGACAGTATGTATGATAAGAATCATCGTTTGAATCTTCATCAAATGAAAAAGAAATTTCATTTGACTGCATTCACGACACAAGAAGATCTTGAAGTCTATTGACAAAGTAAGAACGTCAATTCAGTCACAATTCTATCGTTCAGATATTTCAAGTTTCTAGACGCCTTCTTCAAGAAGAACATCGATATCTTGTCTTCGCATCGAGCTCATGATCATGTCATACATCTTAAAGAAGATGCTCAATTCTCAGTCTTCGCTTTGTACGACATGAGTCGTGATGAAATTCTAGAACTTCGTCGTTATCTGAATGAAAATCTGAGCAAAGATTTCATTCAAGTCAGTCGCTTTCAGACGATCACTTCTGTTCTCTTCATCAAGAAACTCGAAGAAGAACTTCGCTTCTGCGTGAACTATCGAGATCTGAACGCTATCACAGTCAAAAATCGATATTCTCTGCTTCTGATCTCAGAAACACTGAATCGTCTAAGTTGAGCTAAAATCTTTATCAAGCTGAATATCATTTCTGCGTTCAATCGACTTCGAATCAAAGAAGAAGATGAAGCTCTCATCGTCTTTCACACTCGATTTGAATTATTCAAGTATCTAGTCATGCTCTTCGATCTATGTAATGAATCTGTCTCATTTCAGAAGTATATCAACAATACTCTTCGCGAACATTTAGATAAGTTCTGTACAGCTTATCTGAATGACATCTTGATCTATTTCGACAATGAACTCGAGCACGAGATTCATGTCAAGCTCATTCTGCGAAAGCTGCGAGAAGCAGATCTTCAGATGAATATAATCAAATGCAAGTTTCACGTCACTCAAGTCTCGTATTTAGAATTGATAATCATCATCAAAGAGATCAAGATGAACTCTTCTAAGATAGACATCATTGTCAACTGACTCATCTTGATCAACATTAAAGACGTTCAAAGTTTTCTAGATTTTGCGAACTTCTATAGAAGATTCATCTATGATTATAGTAGAATAGCTACTTCGCTCACTCGTTTCATCAGAAAAAATGTATTCTTTGTCTGATTTCAGAAATGTCAGATTGCATTCAACATTCTTAAGAAAGTCTTCACTTTCAAGATTATTCTTCGTCACTATAATTCAGATCACAAGATTGTGATAGAAATCGATGCTTCGAACTATTGTCATGATTTTAGCATGTGTTACTTGAAAGATGTTGAAAAAAGAGATGTTAGATCACTTAAATGATGTTGAACAATATTATAAATGATGATAGATGTGAGATTATCAGTGATGTTATGAGAATTCCTTGATACGAATGATACTCAGCGTTCATGAGATATAAGAACATCTGAATGATCTCTTTCTTTTCTTTCTTCTTCGTGCAACATCTTGTATTTAAAATCTAGTTATTAGAATTTCATTCTGATTTCATTCAGTTCTCAGTTCGTGACATTACGTTGCATCTCACTACATCATGAGTCAATTCGAGAATATCAGCAACACTTTGTTGTCAACATCTTTAGTCTCGATCAACGAACTCATCACTGTCGCTCAGTTTTGAACTCACGTCAACAATGCTTTCGAAGCGTGATACACTTTTCTGATTGAACTTCAAACTTGATTCAACGACATCAACACTCAGTATATCAACTGAATCTCAGTCTGTCAACAAGAACATGAGCAAACTCAGATCGAACTTAAGCAGTTTCAGATCAATAATGAAATCTTGTCAGAAATGATTCAAGAACTCAAGAGCATAAGCAGAATCAATATCAAATCAGAGAAATATTTGAATTCAGAACTTTATATCGAAGAGCGAGAAGACAAGCTAAATCAGTTCATCTTCAAGCTGATCAGCAAGCTGAAGTTGAACGTGAATCATTATTCAACTTTCGAGTTTCGTCTTCTGTATGAGTACAGTCGCTTATCGAAGAACGCTGTCGCTCAAGCGTTGTCGCGTATGACTGCTCAGCATGACAAGCTAGTCACGATTGAGCAATTAGTTGTCTTGTTAAGACAAGTCTTCGATGATTCAGACAAGCAAGAAATCGCTCAGCGATTCATTTCAGCTCTAAGAATGCGAAATCGCATCTTCATTGAATATCTGTTCGATTTTCAGCAGCACATTGATGCAATCGAATATGACGTCGTAACTTGAAAATTCAATCTGAAGAATGAACTATTCAGCGAGCTCAAAGCTCTATTGATTCAGATGAATGTCAGCAGTCTGAACTATGAGCAGTTGATTATCAAATGTCAGCAATTGAATAGTCGATATCGCGTCACAGTACAGAATCTTTTCAAGTCAAAAGCAATGATTCACTCTGTCTCTGTGATCTCTACAGTTCTCACGTATCTCGTCAAATATGCGACACTTTCAACAGGCTCGAAAGCTACGATCTTGAGTTCAAGAAATCTCATGAACTTATTGATTGTCAATATGAAGAAACGAGACTCACTGATTCTCAAGAAGCATCAGTATCGCATGATCAATCATCTGTGTCTATACTGCGATAAGTTTGAGCATCAGACTGCGATCTGCAATTTCAAGCTCAAGATTCAGCTATGAATCATCTCATTATTCACTTTCGCAATCTCTATCGACAATCTCGCTTTCAATACTTCTTTCGTCTTGAAAAAAGTCTAGTCTCTGCGTACAATCGCTTGCAGAGACAATCGAACAGTCTGAAAATCTCTGCACTCTCAGTTAGCTCAATTCATCGATTAGAAAAGAAGATGAACAATGATCATCTCGTGCTCTCAGATAATCTAGAAAGCAATAAAATCAATGTCAATCTTTCTGTTTTGATTGATATCGACGTCATCGATTATGCATTTATTGATGACTCTTTCGCGCAAAGACACTCTCTGCTCTGTTTTTCTTTGTCTGAAATCTGTATTCTTCAGAAATTTGACGATCAATCAGTCGTATTTGATTCAATCACTCATTACGCTCTTGTCAAACTTCGAGTCTCAAGCGAGAAGCTTGAAGAAATTCTCTTCTATGTCACTCAACTTTCACAATTTTCAGTTGTTCTAGATCTGCCTTGATTAAAAAGTCATAAAGCAATTATAAATCTGCGTCATAATCAGCTCATCTTTGAACCTCAAGTCAATTCAGAATTCGTACTCGAAACTCTCTCGAGCATCTCGATCTCGACTGTGTCAGTATCAGCTTTCTCGACATCTTCGCTCTCGAAACATCTGAAGATCTACGCTATAAATAGTGCTTCGTTTCTGCGACTCGCTAGAAAAAAGAATCATGATCTGTTTGTCATATTCATGAGAGATATCGACAAAGCTCTGAAAATCACGTCTTTCGTTGACTCTGTCACGCTATTGCTCCTCGAATATCACGACTTTCTAGATGTTTTCTCTCGCGAATTGACGAACATTCTATCTGAACGACGTCTCTATGATCATAAAATTCAGCTGCAGAAGAACAAAACTTCTATCTTCGAGCCTTTATATGACATGTCTCAAGATGAGCTTCGAATACTAAAGAAATATCTGAAGAATAATTTGATCAAAGACTTTATTCAAGTCAGCTCTTTTCTCGCGATCTCTTCGATACTCTTTGTTAAAAAATCAAGCGAAGAACTCAGATTTTGCGTGAATTATCGAGGTCTGAACGCCATGACAGTTAAGAATCGATACTCGTTATCTCTCATTCGAGAAACCCTAGATCGACTGACTAAGACCAAGTACTACATCAAGTTAGATATCATTGCAGTCTTTAATAAACTGCGAATGACTTATGAAGACGAGTGAAAGATCGCTTTTCGGACACGTTATGACTTATACGAGTACAACGTTTTGCTCTTCGAACTCACAAACGAATCGTCATCATTTCAGAACTTCATTAATGACACTCTGCATGACTTCTTGAACGTTTTCTGCATCGCGTACATGAATGATATCTTGATCTATAGCAACAGCAAAAAGAAGCATACTCAGCATGTTCGTCAGATACTGAAGCGACTTAGAGTCGTCGAACTACAGGTAGATATCGAGAAATGCGAATTTTCAGTTATCGAGATCAAGTATTTGAGCCTAATAATCATCATTCACGAAATCAAAATGAATTCTGAGAAGATCAATGCCGTCATGAATTGAGCTGCACTTCGAGACGTCAAAGATGTTCAGAGCTTTCTGAGCTTCGTCAACTTCTATAGGCGATTTATTAAGGAGTTTTTCAAGCTGGTCGGCTCGTTGACTGTCTTAACCAGAAAAGACCAGTCATTTAATTGAACTCAGAAGTGTCAATCCGTCTTCGATCGACTCAAGCAGACGTTCACCACTGCCCCTATCTTAATGCACTATAACTCGAATCTATCCGTGACTGTGGAAATCGATGCCTTCGACTATGTTGTGACCGAAGTCATGTCTCAGCGAGATGATAACGAGCAGTTAAGACCTGTGACCTATTTCTCTTTCAAAATGCTATTCGCAGAATGCAACTACGAGATTTATGACAAGGAACTTCTAGCTATAATCAGAGCTTTTGAGAAATGAAGGCTCGAACTGAAAGACACGTTAGATCCCGTTGAGGTCATTTCCGATTACAAGAATCTAGAATATTTCATGTCAATCAAGCTGCTTAGTCGAAGACAAGTCAGATGGTCAGAATTTCTCTCTCGATTTAACTTCAAAATCGTGTATCGTTCGAGTGAATTGAACACTCAAGTCAATGCACTTACGCGTCAATCAGAAGATCTTTTCTTGAACGAGAAAAATAGTCGTCGAGAACATCAGTGACAGATCGTGCTAAAATCAAAAAACCTGAAAATTCAAGTCTTAATCAATGTTCTCGATGATAGTGACTCTGAAGCATTCGAATCAAGTGACTCGAAGAGCGAATCAGTGATCTCTGAGCAGTTTGAATCATCAGAGAAATGTCTATGAATGAGCTAGAAGAACAACTCTTCGCAGTTTATTTCAATGATGAATGAGTACAGATCATGATAACTGCGTTAAGAGACGATCAACGAAAGCTTAAAGAATTTTCGTTAGCGAAATGTATGCTGCGAAGTGATCAAGTCTATTATAGAGATAGACTATTGATACTTGAAGATGAGAAACTGCAACTACGTCTGCTTCAGTTAAGTCATGACACGTCTATTGCGAATCATTCAGAAAGAGTCAAGATCTACGAAATACTCAGTCGTCATTATTACTGATTTGAAATGATCAAGACAATAGCTCGCTTCGTACGCAATTGTCATCTATGCTCTCGAGTGAAGATCTCTAGAGAAAAATATCAGAGAGCTTTGAAGTCTCTTGATGTATTCAATCATCACTGAAAAGACATAGTCATGAATTTCATCGTGACAGTATCTGAAAGTAAGAATCTGAACGAAAATTCGACAATCAATATTCTGATAGTCGTAAACAGATTATCTAAACAAGTGCATTACGAGTCTATGAGTGAAATTACAGTTCTAGATACAGCTTGAGTTTTTTATCATGCAATATGAAAACATCATGAATTATCTGATTCAATCATCTTGAATCGTGAAACTCAGTTTATCAGTCACTTTTGAAATGAACTTTGTATTCGATTGAAGATTCAAGCTCGATTGTCAACTGCGTTTCACTCAGAAACGAATGATTAAATCAAGAACGTCAACGACGTTTTGAAACAATATCTTTGAGTCTTCGTGTTCTTTATGCAGAACGACTGAGCTGCATGACTGTCATCAGCTGAATTTGTCATCAACAATCACTTCTTCGAAAGCACTCAGTGCACGTCGTTTCTAGCTAACTTCGAACAGCATTCTCGAATGAGATTGAAATCAAAGAAGACTCAGAAGAACGTTATTGAACACTCAAAATGAATACATGTCGATCTGTTTATTCAGAAAATGAATCGAATCAATGAAATTCTGCGAGAACAAATGATCTTAGCTCAAGCATATCAGAAACAATTCGCTAATGTTCATCGACAACACGCTTTCAAGTATGCAATTAATGATATGATTTGATTAGATGCTCGCAATCTGATGATTCATTGACTCAGCAAGAAGTTATCTAATAAATTCGAGAAATCTTTCAGAATCATCAAAATTGTTAGTTCTCATTCTTATCAATTAGAGTTGCTCAATGACTGATTCTGTTTCGACATCTTTCATACTTATCTGCTTCATTCTGCGATCAACGATCTCTTATCTGAACAAATATCTCTCGCGTCGTTTTCAATAGTCTTCGTCGAAGAAGTGCTTAGCTGAAAGATGAACGAAATATTGAACTCTCGAGTAAAGAACTCTCAGCTAGAGTATTTAATTAAGTGAACTGAGATAGAAGAAAACAATTGAGTAAAGTTTGCGAATGTGATGAATGTCATCGAAGTCATGAACGTTTATCACGCTCGAAATTTCGATCGTTCGAGTAAGAATTCATGAATTGCTTACGTGCAAGAAAGCAGCGACTCTGAATATGAGTCAGAGAATTAAAAGTCTTGCAGAAGCTTCAACTTCAAAAAAGAGAGATCTATTGTCACGATTTTAGCATGTGTTACTCGAAAGATGTTGAGAAAAGAGATGTTAGATCACTTAAATGATGTTGAACAATATTATAAATGATGATAAACATGAGATTATCAGTGATGTTATGAGAGTCTCTCGATATGAATGATACTCAGCGTTCATGAGATATAAGAACATCTGAATGATCTCTTTCTTTTCTTTCTTCTTCGTGCAACATCTTATATCTAAAATCTAGTTATTAGAATTTCATTCTGATTTCATTCAGCTCTCAGTTCGTGACAACTATGTGTTCGAAGACATTCTCTCTCAGTATGATGAGAACGAGATTCTTCATTCAGTCGCTTACTTTTCGAAGAAGCATAACTCAGTCGAGTGTAACTACGAGATCTACGATAAAGAACTCATGATCATTGTTTGCGCTTTCGAGAAATGATGATCAGAGCTCGAAGACTCTATCTATTCTGTTGAGATGATCACAGATCACAAAAATCTTGAGTATTTCATGTCAATTAAGCAGTTGAATCGTCGTCAAGCTCGTTGAAGTGAGTTTCTGTCTAGATTCAACTATTGCATCGCTTATTGTTTCGACAAGATCAACGATAAGTTGAATGCTCTGACACGTCGCTCAGAAGATCTTTTTAAAGAGAGAGATACATTCGATTCTCGACATCAATATCAACATCAGACAATTCTGAAAACTCATGTTTTAGATTTCGATATTGTTGAGAATCTCGCTCTCGACATCTTCGACATCAAAGTCATGAAGCTTCAGTCACAAATCATCACTCTAAATTCAGTTCAGTTACATCTGTTTTCAGTTACTTCAGCACTCTCGCAAATTTTAATCTTCATGAATCTAGAAATCGAAGAATTCGACGTTGAAGATGTCAAGTTTCAGCTAAATCAAGACATTCTGAATCTTGATGAAGATTTTGCTGACACTCTCAATCAGACATTGTGAGAGCAAGTCGAAATCAATGACAAATTCGCAGCTTCGATAATCGAAGCGCTTCGCAATGAAGCACGACATCACAACAAGATTTCTCTAGTCGAGTGTGAAGAACACGAGAATCATCTGTACTTTCGAGAAAGAAAGTACGTGCTCAACTCAGATAAACTACGCTCTCGTATCATTCAGCTCACTCATGATAGTGTCGTCGATGATCATTCAGAAAGAGCAAAAAGCTATGAATTGATCAGTCAAGTCTACTAATGATCAAACATTTATAAGTATGTTCAACGCTTCGTATGAAACTGTCACGTGTGCACACATTTCAAGCTCTCTAGACAATGAACTCAAGAATGATTGCATTTTCTTTCAGTTCTTGAATGTCGTTGATGTGATGTCTTCATGAACTATGTAGATTCTTTATCGCTCAGTATCTTCATGAATATCATATATAGATATGTTTTAGTCTTCATCGATCATCTTATCAAAATGAAACATCTAGTTCTCATCACTTCTATGAAAGTTGAAGAAGTTATCAACTGCTTTTATGCTCATGTTTGAAAACATCATGATTTACTTGAGTTCTTCATGTCTGATCGAGACACACAATTCATCTTCGATGTCTGAAAGCATATGTGTAAAATGCTGAAGATAGATGCTAAGTTATCAACAACGTATCACTCTGAAATCGATGATCAAATCGAGAAAGTCAATGCTGTCATGAAGCATTATCTTTGAGTCTTCGTCAACTACATGCAGAATGACTGAGTTAAATGACTTTCTGAAGTCGAATTCGTCGTCAATAATGCATCGTCATCAATCACTTTAGCATCACTCTTCTTGATCAATTTGAGTCAAAACTCACGTTTAGATTTCAAGTTTTTTGAATCTCTGCTTGAGAATCTTATGTTTCAAGCTTGAAACAAGTTAATCAATGTCGAAGAGTTCATCAAGAAGATGAAGAAATTAACTGAGCATCTACATGATGAGATGTTTATAGCTCAGATCATCTACAAATTCAATGTCAATCTCTCTCGTCATTCTTGTTCTAGATACTTCGTCAAAGATGAAGTCTGATTGAATGCTCGCAATCTCAGCATTGCTCATCTCATTGTCAAGTTAGATGATCGTAATGTTGATCTCTTCAAGATCAAGCGTGTCTTCAAGAACAATTCTCTGATCATTGAGTTAAATCTTTCAGCATTCATGAAGATTCATTCAGTCTTTCATGTCACTCTTCTGAGTCATATCGCAAGTGACTTTCTTTCAAATCAACATCAAAAATCTTGAGAACTTGTTATCATCAAGAATGATGAAAGATTCTGATATGTAAACAGCATACTAAACTTCAAGCGTGATAGATGCTATAATTCATCTCTGCTCAAGTATTACATCGATTGAGAAGATCACTTTTCTACTTGAGAGTCTTTTCATCTTCTGAATAATTGTGAGCAAGCGCTTGATGAATATCATCTCGTCAATTCTGTCGCTGAAGAATCACATGTACTGTCGTGTGTGATGTCTCAATGTCAATGTCAAGAACTCTAAGTTCAATCTTCATCATCTTGAATCAATCTCGATCTGACTCAGATCTTGTTTAGATCTGACTCAGACATCTTGTTTAAATCTGATTCAGATGTGATTCAGATGTATTCTAGTCTCATCTGTGCATCATTACATTAAACTGCATTTCATCTCTCTCTTGCTCAGATCTGATTCAGATCTTATTTAGATCTGACTTAGACATTTCGTTTAAATCTGACTCAGATGTGATTCAAATGTGTTTCAATTTTCTGTGCATCATCACGTTAAAATGCGTCTCATCTCGTCTCGCTCTTCAGACATCTTGCTCAGATCTGATTCAGATGTGACTCAGATTTATTTCAGTTTCATCTGTGCTTCATCACATTAAAATGCGTTCTCATTAATTCTCGTCTCATTTCAGTCTTCATCTTCGATTCTTTCTCATCTTGTCTTGTTTTTTCTCATCATCTTGCAAAAGCTCAGTCTTAAAGAGAAGAACTACTGTCATGATGTCAGATCATCAACTCGATTTAGAACATAGATTGTCAATATCTTAGATAATCTCGATTCATTGAATCTGTTTTGCAGTTCAATGAATCAAGTCATCAATCTAGTCATCGTCATCTTAATTTAGTTTCAACAATTCTGTTTCAATCATCTCAGTTGTGTGCGCGAACTTCTGCAATCTTAAGTCAATAGAATTACTCTCTAGTCTTGATTCTGCTCGATTCATGTATATAGAAGTCGAGTTCTCGTTCTTTTCTTTTGCTCTTTGTCTTTCGTCTTATACATTATCTGATGTATTGTCTTGTATCTAGATTCTATCAAAGTAATAATAATAATATCAGTCTTTTATATTGATAGTATTTCTAGTTTAGCTCAGTCTCTGACATTTGCGATCAATTCAAGAGTAATAAGAAATGAAATATGTACATAGATTCGTGCAAGTTGAAGAATTCATTTGAATTCAAAATTGATTTTAAAATCTCGTCAGTTGCAGAATCAAAGATGCTGAATAGCGTTTTGTTGTTAAAGTTAAACTCATTGTTTCTGTATTGTAATCAGTTTTGCGATCTTTTATAAACTTGTGAAGCTGATACATAACTTACTGAGCTGTTGCAATCATGATTGCAGTATGTTGTTGTTGTTTGAAGATAAAAGAAGAAAAAAGTTGATGATTACACGACTTAATTAGTGTTGAAATGATGATGATCTAAATCTTAAAATCTTAAATCAAGATATCGAAGTTTAAATTTTATATCTCATCATTGCGATTGATCTTCACTATTTCATCTCATTATCTAGATCGCTACATCATTACTTTTACAAGTTAACTACTGTTCTGCATTCGCAATGATGTCTACTCACAAGCGTAAAACTATTGAAGATTATTTCAACAATACACATTCAAAAAAGACTAGAACTTGTGTGCAAAATATGACAGACGATGAGAAGAAAATTGAAGATGCGAAAAACAGAGATAGAAATATTCATTTCTACTGAATCAAGCAATTCAAAAAATCGAATGTCTATCTACAAGCATTGAATGATGATCGTGAGTTCTTGTTGACTGCGCATGTGAATAGCAAATGAAATCAACGATATTTTTTGCAATCTTTTTTGCAATCAAATATTAATAAATTCATAGAATTGCGAAAGAAAATACAGTGAATCATGTAAGAACACGTCTCGATGTCGCAAGTCTCAATCAAGATTCTTTGATACTAAGCGCTCGTTTCAATACAAGTGTGAAGAGTTCTCAATGAGAGAAGCTCTCTGACATCAATGACGTTCAGACGAAAGAATGATATCAGGTGAATGACTTGCTTCTGAGTGAAAAGTTCAAGACAATGACGAACGAGAAGATGATGAATGACTTGAATGTCATCAGAGAAGCATTGACAGTGAAGATTCTTTGACAGTTTCAGAATTTCTGAAAAGACGTAGCGCGTCGTCTTATTGTGTAAGTTTTTGACAGTTCTTTTTGTAATTTTGTTTACAATATGATTATTATTTCTTTTACTATTTGAACTTTGCTCTTGACTTTGCTCTTGATGTTGCAATCAATTTTGCAATCAATTTCGCGACTTGTATTTCAATATTTATACTAACATTGTGACATATAGAAAAGCAAAGAGTGATCAGTATCGTTGAGTCTTCTTCAGAAATTGTCATATCTCTCGAGATTGCAAATTGACATCAAAGCGCTTTCGAGAATCATTCATCACGTCTGAGAAAACTCTATCACGTGTAGTATGATCGAGAAGAAAGACGATTAAGAACAAGTCATGCAAGTGAATTGTGCTATCAGATCAGACTGAGAATTGATCGACAAATTTTGACTACGACAAGTATGAATGAACATCAAATATTTCACACAAATTGACACATGAAATCTGAAAAGTAATATTCAAAATTAAGAAGTCAAGTAATCTTTTTGATTCTTTTAATACTCATATCTTAGAAATCAAGCATTTCTAAATCAACGATCTAGCTAGTTTCGCAGTCACAAGCTGATAAATAAAATCATTTATTGCATGCAGCATCACATTATACTCTCATGTAATAATTAAATAGCAGAAGTGAACAGAAGAATTAAACATTCTTTTCGCATAATTTTGTGCAACGATTATTTCGTACTTCAGTTCATCTCTGTATAATTATTTCCTTGTATTTGTAATAAGCTTCTTAGTCAATCATGATGTTTGAAATCTATTAAAATGTGCTAGTTTTTAGAATAATTAACAGTTAATTTAAAAGATAAGAATTAATCAATCACAAGTCAACAGTGATGCACGATTAAGATTTGCATTGATCTTCAAACTTTAAGCTTAACGACGCTTGAAAAATCAAACTTGTTTTCGATTCTTTTTGCAACTTTCTTTGCAACTCTTTTTGCAATTCTTTTTGCAGTCTCTTTCTTGTTTAACTTGCTTATTATGTGATTCTCTCGAATGAGAACATCGAAATTGCAAGCAAGTATGAACAGTTTATTCAGTTCTATAAAGATATCTTCAGAGAATCTTAACGACAGTGAGCATGATAATGCTTGATTCTCTTCTTCTAACATTACTTCTATCGTGCTCTTCAAACTGCAGTCATTACACGATGAATGATGTGTGCTATATGATCATGAGCAAGAATATCAACATATATTTCAGAATTGATGAAAGCAAACTCAATATGCGATGCGAATAGAACGAAAAGTATCAGGCTATCATCATTCAAAGTGAATCTCACAGTCATGAACAGATGAGATATGAAATAACTTCTATCAGACAGCTTTAGTTGAAAGCGAAAGACTCAAACTCATTTGTCGTTTGTGTTTGCATGTCTACAAGCATTCTAACAATAGAAGCATCGATAACAGCATTATGAAACGTCATCTGAATAGCAAAGATTGTGATAGACGCACAAACTTAGCAACTAAGATCACGAAAGTTCAAGACATTCGTAACTTTGTTAGAGTTAAAGCTTCGATAAGTTGCTTTTTAGTTGCACATTGCAAAAGAGATTGCAAAAGAGATTGCAAAAAAGATTGCAAAAGATTAACAAATCACAGCATCACGCTTTTCATCAAGAATATACTTCAGAAGTCTTTGCACTACAACTTCAAAAGACTTTCATTGCTTTGAATATTTCTCATTGTCATGATGTCAGATCATCAACTCGATTTAAAACATAAATCGTCGATGTCTTAGATAATCTCGATTCATTGAACCTGTTTCGCAGTTCAATGAATCAAGTCATCAATCTAGTCATCATCATCTTAATCTAGTTTCAGCAATTCTGTTTTGATCATCTCAGTCGTGTGCGTGAATCTCTGCAATCTTAAATCATAAAACTATTGTTTAGTCTTGATTCTGCTCGATTCATGTATATAGAAGTCGAGCTTTCGTTCTTTTCTTTCGCTCTTTGTCTTTCATCTTGTACATTATCTGATGTATTGTCTTGTACTGTCAGAGACTGAGCTAGACTAGAGATACTGTCAGAATCGTGCCTAAATGATACAATCAATGAAGATCAGAGTTGATAGTGCTTGATCTTTAGAGATAGCTATAACTGAATATTAAGAATACAGAAGAAGATTGATACAAAAGCTTCTATTTATGTAATGTTCAGAGAATGCGCTAGGCCTGAAAGAAATGTGTTTGTGACACAGAAAGAATGTGATGTAGATGAACAAGATGTTGGCGAAAGAAAAGAATGTTGAGAAAGAAAAAGAGTGTTGAGTCATATCTGAGTCATATTTGAGTCATATCTGAGTCAAATCTGATGCAAATTGATTAGAGCTTCAGCCTTGTTCAGTCTTGATACGCTCGTAACATTATCTTTCCCTTCGAAAATTTATGTTCGCATGAATGTAGTTCATCTGCTCGCTTTTGTTGATAGTTATTCCGATATTGAGCGCGGTTTGTTTGAATATAGCTTATGAAATTCGTTCAAAACTTTCTCTGAGTCATCGAATTTCTCTTTATCGACATAGTATCATTCGTCGTTTCTATTTAGGTCTGTTCATTTGACTTTGTACTGTATTCGACCTTGATAGCATCTGAAGTTCAATATATCGTCTATCTCTCAGTGTTCATCGTCTTTGATAGTGATTGACCTGAGTGATTCTGAATGCTGTTCTGATAGAAAGTCTTCTGAATACGATCGCAGTAGCTTCGAGCTGAACATCGAATGCAGATGCTTCATGCTGACTGATAGATGAAGATGATAGAAGATACTCACTTTGACAGTGATTTGATAGAGATCTAGCTGTTTGTCTTTCAAATCTTTGCAGAGCCTTGTTGTCTTGACGTTTCTAAAAGATAGTCAAACTCAGTCATCTACTTCATAGATGACGTTTCGTCTATGTTTATTGATCTGAACTTCGATGATCAGCTTCGTCTTTTTCAATTGTTGACGGTCGAAGTTCAGTAGCTCTTTCATTCGAATGACAATATCGTCTGCTTTTCTGACTTCAAGTCGTTCACGAGTTGTTTCGTAGTCAGTCGTATCTGAATCGAAACTCATTCGAGGGTGAAATTCTTTATTGAAGTAGAAGAGAATCATTGAAGTGATCGAGAAGATATTGAAATTGTCACTGAACTTCATCATAGATATTCATTTGACTCAGTCGTTCTGCATGTAATTGCAGTAGATTCTAAGTTCGCGTTCGACGTCTTGATTGACTCGTTTCGATTGATCGTCGATCTCAGAATGATAGACTGTGAATAGACTAGCTGTGATTCTCAGTCGCTTACAAAGACTTTTTCACATAGTCGATATGAATTGAAAGTCTCTGTTCGAAACAATAGAACTGAGTAGATCATGCAGTCGATAGACGTTTCATAGCATGATTCAAATCGTTTCTTCGACTGAGATGTCATCGTCTTTTCAATGACAGAAAACATAGTGACGTTCTTTGATGAGACGACATATGATTGTGCAAATAACGTTATAGTCTTCTGACAGAAATAGTTCAGTGATGAAGTTCATAGCTATATCTTTTCAGCGTTTCTGTAAAATCGAGAAAGAATGATGAAGTTCATTGATGCTATTTCTAGAGACTTTGCTTCGCTGACAAGCATGACAGTTTCGAATGTATCGTCGAATAGTAGCTCGATGATCTGATCAATAGTAGAAACGCTGAACTAGATCG